>Ga0209172_10000097_pt1 | contig 256204 bp, 236 predicted proteins | sample LarsenN4metaG_FD_184113 | JGI IMG/M metagenome (GOLD analysis project Ga0209172, IMG submission 184113) | Hot spring sediment bacterial and archeal communities from British Columbia, Canada, to study Microbial Dark Matter (Phase II) - Larsen... ... | reverse complement strand
AACTCGCCTGCATGAAGTCGGAATCGCTAGTAAGCGCAGATCAGCAGGCTGCGCTGAATACGTTCCCGGGCCTTGTACACACCGCCCGTCACACCACGAAAGCCGGCTGTACCAGAAGTCGCTGCGCTAACCGCAAGGAAGCAGGCGCCGAAGGTATGGTCGGTGATTGGGGTGAAGTCGTAACAAGGTAGCCGTAGGGGAACCTGCGGCTGGATCACCTCCTTTCTAAGGAGCCTCGAGAGTCCGGCGCGTCTGCTCGACTCGATGAGTCTCGGATCGCCGGGCTCTCCAGCTTCTTCCGCTCCCGCCTCGACGTGAGCCGATAGCATTTATTCCGCCTCCGGGCCTTTAGCTCAGGTGGCTAGAGCGCGCGCTTGATAAGCGCGAGGTCCCTGGTTCGATCCCAGGAAGGCCCACCAGTTGGCGCGCGGGGATGTAGCTCAGCTGGGAGAGCACCTGCTTTGCAAGCAGGGGGTCGCCGGTTCGAATCCGGTCATCTCCACCAGAGGCGAATGATCGACGGATCGCGCGAGTCTTACTCGCTACGGTCTTTGACAACCGAATACGGAGATTCTCGAGTGTAGCCAGGCGATGTTCTCCACAGTTTGTGGTCAAGCTACTAAGGGCGAACGGTGGATGCCTTGGCGCCGGGAAGCGATGAAGGGCGTGGCAAGCTGCGATAAGCCTCGGGGAGCCGCAAGCAGGCGTCGATCCGAGGATGCCCGAATGGGGGAACCTGGGTGGGGTCATGCCCACTCGTCCGCGACCGAATCCATAGGTCGCGGCACGCGAACCGAGGGAACTGAAACATCTCAGTACCTCGAGGGAAAAGAAAGCAAACGCGATTGCCTCAGTAGCGGCGAGCGAACGGGCAACAGCCTAAACCCGTGGTGAGCAATCACCGCGGGGGTTGCGGGGCGCTCACGGGGGTTACCCCGGAGAGTTACCAAATCCGACGATAGTCGAAGGCTCTGGAACGAGCCGCCATAGCGGGTGACAGCCCCGTAGACGAAATCGTCGGATCTCTCTGGTGAGCGTTCCCAAGTACTACGGGACACGTGAAACCCCGTAGGAATCCGGGGGGACCACCCTCCAAGGCTAAACATTCCCCGGCGACCGATAGTGAACCAGTACCGTGAGGGAAAGGCGAAAAGAACCCCGGTGAGGGGAGTGAAATAGAACCTGAAACCGTTTGCCTACAAGCGGTGGGAGGGCTATGCCGTCGCAAGACGGAAGGCCTGACCGCGTGCCTTTTGCATAATGAGCCGGCGAGTTGCTGCTACGTGGCGAGGTTAAGCGTCGAAGGCGCGGAGCCGGAGCGAAAGCGAGTCCGAACAGGGCGTCAAGTCGCGTAGCGCAGACCCGAAGCCAAGTGATCTACCCCTGGCCAGGGTGAAGCTGCCGTAACAGGCGGTGGAGGCCCGAACCGGTGTTGGTTGAAAACAGCTCGGATGAGCTGGGGGTCGGAGTGAAAGGCTAATCAAACTTGGAGATAGCTGGTTCTCCCCGAAATAGCTTTAGGGCTAGCCTCGCGCGTGACGTGTGGTGGTAGAGCTCTGAATGGGCTAGGGGTCCTACCAGATTACCAAACCCAATCAAACTCCAAATGCCACCCGTTGAAGCGCGGGAGTCAGACGACGCGGGATAAGCTGCGTGGTCGAGAGGGAAACAACCCAGATCGTCAGCTAAGGTCCCTCAGTGCGTGCTGAGTGGGAAACGATGTGGCGTCGCTCAGACAGCCAGGAGGTTGGCTTAGAGGCAGCCATCCTTTAAAGAGTGCGTAACAGCTCACTGGTCAAGCGATGCTGCGCGGACAATTCAACGGGGCTCAAGCACGCCACCGAAGCTGCGAACCCGGTAGGGAGACCTGCCGGGTGGTAGGGGAGCATTCCGCCGTAGGTCGAAGGCCGACCGTGAGGACGGCTGGACGAAGCGGAAGAGATAATGCCGGCACGAGTAGCGAAAAAGCAGGTGAAAAACCTGCTCGCCGAGAGCCCAAGGGTTCCTGGGGAAGGTTAATCCGCCCAGGGTTAGGCGGTTCCTAAGCGGAGGCCGACAGGCGTACGCGAAGGGCAACAGGTTAATATTCCTGTTCCGCCGCGGTGACGTTATGAGCGATGGGGGGACGGAGAAGGCTAGGCACCGCCGGGTGCTGGATGCCCCGGTCCAAGCGCGTAGGGGGCTCTGACAGGCAAATCCGTCGGAGCGCCGCAAGGCAACCCTGAAACGTGATGGGGAGGCCTTCGGGCCATAAACGGGCCGATGCCATGCTTCCAAGAAAATCCTCTAGCCAGTTGCCGAGGCGACCGTACCGGAAACCGACACAGGTGGGCGAGGAGAATATCCACAGGCGCTCGGGAGAACTCTCGCGAAGGAACTAGGCAAACTAACCCCGTAACTTCGGGAAAAGGGGTACCGCAACAGGGTGACGAGCCCGATGCGGTCGCAGTGAAGAGGGCCAAGCGACTGTTTACTAAAAACACAGGACTCTGCCAACTCGTAAGAGGAGGTATAGGGTCTGACGCCTGCCCGGTGCCGGAAGGTTAAGGAGAGGGGTTAGCCGCAAGGCGAAGCTCTGAACCGAAGCCCCGGTAAACGGCGGCCGTAACTATAACGGTCCTAAGGTTAGTGAATCGCTAGCCCCCGTCGCCAGCAATGGCGGCGTGCGCATCCGGCTATTTGCTGGGACACCTGGTGAATCCGACGGTACTCAGTGATGAGTGACAATCCGCTCGGTGCAGGTAATCAGCAGGAAAGCCTGAGTCCCGAATGGGTGGTCGGTTTCGTCGACGGCGAAGGTTGTTTTCTGCGCCGGCGTGAATCGGCAGCCCACGATGAAGGTCGGCTGGCAGGTCCTTCCGGAGTTCCGCGTGGTACAGCATGAGAGGGATGTCTCGCTCCTCGAGCAGCTTCGCGGGTCTTTCGGGTGCGGTCAGGTCACCGTGAACCACGGTGATCGAATGGAGTTCCGCATCAGAGGCTCACGGAGCAGGCTGAGCGAGTGGTGCCGTTCTTCGAGGCGCATCCACTGCGGACGGTGAAGCGCTCGAGCTCCGAGTGCTTTGCCGAGGTGATTCGACTCGTGCAGCGAGGCGGGCACCTGACGACGGAGGGGGCTGGTCGGTCGAATGAATCGAGGTTCTCAGAATCCTCAGAGGCCATACGCCGGATCTCCGACTTGACGGTCGGAGAATGAGATGGTCCGAGCTGCATGGCGACATGCAGAGGTGAGCGGAACCGAAACGACTCACCCGTTCCTTCCGGAACGTAACAGGCTGAGCGAAATTCCTTGTCGGGTAAGTTCCGACCTGCACGAATGGCGTAACGACTTGGCCGCTGTCTCCGCGAGAGACCCGGTGAAACTGTAGCGCCAGTGAAGATGCTGGCTACCCGCGACTAGACGGAAAGACCCCGTGAACCTTTACTGTACCTTGGCATGGCACTTTGGCGGAGTCTGTGCAGGATAGGTGGGAGGCTTTGAAGCCGGGCCGCTAGGCTCGGTGGAGCCGTCCTTGAGATACCACCCTGACTGCGCTGGAGTTCTAACCTGGGCCCGTGATCCGGGTCGGGGACAGTGCCAGGTGGGCAGTTTGACTGGGGCGGTCGCCTCCCAAAAAGTAACGGAGGCGCTCGAAGGTCGGCTCAGCACGGTTGGAAATCGTGCGTCGAGTGTAAGGGCAGAAGCCGGCTTGACTGCGAGACGGACATGTCGAGCAGGTGCGAAAGCAGGACCTAGTGATCCGGTGGTTCCGAGTGGAAGGGCCATCGCTCAACGGATAAAAGGTACTCCGGGGATAACAGGCTGATCTTGCCCAAGAGTTCACATCGACGGCAAGGTTTGGCACCTCGATGTCGGCTCATCGCATCCTGGGGCTGGAGCAGGTCCCAAGGGTTGGGCTGTTCGCCCATTAAAGCGGTACGTGAGCTGGGTTTAGAACGTCGTGAGACAGTTCGGTCCCTATCTGTCGCGGGCGGAGGAGGTTTGACGGGAGCTGCCCCTAGTACGAGAGGACCGGGGTGGACGGACCGCTAGTGTGCGAGCTGTGCCGCCAGGCGCATCGCTCGGTAGCTATGTCCGGCAGGGATAAGCGCTGAAGGCATCTAAGCGCGAAACCCGCCTGAAGATGAGACCTCCCGGGGCGCAAGCCCCCTGAAGGGCCCTGGTAGATGACCAGGTTGATAGGCCGGAGGTGTACGCGCCGTGAGGCGTTCAGCTGACCGGTACTAATCGCCCGTGCGGCTTGACCACTAATACAGCACCACGACGGTGGGGGACACCGTCTGGCTGCACTCGAGGATCTCCGTGTTCGAGCCAATTCCCGGTGACGTTGCCGGAGGGGCCACACCCGTTCCCATCCCGAACACGGAAGTTAAGCCCTCCAGGGCCGATGGTACTGCGCTGGCAACGGCGTGGGAGAGTAGGTCGTCGCCGGGGTAATTCACGACGCCCGGGCCGAGTCTTCGGCCCGGGCGTTTTTTGTCGCGCGACCCGCCGGTCGGAAGGACACGCTGCGGGCCGGGGGCCGGCTGCGCTAGAAGCCGAACGCGCTCCAGAGCGCGAGCAGGAACGCCAGCACCGTGATCACCACGCAGGCGCCGGCGAGCAGATGATCGAGCGACGATTCGCGGCGCCGGTCGGCGATCGAGAGGACATAGCCGGCCGCCAGCCCGCCGATGAAGCCGCCGGCGTGGGCGAAGTGGTCGACGCCGGGCATGACGAACGCCATCACGAAGAGGACGAGGGCGAACATCCCGTACTCGCGGAGCATGGCCTGGCCGAAGACCCCGCCGCGCCGGTGGCCATAGGCCACGATGGCCCCCAGCAGGCCGAAGATCGATCCCGAGGCGCCCAGCGTGAAGGCGTGCCCGTATGCGCTCGAGGCGACGAAGCCGACGACGCCCGCCACGGTGAAGATCGTGACGAACCTGGCTGGCCCGTAGAGCTGCTCGATGGCCGGACCGAGCTGGCGGATCCACAGCAGGTTGAAGAGGATGTGGAGCAGGTTGCCGTGCAGGTAGATCGCGGTCAGCAGGGTCCACCACCGCCCCTGCAGCCAGGGAACGGCGCCCGCCGCCAGCACGGCGGCGGCGGTATCGCCGACCGGCAGGAAGCCCATCAGGCCGCGTGGGCGCAAGGCGCCGTGCGGGTCGAGGACCAGGCTCGCGACGTACACGGCCACGCACGTGATCGTGATGACCGAGGTCACGCTGCCGGACCGGAAGACCGACCGGAACAGCGACGTCAGGCCCCACAGACCCGGCCGGCGCCGGCCGCAGATGAGACATTCGGCGGCGTCCTCGCGGGTGAGGCGGCCGCACGAGGGGCACACGATCGTGCGGACCTCCTTACGGAACATCGGACTCTCCTTCGCCCGCGATGGGCTCCGCCGGGATGCGGTACCCCTCGTCGAGCCAGACCCCGAGATCGGTGAGACGGCACGTCAGCGAGCAGAACGGCCGGTGGGGATTGCCCCGCCACGCCGCGCGCCGGCCGCAGGCCGGACAGTTCACGCCGCGCTCCGGCGGCGGCAGTCGAGCCATGACGACGCATCGTACTCACCGGCGACAAAGCCTGTCAACTCGCGGACTTTCGGCGCGCTTGCGAAATCTTTCCCTTTGACACCACCCCACCCCTCGCGTAGATTGGCGGGGATCGTTCGGGCCTCTGGCCCGAATTCCTCGCGAGGAGAGTGACCTCGATGCGATCCACGCCCGGCGTCCCTGCCTGGCCGTTCGTCGTGCGCCTGTCGGTCACGGTCGTGGCCCTCGTGCTCCTCGTCGCCGCGCCCGGCCTGGGCGGCCTCGCCCAGGCGCAGCAGCCGCACGCCGGTGGCGGCGAGGCCAGCCTCGTCATTCCCGACCTGGGCCAGGTGCCCGTCGGCGGCATGAACGGCCGCACGCTCCTCATGCTGGGCCTGCTCGTCTCGCTGCTCGGCTTCGGGTTCGGGCTGACGATGTTCGCGCAGGTCCGGCGACTGCCCGTCCACGCCGCCATGGGGGAGATCTCCGAGCTCATCTACGAGACCTGCAAGACGTATCTGATCACGCAGGGGAAGTTCATCCTGGTGCTCGAGGCCTTCATCGGTGTCATCATGTTCGTGTACTTCTACGCCCTGCTCCACTTCGATCTGGGGCGGGTCGTGATCATCCTCCTGTTCAGCCTGATCGGCATCGCCGGCAGCTACGGCGTGGCGTGGTTCGGCATCCGCATCAACACCTACGCGAACTCCCGCACGGCGTTCGCGAGCCTGCGCGGCGAGCCGTTCCCCGTCTACGCGATCCCGCTCAAGGCCGGCATGTCGATCGGCATGCTGCTCATCAGCGTCGAGCTGTTCCTGATGCTGTGCATCCTGCTGTTCATTCCCGGCGACTACGCCGGGCCGTGCTTCATCGGCTTCGCCATCGGGGAGTCGCTGGGGGCCGCCGCGCTCCGCATCGCCGGCGGCATCTTCACGAAGATCGCCGACATCGGGTCGGACTTGATGAAGATCGTCTTCAACATCAAGGAGGACGACGCCCGCAACCCCGGCGTGATCGCCGACTGCACCGGCGACAACGCCGGTGACTCCGTGGGCCCCAGCGCCGACGGCTTCGAGACGTATGGCGTCACCGGGGTGGCGCTGATCTCCTTCATCCTCCTGGCGGTGCGTGAGCCGGCCGTGCAGGTCCAGTTGCTCGTCTGGATCTTCGCGATGCGTGTGCTCATGATCGTCGCCAGCGGCGCCTCGTACCTGCTCAACGACACCATCGCGCGGGCCCGGTACGGCACGGCCACGCGGATGAACTTCGAGGCCCCGCTCACCGCGCTGGTGTGGCTCACGTCCGGGGTCTCCGTGGTGCTCACGTACCTGGCCTCCTACGTGCTGATCCACGACCTCGGCGACGGCACGCTGTGGTGGAAGCTCTCGACGGTGATCACCTGCGGCACGCTGGCCGGGGCCATCATTCCCGAGGTCGTCAAGATCTTCACCTCGACCGAGTCCGAGCACGTCCGCGAGGTCGTCACCTCGGCCCGCGAGGGCGGCGCCTCGCTCAACATCCTGTCGGGGTTCGTGGCCGGCAACTTCAGCGCCTACTGGCTGGGCATCGTGGTGGTGGCCTTGATGGGCGCGGCCTGGTGGGTGAGCACCACCGGCCTCGGCGCCCTCATGGTGGCCCCGGCCGTGTTCGCCTTCGGGCTCGTCGCCTTCGGCTTCCTCGGCATGGGGCCGGTCACGATCGCGGTCGACTCCTACGGCCCCGTCACCGACAACGCGCAGTCGGTCTTCGAGCTGTCCGTGATCGAGCAGATCCCCGGCGCCGGCGCCCAGATCCGCCGCGAGCATGGCTTCGAGGTGGACTTCGAGCGCGCCAAGCACCTGCTGGAGGAGAACGACGGCGCGGGGAACACCTTCAAGGCCACGGCCAAGCCGGTGCTGATCGGCACGGCGGTGGTCGGCGCGACCACGATGATCTTCTCCATCGTCGTCCTCCTGACGGCGGGCCTCACGCAGAATCTCGACCGGCTCTCGCTCCTCCACCCCCCGTTCCTGCTCGGGCTCATCACCGGCGGCGCCGTCATCTACTGGTTCACCGGCGCGGCCACCCAGGCGGTGAGCACCGGCGCCTACCGGGCCGTGGAGTTCATCAAGGCCAACATCCGGCTGGAGGGCACCACCAAGGCCTCGGTGACGGACAGCAAGCGGGTCGTCGAGATCTGCACGCAGTACGCCCAGAAGGGCATGTTCAACATCTTCCTCACCGTGTTCTTCTCGACCCTGGCCTTCGCGTTCTTCGAGCCCTACTTCTTCATCGGGTACCTCATCTCCATCGCGCTCTTCGGGCTCTACCAGGCGGTGTTCATGGCCAACGCCGGTGGCGCCTGGGACAACGCCAAGAAGATCGTCGAGGTGGAGCTCAAGGAGAAGGGCACCGATCTGCACGCCGCGACCGTCGTCGGGGACACCGTGGGCGACCCCTTCAAGGACACCTCCTCGGTGGCCATGAACCCCGTCATCAAGTTCACCACGCTGTTCGGGCTGCTCGCCGTAGAACTGGCCGTCACCCTGACGGCGGAGCGCGGCGCCGGGCTGAGCCATGGCCTGGCGCTGCTGTTCTTCGCGCTGTCGCTGGTGTTCGTGTGGCGATCCTTCTACGGCATGCGCATCCGCACCGCCGCGACCCCCGCCGCCGCGCCGGCGGGCAAGGTGAGCGAGGCCGGCCGCGGACGATAGCGGTCCGGTGGATTTCCTCTTCGACCTTGCGACGGGCCGCTACGCCCTCGACGACCTCATCCGGTGGGGCGGCTACGCCATCCTGGTGGCCATCGTCTTCACCGAGACGGGGCTGCTCATCGGCTGCTTCCTTCCCGGCGATTCGCTCCTGATCACGGCCGGCCTGGTGGCCGCGGCCGGGGGGCTGAACATCTGGTGGCTGAACGTGCTCCTCATCGTCGCGGCGGTGGTGGGGGACAGCGTCGGCTACGCCATCGGCGCCCGCATCGGGCCCCGGCTCTTCACGCGCGAGAAGTCGCTGCTCTTCAACCCCAGGCACGTGGAGCGCACGCGCGTGTTCTACGAGCGGCACGGCGCGAAGACGATCGTCATCGCGCGGTTCGTGCCCATCATCCGGACCTTCGCGCCGGTGGTCGCCGGCGTCGGTCAGATGCGCTACCGCCGCTTCGTCACCTACAACGTGGTGGGCGGCGTGGGCTGGGTGGTGAGCATGACGTGGGCGGGATACCTGCTCGGTCAGGCCGTCCCCGACATCGACCGGCACATCCACTGGGTCGTCCTGATCGTCATCGTCCTGTCCGTCGTCCCCATCGCGGTGGAGATCCTGCGCGAGCGAAGGAGGCGGTCCACGTCCTTCTGACGGTGCTGGCCGCCGTGCTCGGGCGGTTGCCGCGCGCGCCCGCCGCCTGGCTGGGCCGGCGCCTCGGCGACGTCCTGTGGACCGTGCTGCCGGGCCGCCGCCGCCGCGCGCTCGACAACCTGGCCCACGCCTTCCCGGAGCTCGGCGAGGCCGAGCGGCGCCGGCTGGCGCGCGCGTCCTTCCGGCACCTGGGCCTCCTCCTCGTGGAGAGCTTCGCGCTGCTGGCGCGATCGCTCGACGACGTGCTCAGCAGCGTCCGGCTCGAGGGCGCCGAGCACCTGGATGCCGCGGTGCAGAAGCACGGCCGGGCCCTGCTCCTCACCGCACACCTCGGCAACTGGGAGTTGCTGCCCGCCGCCAGCCGCCTCACGTCCCACGCGCTCACCGTCGTGGTCCGCCCCCTGGACGCGCGGTGGCTCAACCGCCTGGCGGAGGCCCTGCGCCGCAAGGCGGGGATCGAGCTGATCGACAAGCGCGCGGCGCTCCGGCCGGTCCTCGGCGCGCTGGCGCGTGGCCGGCTCGTCGGCATCTTGATGGACCAGAACGCTTCGCGGCGAGAGGGCGTCTTCGTGCCGTTCTTCGGACGACCCGCCAGCACCTCCCGAGCCATGGCGGTGCTCGCCCTCCGGACCGGCGCGCCGGTCCTGCCGATCTTCACGCGCCGGGAGGCCGACGGGACCCATCGCGTGGTCGTGCACCCGCCCATCGAGCCCGCAGGCGAGGTGCCCAAGGACCAGGCGGTGACCGTGCTGACGGCACGGTACACGGCGGCCATCGAGGCCGCCATCCGGCAGACGCCCGATCAGTGGCTGTGGATGCACGCGCGGTGGCGTACGCGTCCCGCCAGGTGATCCCTGCCCGGGCCGTCGCGGCGGCCCTGGTCCTTCTGGCCATGGCCGCCCGGGCCGAGGGCCTCGACGTCCCGACGGCCGCTTACCGGGCGGCCGCGGCCGCCGGCCATGTCGGGACCGTGGCCGGCCGCGCCACCGAGCAGCCGCGGCGGCGCGCCGCGGCCGAGACGCCGCTGTCCGGCTTCTCGGTGACGCTGGTGCCGCGCTCGCAGGAGCTCCTCGGCCAGCTACGCGGCATTGCCGACCGCGCCCGGACGGATCCGGAGGCGTACCGGAGAACAGCCCCGGACATCGTGGCCGTCCGGCGGGACATCGAGCGGGCGCTGTTCGAGGCCGGTGCCGGCGACCTCGTCAAGTACGGCCCGGTCCAGGCCGATGGGCGGTTCGAGCTGCGCGACGTGCCGGAGGGGGAGTGGCTCCTGCTGGCGCTCCGGCCCGTCTTCGTCGACCGGCCGTCCCCCCAGCCGAAGCCCAGCGAGAAGGAGATGTTCGCCCCGGGACGGCGGATCAGCGGATACTACGCCGTCGCGGTGTGGGTGCGTGAGGTCAGCGTGTCGGCTGGACGCGAGACGGTCGTTCGCCTCACCGACCGGAACGTCTGGATGACGGCGATCGAGGAGAAGCCGGCGCCGGGCGCCGGCCGCTGAGCCGGCGTCCGGCGCCAGGCGGTCACTTCTTCTCGGCAGGCTTGGCGGCGGGCTTCTTGGCCGTCCCGGCCGCCCGGACGTTGATGCTCTCGGCGACGGCCTTGCCGTCGTGCTCCATGTAGCGGACGGCGACGGGATCGCCGGCCTTCAGATCGGCGGCCGAGACGTCCTTGCCGCCCTTCTTGATCTTCGTCTTCGAGTCGAGGCCGAACGTCCACTCGGCGTCCTTGCCCTTCTCCTTGCCGGCGACGACCACGCTGTCGGCGCCAGCGGACTTCACGGTGCCGGAGGCGGTCTTCGTCGTCATCTTCTTCGCGGCGGGCTTCTTGTCGTCCTTCGGAGCCTGAGCGGCGGCCAGCCCCGTCGTCGCGGCGACGAACGCGGCGGCCACGAGCAGCGTCAGCAGTTTCCTCACGGTCACGACCTCCTCTAAGTCCTTGTCAAATCGTGCGAATCAGAGCCCTCGGCCCCCGTTCCGACACCCCATCACTCCAGATCGTTTGACCCCCCTTTCGCGCACATGGTACAAGAAATGTGAGAGTTTCCTCGCGCATGCCCGATCGAGCCTGTCTTCCGGCGGTAGCGGGCAGTCTTCTGATCGTCCTCGCGGCGGGTGGTCCAGTGTTCGCCGCGGGCGATCCGTATCATCTTTCCCCATTCGAGATCGAGCAGGCGGCGGTGGTTCCGCTCCCGGACGACGTGGCGTCCGAGCCGAGCTTCGACCTCGCCTCCGACGTACCGGGCGGCCTCGTCTCCGAGCCGCCCACCGACCTGGCAGTGCAACAGATGGCCGAGGACGATGGTTCCGGTACGCCGCTGGCGGAGCCCGCCATGACGCCGGTCACCGTGGCCGTCGACCCGTGGGCCGAGGCCTTCGCGGAGTCGGCGCAGCTGGGCGCGGTGCCGCCGCCTCCGCCCGCGCCGCCCTACCCCGTGGTCGTCAACGCGCAGGTCCAGCGGTTCATCGAGCGCTACACCGTCGACCACCGCGACGTGGTCGGCATGTGGCTCGCGCGATCCCAGCGCTATCTGGGCATGATCCGCGAGGTGCTGCGCACGCAGGGCCTTCCCGAAGAGCTGGCGTTCGTGGCCATGATCGAGAGCGGGTACAACCCGCTGGCGGTTTCGCGCGCCGGGGCCAAGGGCCTCTGGCAGTTCATGGCGGGGACGGCGCGCCGGTACGGCCTTCGGGTGGACCACTGGGTGGACGAGCGCTTCGACCCGGAGAAGTCCACGGCGGCCGCCGCAGCGTACCTGCGCGACCTCTACCGGCAGTTCGGCTCCTGGGCGCTCGCCAAGGCCGCGTACAACGCCGGCGAGGTGAAGATCATCCGGGCCGTGAGGGCACTCGGCACGACCGACTTCTGGGCGCTCGCGAGCAGCCGGTTCCTCAAGCAGGAGACCAAGGAGTTCGTGCCGGCCATCCACGCGGCCACGGTGATCGGGCGCGACCCCACGCGCTTCGGCTTCGAGCCGGCCGAGCTGCCGCACGTGCCGGTGGAGACGGTGACGGTGCCCCCGCGCACGAATCTCCGCGCCCTGGCGCTTTCCTCCGGCCTCCCCGCCGACGAGCTCCGAGATCTGAACCCCGTCCTCGTGCGCGGCATCACGCCGCCCGGTGAGCGGTACCGGCTCAAGGTGCCCGCCGGCACGGCGCACCGCGTGGCCGCGGTGCTGGCGCCGAAGCCGGTGCCCGCCCGCCGCGGGAAGCCCGGTCCTGTCGTGGCGGCGGCCGACGTGCACGTCGTGCGTCCGAACGAGACGATCAGCCACATCGCCAGACGCTACGGCGTCAGCGTGGCCGAGCTGGTCCGCTGGAACAACGTCGACGATCCCCGGCGCCTCCGGCCCGGCGATCGTCTCCGCGTCACCGAGGTCCGGCTGACCGCCGGGAGCCCCGCGTCGTCGTCGGTGAGGTGAGGGTCGAGGTCCACCTCTTCGCCACGCTGAGCCGCTTCCTTCCTCCCGAGCAGCGTGGCAGCGGCGCTCTCGACGTCCCCGAGGGATCCAGGGTCGGCGACGTCGCCGCGCTCCTGAACATCCCCGAGACGATGCCTCACATGGTGCTGGTGAACGGCGAGGACGCGCCGGCCGACCGCCGCCTGGCGGAGGGGGACGTCCTGGATCTCTTCCCGCCGCTGGCGGGCGGCTCGCTCGGCCATCCCTACCGCCGGGGCTCCTGAGACCGCCAGGCGCCCTCGACCTCCGAGTCGATCTCGGCGCCGATCAGGAGCGCCAGGCCGCTCCCGTACAGCCAGAGCAGCAGCACGATGACCCCGCCGATCGACCCGTAGATCGCGTTGAACCCGCCGAAGACGCGGACGTAGGCCCGGAGCCCCAGCGACATGCCGACCCAGGTCACGAGGGCGAACACCGAGCCCGGCGTGACCCATCGCCAGCGGCGGGGGCGGGCGGGCGCCAGGCAATAGACCAGGGCGATGCCGGCGAGCGCCACCACGACGGCGACCGGCCACTGCAGCAGCGTCCACGCCGCCGTGAAGAGCGCCCCGAGCCCGACGCGCTCGGCGACGCCCTCGGCGATCCGCTCGCCGAACACGAGCAGGACCAGCGCGGCGAGGGTGAACACGCTCAGCGCGGCCGTGAGCGCCAGGGCGATCAGGCGCCGGCGCCACCAGGCGCGCCGGTCGGCCAGCCGGTAGGCCACGTCGAGCGCCGCCATGATCGAGAGCGTGCCGCTCGAGGCCACCCACAGCGCGGTGAGGGCGCCGACCGAGAGGAGCCCGCCGCTGGCGCCGGCGACGGCCTCATCCAGCGTTCGCGCCAGCAGCGAGGCCGCGTCGGCCGGCAGCATGGCGTCCACGTATGCCATCAGCGCGTGCATCAGGTCCGGTGTGCCCAGCAGCCCCACGAGGGCGGTGATGAACAGCAGCGTCGGGAACAGCGCGAAGAGGAAGTAGTAGGAGAGGCTCGCGGCCCGCCCCGGGATCTCGTCGTCCCAGATCCGGCGCCAGACGCGGCGGCCCAGCTCGACCACGGTGACGTCGACGCGCGGCGCCATCGCGATTCGTCTCCCGGCCGGGATGGTACACTCACTCGGCTACTGGAAGCGTCTAGGAACCCGGTGGGCCTCCCGGACTTCAAATCCGGTGTCCGGCTCTAGACAAGCTGGAGGTGGGTTCGACTCCCACACGCTTCCGCCACGGGTCGAGGGAGCGCGATGGCGAAGCAACGGGAACGACGACGGATGAGCCGGACCGTCCGGCGACGCTGGCAGGCCGTGGGGCTCACGGTCGTGCTGGTCGTGGTCGGGGTGGTGGGCTACTTCGCGTACCGGGCGGCCGCGAACCTGCCCGGGACGGCCGTCGCCGACCAGGGCAACCGCCACATCCAGAGCGCGAGCGACCCGCACGAGCCGTACAACACCACGCCGCCGACGTCGGGGCCGCACCTGCCGTACATCGCGCCGTGGGGCGTCCACACCCGGCCGATCCCGCCCGAGCTCCAGGTGCACAACCTGGAGGACGGCGGAGTGCTGGTCCAGTACAGCTGCGACTGTCCCGAGCTGGTGGACAGGCTGAGGGCGATCGTCCAGAAGTACGACCGGTTCGTCATCCTGGCCCCGTACCCGACGATGCCCCACCGGATCGCCCTCACCGCGTGGACCCGAATCGACACGCTGGAGGACTTCGACGAGGGCCGTATCCGGCGATTCATCGAGGCCTACCGTGGCATCGACCATCACCGGTAGGACGGCGCTGTGGGCCGGCGCCCTCCTCGCGCTGGGCGCCTGCACGCGACTGTACGTCTCGCCGCTGCCGCCGCCGCCCTTCCGCGCGGAGATCCCGGCGCGCTACGAGAAGACGTGGACGGCCATCGTGCGGGCCCTCGCCCAGCAGAACGTGCCGCTGCGCGCCATCGCCCGCGATTCCGGCGTCATCGCCTCGGACGAGTTCGTGTCGCCCATCAACCTCTACGCCGACTGCGGCCAGGTGGGAGGCGACCAGCTCGAGGGCGAGGCGATCGTCTCCTTCACGTTGTTCGCCGAACCCAATGGCGCCGGCGCCACCAGCATCCAGGTGAACTCCAAGATGCGCACGCAGGGCCACCGCCGCGGGACCTCCGGCAAGCTCAAGGCGACGCCCGTCTACCAGTGCGCCTCCACCGGCCGCTTCGAGGCCAACCTCCTCGACGCCGTCCGCGAGTTCGCCAGGGAATAGGCGTGCCGCCCCGCCTGGCCGACCTCGTGCGCAGGGCCCGACGTCTCGCCGCCGAGCGCGACCGTCTCGTGGACGGGCTGGCCGCGGAGTGGACGCGCGCGCTCAAGGGGCAGAGCCTGTCCCGCGCCGACCTGGACGAGCTGTGGGCCGGGCTCCTGGAGGAGGCCGTGCGTCGCGGAGGCCGGGAGAGCGACGGAGGCTGGACGGCCCAGGCCTGGCGCCGGGAGGCCCAGGAGGTCATCGCCCAGGTGCGCGAGCGCGTGGAGGCCGCGCTCCGTGAGCGCTGACCGGGCGGCCCTCCGCCGGCTTCCCTCCGTGGACCAGGTCGTGCGGGCGCTGGCCGAGCGGCCGGAAGCCCGCGACGTCCCGCGCCCGCGGCTGACCGCCGTCGTGCGCGAGCTGCTCGACGAGGAGCGCCGGAGCGTCGTCGCCGGCCGCGCGTCCGCGCCCGACGCGGGTGCGCTGGTCGACCGGGCGGCGAGCGCGCTGGCGCGCAGCGGGCCGTTCTCGCTGCGCCCGGTGGTCAACGCCACCGGCGTCGTGCTGCACACCAACCTCGGCCGCGCGCTGCTCAGCCCGCTGGCCCTGGACCGGCTGGCCCGGGTGGCCGGGAGCTACTCCAACCTCGAGCTCGACGTCGCGACCAAGCAGCGCGGCTCGCGCTATGTCCACGTCGAGGCCCTGCTCCGGCGCCTCACCGGCGCCGAGGACGCGCTGGTCGTCAACAACAACGCCGCCGCCGTGCTGCTGGCCCTGGAGACGCTGGCCCACGGCCGGGAGGTCGTCGTCTCGCGCGGCGAGCTGATCGAGATCGGCGGCGAGTTCCGCATCCCCGACATCATGCTCCGCGGCGGGGCCATGCTGCGCGAGGTGGGCGCCACCAACCGCACGCATCTGCGCGACTACGCCGAGGCCATCGGGCCCCAGACGGCCCTCCTGCTCAAGGTGCACACCTCGAACTACCGCGTGGTCGGCTTCACCGCGGAGGTGGCGTCCCGGGACCTGGTGGACCTGGGCCGGCAGCGTGGACTGCCGGTGATGGAGGACCTCGGGTCCGGCTGTCTCGTGGACCTGCGCCCGTACGGCTTTCCCCCCGAGCCGACGGTGCAGGAAGTGGTGGCCGCCGGCGTGGACCTCGTGTCGTTCTCCGGCGACAAGCTGCTCGGCGGCCCGCAGGCCGGTATCGTCGTCGGCCGGCGAGAGCTGGTGGCGCGTCTGAAGAAGAACCCGTGGAACCGCGCGCTGCGCATCGACAAGCTGACGCTGGCCGCGCTGGAAGCCACGCTGTACGCCTACGACGCCGGCCGGGCGCTGGAGACCGTGCCCACGCTCCGGCTGCTGACCGAGCCGCTGGCCGCGGTGCGCCGGCGGGCTCACCGGGTCCTGGCCCGGCTCGCCCCCGCCGTCCGCGTGCGCCTCGGCGCGGCCGTCGTCGAGGACACCGCCGAGGTCGGGGGCGGCGCGCTGCCCACGGTCGCCCTGCCCACCGCGGCGGTGCAGCTCGGGGCGACGGCGCAGGCGGCGCGGGCGCTCGACGAGGCGCTGCGCCGCGCCGATCCGCCGGTGCTGGGGCGCGTCGCCCACGACCGTCTCCTCCTCGACTGCCGCACCGTGTTCCCCGCCGAGGTGCCGGCCCTCGCGGCGGCCATCGCCGCCGCCGCCGAGGTCGTGCGGTGAGCCGGCACGTCGTCGTCGGCACCGCCGGGCACATCGACCACGGCAAGACCTCGCTGGTCAAGGCGCTGACCGGGATCGACACCGACCGGCTGCCCGAGGAGAAGGCGCGCGGCATCACGATCGACCTGGGCTTCGCCTACCTCGAGGAGCCCGGCGGGCTCACCATCGAGATCGTGGACGTGCCCGGCCACGAGCGCTTCGTGAAGAACATGCTCGCCGGCGTGGGCGGCATCGATCTGGCCATGCTGGTGATCGCCGCCGACGAGGGCGTCATGCCGCAGACGCGCGAGCACCTGGCGATCTGCCGCCTGCTGCAGATCAAGACCGGCCTGATCGCCCTGACCAAGACCGACCTGGTGGAGCCCGACTGGCTCGAGCTGGTGCGCGACGACGTCGCCGGGCTCGTGCGCGGGACGTTCCTCGAGGGCGCCCCCATCCTCGCCGTCTCCGCGAAGACGGGCGCGGGCGTGGGCGAGCTGCGCGCCGAGCTGGCCCGCATCGCGCGCGCGGTGCCGCCGCGCCGGGCCGACCAGCTGCCGCGGCTGCCGATCGACCGGGTGTTCACGGTGAAGGGCTTCGGCACCGTCGTCACCGGCACCCTCACCGCCGGGCGGCTCGCCGCGGACGACCGCGTGGAGGTCTACCCGAAAGGGCTCAGCGCCAAGATCCGCGGCCTGCAGACGCACGGCGCTCCCGTGAGCGAGGCATGGGCCGGCCAGCGGACCGCCGTCAACCTGCAGGGCCTGGAGCGGGCCTCCGTCGAGCGCGGGGACGTCCTGGGGCTGGCCGGCACGCTCGTGGCGTCGGTGCTCGTCGACGGCACGCTGGAGCTGCTCGCCGACGCGCCGCGGCCGCTGAAGTCGCGGGATCGCGTGCGCTTCCACGCGGGGACCAGCGAGATCATGGCCCGCGCCCTCCTGCTCGACCGCCCCGTGCTGGACCCGGGGCAGCGGGCCTTCGCCCGCTTCAGGCTGGAGGCGCCGCTGGTGGCGGTGCCGGGCGACCGCTTCGTGATCCGGTCGTACTCGCCGATCGTCACCATCGGCGGCGGCAGCCTCCTGGACGTCGACCCGCCGCGCTTCAAGCGCAAGGCCCCGGCGCTGATCGCGCACCTCACGCTGCTCGAGCGCGGCGCGCCGGAAGAGACCGTGGAGGAGCACGTCCGTCACGTGGGCGTGGCCGGCGCCCGCGTCGCCGCGCTGGCCGGGCGCGTGCCGTTCGGTCCCGACCGGCTCCGCGCGCTGCTCGCCACGCTGCAGGCGCAGGGGCGTGTCCTCGCCGTCGAGCGTGACTGGTACCTGCATCCCGACAGCGTGGCGCGGCTGCGCGGGCTCGTGCAGACGGCGCTCGCGCAGTTCCACCGCGCCAACCCCCTGCGCCCGGGCATGTCGCGCGAGGAGCTGCGCGGCCGGGCGGGGGCGCCGGACGAGCGCGTGTTCGCGCACCTGCTCGGCACGCTGGTCGCCGAGGGCGTCGTGCGCGTCGACCGCGACAAGGTCGGCCTCGCCGAGCACACGGTCCGCCTGTCGGCCGATCAGCAGCGGGTGGTGGACCGCGTCGAGCGCGAGTTCCTCGAGGCCGCCGCCGCGCCGCCGAGCCCGGAGGAAGCGCTGGCCCGCGCCGGCGCCAGCGGCGGCGAGGAGCACGAGCTGTTCCAGTACCTGCTGGAGGCCCGGCGGCTGGTGCGCATCAAGGAGTCGCTCTACTTCCACACCTCGGCGCTCGACGCCATCCAGGACAAGGTCGTGGCCTACCTGCGCGAGCGGAAGGAGATCGGCCCCGGCGACATCAAGGACCTGCTCGGCATCTCGCGCAAGTACGCCATCCCGCTGCTCGAGCACCTCGACGCGCGGCGCGTCACCGTGCGCCAGGGCGAGCGGCGGGTCTTGCGGGGCGGGTAGGTGCGGGGTATGGTTGAGGCGGCGGAAAGGAGCGTCATATGTTTGGTCTGGGGTATCAGGAACTGCTCATCGTCCTGGTGATCGTGCTGATCCTCTTCGGCGCGAATCGCCTGCCGGAGCTCGCCCGGTCACTGGGCTCGAGCGTCAAGGAATTCAAGAAGGGCGTCAACGAGGCGAAGCTCGAGGACACCACGACCACCGCGAAGCGGGAGGAAGAGAAGAAGGCCTAGCCCCGCCGCTCCGCCGCCGCCGCCCCCGGTACCCGTTCCGCCATGATCGCTGCCACGTCGCGCGTGGACCTCGCATGCGCCGTGGCGCTGTCCGTCCTCACGGTGCTGTCCCGCCTGCCGTACCGCGCGCGCATGCTGTACAACTGGGACGCCGTGCAGTTCGCGCTGGCGCTGCGTGAGTACGACGTCGTCAAGCACCAGCCCCACCCCCCCGGCTACATCCTGTACGTCGCCGCCGGCCGCCTGGTGAACGCCTGGCTCGATGATCCCACCGGCACCTACGTGCTCCTCGCCGTGCTCTTCAGCGGGGCCACGACGTTCGTGGTCTACCACCTGGCCCTGGCCGTCTACGACCGGCCGACGGCGCTGGCCTCGGCCGCCCTGCTGGCGGTGAGCCCGCTGTTCTGGTTCTACGGCTCGGTGGGCCTGACCTACGCCGCCGAGGCGCTGTGCGCGTCGGCGGTGGCCCTCGCCGCGTTCCGGGCGCTGCTGCGCGGCAGCGAGCGGGACGCCTGGGTGGCCGCCGGCGTGCTGGGGCTCGCCGCCGGCTTCCGGCAGTCGATCCTCCTGCTGCTCTTCCCGCTGTGGCTCGCCGCCACGGTGGTCGGCGTCCGCCGGGCGCGCGCGGTGGTCGTGGGGCTCGCGGTGACCGCGGCGGCGGTGCTCGCGTGGTTCGTGCCGATGGTCTGGCTCACCGGAGGCCTCGAGCGTTACGTGAGCGCGTCCGTGGACCTCGCGGACACCGTCGTCCGGCCGACGTCGATCCTCGGCGGCCCGCCGGAGACCACGCTTCGGGTGTCACGCTACGTGCTCGAGTCGGTGCTGGTGGGTCTCGGCCCCCTGGTGCTCGCCGTCGTGCTGCTGCCCTGGTACGTGCGGAGCCACGGCTGGGGCCGGCGCGAGTGGCTGCTCGCCGGCTGGATCGCGCCGCCCGTGCTCGTCTACACGCTCGTGCACTTCGGCCAGGCCGGGTACGTGCTCACGTTCCTGCCCGCGCTGGTGGTCCTGCTCTCGCGGGTGCTCGTCAGCGCGCTGGCCGCCGCCGTGGCCGCCGGACCCGCGCTGCGCGCGGCCGTCACCGCCGCCGTGGTCGTCGGCGTGGTGCTGGTGAACGGCTCGTTCTTCGTGAGCGCCCGGCCCGCCGCGCGCGACTTCGACACCGCGCGGCCGGCGTGGGTCAGGACCGCGCAGGACGAGGCGTTCGACTGGATCTGGAGCCGCACGGCCGCCGCGCTCCACGAGCACGAGCAGGTCGTGCAGACGTTCGTGGCCGCCATCCGCGGCCTCTACCGCCCCGAGGACACGCTGGTCGTGACCGAGCTCGGCAACCCGCGCTCGTATCCATGGCTGCGCCACGCGATGTACTACTTGCCCGAGTACGCGATCTACGAGTTGCGCGTGGGAGAGCTGCCCCCGGGCTTCTACGCGCCCCGGCTGGCCGTGGCCATGCGGCGGGTGGCCGACGCCGAGATCCGCGTGCCGGCCTCGGTCCGGCGCATCGTGTGGTTCGTCGACCACTGGAGCCCGTCGTCGCCGCGCCCGCCCGGGCTGCAGGAGATGCAGCTGCCGTACGGGCGCTACCTGTACGTGCTGCCGATCGGGCGCCGGCCCGTCCAGTACGCCGGGTACACGTTCGTCCGGCCCTAGGTGCTCGTCCAGCTTACGGTCCCAGAGGCGTCGGGGGGTGTGGGGGACCATGTCGGGGCCCCCCACCTCGGCTAGAGTGGGGACGCGGGCGTGGGCCGGGCGCGCGCTGGTCGCCGTCGCCGCGGTCGCGCCGCTGCCCCTGCTGCTGCTCGCTGAGCGGCACATCGCGGGCGAGGCGGGCTTCCCGCTCGACGACTCGTGGATCCACCTCCACTTCGCCCGTAACCTCGCCGAGGGCGCCGGCTTCTCGTACAACGCCGGCGTCCCCGTGGCAGGCTCCACCGCGCCGCTGTGGACGCTGTCCATCGCCGGGCTCTTCGCAATGGCCGGCCCTTCGCCGCTGCTGGTGAAGGCGCTCGGCGTCGCCCTCGCCACGGGCGCCGCGCTCGCGACGGCGGCCGCCGCGCGCGCCTGGGGAGCGGCGGCGCCGCTCGCGGCGGCCGGCGGCGTGGCGCTCGCGTGGACGGGGGCCATGGCCTGGGGCGCCCTCTCCGGCATGGAAGTGCCGCTCGCCGCGCTGCTGGTGGCGCTCGCCGTCCTCGCGCACGCCCGGGGACCGGCCTGGCTGGTCGCGCTGCTGGCCGCTCTGGCCGCGCTCGCGCGGCCGGAGGCGGTCGTCCTGATGCCGCTGCTGGCGCTGGCGCGCCCGCCGCGCGGGCGCCGGCTCGCGCTGTTCGTCGTCGTGGCCGGCGCCGTCCTCGCGCCGGCCGTCGCCTTCAGCCTGGCCACCGTCGGGGCGCCCATCCCGGCGACCGCCGCAGCCAAGGTCGAGGGGGGCCTGCTCGGCTGGATGGCGGGCGTGAGGGAGCCGCTGACGCGCTTGCTCCTCGAACGGCCGTGGCAGTTCCTGCGCGAGTGGGCGGGCTGGCTCTCGGCCACGCACTGGCTTCTGGCCGTGCTCGGCCTCCCGGCGCTCGTCGCCGTCTGGACGCGTCACGGTCCGGCGCTCGGCCTGCCGGCGGCCGCGCTCGTCGTGCACCCGCTCGGGATGGCGCTGCTGGCGCCGTACCGCGGCCCGGCCTTCCAGGAAGGGCGCTACTCGGCGCACCTGCTGCCGCTGGCCTTCGTGGCCCTCGCCGTCGCCGTGCCGCCCGCGCCCCGATGGGCCCGGGCCGCCGTCGTGACCGTCTGGCTGGCGCTCGCGGCCGCCACGCTGCCCGCCGCGGCCACGCGCTACGCGTGGGGCGTGCAGAACATCAACGCGATGCAGGTGCGTCTGGGGCGCTGGGTGGACGAGCACCTGCCGCGCCACGCCCGTCTCGCCGTGAACGACATCGGGGCGATCGCGTTCTTCTCGCGGCGGGAGATCATCGACCTGATGGGGCTGGTCACCCCCGAGGTCATCCCCTATCGCCGGGAGGGGGAGGGGGGGATCATCCGCTACGTCAGCGAGCGCTGTCCCGACTACGTCATCGTCTTCCCCGCGTGGTTCCCCGGCCTGACCGCCCGCCGGCACCTCCTGGAGCCGTTGCACCGGGTGCGGCTCGACCGCAACGAGGTGGCCGGGGGGCCCGAAATGGTCGTCTATCGCCTGAGGCGCTGTGCAGTATGATCGTCGAAGCATGGTTCGCGTGGCGCCCGGCGTCCTCGCGTCACTCCTGCTCCTCCCGCTCCTGGCCGGCTCGGCCGGCCCGGCCGACGCCCAGTTCTTCCGGTGGACCGACGAGCGCGGCGTCAACCACTACGCCGAGGGCCTGGACAGTGTCCCCGAGCGCTATCGCGGCGTGGCGCGGCCGCTCGGCTATCGCAACACTCCCTCGACGCCGACCAGCGGAGTCACCGAGGCCCCGAAGGCCGCCGAGACGGTCATCCGCTTCACGCCGGGACGGCACATCGTCGTGGACGCGCGCGTCAACGGCGCGGCCTCGGCGAAGCTCATCCTCGACACCGGCGCCGGCAGCACTCTGATCAGCCCCCGCGTGCTGGCCGCCGCCGGCGTGTCGCTCACGCGCGGGACGACGGCGGCGCGCACGCGCGGCGTGGCCAGCGGCACGGACGTGGACGTGCAGCTGGTGCAGATCGACTCGCTCGCGGTGGGCGAGGCGCGCGCCGGCCGCATGGTGGTCAGCTCGTACGAGATGCACATGCCGGAGGTCGACGGGCTGCTGGGGCAGGACTTCCTGGCGCGCTTCAACGTCCAGATCGACCCCGCCGCGGGCATCGTCAAGCTCTCGCCGAAGTAGCCGCCGCCCCGGTCCGCCGCGGGCGGTGTGATACCATGACGGCCCCGGTCATGGACTACAAGGCCACGCTAAACCTGCTGAAAACCGCCTTCCCCATGAAGGCGAACCTCGCGCAGGCCGAGCCCCAGATGCTGGCGTGGTGGGATCGGATCGACATCTACGCCCGCCTGCGCCAGGTCGCCGCGGACCGCCCGCGGTGGATCCTCCACGACGGCCCACCGTACGCCAACGGCCACCTGCACCTCGGACACGTCCTCAACAAGGTCCTCAAGGACGTCATCGTGAAGTCGCGCTCGATGCAGGGCTTCAACGCCGTCTACGTCCCGGGCTGGGACTGCCACGGCCTGCCGATCGAGCACCAGGTCGACAAGCAGCTGGGGCTGGACACGGCGCCGGTCGACGTGCGCCGCGCCATGGACCCCGTCGAGAAGCGCCGGCGCTGTCGCGAGTACGCGGCGACGTTCATCGACATCCAGCGCGCCGAGTTCAAGCGTCTGGGCGTGTTCGGCGACTGGGAGCATCCGTACATCACGATGGCGCCGGCCTACCAGGCGGTCATCGCGCGCGAGTTCGGACGCTTCGTGGGCCGCGGCATCGTCTACAAGGGCCTCAAGCCCGTGCACTGGTGCATGCACTGCAAGACGGCCCTGGCCCAGGCGGAGGTGGAGTACGAGGAGCAGCGCACGCCGTCGGTGTACGTGAAGTTCCCGCTGGTGTCGCCGCTGCCGGGCGCGCCTGCCGGCGCCCGGGCGAGCCTCGTCATCTGGACGACCACGCCGTGGACGCTGCCGGCGAACCTCGCCATCGCCGTCCATCCCGACGAGGAGTACGTCGGCCTCGAGGTGCCCGCGACGGGGGGCGGCGGGACCGAGGTGCTCGTCGTTGCCGGCAAGCTGGCGACGGACTTCGCGCGCGTGGCGCGGCTCGGGGCGCCGCCCGAGGTCGCCGTGCTGCCCGGACGCAGCCTGGCCGGGCTCGAGTACCGCCATCCGTGGATCGACCGCACGGGCAAGGTGGCCGCCGCCGACTTCGTGGCCATGGACGCCGGCACGGGCCTCGTGCACGTGGCGCCCGGCCACGGCGAGGAGGACTACGATCTCGGACGCAGCCTGGGCCTCAAGGTCTACAACCCGGTCGACGACGACGGCCGCTTCGTCGCCGAGGTCGAGCACTTCGCCGGGCTCACCGTCTGGGAGGCCAACCCGAGGATCGTCGAGCACCTGCGAGGCCTCGGCGCCCTGGTCGCCGAGGCGGCGCTGACGCACACGTACCCGCACTGCTGGCGCTGCAAGCACCCGACGCTCTTCCGGGCGACCGAGCAGTGGTTCATCGAGCTGGACAAGGGCGGCTTCCGCGCCCGGGCCCTCGAGGTGATCCGGCGGGAGGTCCGGTGGATCCCGGCGTGGGGCGAGGAGCGCATCCACAACATGGTAGCCCACCGCCCCGAGTGGGTGATCTCCCGCCAGCGCGTGTGGGGCGTGCCCATCGTCGCGTTCTACTGCGAGGACTGCGGCGCGCTGCTGCTCGAGGAGCGCATCGTGGAGCACGTGGCGGCGATCTTCCGCGATGGCGCCGGCGCCGACGAGTGGTACGCGCGCGACGCGCGCGCCCTGCTGCCGCCCGGCACCCGCTGTCCCCGCTGCGGCGGCGCGCGCTTCCGCAAGGAGACGGACATCCTCGACGTCTGGTTCGACTCCGGCTGCAGCCACGCCGCCGTGCTGGAGACGCGCCCGGACCTGCGCTGGCCCGCCGAGATGTACCTGGAGGGCTCCGACCAGCACCGCGGCTGGTTCCAGTCCTCGCTGCTGGAGTCCGTGGGCACGCGCGGGGCGGCGCCGTACCGGAGCGTCATCACGCACGGCTTCTTCGTGGACGCCGAGGGCCGCAAGATGTCGAAGTCGCTCGGCAACGTCATCAACTTCGAGGACCTGCTGCCGCGGTACGGCGCCGAGATCCTGCGACTGTGGGTGACCGCCGAGGACTACACGCAGGACATCCGGGTCTCGCTGGAGATCCTCGACCGGCTGGCCGACGCCTACCGGCGCATCCGCAACACGTACCGGTTCCTCCTCGGCAACCTGGCGGACTTCGACCCCGCCCGCGACCGCCAGTCGTACGCCGGGCTCGACGAGGTGGACCGCTTCGTGCTGGACCGTTTGGCGCGCCTGATCGACCGCGTCACCCGGGCGTACGAGGAGTACCAGTTCCACACGGTCTTCCACACCGTGCACAACTTCTGCGCGGTCGATCTGTCGGCGCTGTACCTGGACGTCATCAAGGACCGTCTCTACACGTCGGCGCCCGCCGATCCCCGCCGCCGCGCGGCCCAGACGGCGTGCCACGAGCTGCTCGGGGCGCTGGTGCGGCTGATGGCCCCGATCCTGAGCTTCACGGCCGAGGAGGCGTGGCGTCACGCCCCCGGCACGCGCCTGGAGTCGGTCCACCTCGAGCGCTTCCCCGAGGTGCCGGTGGAGTGGCTGGACGACGGGCTGAAGGGCGAGTGGGACCGCCTGCTGGAGGTGCGGCGGGAGGTGGCCAAGGCGCTGGAGACCGCGCGGGCGCAGAAGAAGATCGGCAGCGGCCTCGAGGCGGCCGTGTGGATCACGGCCGCGCCGGAGGACCTGCCGGCGCTGCTGACGGCCAAGGCGGCGCTGCTGCCCACGCTCTTCATCGTCTCGGACGTGCGGCTGTTCGAGCGACCGTCCGGCCAGACGCTGCTGCCGCCCACCGAGAGCGCGGAGATCCCGGGCCTCGCCATCGCCGTCACCCGCGCGCCGGGGCGCAAGTGCGAGCGCTGCTGGAAGTACAGCCCGCGCGTGGGCGAGAGCGCCGACCACCCGACGCTCTGCGAGCGCTGCCTGCCGGTGATCCTCGCCGGCGCATGACCGCGGTCCTCGCCCTCGCGGGGGTCGTCGTCGTCCTCGATCAGATCACCAAGATGCTCGTGCTGGAGCGCCTGGCGCCCGGCGTGCCGGTGCCGGTCGTCGAGGGGCTGCTCTCCCTCACGCTGGTGATGAACACGGGCCTGGCCTTCGGCCTGCTGGGCGGCCTGCCTCCGGGATGGCGCTGGCTGGTCGTGGTCCTGTCCGCGGGCGCGCTGCTGCTCCTCGCGCGCGTGGCCGTCCGCATGCTGGCCGACGGCGGCTGGGCGGACCGCACCGCGATCGGCCTGATCTTCGGCGGCGCCGTGGGCAACCTGATCGACCGCGCCCGGTTCGGCGCCGTGGTGGACTTCATCGACGTCTACTACCGGACCTGGCACTGGTGGGCCTTCAACGTCGCCGACGCGGCCATCTCGGTCGGCGTGGCGCTGCTGGCCATCCGGCTGCTCGTGCGCCCCTCCTGATCGCGCCGGCGATGCCTCGCAAGCGCCTGCGCGTGCGCGCGGCGACGGCGGGCGCCCGGCTGGACCGCTGGCTGGCCGACGCCGTGCCCGATTTGTCCCGGGCCCGGATCCAGACCCTGATCGCCGACGGGCGCGTGCGCGTGGACGGCGCCGTCCACAAGGCGTCCTACCGGCTGCGTGGCGGCGAGGCCGTCGAGGTCGACGTCCCGCCGCCGCCTCCCGCGGACCTCGAGGCCGAGCCGCTCGCGCTGACGGTGGTCCACGAGGACGACGACGTCCTGGTCGTGGACAAGCCGGCTGGAATGGTCGTGCACCCCGGCGCCGGCCACGCCCGCGGCACCCTGGCCGCAGCGGCGCTGGCCCACGCGCCAGGCATCGCCGGCGTCGGCGGGCCCCGCCGGCCCGGCATCGTGCATCGCCTCGATCGCGGCACGTCCGGACTCCTCGTCATGGCCAAGACTCCGGCCGCCTACGAGCACCTCACGGCGCAGCTGCAGGCGCGCACGGTGCGCCGCCGGTACCTGGCCGTCGTCCACGGCCGCGTGGGGCTCGCCGAGGGGGTCGTCGAGGCGCCGATCGGTCGCGACCCGCGACACCGCAAGCGAATGGCCATCCGTCCGGCGGGCAAGGGCAAGCGCGCGCTGACCCGGTACCGCGTCCTGGAGCGCTTCCCCCGGCACACGCTGCTGGAGGCGCGTCTGGAGACGGGACGAACGCACCAGATCCGCGTGCACATGGCCTCGCTGGGCCATCCCGTCGTCGGCGACGAGACCTACGGGCGCGGGCGGGCCACACCTCCGGTGCCCATGGAAGGACTGGCGCTGCACGCCGCGGCCCTCGGCTTCGTGCATCCCGTTACCGGAAAGCGGGTGGAATTCACTGCGCCGCTGCCGCCGCGGATGGAGCGCCTGCTGTCTCATCTGCGCCACACCGGTTGAAGCGGCGCGCCGACTCCACGATCTCAGCCCGGACGGCGGCGCCCGTCCGGCGGCGCGCGTCGACTGGCGAGTCGGGGGGCCGGCGGGGTGGCGCGGGCCTTGCTCGACCAGGTGCTATCATGGGTCACACCGCATGAACGGCGTGACGGTCGTCATCCTCGCGGCGGGCGAAGGCAAGCGGATGCGTTCCCGGCAGCCGAAGGTGCTGCACCCGCTCTGCGGCCGGCCGCTGCTCGGCTACGCCCTCCGGGTCGCCCGCGCCCTCGCCGACCGCATCGTCGTGGTCGCACCGCCCGAGGCCGACGAGGTCGCCCAGCTCGCCGGCGCCGAGGCGACGACGGTCGTGCAGCGCGAACGCCTCGGCACGGGACACGCCGTGATGCAGGCCCGCGAGGCGTGCGGGGACGCCGCGACGGTCCTGGTGCTGCCGGGCGACATGCCCCTGCTGACCGCGGAGACGATCGAGCGGCTGGCGGCGCATCACGCGGCGACGGCGGCCGCGGTCACCGTCCTCACGGCGACCGTGGACGATCCCCGCGGCTACGGGCGCGTGCTGCGCCAGGGCGGGCGGGTCACGCGCATCGTCGAGGAGCGCGACGCCACCGACGACCAGAAGAAGATCGCCGAGATCAACACCTCGGTCTACGCCTTCGACGCGCGCCGCCTGTGGCCGGCGCTGGCGGAGGTGCGCGCCGACAACGACCAGGGCGAGTACTACCTCACGGACGTCCTCGGCATCCTGGCGCGCGCCGGCGCGCGCGTGGACGCCGTGCCGGTGGCGGATGCCGCCGAGGCCATGGGCGTGAACGACCGCAAGCAGCTGGCCGCGGCGGCGGCCATCCAGCGACGGCGCATCCTGGACGCGCTCATGGAGGCCGGCGTCACCATCGTCGATCCCGCCACCACCTACGTCGACGACACGGTCACCATCGGCCCCGACACGACGGTGCACCCCCAGACCGTGCTCGAGGCCGCGACGGTCATCGGCAGCGGCTGCGTCATCGGCGCCGGCTGCCACGTCACGGGCAGCCGGCTCGCCGACCGCGTCACGCTCAGGCCGTACAGCATGATCGAGGAGGCCGTCATCGAGGAGGACGCCACGCTCGGCCCGTTCTGCCACCTCCGGCCGGGCTGCCACATCGGCGCCGCCGCGGAGATCGGCAACTTCGCCGAGCTGAAGAAGTCGCGCGTCGGCCGGAAGACCAAGATCCACCACGTCTCCTACACCGGCGACGCCACCCTCGGTGACCGCGTGAACATCGGGGCGGGCATGATCACGTGCAACTACGACGGCCAGCGCAAGCACCGGACCGTCGTCGGCGACGACGCGTTCGTGGGCACGAACACGAGCCTGGTCGCCCCGGTCACCATCGGCCCCGGCGCCTACGTGGCCGCGGGCTCCGTCGTGACCAAGGACGTGCCGCCCGGCGCCCTCGCCGTCGAGCGGTCGGCGCAGGTCGTGAAGGACGGCTGGGCCACGCGTCGCGCCGCCCGCACGACCGAGCCCGCCCGCCCGCCGGACGCCGGCGCCGCGCGCTGACGCCATGTGCGGCATCGTCGGCTACGTCGGCGAGAAGAATGCCGTCGGCATCATCGTCGAGGGCCTCAAGCGCCTGGAGTACCGCGGCTACGACTCCGCCGGCGTGGCCGTGCTCTCGGCGGGCGGCGGCCTCGAGGTGCGGCGCGCCGCCGGGCGCATCAAGACCCTCGAGGGGATCCTACGCGAGCGGCCGGTGGCCGGCACGCTCGGCATCGGCCACACGCGCTGGGCCACCCACGGGCGGCCCTCCGACGACAACGCCCACCCGCACACCGACTGCGCCGGCTCGCTGGTCGTCGTCCACAACGGCATCCTCGAGAACTACCTGGAGATCAAGGACCGGCTGCGCGCCGAGGGCCACGCCTTCAAGTCCGAGACGGACACCGAGGTCATCGCCCACCTGATCGAGCACCACCTGGCGCAGGGCGCCCGCCTGGACCAGGCGGTCAAGCGGACGATGGCGGAGTTCAAGGGCTCCTACGCCGTGGGCGTCGTCGCCCGTGCCGCCCCCGACCGGCTCATCGCCGCCAAGCACGGCGCCGGCAGCGTGGTGGTGGGGCTCGGCAAGGGCGAGATGTTCGTGGCCTCCGACATCCCCGCCATCCTGTCCCACACCCGTGACGTCGTCATCCTGGAGGACGGCGAGGTGGCCGAGGTCACCGCCGAGGGCGTCACGCTCTCGACCCTCGACGGCGAGCCGGTGCAGCGCGAGCCGGCCCGGATCCTGTGGGATCCGATCATGGCCGAGAAGGGCGGCTACCGGCACTTCATGCTCAAGGAGATGTACGAGCAGCCGCGCGCCATCACGGACACCTTCCGGGGGCGCGTGTCGCTCGAGACGGGCTCGGTCGTGCTGCCCGACGTCAACCTCGATCCCGGGACGGTCCGCGCCCTGCAGCGGGTCGTCTTCGTCGCCTGCGGCACCGCCTCGTACGCCTCGCTCCTGGGCCGGATGTACGTCGAGCGGCTGGCCGGGCTGCCGGCCGAGGTGGACCTGGGCTCGGAGTTCCGGTACCGCGACGCGCCGGTGGGCCCGGAGACGCTCGTCGTCGCCGTCTCCCAGTCGGGCGAGACGGCGGACACGCTCGGCGCCGTCAAGGCCGCCCGGCTCAAGGGCTGCCCGATCCTGGCCATCACCAACGTGGTCGGCTCGGCGCTGTCGCGCGAGGCCACCGGCACGCTCTACATGCACGCGGGGCCGGAGATCGGCGTGGCCTCCACCAAGGCCTTCACGGCCATGATCGTCGCCGCCTACCTGGTCGGGCTGTGGCTGGGCCGCCAGCGCGAGGCCATCACCGCCGAGGACGTGCGCAAGCGCATCCGCGACCTGGTCGAGATCCCCCGGCTGGTCGAGCAGACGCTCGAGCTCGACGGCACGCTCGCCGCGCTGGCGCGGCACCTGTCGAGCGCGGAGAACTTCCTCTATCTGGGCCGCGGGTTCCAGCACCCCATCGCCATGGAGGGCGCGCTCAAGCTCAAGGAGCTGTCCTACATCCACGCCGAGGGCTACGCCGGCGGCGAGATGAAGCACGGCCCCATCGCCCTGATCGACGACGGCTTCCCGGTGGTGGCGCTGGCGCCGCGCGACGGCGCCTACGAGCGCATGCTGGGCAACATCGAGGAGGTCCGCGCCCGCGAGGGCCGGGTGATCGCGGTGGTGCAGGCGGGCGACAAGCTGGTGGCCAGCAAGGCCCAGCACGTCATCGAGGTGCCGCCGGCGGCCGACCTGCTGGCGCCGATCGTCACCGTCGTGCCGCTGCAGCTGCTCGCCTACCACATCGCCGTGCGCCGCGGCTGCGACGTCGATCAGCCGCGCAACCTCGCCAAGTCGGTCACGGTGGAGTAGGCGCGACGGCGCCCGACCGCCTCTTCCTCGTCCTCGGCTCGATCTCCGGCTTCCTCGCCGTCGCCCTCGGCGCCTTCGGCGCCCACATGCTCCGCGACCGCATCGGCCCCGCGCTCATGGGCACCTTCGAGACCGGGCAGCGGATGCACCTGTTCCACACCGTGGCCTTGCTCGTCGTCGCCTGGGCGGCGACGCGCTGGCCGGCCGCCAGGGTGAGCCTCGCCGGCTGGCTCTTCGTGGCCGGCATCGTCCTGTTCTCCGGCAGCCTCTACACGCTCGCCGTCACCGGGCAGCGGTGGCTCGGCGCCATCACGCCGCTCGGCGGCCTGGCCTTCCTCGCCGGGTGGCTGGCGCTGGCCCGGGCGGCATGGTCGGCGCCCTGACGCGAGGGACCCCGGGCGGTCCCGTCGCCGCCCCGCGGCCGGTCGCCGGCGCGCCGCGCTGACGCGCCGGCCGGCGGCGCCGGCTGCCGCGCATCGGGTCCGCGTGGGTACGGTACAATCGTCCCCGTGCCGTCCGGCCTGGAGCGCCTCCTCGACGACCTGAACCCCGCGCAGCGCGACGCAGTGACCTCCGGCGAGGGCCCCCTGCTGGTGCTGGCCGGGGCCGGCAGCGGCAAGACCCGGGTCATCGCCTACCGGATCGCCTGGCTCCTCGGCGTGCGCGGCGTGCCCTCGCGCAACGTGCTGGCGGTGACCTTCACCAACAAGGCCGCCGGCGAGATGGCGCGGCGGGTCGACGACCTGCTGCTGCCGGCGGGGCTCAAGGCGCCGCTCATCGCCACCTTCCACTCGGTGTGCGTGCGCATCCTCCGCCAGCACGGCGAGCACATCGGGCTGCCCCGGCACTTCACGATCTACGACGAGGACGACCGCCTGGCGCTGGTCAAGGAGTGCATGAAGGAGGGCGAGCTGGCCGACCGCCAGTTCACGCCGAGCGCCGCCGTCCACCGCATCTCGTACTGGAAGAACCAGATGACCGGCGTGCCCGAGGCGCTGCGCGACGCCCGCGGGCCATGGGAGCAGAAGGCCGCGCTCGTCTACTCGCGCTACGACAAGCGCCTCAGGGAGACGGGGGCCGTCGATTTCGACGACCTGCTGCTGCTGGTCGTGCGCCTCCTCTCCGAGGTGCCCGAGGCCCTCGCCTGGTACCGCGGCCTCTGGCGCCACGTCCTGGTGGACGAGTACCAGGACACCAACCGCGCCCAGTACCGCATCATCCGCCTGCTGACGTCCGAGCACCGGAACGTGTGCGTCGTCGGAGACTCGGATCAATCGATCTACAAGTGGCGTGGCGCCGACATCCGCAACATCCTCGAATTCGAGGAGGACTATCCCGGGACGACGGTCGTCAAGCTCGAGCAGAACTACCGCTCCACGCAGCGCGTGCTGGCGCTGGCCTCGTCGGTCATCGCCAACAACGTCCAGCGCAAGGACAAGACGCTCTGGACCGAGAACCCGCAGGGCGACAAGGCGCGGCTCTACCGGGCCTGGGACGAGCACGAGGAGGCCAACTTCGTCGCCCAGACGATCCTCGGCCTGCGCGCCGAGGGCGTGCCGTGGCAGGGCGTGGCCGTCTTCTACCGGACCAACGCCCAGTCGCGGGTGCTGGAGGACGCGCTCCGGCGGGCGCGCATCCCGTACGTCATCGTCGGCGGCGTGCGGTTCTACGAGCGCAAGGAGATCAAGGACACGCTGGCGCACCTGCGGCTGACCATCAACCCCGCCGACGACGTCGCCTTCCGCCGGGCCATCGGCGCGGTCTCCCGCGGCATCGGGCCCTCCACGCTGGCCCGGCTGGAGGAGGTCGGCGCCCGCGACGGCCGGCCGCTGCTGGCCGTGGCCGCCGATCCGCCGCTCGACCTCAGGGGCAAGCCGCGCAAGACGCTGGAGGACTTCGCGGCGACGATCGCGCGCCTGGCCGCCCGGCGGCGCGCCATGGCGCCGCCGGAGTTCATCGACCTGGTCCTGAAGGAGTCGGGCTACCGCCAGGCGCTCGAGCAGGAGCGCTCGCCCGAGGCCGAGGCGCGGCTGGAGAACCTGGAGGAGCTGATCGCCGCCGCCGAGGACTACACCGTCGGCCAGCCCGAGCCGACGCTGGAGGGGTTCCTCGACGGCGTCGCGCTCATGAGCGACGTGGACGAGCTCGAGGACGAGGCCTCGCGGGTGACGCTCATGACCCTGCACTCGGCCAAGGGCCTGGAGTTCCCGGTCGTGTTCCTGACCGGCATGGAGGAAGGCGTCTTCCCGCACGCGCGGTCGATGAGCGAGCAGGAGGAGATCGAGGAGGAGCGCCGGCTCTGCTACGTCGGGCTCACGCGCGCCCGCGAGCGGCTGTACCTGTCGTGGGCGGTCCACCGGCGGGTGCACGGCTACGGCGCGGGCGAGCCCTCGCGCTTCCTGCGCGAGATGCCCGAGGAGGAGATCCTCGCCCTCAACGTCCGGTCCGGGCCGCCTGCCGACGTGGTGCGCGACGCGGTGGCCCATGCCGCCGCGGCGGCGGTGAGCCAGGACGACCTGCCGCTGCGCGTCGGCGCGCGCGTGCGCCACTCGCGCTGGGGCGAGGGCATGGTGGTGGGCGTCGAGCGCGAGGGCGGCGACGTCCTCGTCACCGTGCGGTTCGCCTCGGTGGGGCGCAAGCGACTGTCGCTGCAGTACGCGCACCTCGAGGAGCTGGACTGAGGGCGCCGTGATCGACGACGCGGCCGTCGAGCACGTGGCGCGTCTCGCCCGGCTGGCGCTGACCGAGGCGGAGCGGGCGCGGATGCGGGAGCAGCTCGCCCGGATCCTCACGTACATCGACACGCTGAAGGAGCTGGACCTCGCCGGCGTGCCGCCGACGTCGCACGCCGTGCCCCTCGTCAACGTGATGCGCGAGGACACCGTCGTCCCGCCCCGGCCGCGCGAGGACATGCTGGCCAACGCCCCCGACGCCGCCGGCGAGTTCTTCCGCGTGCCGCGCATCCTCGAGGACGAGGACGGGTGATCCGGGCGGTGGGGCCGCGGGCCGGGCACGGGGGCCGAGCGCGGTGAGCGAGCTGACCCGGCTGACGGCGCACGCGCTGGCCGACGCCTACCGGCGCGGCGACACCACGCCCACCGCCGTCGTGGAGGCGTACCTGGCGCGCATCGAGAAGGTCGACCCGCGCGTGGCCGCGTACCTGACCGTGACCGGCGAGCGTGCGCGCGAGCAGGCCCGCGCCGCCGAGGCCCGCCTCGCCCGGAGGGCGCCCCTCGGCCCCCTCGACGGCGTGCCCGTCGCGCTGAAGGACGTGCTGTGCACGCGGGGCGTGCGGACGACGTGCGCCTCGCGCATCCTCGAGGCCTTCGTGCCGCCCTACGACGCCACCGCCGTCGCCCGGCTGGAGGCCGCGGGCGCGGTGCTGCTGGGGAAGACCAACATGGACGAGTTCGCCATGGGCTCGTCCACCGAGCACTCGGCCTTCGGCCCCACGCGCAACCCGTGGGACCTGGCGCGCGTCCCCGGCGGCTCGTCGGGTGGCTCGGCCGCCGCCGTCGCCGCCGAGCTGGCCGCGGGCGCCTTCGGCACCGACACCGGCGGCTCCGTGCGCCAGCCCGCGGCGTTCTGTGGCGTCGTCGGGCTCAAGCCCACCTACGGCCGGGTGTCGCGCTACGGCCTGGTGGCCTTCGCCTCCTCGCTGGACCAGATCGGCCCCTTCGCCCGCGACGTGCGCGACTGCGCCCTGCTCCTCGGCGCCGTCGCTGGCGTCGACCCGTGCGACTCGACCTCGGTGGACGTGCCGGTGCCCGACTACGTGGCCGCCCTCGACGGCGGCGTGCGCGGGCTGCGCCTCGGCGTGCCGCGCGAGTACTTCGCCGAGGGCCTCGATCCCGAGGTCGGACGGGCCGTCCGCGAGGCCATCGCCACGCTGCAGGGGCTGGGCGCGGCGGCCGTCGACGTCTCGCTGCCGACGACGGACTACGGCATCGCCGTCTACTACCTCATCGCCCCCGCCGAGGCCTCGTCGAACCTCGCCCGCTACGACGGCGTCAAGTACGGCCTCCGCGTGCCGGGCCGCGACCTGGTCGACATGGAGCGCCGCACCCGCGCCGCCGGCTTCGGCGCCGAGGTCAAGCGCCGGATCATGCTCGGCACCTACGCGCTCTCGTCCGGCTACTACGAGGCCTACTACGGCCGCGCCCAGAAGGTCCGCACGCTGGTCGCGCGCGACTTCGCGCGGGCCTTCGAGCGGGTCGACCTGATCGTGGCCCCGACGACGCCCGGCGTGGCGTTCCGCCACGGCGAGAAGGAAGACCCGCTGGCCATGTACCTGAACGACGTCTACACGGTCCCGACGAGCCTGGCCGGGCTGCCCGCGGTCTCCGTGCGCTGCGGCTTCACGGCGGCGGGGCTGCCCATCGGCCTGCAGCTCATCGGTCGCGCCTTCGACGAGCCGACCGTCCTGCGCGCCGCCCACGCCTACGAGCGGGCCACCGGCTGGCTCGGGCGGTGGCCGCAGCCATGATCACCGACCGGGACGCCGACGCCGTGGCGGCGCGCTACGAGATCGTCATCGGCCTCGAGGTGCACGCCCAGCTGCTGACGCGGGCGAAGATGTTCTGCGGCTGCCCGACGGTGTTCGGCGCCGCGCCCAACACCCAGACGTGCCCCGTGTGCCAGGGGATGCCGGGCAGCCTGCCCGTCGTCAACCGGCGCGCGATCGAGCTCGGCGTGCGCACCGCGCTGGCGCTCGGCTGCCGCGTCAACGCGGCGTGCCGGTTCGCGCGCAAGCACTACTACTACCCGGACATGCCGAAGAACTACCAGATCAGCCAGTACGAGGAGCCGCTGGCCGAGGACGGCTGGCTCGAGATCGACCTGCCCGGCGGCGCGACGGCCCGGGTCGGCATCCAGCGGCTGCACCTGGAGGAGGACGTCGGCAAGCTCGTCCACGAGGGCACGCTGGCGACGGCGCGGGCGAGCCTGGTCGACTTCAACCGCGCCGGCGTGCCGTTGATGGAGACGGTCTCGAAGCCCGAGATCCACTCGCCGGAGGCCGCCGCGGCGTTCCTGCGCGCCTTCCGCGCCGTGCTGGTGGACCTGGGCGTCTGCGACGGCAACATGGAGGAGGGCTCGCTGCGCTGCGACGCCAACGTCTCGCTGCGCCCGCGCGGCGCCGCCGCCCTCGGCACCAAGGTCGAGATCAAGAACCTGAACTCGTTCCGGCACGTCGAGCACGCGCTGGCCTTCGAGGCGCGGCGGCAGGCCCGGGCCCTCGACGCCGGCGAGCGCGTCGTGCAGGAGACCCGGCTCTGGGACGCCGAGCACGAGACGACCCGCGCCATGCGGTCCAAGGAGTACGCGCACGACTACCGCTACTTCCCCGAGCCGGACCTGGCCCCGCTGGCGCTGGACGCCGGGTGGATCGATGCCGTGCGCCGCGACCTGCCCGAGCTGCCGCGCGCCCGCCGCCGGCGGTTCGCCGACCAGTACGGGCTGCCGGCCTACGACGTCGGCGTGCTGGCCGAGCACGCGGCGCTGGCGGGCTACTTCGAGACCGCCGTCCGCGCGTTCGCCGGCCCGGGCGTCTCCGAGCCGCCAATCCTGGCCCAGGCCGCCAAGACCACGGCGAACTGGGTCATGTCCGAGGTCCTCCGCGTGCTCCCCGACGCCGATGCCCAGGCCGTGGCCGCGTTCACCGTGACGCCCGAGCGGCTGGCGGGGCTCCTGCGCCTCGTGGCCGACGGCACCATCAGCGGCAAGATCGCCAAGGACGTCTTCGAGCGGATGGTCCGCACCGGCGAGGATGCCGCGGCCATCGTCGAGCGGGAAGGGTTGACCCAGGTCGCCGACAGCGCGGCCCTCTCGGCGATCGTGGACCGCGTCCTCGCCGAGAATCCCAAGCCGATCGAGGACTTCAAGCGCGGCAAGGCCCAGGCGCAGAAGGCGCTGGTCGGGCTCGTCATGAAGGCCACCGGCGGCAAGGCCAACCCCGCGCTGGTGCATCGCCTCCTGGAGGAGAAACTCCCTCGCGCCTGACGCGGGCCGCTATAATCGGTGGCGCCCGCGATGATTGAGTTTCACCGCGTCACGAAGGTGTACGAGGTCGGACCGGTGAAAGTGCCTGCGCTCACCGACGTCTCCTTCCGGATCGCCAAGGGCGAGTTCGTCGTCATCACGGGGCCCAGCGGGGCGGGCAAGACGACGCTGCTGCGGCTGCTCTACGGCGAGGAGCGCCCGACCGAGGGCGAGATCGAGATGCTGGGCGAGCCGGTGACGGGCCTGTCCCGCGGGCAGATCCAGACGCTGCGGCGCTCGCTCGGCATGGTGTTCCAGGACGCCAAGCTGCTGCCCGGCCGCACCGTGTACGAGAACATCGCCTTCGTCCTGCGGGTGACGGGCACGCCGCGCCGGGACATCACCCCCCGCGCCTTCGACGCCCTGCGCACGGTGGGGCTGTCCGCCCGCGCGCAGGCCTACCCCGCGCAGCTGAGCCAGGGCGAGGCCCAGCGCGCGGCCCTGGCGCGCGCGATCGTGCGCAAGCAGCCCGTGCTCATCGCCGACGAGCCCACCGGCAACCTCGACGACGACATGGCCGGCGAGGTGCTCGCCATCATCAAGGACATCTGGGTGCGCGGCACGACGGTGCTGCTGGCCACGCACCAGGCCGGGGTGGCCGCGGCGCTGGGCCGCCGCCGGCTGGTGCTCCAGGCGGGCCGGCTGGTCAAGGACGAGGGCTGAGGTGCTGGGCTTCGTGCTCGGCGAGGCGTTCCGCGACCTGCGGCGCGCCGGCCGCGTGGCGGTGAGCGCCGTCGTCCTCATCGCCCTGTCCCTGGTGGCCGTGGGCGCCTTCTGGGTGCTGTCGTGGAACCTGGGGCGCGCCGTCGCCGAGTGGCGCGACCGCGTCCGCGTCATCGTGTATCTCGAGCGCGAGGTGCCGCCGGGCGAGGTCGACGCGCTGCTCCAGCGCGTGCGCGCGCTGCCCGAGGTCGGCGCGGCGCGCTACGTCTCCAAGGCCGAGGCCCTCGCCTCGCTCAAGCGCGTGCTCGGCAAGGACGCCGGCGTGGCCGACCAGCTGCCCGCCAACCCCCTGCCGGCCTCCATCCACGTCACGCCCACCGCGGCCGGCGCCACCCCCGAGGGGGCCCGCGCGCTCATCGAGCGGCTGGCCGGGCTGCCCGAGGCCGAGGAGGTCGCCGGCGGCGTCGAGTGGGTCGAGCGGCTCGGCCAGTGGCAGCGGCTGCTGGTCAGCATCGGCCTCGGCACCGGCGCCGTCCTCGCCCTCGCCGCGATCCTCACCGTCACCACGTCCACCACGCTGGTGCTCCACGCGCGCCGGCAGGAGACCGAGATCATGCGGCTCGTCGGCGCCCCGGAGGCGGTGATCCGCCTGCCGCTGCTGCTGCAGGGCCTGATCCAGGGGCTCGCCGGCGCCGGCCTGGCGCTGCTCGCGCTGCGCGCCGCGCACCGCGTCGCCGCGCCGTACCTCGAGCCGCTCACGAGCCTGACCATCGGTCTGCCGCGGCTCGAGTTCCTCACCCCCGCGGCGATGCTCACCATGCTGCTGGCCGGCGCCGTGCTCGGCGCCTTCGGGGGCATGCTGGCCCGCGGCCGCCGGAGCCCCGCGTGAGCGCGGCCGGCCGCCGCGCGGCCCGCTCGGCGCTGATCGTGGCGGGGCTGCTCGTGGCGGTGCCGGCGCTGGCGCAGTCGCGCAAGGAAGACCCGCTGCAGGTCGAGCAGCGGAAGCTGCAGGAGACCCAGCGACAGCTCACGCGCGAGCGCGAGAAGGCCGCCGAGGCGCGGCGGCGCGAGACCTCGGTGCTGGCCGAGCTGGAGGAGACCGAGCGCCGCCTGGCCGCCAAGCAGCGCGAGGTGGCCCGGCTGGACGCGCGCATCAAGCGGGTCCAGGCCGACGTCGCCGCCCTGCGCGGGGACATCGACCGCCTGGGAAACCAGCGGACCGGCCAGGAAAATGCCCTCGCCCTGCGCCTCAGGGCCATGTACAAGATCCACGCGCAGGGCTCGGCGCTGCCGCTCGTGCTGAGCGGCGACGACCCGGTGAGCCGCATGGTGGCCGTCCGCCAGCTGGCCAACCTGGCCGCCCTGGACGCCCGTGTCATTCAAGAGTATCGTGGGACGACGGACAAGCTGGCGGACCGGAAGGAACGGGAAGAGGCTCGGCGCTCCGAGCTGGCCGCTCTCAGGGAGGCGGCCCGGGCGGAGCAGGCCGAGGTCGACCGTGAAGCCGCCAGGCGCCGGACATTGCTGGCTAAAGTTCGGGACGAGCGGGCCTACCACGAGCGCATGGTCGGCGAGCTCACCGAGGCGGCCCGCCGGCTCGAGGCCTTCGTTCGAGAGCTCCAGGCCAGGCAGCGGCGGACCGCCAAGGCGCCGCCCGCGACCCCGGGTGACGGCCCGCGAACGGGCTTCGGCGGCCTGCGGGGACGGCTGCCGTGGCCGGCCGACGGTCGCGTCGTGGCGTCCTTCGGCCCCCAGGTACACCCCCGGTTCGGCACGCGGACGTTCCGCAACGGGGTCGACATCGAGGCCGGCGAGGGCAGCGAGGTGGCTGCCGTGTACGCCGGCCACGTGGTCTACACGGGGTGGTTCAAGGGGTACGGCAACCTGATCATCCTCGACCACGGCAACGAGTACTACACGCTCTACGCGCACGTCGCCGACATCGTCGTGAAGGAGGGCGAGGACGTGCGGCAGGGCCAGCGGATCGGCACGGTCGGGGAGACAGGATCGCTGGCGGGGCCGCGCCTGTACTTCGAGGTGCGGTTCCAGGGACGGCCGCTCGATCCCACCGAGTGGCTTCGCCAGCGCGGATGACGAGGGGGACAGCGTCCATGAAGAAGGCGTTCGTGATCGGCTCGTTGCTCGTCGTGCTCACGCTGACCGTCGGTGGCACCGTGGCCAGCAAGAGCGCGGACACCGGCGCGACGTACGAGCAGCTCCGGCTCTTCACCGAGGTGCTCTCGATCGTGCAGAACCAGTACGTCGACGAGGTGCCGCCGAAGGAGCTGATCTACAGCGCCATCAAGGGGACGCTGCGCGGCCTGGACCCGCACTCCTCGTTCCTCGACCCCGACTCCTACCGCGAGATGCAGGTCGAGACGTCGGGCTCCTTCGGGGGGCTCGGCATCGAGATCACGCTGCGCGACGACGTCCTCACCGTGGTGGCGCCCATCGAGGGCACGCCGGCCCACCGGGCCGGGCTGCACCCCGGCGACCGCATCGTGAAGATCGACGGCCTGGTCACGAAGGACATGCAGCTGGCCGACGCCGTCAAGCGCATGCGCGGCAAGCCGGGCACCAAGGTCACCATCAGCGTCACCCGCGAGGGCTGGTCCGAGCCCAAGGACTTCGAGATCACGCGCGAGCAGATCCGCGTGCAGTCCGTGCGGACCCACGACCTGGGCAACGGCGTCGCCTACCTCAGGCTGCGCCAGTTCCAGGAGCAGACGGCGCACGACGTCGAGCAGGCCCTCGACAAGTTCGCCAAGAACGGCATGAAGGCCCTCGTCCTCGACCTGCGCAACAACCCCGGCGGCCTGCTCACGGCCGCCGTCGAGGTGACGGAGAAGTTCGTCGCCGACGGCAAGCTGGTGGTCTACACCGAGGGCCGCGTGCGCAACCAGAACATGCGCTTCTCGGCGCACGCCCGGAAGGCCTACAGCGAGATCCCCATGGTGATCCTGGTCAACCAGGGCAGCGCCTCGGCCTCGGAGATCGTCGCCGGCGCGCTCCAGGACTACGGCCGCGCCGTCCTGGTCGGCACGCAGACGTTCGGCAAGGGCTCGGTGCAGACCATCATCCCGCTGTCCGACGGCTCCGGGCTGCGGCTGACCACGGCCAAGTACTTCACGCCGAAGGGGCGCTCGATCCACGGCAAGGGCATCACCCCCGACATCGTCGTCGAGGTGCCGAAGCCGCCGGCCGACCAGAAGCCGGCGCCGCCGTCGCTGGACCCGCTGGAGGACCTCAAGAAGGACGTGCAGCTGCAGCGCGCCCTCGACGCCCTCAAGGCCATGCGAGTGATCGGGCAGCGCTCGGGGTCGCAGGCCCAGGCTCGCCAGTAGCGGTCGTCAGGGACGAGGGGCGGTGCGGCCGGTCACCGTCCCTCGTCGTCTCCGGGATGCGCCAGCCATGATGGTCCTCGGCATCGAGAGCTCCTGCGACGAGACGGCGGCGGCGGTGCTCGCCGACGGCCGCCGCGTGCTCGCCGACGTGGTGGCCTCGCAGGACGCCATCCACGCTCCCTACGGCGGTGTCGTGCCGGAACTCGCCTCCCGCCGCCACATCGAGGCCGTCGTGCCGGTCGTGGCGCGCGCCCTGGCCGATGCCGGCATCAAGCTCGGCGACCTCGACGGCATCGCCGTCACCCGGGGGCCGGGGCTGGTCGGCTCGCTGCTCGTCGGGCTCTCGGTGGCCAAGGCCCTGGCCTGGGTGCACGGCACGCCGCTGGTCGGCGTGAATCACCTGGAGGGGCACATCTACGCCGCCTTCCTCACCGACGACCCGCCCGAGCACCCGTTCCTGGCGCTCGTCGTGTCGGGCGGCCACACCGCCCTCTACCATGCGCGGTCGCCGCTCCGGTACGCGCTGGTCGGCCAGACCCGCGACGACGCCGCCGGCGAGGCGTTCGACAAGGTGGCCAAGCTCCTGGGGCTCGGCTTCCCCGGCGGGCCGGCCATCCAGCGGATGGCCGAGCGCGGGGATCCGCGCGCCATCCCGTTCCCGCTGGCGCAGATGACCGACCAGTCGCGCGACTTCTCGTTCAGCGGCATCAAGACCTCGGTGTCGCTGCACGTCAAGCGCGAGGGGCCGCTCTCCGAGGCGCGGGTGGCCGACGTGGCCGCCTCGTTCCAGGCGGCGGTGGTGAAGATGCTGGTCCGCAAGACGGTCAAGGCCGCGCTCCACCTGGGCGTCAAGCGGGTGGTGCTCACCGGCGGCGTGGCCGCCAACGCCCCTCTCCGGCAGTCGCTGCGCGCCGAGGCCGAGGAGCATGGCATTCGCCTGCACGTGCCGCCGCCGCGCCTGTGCACCGACAACGCGGCGATGATCACCGCCGCCGGCACCGCCCGCCTGCAGGCCGGCGAGCGCGCCGGCCTCACCCTCAACGCCGCCCCCGACCTGCCGCTCGCATGACGCCCGCAGCGCTTCGGATCGACGCGTCCGAGCCCCGGCTCCGCCGGGGCAATCCGGATCCGGGGGAGGTCTCGGAGGGGGCCGTCGCGGGCCCCTCCGACGAAGAACGCCGGCTCCGCCGGCGCAGTCCGGGTCTGGGGCAGGCCTCGGAGAAGGCCGTCCGGGCCCCCTCCGAATGAACTACGAAGGCGTCCTGGCCGGGCTTCCCGACGCCGTCATCGCGGTCGACCCGGCTCTGCGCGTCGTGTTCTGGAACGCGGCGGCGGAGGTCCTCACCGGGCGGTCGGCTCGCCGGGCGCAGGGCCGCCTGGTCAAGGAGCTGCTTCCAGCGGGATCCTCCGTCGTGGCGCGCCTGGCCGAGACGCTCGCCAGCGGCGAGAGCCGGTCGGAGGCCGACGCGTCGGTCGAGACGACCGACGGGCGGACCGTCCCGGCCAGCCTGGTGACGGCCGCCCTCTTCGCGCGCGACGGCACCGTGGAGGGCGCGGTGGCCGTGCTCCGCGACGTGTCGCGCATCAGGCAGCTCGAGGCCGAGGTGCGCCGCGGCGAGACGCTGGCCGCGGTGGGCCGGGTGGCCGTGGGGGTCGCCCACGAGATCCGCAACCCCCTGGGCGCCATCCGTGGCGCCGTCCAGCTCCTGCAGCGTGAGCTCGACGCCGACGCCAATCTGGGCGAGTACACCGCGGTGCTGCTCAAGGAGGTCGACCGCCTCAATCGCATCATCGAGACCCTGCTCGACCTGGGGCGCCCCGTGCAGCTGCAGCGCGCCCCGCTCAACCTGCACCAGCTGCTCGAGCGCGTGACGCTGCTCCACGGGGAGGCCGCCGCCGCGCGCGGGGTGGCGGTCGTGCGGCGGTACGACCCGAGCCTGCCGCCGATCCTGGGCGACGAGGACCGGCTGCTCCAGGTCTTCCACAACCTGGTCGTCAACGCGCTCGACGCCATGCCCCGGGGCGGGCGGCTGACCCTCGGCACCCGCGTCAGCCTGAACCCGCTCTACGCCAAGATGGACATGGGCGTGGGCCAGCGCTCGATGGTCGAGGTGCAGGTGAGCGACGACGGCGCCGGCATCCCCGCCGCGGTGCAGGCACGGATCTTCGACCCGTTCTTCACCACCAAGGACCGGGGGCTCGGGCTGGGCCTGGCGCTGTGCCACCGGATCATCGAGGAGCACCGCGGCGCCATCCAGGTCGAGTCGACGGAGGGCCGGGGCACCGTGGTGACCTGCTTCCTGCCCGTGGCCCGATGACCCGGGTCGCGGCCGACCGGCGCCGTGCCCGCCGGGCACCCCGCCCCATCCGGCGATGAGCCCGGCCCGCATCCTGGTCGCCGACGACGAGGACAGCCTCCGCTGGGTCCTCGAGAAGGGGCTGCGCGGCGCCGGCCACGAGGTGACGTCCGTCGCCGACGGCGAGGCGGCCGTGCAGGCCGTCGAGCGCGAGCCCTTCGACCTGGTGCTGCTCGACGTCAGGATGCCCGGCCTCGACGGCCTCACCGCGCTGGAGCGCATGCGCCAGGCCCGGCCCGATGCCTGCGTCGTGGTCATGACCGCGCACGGCACGATGGAGACGGCCATCACGGCCATGCAGCGCGGCGCCTACGACTACATCGCCAAGCCCTTCGACCTGGACGAGGTGCTGCTGCTCACCGAGCGCGCCCTGGCCGCCGGCCGGCTCACCCAGGAGGTGGGGCGCCTGCGGCGCGGGCTGCAGGAGGTGCGCGAGTTCAGCGCCCTCATCGGGCGCCACCCGCGGATGCAGGACGTCTACAAGACCATCGGCCGCATCGCCGGGACAGACGTCTCGGTGCTCCTGCGGGGCGAGTCCGGCACCGGCAAGGAGCTGGTGGCGCGGGCGCTCCACCATTACAGCCGGAGGTCGGGACGGCCGTTCGTGGCCGTGTCGTGCGCGGCCATCCCGGCCGCCCTGCTGGAGTCCGAGATGTTCGGCCACGAGCGCGGCGCCTTCACCGACGCCCGGGAGCGGCGTCTGGGCAAGTTCGAGCTGGCCCACGGGGGCACGCTCTACCTCGACGAGATCGGCGACATGCCGCTCGAGCTGCAGGCCAAGCTCCTGCGCGCGCTGCAGGAGCGGACCATCGAACGTCTGGGCGGCCAGGAGCCGATCCGCGTGGACGTGCGCGTGCTGGCGGCCACGCACCGGGACCTGGAAGAGGCGATGCGCGAGGCGCGCTTCCGCGAGGACCTCTACTACCGCCTCAACGTGGTCACCGTCAACCTGCCGCCGCTGCGCGAGCGGCGGCGCGACGTGCCGTTGCTGGTCGAGCACTTCCTCGCCAAGTACGCCGACGCGCTCGGCGAGCGGGCCGTGGCCCCGGAGGCCCTCGACCGGCTGGTCGGCCACGACTGGCCCGGCAACGTGCGCGAGCTCGAGAACGTGATCCAGCGCGCCATGGTGCTCGCCGGCAGCGGGGTCATCCTCCCCGAGCACCTGCCCATCGGGCCCGTCTCGGCGGCGGCCTCGGTGGCGGTGGACGCCACGCTGGAGGACATCATCGAGCGCAAGCTGATGGACTGCGTGCGGGGCCTGCGCGACCGCGCCGCCGCGAACCTCTACGACCTCATGGTCGGGCTCGTCGAGAAGCCGTTGCTGCGCGCGGTGCTCCGCGAGACGGGCGGCAATCAGGTGCGCGCCGCCCAGATCCTGGGCATCAACCGCAACACGCTGCGCAAGAAGCTCACCGAGCACGGCATCGACCCCGACGCGTTCGCCGATGACGCCTGATTTCCGGGTGCTGTCCACTTATCCACGGACGTCCACAACGCGAAAATCGACCGGAACGACGGCGCTCGACGGCGCGCGGTGGCGCGATCGACCCGCCGCGCGCGGTGCTGCGCGCAGGCCGCGCGCGATCGCCGCGCCCGATGCGGTGCCGCGCGCGCCGGCGCATGAAATACCGCGTCGCCAGCGGACGTCTTACCCGTTGAACGCAGCCACCGAGTTTTGTACGCTCTGGCGACCATGCCAATGCCGACGATCGAAGGCCGCTCACCTCGCGTGGTGGTCGTGGACGACGAGAGCCACGTCCGCACGATGCTGTGCGATCTCCTCGCCATGTGGGGCTGCGCCGCCGACGGCGCGAGCACCGCACTCGAAGGGCTCGACCTCCTGCAGCACGGCGCCTACGACCTGCTGCTCACCGACTTCCGCATGCCGGGCATGTCGGGCGTCGAGCTGGTGGAGCGGGTCCGCGCGCGCGATGCACGGCTGCGGGTGATCATGCTCACCGCGTCCGCCGCCAACCTCGAGGCCGCTTCGGCGCGGCTCGACTTCACGCTGCTGCGCAAGCCGCTCCAGATCGAGGGGCTGAAGTCGGCGCTGCGCGAGACGCTGCACCGGCCGGTGGTGGCGGCCAGCCTCGACGCCGCGCCGGCCTCCGCCGCCCACGACGCCCGCTAGCCCCGACGCCGCCGGCGAGAGGGGGCCGCGCCGGCGCGGCGGGCTCAGGCCGGCCGGTAGATCTCGCCGCCGGCCTTCCTGAACTCCTCGGCCTTCTCGCGCAGGCCGTGGACGACCGCGGCCGTCTCCTCGGCCACGCCGTGCTGCGCGGCGTACTCGCGGACGTCCTGGGTGATCTTCATGGAGCAGAACTTCGGCCCGCACATGGAGCAGAAGTGCGCGAGCTTGGCGCCCTCGGCCGGCAGGGTCTCGTCGTGGAACTCGCGCGCCGTCTCGGGATCGAGCGAGAGGTTGAACTGGTCCTGCCAGCGGAACTCGAAGCGGGCCTTGCTGAGCGCGTCGTCCCAGGCGCGCGCGGTGGGGTGGCCCTTGGCGAGGTCGGCGGCGTGGGCGGCGATCTTGTAGGCGATGACGCCGTCCTTGACGTCCTTGCGGTTGGGCAGTCCCAGGTGCTCCTTGGGCGTCACGTAGCACAGCATGGCGGTGCCGAACCAGCCGATCATGGCCGCGCCGATCGCCGACGTGATGTGGTCGTACCCGGGCGCGACGTCCGTGGTGAGCGGGCCCAGCGTGTAGAACGGGGCCTCGTGGCAGACGGCGAGCTGCCGGTCCACGTTCTCCTTGATCAGGTGCATGGGCACGTGCCCCGGCCCCTCGATCATGACCTGGCAGTCGTGCTCCCAGGCGATCGTGGTCAGCTCGCCCAGCGTGTCCAGCTCCGCGAACTGCGCCTCGTCGTTGGCGTCGGCGATGGAGCCCGGGCGCAGCCCGTCGCCCAGCGAGAAGGCCACGTCGTAGGCGGCCATGATCTCGCAGATCTCGCGGAAGTGGGTGTAGAGGAAGGACTCCTGGTGGTGGGCCAGGCACCACTTGGCCATGATGGAGCCGCCGCGCGACACGATGCCGGTCATTCGCTTCGCCGTGAGCGGGATGTAGCGCAGCCGGACGCCGGCGTGGATCGTGAAGTAGTCGACGCCCTGCTCCGCCTGCTCGATGAGCGTGTCGCGGTACAGCTCCCAGGTGAGCTCCTCGGCCTTGCCGCCGACCTTCTCCAGCGCCTGGTAGATGGGCACGGTCCCGATGGGGACGGGCGAGTTCCGCAGGATCCACTCGCGCGTCTCGTGGATGTTCTTGCCCGTCGACAGGTCCATCACCGTGTCGGCGCCCCAGCGCGTGGCCCACGTCATCTTCTCGACCTCCTCCTCGATGGAGGAGGCCACCGCCGAGTTGCCGATGTTGGCGTTGATCTTCACCAGGAAGTTCCGGCCGATGATCATCGGCTCGGTCTCCGGGTGGTTCACGTTGGCGGGGATGATGGCGCGCCCGCGCGCGACCTCGTCGCGCACGCGCTCGGGCGCCACCCCCTCGCGCAGGGCGACGAACTCCATCTCGGGGGTGATCTCGCCCCGGCGCGCGTAGTGCATCTGCGTCACCCGGCGGCCCGGCCGGGCGCGCAGCGGGGGCCGCACGCTGGCGAACCGCACGCCGCCCAGCGCGGGGTCGCTCTCGCGCTCGCGGCGGTAGGCCGAGGACGGGCCGGGCAGCTCGTCGACGTCGCCGCGCTCCAGGATCCACGCCCGGCGCAGCGGCGGCAGCCCCTGCTTGATGTCGACGTGGGCGTCGGGATCGGTGTAGGGGCCGCTGGTGTCGTAGAGCCGCGCGGGCGGCTCGCCGCCGGAGAGCGGGATCTCGCGCATGGGGACGCGGAGGTCGGGACGGGAACCGATGACGTGGACCTTGCGCATGGAGCCTCCCTTCGCCGGTATTACCCGGTTCAGGTTCGTGCGGTCGGCGGCGCCTCGCCGCCCTCTCAGCCCGGTTGCCCGAGCTCCCGCGTTCGGGACGATCGACTCGACGGTAGCCTACGCGCCGCCGCCGGCGGAATCAAGCGCGCGGCGCCCCGGCTCCGGCCTTGCCCCGGCCGCCTTCTCCAGCGTGCTCACGCCAGATAGTCACGCACCTTCGCCAGCAGCGCGCGCGGGCTGTAGGGCTTGGAGACGTAGCCGTCCGCGCCGGCGGCCAGGGCCTTGCCCTCGTCGCCGCTCAGCGCGTAGGACGTCACCACGATGAGCGGGATCCGCTGCAGCGCCGGGTTCGCCTTGATGCGGCGGGTGGCCTCGTAGCCGTCGATGCCGGGCAGCTCGATGTCCATGAGGATCAGGTCCGGCGCCTGCGACTCGGCGAGGGCGAGCGCCTCCTCGCCCGAGACGGCCTCGATCACCTCGTACCCGGCGCTGCGGAAGAGGTCCCGGAGGATCCGCCGGTTGTCCTCCTGGTCGTCGACGGCCAGGATGCGCCGGCTCACGCCCCCGTCGCCCCCGCCCGGACCTCGACGCGCACCGGGATCGTGAACGAGAACGTCGAGCCCTGCCCGACGGCCGACTCCACCCACAGGCGGCCGCCGTGCATCTGGACGATGCGGCGCGCGATGGCCAGTCCCAGCCCGGTGCCGCCCCTGGTGCCGGCGCTCGCCGACCGCACCTGCTGGAACTCCTCGAAGATCCGCGCCTGGTCCTCGGGCGCGATGCCGGGGCCGGTGTCGGTCACCGACACGCGGAACGCGTCGCCGTCCTGCCGAGCGTCGACGGCCACGCGCCCGGCCTCGGTGAACTTGATCGCGTTGCCGACCAGGTTCAGGAGGACCTGGGTGAGTCGCCGGGGATCGCCGCGGCCCACCGGCAGGTCCGGATCCACCGTGATGGCCAGCTCCAGCTTCTTCTCGGCGACGAGCGAACCGACGGACGCCCCGACGCTCTGCACGACGTCGCTCAGCAGGTAGTCCGTCAGCGCGAGCGCCAGCTGGCCGGCCTCGATCTTCGAGAGGTCCAGGACGTCGTTGATCAGGCCGAGCAGGTGGCGGCCGCTCTTGTCCACGCGCTCCAGCACCTCCCGCATGCGCTCCGGGACCTCGCCGTAGATGTTGTCGGCGATCAGCTCGGTGTAGCCGAGGATGGCGTTGAGCGGCGTCCGCAGCTCGTGGCTCATGCTGGCCAGGAACTGCGACTTGTGGCGGCTGGCCTCCTCGAGCTGCCGGCTCTTGTCCGCGATCTCGCGGAAGAGACGGGCGTTGTGGATGGCCAGCGCCGACTGGGCGGCGAAGGTCTGGAGCAGGGCGACCGTCTCCTGGGGGAACGTCCCCGGCGTCTTCACGCTCACGGTGAAGCCGCCGAGCAGGCGGTCCTCACGGAGCAGCGGGATGGCCAGCATGGCGCGCTGGCCGGCCTCGAGGAGGGATGCGCGGAGGCGCCCCTGATACGCGCCCTCCGCGGCGATGTCGGGGATCTGGATCGGCGCCAGGCTGAGGGCGAGTCGCCCCACCGCCCCCTCGCCCTTGCGGATCGGCTCCGTCCGGACCGCGCTGGTGAGCCGCCGACCGAGGCCATAGGTCGCCCGCAGGCGGAACTGCTCGGCGCTCTCGTCGTACTCGAACACGGTGCAGCCGTCGGTCCCCGCCAGCTGGCCGGCCCGCTGGACGATCGTGCTGAGCACCGCTTCCAGGTCGAGGGTGGAGCCGAGGGCCTGGCTCACGTCGCCCAGCGCCCGGAGCTGGTCGACCGAGCGGCTCAGCTCCTCGGTGCGCCGCTGCAGCTCGGTGAAGAGGCGGACGTTCTCGATGGCGATGACCGCCTGGTCGGCGAAGGTCTGGAGCAGCAGGACCTGGCTCTCGGTGAAGCACCGCGCCTCGGCGCGGCGCACGAGGATCACCCCGATCGCGGCGTCCTGGCGCAGGAGCGGCACGGCCAGGCCCGTCCGGAAGCCCTGGCGGAGCGCGAACTCGCGGGCGATCGGGATGTCATCGGAGGCCGAGAGGTCCTCGATGTGGATCGGCCGGCGGTCGAGCACGGCGCGGCCGGCCAGCGAGTCGCGGACGAGAGGGACCTCCCGGTCCAGCGGGATCGCGCCGAAGTGCGCGTGGGAGACGAGACGCTCGCCCTCGCGGAGCAGGACGATGACGTCGCGGGCGCCACACAGCCGGGCGGCGCTCTCGGCCATCGCCGTCAGGACGGGCGCGAGCTCGGTCGGCGAGCGGCTGATGGTCCTCAGGATGTCGCTGGTCGCCGTCTGCCGCTCCAGGGCCTCGGTCACGTCCCGGTTCCGGGCGCCGAGCTCGGTGAACAGCCTCACGTTCTCGATGGCGATGACGGCCTGGTCGGCAAAGGTCTGCAGCAGCGCGATCTGCGCGTCGGTGAAGGGCTGCGCCTCGCTGCGGCGGACGTTGATCACGCCGATGGCGGCGCCCCCACGCAGCAGGGGCACGGTGAGGATCGTGTGGAAGCCCTGCTCCCGGGCGACCCCGCTGCCCACCGGGAACTCGTCCGTGGCCGCCTGCATGTCGGCGACCTGGATCGTCCTCCGCTCGAGCACGGCGCGGCCGGCGACCGATTCACGGACCACCGGGACCAGGACGTCCGGCGGCGACGGGATCGGACCATGGTGAGCGACGCGGCGGAGGACGCCGCCCTCCAGCCGGCGGATGACGGCATCCCGGGCGCCGCACACGCGCGCCGCCCGCTCGGCGACGGCGTCCAGCACCGGCTGCAGCTCGGTCGGCGAGCTGCTGATGACGCGGAGGATGTCGGCGGTGGCGGTCTCGCGCTCGAGCGCCTGGGCGAGCGCGCCGTTGCGCCGCTCCAGCTCGTCGGAGAGCCGCGCGTTGTCGATGGCCAGCGCCGCCTGGTCGGCGAACGCCTGCAGCAGGCGGATCTGCTGCCGGCTGAACGGACGCACGACGGTCCGCCGGATCACGATGCCGCCGATGGCGGTCCCCTCGCGGAACAGCGGCGCCACCAGGAGGGTGCCAACGCCGGCGACGCCGCGCGCCGCCGGGCTGTCCGGGAAGCGCCGTGCCGCCGCGACCATGTCCCGGACGTGGACCGTGCGCCGCTCGACGATCGCCAGCCCCAGCGCGGTCCGGCGGCTGATCGGGCGCGTCTCGCCCGGGCCGACGCCCCCGTGCCCGACCTCCAGGGCGCCATGCTGGACGGCGAGGCGAAGCCGATCGCCCTCGGTCAGGTAGATGCGGCAGTCCTTGGCCTCGCAGAGCCGTGCCGCGGTCCGGGCGACCGCGTACAGGACGCCGTCGAGCCCCTTCGTCGCTCCGTGCATGCCGCGTCCGCTCCGTGAGGGCCGGATGCCAGCCGCCCCCGGGCCACCCGCCCCGGGCCGGGTCGAGCTAGCGTAGCGCACATGGGCCGGCGACGCGCGGGACGCCGGCGCGCCACGATCCGCGGCCGCGGCTTGCGACGGGCGGCCGGGCGACCCTATCATGCCGGCGCGGCGTGATGCCGCGGTCCCAGCCCGACTCGCCGGAGGGTGTGTCATGACCACCAGGGTGGCCTTCGTCCTCGTGCTCCTGCTCGGCGTCCTGGCCCAGGCGTCCGACGCCGCCGCGCAGAAGAAGACGCTGACCGTCGCGCTCAACCAGGACCCCGACATCCTGGACCCGACGCTGGCCCGCACGTACGTGGGGCGCATCGTGTTCTCGCAGATGTGCGAGAAGCTCTACGAGATCGACGGCAGCCTCAAGATCCACCCCCAGCTCGCCGCCGCGCTGCCCCAGATCGCCGACGGCGGCCGGACGGTGACGATCAAGCTCAGGCCCGGCGTGAAGTTCAACGACGGCACCGCCATGGACGCCGAGGCCGTGAAGTTCTCGCTGGACCGCCACCGCACGCTGAAGGGCTCGAACCGGGCGAGCGAGCTGGCCCCGGTCGAGGCCGTCGAGGTGGTGGACAAGGCGACGGTGCGCCTGCGCCTGAAGGCGCCCTTCTCGCCGCTGCTCGCCCAGCTCACCGACCGCGCCGGCATGCCGGTGTCGCCGGCGGCGGTGAAGAAGCTCGGCGACAAGTTCGGGACGGCGCCCGTGTGCGTGGGGCCGTGGCAGTTCGCCGAGCGCGTGCCCCAGGACCGCATCGTGGTGGAGCGCTCGCCGCACTACTTCGACCCCGGCGTCGCGACGTTCGACCGGATCGTGTTCCGCATCATCCCCGACGACAACGTCCGCCTGGCCAACCTCCGGTCGGGGGACATCGACATCATGCACCAGGTCTCCCCCACCGACGCCACCGCGCTCAAGCGCGAGGGGAAGTTCGAGGTCTCGAGCGTGACGGGGCTGGGCTACCAGGGCATCACCATCAACCTGCGCAACAAGACCGGCAAGCAGAACCCGCCCGGCGATCTGGGCACGCCGCTGGCCAACGACCCCCGCGTGCGCGAGGCCTTCGACCTCTCGATCGACCGCGAGGCCCTGAACCAGGTGGCCTGGGACGGCCTCTTCACGCCGGGCTGCACGCCGATCCCGCCCATCAGCGTCTTCGCCGACAAGACGCGCAAGTGCCCGGGGCGCGACGTGGCCCGCGCCAAGAAGCTCCTCGCCGAGGCCGGGCTGCCGAACGGCTACGCCTTCGAGATGGTGATCGTCAACAACCCGCGCGAGCGGCGGGTGGGCGAGGTGATCCAGGGCATGGCCCGCGAGGCCGGCTTCAACGTCTCGCTGCGTCCCCAGGAGTTCGCCTCGGCGCTGAAGGACAACGACGACGGCAAGATGCAGGCCTTCCTCATCGGCTGGAGCGGCCGCGTGGACCCCGACGGCAACATGCACCAGAACCAGACCTGCAAGGGCAGCCTCAACGCCACGCACGCCTGCGACGAGAAGGTCGACGCGCTGCTCAACAAGGCCCGCCAGGTGAGCGACGTCGACGAGCGCCGCGCCCTGTACCGCGAGGCCATCGACCTCTTCACCGCGCGGCGGAACATCGTCTACCTCTACCACCCGAACTACATCATCGCCTTCCCGAAGGCCTTCAAGGGCTACCAGGCCGTGCCCGACGGCCTGATCCGCGTGAAGGGCACCTCCTGGAGCCAGTGACGGCGGGGTGACGGCCCGGTAGGTCGGCGATGGTCGAGTTCCTGATCCGCCGGGCCTTCATCTCCCTGATCACGCTCGGCGTCATCAGCCTGATCGTCTTCGCCGGCGTGCGGGCGATTCCCGGGGACCCCGCCCGGGTGATGGCCGGCACGGAAGCCGACGAGGCCGGGCTCGAGGAGATCCGCGAGAAGTACGGCCTGAAGGATCCGCTGCCCGTGCAGTACGTGAAGTGGGTCGGCCTGGCGCTGCGCGGGGACCTCGGCGAGTCCATCCGCACGCGCGAATCGGTGGCGTGGACGGTGGGCCGCAAGCTGCCCATCACGATCGAGCTGGCGCTGCTGGCGGTGCTGGTCGCGCTGACCATCGCCATCCCGGCGGGCGTCCTGGCCGCCGTGCGGCGCAACACCGTCTGGGACCTGCTGGCCAGCGGCGCCTCCCTGTGCGGGGTCTCGATCCCGAACTTCTGGCTCGGCATCATGCTCATCCTGCTGCTGTCGGTGCGCCTGGGCTGGCTGCCGGCCTCCGGATTCGTGCCCTGGTGGGAGGCCCCCGGCGAGAACCTCAAGCGCATGATCATGCCGGCGGTGGTCCTCGGGACGGCGCTGGCCGCCGTCCTCATGCGCCAGACACGCAACGCCATGATCGAGGTGCTGAGCGCCGACTACATCCGCACCGCGCGCGCCAAGGGCCTGGCCCAGCGCGGCGTGGTCTTCCGCCACGCGATCCGCAACGCCCTGATCCCCGTGGTCACGATCCTCGGCCTGCAGACGGGCGCCCTCATGGGCGGGGCCGTGGTGACCGAGCAGATCTTCGTGGTGCCCGGCTTCGGGCGGCTGATCGTCGAGGCCGTCTTCACGCGGGACTACCCGCTGGTGCAGGGGGTCGTGCTGATCACGGCCAGCGCCTACGTGCTGATCAACCTCCTGGTGGACGTCTCGTATTCGTTCCTCAATCCGCGCATCCGCATCTCCGGCGGAGCGCATGAGCGCTGAGCGCCCGGCCGCGGCCGCGGCCTGGCCGGCCGGGGCCGCCCGCCCGCAGGCGGCCCCGAGCCGGCTGGCGCGGGCGTGGCGCCGCGCCCGCCGCCGGCCGGTCGCGGTGACCGGGGGCGCCGTCGTGCTGCTCTTCGCCCTCCTGGCGCTGGGCGCGCCCTGGATCGCCACGGACGACCCCCTGCGCACGAACTGGAGCCAGATCCGCAAGGCGCCGACGTGGGCGCACCCCTTCGGGACGGACGACCTCGGCCGCGACGGCTTCTCGCGCGTGGTGTGGGGCGCCCGCATCTCGATGCAGGCGGGGGTGTTCTCCATCCTGCTGGCGATGGCGATCGGCGTGCCGATCGGGCTCATGGCCGGGTACCACCGGGGCGCCATCGACCAGGTCGTGATGCGGCTCACCGACGCCTGGCTGGCCTTTCCGTTCCTGATCCTCGCCATCGGCCTGGTGACGATCCTCGGGCCCTCGCTCACCAACGCCACGCTGGCCATCGGCCTGGGCGCCACGCCGACCTACATCCGCCTCACGCGCGGCCTCGTGCTGTCGGCCAACGAGGAGGACTTCGTCCACGGCGCCCGGGCCCTCGGCGCCGGCGACGCGCGCGTGATGGCGCGCCACATCCTGCCCAACATCGCCAGCGCGATCCTCGTGCAGGCGACGGTCTCGGTGCCGACGGCGATCATCGCCGAGGCCGTGCTGTCGTTCCTGGGGCTCGGCGTGCAGCCGCCGGCGCCGTCGTGGGGCACGATGCTGAACACCGCCCAGCAGTTCCTCGAGCAGGCGCCGTGGATGGCCTTCTGGCCGGGGCTGGCGATCTTCTCGCTGGCGCTGTCGTTCAACCTCGCCGGCGACGGGCTGCGCGACCTGCTGGACCCCAGGGACTATTGAGATGGGGGCCCCGACATGGCCCCCAAGCCCCCCGATGTTCGGCCCGCCCCGGCGGAGCCGTGGCGGGCCTCTGGGGCGCGCGCAGCGGCGGCGATGACGGAGCGCTTCTGCGCGACGTTCTCGATCGTGGCGCGCGATGGGGAGGGCGCGTTCGGGGTGGCGGTGTCGACGGCGCGGCCGGCCGTCGGCGCGCTGGTGCCGCACGTCTGCCTGCGCGGGGCCATCGCCACGCAGTCGTTCGTGAACATCGAGCTGGGGCTCCGCGGCATCGAGGCGGTGGCGGCCGGCGTGCCCGTCGGCCGCGCGCTGGCCGACCTGCTCGCCGCCGACCCGCGTCCCGACCTGCGGCAGGTCCACGGCGTGGACGCCGCCGGCGGCGCCTTCGCGCACACCGGAGCGGGATGCGTGCCGTGGGCCGGCCACCGCCAGGGGCGCGACGTGAGCGTGGCCGGCAACATGCTGGTCGGCGCGGACACCATCGCCGCGATGGCCGCTGCGTTCGAGGCCAGCGCGGGGCAGGCGCTCGAGCTGGCCGAGCGCCTGCTCCGCGCGCTCGAGGCCGGCCAGGGGGCCGGCGGCGACAAGCGCGGCAAGCAGTCCGCGGCGCTGCTGGTCGCCTCGCCCGAGCCGCGCTTCTACCACAACCTGCGCGTGGACGATCACCCCGACCCGGTGCGCGAGCTGCGCCGGGTGTTCGAGGTCACGCGCGCCGGCGACGCCGAGCGCCGGGAGCGCTACTCCGAGTACCGCGCCACCGCGCGGCCCAAGTGGTGACCGCGGCGCCGCGCCCGCCGGCCCCCCGCCTCGGCGGCGGCCGGCCGGATGGAGGCCCGTCCGGCCGACAGCGCCTCCGCGCGCTCCATGGCCTCCTGGCAGGCCAGGCACGTCGTCGTGTCGGGCACCGCGCGCAGCCGTGCGGCGGCGATGGCGCCGCCGCACTCCTCGCACCGCCCGTAGCGTCCCTCCTGCAAGCGGCCGAGGGCCTCGCGGATCGTGCGGGCCCGCCGGACCAGGCGCGCGTACGACAGCTCGCCGAGGCTCTGGGCCTCGATGCCCTGCGCGTCCTCGACGAGGTCGCCCTTGCCGGTGGGCGGGCCGTCCGTCGCCGCGCGCTCCTGGCGTCCGAGCCGGGCGAGGATCGTCTCGAGCTCGCGTTGCAGCTCACGCTGGGTCCGCTCTGTGCGCATGCCTCGACCTCCCCACGGTCGGTTGCAACGCGCGCGACTCTAGGAGGGGCGTTTCGGCCCTGTCAACGCCGCGCGGGGCCGCATGCCGGGCGGGGGCGAGGCGCGTGCGGCGCGCCGGGCCGCGTCGCGGGGGCCGATGATTCCGCCGTGACGCCGCGGGACGCGAAACGGGGGCTCGAGGGCGGCACCCCTGCCGCGGCGCCGCGGCCCGCCGTCGAAAAGTCGTCCCGGGGATTGGTGTGAACATGTGGACAGGCGGCCCGGCTCCGCGGAGGCCGCCGGGGCGCGTGCTATCATTCCCCTCCCCGGAGGCCGCATGCGGACACCGATCGTGCTCGAGGACCTCTCGTCGTGACCGCCCTCGTCGCCGGCAGCGCCGTCGTCACCGGGGGCGGCTCGGGCCTGGGCCGCGCCATCGCGCTGGCGCTGGCCGGCGCCGGCGCGCCCGTCGCCGTCGTCGACCTGCTGCCCGAGGGCGGCCGCGAGACCGTGGATCTGGTCGTCAAGGCGGGCGGCCGCGCCACGTTCGTGGCCGCCGACGTCGCGCGCTGGGCCGACGTCGACCGCGCCGTCGGCGAGGCCGTGCGGGCGCTGGGGCCGCTGGGCATCATGGTGAACGCCGCCGGCATCCTGGACGGCTACGTCGAGGCGCACGACATGTCGCCGGCGCTGTGGGAGCGCGTCATCGCCATCAACCTCGGCGGGACGTTCTTCGGTCTCAAGCGCGCGCTGGCCGAGATGGTGCCTCGCCGCGCCGGGCGCATCGTCAACATGGCCTCCGTGGCCGGGCTCATCGGCGGCGGCGGGGGCGCGGCCTACGTGGCGTCCAAGCACGGCGTCGTCGGCCTCACCCGCCAGGCCGCGGTGGCCCACGCCGCCGACGGCATCACCGTCAACGCCATCTGCCCCGGTCCGATCGCGACGGGGCTGCGCGCCAACTCCGCCGCCATCCTGGGCGCCGACGCCCCCGCCGTCATGGGCGGCATCGGCGGCGACCCCGCGCTGATCCGCGCCGTGGTGCCGGCGGGGCGCCGGGGGACCGCCGACGAGGTCGCCGCGGCCGCGCGCTACCTGGCCTCGGAGGAGGCCGCCTTCGTCACCGGCCACACGCTCGTCATCGATGGAGGGTGGACAGCCCGATGATCACGAAGTTCTCCGTGCTCTACGTGGGTCACGTCGATCTGGACGACATCGGCAAGGACGGCACGCCGGCCGACGCCCGCCGCTACCCCAACGAGCGCGTCGCCGAAGCGTACTTCACGGCCCGCGACGTGGCGCGCACGATGGACGACCTGGGCTTCCACTGCCTGTGGATGGCCGAGCACCACTTCCAGCACGAGGGCTACGAGGTCATTCCCAACCTGCTCCTCTACTCGACGTGGCTGGCCACCCAGACGCGCCGGCTCAAGTTCGGCTGCGCGTTCAACATCCTGCCCATGTGGCACCCCATCCGGCTCGCCGAGGACTACGCCATGGCCGACATCCTCACCGGCGGCCGGGTCATCATGGGCGTGGGCCGCGGCTACCACACGCGCGAGGTCGAGACGTTCGGCGCGCCGGTGATGGACAACGCCGCCAACAAGGAGCTCTTCGAGGAGCAGATGGAGGTCCTCCTCAAGTGCTTCAACGAGGAGTCCTGGAGCCACCACGGCAAGCACTACGACCTGCCGCCGGCGGTGCCCTACCGGGGCTACGAGGTGCGCGAGCTGACCTGCGTGCCGCGGCCGATCCACCGTCCGGTGGAGATCTGGCAGCCGATCGCGAGCGGCAAGACGCTCGAGTACATCGCCCGCCGGGGCATCAAGGGCATGATCACCCTCAACGGCGAGCGCCTGGTGGACCAGATCTTCCACGCCTACCGCGACGCCGCCGCCCGCGCCGGCCGGCCGCTGGCGCTGGGGCAGGACCTCTGCTGGGGCGTCGGCTTCTACATCGCCGACACGCGGGAAGAGGCCGTCCGGCGGGTCGAGCCGGCCCACGACGAGCGCTACAAGTGGTTCGCCCCGTTCGGGTTCGTGCGCTACGCGGACGAGCAGGGCCGCCCGTGGGGCACGCCCGGCGCCCCGGCCCGCGTGCCGACGCTGCGCGAGGGCATCGAGCAGAAGGCCTGGCTGGTGGGCACCGGCGCGGACATCGTCGAGACGATCCGCGAGTTCGAGGCCCGCTACCCCGGCCTGGAGGAGGTCATGCTGCACTGGCCGGAGGGCCTCCCGGCCGCCGAGTTCCAGGAGCAGCTGCGCCGCGTCGCGCGCGAGGTGATGCCGGCCTTCCGCCGCTGAGGGCATACCCCTTCCCGGTATTTTCCCGAGGGGGATGGCCCCCTACCAGTGGTGTTTTATCTTTTTCGCCCCTCGTACATGTGGTAGTAATACCCCCGGGCCAGGGCCCGGCGGCGGGCCCGGGGGCGCGACCACGACGAGGAGGAGGACAGATGGCGACGAAGAAGAAGGCGTTCGGCGGGTACTCCATCAGCTTCAAGGGATGCAACGACACGCTGGAATCGCTCTTCGGCAGCCAGCCCATCGGCCCCTCGGTCATGACCAAGAAGCTGTGGGGCTACGTCAAGCGGAAGAAGCTCGGCAAGCGCCGCTGAGGCCGCCGGAGGGGGCCGCCGCGGCCCCCTCCACGAAACGCCTCCCGGGGGCGCCGGGCGGCGTGATCACTCCGGCAGCTGGTCCAGGCGGGTGATCACGAGATCCGGCGGCAGGTCGAGCTGCTCCTCGGGCGCTCCCGTGCGGTTGCACCAGGCCACCCGGTAGCCGAACGCCTTCGCGCCCGCGACGTCCCACGCGTTCGACGAAACGAACAGCAGGTCCCCGGGCGGCACCCCCAGGGCCTCCGGCCCGAGCGCGTAGACCAGCGGCGAGGGCTTGTACGTCCTGACCGTGTCCACCGAGAGGACGTGGGCCAGCATGGCCTGAAGCCCGCTGGCGGCCACGGCCGCCCGCAGCATGCGCGGCGAGCCGTTGGACAGGATGGCCCGCGGCCGCGGCGCCAGCCGGGCGAGCGCCGCCGGCACCTCCGGAAAGCACGCCAGCGAGAGGTAGGCGTCCATGAGCCGGCCGACCTGGGCCTCCGAGGCCTCCAGGCCGAGCCGGCGGATGGCGTGGCGGAGCGCGGCCTCCGTCACCGCCCAGAAGTCCTCGTAGCGCCCCATCAGCGCGCGCAGCCACGTGTACTCGAGCTGCTTCTGGCGCCACAGCGCCGACAGGGCCGCCGGGTCGTCCGTGATCTCGCGCCCGGCCTCGGCCACCGCGTGCACGTCGAACAGCGTGCCGTAGGCGTCGAAGACGTAGCCGCGGACCACCACGCCGCTCAGCGGGTCTTGCGGGTGCGTCGCACGCGGACCGGCTTGCGCGGCGGCCGCGGCCGCTCGTCGGGGGGCTGCTCGAGGCCGGCCTCGACGAAGCCGTAGCGCAGCAGCCGCTTGGCGTCGAGGAAGGACAGCGCGCGGCTACGGCAGCCCAGCACGATCATCGTGAACTGCTGGCCGTCGCGCCAGGCGGCCACGGCCAGGTTGTAGCCCGCCTCGTTGGTGAAGCCCGTTTTGAGGGCCTGCACGCCGAGCGGGTCGTAGAAGAGCGGGATGTGCCGGGCGTACACGCGCCCGCGGTAGATGAACGTCTGGCCACCCAGCATCGTGCGCGCGGCGGCGTGGTCGCTCAGCAGGCGCGCCGTGAGCTGCGCCAGGTCGCGCGCGTTGCTGTGCTGCCCGGGATCCGGCAGGCCGTGGGGGTTGGCGAACTGCGTGGCGGTGAGGCCGAGCTCGCGTCCCTTGGCGTTCATGCGGCCCACGAACGTCGCCTCGTCGCCGCCCAGGTGCTCGGCCACCGCGGTGGCGGCGTCGTTGGCGGAGGCGATGGCCACGCCCTCCAGGAGCACGCGCAGCGGCACCTGCTCGCCGGTCCGGAGGCCCATGCGGTAGCGCGGGGTGGTGGCGGCGGCGCGGCTGATGGTGACGCGCTCCTCGAGGTCGGCGCGTCCGGCCTCGATGTCCTCGAAGGCCAGGTAGAGCGTCATCAGCTTGACGAGGCTGGCCGGGGCGCGCTCGATCTCGGGATTCTTGGCGTGGATGACGCGCCCCTCGGCGTCGAGCAGGATGAAGGATTCCGCGTTCAACGCCGGCGCGCGATTCGCCGGAGCGGCGACGGCGGGAACGAGGAGCGCAAGGGCGACACCCATGACGCTCAGGCGGGCACGACGCACTGACGGGCATTCTAGCCAGCGCCGCGCGGGGGCGGCAAGCAAAAACCCTCAGCGGACGGCCTGTTTGAGCTCCTTGGAGGGCTTGAATCTGGGCAATCGCCCGGCCGCCGTGACCGTCTGTCCCGTCCGCGGATTGCGCATGGTGCGCGGCCGCCGCCGCGCGACGGAGAACGTGCCGAATCCCACCAGCGTCACCGAGTCACCGCGCTTGAGCGAGGTGCGGATGGCGGCGAGCATGGCCCGCAGCGCCCGGTCGGCGCCGGCCTTGGGCCAGCCGCTGGCCTTCGCCATGTGGGCGACGAGGTCGGCGCGGGTCATCTACATGCCGAAGGCGCCGCGGGCCTCGTCCATGACCTGCTCGGTGACGCGCGCGTAGCCGCGCGCCTCGGCGTAGCGCTCGATGGCCTTGCGCGCCATGGGGCGGATGAAGTCCGGCACGCGCTCCATCCGCGCCTGGGCCTCGGGCGTCCACGCCACCGCGGGAGGCGGCGCGGCGGCGCCCTCGGCGAGCATGCCGGCGAAGGGGCACCCCGGGCCGGACGTCTCGCCGCCGGCGGCCGGCTCGCCCTCGAAGACGTCGGCGCGCGCGCCGGCCATGGAGGCGCGCAGGTGCTCGAACGGCGCCGGCGGCGCCGTGCGGCCGCCGATCTTCACGCCGAGGCTCTTCACCATCTGCGTCTCGAAGGGATTGGTGAGCATCGCCACCCGGAAGCCGCACTCGGGACAGCGGAAGGTCACCGACAGCGAGCCCTCGTGCGGGCCCTCGGTGCCGTGCAGCTTCATGGGCTGGTCGCAGTCGAGGCAGAGGAACTTCATGGCCGCGCCATTCTAGCAGGGCCCGTCACCGGAGCGCCACGGCGGTCGCCGCGCCGGAGGCGGCGAGCTGCCGCTCGAGCGCGCGATGCAGCGGGTGCTCCTCGGGGCGCGCGATCCCGTAGACGACGCGGTAGACGAGCCCGACGGCGTCGAGCAGCGCCGATGGGCTCAGCACGGGCGGGGCGTACGTGCGCCCGAAGGCCTTGTAGAGCAGGCGCAGGCGCGGCGCCTCTCCGCCGGCGCGCAGCGGCGGCTGCCGGTACGTGACGGCCACCTCGTGGAAGCCCACGCGGCGCAGCGCCGGGGCCGCGCCGTCGTCGCACTCGACGTACCAGCCCGTCGCGCCGCGGCCGTCGCGCAGCATCTGCTCCTCGATGCGCGCGACGAGCAGCGGCAGGCGCCCGGTGCCGCGCAGCGGCGGCGCCAGCGCCACGTAGCCGCCGAAGCCGAATCCGTCGAGCGTCACGAACGAGGCCATGCCGGCCACCGGGTCGCCGGCCCGGGCGCGCAGCGCCCAGAGGTGCCAGGCGCCGGTCCGCCCGCCCCCGTCGGCGACCGCGGCCCGGAGGGTCGCCGGGTCGGCCGCCGTCGCGGCGGCGCCGAAGACGCCGGCGTAGAGCCGCAGCACGGCGTCGAGGTCGGCGTCGTGCGGATCGGCGATCTCGTGCACCTCCAGGGGGCGGTCCGCGTCCCGGCCGACATAGGCGTCGAGCGGCGCGAGGGCCACCGTCTCCCGGCCGGCGAGGTGCTCGGCCATCGCGCGGTACTCCGCGCACCGGTCGGGCACCTCGATGCGCATCGCCCAGCGCAGGTACTCGTGCACGATGCGCGTCACCCGGGCGCCGGGCACGGCCGGGGGCGGCGCCGCGCGGCCGGGATGCTTCATGGCCAGCAGCATGGACGTCACCGGGCGCTGCTCCGCGGACAGCGCCGGCTGCACGTAGGGGAAGTCGAGCCGGGCGTAGCCCCAGCGGCCCCACACGAGCAGGCGCAGGAAGGGATCGACGTTGTCCTGGGCCGGCGGCCGCCGGAACGGGTCGTTCATCTCGGCGACGATGCTCTCGAGCCCCGGCTGCGCGGCGGCCCGCGCGTCGGCGGCCAGGCCGTCCTCGGTCCACGCCAGCAGGGCCCGACCCAGGCCGCGCCCGCGGTCCTCGGGCGCGACGACGAGGAACTCGATGACGCCGCTGTTCGGCTCGGCGAGATAGTCGCTGATCGAGCCGGCGACGGGCCGGCCGCCCTCGAGCAGCAGGCGGACGTGGTAGGCGTTGCGGCCGTACCAGCCCTCGGCCCTGAGGCGCAGGTACCGCTCGATGGAGGCGAGCGACTCGCGCTCGTCGGGATCCGGGAACGACGGGACGTAGAGCGCGTCGTAGAAGGCCCGCAGCAGTCCGGCGTCGGCGGCGGTGGAGCCGAGCTCGCGGCGCTCAGGCATCGGCGCTGCCTCGCGGCGGCGCCTCCGGCTGGCGGGCGCGCTGCAGCCACGCGAAGTACTCCTCGATGCGCTCGGGCAGGTGACAGGCCGAGTAGAGCTCGGCGTACCAGCGGCCGTCGGGCGCCCGCGCCTCGCGCGTCTCCCGCGGCAGCCGCACGCGGCCGGCCAGGCCGGGGTAACGCGTGCGGAGCGCCTCTTCCAGCATCCCGGCGATGGAGGCGGCCGCCACCTCGGCGTCGGCCGGCTCCTGGCAGTCCAGCGCGAAGCCACAGCCGGAGTCGTCGATGGCGCAGACGTAGGCGAACGTCGCCTCGCCGAGGCCGCCGCGCTGGCAGACGGCGTCGAGGCTGTCGAGCACCCCGAGCGCCAGCCGCCGCTTGAGGAACGCGTACGTCTCGGGCTCGGCGATGTTGCCGTGGACGAAGAACGGCAGCAGCGCCCGCCACGGCTCGGCCTTGTCGCAGAGGGGCACGCCGGGCCGGGCCTCGACGACGAACATGACCCACAGGTACGCCGAGTAGTAGTTGCGCCGCGGCCGGTTGCCGACGTGCAGCGACTCGTGCTGCAGCACCAGCCGCTGGGACTCCGGCGCGCAGACCGGCCGCTCGACCAGGCAGATCGTGTCCGCGACGGAGGAGGAGCGGCGGATGCGCGCGGTGGCCACGACCTCGAACGCCAGCGGCGCCCGCGCGGCCGGGGCGCCGACCGGCATCGAGGCGCGCGCCTGCTGGCGCGCGCGGCGGAAGGCCTCGCGCAGCCGCGGCGACTCGTCGTAGAGCACCACCGAGGTGTTCTCGTCGCCGTAGCCGAACTGGAAGCCCACCCCGCCGCGCTCGGCCTCGTTCCACTGGCTGCACGTGCAGATCGGGATGCTCGGTCCCCAGGCGATCCAGCACGCGAACTGGAACGCGCGCAGCCGGCGCAGCTCGGCGTCCAGGAGGGGATCGCCGGGCGCCGTGGCCGCGGCGTAACCGTCGAGCACGCTCCGCCAGGTGTCCTTGAAGAACGCCAGCTGGCCGCCGAGCAGGTGCAGCGGCGCCAGGTAGGCGGACTTCACCGTCACCGAGGACAGGAAGCGATCGTGGTGCACGCGGGTGCGCCGGAGGGCGTCGAAGTAGGCGTCGACGCGCTCGAACACCGCGCGCTCGGTGAGCGGGATGCAGTCCTCGACCTCGGTGGTGAAGGGGGCGGCGTCCGGGCCCCGCCAGCGCGCGGTCTCCCAGGCGTCCATCATGCGGGCGAAGTGGGCGCGCCAGCGCACCTCGGTGTCGGTGAGCCGGTCCGCCTCGGCCAGGATGTCGGCCTCGGCGCGCAGGCGGGCGACGAAGCGCGTGGAGAGGCCGTGCCGCCAGGCGCGGCCCACGCACCAGAGGAACGGCGGCAGGGACCGCGTGCCGGCCAGCCGCCGGTTCGGCTTCAGCGTCAGCTCGAGGAACCGCCACGTCGGGAAGAGCCGCAGCCGCACCCACCAGAGGAGGACGACCAGGACCGCGCTGCCCGAGAGCGCGGACACGATGGTGCCGGGGTCGAGCCCGCGCCACTTGAGGCCGATGCCCCCGGCGACGATCAAGGTGCCGATGATGGCGACGGTGTCGCGCGCCTCGCGGATGGCGCTGCGCAGGTCACGCTCGGCCATACCGACACCTTGGCCCATGAGGCGGCGTCGCCGCAATACCTGGCCGCGGTCGTGGCGGCGGGTCCCGGGCGACCGTACACCGGCCTCCGGCCCACGCCGGCGCGCCCGGCGCTACGGGCTCCGCGATCCGGGACTCCGGTCGAGGGGGTCGGCGCTCGGGCATCGCCGGGGTCTGCCCGCGCGGGCGGCGCGGGCGCCCCGCGGCCGTCGGGGCGCCAGGGGGGCGGATCGGCGGAACGCCGGCTCGCCCGACGCGACGGCGGGACGACTCACGGCGCCGACGGCAGCGCGCCCCGATACGGCCCGTAGAGCGCCGGCGGATAGGAATGCCCCCACGAGATCGTCCACGACGGCTCGAGCAGGCCCCGCGCCTGGCGCCTGGCCTCGGCCACGTCCGTCGCCCACTGGTACGCGTCGTCGAGTCCGGCGGCGACGAGGTCGCGGACGGTGCGATCCACGCCGGGGACCAGGACGGGCAGCACGCGGTCGATCTGGGCGGCGATGCGGGGATGCAGCGGAAGAGCCCGGAGGGAGACCAGATGCGCTCGCGCCGCCGGCACGTCGCCGAGCATGAGCCGCGCGAGCGCCAGATAGAGATGGGCGTCCGCCCGGCGCGGCTGGGCGGCGGCCACGTCGTCGAGCGCGCCCACGGCGGCCGTCCAGTCTCCCAGGCGGAACCGCGCGATGCCGAGGCCGACTCGCGCGTCCACCCGCGCGGGGTCGGCCGCCAGCGCCTCACCGAAGTGCCGGGCGGCCTCGGCCGGATGCCCCGCGTGCAGGGCCGCATCACCGCGGCTGACGGCCGTCGCGCACGCCGTCAACGTCACCGAGGCGACGAGCAGCGCCACGAGGCGCGCCGCGGCGGACCGGCCGGGCCCGCGTGGCCGTGATGGCGTCATCGCACGCTCCTCTGTCGGCGCCGCGACGGCGACCGCGTGCCTTCGTCGCCTCCGCCTAGGGGCGCGCGATGACGACGACGTAGAGCGCCACCGTGCCCCGCTGGACCAGCATCAGCGCCGGCGCGCCGGGCCGGAGCGGGCCGACGGCGGCCTCGAACTCGGCGAGGCTGCGGATCGGCCGGCGATCGATCTCGCGGATGACGTCGCCCGGCTCGACGCCGGCGCTGGCGGCGGGCCCCCCGGGATCGATCGTCGCCACCGCGACGCCCATCGTCGGCGTGATGGCGCTGGCCTCGATGCCGAGCAGCTCGTCGGCCCGGACCAGCCCCGGCGCACGCGAGGCGTCGCTCGGCTCCTCGGCCAGCACCACGGAGACGCGCACCACCCGGCGCGCGCGGCGCACCGCGAGGATGGCCGTGCGTCCCGGCTCGAGCCCGCTCACGGCGCGCTCGAGCTGGGCTCGAGACGAGATCGGCACGGCGTCGAGCCGTAGCACGATGTCGCCGGAGCGGAGGCCGGCGCGAGCGGCCGGTCCGCCCGGCAGCGCGTCGGTGATGACGACGCCCGCCGCGTCGGGCGCGCCCAGGGCCCGCGCGAGGTCGGCGCTGAGCGACTGCGTCGTCACGCCGAGCCAGGGGCGGCTGACCCGGCCCTTCTCGAGGAGCTCGAGGTAGACCCGCCTGGCCACCCTCGACGGCACGGCATACCCGATGTCGTCGCCGCCGAGCACCGTGGTGAGGCCGACCATCTCGCCGCGCAGGTTGACGATCGGAGCGCCGGCGTAGCCGTAGCCCGCGACGGCGTCGGTCTGCAGGAGGCTGCGAAACGGGTCGTCGCTCGCGGGCGCTGGCGTGGCGGTGATGACGCCCGCCGTCACCGTCGCCACGAGGCCGAACGGCGCCCCGACGGCGATCACCCAGTCCCCCGGCTGGACCTGGTCCGAATCGCCGAACGGCAGGGCGGGGAAGGGCTGGCGCTCGCCGTTCAGCTTCAGGACGGCGACGTCGGACCTGGCGTCGACGGCCAGCACGGAGGCCTTCAAGGGCGTTCCGTCGCCGGACACGACCTCGAACTCGGGCATGAGCCGCACGAGGCGCGCGCTGGTCAGCGCGAGCCCCGCGGAGTCCACGATGACGCCGGAGCCGAGCGCGCGCTCGCGCAGCGCGAGGAACCGGTCGGCCGGCTCCAGCGCGGCGGTCTCGTCGGCGCCGTCGGGCGCGAGCAGCATGATCGTGGCGGCGCGAGCGGCGCTCGCAGGCCGGGAGAAGGAGGCGGGCGGCGCGCCGATGGGATCCAGGGCGGCGGCCGGGGGCGCCAACGGCGTGGCCACGATCCCGAGCGCCAGGACGGCCGTCAGCACGCCGCGCAGGGCGGTCGCGCCGCCCCAGGTGGGGCGGCTGCTCCGCAGAGCCGCCGGGCGGTCCTTCTTGCGGCGACTGCAGATGCCGATCATCTCCCCTCCCGGCCGTGCGGATGAGCAACGTTCCTGCCAGACCGACGGCCGGGCTTCCGGGTGATGCGCCTGCCGGGAGGCGCGCTTTCACCCGGTGAAGAGCCTCCCTCGTGCGGGTGGTCTCCCGGTCGGCCCGAGCCGTCGGGCGCATCGCCCGTACTGCAGCCGTGTCGTCACGGGGACGCCTGCGAATCCAGCGGTCTTCGGCCGTGGCAGGCTCCGTGCTACTGCCGGCAGGACATCGTGGATGGCCTGACCGTGGGCATGGAAGGAGGAGGCCATGAAGCGGACGAAGAAGTCGGGTGACACTCCGAAGACGTTGGCCGTGGGCGGGGACCTCGCCGCCAGACCGCTCGAGGCGCACGAGGAGCGAGCGGTGAAGGGAGGTCTTTTCATCCGGCTCGGGAACATCAAGGGGGAATCCTCGGACGACGGTCACAAGGCCGAGATCGACGTGCTCTAATCTGTCCGTCGACGCGCGGCCCTCGTTGCGAGGTCCAAGGAGCCGGCGGCGGACCGGGCCGGCGTCGGGGCCGTCCGCAGACCGTCCGCGGCCTGCGCACCGAGCAGCACCCCGACGCCCGGGAGATGACGAGGGCGAACGGCGAGTGGTAGACTTCACGAGCACCCGCCGGGGTAGCTCAGAGGCAGAGCAACTGATTCGTAATCAGTAGGTCGCGGGTTCGACTCCCGCCCCCGGCTCCATGTCCATCTACACCTCCACCGCGCTCGTCGACGTCTTCGGCCGGAGTGGTGCGCCGAGCTCCGGCGAGACGCTCGATGAATTGCCGATCACCTGTGCGCCTGCATCGGCAACGTCGCGGCCGGGGTCGTGTGCGACGCGCCGGTCACGATCGAACCGAGGCAGCGGATCGCCCGGATGGTGATCGCGCCGGTGGTGCAGGCGGAGATCGAGGAGGCCGACGATCTGTCCGTCACTGCGCGCGGCGAGGGCGGATTCGGGTCGACGGAGATATGACCTGATCGGTCGATCTCGCCTCCGGAGGGACGAGCCGACCGAGGTCATCGAGGGCGTCCATTCCTTGCGGGTCGACGAGTGGCTCGCGAGTCGCGGCACGGCCACGAGCGACGTCAACATGCTTGCCGACACCGGCCGCCGGCATCGGTCGGACGCGGGGCCGCGGTGATGTGGACCTCTCAGTGTCGTGTGGCAGCATGACCATCCCGTCAAGATGGGAGAGCGGCCAGCTGGCGCAGGCGCGCCGATCGGCGCCAGGCGGCCGAGCAGTAGCGTCGGAGATCTTGACGGAGACGCGCAACCTCCCTCCCCAGGTCGCGGCCCTCCAGATGGCACGTCGTCGACCCGTATGGCGACCGCACGATTCGGCACAAGTGTTGCCGACTTCTGTTGCAAAACGGAAAAACTCAGGGGGCTCCTGCGGCGTCTCCGGAACGGGAGCATGCGTCGTGGCGGGGCCCCGTGCCCTTCCGCGCGCGCGTGACGTGCCGTGTCACCGCCGCTCCGACGCGCCGGCCGGCGCGCCGACGCGGCGGGCGGACAGGAATGGCAGCGCCAGCGTCCACGGCAGCGTCGCGAACTTCGGATCGCGCAACCCGCGGACACCGACGTCCGCGGTGTCGTCGGCCGCCCGCCGGGCCCGGTACGTGCCGAGCCACCGGTCCCACAGCGGAAAAACGGTCGCGAAGTTGCTGGCGCTGGCCTCCACCGAATGGTGGATCCGGTGCGTCGCCGGCGTGACGAGGACCCGCTCCAGGCGCGACTCGATGCCCGCGGGCAGGCGGGCGTTGGCGTGCTCGAACAGCGTCATCAGGAAGGCGATCGTCTGGTAAGCCAGCACGCCGAGCACCGGGAGCCCGAGTGCCGTGACGGCGAGCAGCAGGGTGCCATGGGTCACGGCCGCTTCGATGGGATGGAACCGCAGCCCGGTGGCGACGTCGAACGCGCGGTCGGCGTGATGGACCCGGTGAACGGCCCACAGAGCCGGCACGGCGTGCAGCAGGCGGTGCTGCAGGTACACCACCAGGTCGAGCAGCGGCACGGCGATCGCGCCGCCGACCCACGCCGGAGCGTGGAGCGCGTTGAGCAGGCCCCATCCACGATCGTCCATCGTCGTTGCGAGCGCGGCGGCGGGGAGCGGCACGCTGGCGAGCACCGCGTTGAGCGGGGCGAGCGTGAAGCTCGTGGGCCAGCGCAGAGCGCGCTCGGGGGAGCGACGACACCGCGGGGCGGCCGCTTCCCAGAGCGCCATGAAGGCGATCGAGGCGACGAGCCACCCCGTCGCGATCAAGGTGTCCAGATTCCTGACGGTCGCGCGCGCTACTTGCGCCGGCTACGCCACCACGCGCGGACGGCGACGACACCCGCAGCGGCACCGAGCAGCGTCAGCGTGCCGGGTTCCGGGACCGGGGTGGGCCCGCCGATTCCCGCGTGAGCGACCTGGACAGCGAGGGAAACGTGGAGCCCGACCAGGGTCGCGAGCGCGAGCGTCGAGAACTTTCTCATCCTCTCCTCCTCGAGCGACGGCGGTGTCGCGGACGTGGTGCAATGGAGACTCCACCCCGGGAATCGGCGGAAAGCTGGGCAGTTGGGCAGCGGTGATCCGGAAGGGATGTCCGACCTGAAAAGTTCTCTGACGCCTGCCGGGCTGGTCTACAGAGGATCGGCGATTCGCGACCGCGAGATCACGAGCTCGTCGTACCGGGTGTGGCCGGTCGGGTGGCGCTGCGAGGGGTCCTTGCGGGAATGGTACGGCAGCAGCCACACCTTGCCGTAGCGCGCCGCCGGGTTCGTGTTGACCAGGTCGTATCTCGATCGATCGACGGCGAGCCTGGAAGGCCGGCCCTCCGCGGCCACCCAGAGCCGCACGGTGCCGTCGCGCTGGTAGCGGCGGTCGTTCCGGTACCAGCGACCGATCTTCACCTGGACCTGAAACGTCATCCACTCGTCGGCGCGATACGAGATCGCGCGCACGTTGTCGAGCCCCTCGTATGCGCCATCCTTGCCGCCGCAGCTGTGGTAGACCTGAGCGAAGCCTCGCTGGTCGGTGTTCTGCACGACGATCTCGATCTCCGTGCAGGAGTACACCCTGACCCCCGGCCGGTCGCCCTCACCGATGATCGCCTGCTTCCATCCGCCGCCGCCGCGGTAGGCGGTGCGGAGGAACTCCGGGGAAAACCGCTGGCGCCACTGGACGAAGAACTGCTGCCCCTCGCCGAACTGCACGGACAGGTCGTCGGAGAAGTTCTGCCAGTACGAGCCCGACGTGTCGGCCGGAGTGTTGGGCGGGATGTCGAAGCGCAGCGACCCGGCCCCGGACGCCTTCACGTCGGTCACGACCCGGGCGCGCTTGTCCGTCATCCCGTGCGGGGGGTAGACGAACGGGTCGACCTCAGCGGGAGTGTCGAAGCCGACGCACTTCACGACCGCCGGATCGGCGCAGCGCTGCGCGAAGGTCAGGCGTGCGGGCGGCGCCGGCGCGTCGGGGCTCGAGGCACAGGCCGCCACGAGGACCAGCGTGCCGGCCACACCCACACCCCACGCTCGTGTCCGGAGCGCGACCGCCGGCCGGCTCATCCCACGAGCGGACGTTCGCAGACGCGGGGCCGGCGCGCAAGCCGGTGACGCTCGGGCGGACGGGCGTCCATGAACGCCCGGGGCGATCCGCCCCGGCGCCGCCCGCCCGTCCGACGTGACCGCTCACGTGCCCGACGTGCGGAAGTCGCGGATCTCCTCGTCCGGCGCCAGCCGGCAGCGCTGCGAGCACGCCCGCCGGCGTGGCCAGTACGTGCAGGCGGAGACGTACCGCAGCGACCTCCAGCCGAGGGCCTCGGCCAGCCCGGCCCGGCGGATGAGCACGCCGGCGCCGAGGCCCAGGACGGGGCACTGCACGAGCTTGTACCGGCGGAAGTGATGGCGCGCGGCGAGCCCCACCGGAACGACGACGTAGAGCAGGGCCAGGACCGCGATCGTGGCGATGATCAGCCAGACATTCATCCGAGGCCCTCCTCGACCCGGGCGAGGCCCAGGGGTGACGGCGACACGACGCAGCGTCACCCACTCGATACCCGCAGGCACGACCGCCATCAATGAGGCACGCGGGTCAATTCCATGATGTGAGGGGAGGAGGATTTCGAGGGGGCTTGAACGCTGCCCCGGTTGCGCGGAGAATCCCGCGCATGACCCCGGACCCCTCGCGCCCCTGGTATCGCCGGCTGCCGGCGCTCGTCAGGGGGATCCCTTTTCTCGTCACGGTCGGCGTCCTGGTGGCGCTCTTCGTGGCGTACACGCTCGCCGGCTTCTTCCTGGCGCCCCGGCTGATCGCCGGCTACGTGCCCGGGTACGTGCAGGAGCAGCTCGGACGGCGGGCGGAGATCGGTTCGGTCCGCGTGAACCCGCTGCTGTTCAAGCTGGAGATCGAGCGCTTCAGGCTGCAGGAGGCGGACGGCCGGCCGCTGCTCGGCTTCGACCGCCTCCTGGTCGACTTCGAGCTGTCGAGCCTGTTCCGCAGGGCCTGGACGTTCGCCGAGATCCAGCTGGAGGCGCCGCGCCTGGACGTCGTCCTGGCCAGGGACGGCCGGCTGAACCTGGCCGAGCTGGTGGAGGCCTTTCCCCGCAGCAGCGAGCCGGCGTCCCAGGAGCCGGCGGCCCCGCGCCGGATGCTGCTGCAGCACTTCCGGCTGAGCGGCGGCGTGCTGTCCTTCACGGACCTCTCCGGCCGCGCGCCGCAGAGTGCCACCGTGGAGCCGATCGACGTCGAGCTCCGCGACCTGGCGACGCTGCCGGGCCGCCGCGGTCCCTACGCGATCTCGGCGTCGCTGACCGGTGGCGGCACGGTGGACTGGGAAGGCGAGGTGTCGCTCGTCCCGCTCCGGTCCACGGGGCAGCTCGGGCTCCGCGACTTTCCCCTGAGGACGGCCTGGCGCTTCGTCCAGGACGTCGTCGCCGTGGCCGAGCCGGGCGGCCGGCTCGACGCCGGCGCGCGCTATCAGCTGGCCTATCGCGACGGCGCGGCGTCCCTGACGGTGGATGGGCTCGACGTCACGGTGGCGGGGCTCGCGCTGTCCCAGCGAGGATCGACGACGCCGCTGCTCGCCCTCGAGAAGATCCGCCTGTCCGGCGGGCGCGCCGACGTCATCGCCCGCGAGCTCGGCATCGCGGAGATCTCGGTGAGCCGGGGCCGTCTCGCCGCGACCATGGAGAAGGACGGCACGCTGAACTGGCAGAAGGTGGCGACCCCGGCGGCGGCTGCCGCGGGGCCGCCGCCCGCGCCCTCCCCGACGGCCTCCGCCGCGGCCGCGGATCCGGCCGCGCGCCGGTGGCGCCTCGCCGTGGAGAAGGTGCGGGTGGAGCAGGTGGCGCTCGCGTTCGCGGACGAGAGCCGCGCCACGCCGCTCGCCCTCGACGTGGGCGACCTCTCCCTCGACCTCGCGACCCGGGTCGCCAGTGGCCCGGCGGGGCTGGACGCCACGGTCGAGGGGCTGGCCGTCAAGCTGGCGCGGGTGGCGCTGCGCGAGCTCGCCGTGCCCAAGGCGCCCGTGGTCTCCCTCGACCAGGTCTCCGTGGCCGACGGGCGCATCGACCTGCGGGGGCAGCAGGTCGCGCTCGCCCGCGTCGCCGTGACGGGCGGGACGAGCAACGTGATCCGCGCCGCGGACGGCGCTCTGCCGGTGCTCGCGATGCTGAGGCCGGCCGGGAAAGGCCAGCCCGCGCCTCCGCCGCCGCCCGCGGCGGCCCGCGCTCGAAGCGCGCCGGCTGCGGCCCCCAGGCCGTGGTCGGTCACCGTCGGGCGGTTCGACTTCTCCGGTCATCGTCTGGCCGTCGCCGATCGGAGCGTGAGCCCGGCCGCCCGGTTCGACGTCGAGGACATCACGGTGAGCGCCCGCGACGTCCGCAGCGACGGCAAGAAGGCCTTCCCCTTCGACGCGGCGTTCCGCGTCAAGCAGGGAGGGCGCTTCACGGTGAGCGGCACCGCGGCGCCCGACGGCAGCGCCGCCGAGGCGAAGCTCGCGCTCGCCCGGCTGGCGCTCGTCCCGGCCCAGCCCTACGTCGCCCAGAACGCGGCCGTCGAGCTCCGCTCCGGTGAAGTCTCGACGGCCGGTCGGCTGACCTACCGCGCCGGACGCGACCGCGCCGCCCTGACGTACACCGGCGCGGCCGACGTCGACCGCGTGGTCGTCGTGGAGGCGGCGAGCGGCGAGCCCGTGCTCGCCTGGAAGTCGCTGCACGCCGAGACGCTCCGGTTCGGGCTCGCCCCCGACCGGCTCCAGATCGACGAGGTGCGGCTCACCGAGCTGGACGGCAAGGTCGTCGTCTTCGAGGACAAGACGCTGAACCTCGCCAGGCTCATGAAGGCGCGCGACGTGCCGCCCCCGCCGGCGACGGCCGGCGTGCCGGCGGCCACCGCCCCGGCGGCGCCGGTGAACGGGGACGGGGTCGCTCGCTTCCCCGTCGTCATCGACCGCGTCCGTCTCGACGGCAGCGCCATGCACTTCGCCGATCTGAGCCTGGTGCTGCCCTTCGCGACCCGCGTGCACTCGCTGGGCGGCGTCGTCGCCGGTCTGGGATCGGACGCGGCCACCCGCGCCACCGTGAAGCTCGAGGGCCGGGTGGACGAGTACGGGCTGCTCAAGGTCGACGGCGCGCTGAGCGCCTTCGCCCCGAAGGTCTTCACCGACCTGGCGGTGATCTTCCGCAACGTCCCCATGTCCACGCTGACGCCCTACAGCGCCACGTTCGCGGGACGGCGGATCGTCGCCGGGACGATGGACATCGATCTGGAGTACAAGATCGACCGCAGCGCCCTGGTCGGCGAGAACAAGGTCGTCCTGACGCAGCTGCAGCTCGGCGAGCGGGTGGAGAGCCCCGGCGCCATGCGCCTGCCGCTCGACCTGGCCATCGCCATCCTGAGCGATTCGCAGGGGCGCATCGACCTCGCCGTGCCCGTGCGGGGCAACGTCGATCACCCCGAGTTCAGCTACGGGCACCTCATCTGGCAGGCGCTCGTCACCGTGATCACCAAGATCGTCACGTCGCCGTTCCGGGCGCTCGGCGCGCTGTTCGGGGGCGACGCCGAGAGCTTCGACGCCGTCGCCTTCGAGGCGGGCAGCGACGCCGTGCAGCCGCCGGAGCGCCAGAAGCTCCGGCGGGTGGCCGAGGTGCTCGGCAAGCGACCGCGGCTCAAGGTGACCGTGCACGGCGGCTACGAGGCGAACGTGGACGGCCAGGCGCTACGCTCCTTGCGCGTGCGCCAGGAGCTGGCCCGCCGGCTCGAGGTCACGCTGAAGCCCGGCGAGGATCCCGGCCCCGTGTCCTTCGAGCATGCCAAGACGCAGCGCGCGCTGGAGGCGCTGCTGGCCGAGCGCAGCGGCGACAAGGCCGTCGACGAGTTCGTGACGGGCTACGAGAAGAGCACCGGCAAGAAGGCCCAGCGCGCCAACCCCGTGCTCGCGCTCCTGGGCCGCGGCAGCCCCGATCGGGCCTTCTACGAGGCGCTCTTCCGCCGGCTGGTGGAGACGACGCCGCTGCCCGAGGCCGAGCTCACGGCCCTCGCCCGGCGCCGCGCCGAGGCCGCCGCGCGCGCGCTGACGGAGGGCGCCGACACCGTCGCCGCACGCGTGGCGGTCGGCGACACCCAGGCCGCCGACAAGGCCGACCGGAAGGCCGTCCCCACGCGGCTGGAGCTGGGCGCCGTCACGCCCTGATCGCCCGCGCCGGCGCTCAGAACACGGCGATGGGGTGGGCGGGGGCGCCCGTCGAGCCCACCAGGCGAATCGGGGTCGCGGTGAAGAGGAACTCGTAGCGGCCTTCCTCGGCGCAGGCCCGGGCCAGCCGCTCGGGATACGAGTTGTCGACCAGCACCAGGCCGAGGAACGGGATGGCCAGGTGCGTGCTCATCGCGAAGCCGGGGTAGGCGACGGGGCGCTCGTCCATCATGTCCCACGCGATCGCCGCGATGTCCTTCTCGCGGAACCACTCCAGACACGAGATGTGCATGCCCGGGTGCGGCGACACGCGCGGCACCCAGTCCGGGTGCGCCGTGCGGAAGGCCTCGTCGCCGTTGCGCACCACCAGGACGTCGCCCGGCTCGACCTTGACGCCGTGGCGCGCCGCCACGGCGTCGAGCTCCCGCGGCGTGACGGGCTGGCCGACGGTCACGTAGCCCTCCTTGCGGCCGGCGGCCACGTCGAGCAGCACGCCGCGCGAGGTGATGCCGTCGAAGTAGGCGTCGATGGGGCACCAGCTGGCGCCGGCGGCGGTCAGGCTGTCCTTGAACGACCGGCCGTTGAACAGCTCGCCGTCCCACGCCACGTGGCAGAGGGCGTCGATGTGGGTGATGGTGAAGCCGTGGTACACGAGGTCGAAGCGATCGAGCACGACGTCGGCGCGCTCGCGGTTGGACGGGAAGGTGATGTTGTACATGATCGCCGGCTGCGGGCCGACGTCGCGCGCCAGCGACACGGTCCGGCCCGTGCGCACGAGCGCGGCGGCCTGCGCGCGCTTGGCCGGCGTGATGAGGTTCGCGGTGCCGCGCTGGTCGTCCTGGCCCCAGCGGCCCCAGTTGTTCAGGTCCTTGAAGTAGGCCTCGACCTGACCTTGCGTCGGCGGCGTCCAGTCGGCCATGTCCGGCTCCTCTCGCGCGGGATGGCCGAGAAGGTAGTCAACCTCTGGCCGCCGGTCAACGGCCGGCTAGGCCGGGCCGCGCGCGCTCTTCCGTCCGACCGTCGCGGCCAGGAAGCGGGCGATCAGCCGCTCCAGGTCGGTCGGGTCGATCGGCCGGGCGATCTCGCCGATGTAGCCGGCCTGGGGGAAGGTGTCGGCGGCGTCGCCGGTGGCGCCGGTGAGCGCGACGAGGGGGATGCTGACGGTTGCGGGATTCCTCCTGAGGACCTGGGCGACCGTGGCGCCGCCGATGCCGGGCGCGCCGACGTCCACCAGGGCGAGGTCCGGGCGCTCGGCCTTCGCCAGCGCGAGGGCCTCCTGCCCGCCGGCGGCCGTCAGGACGGTATAGCCGTCGAGCACGAGCAGGTCGGCGAGCTGCTTGAGCGCGGCGGCGTCGGCGTCGACGACGAGCAGCTTGTACGGCGCGGGGTCCCCGGGGCCCGGCGTCTCGCCGCGACGGGCGGCCGCCAGGCCATCCGGCCGCTCGGCCGGTCGCCGGGCGTGCGCGATGGCTTCCAGGAGCGTGGCGCTCCGGATGGGCTTCGAGAACGCCTCGCGGAGGCCCCAGTGGTCCAGCTCCGGGGCCGTCAGGACGATGTCCCAGCCGGTCACGAGGAACACGGGGATGTGCGGGGCGAGCGCCTTGCAGGCGCGGCCCAGCTCGAGCCCGCTCAGCTTCGGCATGCCGTGATCGGTGATCACGACGTCGAAAGCTTGCCGCTGGAACCTGGTCAGACCATCCTCGCCGTCCACCGCCGTCTCGACGGCGTAGCCGCCGCGCTCCAGCATCATCGCGAGGATGCCGCGCATCTCGGGGTCGTCGTCGACGACGAGCGCCCGGGGCGGAGCGCTCATGGCCGCCGCTGCCGAGCGGCGGGGCTCGGGGGGCCAGCAGCCGCGACGGTCGACGACCTCGCCATCCCGGGTCAGTATGACGTGGCCCACCGCCGTCGCGGAAGTTTCAGTGGGTCCTAGGGCGTCTCGGGCCCCTGCACCGGTCGGGAAGCCGCGTGTGCGCTCACCGTGGCAGGCGACCACGCAGGGGTCGTGGCGATCGCCGCAAGCGCCGTCACCATGGCGACGGCCAGCACGCGTCTCATCGTGCGCCGTGTCGTCGTGTCGCGCTTCATGGCCCACCTCCTGGCTGTGCGGCCCGATAGCCGCTCAGGTGCCATCTGCTCAAGCACGTGGCTTGCCAGCCCGGGAAACCGCCAGATAGGCGAAAATCCAGGGCATTCGCCGGAGACGCACGGGCGATCCGCCCGAGGCGGCGGCGCCCTGCCCGAAGGTGCCGTCCGGCCCAGCCGCGCGACGGCGCCAGCCCGGCCACCCCGATGGCTCAGCGTGCCAGCGCTGCGCGCAGCTCCCGGACCCGGACGGCGCTGCCGTCCGCCGCGCTCTCGGCCTCGGCGGCCGCGCGTCGGGCCTCGCGGGCAGCCTCGCCCGCCCGTGCCGCCTCGGCCTGGGCAGCGTCGAGCGCGCGCCGCGCGAGGGCTCGACGCGCCTCGGCCCGGGCGGCCGCCCGCTCGAGAGCCGTGGCCGAGCGCCCGAGGGCGCGCGCCCGTCGCGCGTGCGCGCGCGCCTCGGCCTCGGCGCGCTGCAGCTCGTCCCGCCCACCGCGCGCTGGCGCGGCGCGCCGCTCCGGCGCGCTGCCGGGCGGGGACGGTCTCGCCTGCCGTCGGGTCCGCCGCGGCGTGGCCTTCGCCGTCACGCCGGCGAAGACGTCGAACCCGGGCGCCTCGCGCTCCTCGTCGAGATGGCCCGTGAGCAGTCGCTGCCGGACATCGCGATCGGTGGCGGCGCCCAGCAGCGTCGCGGCGATCCGGCCGAGCGTTGCCGGGCTGGCCTTCGCGCCGGCCGCCTGGACGGCCTCCGGGGCCTTCGCCATCAACGCGTCCAGGGCTTCGCGGTGATCGCGCGCGGCGGCGCCCATGTCGTCCGTCGCACGCGCCTGCGCGCGCCTGAGGCGCTCGACCGCGTCCACGAGCCGGCGCACGAGGTCGGGATGCCGGCGGGCGAGTCGGTTGGCCGCCCAGAGGGGCACGCTCGGCCGGCGCGCGCGCGCCGCCCGGGCGGCGTCCGCGGTCTTGCCCTGCTCGCGCAGTGTCCGGACCAGCGCGCTGCGGGCGCGCGTGAATTCGGGCGGCGGGACCTCGTACAGCTCGTCGAGCGATGCGTTGCCGGCCACGCCGGCAAGCCTAGCAGGCAGCCCCGCCCGGCGCTTCGGATCCGCGTCTTCGAGCGGGATATCCGATGTCCCGGCGGCGGTCCATCGCGTGGCCAGACGCCGGCCGGCACCGCCGCTGACGCCCCGGTCGCCACCCGTCGTGCGGCGCCATTTGACGACCGTGGCGCCGATCGCGTAGCATTCGGCACTTCGTGCGCACCGGTCGGCGCAGACCTTCGACAGCGGGGAAGGAGCACGCTCGGTGAGCCAGCCGGATGACACGCGGCCCCGGATCCTCATCGTGGACGACGTCGAGGACAACCGGGAGATGTACGCGATGTACCTCGAATGGGCGGGCTACCGTGTGGAGGCGACGGCCAGCGGCACCGAGGCGCTCGACCTGGCGCAGCGGCTCATCCCCGCGGTGATCGTCCTGGACCTCTCGATGCCCGGGCTCGACGGCTGGCAGGTGTGCCGGTTCCTCAAGGGCATGCCGGGCACCAAGAACATCCCCGTGATCGCGCTCACCGGGCACGCGCTCGACGGCGCCGAGGCGGCGGCGCGCGCCGCGGGGTGCGACGCCTACCTCACGAAGCCCTGCCTGCCGGAGGATCTCGACCGGGAGATCAGGCGCCTGCTCGCCGCGCGCCGCCCCGCGTAGCGCCGACTCGACGGCAGCCGACGTGCATGACGCCCCGGGCAGGCCGGGTGGGCTGTCGAGGGTCGCCGGCAGGGAGGTACGCGATGGCGCAATGCGTGGTGTGCGGCAACGACTACGACAAGGCGTTCGAGATCGTCCGCGGCAGCGAACGTCACGTGTTCGACAGCTTCGAGTGCGCGATCCACAAGCTGGCGCCGGCGTGCGCCCACTGCGGCTGCAAGGTGGTCGGTCACGGGGTCGAGGGCGGCGGCCGCATCTTCTGCTGCGCCCACTGCGCGCGGGCGGTCGGCATCCGCGGGGCGCACGATCGCGCGGCCTGAGCGGCCGCGCGGGCTGCAACCCGTTGCCGCCCGCCCATCGCTGGCATCCCGGTTGCGAGACCGTCCGGGCAAACTCACCCGGAGGTGCAGGGATGCCAACCCGCTGTCTCGCCACGCTCGCGCTGATCGTCTCGATCGGCGTGCTGTGGGCCGGCGCCGCCGCCGCGCAGAGGACCGACGAGGATTTCATCAGGGAGGCGACCTCGGACGGGCTCGTCGAGGTCGAGCTCGGTCGCCTCGCCAGCCAGCGCGCGGCCTCGCCGGCCGTGCGGCAGTTCGGCGACCGCATGGTCCGCGATCACACGGCGGCCAACCAGGAGCTCCTCGCCATCGCGTCGGCGCGCGGCATGGCGCCGGCGGCCCGGCTCGAGCCTGAGCACCAGGCGCTGCGTGACCGCCTCGCCACGCTGTCGGGCGCGCCGTTCGACCAGCAGTACATGAGCGAGATGGTGCGCGATCACACCAAGGCCGTAGCCGACTTCGAGCGGCAGTCCCGGACGGCGACCGATCCCGCGCTCCGCGCGTTCGCGGCCAAGACGCTGCCCGTGCTCCAGGAGCACCTGCGGCTGGCGCAGCAGATCCACGGCCAGGTGGCCGCCACGCGGCCGGGCACGGCGGCGGCGGCGCTGCCCGCCGCCGCCGTGCCGGCCGTGGTCCCGTGCGCCGGCGCGTGGACGCCGGCTATGGGCACGAACTTCGGCACCTGTCCCAAGAAATAGGGACGCCGGCCGGGGACGGGACGCGGCGCCGTGCGCCGTCCCCGGTCGCGCCTCATTCCGTCGGCGAACGCCGGCCGCGGTGCTATGGTGGCCGGCGGTGAAACGGCGCGAGACCGGTCTCGTGAGCGCGCGCGGCCCGGGCGCCTGAGCGTGCAGCGCGTGCTGCTCGTCGCGCTGGGCGGCGCCATCGGCACGGCGATCCGTCACGCCGTCACCGTCGGCGCCGCCGCCTGGCTCGGCACCGGCTTTCCCTACGGCACCCTCCTCGTCAACCTCGCCGGCTCGTTCGCCATCGGGTTCGTGCAGCAGGTCGCCGCCGACTCGGGCCTGGTGCCGGACGATCTGCGGCTGTTCGTCACCACGGGGCTCATGGGCGGGCTGACCACGTACTCGGCGTTCAGCTACGAGACCGCGCGCATGCTGGAGGCCAGCGCGTGGACGGCGGCGGTCCTGAACGTCGCGCTGACGACCACGCTCTGCCTCGTGCTCTGCATCCTCGGGATCGCCGCCGGCCGGGCCCTCGTCGGACCGCGGGTGTAGCCTCGCGGCGCGCGCTCCCCGCGCGGGCGCGGGCCGGGCCGCGCCGTCAGTCCCGCGCGGGCAGCTCGAAGGCCGTGAGGCGCCACAGCGCGCTCCGCGGCTCGCGCGCGAGCCACGCTCGCATCGCCACCGAGCCTCCGTCGCCCGTGGCCAGCGTGGCCCGGTAGACCGCGCCGTCGCCGGTGAACCCGCCGTGCTCGAATCGGAGGCCTCCGTATCGTTGCGCGATGGCCTCGGCCACCGCGCGCAGCGCCGGCTCGTCCAGGAGCGCCCGCGCCTCGGCGGAGAGCTGCCGGCGCGCGGCCTCCAGGCGCCGAGCGTCGAGCGCGTCGACGAAGCCGCGCACGACCGTGTCCGCGCCCGGCGTCAGCACCGCGAGCGCCACGCCGGCCCGCACGAGGCCGCCGACGACGGCGAGCGCCGCGAGGAGGACGGCCGCGACCCCGATCAGCGGCCTCAGCCCGTCGCTCCGTCCAGCACGTCGAGGTCGCGACGCCGCACGGCATCGGCGACCCGGCGGCGCCGCACGGTGATGTGGCCGCTCGGTTCGACGAACGCCTCCGCCGCGTCGGCGGGATCCTCGAGGCCATGCTGGCGGAGCGCGCTGGCGAGGTCGGCGGCGTTGAGGTGCTCGGCGCGCAGGGCGTCCGTGAGCACACGGCCATCGCGGATGACCGGCCGCGGCCCGCCGCTGACGAGCCGGTCGAGCCGGACGCTGCGCCACGTCGCCCAGGCCATCATCGTGTGCAGCAGCATGATGCTGCCCATGGCGACGAGGCCCTGGGCCACCGGCACCTCGCCCCAGATCAGGTCGTCGGGGAAGTCGCCGACCACCAGCGCCACCACGAGGTCGAACGGCGTGCCCTCGGTGATGAGGCGCTTGCCCGAGATGCGGATGATGACGAGCAGGTAGAGGTACGTGACGGTGGCGCGGACGGCGATGGCGAGCAGGACGTCCACGGTCAGGACGCGCGGCGCAGCAGGACGGGCAGGTCGCGGCGGGCCACCGTCCGCGCGCCCGGCGAGAGGATGACCGACAGCTGACCGTCCGGCTCGAGCGTGGCTCGCTCCACGTCCTTCAGGTCCTCGACGCCCTGCTCGCGCAGCAGCGTCCACAGGTCCGCCTCGTTCACGCGCTCGCGCGCCATGGCCCGCCGGTCGACGGCGCCGCCGCGGACGAGGATCGCGGGACCTCCGCCCGCGAGGTGGTCGAACCGCGGGCTCAGATAGCTCAACCACGAATTGGTGGCGTGCCACGCGGCGATGACGCCGATGGCCACCAGCGCCTGCGTGACCGGCACGTCGCCGTAGATCGGCTCGTCCACGACCTCGCCGAGGATCAGGGCGACCATGAAATCGAACGCGGTGGAGTGTCCGACGGTGCGCTTGCCGAGGAGCCGCAACACCACGAGCAGGACGACGTAGATGACCGTCGCGCGAGCGGCGGTCATGGCCAGTTCGGGCAGGTCCATGACCTGCCCTGCCGAGCAAGCCGCGCGCCAGCGACAACGCGCGGGTCGGGCGCGGAACGGTCAGGCGGCGGCGCCCAGCGGGATGGCGGGCGGCCGGGCGTCGGCGAGGACCTCGTGCCACCACGAGCGCGCCGGCTCGGCCTCGAGGCCCTCCAGCCGGCGCCGGGTCTTCAGGAACGCCGGGTCGTTGTGCCAGGCCTCCCAGTCGGCCCGCGTCATCCAGCAGCCGATGATCACGCGCTTGCTGAGACCATCGAGCGGCATCAGGAGCTGGCCGCCGATCCAGCCCTGCCGGCCCCGTGCCGCGGCCAGCCGCTCGCGCATCGCCTCGTCCCACTCGGGCTCGCTGCCGGGATGCAACGTCACGTGCGTCACGATGGTCATCATGCCGCGGGATGCCTCCTGCCTAGATGGGGTCGCTCGGTGCCGCCGGCGCGCCGCCGCCCGGCGCCGCGGGAATCCCCGGAGCGGCCCCGGACCTGCCGGTCGACAGCTCGTCGAGGGTGCGCTCGCCGTCCGCGTCGGCGAAGAGCAGGCGCACGTAGAGCCGCTCGCCGAGCACCGTCGCGTCGGTCAGGGCGACGAGCGTCGGCTGGAAGGCGATGGTGCTCCTGAGGGTATCGTCCACGACCGCGCGCAGGCGATCGTGCAGGGTCTTCGTGTCGGCCACGTCCTCGAGCGGCACCGAGGTCGTGACCTCGACCACATGGGCGGGCGCGGGCGCCGCGGCCGCCAGCACGGCGAGGGCCAAGCCGGCGGCGAGCAGGGTCTTCATGGCGCGTCCTCCTGCCGTCGAGTCATGCAGAAGCCCTGCCAGCGTCGGCCGCGTCCTCGACGGGACGCTCCGCCGACCGCCCCCCCGACGTGCGCCACCGCCAGATGTCCACGAGGGCCAGGGTCACCGCGAAGATCACCGGGCCCAGGATGACGCCCGCGGCGCCGAAGACGACGAGGCCGCCGACGATCGCCAGGAACACGGGCAGGGTGTGCAGCCGCAGGCGCCCGCCCACGAGCGCGGGATAGAGCAGGTTGTCGATGAACGAGATGGCGATGGCGCCCCAGGCGCCGAGGATCAGCGCCTTGCCCCACGCGCCCTGCACGGCGAGGAAGATCGCCGCGGGCACCCACACCAGGAACGCCCCGAGCGTGGGCACGATGGCCAGCAGCGTCATGACGGCGCCCCACAGCAGCGGCGCCGGCAGCCCGAGGAGCCAGAACATCAGGCCGCCGAGCGTGCCCTGGACGGCGGCCACGACCAGGCTGCCGAACACGATCGCGCGCACCGTGTCGGCGACGCGCGTGGTGAGCAGGCGCATCTCCACCTCCGACAGCGGCGCCAGCGCGCGCACGGCCTCGACGGCCGGCCGTCGGTCGCGGACGAAGTAGAAGAGCGCGAAGACGGTGACGAGCAGCTGCACGACCGTCCACGCCGTGCCGGTCACCAGCGAGCCCGCGCGCGACTCCAGTCCCTCGCGCGCCCGCGCCGCCAGCTGGGGGCCCTCCACCAGCTGGCCGAGCCAGCGCGCGAGCGGCGCCAGCCGCGGGTCACGCGCGAGCGCGTCGCGCAGCCGTCCGCTCTCGAGCCCGTCCGTGACGACCTCCACGACGCCGGTCACCTGGCGCCCGAGCTGCTGCGACACGAAGACGGCGGGCGCGAGCAGCGCCGCCACCACGATCGCCACGGTGAGGATCGCGGCGGCATTCGGCCGCGGCAGCCGGCGGCAGATCGCCTTGTGCAGGGGATAGGAGACGATCGCCAGGGCCAGCGCCCAGGTCAGCGCGGGCAGGAACGGCTGCGCGAGCAGGTAGCACACCCACAGGGCGAGCCCCGTCGCCGCCAGGAGCGCGAGGGCGAGCGCCCGCTCACGCGGCAGCCATCCAGCGGTGGGCGGGTGCCCCCCGATGGCACGTCGCGGGCGCTCCATGCCAGGCAGGGGTTGCATGGGCCCTGCCACCGAAGCGCTGCGCAGCCGCTACAATCGGCGCGTGGACGCGGACTTCCAGCGGTGGTGCGACCGCGGCCGCCGGTCGAGCCGTCAGGGCCGGTACGCGGAGGCGGAGGCCGCATGGCGCCGCGCGCTCGTCCTGAGGCCCGAGGACGTGAAGGCGCGGCTCGAGCTGGCCCTGGTGCTGCGCCGGCAGCGCCGGCCGGCCGAGGCCGAGCGCCTGCTGCGGGAGGCCGTGGGGCGCGACCCGGCGGCCGCGGCGACGCACGCCGAGCTGGGTGGCGTGCTGTTCGAGCAGGCGCGCTACGCCGAGGCCGCCGCAGCCTTTGCGGAAGCCGTGCGCCGCCGGCCCGACTTCGCACGCGCCCACGTCAACCTGGGGCTCGCGCTGGCCCGGCAGGGCGACTGGCCCGGCGCCGAGGCCGCGCTGCGCGAGGCGCTGCGGCTGCGTCCCGCCGACCCCGTGGCCCGCGAGAACCTCGCCACGGTGCTGCGCCGCCAGCGCCAGACCGCGGGCGCCGAGCGCGTCTATCGCGAGGCGGCGACGGCGGCGCCGCACTCGGCGCACGCGCACGCCGACCTGGCGGCGACCCTCTTCGAGCAGCGACGGCACGCCGAGGCGGCCGCGGAGTTCCGCGAGGCGCTGCGTCTGGACGCCGGCCTCGTGAGGGCCCACGCGGGGCTCGCCCTGTGCCTCGAGCGGCTCGGGCGCTTCGCCGACGCGATCGCCGCGTACCGCGAGGCCGTGCAGCGACGCCCGGATGACGCCTCCCTGCACCGCCGGCTGGGTCATCTGCTCAAGAAGCGCAGACGCTACGACGAGGCCATCGCGGCGCTCCGCGAGGCGGTCCGGCGGGCGCCGCACGACGCCGAGGCCCACCACCACCTGGGCGTCGCCCTCGACCGCCAGGGCGAGCACGAGGCGGCCGTCGCCGCGCTGCGCGCGGCGATCGGCCTGTGGCCGCGGGCGCTCGCGTCCCGCCGCGCGCTCGCGCGGACGCTGCGGCGGCTGGGCCGGTGGGCGGAGGCCGCCGACGTCTACGGCGAGGCGCTCCGTCACCATCCCGAGGACGCCGCGCTCCACGCCGGGCGCGGGCAGGCGCTCGCCGCGATCGGCGACGCCGACGGCGCCATCGAGGCCTTCCGCCAGGCCGTGGCCCTGGCGCCCGACGACGCCGACCTGCACTACGAGCTCGGCGTGGCGCTCGGACGGCAGGGCCGCCACCTGCAGGCGCAGGCGGCGCTCGAAGCCGCCTTCCGCCTGCGTCCCGACAACATCCGGATCCGCGCGAACCTGGCGCTCAGCCTGGGTCGCCAGGGCCGACACGTGGAAGCCGAGGGCGCGTACCGCGAGGCGCTGGTGCTGCGCCCCGAGCACCCGGCGCTGCACCGCGGCCTCGGCGTCTCGCTCTACTGGCAGGCGCGCTACGCCGAGGCCGAGGCGTCGTTCGCCGAGGCCATCCGGCTCAAGCCCGACTACATTCGCGCGCACGCCGACCTCGGCGACCTGCTCGCCGAGCAGGGCCGCCTGGCCGAGGCCGAGGCGGCGTACCGGGCCGCGGTCCGCCTGCGTCCGGGCGCCGCGCGCGTCCACGCCGCGCTCGGCGCCCTGCTCCTCGCCGCCGGCCGTCACGCGGAGGCCGAGGCGGCCTGTCGCCTGGCGATCCGGGCGGAGCCCGAGCTGGCCCGGGCGCACTTCGACCTGTGGGCGTCGCTCGAGGCGCAAGGCAAGTGGGCCGCCCTCGAGGAGGCGGCCCTCGCGGTGCTCCGGCTACGGCCCGACCACGCCGACGCGCGAGCCCGCCTGGAGCGCGCTCGCCGCCGGGGGAGATGAGGCGATCAGCGGGCGGTGAGGAGGGCGGTGAACTCCCGCAGCTCCCGCTGCGGGACGTCCGGCTGCTGGCGCAGCCGCTCCAGCACGCCGTCCGGATCCTCCTCCAGGCGCCGGCTCGTCTTGGCGAACACGCGCATCAGCTTGCGCGCCTCCTTGTCGGCCTTGCGCTGCGCGATCCCGCTGGCGACCTTGAGCGCGAGCGCGGCCAGGCGGCTCTCGAGGCGGAGGAAGCCCGACACCGTCGCGTGCACCACGGCCCGGCCGTCGGGCCGTGGCTCCGTCCGGTACTCGATCATCGTGACCGCCTCGCCCTCGATGGTCGGCATCAGGCGCTTGCGGTACTCGCCGCTCGCCACGAAGAGGCGGCTGCCCGGGGCGGCGTGAACGACGTCGAACCGGCCCGTCACGCCCCAGCCGTCGTCCAGGAAGAGGCCGTCCGCCGTCCGCCAGATGCGGTAGCGCCCCACCTTGACCGCCCGGGTGACGTGTGAGGCGAAGGCCGGGTGATCCAGCAGGTACTCGAAGACCTGGCGACGGGTCAGGAACGGGTCGGCATCGACCCGCGTCGACACGTCGGCCGCCTCCGCGATGGCGAGGCACCGAGCGCGCTCGCGGGGAGGCAGGTCGGCGGGCAGGCGCGGAGCCGGACGCGCGCCCGAGGCGCCGGAGAGCAGGGAGAGGCTCACCGTCAGGGCGAGCAGGACCGCGAACGCAACGGGCCGCCGGCGCCTCCTCGACACGAGGGCCATTATAGGGTTCCCGGTCCCGCTTGACCTCGCCCGCCGCGCCCCGTACTCTCGGGAGCACTTCCGCCGACACGTCCTTTCGTGCGGTCCCGGCCCCACTTCCGACCCCGGGAGGCAGGGATGGATCTCCGGTACCTCTACGCGGTGGCCGATGCGGTGCCTCGCGCGTGGCGCCCGCCACGCGAGGGCGTGGAGGGCGCCTGCGTGATCGCCGTGCGGATCCACTCGCTGACGCTCGTCAGCAGCCCCGTTCCCGGCCGTCCACTCGCGACGCCGAGGCTCGTGGCGCGCCATCAGGAGATCGTCGCCGGGCTCCTCGATGCCCGGGCCGTCCTGCCGTTCCCGCCGGGCACGACGGTCGCGGAATCGGCGATCGGCGCCTGGGTCGAGCGCCGGCTGCCGCGGCTTCGCGCCGCGCTCGACGAGGTGGCCGACTGCGTGGAGATCACCGTCAGGCTGCTGCGTCTGGACGCCGCGCCGGCGCGGGACCGCGCGTCCGGCGAGCGGCTGCGCGCGCTTGCGGACCACCTGGTCGAGCGCGCCGGGCTGCCGCAGTGGCGCTACCGGCCCAGCGCCCGCGACGGGTGGGCGGCCTCGCTGGCCTTCCTGGTCCCGCGCGGCGACGTCCCGGCGTTCCTCGCCCACATCGCGCCGGTCGCCTCGCGCGCCGAGGGGCTGGCCGTCGTGCCGACCGGACCCTCGGCGCCCTGGTCGTTCGCCCCGAGCCTCGACGAGGCGTCGATCGCCCGCGCGGGGTGAGCGGTCGGAGGGGGGCCTCGGCGGCGTCTTCTTCGACGCGGGTAGTCGTGCGCCGGCGCGGACCGCCGGGAGCGGCGCGTCAGAGGCGCCCGGAGACGAGGAGGTGGCGTTCGCTGACGACCGCGCAGGCCAGGTGGGAGAGGCCCGCTCTCGCCAGTTGCCCCGTGACCTCGGCCGGGGTGTAGGCCGCCAGCAGGGAGTTGAAGAAGTCCTGCTCGAGCAGCGGGTCCGCCGCGCCGGCCGCCGACTGGACGATCCGCCGCGCCTGCTCCACCGAGTCCGGCCGGAACAGGTCCATCACGTGCACGGCCGCGCCAGGGCGACCCAGCCGGGGCAGCGACGTCCAGAGCAGCATCGGGTCGGGAAGGTGGTGCAGGAGGCTGTTGGACACGATGGCCTCGGCCCGGCCGTCGGCCAGGGGGACGTGCGGTAGCCTGGCGCAGACCAGGCGGACGCGGTCGCCGGCCCCGGCCGCCCTCACGGCTGCGCACCCGAGCCGGAGCATGGGGAGCGAGGCGTCGATGCCGATGACGGCGAGGCCCGGCGCGAGCCTCGCCAGGCGGATCGGGATGTCGCCCGGCCCGCAGCCCAGGTCGACCACCCGCCCGGTGGCCAGGTCGGGGTATCGGGCGAGCAGCCCGCCGGCGAACCCCTGGTTGACGTCGGCGAAGTCGGCACGCGCATAGGCCAGGGCCTGGGCGGGGTCGTCCATGACCTCGGGCTCGGGCACACGGGGCATCACGACGGCCATCATGCGCCTTGCCGCGCCCGAGACGTTCGGGTAGCCTTACCGCCACTCCGGGAGGCCCGATGGCCCGACTCTCTCGCGGCGAGGTCGAGCGCCTCATGGCCGAGCGCCCCGACAGCACGCTCGAGGCCGCGCTCGACGTGTTCGAAGTCTTCGCGAGCGGATCGCTGACCGACGAGGTCTACGTCCTCGACGACGTCGCCGGCAAGCGCATCGCGATCGCGCCGACCGCACTGAAGGAAAAATTCCGGCGGGGGTGACCCATGGCGATCGTCACGATCTCGCACCAGATGGGAGCCGGCGCACCCGACATCGGCATGGCGGTCGCCCAGCGGCTGGGATACCGCTACGTGGACCAGGAGCTGCTGCAGGACGCCGTGCGACGCTACGGCCTGGCCGAGGAGAAGCTGTCGCACCTCGACGAATCCAAGCCCACGCTCTTCGAGCGGTTCGACGCCGAGACCCGCCACTACATCACCATCCTCCAGACGACGCTGCTCGAGTTCGCCGAGGTCGGCGACGTGGTGCTCATGGGCCGCGGCGGCCAGTGGCTGCTGCGCGGCATCCCGCACGTGCTCCGCGTGCGCGTCATCGCGCCGTTCGAGCATCGCGTCAAGCAGTGGATCCGGCGCACGGCGGACATGACGGGCGAGACGCCGAACCAGCGGGCCGCCGCCGACTTCGTGCGGCGCGACGACGCCGAGAAGAGGGGCCGCATGCGGTACCTCTACGAGGTGGACATCGACGACCCCGGGCTCTACGACCTGGTCGTGAGCACGGAGAAGCTGCCGCAGGACGTCGTCGTGGACATGGTCGAGCGCGCCGTCCGACATCCGGCGCTGGCGACGACGGAGGCGGGCCGGCAGGTCGTGGCCGCGCGCGCGCTGGCCTCCCGGGTGCAGGTCGCGCTCGCCATGCACCCCGACACGCGCCGCTACCGGATCACCGTCGAGGCGCAGGGCGGCGTCGTGACCCTGGAGGCCACGGCGGCGCTGGAGCAGGCCGTCCAGGTGGCCCGCGACGTCCCCGGTGTGAGGGACGTCCGCACTCGCCAGGTCGAGGTGCCGCCGATCCCGCCGTTCGTCGCGTAGCAGCGTCCGCGCCGGAGGCGCGCTCCGGGCTACCGGCCCGGCGTGTCCGGGGCTTCGGCGATCTTGAGCTGGACGCTGCGCGGCTTGCGGTCGCGCACCACGCCGAGCTTGACCGTGCGGCCGACCTCGGCCTCGGCGGCCAGGCGCTGCAGGTGATGGTAGTCCTCCACGTCGACGCCCTCGAAGCTCGTGATGACGTCGTTCTGCTTGAGCTCGGCGGCCGCGGCGGGGCTGCCCGGATAGACGCGCCCGACGATGGCGCCGCGCGTGCCGCCGAGCCCCAGCGCCTGGGCCAGCTCGGGAGTCAGCGGCTGTAGCGACACGCCGATCCAGCCGCGCGTCACCTTGCCCCGGTCGATGAGCTGCGAGGTGACCCGCTTGGCCATGTTGGCCGGGATCGCGAAGCCGATGCCCTGCCCGGTGGCGACGATGGCCGTGTTGATGCCGATGACCTCGCCGCGCAGGTTCACCAGCGGCCCCCCGGAGTTGCCCGGATTGATCGACGCGTCGGTCTGGATGAAGTTCTCGTAGCTCGCGATGCCGACGTCGGCGCGGCCGGTCGCGCTCACGACGCCGACGGTCACGGTCTGATCCAGCCCGAACGGGTTGCCGATGGCGATCGCCCACTCGCCGACCCGGAGCGCGTCGGAGTTGCCGAGCGGCGCCGTCGTCAGCTCGCCGTCGGGCTCGAACCGCACCACCGCCAGGTCGGTCTTGGGATCGCTGCCGACGATGCGGCCGCGGTGCTCGCGCTTGTTGCTGAGCCGCACGGTCACGGCATCGGCGCCCTTGACGACGTGGAAGTTCGTCAGCACGTAGCCGCGGCGGTCGATGATGACGCCCGAGCCGAGCCCGGGCTGGCGGAATTCGCCCGGCGCGCCGGGCCGGCTCGGCCCGAAGAACTGGTCGAAGAAGTCCTTGAAGAACGGGTCGTCCGCGTACGGAGACGGCACCATGGGGCCGCGGCGGGAGCGGGCGACCTGGACCGTGCCGATGTGGACCACGGCCGGCCGGACCCGCTCGGCCACCCCCACGAAGGCCGCCTGCAGGGCATCGGCCGTGGCCGACGGCGAGGAGCCGACCGCCACCGGCCCGCCGCGCACGGTGGCCCACAGCCAGTGCAGCCCGAACCCCGCGCCGAGACAGAGCAAAAGCGCGATGCCGATCAGCAGGCCCCGGGCCGTCCTGGGTGTCATACCTCGCCGGGTGCGGCGCGCCGCCCCGGGCGAGGGGATGATAGGAGCCGAGGGGGCGAGTGTCAAGGAAACTATCGCCAAACCGTGTTTTTTCTTTACGGTCACCGGGCCAAAAAGTGAGATCGTTCATTGTGGCCCGACTGTCTCGACCCGATGAACAACATATGGTTCGCAGGTCGATCTGCGTGCTGCTCGTGGTCACGATGCTCGTGACCCCGACCCTCGCACTCGCGCAACCCGTACCGTCGTCCCAGGAGCCGCGCGCCCCTGCCATCCCGACACCGCAGACGCCGCAGGTCCCGCCCCAGGCCCCGCCGGTCGATTTCCCCGTCCGCGCGCCGGGCGGCGTGCCGACGGCGCCGCGTCCCGATCCGTGTGGCCTGGTCGGGCAGCAGCGCGTGCAGAGCCCGGAGTACCGCCTGGGATCCGGCGACCTGCTCGACGTGCAGATCGCCGGGCGGCTCGACGTCACGCGCCAGCAGGTGGTCGTCGATCCCGAAGGCATGCTCACGATCCCGCCGATCGGCAGCATCGCGGTGGCCGGCATCACGCTGCGCGAGACGAACCGGCGGGTGGCCGAGCGCGCCAGGGCGCTGCTGCGGTACGCCGAGGTCAGCATCTCGGTGCAGCAGCCGCGCTGCTTCGAGGTGGTGCTGTCCGGGGAGGTGGAGCGGCCCGGCTCGCTGCAGTCCTCGGCCCTCCGCCGCGTGCACGACGTCCTGCTCGCCGCCGGCGGCATCACCCCGCGGGGCAGCCTGCGACGCGTCGTCGTCTCGCGCGAGGGCTCGAGCGTGGAGCTCGACCTCCTGCGCTTCGAGCTCACCGGGGACCTGGCCGACAACCCCCTCGTCGAGGAGGGCATGCGCATCCACGTGCCGCCGCGGGGCGGCTCGGTGACGCTGACCGGCGCCTTCCGGCGGCCGGGCGAGTACGAGATCGGCGCCGACGGCGGCCTCCGCTCGCTGCTCCAGCTCACCGGCGGCGTGGCCCAGGCCGCCGCCGCCGGCCAGGCGCGGCTCACGCGCGTGCAGCCCGACGGCCGCAAGGAGACGCTCTCGGTCGACCTGGCCCGGGCGCTCGCGCCGCCGGCCGACGTGCCGCTGCGCCCCGGCGACGTCCTCTTCGTGCCGCAGCTCACGGTCCTGCAGGACGTCGTGGAGGTCCGCGGCGCCTTCAACGGTACCGCCGAGTCGAGCCGCACGGTGACGGCCGGCAAGCCGACGATCGTGCAGCGCTTCGAGCTGGCGCAGGGCGACCGGGTCAAGGACGTGGTGGGCCGGGCCGGCGGCACCGCGGCCTACGCCGACCTACGGCTGGCGCTGGTGGAGCGCGTCGGCGCGGCCGGCCCGCGGCAGCGGATCCCCATCGACCTGCATCGCCTCCTGGTCGAGAAGGACGACACGCCGAACATCGTGCTCGAGAACGGCGACGTGCTCTCGCTGCCGGTGGCCGAGGACAAGGTGTACGTGCTGGGCGAGGTGCGCAATCCCGGGGGCATCGACTTCCGGCCCGACCTGACGCCGCGCGAGTACGTCGCGCTGGCCGGCGGGCCGACCGTCCGGGCCCGCTTCAAGAACGCCACGGTGACGTATCGCAACGGCCGCTCGTACCTGCTGGCCCAGGCGCCGCCGCTCGAGCCCGGCGCCGTGGTCACCGTGCCCGAGGTCAGCGTGCGCTGGTACCAGGACTACGTCACCATCGCCACCACGATCTCCAGCCTGATCACCGCGTACACCGGGCTCTTCGTCCTCTTCGGCGGCCGCGTCAACACCGGAGACGACTGAGGCCATGTACGAGGCGTACTGGGGGCTGCGCGAACCGCCGTTCGACAACTCGCCGAACCCCCGCTTCTTCTACCTCTCGCCGGAGCACGAGGAGGCCCTGGTGCGCCTGATGTACGCGGTGCGGCAGCGCAAGGGGTGCGCGATGCTCACCGGCGACTACGGCTGCGGCAAGACCACGCTGTCGCGGGCGCTGGTGCAGCGGCTGGAGGCCGAGCGCTACGAGATCGGGCTGGTGACCAATCCCTGCTGGACGGCGCTCGACTTCCTGCGCGAGGTGCTCTACCAGCTCGGCGTGGATACCGAGGACACGCGCAAGCCCGAGCTGCTGCACCGGCTCAACGACGTCTTCTTCAAGAACTTCCAGGCGGGCCGCGACACGGTCGTCATCATCGACGAGGCCCAACTCATCGAGGACGCCGCGGTCTTCGAGGAGCTGCGCCTGCTCCTGAACTTCCAGACCGACGACCGCTTCCTGGTCACGATCGTGCTCATCGGCACGCCGGAGCTCACGGCGCGGGTCCGGGCCCTCACGCACCTCGATCAGCGCATCGCCATCCGCTATCACCTGAACGCGCTGGACGACACCCACACCGCGAGCTACATCGCCCACCGGCTGCGCACGGCCGGCCAGCCGCGCCAGCTCTTCCGCGACGAGGCGATCCGGCTGATCTTCGACTTCACCCGGGGCACCCCGCGCGAGATCAACAACATCTGCGACATCGCGCTGCTCGTCGGCTATTCCCGCCAGGCGCCGGACATCGACGCGAAGATCGTGGCCGAGGTGGTGCGCGACAAGGTGGGCGCCTGATGGTGCGCATGAGCGACCTGGTCCGCGGCGGCGGCGCCCCTCCTGCGGCGCCCCGGCCCGCGCCGCCTGCCGGGACGCCGCGCCCGCCCGCGGCGGCGCCGGCCGAGCCGGCCCCCCCGCCGGCCGCGGCCGCCGAGCCCGCCGCGGCGACGCCGGACACCGCGGAGGGCGCCGCGCCCGGGCTCGCGGAGGCGGCGGCCGCGCCCGGCATCGACTCGCGCGACGCCGACGACGCCGAGGCCCTCTTCGTCGAGCTGCGCGCGACTCTCGGCGGCGTGCGCGAGGCGGTCAAGACCGCCGGCCCGCTGCCGTGGGCGCGCCTCGAGGCCGTGGTCGACCGGACGCTCGCGTCGCTGGAGCGCGCCGGGGAGCTGTTCTGGGTCGCCAACCGGCCCGCGCTGCCGGCCGGCGAGGACGACCTGGTGTTCCACCACGCGCGCGTGTCGGTGCTCGCGATGCGGCTGGGGCTCACCCTCGGGCTCGGACGCCCTCGGCTGCTCGACATCGGGCTGGCCGGCGCGCTCATCGACATCGGCCTCTGGCAGCTCCCGGCGGCGATGCTGCGGCGGCTCGACGGGCTGAGCCTGGACGAGCAGGCGCAGTTCAAGGCCCATCCCCGCGCCGGCGCGGACATCGTCCGCCGCTGGGCGCCCGTCGGCTCCAGCGTGCCGGACCTGGTCCTGCAGCACCACGAGCGCGAGCAGGGGCAGGGCTTCCCGCAGCGGCTGACCGGCGAGAGCATCCGCCTCGAGGCGAAGATCCTCGGGCTGGTGGACACGTACACCGGGCTCACGGCGCCGGCCTCGCTGCGGCCGGGCGTCCGCCCGCACGAGGCGATCCGCCAGATCGTGCGCTCCCGGCACGAGGCCTTCCCGCCCGCGCTCATCAAGGCGCTGCTCACGGAGATCTCGGTGTTCCCGCCGGGCACGCTCGTGCGCCTCAACACCGGCGAGGTCGGCTGCGTGGTCGCCGTGAACCGCCATCACCCCCTCCGGCCCCGGCTGTCGATGCACGACGCCCGCGGCGGGAACCCCGGCGCGCCGAAGGTCCTGGACCTGTCCGAGATGCCGTTCCTCTACATCACCGGCCCGGTGTCGGAGGACGCGCGCTGATGGCGCAGTACGAGATGAACCTGCGCGACGCCTGGCAGATCATCCGGCGCCGCCAGCTCATCGTCGTCGCCGCCACCTTCCTGGTGGCCTTCGTCAGCTTCTGGCTGGCCCGGCAGAAGGTGCCGACCTACGAGGCCACGGCCGCCGTGAAGTTCGAGCAGTCCACCTCGCTGTCGGGCCTGCTCGTCGAGGTGCTCTCCTACAACAGCGCCGATTCCATCGAGACCCAGGCGACGCTGGTGAAGAGCACCCCGATCCTCGAGGAGGTCGCCCGGCGGATGGGGCGGCTGCCCGAGGCCGTCCCCGGTCAGCCGCTGCGCGAGTCGCGCGCGTACACCGCGGCGCTGGACGCCATCGCCGGGCGCATCCGCACCGCGCGGGTGCCGAACACCAGCATCCTCGAGATCACCGCGACGTCGTCGAACCCCCGCGAGGCCCGCGACCTGGCCAACACGGTGGCCGAGACGTACCGGGACTACAACCGCAGCACGCGCAACGCCCGGATCAGCGAGGCCAGGAAGTTCATCGAGGCGCAGCTGCGCGAGGTCGAGGCCCGCGTCAAGCGCGCCGAGGAGGAGGTGTGGGCCTTCCGCGAGGCCAACCGCATCATCGCCCCCGGCGCGGAGTCGACGGTGCTGCTCTCCGTCTTCACGCAGCTGCGCGGCGACATCGAGAAGACGCGGCACCAGCGCAGCGAGCTCGAGCTGGCCCGCACGCGCCTGGCCGGCGGCGACCCCGCGCCCAGCGAGCGCGTGTTCGTGGACACCGCCAACCCCGCGCTCCAGAAGCTGCAGGCGACCCAGGTCGAGCTCATGCTGGAGCGCAACAACCTGGCCCTCGAGGTGACGGAGCGGCACCCCCGCCTGCAGGCCCTCGACGACCGCATGCGCGAGGTGCGGGCCGAGATGCGCCGCGAGATCGGCGCGCAGATCGCCCTGCTGCGCAACCGCGAGGAGATCCTCAACCGCCAGATGGGCGAGCTGCTGCAGCGCAACCGCGAGATCCCGGCCATCGAGCTGGGCCTGGCGCGGCTGCAGCGCGACGCCAAGGTCAACGAGGACCTGCTGACGCTGCTCAAGACGCGCCACCAGGAGGCCCTCATCAAGGAGTCCGAGGGCGTCCAGGAGGTGAGCCTCGTGCGGCCCGCCGCCGAGCCGACGGCCCCGGTCGGCGGCGACACCGCCAACAGCCTGATGATCGGCGCCCTGCTGGGGCTGGTCCTGGGCCTGGTGTTCGCCTTCGTCCAGGAGACGCTCGACACCTCCATCGGCACCATCGAGGAGCTGGAGGGCTATCTGCAGGTGCCGGTCCTCGGCATCGTGCCCCACATCCCCACCGAGGAGACGCTGCAGCGCCTGATCGAGCGGCGGCCGGCGCTGGCCGACCTGGACCGCGAGACCCTGCAGAACCACGCGCTGCTCATCACCCACTTCAACCCCAAGTCGCCGGTGGCCGAGGCCTTCCGCACCCTGCGCACGAACATCCAGTTCATGCGCATGGAGCGCCAGGGCAAGGTGCTGGTGGTCACGAGCCCGACGCTGCAGGAGGGCAAGAGCACCACCATCGTCAACCTCGCGCTGACGATGGCCCAGAACGGCCAGCGCACGCTGCTCGTCGGCGCCAACCTGAGACGGCCGAGCATCCACCGCTTCTTCGGCATCGAGCGCGAGCCCGGCCTCAGCGACATCCTGGTCGGCACGGCGCGCTGGCGGGACTGCGTGCGCACCGTGGCCGACATCCTGATGGGCGGCTTCGAGATGGAGGACGTCATGGCCGCCCCCGGGCTCGACAACCTGCACATCATCGAGTCGGGGCCGGTGCCGGCGAACCCCTCGGAGCTGCTCTCCACCCGGGCGATGACCGAGTTCCTGCGCGAGGTGCGGGACGAGTACGACATCGTCCTCGTCGACACGCCGCCCGTGCTGCCGGTGACGGACTCGGCCATCGTGGCCGGGCAGGCCGACGGCGTGGTGCTCGTGTACCAGGCCGGCAAGGTCGGCCGCCTGGTCCTCAAGCGCGCGAAGACGCACCTGGAGAGCGCGCGGGCGCGCGTCTGGGGCGTCGTGCTCAACGACGTGCAGACCGAGATCGCCGGCTACGCCTACACGCACTACTACACGCACTACTACGGCGAGGAGACCCCCGACGACGCGCCGACCGGCCGGGTCGGCCGCCTGGTGGCCGCCGTGCGCGACCGGCTCGGGTCGCCTCGCCGCCGGCGCTCGGGGGCGACGGCGCCGACGCCGTGGACCCAGGAGGGCCCCGTCCGGAGCGGGCGCGCCGCGCGCTACGAGGACTGGGTGAGCGGCGTCCTCGTCGTGGTCGGGCTGGTGGCCCTGCTGGGCGGCGTGGTGGGCTGGCGCGCGGGCTGGCTCGCGTCGCGGTCGACGGAGGGGCCGCCGCCCGCGGCGCCGGCGCCGACGGCGCGCGAGGCCGCGCCGGCCGGCGCCTCCCCGGGCGAGCCGGTGGGCTCCGTCGCCATGCCGCCGCGGGAGGAGCCCGCGGGCGCCGCACCGGCGCGGCCGCCCGCCGAGCCGGCAGCGCCGCGCGCGGCGGCTCCGGCCGGCCCCGGAGAGGTCACGGGCGCGCGCTTCGCCGTCGAGTTCGGCCCCTTCGCCTCGGCCGACGAGGCGGCCACCGTGGAGCGCCAGCTCAACGAGGCCGGACACCAGACGGTGCGTTTCCAGCAGCCGTCATCCGCGCTCTACGCGGTGGTGATCGAGCGGCTCGGCACGGTGGCCCAGGCCCAGGCGCTGGCGGCGGCGCTCCGCGAGCGCGGCTTCCCGGAGCCGGCGGTGCTGCACGACGCCTCGCCGCTGGCCGTGCGCGTGGGGCCGCCGCTCGGGCTGCAGGGCGCGGTGGCGCTGGCGGACCGGCTGCGCGCGGCCGGCCACATCGCGCGGGTCGCCGCCCAGCCGGGCGACGAGCCGGTGGCCGTCGTCATCCGGCACGGCGCCTTCGCCTCCCGCCAGGAGGCCGAGGACCGGGCCGGCGAGCTGGCGCGCCTGGGCCGCCCGAGCCGCGTCGTGCGGGTGAGGTAGCGTCGGGCGGTCGCGATGCAGCCCTCGCGCGCGATCCTCGTCCTGGTCCTGCTGGTGGTGATCGCGGCCACGCTGGCCCAGGTGGTGGTGCGGGTCCGCGGCGAGTACGTGGTCGGCCTGGCGTTCCTCTTCGCCGTCTTCGCGCTGGTCTTCATCAAGACCGAGGTCGGTCTCTACCTGGTGCTCACCTCCATGCTGCTGTCCCCGGAGTTCGCCGTCGGCGGCGGGCTGGCCGAGAGCCGGGCCGTGGTGCTGCGCCTGGAGGACCTGCTGCTGGTCGCCATCGCGTTCAGCTGGCTGGCCAAGACCGCGGTGAACAAGGAGCTCGGGCTCGTCGCCAAGACCCCGCTGAACCGCTGGATCGTCCTCTACGTGGTCACCACGCTGGCGGCGACGCTGCTCGGCTACCTGACCGGGACGGTGCGGACGGCGGCCGGCTTCTTCTACGTGCTCAAGTACCTGGAGTACTTCGTCGTCTACTACCTGACGGCGAACAACCTGCGCGACCGCGCGCAGGCCTGGCGCCTGGTGACGACGGCGTTCCTCACCGCGACCATCGTCAGCCTGATCGGGGCGGCCCAGATCCCGACCGGCCAGCGGGTGTCGGCGCCGTTCGAGGGCGAGGTCGGCGAGCCCAACACCATGGGCGGCTACCTGCTGTTCATGATCGCCATCGCCGTGGCGCTGGCCCTCGAGACCGAGCGCATCAAGATGCGAGTGGCCGCGACGGCGCTCGCCGCCGTCATGGCCGTGCCGTTCCTGTTCACGCTCTCGCGGGCCTCGTACCTCGGCGTGGTGCCCATGATCCTCGCCCTGGCCGTGCTCTCCAGCCGGCGCACGCTGATGCTGGGCGTCCTGGTGCTGGCCCTGGTGGCCGCGCCCCTGCTCGCGCCGTCCATCCTGCCGGCGCCCGTCGCCCGCCGGGTGGCGTACACCTTCGAGGCCGAGCGCGGGCAGACCACCGTGCGGCTCGGCAAGGTGGCCTTCGACCCCTCCACGTCCGAGCGCCTCGTCAGCATGCAGCACGCGCTCGAGGGGTGGATGCGGCGGCCGGTGCTGGGCTACGGGGTGACCGGCTTCCGGTTCATGGACGCCCAGTACGCGCGCACGCTGGTCGAGACCGGCATCGTGGGCCTGGCCGCCTTCCTGGCCCTGGTGGCGGCGCTGCTCCGCGCGGGGATGGTGTCGTACCGGCACGTCCGGGACCCGGAGGACCGCGCGCTCGCGCTGGGCTTCGTGGCCGGCACCGTCGGCCTCCTCGTCCACGCCGTCGGCGCCAACACGTTCATCATCGTGCGCATCATGGAGCCGTTCTGGTTCTTCGCCGCCGTCGTCATCGCGCTGCCCACGCTGGAGCGCGGCGAGCGGCGCTTCCTGGCGCCCGTCCCGGCGCCGCCGCTGGGGCGCTTGGCGTGAGCGCGGGCTTCGCGGCGCGCGCCCGGCGCGTGCGGCTGCTGGTGACGGACGTCGACGGCGTCCTCACCGACGGCCGGATGCTGCTCACCGAGCGGGGCGACGAGCTGAAGGGCTTCCACGCGCGCGACGGGGTGGCCGTCGAGCTCGCCCGCCGCGCCGGGATCAGGACGGCGATGGTCACGGGCGAGCGCTCGACCATCGCCAAGGCCCGCGGCGACAAGCTGGGCGTGGACGCCGTCCTGCTCGGCGTGCGCCGCAAGGGCGAGGCCCTGGCCGAGCTGCGCGCCCGCTTCGAGGTCGCCCCGGAGGCCGTCGCCTACATCGGCGACGACCTGCTCGACATCCCGGCGCTGCAGCAGGCCGGGCTCGCCATCGCCGTCGCCGACGCGCCGGCCGAGGTGCGGGCCGCCGCCCACGCCGTCACCCGGGCCGCCGGCGGGCACGGCGCGTTCCGCGAGTGCGTCGAGCGGATCTTGAGAGCCCGGCGGGTCTGGGACGCCGTGATCGCGGGCTTCCTGCGCGACCACGGGGGCGTGCCGCCGCGCCCGCGGTGAATGAGCGCCGTGCCCGCCGCCCCGGCCGCCATCAGCGTCGTCGTGCCCGTGTACAACGAGGAGCGCTGCCTGCCCGCCTGCCTGGCGTCCCTGCGCGCGCAGGACGCGGGCGACCTGGAGATCCTGGTGGTCGACGACGGCTCCGTGGACCGCTCGGTGGCCATCGCCGAGGCCGCCGGCGTCCGCGTGCTGCGGCAGGACCACCGCGGGCCGGGCGCGGCGCGCAACCGCGGCGCGCGGGAGGCCCGGGGGGGCGTCCTCGTGTTCGCCGACGCCGACATGGTGCTGGCGCCGGACTACGTCTCGCGCCTGGTCGCGCCCATCGTGGCCGGCGAGGCCGTCGGCACGTGTCACTGGGACGAGCTGGTGCTCAACTGGGAGAGCCCGTGGGCGCGCGCCCAGACCCACTACCTCGGGCTCCCCGAGCGCCGCAAGCAGCCGCTCGAGGCGCCGGCGCACGAGGAGGTCTTCCGGGCCATCCGGCGCGATTTCTTCCTCGCCGCCGGCGGCTTCACCGAGGGCGCGGGGCGGGCCGACGACGCCTCGCTCTCGCGCCGCACGGGCGCGGTGGCGCGCATCGTGCGCGGGGCCCGCTGCTATCACCGGGGCCCCGACTCGTTCGGCGAGGTCGTGCGCGAGGCGGTGTGGCACGGCCAGAACGTCGCCGTCGACCCCACCCACCGCGTGCGCCGCGCCGTGGCCACGCTGCTCCTGCGCAACCCGCTGGGCGAGACGTGCCGCGGGCTGGCCCGCGGCGTGCGGCGCCGCGAGCCGTCGGTGCCGGTCTACGCCCTCGGCTACTCCCTGGGCTTCGCCTGCGGCGTGCTCTACGCGCTCGCCACGCGGCGCTACGTCAAGTGACGGCCCGGGCCGCGCCAACCGACGTGGGGGGCCCCGACATGGCCCCCCACGCCCCCCGACGTTCGGCACGCCGCGGCGCAGCGGTGGCGCGCCTCCGGGACCGTCACCTGCACGAGCAGGTCGCGGCATGAGCGCGGGACCGTCGGTCCCGCCCGCGGTGGTGATCGAGCCCGGCCGCCCCGGCGCCGGCGCGATGGCGCGCGAGGTCGCCGCCTACCGGGAGCTGCTCTACTTCCTCGCCTGGCGGGACGTGAAGGTGCGCTACAAGCAGACGGTGCTGGGCGCGGCGTGGGCCGTGCTGCAGCCGCTGCTCACGATGGCGGTCTTCGCGGTCTTCTTCGGCTACTTCGGCCGGCTGCCGTCCGACGGGCTGCCCTATCCGCTCTTCGCCTACGCCGCGCTGCTGCCCTGGTCGCTCTTCGCCTCCGCGGTGACCGAGGCCAGCCACAGCATCGTGGCCAATCGGGGGTTGATCACGAAGGTCTACTTCCCCCGCGTCATCGTGCCGCTGGCGCCCCTGCTGGTCGCGCTCGTGGACTTCGCCATCGCCGCCGCGATCCTGGTCGTGCTGATGCTGCTCTACGGCGTCGTGCCCGGCCCCGCGATCCTCCTGGCCCCCGGCTTCGTCCTCCTCGCCGCGGTGACGGCGCTCGGCGCCGGCGCCTGGCTCTCGGCCCTCGACGTCCGCTATCGCGACGTCCGCCACACGATCCCGTTCCTGGTCCAGCTCTGGTTCTTCGCGACGCCCGTCGCCTACCCGGCCAGCCTGCTGCCCGAGCCCTGGCGCACCCTCTACGGCCTGAACCCGATGGTCGGCGCGGTGGAGGGCTTCCGGTGGGCGGTGCTGGGCGGCGCCCGGGCCCCGGGCGCGGGCCTGGCCCTCTCGGTGGCGGCGGCGCTGGCGCTGCTGGCCGGCGGGCTCTGGTACTTCAACCGGGCCGAAGAGAGCTTCGCGGACCTGGCGTGAGCGGACCCCGTGTCGCGATCCGGGTGGAGGGGCTGGGCAAGCGCTACGCGCTCGGCGAGCGGCCGCGCTACGACACGCTCCGCGATCGCCTGGCCGACGCCTTCCGGCGCGGCCCGCGGCCCGGCCGCCGGCGCGAGTCGCTGTGGGCGCTCTCCGACGTGACGTTCTCGGTCGCGCCGGGCGAGGTCGTGGGCCTGGTCGGCCGCAACGGCGCCGGCAAGTCGACGCTGCTCAAGATCCTGTCGCGCATCACGCGGCCCACGACCGGCCGGGCCTTCATCGCCGGGCGGGTGGGCTCGCTGCTGGAGGTCGGCACCGGCTTCCATCCCGAGCTCACCGGGCGCGAGAACGTCTTCCTGAACGGCGCGGTCCTCGGCATGCGGCGCGCGGAGACCGCGGCGAAGTTCGAGGAGATCGTCGCCTTCGCCGACGTCGCCCGCTTCGTCGACACGCCGGTCAAGCACTACTCGAGCGGCATGTACCTGCGGCTGGCCTTCGCCGTCGCCGCGCACCTGGAGACCGAGATCCTGCTGGTGGACGAGGTGCTGGCCGTCGGCGACGCCGCCTTCCAGCGCAAGTGCATCGGGAAGATGAGCGACGTGGCCCGGGCCGGCCGCACCGTGCTGCTCGTCAGCCACAACATGTCGGCGGTGCTCAACCTCTGCCGGCGCGCCCTCGTGATCGAGGCCGGGCGCGTGGCCTTCGACGGCGCCGCCGAGGCCGCGGTGGCCCGCTACCTGGCCGCCGGCGCGGGCGCCGGCCAGGGCCTGGTGCCGGCCGATCACCCCGGCCGCATGGCGGGGATGCGGCCCATGATCACGGCGGTGCGCCTGCGGAGCCCGGCGCGCACGGGCGCCGATCTCGTGGTGGAGATCGCCTACGACACCGGCGCCCAGCGCCTGGACTACGCCGTGCTGGCCATCACCTCCGCGCTCGGCGAGCGCGTGTGCACCGTGGGCACCCACCTGGCGCCGGGATTCGACGGCGTCATGCAGGGGCCCGGGGTGCTGGAGTGCCGTCTGCCCCGCCTGCCGCTGGCCGACGGCGACTACTCGCTGACCGCGGCCATCGGCACGCGCACGCCGATGCGCAACGTGGACTGCGTGGAGGACGCGCTGCGCTTCCGCGTGGACGGCGGCGACTACTTCGGCACCGGGGCGAGGCTCCTGCGCGCCCAGGGGCCGCTGGCCCAGCGGTCGGCGTGGCGCGTGCTCGCCGTGGCGCCGCCGGGAGCGGCCGCCGTCCCCGGCGGCGCCGGCGCCGGGGCATGCTGAGCGGCCTGGCCCGCCGGCTGCGTGGCCGTCTCCGCGGAGCGGACGCCGCGCCCGAGCCGGCCCGGCAGTGGCGCCGCGCGCAAGCCGCGCTGGCCGGGGCCCGCTCCGTCGTCGATCTGGGCTGCGGCGGCCGTCCGCACGAGCGGGCCACCGTCGCCGTCGACGCCTTCCTCGAGCCCGCGCAGCGGGCGCTGGGGCACGGCGCCAGGCTGGACGCGGCGGCCTTCCGCCGCCGGGGCGTGGCCTTCGTCCAGGCCGAGCTCGGCGCGCTGCCCTTCGCCGACAAGGCGTTCGACGTCGCGTGGGCCAGCCACGTGTTCGAGCACCTGCCCGATCCGGGACGCGCCTGCGCCGAGATGCGGCGCATCGCGCGCGCCGGCGTCATCGTCACGCCGTCGGCGTTCGCCGAGATCGCCTTCGGACGGCCGTATCACCGCTGGCTCGTCCTGGCGCGCGGCCGCACGCTGATCTTCGTCCGGAAGACGGCGCCGGAGGACCGCCCGTTCGGCGAGCATCCCGTCGCCGCCGGCGCCGGCCGCTACCGGGTGGCCGCGGACACGAACCCGTTCGACCTGCTGCTGGACGACGGGGGCTGGTACCGCGGGCGCGAGCGCATGCCGCGCCTGGCGCGGCGGCTGCGCGCGCACTGGTACGCGCACTCGCCGGTCACCGAGGTCGTCTTCACCTGGGAGGACGGCTTCGACTGCCTCGTCGTCCACGAGGACGGCCGTGTCGACTGACCGGCGGCCGCGCCTGGTCGTGGTGCCGTCCGACGCGCTCGTGGAGTACGAGCGCAACGGCTTCGGCGCCTGGCTGGAGCGCTACTACAACCCCGGCGGCTTCTTCGCCGAGGTGCACGTGGTGAGCCCGCGCGAGCGTGGCCGCCGCCGGGCCCACGGCATGGCCGTGCACGGCGTGCCCGAGCGCGAGTTTGCCTCGGCGGTCCGCGCTCTCGACGCCGACGTCGTCCGCGCCTACGGCGCCTACTGGCCGGCCGATCTCGTCACCCGACGCCGCGTCCCCGGCGTGCCGGTCGTGGTGAGCGCGCACGACTCCAACCCGGCCAAGATCCATCGCGCCGTCCGCTACGCCGACCTGGTCGTCGCCGTGTCGGGCATCGTCGCCCGGCGGGTGATCGAGGCCGGCGCCGACCCGGCGCGCGTCCGCGTCCTGCCCAACCGCGTCGACCGCGCGATCTTCCGCCGCGTCGCGGGCGCGCGCCCGGGCGACCTCGACCCGCGGGTGCCGCCCGGCCGCCTGATCCTGCACGTCGGCCGCCGCGCGCCGCAGAAGAACCTCGACACCGTGATCCGCGCGCTGGCGCTGCTGCCGGCCGACCACGGCGGCGTGTTCGTGGGCGGCGGCGACGTGGCGCCGTACGCGCGGCTGGCCGCCGACCTCGGCGTGGCCGACCGCTGCGCGTGGATCGACGCCGTCGACAACCACGACCTGCCGCGCTGGTACTCGGCGTGCGACTGCTTCTGCGTGCCGAGCCGCTGGGAGGGCTTCGGCATCGTCTTCGTCGAGGCCGCCGCGTGCGGGGCGCCCATCGTCACCTCGGACATCGCCCCGATGAACGAGTACCTGGCGCACGACGAGAGCGCCTGTCTCGTCGCCGACTTCGAGTCCCCGGCCGCCCTGGCCGCCGCCATCCGCCGGGTCTGCGAGGACCGCGAGTACGCCCGGCGCATCGGGGCCGGCGCGGCGAGGGTGGCCGAGCGCTTCGACCGCGTGGCCGTGGACCGGCAGGAGATCGCCATCTACCGCGAGGCGCTGGCGCTGCCGCGGCCGCCGCTGGCCCGCCGGCTGGCGCTGGCCGCCTGGCCGGTCGAGGAGCGCGTGCGCGAGGCCGTGAGGGCCGTGGTGCCCGAGACCGCGCGCGACTCGGTGCGTCGCGGCGCGCGGGTCGTGCGCGAGCGCGGCGTGACCGGGGGAGCGCGCGCGGCGGCCGCGTGGGGCGTGCGGCTGGGCGACCGCGCGGTCGAGGGCTGGGCGCGCTCGGTCCGGCGCGCCCCGCTCGTCCGGTCGCGGTCGGCGGCGCCGCCGGCGCGCGCGCTCGCCTGGCTCCGCGACAACGAGTTGCCCGACGGCGGCATCCGCGTGCACGCCGACCACCCCGACGGCTATCCGGAGGTCTCGGGCTACCTCGTCCCCACGCTGCTGGCGTACGGGGAGACGGCCCTGGCCACGCGGCTGCTGCGCTGGCTCGTGTGCATCCAGCGCGGCGACGGCGGCTTCACGTCGCCCGACGGGATCCCGCACGTCTTCGACACCGCGCAGGCGCTGCGCGGACTGCTCGCCGGCGCGGGGCTGGAGCCCGCGGCGCCGGCCGCGGCCCGCCGCGCCGCGGCGTTCCTGCGGCGAGCGATGGTGGACGACGGCGGCGGCGGCTTCGGCGAGCGCTATCGCGACATCCCGGGGAGCGTGCACCTGTACGCGCTGCCGCCGCTGGCGGAGGCCGCGCGCGTGACGGACGACGCCGGCCTCGCCGGCGCCGTCGACCGCTGCCTGCGCTTCTACCTCGGCCGGCCCGACACGCTGGACGACGGCGACCTCACGCATTTCCTGGCGTACCGGCTGGAGGCGCTCATCGAGCTGGGGCAGGCCGACGTCGCGCGGCCCGTGCTCGCGGCCCTGGCGCGGCGCCAGCGCGAGGACGGCGGCGTCCCCGGGCGCGGCGGCGTGGGGTGGGTGTGCGTGCCCGGGCTCGCGCAGATCGCCGGCTGCTGGTACCGCGTGGGCTGGTGGGAGCCGGCCGACCGGGCCATGGCCTGGCTCGAGCGCCACCAGACGCGCCGCGGCGGGTTCCGCGGCAGCGAGGGGCCGGGCGCCGACTACTTCCCCGGCCAGGAGCCGGCCTGGGCGGTGAAGTTCTACCTGGACGCGCACCGGCGCCGCGTGTCGGCGTTCATGGCCCGCCAGGCGGCCGCCTTTCCCGCCGCGGTGAGTCCCGAGGACGGGCGCGCGGCAGCCGTCCTCGCGCACGTGCGGCCGGGCGACCGGGTGATCGAGCTGGGATGCGGCAAGGGCCGCTTCCTGGCGGCCGTCCGCGCCCGCGTGCCCGACGCGCAGTGCACCGGCGTCGACCTCGTGCCGGACCTGCTCGCGGCGCTGCCGGACGGCGTCCGGGGCGTGGCGGCGACGCTCGAGCGCGTGCCGTGCGCCGGCGAGGCCTTCGACGTGGTCTTCGGCGTCGAGGCCGTGGAGCACTCCGCGAACCTCGAGACCGCCGTCGCCGAGATGGTGCGCCTGGCGCGCCCGGGCGGCGTCGTGGTCGTGGTCGACAAGGAGCGCCGCCACACCGGCCGGCTGCCGTGCCCGCCGTGGGAGGCCTGGCCCGCCGACGACGCGATCCGCCGGCTCCTCGGCCGCGGCTGCGACGGCGTGACCGCCCAGCCCGTGACCTACGACGGCCATCCGGCCGACGGCCTGATGGTGGCCTGGACGGGGCGCAAGCGCGCCCGCCTCACCGGGGCCGAGTGGAGCCGCGTGCTCATCGGCGACGGCGAGCGGCAGGCGCTCGTCGGCCGCGTCCGCCGCAACCACGTGTCGCCGTGGGCGATGGAGGTGCTGCTGGCCACGGCGCCGGGCCAGCGTGTGCTCGAGATCGGCAGCGGCACCGGCGAGATCTCGCTCGCGCTGGCGCTGGCCGGCCGCGAGGTCACGGTGCTGGACCTGAGCCCGCAGAGCCTGGCCTTCGTGCAGCGCGGCGCGGCCGATCTCGGCGTGCGCCTGCGCGCGGTGGGGGCCGATGCCGCGCGCCTGCCGTTCGCGGCGCGCTCGTTCGACGTGGTCTGGAGCTCGGGGCTGCTCGAGCATTTCACGCCCGACGAGCGGCGGGCGCTGCTGGCGGAGTGGGCGCGCGTGGCCGCGGGGCGGCTGGTGAACCTCGTGCCGAACGCCGCCAGCCTGGCGTACCGGCTCGGCAAGGCCGAGCAGGAGGAGAGCGGCCGCTGGGCGTACGGCGTCGAGACGCCGATCGCCTCGCTCCGCGAGGACCTGGAGGCCGCCGGGCTGCGCCTGGAGCGCGAGTACTCGGTGGGCGCGCGCCACGCGCTGGCCTTCCTGCGCGCGACGGATCCCCTGCGGCGGGCGCTCGCGCGCCGGCTGCCCGGCGGCGCCGCCGAGCCGGCCGAGGACCTGCGCCAGGGCTATCTCCTGGTGGCCGTGGCGGCGCCGCGGTGAGGGCGGGCCGGTGCTGACCGTCCTCAGCGTCGTCGGCACGCGGCCGGAGGCCATCAAGATGGCGCCGGTCGTCAAGGCGCTCGGCCGGCACCCCGCGCGCGTCCGCTCGGTCGTCTGCCTCACCGGCCAGCACCGCGAGATGCTCGACCAGGCGCTCGCGGTCTTCGACGTCCGCGCCGACGAGGACCTCGCCGTCATGGAGGAGGACCAGAGCCTCGCCGCGCTCACGGCGCGCCTGGTCACGGGGCTCGACGGCGTGCTGCAGAAGGTGCGGCCCGACTGGGTGCTGGCCCAGGGCGACACGACGACGGTCATGGCCGCCGCGCTGGCCGCGTACTACCACGGCGTGCCCTTCGGCCACGTCGAGGCCGGGCTGCGCACGGGCGACCGGCGGCGGCCGTTCCCCGAGGAGATCAACCGGCGGATCGCCGACGACATCGCCGACGCGCACTTCGCGCCGACGGCGGTGGCGCGCGCCGCGCTGCTCCGCGAGGGCGTCGCGGCCCGCGGCATCCACGTCACCGGCAACACCGCCATCGACGCCCTGCTGGAGGTCGCGCGGCGGCCGCACGACTGGCGGACGGGGCCGCTCGCCGCCGTGCCGGCCACCGGCCGCCTGGTGCTCGTGACCGCGCACCGGCGCGAGAGCTTCGGCGAGCCGCTCGCGGCCATCTGCCAGGCCGTCGCCGACGTCGCCAGGGGCGCCGCGGACGTGCACGTCGTCTACCCGGTCCACCTGAACCCGCACGTGTCCGCGACGGCGACGCGGGTGCTGGGCGGCCTGCCGAACGTGACGCTGACGCCGCCGCTCGAGTACCCGACGCTCGTGCACGTCATGCGGCGCGCCGCGCTGGTGCTGACGGACTCCGGCGGCATCCAGGAGGAGGCGCCGGCCTTCGGCGTGCCGGTGCTCGTCATGCGGGACGCGACGGAGCGGCCGGAAGGCCTCGAGGCCGGCGTGGCCCGGCTGGTCGGCACGCGACGCGAGACGATCGCCGCCGCGGCGCGGCGGCTGCTCGACGACCCCGCCGAGCGGGCGGCGATGGCGCGGTCCGCCAGCCCCTACGGCGACGGCCGGGCCGCGCAGCGCATCGTGGCGGTCCTCCTGGGCGAGCCCTGGGAGCCGTTCGCGTGACGGCGCCGGACGCCGCGGGGTCGCGGGGATGAGGCCGGTCACCGTCGAGGGCGAGCCGCTCGTCACCATCGTGCTGCCCACGTACAACGGCGCCCGGTACGTCGACGAGGCGATCGCGTCCTGGGTGGCTCAGCGCCACGCCGCGTGGGAGCTCGTCGCCGTCGACGACGCGTCGACCGACGACACGCCGGCCCGCCTGCGCGCCTGGCGCGAGCGCGACCGGCGCATCCGCGTCCTCCGCCACGCCGACAACCGGGCGCTGCCGGCCGCCCTCAACACGGGCTTCGCCGCGGCGCGCGGCGTCTACTTCACCTGGGCGAGCGACGACAACGTCGCGTACCCCGACGCGCTGGCCGAGATGGTCGCGTTCCTCGAGGCGCGGCCGGACGTGGACCTGGTCTACACGGACTACGCGCTCATCGACGAGCGCGGCCGCCGGGTGGGGAAGGTGGAGGTGCCCGAGCCGCGCGCGCTGCTCGACCGCAACTGCGTCGGCGCCTCGTTCCTGTACCGCCGGGCGCTGGCCGAGCGGGTCGGCCGCTACGCCGAGGATCTCGTGCTCGCCGAGGACTACGACTTCTGGCTGCGCGCCGCCGTGAGCGGCACGCTGGCGCCGCTCTCGCGCGAGCTGCACGGCTACCGGATGCACGGCGAGGCCCTCGCCGCCCGGTTCCCCGTCGAGAACCGCCGGGCCGCCGACCGCGCGCTGGGCCGGCACCTGGCGCGGCTGCCGTGGCCCGAGGAGCGCCGGGAGCGCGCCGAGCGCTTCCTGGGCCTGGCGCTGCGGGAGCTGGGCCGCCGCGACCCGGCGCGGGCGGCGCACCACGCCGCCCGCGCGCTCGCGCGCGACCCCGCGCTGGTCCTCGGTTACGCCGCGCGCCGGATCGCCGGGCGCCGCGGCGCCGAGGCCCACCGGTGACGGCGCCCGAGGGCCGCCCCCTCGTCGTCAACGTGATGCCGCACGGGCCCGCCTACGACTTCGAGCCCGACGACAAGCCGGACGTCGCGTGGACGACGGCCGCCGGACGGCGCGTCGGGTTCTGGGCGCGCGAGTGGCCCGACCTGCTCGGTCAGGCCGTGCTGCGCGCGGACCCGCGATTGCGCTGGGAGGTGTGGCAGCCCGACGAGCGCGCCGACCGCGAGTACGAGGCGACACTGCCGAGCGGCGTCGTCCACCGGCTGCTGCCGGCCGCCGGCGTCAGCCTCCGCCCGGGCCTGCGTCCCGCGGCCGCGCTGCACTCCGAGGCGATCCTGGCGCGACTCGGCCGGCTCGAGCCGCCCGCCGTGCTCTTGCTGCACGGCTTCCGCGTGCCGTCCTTCCTCGCCATCCTCGAGCGGCTGGGGCGCCGCCGGCGCTGGCCCGTCGTCGTGGTCGGCCACGGCGCCTGCACCGCGCCCGTCAGCGAGCTGGCCGGCCTGCACCGTCCGCTCACGTACCTCGACGTGGCGCTGGAGCAGCGGCGGCTGCGCCGCGCGCTCGGAGCGGTCGACGTGGTCACCGCGCCCTCGGCGCACGCCGAGCGCCAGGTCCGCCGCGTCTTCCGCGGCCGGGTCGAGCGCCTCACCATGGGCTGCGATTGCGACTTCTGGACGCCGGCGCCCGACGACGCCGCCCGCCGCGCCGCCCGACGGCGGCTCGGCGTGCCCGACGGCGCGCGCCTGTTCCTGGCGACGGGCAACTTCGTGCCGCTCAAGCAGTTCGACCGGCTGATCGCGGCCTTCGCGCGCCTGGGCGTCCGGGACGACTGGGCGCTGGTCATCGCCGGCCACGGGCCGGCGGCCGAGCGCGAGCGCCTGGCCCGCGCCATGGCCCCGCTGGCCGCGGCGGGCCGCGGCGTGCTGCATCCCTACGTCACCGACGAGCCGCTGCGCGAGCTGTACTGGGCGGCCGACGTCTACGCGAGCGTCTCGTGGGCGGAGGGGGCGTCGGTGGCGGTGATGAAGGCCATGGCCTGCGGGCTCCCGGTGCTCGGCACGCCGGTGGGGGAGACGGCCGAGCGCATGAAGGCCGCCGGCGTCGGCGCCTTCGTGCCGGTGCGCGACTGGGAGTCCTGGCCCGCCGCCATCGCGCGCGTGCTGAACGGCGCCCTGCCGCGCCGCCTGCCCCGCGAGGCCGTGCGCGAGGCGTACCACTGGCCGCGCGTCGCCGACGCGACGGCGCGGCTCTGCGACGAGCTGGCGGCGCCCACCCGGGCGCCCATGCGTGGGGCGGCCGGGTCGTGAAGATCGCGATCGTCGTCCTGCACCTGGACCGCCGCGAGGCGCTGCTGGCCTGCCTCGACTCGTGCGCCAAGCTCGACCACGACGACCACGAGATCACGGTGGTGGAGAACGGCACGCCACCCGGGCCCGACTGGCGCGCCGCGGCGGGGGCGCGGGTGCGCGTGCTGCGCAGCCCCGTCAACGTCGGCTACGCCGCCGGCAACAACCTCGGCATCCGCGACGCCCTGGGCCGTGGCGCCGATGCCGTCCTGCTCCTCAACGACGACACGCTGGTGGCGCCGGACGTCCTGGCGCGCCTGGCCGCCGCCGCCGAGGACGATCCCGCGGCCGGGGCGCTCGGCCCGGTCGTCCTCACCGCCGACGAGCCGGCGCGCGTCTGGTTCGCCGGCGCCACGCTCGATCGCGCCACGTGCACGCTGGCCACGCCCGGCGTCGGCGGGCCCCCGCCGGATGGCGAGAGCCGGCCGCGACGGTCGGCGTACGTGACGGGCTGCTGCCTGCTCCTCACGCGGACGGCGCTCGAACGCGTCGGCCTCCTCGACGAGCGCTTCTTCCTCTACTGGGAGGACACCGACTGGGGAGCGCGCGCCGCGGCGGCGGGGTTCGCCAGCCTCGTGGTGCCGGCCGCCCGGATCCGGCACCGGGTGTCGCTCTCGACCGGCGGCGAGGACTCGGCGCTCAAGGCCTACCACCGCGTCCGCAGCCACCTGCTCTTCGCGCGGCTGCACGCGCCGGCCGCGCTGCCCGGCCTGCGGCGCCGGCTGGCGCGCGACGTGGCCTGGCTGGCGCTGCGCTCGCGCGCGGCGGGCCGGTGGCGCCGGGCCCGCGCTCACGTCGCCGCGCTGCGCGATCATCACCTCGGCCGTGGCGGACCCGGGCCGGCGTGGCTCTGGACGGCGTCGCGATGACCGCCGCGCCCGCGCCGTCCCTGGCCGCGATCCGCGCCGCCCACGGCGCCAAGCGCGGCTACGAGCGCTGCCTCGTGCTGAGCCGCTGGCTCTTCCGCCCCCTCGGCTTCGCCGCCACCTGGGCGCTGCTGCGGCTCGGCGTGTCCTCGGAAGCCGTGTCCTGGCTGTCGGCGCTCGTCGGGCTCGCCGGCATCGCGGCGCTCGTCGCCGGCAGCGAGGGCGCCGGGGTCGCGGGCCTCGTCCTCCTCGCGCTCTTCAACCTGCTCGACTGCGTGGACGGCAGCCTGGCGCGCAGCGCGGGCACCGGCAACCCCTACGGCCGCTTCCTCGACTCGGCGTGCGGCGCCGTCGTGGACCTCGCGTTCTGGGCCGCCGTCGGCGTCGCCGCCTTCCGCCATCCGGCCCAGGCCGGCGCGGTCGCGCCGTCGCTGACCTGGCTCGCCGTCGGGGGCGCCGCCTGCTTCCTCGCCGCGCTCCTGCTGGTCGTCGAGCGCGCGTACGACGAGCTGCTGGCCGGACCGTGGAGCCGGCTCGCCGGCGCCGGGCCTCCCGGCGCCATCGCGGGGTCGGACGCCCCAGGGTCCCTCCTGCGCCAGCTGGAACGCAACCTCCGCGTGCGCGAGACGCACTACGCCCTCCTGGCCGTCGCGTGGTGGGCGGCGGCACTCCACGTCCTGCTGGCCGGCGCCCTCGTCTACTACCTCGCGCGCGTGTCGGTGACGCTCGCGGTGTACGTCCGGCGCGGCCGCGTGGTGAGACGGGCGTGGCGATGAGCGCCTTCACGACGGCGTGCCCCGGCCATCTGGTGCGCGTCGGTAGCCGCCGCGCGGCTGCGCGTGCCGGCGGCCTCGCGCGGGCGTGCCACCGTCTCCACGACCGGCGAACGCCGCCGGCGCGGACGCCGGGGCGGGTCCGATGAACATCTGCGTGCTGTCGCTCGTCACCGAGTGGCACGGCGTCACCGGCGGCATGGAGGTGCACGGCCGCCTGCTCACGCGCGGGCTGGCGGCGCTCGGCCACGACGTCACGGTGGTGGCCACCGGCCATCCCGGCGGCATCGCCGGCGAGACGCGCGAGGGCGTGCGCCTGCACTACCTCGAGCGGACGCGCTTCGGCTCGCAGCGCGGCCGCTGGGCCGCCGAGTGCTCGGCGCGCGTCGGCGCGCTCCACGCCGAGCGGCCGTTCGACGTGGTCTGCGCGCAGCAGGGGATCGTGCCGGGGCGGCTGCTCGACCTCTGCCGGCGCGGCGGCCCGGCGCTGGTGGCCCTGCTGGAGGGCCACGAGGCGCTCATGGTGCTCTCGGAGGTGCGCCAGGCGGTGAGCCACCGCCGCGGCGTCGACCGCCTGCCGCGGGCCCTGGCGGCCTTCGCCTACCACTACCTGACCTGGGAGCTGCCGCTGCTGCGCGCGGCCGACCGCGTCATCGCGGTGAGCGACCAGGTGGCGCGCTCGGCGCGCCGCTGGTTCGGCGTGCCGCGCGACCGCCTGGACGTCGTCTACAACGGCGTGGACACCGCCGTCTTCGCGCCGGATCCCGCCGCGCGCGCGGCCACCCGCGCCCGCCTCGGCGCGCGCGGGCCGCTGCTGCTCCATCTCAGCGCGCTCACGCGGCAGAAGGGCGTGCACGTCCTGCTCCGCGCGCTGCCCGCCGTGCTGGCGGCGTGCCCCGACGTCTCCGTGGCGGTGGCCGGCGACGGCGGCTACGCGCGCGAGGCGCGGGCGCTGGCCCGCAGCCTCGGCGTCGGCCACGCCGTGCGCTTCCTCGGCGCCGTGGACCATGCCGACGTGCCCGCCTACCTCGCCGCGTGCGACGTCTTCGTCCTGCCCACGCTGCGCCAGGAAGGCCTGCCCTTCGCGGTGCTGGAGGCCATGGCCTGCGCGCGGCCCGTCGTCGTCTCCCGCATCGGCGGGGTGCCCTCGGTGGTGCGTGATGGCGACAACGGCCTGCTGGTGCCCCCGGGCGACGAGCGCGCGCTCGCGGTCGCGGTCACGCGCGCGGTGAGCGATCTCGCCCTCGCCGAGCGCCTGGGCGCGTCCGCGCGCGCCACCATCGAGGGCGGGCACAGCGCCGGCGCGATGGTGGGCGGCACCCTGCGGTCGTTCGAGCGAGCGCTGGCCGGGCGCCGGCACGCTCCGGGACTCGCGCCGGCGCGATGAGCGGCGGCGCCGTGCCCGGCGTGTCGGTCTTCGTCCCGGCCTGGAACGACGCCGCGGACCTGGCGGCCTGCCTCGAGTCGCTGCGCGCGCTCCGCTATCCGCGCGAGCGTCTGGAGGTCGTGGTCTGGGACAACGGCTCGACCGACGGCACGGGCGATCGCGCGCGGGCGGCGTTCGCGGTCATGCGGCGCGAGGGCTGGCACGGCCTGCGCGTGCTGCGCAGCGAGCGGAACGAGGGGGCCTACGTGCCGTACAACCTGGCCGAGCCCTCGCTGGCCGACGACACCGCGTACGTGCTCGGGCTCGACGCCGACGTGGAGGTGGCCTCCGACCTGCTGGAGCGGCTCGTCGCCGCCGCGCGCGGCGGCGACGTCGCGGCGGTCGGCGCCCGCTCCGTGTACTTCGACCGGCCGGAGCGGACGGCGCACGGCGCCGGCTTCGTGAGCCGCTGGAGCGCGCGGTACGGCGAGCGCGACCCCGCCGAGGCCGTCGACTGCGACTACGTCATCGGCTGCTGCTGGCTGCTCGACCGGGGCGCCTTCCGCGCCGTCGGGGGCTTCGACCCCGGCTTCTTCATCAACCACTGGGAAGTGGACTTCTGCCTGCGCGCCAAGCGCGCGGGCTGGCGCGTGCGCTACGAGCCGCGCGCGGTGGTGCGCCACAAGGTGGCGCCCGGCGGCACCCGCAGCCCCGAGCGGCTCTACTACCTGTACCGGAACAAGCTCCTCATGATCCGCAGCAGCGGCTGGTTCCCGCGGCCGCGGCTGGCGGCCGGCCTCTGCGCGGCGATGTCCGCCGCGCGCATCGGCGCCGACGCGCTGGTGCGGCGCCGGGCCGCGGAGACGCGCGCCTCCGTGCGCGGGCTCTGGGACGGCCTGCGGGGCCGGCGCGGCGCGGCTGCGCCGGCGCGGCCCTAGCGTCGATGGCCCGTCGCGTCGGACCCGCCGCGCCGCGCGCCGCTCGCGGCGGAACGCTCGCCGGGGCGCCGCGGACGGTCCTGCACGTGGCCGAGACGGCCGGGTGGGCGGGCGGCGAGGCGTACCTCCTGAGGCTGGCGGAGGGCCTGGACCGGCGGCGCTTCCGGCTCGCCGTCGTCGTCCCCGAGGCCGGCGTCCTCGTCGGGCGGCTGCAGGGGCTCGGCGTGCCGGCGTTCCGGGTGCCGCTGGCCGCGCGCCTGGTGAGCCCGGGTGCCCTCGCCGCCCTCGTCGCGCTCCTCCGGCGCGAGCAGCCGGCCGTCGTGCAGTCCCACGGCGCGCGCTCGAACGTCTACACCAAGCTGGCGGCGCGCCTGGCCGGCGTCCCGCGGGTGATCGCCACGGTCCACAACTCGCTGTTCGACTACGACGTCGGCGCGCTGCGCACGCGGCTCTACGTGGCCGCCGAGCGGCTCACCAGCCCGCTGGCCCACCGCGTCGTCGCCGTCTCGCGCGCCGTCGCCGGCGACCTCGTGGCGCGCTACCGCCTCCCGGCGGCGAAGGTGGTGACGATCCAGAACGGCATCGACGCCGACGCCGTGGCCCCGCGGCGCTCGCGCGCCGAGGTCGTCGCCGCGCTCGGCCTCGAGCCGGACGCCGTGCTCGTCGGCATGGCGGCGCGCATGACGCGCCAGAAGGGACACGACGTGCTGCTCGAGGCGCTGCGCCTGCTGGCGCCGCGCGCGCCGCGCCTGCGCTGCGTGCTGGTCGGGGACGGGCCGCTCGAGCCGGACGTGCGGCGGCGGGCGGCGGCGCTCGGCATCGGCGACCGCTGCGTCTTCACCGGCGCGCGCGACGACGTGCCCGACCTGCTCGCCGCGCTCGACGTCGTGGCGCTCGCCTCGCGCTCCGAGGGCCTGCCCTTCGTCCTCCTCGAGGCCATGGCCGTGGGCCGTCCCGTGGTGGCCACCGCGGTCGGCGGCAACGCCGAGGCCGTGGAGGACGGCGTGACCGGCCTGCTCGTGCCGCCCGAGGACCCGCCGGCGCTGGCCGCGGCCCTCGCCCGCCTGCTCGAGCGCCCGGACGAGGCGCGAGCCATGGGCGTGCGCGGCGGCCGGCGCGTGCGCGAGCACTTCGGGCTCGGACGGATGATCGGCGGGCTGGAGGCGCTCTATGGCGACTGACCCCACGGGGCGCTCCGGCCGCCCCCCAGGCCCTCCACGCGCCCGGGGCGCTCCGGCGAAGCCGTGGCGCCCCTCGACCGCGCGCTTCGCTCGGGGCGCCGAGGCCCGCGACGCTGGCACGGCCACCGCTTGCGTGCTCCTGGGCCTGGTGGCCCTCATGCGGCCCTCGGCGCTGCCGCCGTGGCTCGGCTCCGTGGTCTGGGCGCTGCTCGTCGTCGTGGTCGCGGCGGCGGCGTGGCGCCTGGCCTGCGCGCTGGATCCCGAGGCGCCGCCCGCCGTGCGCGCGATCGCCTCGGGGCTGCTGGGCCTGGTGCTGGCCTCGCTGGTGGTGACCTTCCTCGGCTTCGCCCGCGCGCTCTCGCTCGGCTCGGCGCTGATCCTCACGGGCGCCGCGGGCCTCCTCGCCGTCCGCGTCGTCCCGCGAGCGCCCGGATCGGCGCAGGCCGGTCTGCCGGCCGGCTCGGTCGCCGGCCCGCCGCGCGGCCGCGTCTCGGCCGGCGGTGCAGCCGCTGCGGTCTCCGCGCGTGGGCTCGCCAGCCTGGCGGGCGATCCGATACTCGCGGCGGCCGCCGCGCTCGCCGCGGTCGCCATCGGGCTCGTGGTCCTGAGCCAGGCGCGGTACGTGACGAGCGGGGTGGACGGCTTGTGGTATCACCTGCCGATGGTCGCCGAGTGGATGCAGCACGGCTCGATCTGGGCCGTCGACGGGCTGTCGCTGGTCTACCGGGGATACCCGGGGTTCCGCGAGTCCGTCCTCCTGTTCCTCTCGCTGCCGCTCCACCAGGAGCACCTGGCCCTCCTGGGACCGGTGGAGTTTCCGCTCTTCGCGCTGGGCGTGTTCGCGCTCGCGACGGCGGCCGGCGTGCCGGCGCGGCTCGGCGCGCTGCTGGCCGCGTACGCCGTCAGCGTGCCCGTCGTGGCGCGGGCCAGCACCTCGCAGAAGAACGACCTGCTGCTCGCCGTCGCGTTCACCGCGGCGGTCGTGCTCGCCGCGCGGCTCGTCGAGCGCCCGGCGCCGGGTACGGGCGTGCTGACGGGCGCGGCGCTGGGCGCGCTCGCGGCCACGAAGTTCACCGGGCTGGGCTACGCCGCCGCGGTCCTCGTCGTCGGCGCCGGCCGCCAGCTGCTCGCGCGCCCCCGGGAGCCATCGGCCGCGGGCCGGCGCCGCGCGGCCTCGCTCGCGCGCGCGGGGGGGCCGTGGGCGTGGGCCGCCGGCGCGGCGCTGCTCGTCGCCGGCCCCTGGTACGCGCGCAACGTCCTCGCCTTCGGCAACCCGTTCCATCCGGCCGAGGTGACCGTCGGCCCGTTCGTCCTGTTCGAGGGGCCCCTCGCCACGGAGGCGATCGCCGCGGAGAGCGTGGGCTGGAACCTCCGGCCGCTGCTCGACGTCTCGGGGCTCTTCGTGGAAGCGTACGGGCCGCTGCTGCCGCTCGCCGGCCTGGGGGCCGCCCTCCTGGCCCTGGGAGCGCTCGCAGGTCGCCGGGCCGCGCGCCCCGGCGTCTGGCTCCTCGCGCTCGCCGCGGCGGCCATCACGATCTTCGTGCGCCAGCCGCTCAACATGCCGGCGCCGTCGGACTACCACTACACGTTCCGGTACTTCACGCCGGCGTTCGTGCTCCTGTCGGTCGCGGCGCTGGCCGTCGTGGCGGCGGCGCCGCGGGTGGTGGTGGCGGCGAGCGGCGTCCTGCTCGTCGCCGGCACGCTCCTCAACGTCGGCACCTGGGCGCGCCGGGACTGGATCGTCGTCGCCGCCGTCGTCGCCGTCGCCGCGGCGGGCCTGACCGCGACGCCCGCGATCCCGGCAGGCCTGGTGACCCTGTGGTCGGGGGCGCGATCGGCGTGGCGCGGCCGCCGGCCGCGGCCGGCGCGGCCGCGGCTACCGATCGGCGTGATCGCCGCGCTGGTGGCGCTGGCGCTCGCCGCGGCCGCGATGAACGCGGCGCGCGCGCGGTGGCAGGACCACCCGGTGTACGGCTATCCCGCGGCGCTCGCCAACCGCGCCGGCGTCGGCGACGTCTGGGCCCACGTTCACCGCACGCTGGCCCGGCAGCGTATCGTCGCGTACGGGATGGAGCCGACGTTTCCCCTGTACGGCGACGATCTCTCCAACCGGGTCGTCGCCGTCCGCGAGCCGCTCGACCCGGCGGCGATCCTGCGCCGGTGCGACGCCGAGCGCGCCGACTACCTGGTCGTCTTCTTCCCGCCGCCGGGCAGCGACCCGCGGTGGTCGCCCACCACGGCGGCCACGCTGCTCGCCGAGCACCCCGACCGCGTGTCGCTCGCCTTTTCCAGCGACCGGACGTTCCTGCTGAAGCTGCTCCCGCGCTCGTGACGGCGCGCCCCTACGTCCTCAAGACCGATCGCCACAGCAGCCACTCGCTCGTCCTCGACTGGCTCGGCCCGGGCCGCGGCCGCCGCGTGCTCGACGTCGGCGCGGGCGAGGGCATCCTGAGCGCGCCGCTCACCGCGCAGGGCTGGCGCGTGACCGCCATCGAGCCCGACGCCGGGGCGGCCACGGCCGGCGCGCCGCACTGCGAGCGGATGATCGTGGCCGGCGCCGACGGCCCGCTGCCCGACCTCGGCGTATCGTTCGACGCCATCGTGTGCGCCGACGTCCTCGAGCACCTGGCCGATCCTCTCGCCGCGCTTCGCCGGCTCCTGCCCCATCTGGCGCCGGGCGGCGTCGTCGTGGTCTCGATCCCCAACGTGGCCCACCTGTGGATCCGCCTGGGCCTGCTCGCCGGCCGCTTCGACTACGGCGACCGCGGGATCCTGGACCGCACGCACCTGAGGTTCTTCACGCGGCGCACGGCGCTGGCGCTGCTGGCCGACGCCGGGCTCGCCGTCGAGCGCTGCACGGCCACCCCGGTGCCCCTGTACCAGGTGGTGCCGCCCCGCTGGCACGGCCGCGCCCTGGCCGCCGTCCACGCGCTCAGCGCCCTGGCCGCGCGCGCCCTGCCGCGACTGCTCGGCTACCAGCTCGTCGTCCTGGCCCGGCCGCGCGGTGGGCCGGGCCGCTGAGCGCGGCGATCTCGCAGTTCCGAAGATCCCCTAGGCTGTCAGGCCGCTTTTCCTCCATACTGCTGGGGAGATGCCGATCATGGACCATCCGGCCCTGCTCGCGTCGCGACAGGGCTGGCGGCGCGCCGGCTCGGTCGTGGTGTTCACCAACGGGTGCTTCGACGTCCTGCACCGCGGCCACGTCCACCTGCTGGAGCGGGCGCGGGCGCTGGGCGACGTGCTCGTGGTCGGCGTCAACGCCGACGCCTCCGTGCGCGCCGTGAAGGGCCCCGACCGGCCGCTGGTGGCGCAGGGCGATCGCGCGGCGGTGCTGGCGTCGCTGGCCGCCGTGGACGCCGTCACCATCTTCGACGAGCCGACGCCGGCGCGGCTCATCCAGGCGCTCGAGCCCGACGTGCTCGTCAAGGGCGGCGACTGGCCGGTCGAGCAGATCGTGGGCGCCGGGGACGTCACGCGCCGCGGCGGCCGGGTGCTCTCGCTGCCCTTGCTGCCGGGCTACTCCACCACCGGCATCGTCGAGCGCGTGCTCGCGGCGCACCGCCGCGCGGCGGCCCCGGCGGCCGGCGCCGTGTCGGGACCGCTCGCCGCGCTGGCCGAGTCGATCGCCGTCGAGCAGCGGCTGCTCGCCGAGTGCGGCGAGGCCATCACGCGGGCAGGGCGGCTGCTGGCCGACACGCTCCTGCGCGGCGGCAAGGTGCTGCTGTTCGGCAACGGCGGCAGCGCCGCCGAGGCCCAGCACATCGCCGCCGAGCTGGTGGGGCGCTTCTCGCGCGAGCGCCGCGCGCTGCCCGCGCTCGCGCTGACCACCGACACGTCGGCGCTGACCGCCGTCGGCAACGACTGGGGCTTCGAGCGCATCTTCGCGCGCCAGGTCGAGGCGCTGGCCAGCCCCGGCGACGCCGTCGTCGCGCTCTCGACCAGCGGGGCCTCGCCCAACGTGCTCGCCGCCGTCATGGCCGCGCGCGACCGCAAGTGCGCCGTCGTCGGCGTCACCGGCGCGCGTGGCACCCGCCTCGGCGGTCTCTGCGACGCCCCGGTCGTGGTGCCGAGCACGGTGACCGAGCGCGTGCAGGAGGCCTCGCTCGTGATCGGCCACGTCTGGTGCGAGATGATCGACGCCTGCATCGCCGACGCCCGCGAGCCGTGACCGGAAGCCCGGCCGGCCTCCGGGGGACGCCGCGGTGAGCGAGTATCGCCCGATCGACCTCTCCGGCCTGCGCACCCGGAGCCTCGCCGGCCGCCCCAGCAAGGTCAGCGTGGACGACTTCGCGCGGCCGCCGCGGCCGGGCGCGCGCTTCGCCGACTTCCTGGCCTCGCTGCCGCGCATCCTGGGCGCCGAGGACTTCCGCGCCGTCGTCGAGGCCGTCGTCGCCGCCAAGCGGCGCGGCCGCCCGGTGATCCTCGGCATGGGCGCCCACGTGATCAAGTGCGGGCTCAGCCCCGTGGTCATCGACCTGATGGAGCGCGGCGTCGTGACGTGCGTGGCCATGAACGGCGCCGGCCCCATCCACGACGTCGAGATCGCGCTGGTCGGCCACACCTCCGAGGACGTGCAGGCCGGCCTCGGCGACGGCGCCTTCGGCATGGCGCGCGAGACGGGCGAGCTGATCCACGAGGCCCTGGCCGCCGCCGGCGCCGAGACCGGCCTGGGCGCCGCCGTCGGCCGGCGCCTGCTCGAGGTCGAGGCGCCGCACGCGGCGGGCTCGATCCTCGCCGCCGCCGCCCGCCTCGGCGTGCCGGCCACCGTGCACGTGGCCATCGGCACCGACATCGTGCACATGCGTCCCGGCGCCAGCGGCGCGGCGCTGGGGCAGGCGAGCTTCGTCGATTTCCGCCTGCTCACCGCGGTGGTGGCCGACCTGTCCGGCGGCGTCTATCTCAACGTCGGCTCGGCGGTGATCCTGCCCGAGGTCTTCCTCAAGGCGTTCACGATCGCGCAGAACCTGGGGGCCGACCTGCGCGACTTCACCACCGTGAACGTCGACATGCTCGCCCACTACCGGCCGACGGTGAACGTCGTGCAGCGGCCGGCCGCCGTCGGCGGCCGGGGCCACGCGCTGATCGGCCGCCACGAGCTGCTGATCCCGCTGCTGGCCTTCGCCGTGGTGGAGGCGCTGGGTGCCTGACGGCAGCCGGGCGCCGGGCCGTGGCTGACGCGCCGCCGCTCGACGGCGCCGCCGGGCTGGTGCCCGCGCTCGCCGGCCACGAGGTCGTCGTCGTCGGCGACGTGATGCTCGACCGGTACTGGTGGGGCAGCGTCAGCCGCCTGTCGCCCGAGGCCCCCGTGCCCGTCGTCCTCAAGCAGCGCAGCAGCGTGGCGCCGGGCGGCGCCGCCAACGTGGCCGCCAACGTCGCCAGCCTCGGCGGCGTGCCGTGGCTCGTCGGCGTCGTCGGGGCCGACGAGGCCGGCCGCGAGCTGCGGGCCGAGCTCGAGCGGCGCGGCATCGCCACCGATGATCTCGTGCTCGACGGCGCGCGGCCGACGACCGTGAAGACCCGCGTGGTCGCCGTCAACCAGCACGTCGTCCGCGTGGACGAGGAGGTCACGCGTCCGGTCGACGGCCCGGTGGCCGCCCGCCTGGCCGAGCGGGCCCGCGCCCGGCTGGCCGGCGCCGGCGTGCTCGTCGTGTCCGACTACGCCAAGGGCGTGGTCGCCGACGCCGTGCTGCGCGACCTGCTGCCCGGGGTGCGCCGCCGCGGCGGCCACGTCGTGGTCGATCCCAAGGGACGGGATTACGCGCGCTATCGCGGCGCCTCGGTCGTGTGCCCCAACCGGGGCGAGGCCCTCGCTGCCGCCGGCCTCGACGCCGCGGAGCCCGACGCGGTGGCGCGGGCCGGTGCCGCGCTGCTCGCCGCCGGCGCCGCCGACGCCGTGCTGGTCACGCTGGGCGAGGCCGGCATGATGCTCTTCGAGCGCGGCCGGTCCCCGCTCGCGGTGCCGGCCGTGGCCCGCGCGGTGTACGACGTCACCGGCGCCGGCGACACCGTCATCGCGGCGCTGGCGCTGGCGCTCGCCGGCGGCGCGCCGCTCGCGACCGCGGTGGGCCTCGCCAACGTCGCCGCGGGCCTCGCCGTCGAGCAGGTGGGCACGACCGCGGTCACCGCGACCCAGCTGCGCGACGCGCTCGCCGCCTCGCGGCCCTGGCCGGCGCCGGTGGCGCCCACGGCCTGAGCCATGTGCGGCATCGCGGGCTACGTGGGCGCGGCCCGCGCCGAGCTCCTGCCGCAGATGATCCACGCCCTCAAGCACCGCGGGCCGGACGACGAGGGCTTCCACGTCGAGCCCGGCGTCGGCCTCGGCATGGCGCGCCTGGCCATCATCGACCTCGCCGGCGGCCGGCAGCCCATGACCGCCGCCGGCGGCGCCCTCGCGCTGGTCTTCAACGGCGAGATCTACAACTTCCGCGATCTCCGGCGCGAGCTCGAGGCGCGGGGCCGCGCCTTCGCCACCCGGAGCGACACCGAGGTGGTCCTCGCCGCCTACGAGGCCTTCGGCGACGCCTGCGTCGAGCGGCTGCGCGGCATGTTCGCCTTCGCGCTGTGGGACCGGCGGCGGCAGCGCCTGCTGCTCGCCCGCGACCGCCTGGGCAAGAAGCCGCTCTACTACTGGCGCCGGGGCGGTCGGCTGCTCTTCGCCTCGGAGATCAAGGCGCTGCTCCACGCCGAGGACGTCTCGCGCGAGGTCGACCTCGCCGCCCTGCGCCACTACCTGGCCTTCGGCTACACGCCGCGCGCGCGCTCGATCTTCGCCGGCATCGTCAAGCTCCCGCCCGGCCACACCGCGGTGGCCGCCGGCGGGGACCTCGTCGTCGCCCGCTACTGGGCGCTCCCGGCGGGCGGCGCGAGCCCGCCGCTGGACACCGGCGAGGCGGTCGCCGTCGCGCGCGGCGCGCTGCGGGACGCCGTGCGCGTGCGCCTGGAGAGCGACGTGCCGCTCGGCGTCTTCCTCTCCGGCGGCATCGACTCCAGCGCCATCGTGGCGTGCATGCGCGAGGTCACGAGCGGCCCCATCGCCACCTTCTCGGTGGGCTTCGGCGCCGCCGCGCCGTCGTTCGACGAGCGGGCGGCGGCGCGGCTCGTGGCGCGGCGCTTCGAGACCGACCACCACGAGGAGGTGCTGGAGCCGGCTGCGGGCGCCCTGCTGCCGGCCCTGGTGGACCACTTCGACGAGCCCTTCGCCGACTCCTCGGCGGTGCCGACGTTCGTGGTGGCGCAGGCCGCGGCCCGGCGCCTCAAGGTCGCGCTCACCGGGGTGGGCGGCGACGAGACCTTCGGCGGCTACCCGCGCTACCTCGGTGTCCGGCTCTCCGCGGCGTACGGCCGGCTGCCCCGGCCCGCGCGCGCGCTGCTCGCCCTGGCCCCGCGCCTGGCGCGCGAGTCCGAGGCGAGCCGCAGCGTCGTGGGCTGGGCGCGGCGCTTCGTCGCGTCGGCGGCGGAGCCGATGCCCGGACGTTACCTCCGCTGGACGCGCTTCTTCGCCGACGACGACCTGGGGCGCCTGGCGACGCCCGCGCTGCGCGCCGCGTGGCCGGGGGCGGTGGACGGGGACGCGCGGGCGGCCTTCGCGGCCCACGGGCACGCCGACCCCGTGGACGGCGCCTTCCGCATCGACCTCGCCACGTACCTGCCCGACGACCTGCTCGTCATGGCCGACCGCATGTCCATGGCCCACTCGCTCGAGCTGCGCGCGCCCTTCTGCGACCACCTGCTCATCGAGCAGGCCCTGCGCATCCCGCCGGCGGCGAAGATCCCCGGTCTCCGGCTCAAGGGCCTGCTCCGGCGGGCCTTCGCCGACGTGCTGCCGCGGCAGATCCTCGTCCGCCGCAAGCAGGGCTTCATGATCCCGCTGGCGGCGTGGCTCCGCGGCGAGCTGCGGGAGACGATGGCCGAGCTGCTGGCGCCCGACCGGGTGCGCGCCCGCGGCCTCTTCGAGCCGGACGAGGTGAGCGCCGTCGTGTCGGCGCACGCCTCGGGCCGCGCGAACCACGCCGACCGCCTGTGGACGCTGATGGTCGCCGAGGTGTGGATGCAGCGCTACCTCGACGGCCACGGCGCCTGGAGGCTCTCGCCGTGAGGGCCCTGGTCGTCTCGGACGTCTCGCCGCTGGTCGTGCGCGGCGGCGGCGAGCGCGCGCTGGCCGAGCTGGCGACGGGCCTCCACGCCCGCGGGCACGGCGTCCGGATCGTGTGTCGGGCGCCGGACGGCGTGGCCCGCGAGGCGCTGCTCGGCGACGTGCCGGTCAGCCACTTCGCGGTATCCGGCCGCTCGCTGCCCGCGCTGCTGCGTGGCGCGCTCGCCGCGGCGCGGGCGGCCGTCGACGCCGCGGTCGCCGCGCACGGGGCCGACGTGCTGCACGTCCACCAGCCGCTCTCGGGCCTGGGCGCCCTGACGTCGGCCGCCGGCCGCCGCCTGCCGAGCCTCTACACGTTCCACTCGCCGGCGCCGCTCGAGTACCGCGCGCGGCAGGGGACGACTCCGCGCCACCGCGGCGGCCCCCTGGGCGTGGCCGGCGCCGCCCTGCTGTGGGGCATCGAGCGCTCGGCGCTCGCCCGCGCCACGCGGGTGCACGTGCTCAGCCGGTATTCCGAGCGCCTGCTCCGGCGGCTCTACCGCATCGGCGGCGGCCGGGTGGTGCGCATCCCCGGCGGCGCCGACCTGGCGCGGTTCGCGCCGCCCGTCGACCGGGACGGCGCGCGGCGGGCGCTGGGGCTGCCGGCCGACCGGCCCGTCCTGCTCACGGTACGCAACCTCGAGCCGCGCATGGGGCTCGACAACCTGATCGTCGCGCTGGACCGGGCGCGCCGGCAGGCGCCCGACGCGCTGCTCGTCGTCGCGGGCACGGGATCGCAGCGCGCGGCGCTGGAGGCGCTGGTGGCCGCGCGGGAGCTCCACGGCCACGTGCGCTTCCTGGGCTTCGTCGACGAGGAGCGGCTGCCGGCGCTCTACGGCGCCGCCGACGCCTTCGTGCTGCCGACGCGCGCGCTCGAGGGCTTCGGGCTCGCCACCATCGAGGCCCTGGCGTGCGGCACGCCGGTCCTGGGCACGCCGGTCGGCGCGACGCCCGAGCTGCTGGCGCCCCTCGACCCGACGCTGCTCTTCCGCGACGCGGGCCCGGCCGCGATCGCCGACGGGCTCGCCTCGTTCGTGACGCGCAGCCGTCGCGACCCGGAGGCGGCGGCTCGGCTGCGCGCGGCGTGCCGCCGCCACGCCGAGTCCTACGGCTGGCCGCGCGCGGTGCGGGCGCTCGAGCTGACCCTCGCCGAGATCGCGGCGGCGGGGACCGAGAGGGCAGGCGCCCTGGCCGCCGGGCCCGGGGCGGTCGATCTCCCGATCCCGGCCCACGACACCACGGGCTCGCGTCGCGCCGAGACGGCCGGCCCGACCGACCGGGGGGCATCCCGGCCCGCGATCGGCCCCGATGTCCAGGACGCGTTCGCCGAGCCGCACGCGCCGCCGACCGGACAGGCGCCGTCCCCGGACCCGCGCGCGGGGGCCGGCGTGGCGGGCCGAGCACGTGGAGCGGGACACGGCGTCGCGTCGCCGGCGGCCCCGGGATCGCGCACATCCGCGCTCGCCGCTCCCGCCGACTCGGCGGCGCGCCGCGCGGCGCGCGCGAACGACGCGGGCACCTCTCGCGCGCCCGGCGACGGGTCGCCGGGCGCCGGTGCGGCGCGCGGGGCGGTCGGCCCCGGCGGGGCTCGCCCGCGCGCGAGCCTGGCATCCGGCGCGGTGAGGGCGCGGACAGGTCGCGACGGAGCGACCGGCGACGAGGACGGCTGCGTCGCGTGCGGCGCCGTCGAGGCCGGCCGCCCGCGGCGGCACGGACCGTACCGCGTGTGCCGGCGCTGCGGGACGGCGGCGCGGGAGGCGCCGCCGGACGACGGCCCGCTGCGGACCTACTACGAGCGCGACTACCCGGAGCGCTTCGCGCCCGCCGCCGTCTCGGCCGCGCGAGCCCGGCTCCTCGCCGCGTGCGTCGAGCGCCTGGGGCTCTTCGCCGGGCGCGGGTGGCTGGTGGACGTCGGCTGTGGCGGCGGCCACCTCCTGCGCATCGCCGGGGCGCGCGGCTGGCGCGCCGCCGGCACCGACGTGGCCTACCCCGCGTGCGCGGCCGCCGCGCGTGCGGGCGGCGGCGCGGCCGTGCTGCAGGCCGACGCCGGCGCGCTGCCCTTCGGCGACGGCTCGGTGCAGGCCGTGTCGGTGGTGAACGTGCTGGACCACCTGCGCGCGCCGGCCGCGGCGCTCGCCGAAGCGCGGCGCGTGCTGAGCGCGGACGGGGTGCTGCTGATCCGCGTCCCGAACGGCGCCTTCCACCGGGCCGCGGCGCGGTGGCTCGAGCGCGCCGGCCCGCTCGCGGCGCGCGCGGGCCTGGCCGGCCTGCCCGTCATGCACCTGTACGCCTTCAGCGCCCGCGGCCTGCGGCGCCTCGTCGAGGCCCAGGGCTTCCGCGTGCTCGAGGTGCGCAACTCCGCGCTCGTCGCCGATCCGGCGCCGGCGTCGCCGGCGCGCGCGGGACGGCGCGCCTGGCTCGCCGGCGGGCTGGCGCTCGGCGCTCGCGCGGTGGCCCGCGCCACGGCCGGCCGGTGGCTGCTGGCGCCGTCGATCGAGCTCTACGCGCGCCGGGAGCGCGCGTGATCCGCGTCGTGCACGTCATCACGCGGCTCACCCTCGGTGGGTCGTCGGAGAACACGGTCGGCCAGGTGCTCGCGCTCCGCGAGGCCGGCTACGACTGCGCGCTGGCCGCCGGCCTCGAGGAGTCCGAGGCGGCGACCGCCGCCGACGCGCGGCGCCGCGGGGTGCGCCTGCTGCCCGTGGCCGGGCTCGGTCGCGAGGTGGCGGCGCGGCGGGACCTCGCCGCGCTCGTGGCGCTGGCGCGGCTGCTGCGGCGCGAGCGCGCCCAGGTGGTCCACACGCACACCTCGAAGGCCGGGTTCATCGGCCGCCTCGCCGCGCGGCTGGTGCGCGTGCCGGTCGTCATCCACCAGCCGCACGGCCACATCTTCTACGGCTACTACGGGCCGCGCCGCTCGGCGCTCTACGTCCGGCTGGAGCGGCGGGCGGCGCGCTGGTGCGACCGCATCGTCACGCTGACCGAGCGCGGCGCCGAGGAGCACCTGGCTCAGGGCATCGGGCGGCGGGAGCAGTTCGAGACCATTCCGAGCGGCGTGCCGACCGACGCCCTGCGCGCCCGCGCCCCGGCGCGCGCGGCGGCGCGCGCCCTCGCCGGCATGCCGCCCGACGCTTACGTGGTGGTCGGCGTGGGCCGGCTGGTGGTCGTGAAGGGCTTCGACCTGCTGGTGGCCGCGCTGCCGCGCGTGCTGGCGGAGCTCCCGCGGGCGCACGTGGTCCTCGTCGGTGACGGCCCGGAGCACGCCGCCCTCGCCGCCCAGGCCGCGGCCCTCGGCGTCGCCGATCGCGTGCGCTTCGCCGGCGCCACGGCCGACGTCGTCGCGTGGCTGGCGGCCGCCGACGTGTGCGCGGCGCCGTCCCGGAACGAGGGCATGGGACGGGCCCTCGTGGAGGCCATGGCCCTGGGGCTGCCGGTCGTCGGCGCGGCGGTCGGCGGCATCCCGGCCGTCCTCGGCGACGACGGGGCCGGGCTCTGCGTCGCTCCGGACGACGCGGGGGCGCTGGCCGACGCGCTGGCCGCGCTCGGGCGCGACGCCGCGCTGCGCGCCAAGATCGGCGAGGCGGCGCGCGCGCGCGCCGAGCAGTTCTCCTCCGCCGTCGCCAACCGCCGGCTGGTGACGCTCTACGGCGAGCTCGTCCGCGCCCGGGGCCTCGCGTGAGGCTCCGGCGCGCCGCCGGCGTCGCCCTCGCCCTCGGCGCGCTGCTCCCGGCCGCCGCGCCGGCGCTGGAGCGGCTGCCGGCGGCGCTGCACGTGCACAGCGACCTGACGACGGGCGACCACTCGCTGGCCGCGCTGGCGGCGGCCGCGGAGCGCCAGGGCATCGAGGCCCTGCTGCTCGCCGAGAACTACCTGCTCCGCGTGGAGTACGGCGTGCCGCCCTTCCGGGCGCTGACCCGGGTGACGTGGGAGGAGCCGAGCGTGCTCGCCGCCGGCGTCGATCGCTACCTGGCGCGCGTGGCGGAGGCGCGCCGCCGGCACCCGCGCGTGCTGCTGGTGCCCGGCGTGGAGGTGATGCCCCACTACTACTGGACGCGCGAGCGGTTCGCTCTGCACCTGACCGTGCACGACACGCAGAAGAACCTGCTCGTGTTCGGCGTGACCGATCCGGCGGCGCTGGCCGCGCTCCCGGTCGCCGGCAACCGTCGCGCCGGCCTCACCTGGCAGTCCGCGCTGGAGGCCATCCCCGCGCTGCTCGTCGTGGCCGGCGTCGGCGTGCTGGCCCGCAAGCACGGGCGCCGGCGGCGCCTCGGTCGCCTCATGGTCGGCGTGCGCCGGCGGCGCCGGGTGATCGGCGCCGCCCTCGTCGCCATCGGCGCCGCGGCCCTCGTGCGCGGGTGGCCGTTCCTCCAGGACCCGTACCCGCCGTGGGCGCCGGCCGGCCTCGCGCCGCACCAGGCGCTGATCGACCGCGTCGAGGGCCTCGGCGGCGCCGCCGTGTGGTCGTTCCCCGAGGCGCCGGACGCCGGCGAGCGCCGGTTCGGCCCCGTGCGGGTGACCTGGCGGACCGAGCCTCACGCCGACGATCTCCTGAGGACGTTCCGCTACACGGCCTTCGGCGCCCTCTACGAGCAGCCCACGCGCGTGACCGAGCCGGGCGGCGTGTGGGACCGGCTGCTCGCCCAGTACGCCGCGGGCGAGCGCAGCCGGCCGGCGTGGGCCGTGGGCGAGTCGGGCTTCCACGACACGAGCGCGGGCAAGCGCCTGGGCGCCGTGCAGACCGTCCTCCTCGTGAGCGAGCGGAGCGAGGCCGGCGTGCTCCAGGCGCTGCGGCGCGGGCGCCTCTACGCGCTCAAGCGCACGCCGGACTCCGCGCTCGTGCTGGCCGAATTCGCGGTCACCGGCGGCGCCGGCACCGCCGGGCCCGGCGACACGCTGGCCGTGCCGGCGGGCGCCCGGATCGAGCTGCGCCTGGCCATCGAGGCCACGGCCGGGGCCGAGCCCGTGCGCGTGATCCTGGTGCGCAACGGCGTCGCCGCCGAGGCCTGGGCGGGGCGGACGCCCTTCCACGCGACGTACCGGGAGACGTACGACGGCGCCCCGCTCGTGCTCCGCGTCGATGTCCGGGGCCGCGCGCCGCATCACCTGGTGGCCAGCCCGGTCTTCGTGCAGGCGCCGCGGTGAAGGTGGCCATCCACCAGCCGCACTACCTGCCGTGGCTCGGCTACCTGGCGAAGTGGGCCGAGGCCGACCTGTTCGTCTTCCTCGACACCGTGCAGTACGAGAAGAACGGCTGGCAGAACCGCAACCGCATCCGCACCCGGGAGGGCGTGCAGTGGCTGACGGTGCCCGTGCGCGCCCCGCTCGGCACGCCGATCGCGGACGTCGAGATCGACGCCCGGCAGGACTGGGCGCGGCGCCACCTGCGGGCGATCGAGCTGGCCTACGCGCGCGCCCCGGCCCTGCGCCGCCTGGCCCCCGCGCTGCGCGCCCTCTACGCGCAGACGTGGACCCGGCTGGCGCCGCTGGCCGTCGCCAGCGCCCGCTGGCTCGCCGGCGCCGTCGGCATCCGCACGCCCGCCCGGCTCGCCTCCGAGCTCGGCATCGCGGCCGCCGACCCGACCGAGCGCCTGGTCGCCCTGTGCAGGGCGGTGGGCGCCACCACCTACCTGTCGGGGCCCGACGGCGTCCGCTACATGGAGCTCGGCCGGTTCGCCGCGGCCGGCATCGAGGTGCGCGCGCAGGCCTACACGCATCCCATCTACGCGCAATTGCACGGAGAATTCGTCCCGTTTCTCTCGGGCCTTGACCTATTATTGATGCACGGTGACGACGCCCTGGCCATCCTCCGGCGGGGAGACGCGTGGTCGCGGCTCAGCCCCTGAGAGCGATCGCGCGTGAACGTGCTCGCCCTCGGCGCCCACCCCGACGACATCGAGTACGGCTGCGGCGGCACCCTGAGCCTGTACGCCCGGAAGGGGCACCAGGTCTACCTGTTCGTGGCCTCGGACGGCTCCCTGGGTGGCGACGCCGTGGTCCGCGAGCGCGAGCAGAAGGACTCCGCCGCCATCATCGGCGCGCAGGACGTCTACTGGGGCGGCTACCGCGACACCGAGGTGCCGTACACGCGCGACCTGATCGTCCGCATCGAGTCGGTCATGAAGCAGGTGCGGCCGACCATGATCTTCGTGAGCTATCCGGACGACACCCACCAGGACCACCGCAACCTGGCGCAGGCCGCCGTGTCGGCGACGCGGTACGTGCCGAACTTCCTCTTCTTCGAGGTGCCCTCGACGCAGCACTTCGCGCCCAACTGCTACACCAACATCGAGCCCGTGCTCGACCGGAAGCTGGCCTGCCTGGAGGCGCACCGCTCGCAGGTGGCCAAGACCAACATCGAGGACCTCACCATCCTCGAGCTCGCCGTGTCGTGCGCGAACTTCCGCGGCATCCAGGCCCGCGTGAAGTACGCCGAGGCGTTCCAGTCGGTCCGGCTGCTGCTGGACGTTTGATCCCCCACTCCCGGCCCACCGTCGGGGCGCAGGACGCCGAGCGCGTCGCCCGCGTCGTCCTCGGCGGCCAGCTCGCCCAGGGCCCCGAGGTCGCGGCGTTCGAGCGGGAGCTGGCCGCGCGCCTCGGCGTCGAGGCCGCCGTGGCCGTCAGCTCCGGCAGCGCGGCGCTCGAGCTGGCCCTCCGGGCGCTGGGGGCGGGCCCCGGCGACGAGGTCGTCATCCCCACCTACGCCTGCGACGCCCTGCACCACGCCGTCACCCGCTGCGGGGCCACGCCCGTCCTCGCCGACGCCGACCCCGAGACGCTGTCGCTCTCGCTCGAGGACACGAAGCGGCGGCTCGGGCCGCGCACGCGATGCCTGGTGGTGCCCCACGCCTTCGGCCTCGCCGCCGACGTGCCGGCCTTCGCCGCGCTGGGGCCGCCGGTGATCGAGGACTGCGCGCAGACGCTGGCCGCGCGCCTCGGCGACCGCGCCGTCGGCGGCCTCGGCCGCCTGGCCGTGTGCTCCTTCTACGCCACCAAGCTCGTGGCCGCCGGCGAGGGCGGCGCGGTCGCGGGCGCGGCGGGCCTGCTCGGCGCCGTGCGGGACGCGCGGGACTACGACGGGCGCGACGACCTCCGCCCCCGCTTCAACTACAAGCTCACCGATCTCCAGGCCGCGCTCGCCCGCGGCCAGCTCGAGCGCCTGGACGCGTTCGTCGCGCGCCGCCGGGCGGTGGCCGCCCGCTACCGCGCGCGCCTGCACGGCGCGCCGTGCCGGCTGCCGCCGGAGGCCGGCGACCGGCACGTCTACCACCGCTTCGTGGTGGCCGTGGACCGGCCGCTCGACGCCGTGATCGCGCGTCTCGAACGCGGCGGGGTCGCGGCGCGCCGGCCGGTGTTCCGGCCGCTGCACCGGGCGCTGGGGCTGCCCGGCTACCCGGAGGCCGAGCGGCTCTGGGCGCGGTCGCTGTCGCTGCCCTGCTACCCCTCGCTGACCGACGCCGACGTCGACGCGGTGGCGGCGGCGCTGCGCGAGGCGCTCCAGGCGTGATGGCCGCCGCCCGCTACGCCCTGCGCGTGGGGCTGCTGGCCGGCGCGCTGGCCCCGCCGACGCGCGACGCCTTCCACGACGCCGGGCTCGCGTGGCTGCACCTCGCGGGCGGCGCGGCGGCGGTGGCCTTCTTCGCCACCCCGCTCGTCCGGCGCTACGCGCTCTGGCGCGGCGTGCTGGACCAGCCGGCCGCGCGCAAGGTGCACCGGGTGGCGACGCCGCTGCTGGGCGGCGCCGCCGTCTACGTGGCCTTCGCCGCCACCGTGCTCGCGAACTTCCACTTCTCCCTGGAGCTCAAGGGCGTGGCGCTGGGCGCCTCGGTCGTCGTGGCCTTCGGCGTGCTCGACGACGTCACCGACCTGCCGGCCTGGGTCAAGCTCGCCGGCCAGGTCGCCGGCGCGGCGGTGGCCATGCTGTACGGCGTGGTCATGCACCTGGTGCCGGACTGGGTCCCGGGCGCCGAGGCCCTCAACGTCGCCCTCACGCTCCTGTGGGTGCTCACCGTGACCAACGCGCTGCAGTTCCTCGACGGCATGGACGGCCTGGCCGCGGGCCTGGGCATCGTGGCCGGCGTGTTCTTCGGCATCGCCGCGCTGCAGACGCGCCAGCCGTACCTGATGTTCCTGTCCGCGGCGCTCGTGGGGGCCTGCCTGGGCTTCCTGCCGTACAACTTCCGCCCCGGGGGCGCGCGGATCTTCCTCGGCGACAGCGGGGCCTCCTTCATCGGCTTCACCCTGGCCGGTCTGGCGGTCATGGGCGAATGGGCGGACAATGACCCCATCGTGGCCCTGCTCACGCCGGTCCTGATCCTCGGCGTGCCGCTCTTCGACATCGGGTTCGTGAGCGTCGCGCGCGTCGTGACCGGCAAGGTCCATTCCGTCCGCGAGTGGCTGGCCTACGCGGGCAAGGACCACATCCATCACCGCTTCGCCGCGCTGGGCCTCAGCCAGGCCCACAGCGTGCTCTTGATCTACTTCATCTCCACGACGCTCGGCCTGTCGGCGCTCATGCTGGCCCGGGCGACCGCGGGCGAGGCCGCCCTGCTGCTGGTCCAGGCCGCCTGCGTGCTCGCCATCATCGCCCTGCTCGAAGGCATCGGCCGGGGCCGGTCGTGAGAGGCCGCGTCGGCCTGGGCGCGCGGCTCGGCGCGCTGCTGCACCTGGACGACCCGCCGCGCCGGATCGCGCGGTCACTGGCGGTGGGCGTCTTCATCGGGTGCACGCCCTTCTGGGGCCTGCAGACGGGGCTGTGCATCGTGGTGGCCTGGGTGTTCGGCCTGAATCGCGTGGCCGCGGTGACGGGGACGTGGCTCAACCTGCCGTGGATCGCGCCGTTCGTCTACGGCGCGTCCCTCAAGGTGGGCGGCGTGCTCGTGCCGGACCCCGAGGGGATGCGCGCGGCCTGGCTCGACTACCTGCTCGAGCACTGGCAGTACGTGTCCTGGCACGACGCGCTCGCGCTGTTCCGCGAGCTGTCGCTGGCCCTGCTGGTCGGCACCCTGGTCGTCGGCGGGGTGGCCGCCGTTGGCGCCTACGGGGTGGCCCTGTTCATCCTGTCCGCCCGCCGCGGCCGCCGCGAGGGCGGCGGCGCCCACCGGCCCCGGCGGGCGGCCTGAGGGGCGGGGGTATGATGGGGGCGGAGGAACCCACGCCCATGACCGTACGCAAAGCCGTGTTTCCCGCCGCGGGCCTCGGCACGCGGTTCTTGCCGGCCACCAAGGCCCAGCCCAAGGAGATGCTGCCCCTGGTCGACAAGCCCACCATCCAGTACGTGGTGGAGGAGGCCGTGGCCTCCGGGCTGTCGGAGATCATCATCGTCACCGGACGCAACAAGCGCGCGATCGAGGACCACTTCGACGCCGCCTTCGAGCTGGAGTACTACCTCAACGACCGCGGCAAGGTGGACGAGCTCACTCAGATCAAGACCATCTCCGAGCTGGCCTCGCTGTGCTACGTGCGCCAGAAGGAGCCGCTCGGCCTGGGTCACGCCATCCTGTGCGCGCGCTCGCTGGTCGGCGACGAGCCGTTCGCCGTCTTCCTCGGCGACGACATCATCGGCGGCGCCGCGGTGCCCTGCATGCGCCAGCTGCTGGACGTGCACGAGCACCTGGGCGGTCCGGTGATCGCCGTCGAGCGCGTGCCGCGTGATCGCATCCACCAGTACGGCGTCATCGACGCCAAGCCGATCGAGACGGCGAACGGCGCCCGGGTCTACGAGATCCGCGACCTGGTCGAGAAGCCCCGCGCCGACGAGGCCCCGTCCGATCTCGCCATCATCGGCCGCTACGTGCTCACGCCCGACCTCTTCGGCCTCCTCTCGGAGACCCGCCCCGACCGCCGCGGCGAGATCCAGCTCACGGACGGCCTCCGCCGCCTCCGCGCCCAGCGCCCCATGTACGCCGTCGAGTTCGACGGCAAGCGCTACGACACGGGCGACAAGCTGGGCTTCCTCAAGGCCACCGTCGAGTTCGCCCTCGCCCGCCCCGACCTCTCCGACGAGTTCCGCACGTATTTGAAGTCGCTCAACTTCTGAGAACAGGCCGGGGGGCCGCGACCCTGCCCGAGGGCCCGCCCCCGGGCTCCCGCCCGCGCCCGCGCCGCCCCGCCGGCCCGGTTGATTGACAGACCTCCGGGGCGGTGCCAGAATTCCGCAACCCGGCGACTCCGGAGGCCGGACCTCGATGACGACCCCGAAGCGCCCGTTCCACACCGCATCCGACGCGGAGATCAAGAGCGGCGAGGTCTCCGACGTCTACTTCGCCCGCACGGTCGAGATCCTGAATCACCGCGAGAACCGCAAGCGCGTGAAGGCCGAGGTGTACCTGAAGAGCCTGCCCGAGGACTGGCAGTGGGGCGTCCTCGCCGGCATCCAGGAGGCCGCGGCCCTGCTCGAGGGCGTGCCGGTCGACGTGCGGGCCATGGACGAGGGCACGCTGTTCGCGCCCTACCAGCCCGTGCTCGTGGTCGAGGGCACCTACGTCGACTGGGCGCAGTACGAGACGGCCCTGCTGGGCCTGCTCTGCCAGGCCTCGGGCATCGCCACCAAGGCCGCGCGCTGCAAGAAGGCCGCGGGCGAGCGGCAGGTGATCTCGTTCGGCGCCCGGCGCATGCACCCGACGCTCGCGCCCATGATCGAGCGCAACGCCTTCATCGGGGGCTGCGACGGCGTGGCCGTGACCAAGTCCGCCGAGCTCATCGACGCCGACCCCATGGGCACCATCCCGCACTCGCTGGTGCTGATGATCGGCGACACCGTGGAGGCGCTGCGCGCCTTCCACGAGGTCATCGACCCCAAGGTCCGGCGCGTGGCGCTGATCGACACGCTGCAGGACGAGAAGGTCGAGGCCATCCGCGTCGCCGAGGCCCTCGGCAAGGACCTCTACGCCGTGCGGCTGGACACGCCGTCCTCCCGGCGCGGGGACTTCTTCCGCATCATCGAGGAGGTGCGCTGGGAGCTCGACCTGCGCGGCTTCGAGCACGTCAAGATCATCGCCTCCGGCGGCGTGGACGAGTACGAGATCATGCGCCTGAACCCCATCGTCGACGCCTACGGCGTCGGCACGTCGATCGCCAACGCGCCGGTGCTCAACTTCGCGCTGGACATCATGGAGGTCGAGGGGCGGCCGTTCGCCAAGCGCGGCAAGTGGTCGGGGGCCAAGGACGTGCTGCGCTGCCGCGGCTGCCGGGCCACCGTCGTCGTCCCGGCCGGCCGGCCGCCGCGACCGTGCGAGTGCGGCGGCGCCTGGGAGCCGCTGCTCAAGCCGCTGGTGCAGGCCGGCCGCGTGGTGCGCGACCTGCCGCCGCCGCGCACGATTCGCGACCACGTCCTCGACCAGATCCGCGCCGTGCCGCTCGACACGCTGCGCCGGCAGGGGCTCCGGACGGACTACTGACGGTGGCCGTGCGCGACCGAGATGCCGTGACGACACCGGTGACCGAGGGGCGCCCCGGCTGGGCCGGGGCGCCTCCGAGCCAGCCAGGGGGGCCTGGGGGGCGCCCGGAGCCCCCCATCTTCTGAGATGGCCACGATCCTCGACGACATCGTGCGCGACAAGCGCGACGAGCTGGCCCGCCGCCGGACCGCCGTCCCGCGCGCGGCGCTCGAGGCCCGCTGTCGGGACCTGCCGCCCGCGCGCGACTTCGAGGAGGCGCTGCGACCGGCCCCGGGGCGCGTGCGGCTCATCGCCGAGGTCAAGAAGGCGTCCCCCTCGCGCGGCGTGCTGGCGCCGGCGCTGGACCCCGTGGCCCTGGCCGCCGCGTACGCGCGCCACGGCGCCGACGCCATCTCCGTCCTCACCGACGAGAAGTACTTCCAGGGTCATCTGGATCTGCTCGCGCCCATCCGCGCCGCCGTCGGCGTGCCGCTCCTGCGCAAGGACTTCACGCTGGACGAGTACCAGCTGTGGGAGGGGCGGGCCGCCGGCGCCGACGCCGCGCTGCTGATCGTCGCCATCCTGGAGCCCGCGCTCCTGCGCGACCTGGTCCACGCCGCCAAGGGCATCGGCCTGGCCGCGCTCGTCGAGTGCCACACCGCGGCGGAGATCGACACGGCGCTGGCCGCCGGCGCCCGCGTGATCGGGATCAACAACCGGGACCTCCGCACGTTCACGACGCGCATCGAGACCACGCTGGCCCTGTTGCCGCGCATCCCGCCGGGACCGCTCGTCGTCAGCGAGAGCGGGTTCTTCACCGGCGAGCAGGTCCGCCGCGTGGCCGAGGCCGGCGCCCACGCCGTGCTGGTCGGCGAGGGGCTCGTGCGGGCCGCGGACGTGGCGGCGGCGATCGCCGAGCTCACGCTGCGGGCGGCCGGGTCGCCCGGCGGCGGCGCGACGACCTCGCCGGCATGATCCGCGTGAAGGTCTGCGGCATCACGAACGTCGAGGACGCGCTCGTGGCCGTGGAGGCCGGCGCCGACGCGCTCGGCTTCATCTTCGTCGAGAACACGCCACGGTTCGTCACGCCCGAGCAGGTCGAGCCCATCGTCCGCCGCCTGCCGCCGTTCGTCACGCCCGTCGGCGTCTTCTGGGACCACCCGCGCGGCCACGTCAAGGCCGTGGCCGAGACGTGCGGGCTGCGCGCCCTGCAGTTCCACGGCGACGAGACGCCGGAGGACCTGGCCGGCTACGACGTGCCGGTGATCAAGACCATCAAGATGCCGCCGGCGTCCACGATCGAGGGCTTGCCCGAGTACCGGCTCGGCGTCACCATCGACGCCCTGAAGTTCCGCGGCGTCGTCGCCGCCGTGCTGCTGGACACCACCGCCCGGTGGAGCGAGGGCGAGGCGCGCGAGCCGATCGAGTGGCGGCGGGCCGCGATGCGCGGCCCCGCCCATCCCCGCCTGATCCTCTCCGGCGGCCTCACGCCCGACAACGTGGCGCGGGCGGTGGAGGTCGTCCGCCCGTATGCCGTCGACGTGAACTCCGGCGTCGAGGCGCGGCCGGGCAGGAAGGACCCCGACAAGGTGCGGCGGTTCGTGGCCGAGGCCAGGCGGGCGGGATGAGGCGCCTGCCCGACGCCCGGGGCCACTTCGGGCCCTACGGCGGCCGCTTCGTGCCCGAGACGCTGATGGCGCCGCTCGTGGAGCTGGAGCGCGCCTGGGCCGCCGCCCGCCGGGACCGCCGCTTCCAGGCCGAGCTGGCCGGGTTGCTCCGCGACTACGCCGGCCGCCCGACGCCGCTCTACTTCGCGCGCCACCTGACCGAGCACGTGGGCGGCGCCCGGATCTGGCTCAAGCGCGAGGACCTCTGCCACACCGGGGCGCACAAGATCAACAACGTGCTGGGGCAGGGGCTGCTCGCCGCGCGGATGAACAAGCGCCGCGTGATCGCCGAGACGGGCGCCGGCCAGCACGGCGTGGCCACGGCCACCGCGGCCGCGCTCCTGGGCCTGGAGTGCGAGGTCTACATGGGCGCCGAGGACGTCGAGCGCCAGGCGCTCAACGTCTTCCGCATGCGCCTGCTGGGCGCGCGCGTGGTTGCCGTGCAGAGCGGCAGCCGCACGCTGAAGGACGCCATCAACGAGGCCCTGCGCGACTGGGTGACCAACGTGCGCACGACGTACTACCTGCTCGGCTCGGCGCTGGGCCCGCACCCCTATCCGGCCATGGTGCGCGACTTCCACGCCGTCATCGGCAGGGAGGCGCGCGCCCAGGCGCGCCGGCAGGTCGGCCGCCTGCCCGACGTCCTGGTGGCGTGCGTGGGCGGCGGCTCCAACGCCATCGGCCTGTTCCACCCGTTCGTGGGCGACCGGAGGGTGCGGATCGTCGGCGTGGAGGCCGGCGGCCACGGCATCGCCAGCGGCCGCCACGGCGCGAGCCTCTCGGCCGGGCGCGTCGGCGTCCTGCACGGCTGCATGACCTACCTGCTGCAGAACGACGACGGCCAGGTCGCCACCGCGCACTCGATCTCGGCGGGGCTCGACTACCCGGGCGTCGGCCCCGAGCACGCCTACTACAAGGACGCCGGCCGCTTCGAGTTCGTGTCGGTGACCGACGAGGAGGCGCTCGAGGGCTTCCAGGCGCTGGCCCGGCTCGAGGGGATCATGCCGGCGCTGGAGTCCTCGCACGCGGTGGCGTACGCCATGCGGCTGGCCAAGACGCTGCCCCGGTCGAAGACCGTCGTGGTGGGGCTGTCCGGCCGCGGCGACAAGGACGTGCACGTGGTCGCGCGCGCCCTGGGGCAGCCGGCGCCGTGACCGCGCCGGCCGCCTCCCGCGGGCGACGGCGCGCGGCGGCGCCGACCGCCGCGCCGGCCGGGCCGGGGAGGATCGCGGCGACGTTCGCGCGGCTGCGCGCGGCCGGCGAGCGCGCGCTCGTCGTCTACTTCTGCGGCGGCGATCCCTCCGTCGGCGTGACGGCCCGGCTCGTGGTCGAGGCCGACCGCCGGGGCGCCGACGTCATCGAGGTCGGCGTGCCGTTCTCCGATCCGCTCGCCGACGGGCCCGTCATCCAGCGCGCGGCGCAGCGGGCGCTGGGCGGCGGCGCCTCGCTGGTGCGCCTGCTCGAAGCCATCGCCACGGTGCGTGCCGAGGTCCGCGCCGCCATCGTGCTGTTCACCTACTACAACCCCGTGTTCGCCTTCGGACTCGGCGCGCTCGCCGGCGCGGCCGCCCGGGCCGGGGTGGACGGCCTGCTCGTCCCCGACCTGCCGCTGGAGGAGGCCGGGCCGCTCGACGTCGAGCTGCGACGCGCCGGCCTCGACCTGGTGCACCTGGTCGCGCCCACCTCGACTCCCGACCGCGTGCGCGCCATCGCCCGGCGCAGCCGCGGCTTCATCTATCTGGTGACGCTCACCGGCGTCACCGGGGAGCGGGCGGCGCTGCCGGCCGACCTCGAGACCCAGATCCGCGCGCTGCGGCTGGTGACCACGAAGCCCATCTGCGTGGGCTTCGGCATCGGGCGGCCCGAGCAGGTCGCCGCGGCCGGCCGCCTGGCCGACGGCGTCGCGGTCGGCTCGGCGATCGTCCGCCTGGTCGAGGAGCGGGCCGGCTCCCCGACGCTCGTGTCCGACGTCGGGGACTTCGTCGCCTCGCTCAAGGAACCCTTGCGGCCCCGCGGCCGGGCTTCACGCGCGTGACCGGGCGGGACATCAAGACACAGCCGCGTGCGGGAGCCGCTGGCTTAGGATAGCGGAATGGCGTGGTTCAGGCGGAAGGCGGGGGACGGCGAGGCGGGCGGCCGCAAGGTGGTCATCGCCGAGGGGCTGTGGATCAAGTGCGACTCCTGCAAGGAGATCGTCTACCGGGCCGAGGTCGAGCGCGCCGGCCGCGTGTGCCCCAAGTGCCGCTACGCCTTCCGCATGAGCGCGCGCGAGCGCATCGCGCTGCTGGCCGACCCCGGCAGCTTCGAGGAGCACGAGGCCGGGCTGACGTCCGCGGACCCCCTCAACTTCAAGGACAGCAAGCGCTACCGCGACCGCGTGCGCGCGGCGCGCGAGAAGACCGGCGGCGCCGAGGCGGTCCTCACCGGCCTGGGCCGCATCGGCGGGGTGCCGGCGGTCCTGTGTGCCTTCGACTTCGCCTTCCTCGGCGGCAGCATGGGCTCGGCCGTGGGCGAGAAGCTCACGCGGGCCATCGAGCTGGCCCTCGCCAAGCACGTGCCGGTGATCATCGTCTCGGCCTCCGGCGGGGCCCGCATGCAGGAGGGGATCCTCTCGCTGATGCAGATGGCCAAGACGGCGGCCGCCCTCGAGCGGCTGGCCGCGCACCGGCTGCCCTACATCTCGATCCTGACCGATCCCACGACCGGCGGCGTCACCGCCAGCTTCGCCATGCTGGGTGACGTGATCCTCGCCGAGCCCCGCGCCCTGATCGGCTTCGCCGGCCCGCGGGTGATCGCCGAGACGATCCGCCAGCCGCTGCCGGAGGGCTTCCAGCGCTCGGAGTTCCTGCTGGAGCACGGCCAGATCGACCTCATCGTCGAGCGCCGGGAGCTCAAGGACACGCTGCGCCGGCTGCTCGTCTTCTTCACCGAGCCGCCGGCCGGATGACCTTCGCCGAGGCCGTCGCCCGGCTCACCGCTCTGCGGGGCGGCGAGCACGCGGGCATGCGGCCGGGGCTGGAGCGGATCGAGGCCCTCCTCGACGCGCTGGGCCGTCCCGAGCAGCGCTACACGCTGGTCCAGGTCGGGGGCACCAACGGCAAGGGCTCGATCGCCGCGATGCTGGCGGCGATCCTCAAGGCCGCCGGGCGCCGCGTCGGGCTCTACACGTCGCCGCACCTGGTCTCCTTCCGCGAGCGCATCCGCGTGAACGGCGAGGCCATCGCCGAGGACGCCGTGGTGGACGGGGTCGAGGCGCTGGGCACGCTCGTCGCCCGCCTGGACGCCACCATGTTCGAGGCGGCCACGGCGCTCGCGCTCGACCACTTCGCGCGGCAGGCCGTCGACGTCGCCGTCCTCGAGGTGGGCCTCGGCGGCCGCTTCGACGCCACGACGGTGGGCCGGCCGGCCGCGGTCGTGCTGGGCCGCATCGACCTGGACCACGAGGCCATCCTGGGCGCGACGGTGGAGGCGATCGCCGCCGACAAGGCGTGCATCATCCGGTCGGGCGTCGCCTACAGCGCCGCCCAGGCGCCGGGCCCGGCCGGGATCATCGCCGAGCGCGCCGTTGCCGCCGGCGTGCCGCTCCTGGTCGAGGGCCGCGACCTGCACGTGCGGGTCGCGGCGCGCGACCTGGGCGGCCAGCGCATCGCCTGCGAGGGGCCCGGCTTCCGCTTCGCGGAGCTGACGCTGCCGCTGCTCGGCACGTTCCAGCCCGGCAACGCGCTGCTCGCGGTCGCCGCCGCCCACGGCCTCGGCGCCGGCGAGACCGCGGTCCGCGAGGGCCTGGCGCGGGCCCGGTGGCCGGGACGCTTCCAGGTCCTGCCCGGCGCGCCCGTCGTCGTCCTGGACGCCGCGCACAACCCCGCGGGCGCGGCCGCCCTGGCCGCCTCGCTGCGCGAGTACTTTCCCGGCCAGGCGATCACGTTCGTGCTCGGCGTCATGGCCGACAAGGACGCGCGCGGGATCCTCGCCGCGCTGGCCCCGCTGGCGCGGCGGTTCATCCTCACGCGCGCGGCGACGCCGCGCGCGGCCGCGCCGGAGGCGCTGCGCGCGGCCCTGCCCGGCGGCGCGCCGGCCGCGGAGACGGCGCCGACGGTGGCCGACGCGCTCGGGCGCGCCACGCGGGCGCCGACCACGCCGGTGGTCTGCGTGGCCGGCTCGGTGGCGCTCATCGGCGAGGCCCTGCCGCGTCTCGGCGGCGGCGATGGGCCTTGTGCCATCGAAAACGGGGCTGGTAGCATGGGCGCCGCTCGTTCGTGAAGACCCCGGAAACCTCGTGACGCCGGTCCGGCGCGCGGCGGTGCTCGTCGCGGGCCTCCTGGCCGCCAGCGCGGCCGCGCCCGGGCTGTCTCCCGCTGCGGCCCAGGTCCCCACCACCGTCACCGTCACCGCGCCGACGGGCGACGTGACGGTGACCGCCGACCGGATGGAGGAGATCGCCGCCGACGACCTGGTGATCGCCACCGGCAACGTCGAGGTCACGCGGGGCACCCGGCGGCTCACCGCCGACCGGGTGGAGCTGAACCGGGCCACCGGCGACGTGGTCGCCGAGGGCCGCGCGGTGTTCTACGACGGCGACGAGCAGCTCTTCGGCGACCGCATCGACTACAACTACCGCACGGGCACCGGCGTGGTGTACGACGGCGCCGCGCGCGCCGCGCCGTATTACCGGATCCGCGGCGAGCGCATGGAGCGGCTGGGCGAGGGCCGCTACCGGGTGCGGCGCGGCGTCTTCACGACCTGCGAGGACGACCCGCCGACGTGGTCCTTCCGCTTCGGCTCCGCCCAGGCGGACCTGGAGTCCCTGGTCTACGGCACCGACGCCTCGTTCTGGGTGAAGAACGTCCCGCTGGTCCCGGTCATCCCGTTCTTCGCCGCCGCCATCCGGCGCGAGCGCCAGTCGGGCTTCCTCTTCCCGCGCTTCGGCGCGACCTCGCGCAAGGGCACCTACGCCGAGGTGCCGTTCTTCTGGGCCATCTCCGACAGCCAGGACGCGCTGGTCACGCTGGACCTCTACTCGAAGGTCGGCGTCGGCCTCAACCTCGACTACCGCTACTACCTGTCCAGCACGCATTTCGGCTCGTTCAGCGGCTTCTACATCAACGAGTTCCTGAGAGACGACGACCTGCAGGACGGCGTGGACGACAGCCGCGGCTGGTGGTCGCTCAAGCACCAGTGGGCGCTGCCGGCCGGCATCGGCCTGACCGCCGACGTCAACGGCGTGTCCGACGACCTGCTGTTCCGCAACTACGGCGACCCGCTGGAGACGCGGGCCTCGCAGCGCGTGGAGTCGAACGTCTTCCTCAGCCGCTCGTGGGCGACGTCGAGCCTGGTGGGCAACCTGTTCTTCTACCAGGACCTCACGTCCCCCCACGCCGTCGAGCTGCACCGGCTGCCCGACGTGCGCTACACGGCCTACCGCCAGCCGCTGCCCTTCCTGCCCTCCGACTCGCGCGTGCTCGGCGAGCTGACCGCCCAGTACGTCAACTTCGTGCGCGACCTCGGCTCGGACGGCCAGCGCCTGGACATCCGGCCGGTCATCGCCCGGCCCTTCTCGCCGGGCGGGTACTTCACGGTGACGCCGTTCGCCGGCGGCCGGCTCACCGCCTACGACACGACGGTGACCGGCACGCGCGCCGTCCGCAGCGGCACCGTCATCATCGAGACCACCGAGGACGAGCCGCGGCTGCGCCGGCTCGTCGAGCTGGGCACCGACGTCGAGGCCCGGCTCTCCCGCGTGTTCGACCTCGGGGGCGCCGGCGGCATCGACGCCGTGCTGCACTCGATCGAGCCGCGGGTGAACTACACCTGGATCGACGGCTCGGACCTGCGGCAGCCGGCCCGCCGTGGCACGTTCCGCCCCAACCGCCTGCCGCAGTGGGACACCGTGGACGCCATCGCCGAGACGAGCCTGATCACCTACTCCCTCACCAACCGCGTGCGGGCGCGCTCCGTCGCGCCGCCGGGCACGGAGGCGCTCCGCTGGGAGCTGGTGCGGCTGGCCCTGAGCCAGGGCTACGACCTCTTCGACGACGCGCGGCCGTTCGGCGACCTCATCGGCACCCTCATCGTGGACCCCAACCGGGTGTTCGCCTTCCGCGCCGACGCCGCCTACAACGTGTACGGCGAGGGCGTGAAGGCCGTGAACGCCGACCTCCTCGTCGGCCTGCCGCGCCTGCAGGCCTCGGTGGGCAGCCGCATCGCCCGGGACCGCGAGGTGGACCTGGACGGCCAGGTCCGCAACGTCACCACGCAGTCGTTCCTGCAGGGAACGATGCGCGCCGAGATCTTCCCCTGGGCCGTGGCCCGGCTGGAGACGAACTGGGACATGCGGCGCAACGTCTTCGTGGAGAACCGGTATGGCGTCGACCTGCGCTGGCAGTGCTGGGCGTTCACGCTGGCCTTCGTCACCCGGCACGACGACGAGGACGAGGTGCGCTTCGCCGTGAACCTGCTCGGCGTGGGCCAGCCGCTGCGGTTCGGCTCGCGCTTCGAGACCAGCGGCGCCAGCGCCACCGGCGACGGGCGCATCCGGTGATCCCGCACATCGACCTCGGCCGGCAGCACGCCGCGCTCCGGGGGGAGCTGATGGCGGCCATCGCCCGCGTGGTGGACTCCGGCCGATTCGTCCTCGGCGCCGAGGGCGAGGCGCTCGAGCGCGAGCTGGCGGCGCTGGCCGGCGTGCGCCACGGCATCGGCGTCGCCTCCGGCACGGACGCGCTCCGGCTCTCGCTGGGCGCGCTCGGCGTGGGGCCCGGCGCCGAGGTCATCACCAGCGCCTTCTCGTTCGTGGCCTCGGCCTCGACCATCCTGATGGCCGGGGCCCGCCCCGTGTTCGTCGACATCGATCCCGAGACCTACGCGCTCGACGTCGCCGCCGCCGAGCGCGCGGTGACGAGGCGGACGCGGGCCATCGTGCCCGTGCACCTGTACGGGCACCCGGCGCCGATGGACCGCGTGGCCGCGCTGGCGCGAGCCCACGGCCTGGCCGTCATCGAGGACGCCGCGCAGGCCATCGGCGGGGCCTGGCAGGGGCGCCCGGTGGGCGCCTGGGGGGATGCCGCCTGCCTGTCCTTCTACCCGACGAAGAACCTCGGGGCGTGCGGCGACGCCGGGATGGTGCTCACCGATCGCGACGACGTCGCCGAGCGCGTGCGGCGCCTGCGTCACCACGGCGACGGGGGGCGCTACCGCCACGTCGAGCTGGGCTACGCGAGCCGGCTCGACGAGCTGCAGGCCGCCGTGCTCAGGGTGAAGCTGCGGCACCTGCCGGCATGGACGGAGGCCAAGCGGCGCCTGGCCGGGCGCTACGGCCGGCTGCTCGCCGGCCTGCCCCTCGGGCTGCCGGTCGAACGCCCCGGCGCCCGCCACGTGTATCATCTCTACACCGTGCGTCACCCCCACCGCGACGTCCTCGCCAAGGACCTCGCCGATCTCGGCGTCGGCACGGCCGTGCACTACCCGATCCCCGTTCCCGGGCAGCCGATGTTCGCGGATGCGGCCGCCGCGGCCCCGCGCGGCGCCGCCCGGCGTACGGCGGCGCGCGGCGGCGCGGGCGGGACCCGCTGGCCCGAGGCCGGCCGCGCCGCGCGCGAGGTGCTCTCGCTGCCGTGCTTCGCCGAGCTACGCGACGACGAGCAGGACACCGTCGCCGCCGCCGTCCGGCGCGCGCTGGAGCGCCCGTGAGCGAGCCGAGCCCGGTCGCCGCCGCGCTCCTGGCCCGCCTGCGAGGCACCCCCACCGTGGGCGTGGTGGGGCTCGGCTACGTCGGCCTGCCCCTGGCCGTGGCCTTCGCCGAGTCGGGCGCCGCCGTCGTGGGCGTCGATGCCGACGCCCGGCGCGTGGCCAGCATCGCGGCGGGCCGGAGCTTCATCGAGGACGTGCCGTCGGCGACCCTGGCCTCGCTGGTGGGCGCCGAGCGGCTGACGGCCAGCGAGGACGTCGAGCGCCTGAAGGACGCCGACGCCGTCGTCATCTGCGTGCCCACGCCGCTCGGCAAGTCCAAGGAGCCGGACATCTCCTACATCGTCTCGGCCGCCGACGCGGTGGCGGGCATGGCGCGGGGCGGCCAGCTGGTCGTGCTGGAGTCGACCACGTATCCGGGCACGACGCAGGAGGTGCTCCTGCCGCGCTTCGAGGCCCGCGGCTTCGAAGCGGGGCGGGACGTGTTCCTCGCCTTCTCGCCGGAGCGCATCGACCCCGGCAACCGCGAGCACACCCTGCGCACCATCCCCAAGGTCGTGGGCGGGCTGACGCCGGCGTGCACGACGCTGGCCGCCGCCCTCTACGGGCGCATCACGCCGACGGTGGTGCCGGTGTCGGGGCCGGCGACGGCGGAGATGGTCAAGCTGCTGGAGAACACCTTCCGGTCCGTGAACATCGCGCTGGCCAACGAGTTCGCCATCATGTGCCGGCGGCTCGGCGTGTCGGTGTGGGAGGTCATCCGCGCCGCCTCGACCAAGCCGTTCGGGTTCATGCCCTTCTATCCGGGGCCCGGTCTGGGCGGCCACTGCCTGCCCTCGGATCCCTACTACCTGTCCTGGAAGATCCGCCTGTCCGGCTACGAGCCGCGCTTCATCGCCTTCGCCGACGAGATCAACGGCCACATGCCCGACTACGTGGTGCAGATGGTGGCCGACGCGCTGAACGACCGCGAGCGCGCCGTGCGCGGGTCGCGCATCCTGGTGCTGGGCGTGGCCTACAAGCCCAACGTCGCCGACACGCGGGATTCGCCGGCCCTCGAGATCATCGAGGCCCTGCTGGCCCGGGGCGCGCGGGTGGCCTATCACGACCCGCACGTGCCCTCGGTCGGCGTGGGCGGCGCCCGCCTGACGTCCCTGCCGTGGCCCACCGACCTCGGCGCGTGGGACCTGGTGCTCGTGCTCACCCCGCACGCCGGCTACGACTGGGCCGCCGTGGTGGCCGGCGCGCGGCTCGTCATCGACACGCGCAACGCGACGGCGGGGATCGCTCCGGCGCCGAACGTTCTCCGTCTCTAGCCGCCGTGCTGGCGGCGGTCTGGCAGTCGCTGCGCCCCCGCCAGTGGGTCAAGAACCTCTTCGTGTTCGCGGGCCTGGTCTTCGGCCAGAAGCTGCTCACTCCGGCCATCGTCCCGGCGGTGGCGACCTTCGCGATCTTCTGCGCCCTCTCCGGCGCCGTCTACCTGCTCAACGACGTCGCCGACCGCGACCAGGACCGGCTGCATCCGGCCAAGCGCGCCCGCCCCATCGCCGCCGGGCGGCTGTCGGCGGGCGGGGCCGTGGCCGTGGCCATCGTGCTGATCGCCGGCGGCGTGCTCGCCGGCGCGGCCATCGACCGGCGCCTGGCGCTGGTGGCCGGGGCCTACGCGGCGCTGCTCGGCGCCTACTCGGCGTGGCTCAAGCACCTGGTGATCGTCGACGTCATCGTCGTCGCCATCGGCTTCGTGCTGCGCGCGGTCGCCGGGGCGGTGGCCATCGACGTGCAGATCTCCGGCTGGCTGCTGATCTGCACCGTCCTGATCGCGCTCTTCCTGGCCCTGGGCAAGCGCCGCCACGAGTACCTGACCCTCGGCGCCGAGGCCGGGCGCCACCGCCCGATCCTCGCCGAGTACAGCACCGGGCTCCTCGACCAGATGATCGCGGTGGTGACGGCCTCGACGGTGACGGCCTACGCGCTGTACACGATGTCGCCGGAGACGGTGGCCAAGTTCGACACGCCCCTGCTGGCGGTGACGCTGCCCCTCGTGCTGTACGGGATCTTCCGGTACCTCTACCTGCTCTACCGCCGCGAGATGGGCGGCAACCCCTCGGAGCTGTTCCTCAACGACCGGCCCCTGCTGCTGAACACGCTGCTGTGGATCCTGACCGTCGTGCTCGTCATCTACTGGCTGTGACGGCGGCGCGCGCGGGCCGGCGGCGGCGCGGCCGGCCCTCGGTACAATGAGGGCCCCATGACCCGCAGCCAGGTCGCGATCCTGCGCACGCGCCCCGAGACCGTCGTCGAGGACTACGGGCGGCTGATGCGCCTGGTGAAGTACGACCAGGCGCTGTCGCGCCAGACCGACCTGATCGTCAAGCTGAACCTCTCGTGGACGAAGTACTTCCCGGCGTGCTCGAGCCAGCCCTGGCAGGTGGACGGCGTCCTGACGGCGCTGCTGGCCGACGGCTACGATCGCGCGCGGATCTTCCCGGTCGAGAACCGCACCGTGGTCACCGATCCGGCCCAGGGGTGCCGGAACAACAAGTGGCGGCCGGTGCTGCGGCGTCACGGCCTGCCGTTCATCCCCCTCACCGGGGTGGAGTGGACGGTCCACCGCTTCCGGACGCCGCTCCTCAGGCTCGACGACGTCTTCCCCGAGGGCATCGAGATCCCGCGGATGTACGCGGGCAAGAACGTGCTCCACCTGCCGACCGTGAAGACGCACGGGCACGCCGTCACCACCGGCGCCATCAAGAACGCCTTCGGCGGGTTGCTCAAGGAGGTGCGCCACTACGCGCACGAGTTCATCCACGAGGTGATGGTCGACCTGATGCTGATGCAGCGGGAGCTGCATCCCGCGGTGTTCGCCGTGATGGACGGCACCGTGATGGGCGACGGCGCCGGCCCGCGCACGATGGTGCCCCGGGTCGGCAACGTCATCCTGGCCGCGGCCGATCAGGTGGCCATCGACGCCATCGCCGCGAAGATCATGGGCTTCGACCCGCTCGGCATCCCGTATCTCCGCATGTGCCACGAGCGGGGGCTCGGGGTGGCCGATCCGCGGGAGATCGAGATCGTCGGCGACCCGGACGCCGCGGGCATCAGCATGGGCTTCTCGACCCGCCGCAGCCTCGTCATCTGGGGCGACCAGCTCATCCGGCGCGGGCCGCTGCGTCCGCTCAAGCGGCTGCTGCTGCACTCCCCGCTCGTCGTGTGGGCGCCCTTCGCCTCGAACGTCTACCACGACTGGCTGTGGTACCCCACCGTCGGGCGCTCGCGCATCCGCGCGTTCGCGGCCACGCCCTGGGGGCGGCTGTTCGAGCGCTACTGACCGCCTGACGGGGAGGGCAAGTCGGGCGCCGGGGCGCCCGGGCCGGCGCGCGGGCGTGTCCGGGTCCGCGGTGAGACGCCCTCGGGACTTCGGGTGTGACGTCGCCGGCGCACCCCGCGCGGTAGAATGGGCCGTCGTGAACCAGCCTCCGGCGCCGGCGCCCGTCCGCGTGCGGTTCGCGCCCAGCCCGACCGGGCACCTGCACGTCGGCGGGGCCCGCACCGCGCTCTTCAACTGGCTGCACGCCCGCCACCACGGCGGCGTGTTCATCCTCCGGATCGAGGACACCGACCGCTCGCGCTCCACCGAGGAGCACATCGGGGCCATCGTCGAGGCCCTGCGGTGGCTGGGGCTCGACTGGGACGAGGGCCCGCCGGCGCCCGGCTACCGCCAGACCGAGCGCCTGGCGCTCTACCGCGAGCACGCCGAGCGGCTGCTGGCCGCCGGGCGCGCCTACTACTGCGGCTGTCCGCCCGAGCAGCTGGAGCGGGAGCGCCGGGCGGCCGAGGCGCGCAAGGAGACGTTCCGCTACTCCGGCCGGTGCCGCGACCGCGGGCTCACCGCGGGGGCGCTGCGCCTGCGCATCCCCGACGACGGCGCCACCGTGGTCGACGACCTGATCCACGGGACGGTGACGTTCGAGCACCGGCAGCTCGACGACTGGATCCTCGTCCGCACCGACGGCACCCCGACCTACAACTTCTGCGTGGTGGTCGACGACGTCACCATGCGCGTCACCGACGTCATCCGCGGCAACGACCACCTGTCGAACACGCCCAAGCAGGTGCTGTGCTACGAGGCGCTGGGCTACCCGGTGCCGCGCTTCGCGCACGTCTCCATGATCCTCGGCGCCGACCGCAGCCGGCTCAGCAAGCGCCACGGGGCCACGTCGGTGCAGGCCTTCCGCGACGAGGGCATCCTGCCCGAGGCCATGGTCAACTACCTGGCGCGGCTCGGGTGGTCGCACGGCGACCAGGAGATCTTCAGCCGCCCGCAGCTGGTCGAGCTGTTCGACGTCAAGGACGTGGCCGCCTCGGGCGCGGTCTTCGACCGCGCCAAGCTGGAGTGGCTGTCGCAGGAGCACATGAAGGCCATGGACGGGGCGCGGCTGGCCGCGCTCGCCCGGCCGTTCCTGGAGCGCGCGGGCTACGACGTGGCGGCCGCCGCGGACCGGCTGCCTCGCATCGCCGACACGCTCAAGGAGCGGGCCAAGACCCTCGTCGAGCTGGCCGCGGCGGCGCGCTTCTACTTCGAGCGGCCCGCCGCGTACGACCCGCGCGCCGCCCAGAAGCTCTTCACGCCCGAGGCGCGCGTGCGCCTCGACCGCCTGGCGCAGCGGCTGCACGCGCTGCCCGACTTCACGCCGGCCGCGCTCGAGGCCGCCTACCGCGAGCTCGCCGCGGCCCTCGGCCTGAAGCTCGTGGACCTGGCCCAGCTCACCCGTCTCGCCGTCACGGGGAGCACGGCCTCGCCGCCGCTGTTCGACGTCCTCGCCATCCTCGGCCGCGACGAGACCCTCGCGCGCCTGGACGCCGCGCGCTCGGCGATCCCACCCCGCGCCGCCGCCGGCTGACATGGCAACGACCGCCACCATCGCGGCCGATCCGGACGCCACCCCGCGAGCCGGCGCGGCCGGGCACGAGCGGCACGGCTCGGGCCGTGCTGGCCAGGCTCATGTCGAGCCGCGTTCCGGCGCCGGCGTTGTCGGCGCGGTCGTTCGGGGAGGTTCGGAGGGGGCCGTCGAGGCCCCCTCCGATTGAAAGATGCGGCTGCTGCTGGCGAGACACGGCGAGTCGGTGTGGAACGAGGTCCGCCGGTTCCAGGGCGCGGCCGACGTGCCGCTCTCCGAGCGCGGCCGCGAGCAGGCGCGGGCTCTCGGGCGCGCGCTCGGCGCCTACCGCATCGCCGCCGCCTACGTGAGCCCGCTCGGGCGGGCCCGTGAGACGGCCGCCATCGCGCTGGGGCAGGCGGGGGTGCCGGTGACGGCGATGGCGGAGCTGCGCGAGCTCTCGCTCGGCGAGTGGGAGGGGTGCCTGGCCACGGAGATCCAGGCGCGCGAGGGCGACCCGTACGCCGCGTGGCTGCGCGCGCCGGCCGACTGCCCGCCGCCGGGCGGCGAGCCGCTCGCGGCCGTGCGCGAGCGCGTGGTGCGCGCGGTGACCCGCATCGCCGCCGCCCACCCGGACGGCCAGGACGTCCTGGTGGTCGCCCACGGCGGCGTCATCAGCGTCTACGCCTGCCACCTCCTCGGCTGCCACCCGAACAGCCTCTGGCGCCTCCGCGTGGACAACGCCTCCCTCACCATCGTGCGGCCGCCGCGCCTGATGACCCTGAACGACACGCGCCATCTGGGGGCGATGGACGTCGTCCACCTGACGAGCCTCGGCGCCGAGGCGGGCCGCGTCCGGGCGGCGGCCAGGCCGCCGCGATGAAGGTCGTCCTCTCCCTCTTCGGCGGGATGGCGCTCCTGCTGTACGGCATCCGCCTGAGCGGCGACAGCCTGCAGCGCGCCGCCGGCGGCCGCCTGCGGCACCTGCTCACGGGCCTGGCCCGCAACCGCGTGCTCGCCGTCGTGTCGGGGGCGACGGTGACGGCGATCATCCAGTCGTCGGCGGCGACCACGCTCATGCTCATCGGCTTCGTGTCGGCGGGGCTGATGACCTTCCGCCAGACGCTCGGCGTGATCCTCGGCGCGGACATCGGCACCACGTTCACCGTGCAGCTCATCGCCTTCAAGATCACCGATTACGCGGTGGTGCTGATCGGGCTGGGCGTCGTGGTGACGATGGTGGCCCAGCGGCGGGGGCTGAAGGACGTCGGCCACGCCGTCCTGGGCTTCGGCCTGGTGTTCCTGGGCCTGAAGCTGATCCTCGACGGCGTGGCGCCGCTGCAGACGAACGCGCTGGCCCAGCAGCTGCTCGCCGTGGTGGCCGACAACGCGCTGCTCGCCGTGCTGGTGGCCGCGGGCTTCAGCGCGCTGGTGACGTCGTCGGCGGCGACCATCGGCCTGACCCTGGCCCTGGCCGCCCAGGGGCTGCTCGGTCTGGGCGGGGCCGTGGCCCTCGTGCTCGGGGCGAACATCGGCACCTGCTTCACGGCGCTCATGGCGTCGATGGGCACCACGGCCGAGGCCAAGCGCGTGGCCGTCGCCCACATCGCCTTCAAGCTGCTGGGCGTCGGCCTGGTGCTGCCCGTCCTCGGGCCGTTCACCATGCTGGTGGCCGCCAGCGCGGCCGACCCGGCGCGCCAGGTGGCCAACGCCCACACCTTCTTCAACGTCGGCATCAGCCTGCTCTTCCTCCCCTTCGCGCCGCTGGCCGCCCACCTCATCGAGGCGCTCGTGCCCGAGGACCAGCAGGGCGAGAACCCCTTCAAGACGCGCTACCTCGACGCGCGCGCGCTCGACCAGCCCTCGCTGGCGCTCGGACAGGCCACCCGCGAGTCGCTGCGCATGGCCGACGTCGTCCAGGGCATGCTCCGCGACGTGATCCCCGTGCTCGCCCGCGACGACCAGGAGCTGCTGGAGGACGTCGAGCGGCGCGACGACCAGGTGGACTTCCTCGAGCGCGAGATCAAGCTCTTCCTGGCGCGGCTGGGCCGCGAGGCCATGGGCTCGGACCTCTCGCGCAAGGAGATCGCCCTCATCTCCTTCATCGGGAACCTCGAGAACATCGGCGACATCATCGACAAGAACCTGATGGAGCTGGCGCGCAAGAAGCTCTACCACGGCCGGCGCTTCTCGGAGCCGGGCTGGGCGGAGATCCTCGAGTTCCACGGCCTGGTCGCCAAGAACCTCGAGGTCGCCATCGCGGCCTTCGCCGCCAACGACCGCACGCTGGCGCGGCAGGTGCTGGACCAGCGCCCGTACATGCGCCAGCGGGAGCGCGAGCTGCGCGAGTCGCACCTGGGCCGGCTGCGCCAGGGACTGGCCGAGTCACTGGAGACGTCCGAGATCCACCTCGACATCCTGACCAACCTCAAGCGCATCTCCTCGCACGTCTCCGCCCTCGTCTTTCCCATCCTGGAAGATGTCTAGGCGAAGCCCCCCTCCGAGCGAAGGAGGCCCGCATGAAGAAGATCGAGGCCATCATCAAGCCCTTCAAGCTGGACGACGTGAAGGAGGCGCTCACCGAGATCGGCGTGATCGGCATGACGGTGACCGAGGTGCGCGGTTTCGGGCGGCAGAAGGGGCACACCGAGCTGTACCGCGGCTCGGAGTACACCGTGGACTTCCTGCCCAAGGTCAAGATCGAGGTCGTGGTCGCCGACGGCCTGGTCGACAAGGTCGTCTCCACCATCGTCTCCGCCGCCAAGACCGGCTCGATCGGCGACGGCAAGGTGTTCGTGCTGCCGATGGGCGAGGCCATCCGCATCCGCACCGGCGAGACCGGCGAGTCGGCCGTCTGACATGATCGGGGGCCCCGACCCGGCCCCCGCTCCCCCCCGGCGCCCGGCGGGCGCCGGGACCCCCGGCGCCCGCCGCGATGCCGGGCCCCGGCCACGGGCCTCGGGCCGCGATCCCGCCGCCGTCGACGCCGCCACGCTGCGGCGGCTGGGGTTCGCCGATCCGCGCGCGGCGCGGGCGAATCTCGAGAGCCTCACGCCGACGCCGCGCGACGCCGAGCTGCTGCTGCCGGCGCTGCCGCGCCTGCTCGCCGCGCTGGCCGCGGCCGCCGACCCCGACATGGCCCTCAACAACCTCGAGCGCCATGCGGCCGCCGTCGACCGCGCCGTGCTCTTCCAGACCCTCGCCGCCCACCCGGGGGCCGCCGACCTGCTGGCCCGGCTCTTCGGGGCGAGCCAGTTCCTGGCCGACGCCCTCCGCCGCCGCCCGAGCCTGCTCGCCTGGCTGCTCGAGCCCCGCACCATGCGCCAGTGGCTGCCCGACGAGCTGGAGGCCGACCTCGGGCAGGCCCTGGCGCCGTTCGGCGCCCGCGAGGCGCGCATGAACGCCCTGCGCCGCTTCAAGTACCGCCAGCTGCTGCGCATCGCCAGCCGCGACCTGCTGGGCGATGCCGACCTCACCGTGACCACCGAGGAGCTGTCCCGCCTGGCCGACGCCTGTCTCGGCGAGGCGTGGCGCTTCGCCGAGGCGGCGCTGACCGCGGAGTACGGCGCGCCCCTCGCCGCGGACGGCGCGCCGACCGGCATGGCCGTCGTGGCGATGGGCAAGCTGGGCGGCGACGAGCTCAATTACTCGTCAGACATCGACCTGGTGTTCGTCTACGGCGCCGACGGCGAGACCGCGGGCGGGCCGGCGGGGCGCCTGGCCACCGGCGACTTCTTCGCGCGCGTCGCCCGCGAGATCGTGGCCTTCCTGGAGACCGTCACCGAGGAGGGCTCCGTCTTCCGCGTCGACCTCCGGCTCCGCCCCGAGGGGCGCATGGGTCCCGTGATCCTCTCGCTCGACGGCTACCGCGCCTACTGGGCCGAGCGGGCGGAGCTGTGGGAGCGCCAGGCGCTCATCAAGGCGCGCGTGGCCGCGGGCGACGCGCGCGTGGGGGCGCGCTTCGCGGCGGCGGCCCGGGAAATCGTGTACCGGCCGGGCGTCGACGAGCGCGTCGTGGCCGCCGTGCGGGCGATGAAGCGCGAGATCGACCGCTCGCTCGCCTCGCGCGGCGCCGACGCGGGCGCGGGGCGCGAGGACAACGTCAAGCTGGGCCGCGGGGGCATCCGCGAGATCGAGTTCCTCGTGCAGGCGCTGCAGCTGCTCTACGGGGGCGACGACCCGTGGCTGCGCGAGCGGCACACGCTCAAGGCGCTGTTCCGGCTGACCGAGCGCGGCTACCTGGCCCCCGCCCTCGGGCGGACGCTGTCGGAGGCGTACGGGCACCTGCGCACGGTCGAGCACCGCCTGCAGATCGTCCACGAGTTCCAGACCCACACGCTGCCGCGCGATCGCGTCGCGCTGGGGCGGCTGGCGCGACGGGTGGGCGTCGCCGGCTCGCCGGCGGCCGCGGGGCGGGAGTTCGCGCGCCGCCACCGGGCGGTGACCGGCGCGGTCCACCGCGCCTTCCGCGACTTCTTCCGGCCGGAGGCCCCCCGCGAGGCGCCCGGCCGGCGCGTCCGGCTGCCGGGCCTGCTGGCCCTCCGCGCCACCGGCTTCGCCCAGCCCGAGCGCGCCCGCGAGAACCTGCGCCTGATCGTCGAGGGGCGGCCGCTGGTGCCGTACGCCGGCGCGCTGCGGCGCGCGCTGGAGCGGCTGCTGCCGGCGCTGCTCGACGCCCTCTGGAAGAGCCCGGATCCCGACGAGGCGCTGAACCAGTTCGAGCGCTTCCTGGCCGCGGCGGGGCCGCGGGCGGGGCTCATCGAGCTGCTCGCCTCGGACGCCGAGGCCCTGACCGGGCTCGTCCGGCTCTGCGCGGGCGGCGACCTGCTCACGCAGCTGCTCATCACGCAGCCGGAGCTGCTCACCTCGCTCACCGACCGCCAGGCGCTCGCGCGGCCCAAGACCGCGCGGGCCTTCCGCGCCGCGCTGGCGCCCGTGTTCGCGCCGGCGCTGCCGCCCGGCGAGCGGCGCGACCGGCTGCGGCGGCTCAAGCAGGCCGAGGAGCTGGCCGTCGTGTGGCGCTACCTGCTGGGCGTGACCTCGATCGACCGGTACTCGCGCGAGATGACGGCGCTCGCGGAGGCCGTGCTGGCGGCCGGCGGACTGCTGGCGCTCGAGGGCCTCGTCGAGCGCCACGGCGTGCCGCGCGCGCCCGATGGCCGCTTCGTCCCGGCCGTGCTCGTGGGTCTCGGCAAGCTCGGCGGGCGCGAGCTGACGACGGGGTCGGACCTGGACGTGTTCCTCGTCTTCGCCCGGGACGGCGAGACGGACGGCGCGGCGCCCGTGGACGCCCACACGTTCTGGAGCGCCGTCGTCGAGCGCCTGGCCGGCGCGCTGGGGGACATCACCGCCGCCGGCGTGGCCTTCCCGGTGGACCTGCGCCTGCGCCCGGGTAGCAAGGGCAGCGGCTTCGCCTCGAGCCTGGCCGCGGCCGGCCGCTACTACGCCGAGTTCGGCGACCTCTGGGAGCGGCAGACGCTCACGCGCGCCCGGCTGATCCTGGGCGACCCCGCGCTCGGCCGGGCGGTGCGCGGGCTCGTGCGCGAGCACGTCTACGGCGCCCCGCTGGGGGCCGAGGGCCGCAAGGAGATCGCCGAGGTGCGCGCGCGCATGGAGGTCGAGCTGGGCAAGGAGACGCCCGGCCGCTACCACGTGAAGTTCGGGCGGGGCGGCCTGGTGGACGTCGAGTTCCTGGCCCAGACGCTGCAGCTCGTCCACGGCCACGCGCATCCCGACGTGCGTCGCGCGAACACGGCCGCCGCGCTGCGCGGCCTGGCCCGCGCGGGCGCGCTGCCGCCGGCGGCGGCGGAGGAGCTCGCCGGCCACTATCGCTTCCTGCGGCGCGTGTCGGCGGCGCTCCGGCTGCTGTCGGCGCGGCCGCCCGACACGCTCGAGCTGGCGGGCCCGATGCCGGCGCGGGTGGCGAGCGCGCTCGGCCTGGCCTCGCGCGAGGCGTTCCTGGCCGAGTACCGCGCGCGCACGACGGCGGTGCGCCGGGCCTACGAGCGCCTCGTGGCCGCCGGCACGGGCGTGTCGGACTGACGGGTCGCGGTGACGCTGGCTCGGGCCGGTAGGCGGCCGGGCGACCGATGTGGTGCGCGCCGGTGACGCCGTCGAGGATGACTCCTCCGGCCGTCTCAGCAGCGAGGCGCGAATTTCGGCGGTCGGGCGGGCCGTTGCCTGGCGTGAAGACATGCGGCGGTGCGGCGCCGTCGCATCGGGTCGGGGATCGGACGTGAAAGGCGCGGGCGCGCTTCCCGCGAGCGGCCGGGTCCTCGGCATCGACGTCGGCTACAGCGAGCGGCGAGCGACGACCGGTCTCTGCGTCCTGACGTGGGGCCCTCACGACGTGACGTGGACGGTGGCCAGGGCCCGCCACGACGAGGCGCACCGGCGAGCGACGCTTCGCCGCCTGCTCGGCGACGACCCCTCGCCCGTGCTCGCCGTGGGCGTCGACGGGCCGCTCCGGCCGTTCCTCGTGTACGAGACGTCCTACCGGTGCGCCGATGCCCTGCTCGCGCGCGGGCGGTTCGCCAGGCGCGGCAAGCCCGGCCAGACGAGCAGCGGCGGCGGGCGGCGCCTGCACGCCGAGGCGTGCCGGCTCGTGGCCCTGACGCTCGAGGAGACGGCGGTCGCGCCGGCCTGCCAGCCGTGCGCGATCTCGGACCACGCCGTGTGCGAGGTCTTTCCCAACCTGTTCCTGGGTGTCCTGTGCGACGACCGCGACTACCCCGCCCGGCCGCACCGGGCGCGACAGTGGACGGACGCGCTCTACACGCTGCGGGGACGGACAACCGACATGCGCCGCCGGCTCGCCGCGCTGCTGAGCGACCTCGCCGGCCCGAGGAGGACCGCCGCCACCTGGAACGTCGCGGACCACGACGAGCGCGCCGCGCTCGTCTGCGCCCTGGCCGCGCTCGGCCTGGCCGCCGGCCGCTTCGTCGCCGCCGGCTCGCCGAGGGACGGCTGGATCATGCTCCCGCCGGCCGACCACTGGGGCCGCGGCGCCCGCGGCGAGCGGTGGGCCTGGCGGGCGCTGCGGGAGAACCTGACGTCGGTGGCCGCCGACTTCCCCGACGCCTCGGTGGTGCCCGTGAACGGCGCGCGGAGGCCGCCGGCTCGATCGAGACGGTGACTTCGACACGACCGGCAGCCGCCCGCGCCGTGCGCGCATGCCGCCGTCACGCCGGTCCTGAGTCGAGCGAGGACCCGGAGCACACGAGCACGATCTTGCCGGTGACGCCTCCTTTCCCGAGCACTTCGTGCGCGTGTCTCGCCTGGGCGAGAGGAAACCGGTGCGCGATCAGCGGCTCGATCTTTCGCTGTCGAAGGAGGTCGAAGAGGGCCATCGAGTCCTGTCGAAACCGTGCCGGCCTCAGCCGCTTGAGCCACTGGATGCTGTAGGGGACGACCCGTCTGCGGCCCGGGAGAAGCCAGCCGCCGGCGATGTACAGCCCGAAGATGGCGATGCCACGAAAGCGGTGGCGGCGACCCGAAGCCCGTCGCCCCTCACGGAGCGAGGCCGTGAGGCCGTAGGCCACGACCCTGCCGCCCGGACGGAGAGCCTGGCGGGAGCGCCAGATATGGGTGCCGCCGATGCCGTCGAAGACGACGTCCACGCCGTCGCTCGCGAGGCGATGGATCTCCTCCACGAAGTCCCCGTGCCGGTAATCGATCGGGATACCGCCCAGGTCGGACACCGCCGACGCCCCTCGCGACGAGCAGGTGCCGTACATGTGGAGCCCGGCGAGGCGGCCGAGCTGCAGGAGCGCCGAGCCGACCCCGCCCGCCGCGCCGTGGATCAGCACGCGCTGGCCCGGTCTGACGTGAGCGGCGCGATGCAGCATCTGGTACGCCGTGACGTAGTTCAGCACGAGGCTGACGGCCTCGGCGGCGTCCAGCCCTGGGGGCACGGGAACCAGTTCACGTCGCGGCAGGCAGACGAACTCCGCGTACGCGCCGCGGATCGGCAGCGCGGCCACGAGCTGGCCGCGTTCGATCCCGGAGACCCCGCCGCCCAGCCGATCCACCACGCCGACCAGGTCCCACCCGGGCGTGAAGGGCAGCCGGGGCGTCTCGGGGTGCACGCCCTCGCGCATGAGCAGGTCGGGCAGAGCGACTCCCGCGGCCAGCACTCTGACCCGCACCTCACCATCCCCCGGCTCGGGGCAGTCTTCTTCGAGCACCTGAAGTGCGTCGGGCCCGCCGTAGCGGGTGACGACGACGCGCGTGTGCTTCACGGACCGGGTCCGCGCTCGCCGGGCGCTCGACCCCGCGCAGCGCCACGCTGCCCCTCGACCGCCGTGGCGGGCTCCGCGCTGAAGCCACTGCCGTCGAGGTGCTCGAGCCGTTCCACCCGGGCCTCCGGCGGAATCGGGCGGCTCAGAGCCAGCGGCGCACCGAGGCCTTGTAGCCCAGGTACTCGGCGCCGAATCGTCGCTCCAGGTACTCCTCTTCTCTCGGTATGACGACGGCATGCATGAGCGCCACCGCCCCGACGAGCGTGGCCAGCAGCCACACGCTGTCGACCCAGATCGCGATCCCGAGCTGGAACAGGGAGAACGCCAGATAGATCGGATTTCGGCTGAAGCGATAGGGGCCCGTCCGGACGATCGCGGTGGTTGGCTTCCGGGCGGGTACGGGCGTGCCAGCCGCCCGGAACGTCGCAACGGAGTACGCGAAGAGCGCGATGGCGAGGACGACGAGGGACACTCCGGGCGCCACCGTGAGCATTCGAGGCAGGAAGGGAAGCGGCACGGCGAGCTGGATCAGCGACCCCATGAGGAGCGAAGCCAGATACACGAGTGGCGGACGAATCAGGCCGAGCTTGGGAACATCCGGCGCCGCGTCCGGGTGGGCGTCGCTCCGAGGTGTGTCTGTCATCGCGCTCCGTGCTTCGCGCGGATCGATCGGCCGGGCCGCCGATCCTCAGGGCGATCTGACGTCGACGCCGATGGAGCATAGCGGAGCCCGCAGGGGGCGGCAAGACCGCCGCGCGTGATCCGGCCATCCGCCCGCGGCGCGCGCAGCGCGGCCCCGGGCCATCGCGCCGCTCGGGTTGGGGGTAGAATGACCGTCACGTGAGCCGTTTCTACATCGTCGACGGGCACTCGCACCTGTTCCGCGCGTACCACGCGGTGGGCTACCTCTCGACCTCCAGGGGCGTGCCGAGCCACGCGGTGCTCATCCTGAGCACCATGCTCTGGAAGCTGGTGCGCGAGGAGCAGCCGGAGTACCTCGGGATCGCCTGGGACCCGCCGGGGCCCACCTTCCGGGACGCGATGTTCACCGACTACAAGGCCACGCGCACGGCCATGCCCGGCGACCTGGCCCGCCAGATCCCCTACGTGCGCCGGCTCTTCGAGGCGCTGCGCACGCCCGTGCTCGAGGTGCCGGGCTACGAGGCCGACGACGTGCTGGCCACGCTGGTGGACAGGGCCCTCGCCCGCGACGTCGACGTGGTGGTGGTCACCGGCGACAAGGACCTGCTGCAGCTGGTGGGCCCCCGCGTGCGGGTGATGAGCGTCATCGGGCGCACGGGGGAGCCCGTGATCTACGACGAGGCCAGGGTGCGCGAGCGCTGGGGCGTGGCGCCCTCGCAGATCGCCGACGTCCTGGCGCTCATGGGCGACTCGATCGACAACATCCCCGGCGTGCACGGCGTGGGCGAGAAGACCGCGGTCAAGCTCATCGGCCAGTTCGGCAGCGTCGAGCGCCTGTACGAGAACCTCTCGCTGGTGGCCGGCAAGCTGCGGGAGACGCTGGCGGCGGGGCGCAAGGACGCCGTGCTCTCGCGCGAGCTGGCCGTGCTCAACCACGAGGTGCCGCTCGAGTTCGACCTCGAGCGCTTCCGCCGCGTGGAGCCCGACTGGCAGAAGCTGCGCGCGCTGTGGATGGAGCTGGAGTTCACGCGGCTGATCAAGGAGCTGCCGGCGCAGGCCCAGCCGGCGCGCGAGGCGGCCCAGCCCGCGGCGCGGCTGGCGACGGACGCCGCGCTGGCCGCCTGGCTCGCGCGCGTGCCGGCCGGGGCCCCCATCGCCGTCGACTGGGCGGGCACGCCACGGCCGCCGCGGCCCGAGATCGCCGCGCTGGGGCTGTTCCATCCCGACGCCGGCCGGGCGTGGACCGCCGTCGGGCCCGCCGTGCCCGACCTCGGCGCCCACACGCTCCTCGTGCACGACGCCAAGGCGCTGCTGCAACGCCGCCTGGCCGACGGCCAGGCGCTGCCGGCCGTCGAGGACAGCGCCGTCGCCGCGTACCTGCTGAACTCCGCCCGCGCCACGTACCGTCTCGAAGAGGTCTGCATGGAGTCGTTCGGCGACTGTCCGCCGGCGCTGCCGGCGGCGCTGGGCATGGAGGGCGGCGGCGCAGTGCCGGGCGCCGAGGCCATTGCGGACGACGCCTCCGCCGATGACGCCGGGGGCGGCGCCACGGCCGCGGGCCGCAAGGCAGCCGCTCGGGGCCGTCGAGGCAAGTCGGGCAACGCGGCAGGCAGCCCGGCGACAACGCCATCCGGAGCCGGCGCAGCCGCTGGCGCCGCGTCGGCGGCGACGGAAGCCGCTACCGGCACGAGGGCCGCGTCCGGCGTACCGGGCGGTGCCGGGGCCGTGCCGCAGCTCGGCGACATCCTCGGCGCGCGCGCCGCGTGGCTCTGGCGCTACTGGGAGCACGCCTCCGCCGAGCTGGTCGCGCAGGACCAGCGCGAGCTCTACGAGGACATCGAGCGCCCGCTGGTGCCCGTGCTGGCGCTCATGGAGCACCACGGCATCCGGGTCGAGCCCGCGCGGCTGGAGGAGTTCGCCAAGGAGCTGGAGCGCGAGCTCGACACGCTGCAGCGCGACGTCTGGCGCCTGGCCGGGCGCGAGTTCAACATCGGCTCGCCCAAGCAGCTGGCCCAGGTGCTCTTCGAGGAGCTGAAGCTGCCGGTGATCCGCCGCACCAAGACCGGCCCGTCCACCGACGCCGACGTGCTCACCGAGCTGGCCGCCGGCCACGAGCTGCCCGCCAAGGTGCTCGAGCACCGGAGCCTGGCCAAGCTCAAGGGCACGTACGCCGACACGCTGCCCGGGCTCATCGACGCGGCGACCGGCCGCATCCACACGACCTTCAACCAGCTGGTCGCCGCCACCGGCCGCCTGTCGAGCCAGGACCCCAACCTCATGAACATCCCGATCCGCACGGAGCTGGGCAAGCGGATCCGGGCGGCGTTCGTGCCCGAGCCGGGCTGGCGGTTCGTGGCCGCCGACTACTCGCAGATCGAGCTGCGCATCCTGGCCCACATGTCGGGCGAGCCGGCCATCATCGAGGCCTTCGAGCGCGGCGAGGACATCCACACCCGCACGGCGTGCGAGGTGTTCCGCGTCGGCGCGAAGGAGGTCACGTCGCTGCAGCGCACGATCGCCAAGAGCGCGAACTACGCCATCCTCTACGGCGTCAGCGCCTTCGGGCTCAGCCAGGCCACGAAGATCGACCGCAAGGAGGCCGAGCGCTACATCGCCGCCTACTTCGCCACGCACCCGCGCGTGCGGGCGTTCATCGACGGCACGCTGAAGGAGGGTCGCGAGCGCGGCTACGTCGCGACGCTCCTGGGCCGGCGCCGCTACCTGCCCGACCTCAACAGCGGCAACCCCGTCGCCCGCAACGCCGCCGAGCGCATGGCCATGAACGCCCCGGTGCAGGGGACGGCCAGCGACATGATCAAGATCGCCATGGTGCGCATGCACCGGGCGCTGAGCGAGCGCGGCCTGCGGGCGCGGATGCTCCTGCAGGTCCACGACGAGCTGCTCCTGGAGGCGCCGCCCGAGGAGGTCGCCGCCGTGGAGGCGCTGGCCCGCGACGTCATGGGCGCCGCGCTGCCCCTGCGCGTGCCCGTCGTCGTGGACGTCAAGTCCGGCAGCGACTGGTCCGAGGTGTGACGGCGCCGGCGGAGGCGTTCGCCCGCGCCGGCGCGTCGTGAGCCGTCCGTTCCTGCTCGCCGGGCTCACCGGGGGGATCGCCACCGGCAAGTCCACCGTGGCCGCCATGTTCCGGGCGCTCGGCGCCGTGGTCATCGACGCCGACGTGCTGGCCCGCGAGGTGGTCGAGCCCGGCGAGCCCGCGCTGGCCGCCATCGCGAAGGAGTTCGGCCCCGGCGTGCTCCAGCCGGACGGTCGACTCGACCGCAAGGCGCTCGGGGCCATCGTCTTCGCCGACCCCGACCGGCGGCGGCGCCTGGAGGCCCTCACGCACCCGCCCATCCGCGACCGCTTCGTGCGGCGCCTGGCGGAGCTGACCGACCAGGGCTTCCGCGGCGTCGCCCTCTTCGACGCCCCGGTCATGATCGAGAGCGGCAACTACAAGACCATGGACCGGCTCGTGGTGGTGATCACCGACGAGGCGACCCAGCTGGCGCGCCTGATGGCCCGCGACGGCTGCTCGCGCGAGGACGCGCTGCGCCGGATCAGGAGCCAGATGCCCCTGGCCGACAAGGCCCGGCTCGCCGACCACGTCATCGACAACTCCGGCGACCGGGCAGCGACCGAGGCCCAGGTGCGCCGGGTGTACGAGGCCTTGCTGGCCGACCTCGCCAGCCGGAGGCCGTGAACCGCCGGCGGGCCCTCGGCCAGCACTTCCTCCGCGATCCCGGGGTGGCGCGCGCCATCGTGGACCTGGTGGCGCCAGGCGCCCAGGACCTGGTCGTCGAGATTGGCCCGGGCGAGGGGGCCCTGACCGCGGAGCTCGCCCGGCGCGCGGGGCCTGTCAGGGCCCTCGAGATCGACCGGGCGCTGGCCGCCCGCCTGCGGGAGCGGTTTCCCGAGGTCGAGATCCTCGACGCGGACGCGCGAGACTGGGACTACTCGGCCCTCAGGGCTCCCGCCGGCGGCCGGGTGCTGGTCGCCGGCAACCTCCCCTACAGCGTGGGCACCAAGATCCTCATCTCCCTGGTGCGCGCGCACGGCGCCATCGACGAGATGGCCCTGATGCTCCAGCGGGAAGTGGCAGAACGGGTCGCCGCCCAGCCGGGGGGCAAGGCCTACGCGAGCCTGTCCATCTTCTGCCAGCTCCACTGGGACGTCCGGATCGCGTTCCGGGTCCCGCCGGGGGCGTTCCGGCCTCCTCCCGAGGTGGAGTCGGCCGTTCTCCACCTGAAGTCCTTGCCGCAGCCCCGGGTGGCCCTGGCCGACGAGCGGCGCTTCGAGACCGTCGTTCGCGCCGCCTTCGCCCAGCGCCGCAAGACCCTCGCGAACGCCCTGGCCTCGGGCCTCGGGCTGAGGGCCGACGATGTCAGGGTGGCGACGGAGGCGGCAGGAATTGACAGTCGGCGGCGGGCGGAGACGCTGGCAATTTGGGAGTTTGCAAAGATCGCAGCGCGATTATGATTGGAGCGAAACATGCACCGCCTCGCGCCGCGCTTCAGACTGATGGCCCTGGCGACCGGCCTCCTCGGCGGCGCGGCGGCCGCGATGCTCTCCCAGCCGCCCTCCCACTCCGACGCGCCGACCCTGGTCGCGGCTGCGCCCGTGGCCCCGGCCACGCCCGAGCCGCCGCCGGCCGACCGGCTCGAGAAGCTGACGCTCAAGCGGGGCGATACCCTGGTCAGCGCCCTGCGGCGGGCCGGCCTCCGCCTGGCCAAGGCCCACGAGGTGGCCACGGCTCTCCGCCAGGCCGGGGTCAACCTGCGCCGCCTCAGGCCGGGCGACGCCCTGGAGGTCACCTGGAGCCCCGGTGAGCAGCCCACCTCGGTGACGTGGCAGGAAAGTCCGTGGCTGAGCCACGCCGCGGTGGCCGACGAGACGGGCTGGAGCGTCAAGCGCCTGGAGACCACCCCCGACGTCCGGGTGGCGGCGGTCCACGGCACGGTGGAGCGGTCGCTGTTCACGGCCGTCGATCGGGCGGGGGAGAGCCCCCAGCTCGTGCTGGCGCTGGTCGGCATCTTCGAGTCCGACTTCGACTTCACCGCCGACACGCGCGAGGGCGACCGCTTCCGGCTGCTCGTCGAGAAGCGCTTCGCCGGCGACACGTTCGTCAGCTATGGCCACATCCTGGCCGCGCAGTACCAGAGCGGCGAGCGGCGGCTGACCGGCATCGGCTTCGCCGGCCGGAGCGACAAGTTCAGCTTCTACGACCTGGCCGGCCGCTCGATGCGCAAGAGCTTCCTGAAGTCGCCGCTGGAGTTCTCGCGGATCACCTCGGGGTTCACGTACGCGCGGCCGCATCCGATCCTCGGCGGCGTGCGGCCGCACCTGGCCATCGACTACGCGGCGCCGGTGGGCACGCCCGTGCGCGCCGTCGCCGACGGCGTCGTGCTCCGGGCGGGCTGGAACGGCGGCAACGGCATCCAGGTGCACCTGCGCCACCGCAGCGGCTACGAGACGGTGTACAACCACCTGTCCCGGGTGGCGTCGGGCATCCGGGCCGGCGTGCGCGTGACGCAGCGGCAGATCGTCGGCCTGGTGGGCGCCACCGGCCTGGCCACGGGCCCGCACCTCGACTACCGGGTCTCCAAGGACGGCCACTTCGTCAACCCGCTCAGCGAGAAGTTCATCCCCGGCGACCCCATCCCCGCGTCCCAGAAGGCCGAGTACACCCGCTACGCCCGCTCGCTGATCGAGCGCCTGGACACCGAGGCCCCGTTCTAGGAGCCCTCCGACTTTTCGGGGGGTCGGTGGGCGGGTGCTACCATGAGTCCGCCGTTTCGAAAGGAGTTCGGGTGGACCCTGCGAGCGAGCCGGCCGTCCGGCTGATCCCCCTCGGCGGGCTCGGCGAGATCGGGCTCAACATGATGCTGGTCGAGTTCGGCGACGACGTCGTCGCCGTCGACTGCGGCCTGATGTTCCCGGACCCGGACGAGATGCCGGGCATCGACCACGTCATCCCGGACTTCTCCTACGCGCTGGCCAAGCGCGACGGCTTCCGCGCCGTCTTCCTGACCCACGGCCACGAGGACCACGTGGGCGCCCTGCCCTACCTGCTCCGCGAGGCCCGGGTGCCCGTGTACGGCACGCCGATGACCCTCGCCCTGGTCGCCGAGCGCCTGCGCGAGCACGGGCTCCTCGAGGGCGCCGACCTCCGCCGCATGCGGCCGCGCGACATCGTCGAGGCGGGGCCCTTCCGGATCGAGCCCATCCGCGTCACCCACTCGATCGTGGACGGCATCGGCCTGGCGCTCGACACCCCCGTCGGCACGGTCCTGCACACCGGCGACTTCAAGCTCGACCCGAGCCCGCTCGACGGCGAGGCGCCGGACTTCCGGCGGTTCCAGGAGCTCGGCGACAACGGCGTGCTCGTCCTCTGCTCGGACTCCACCAACGTCGACCGTCCGGGCCGCACGCGCCCGGAGGCCGAGGTGGGCGAGGCCCTGCGCGCGCGCTTCGCGGGGGCGCGCGGGCGCGTGATCCTGGCCACCTTCGCCTCGCACATCCACCGCATCCAGCAGGTGCTCACGCTGGCGGCCGAGCACGGCCGCGCGGTGGCGCTGCTCGGCATGAGCATGCAGAAGAACGTCGCCATCGCTTCCGAGCTGGGCTACCTGCGCGTGCCGCCCGGGGTGCTGCGGCCGCTCGAGGAGGTCGTCGCGCTGCCGGCCGACCGGCAGGTCATCCTCTCGACCGGCAGCCAGGGCGAGCCCAACTCCGCGCTGGCGCTGATGGCGGCCGGCGACCACCGGGCGGTGCAGGTCGAGCGCGGCGATCTGGTCATCATCTCCGCGCGCGTCATCCCCGGCCACGAGCGCACCATCGGCCGCGTCGTGAACGCGCTCCTGCGCCTGGGCGCCGAGGTGCTGACCGAGGACAACGCCTTCGTGCACGTCTCCGGCCACGCCAGCCGCGAGGACCTCAAGCACATGCTGCGGCTGGCGCGGCCGCGCTACTTCGTGCCCGTCCACGGCGAGTACCGGCACCTGCAGGGCCACGCGCGGCTCGCCGAGGCCGAGGGGCTGCCGGCCGACCGGGTCTTCCTGCTCGAGGATGGCCTCGGGCTCGAGGTGACGAAGACGGCGGCGCGGGTCGTGGGGCGCTTCCCCACGGGCCGCGTGCTCGTGGACGGCAAGGGCGTGGGCGACGTCGGCGCCGTGGTGCTCCGCGATCGGCAGATCCTGGCCGAGGAGGGCATCATCACCGTCTCGCTCGCCGTCGACCGGCAGGGCCTGGTCGTGGCCGGCCCCGAGATCGCCTCGCGCGGCGTGGTCTACGTGAAGGAGAACGAGCCGTTGCTGGAGGAGATGCGCGGGGCCATCCGCGCCGCCCTCGCCGCCCGCACACCGGCGCCCGGCGACCGCGAGGCCCTGGGCGCCCTCGTCCGCACGGCCGTGCGGCAGTTCGTGAGCCAGCGCTTCCACCGCAAGCCCGTGGTGCTGCCCGTGATCCTGGAGGTCGGATGACGACCGTCCTCACCGCCAACGACAAGCCCCGCCGGGCCCGCAAGAAGAAGGAGGCGCGCCGCTGGGTGCGCGAGGCCCATGCGATCGCGCTGCTGGCCGCGGCGGGCTTCGCCTTCGTCGCGCTGGCCTGGTTCGACCCCGAGCAGCCGGCGGCGCTGCAGCGGGGGCCGGCGGGCCCGGTCGGCGTGTGGCTCGGCTGGGCGCTGTTCCGGTCGCTCGGCTACGCGGGCTTCCTGGTGCCGCTGCTCCTGGTCGTCGTCGCGCTGTCCGCCTTCGCCCGGCCGCTGGTGGCTCGCGGGTGGACGCCGGCCATCGGCGTCGGCGTGCTCATCGTCGCGGCCACCGGCCTGCTCGCCGAATCGGCGGACACCGTCGACGGCTTCTCGCGCCACCCGGTGCTGCACGGAGGCGTCGTGGGCCGCGGGCTCGCCGACGGGCTGCACGCGACGGTGGGCTCCGTCGGCACCTGGATCGTGCTGCTGGCGGCCCTTCCGCTCGGCGTGCTGTGCGTCACGCAGGTGTCCTACGGCGCGGCGTCGCGGCTCATGAGCGCGCGCCTGGCCCGCTGGCGCAAGCGGCGTGCGGCGGCCGAGAAGGCCTCCCGATCGGACGTCGGGGCCGACGCGCGGGCGGACGAGCCGCCGGCGGCGGCGTCCGCCGCGGCGGTGGCGACGGGTGAGCCGCCGCCCCCGCCGGTGGTCGTCGAGTCGCGCAAGCGCGTGCCGAGCACCGCGCTGGCCTGGCAGGAGACGTTCGACTTCGGCACCGGGGGCGCCGAGTCCTTCCAGCTGCCGCCGGTGGGACTGCTGAAGGTGCCCGACGCCTCGGAGCCCAGGGTCACCCACGAGGCCCTGCACGAGAACGCCGAGACCCTGCGGCGCAAGCTGCAGGACTTCGAGGTCGACGGCCGCATCGTGCAGGTGAGCCCGGGGCCCATCATCACCTCGTACGAGTTCGAGCCCGCGGCCGGGGTGAAGATCAGCCGGGTCGTGAACCTCGCCGACGACCTGGCGCTGGCGCTCAAGGCGGCCTCCGTGCGCATCGTGGGGCCCATCCCCGGGCGCGGCACCGTGGCCATCGAGGTGCCGAACGCCGAGTCGGCGATGGTCTACCTGCGCGAGATCTTCGCCGCGCCGGACTTCGCCGATCCCAAGCGCCGGCTGCCGCTGGCGCTCGGCAAGGACGTGACCGGCACCGCCGTGGTCTCGGACCTCACGGCGATGCCGCACCTGCTCGTGGCCGGGGCCACGGGCACGGGCAAGTCCGTCGGCCTCAACGCCATGATCTGCTCGATCCTCTACAAGACGACGCCGGCCGAGGTGCGCTTCCTGATGATCGACCCCAAGCGCCTGGAGCTCTCGATGTACGAGGGCATCCCGCACCTGCTGGCGCCCGTGGTGACCGACGCCAAGGAGGCCGCGGCCCGGCTGCGCTGGATCGTCGGCAAGATGGACGAGCGCTACAAGCAGCTGCAGGCGAAGCAGGTGCGCAGCATCGAGGGCTACAACAAGGTCGTCGAGCCCGGCGAGCGGCTGCCGTACTGGGTCGTCGTCATCGACGAGCTGGCCGACCTGATGCTGGTCTCGGCCGGCGACGTGCAGACCTCGCTCGTCCGGCTGGCCCAGCTGGCGCGTGCCATCGGCATCCACCTCATCGTGGCCACGCAGCGGCCCTCGGTCGACGTGGTCACCGGGCTCATCAAGGCCAACTTCCCCACGCGCATCGCCTTCCAGATGGCCTCCAAGGTCGACTCGCGCACCGTGCTCGACGCCAACGGCGCCGAGACGCTGCTGGGGCGCGGCGACATGATCTTCGTGCCGCCGGGCGCCAACAAGCAGGTGCGCGTGCACGGCGCCTGGGTCGGCGACGAGGAGGTCAAGGCGATCTGCGAGTTCCTCCGCAAGCAGGGCACGGCCGTCTACGAGGAGGTCGTGCTGCCGGCCGAGGAGGGCGGCGGCGAGGGCGGCGACGGCGCCGAGCGCGACGACCTCTACTGGGACTGCGTGCGCCTGGTCATCGGCTCGCGCCAGGCCTCGATCTCGTTCCTGCAGCGCCGCATGGGCCTGGGCTACCCCAAGGCCGCGCGCTTCATCGACATGATGGAGCAGGACCGCATCATCGGCCCCGGCCAGGGCGCCAAGCCTCGCGAGATCCTCCAGGGCCCGGAGTTCCTCCAGAAGATGGGCCGGTAGTCCGGCGCGCTGCCCCGCCGGCGGGCGGCGGCACGAGATGCGCGAGGAGCTGGGTGGTGCTCCCCCGGCGCCTGGTGGCGAGGGCGACGACGTCGTCGAGGTGCGCGGCGGTGTAGCGCAGCCCGGGCGCGGCCATCTGATCTGCGAGCGGGGCCATCTGGGTGTCCTCGTTCGCCGCCGGCGGTGGCGTGAGCAGGCGATCATAGGCGCTGGGCGCGTGCGGCGTCACCCGCAGGTCGCGCACACGCGGATCGGCGGGGACCACGAGGTCGAGCCGCGGCGGCTGGCGGGCAAGCGCCGGCGGCGGTGAGCGGGAGGCCGCCGAAACACCGCTTGCCGCGGCGTCAGTGGGTCACTTACAGCAGGGCTCGGAACTCTTCTTCGGTCAGTCCTGCGTCACGCACGATGCCGCCCATGGTGAGGGCATTCACCGGGTTGTGACGTGGAATGGTCACGATCCGCACACCATCGGTCATGACTATATGCTTCCCCTGGCGGGCGACGCGGAAGCCGGCCTTCTGGAGAGCGCGGACGGCATCCTGATGGTCGACGCCGGCGATGCGCGGCACGCTCTAGGAGGCGACGTCAACTTCGCGAACAACGGCACCTTCAAGCAAGGTATCGCGAGTGGCCAGGTACGCCTGGATCGCGTCCTGGATGTTCTCGAGGGCCTCTTCCTCCGTGGAGCCCTGTGACCAGCAGCCCGGGAGGCCTGGAACCGAGATGCTATATCCCTCGTCGGTCTTGAGTAGCGCGATCTTGTAGCGCATTCGACACCCCCCGAACCCAGTCTAAGGCTGACGCGCGAGCCCTGCTCGGTCAAGCTAGGACCGTGGCCGCTTCTTCGTCAACGTCCCAAGTCGCAGACACTTCCTTGGGAGCAGGGCCGCTGGGCGTACCGGAGCCGGCGCTTCGCCGCCAGCGCGGCCACGCTCTACGCCAGCGTGCGCGCGGCGAAGGCCGCCAGGGTGACGGAGTCGCTGCGCCGGACGGGCGGGCACGGAGAACGCTGGCTTGGCCTCGACCTCCTGCCCTCGGCCAGCCTCTTCGAGCGCGCCTGGCCGCGCCTGTGCGCCGGCTACGCCGCCGAGGTGCTGGGCAGCTAGGCGACGGCAGCCGCGCCCGATCCGCGCGCGCCGCGCTGGACGCGGTGGCCCAGGCGCCCGTGGAGGAGGCGCCGGCGGTCGGCCTGGGCCGCGAGCACCGGCTGGCCGGGGGCTCGCTGGCCGGCGCCGCCCTGGTGGTGGCGGGCAGGGTGGCCCACCTCATGGCCTTCCCGGCGGCCGGGGGGATGTGACCGCCGCTGTCACGGTCGGGATACAGGATGCCGCCGTTACCAGGAGGCGCGATGGCCACCGTCCGGATCTCCAGCGCCAGCAAGGCAGCGGTCCTGCGGTTCCCGTGCGGTCACTCGGAGCCCGACACCACCGTCGGCCCGCGGGTCCGGACCGCCGGCGGGCGGGCAGTCTGGATCCCCTGCCGGGCGTGCAACGTCATCGTTCTCGCCTGCGCGCCGGCCCTCGGCCCCCGGCGGCGTTTCGGGAAGAACCTGACAGCGCGCCTGTCTTGACAGTATCCGCGCGGATTCACGAAAATGGCTGGACGGTGCCGCGGGGCGACCAGCTATCCAGGCAGTGGCGGCTGCTCCAGATGATCGACCGTCCACAAGGGGTGACGGTCGACGACGCGGCCCGCGCCCTCTCCTGCACGATCCGGACGGTCTGGCGCGACCTCGACGTCCTGCAGAAGGCCGGCTTCCCCCTCTACACCGAGCGCGCCGCCGACGGCAACCGCGGCGTCTGGCGGGTGACCGAGGCCTTCAAGCGCGCGCTGCCGCTGAAGCTCACCCTGGGGGAGCTGGCGGCGCTGGTGATGAGCCGCCACCTGCTGGCGCCGCTAGGCCTGAGCGTGCTGGGCCCCGAGGTCGCCTCGGCCTTCGACAAGATCCAGCACGTGCTCAGCCGCGACGCGCTGAAGGTACTCGACCCGATCCGCGACCGCCTCGGCGTGCGCCCCACCGGCGCCAAGCTCCAGGCCCCCGCCGCCGAGCACCTGCCGAAGATCCACCAGGCCCTGGCCGAGCACCGCACGCTGAAGACGCGCTACTACTCGGCCAGCCGCGACAGCGTCGACGAGCGCCGGATCGACCCCTATCACCTCACGCTCCACGACGGCGGCCTCTACCTGGTCGGCCACTGCCACCTGCGCGACGCGCTCAGGATCTTCGCCGTCGAGCGCATGCGCACGGTGGAGCTGACGCTGCGCCGCTTCGACGTGCCGGCCTCGTTCGACGCGGAGGCGTACCTGGCCGGGGCGTGGGGGATGCTGCGCGGCGACCTCGTCACCGTGCGCGTGGTCTTCGCCCGGGCGCTGGCGCCGTACATCCGCGAGCGGCTGTGGCATCCGTCGCAGAAGCTGCGCGATCTGCCGGACGGGCGGGTGGAGATGACGCTTCACGTCGCCGACACCCTGGAGGTGCGGCGGTGGATCCTGGGGTATGGGGTGCAGGCGGAGGTGGTGGAGCCGGCGGGGTTGAGGGAGGCGTTGAGGGTGGAGGCGGAGGCGCTGGCCGTCCGCCTCGGCTCTGAGCGCAAACCGTTGGCGGCTGTCAGCCCCGCTAAGGAGCGTCGCCGCACGGCTGGCCGGCGCAAGGCAGCTGCAGGCCTGCGGACTTGATCACGCGCGCCTCATACGAGTCTCATTTGGCCCGGGTTGGACGCGGGGACGTAGGCCCAGGTCGACACGCCATGATCGTTCAACAGCGCGTCGATCTCCCCGCACCGCCGGCCGACGGGCAGCGCGAGCCGCGGTCTCGGCGTGTCGGCATAGAAGGTCGTATTCCGGTACGCCTCGAGCAGCGAGTCAGGACGCGTCACAGCGGTTCCCCGCGCCAGGGTTTGGCGCGCCTCGCGACGCCACCGTATCATCCGAGCGGCAGTGCGCGCCTGGATAGCTAACACCGACTACGAGTGGTATCGGTTCCTGTCGGGCCGTCCCGATCTCGATGAGGTGAACTTCTGGCGTCCGAGCAGCGGCACGTTCCGGGCGCTCTCACCCGGCGGGCCCCTCCTGTTCCGGCTGAAGGCTCCGCACAACAAGATCGCCGGCCTCGGGTTCTTCGTCCATTTCTCGGTGCTCCCCGCGAGCCTGGCCTGGGCGGCCTTCGAGGCGAAGAACGGCGCGGCCTCCGAAGCGGCGATGCGCGAGAGGATCGAGAAGTACCGGCGACGCCGCCGTGAGGAGGGCGACGCCGGCCTCGACTACAAGATCGGCTGCATCATTCTGGCCGAGCCGACCTTCTTCCCGGAGCGCGACTGGATCGACCAGCCGCGCGACTGGCATCCGAACACCGAGGTCGGGCGCACCCAGGACCTGACGGCGGGCGAAGGCCGGCGGATCTGGCACGCCGTGATGGATCGCCTGCGCGGCAGCCGCGTCTCCGAGCCGACACCTCTCGATCGATTCGGCGCTCCCGTCCTCGTCCGCCCGCGTCTCGGACAGGGCGCGTTCCGGATTCTCGTGACCGATACGTATCAGCGCCGGTGTGCCGTCACCGGAGAGCGAACGCTCCCCGTCCTCGAAGCAGCGCACATCCGGCCCTACGCCGCCGGCGGGCCCCACGAGGTCACGAACGGCCTGCTCCTTCGCTCCGACCTGCACACCCTCTTCGATCGCGGCTACGTCACCATCACGCCCGACTACCGGCTGGAGGTCAGCCGGCGCATCCGCCAGGAGTTCGAGAACGGGCGCGACTACTACGCCTTCAGCGGCCGAAAGATCGTGCTCCCTGATGCGAGTGACGCGCAGCCCGACCCGGTGTTGCTCGACTGGCACAACCACCGCGTTTTCCGGCCTTGAAGGCCCTCAAGGAGGCAGGCCAGCGCTTGGCAAAGAAACCGAAAAAGGATGGCACGTCGAACCCGACAAGCGCCGCAACGGTAGGCTACGAGCAGCAGCTCTGGCAGATGGCCGACGCGCTGCGCGGCAGCATGGATGCCGCCGAGTACAAGCACGTCGTCCTCGGCCTGATCTTCCTCAAGTACATTTCCGACGCCTTCGAGGAGCAGCACGCGAAGCTCGTCGCCGACAAGAAGAGCGGCGCGGATCCCGAGGACCCCGACGAGTACCGCGCCCAGAGCATCTTCTGGGTGCCGCCCGAGGCGCGCTGGACGCATCTGAAGGCGCAGGCGAAGCAGTCCACCATCGGCCGCCTGGTGGACGACGCCATGGCCGGCATCGAGCGCGACAACCCAGCGCTCAAGGGCGTGCTGCCCAAAGACTATGCGCGCCCCGCGCTCGACAAGACGCGGCTCGGCCAGCTGATCGACATGATCAGCAACATCAAGGTCGGCGACGAGGCCGCCCGCGCCAAGGACGTGCTCGGCCGCGTCTACGAATACTTCCTCTCGCAGTTCGCGAGCGCCGAGGGCAAGAAGGGCGGCGAGTTCTACACGCCGCGCTGCGTGGTGAAGCTCCTGGTCGAGATGCTCGAGCCCTACCGCGGCCGCGTCTACGACCCCTGCTGCGGCTCGTCGGGCAGTTCGTGCAGTCGGTGGAGTTCAAGGCGAAGTCGGCGTTGCCTTTTGGCGGCGTTCCGTATCAGAGACAAGTCACCCCGCCTGTACTTTCCCCCGATGATCGAGGAGTCCGGGCTCACCGCTTTTAAGGCGCAGTGCATTCCGACCGACCCGGCGCTATTGGGCGTCGACGACTACAAGGCCTTCCTCCAGCAGCGCCGCACGCTGGTCGCAAAACGCCTTAACGAGTTTCTCGGCGCCTAATCATCGTGGATGCCATCGCGGAGGAGAGTCAGCTCAACCGTTCAGCGCGCCGCCGTCCATGACTGATGACGGCGATGCCGTGGTCCGTCTGCGCGCCTTCGACTTCCTCGGCGAGCAGCGCCGCCGCTTCGGCGACGCCTCCATCCCGCGCACCGTCCTGGAGCGCGGCTTCGACTTCGAGGGCCAGCGCGTCCCCCTGATCGGGCCGCAGGGCATATTCAAGCCGGCCATCCTGCCCGAAATCCCTCTGACCATCACCACCGCCCCGCCGGTCGAGCACCGCGAGCGGCCCTACGACGACGGCTTCGTGGAAGGTGGGTTCCTCCGCTACCGGTACCGGGGCACCGACCCGGCCCACCGCGACAACGTCGGCCTCCGGCTGGCGATGCAACGGCAGACGCCGCTGATCTACCTGCACGGCATCGTCCCCGGCCTCTACGAGCCGGCCTGGCCGGTGTTCATCGTGGAGGATCAGCCCGAGGCGCTGACCTTCATCGTGGCGATCGACGACCAGGTCGCCGCTCCGGCCGCCTGGCAGGTCAACGATTCGGCGGCGCTCACCGCGCGACGGCAGTACATCACGGCGGTGGTGCGCAAGCGACTGCATCAGCGGGGGTTCCGGGAGCGCGTCCTGCGCGCGTACCAGCAGTGCTGCGCCATCTGCCGGCTCCGGCACGACGAGCTGCTGGAGGCGTCCATCCGCTGGGGGAGCCGGTCGTGCCCAACGGCCTTGCCCTCTGCAAGCTGCATCACGCTGCCTTCGACTCCTACATCATCGGCGTGACACCGGATCTCGAGGTGAAGATCCGGCTCGACGTGCTGGAGGAGATCGATGGGCCGATGCTCCTGCACGGGCTGCAGGGCTTCCAGAACCGGCGCATCCACGTGCCGCGCCCCGAGCACCTCAAGCCGAATCGCGACTTCCTGGCCGAGCGCTACACGCTGTTCCGCCGAGCCGGCTGATTCAGCCGGCGCCGCCTCCACCGCGCGAGCTGCGTGTTCAGGTCGGCGCCGGCTCCAGTGACACCCGGGAGCGCTCAGCCGAGGCCGATGGCGGCCTCGTGGAGGCGCTCGTCGGCTGTCAGGAGCTCGAGCCCCTGGAATCGGCGTCGGGCGAGCACGAACGTGGCGAGGTGGATGGCGTCGAGAGTCCGCAGGGGGCGGCTGGCGGCGACGGCACATGCCGTCTCGCAGACGTTGCGATTGATCTCCCAGAGCTCACACCGCGCCCAGATGGCGGCGACGTCTCGCTCGAGCTCGACGAGCCGAGCCTCGGGAGCCCCGGCGAGGGTGCGCAGGCGTATCAGGGCCCGGCACGACTCCACGAGGGCGAGCCGCGACGAGACCAGCAAGCGGGCCGACCGGATCCGCTCTTCGAGCGCCGGCGATGTGCCCGTTTCCAGGACGGCGCGTAGCACCGCGGACGTGTCGAGATAGAGCAACCTCGAGTCAGGCGCGGTCGCTGCGAATCTCGTCGAGGAGCCGTGCCGCCGTGCCGGCGGGAAGACCGAGGCCCTTCACGCTCCATGTCCAGTCGCCCTTGGGCCGGCTGGGTCGTGTGATCTCCCCCGCGTCGGCAAGCGCCTGGAGTTGCTCCTCCAGCGAGGCGCTGTCCGCGGCCTGCCGGCGAGCGGGGCGGAGCTCCGCGACGACTTCGTCGCGATCGGTGATCAGGACGGTTTCCCCGGTCTTCACCAGCCGCAGGTATTCGGACAGCCGCGCCTTGAGTTGCTTGACTCCGACGGCCTTCATGCCTCGATGGTAGTCCCCGGTGGTCACCGGGTCAAGGTTGGTGAGCCGCCGGGGAGCGTGGAGACCCCGGCTGGCTGCCGCCGGGGCGCTGCCCGCGCCGGCCCGAAACTCGATCGAGTCAGTACCGGATGCGCACGCGGTAGGTGAGCTTCGCCGCGCCCTCGGCGGCCACCGGCACCTCGAAGCGGAGCGTGTGGGCCTCGATCTTCGTGCCGGTATGGCTGGCGTGCAGCACCTGCCAGTCGCCGGGCACGGGCTCGATCACGCTGACCGTCTGCGCCTCCTTCTTGTGGTTGCGCAGCGCGATCTCCCACTCGACCTCCCAGACGTGGCCGGCGATCTTGCGGAAGTCGCGCTGCACGCGCTCGCCGACCACGTCGAAGGCGTCGCCGACCTTGATCTTCACGCGCTCGTCCTTGGGGGTGTGCTCGATCCAGTCCTCGCCGATGAACTGCTGGCTGCCGCCGGCGTCGGCCTTGTAGACGCGCAGCTTGCCCTTCGGCAGCGGCACGCCCAGGCGGTTGTCCTTGCTGTTGCGCAGCTCCAGGTACACGCCGATCTTCTGGTGGGACACGGGGACGCCGTACTGCGTCCGGTAGTAGTCCAGGGCGCCGTAGTAGATGAGCTGCTTGCGCAGGCCGACGTCGGAGGCGGCCAGCAGCGCGAGCTGCTTGGTCTGGTTGTCCTTGATCGTGGTCCGGCCGTCGAGCGTGTAGAGGTGGTACTCGAAGAAGCCCTCGGACGTGAAGTCCTGCCGCGCGGCGGCCGGCGACGCCGCCTTCGCCGACAGCTCCATCACCCGGGCGTCGCGGCGCGGGTCGCGCGCGCGGTTGACGTCGCCGGCCACCAGCTTCAGCGCGGCCTGGCGGTACGTCGCGCCGCTCTTGTTGTCGATGGTGACCCAGCCGGTCAGGTCGCCGCGCGTGTCGGCGGCGTTGACCACGAGCACGTAGTCGGCCTTCCACGTGATGCCGCCGGTGAGGTACGAGGCCTCCACGCGCTGGGGCGCCGCGGACTGGTTGCGCAGGAGCCAGGCGAGCGTCGGCCGCAGCACGAGGTTGTCGGGCAGGGCGGGGAGCACCACGCGGCCGCCATGACCGAGGTGCACCTGGCCGTTGATCTCGTAGACGGGGCCGTTCGTCGACAGCAGCGTGGCGTCGTGATACGTGCCGTCGCCGTGGTGGAGGCGCACCTTGCGGCCGACGTACTTCTCCATGAGCTTCTGGCTCGACAGCAGGTCGTACTCGTAGTTCTGCTCGAGGATCCTGAGCGCGGCCGGGTCGGTGAGCGACTTGAGGTGCACCGTGGTCGGGTCGATGAGGGCGGCGACGTCCATGAACTGCACCTCGCCGGTGCCCGCGGGCAGCCGCGCCTCGCGCACGTCCTTCACGAGGCCGAGGTTGCCGTTGTAGATCGTCACCATGACGTCGCGCTGCGTCTCCGCCGTGATGGTCAGCGGCCCGGCCGGCGCCGCTGCCGCCGGCCCCGCGAGCGCCCCTGCCAGCACTGCCGCCAGGATCCTCCTCTTCATCGCCGTCCCTCCCGGAACCGATTCGACTGCCACGCCCGTTGGACCGGTCCCGGCGCGGGAAGTTCCCGCCCTCGTGGCCGGGCGACCAGATTCCAGGCGGGGACCTCTCGGCAGGGGGGCCGCGGCGGCGGCCCCCCTCCGGGGATTCAGGAGCCTGTCGGAGTGACGGGTGCGGAGGTCACCAGGCGGCGATGGCGGGATCGATCCGCATGACGGCGTAGCCGCCGACGGCGCCGGCGCCGAATCCCGGCGCGAACACCCGCTGCGGGCCGCGGATGGTGCCGTCGCGGATGGCGTCGTGCAGGGCCACGGGGATGCTGGCGGCCGAGGTGTTGCCCACCCGCGCGATGTCGAAGTACAGGCGCGCGGGATCGAGGCCGGCCTCCCGGGCCAGGCGCCGCACCATCGTCTCGTTCGCCTGGTGGGGAACGATGAGGTCCACCGCGTCCAGACAGGAGCCCGGACCGCCTCCCGGATGCGGCAGCGCCGCCAGCTCGCGCGTCATCTGGGCCAGGTAGCGCGCGACGAGCGCGCGCACCTCGGCGCCGAGCACGGTGAAGCCGTTGTCGAAGGCGGGATTGGGCCAGAGGATCGACGTCACCTCGGGCATCGGCCCGCTGGCGTACGTCTGGAGCACCTCGACGTCCGGCGCCGCCCCCTCGGGCGCCGGCCCGACCACGAGCGCGGCCGCGCCATCGCCGAAGATCATGCGCGACGCCCGGACGGTGCCGATCTTGTCGGAGAACTTCTCCGCGCAGATCAGCAGGATCGGCCGCCCGCTGTCCTGCAGGAGCCCGACGGCTTCCCGGAGCCCGAAGCAGAAGCCGGCGCAGGCCGCGACCAGGTCGAAGGCGACATGCGTCTGGAGCATCCCGAGCTGTCCGGCGACCCACGCCGCCACGGACGGACAGCCCTGCCCGCTGGTGCAGGAGCAGCAGAGGACGCCGCCGAGCTCCTCGGGCGCGCGTCCGGCCCTGTCCAGCGCGGCGTGGGCGGCGGCGAGCGCGAGCTCGTCCAGGCCGCGCGCCGTGTAGCGGCGCTCGGCGATCCCCGTCTTCTGCAGCACGTCGGCCGCCGTCATCGGCGACCAGCAGTACGCCGTGTTGCGCACGAGGTCGTCGTTGGTGCAGACGTGCTCGCCCACCTCGACGGCCAGCGCCTCGAGCCGGGGCATCACCGTGAAGCGCGCGCGCACGTCGATGGGCGGCACGGGGGCCACGGGCCGCGGCTCGATCGCGCGGAGCGCGCGGGCCCGGGCGGGGCGCTCCGCGCGGACCCGGTGGATGAAGCGCTGCACGTCGGCCCGCCGCGGGTGGAGCACGACGACGACGTCGTCCGGCGAGAGCGCGCCGATCGGCGCCAGGCAGGCGGCGTCCGGATCCCAGGGCACCTCGTTGCGCAGCACCATCGCGTGGCGCATCAGCGCTTCGAGCGCCGGCTCGCGATGGCTGTAGCCGAGCACGTCATCCTCGCTGTAGCGCGGCCAGTCGGGGTCGTGGCGGATCAGGCGGTAGGCGAGCCGGCCCGGCTGCCCGATCGCCTCGCCCACCGTCGGGTTCAGCGCCGGGATGCCGGGGCCGGCGGCCCTGTCGGCACGGGCGACGTCGAGGAGCAGGCCGAGCATCGTTTCCTCGGCGCCGGCGTCCCAGGCGGCCGGCAGGGCCCCGGCGCCGGCCTCGACGACCGCGATGCCGTCCCCGGCCTCGGGGCGCTCGAGGACGGGCAGGTAGACGTCGGGACGGCCGCGCGGGACGTCACGCCAGCGGGTGGGGCGCTGCTCGTACATCGTGAGCGTGTGGCGGTGGAGCCAGAAGAGGTGCACGGCGAAGTCCCGGAGCAGCTCGTAGCGCGTCCGGTAGGCGCCCGCGTCGAGGCGGGCGACGATGTCGTGCGCCGAGCGTGCCTTCTCCGAGAAGTCCCGCCGCACGACCGCCTCGAAGTCGTCCAGCGTGTCGAACAGCGAGAAGTCGAGCTCGGGGAAGAAGTTGCACGGGAACACGATCCGGCCGTGGCGGTTCACATGGAACGGCTTCATACACTCCCCCAGCGAGAGGTGTCGAGACCGGCCACCGTACGGCCGCCCCACGCCCACCCACAAGCCGGGAAAAATGTTTCCGTGCGCCACGCCGCGCCGGCTGTAGAAACGACCCCGGGGAGCGGTCGCGCCCACGCGAGGACGTCACCGGTCCACGCGCACCACGAGGCGGACAGTGTCTGGCAGCGTCCGCGGCTCGGCCTCCGGCTGCCAGCTGCCGAGGCGCGCGAGCTCGCGCACGAGGTCGGGGTAGCGCTCGCGCGGCACCGTGATCTCGACGATTCGCGCGCCGCCCCCGGCACGCCGAGCGGCGGCGTTTCCGCGGAAACGCCGCGCCAGGTCGGCGAGCGCGGCCTCGGCATCGGCGGGGTCGGCGACCACGAGCCGTCCGCTGACGTCTGCGGCCACGACGTTGCGGGTCGCGCCGAGCCGACCCGCGGTGTCGGCCGCCTTCTCGCCCGCCTTGCTCTTCCGGTCGGCCAGGGGCTCGCCGGCCTTGCCTTCCTCGGGGCCCGGCGTGCGCGCGACGCCGGGCGGCGCCGGGCTCGCCGGAGTCTGGAGCGCCGGCGGCTGGACGCCGCGCTCCGCGCGATGCGGCGTGGACGCCGTCGGTGCCCGGCCCGCCGGCGTCTCACGGGTCGGCGCGCGGGCCGTCCGCTGTTCGACGTCGGCTTCGGGCGCTCGCCCCGCGCCCGCGGCCCCGCCGGGGGCCGGCGTCTCGGCGGCCGGCGGCGGGCCCGCATCGCGCTCCGTCGTCGCGAACTCGCGTGTTGCCGGCGCCTTCGAGGCCGCGTCCGGCTTCGCCGGAGCCATCGCCTGGCCGGAAACGGTGTCCGGGGACGATGGAACGGCTTGCGGCGCGGTCGCGCGTTCGTGGCGCTCTCCGTCCGCGACGTCGCGCGCCCGGTCAGCCGCGCCGGGTGCCTCGATGGGCCGGCTCGCGACCGCAGGCGCGCGGTCCACGCCCGCGCCGGGGTCTCCGAACTGGTCGACGCGCTGCTGCTCCTCGACGCCGCGGAACACGAGCACGGCGAGACCGCCGACCAGGAGGAGTGCCATCGCCTCGAGCGGCAGCTTCACCGTCCACGGCACGAGCAGCGCGCGCACCAGGCGCCGGGGCCACGGCTCCGGCCGCGCGGCGGCGAGCACGCGGTCCACGAAGCCGGCCGGCGCGCGGTCGGCGGGCAGCGCCTGCACGAGGCCGACCGCCTGCCGGAAGCGCTCGAGCTCGCGACGGCACTCGGGGCACCCGGCCAGGTGCGCCTCGAGGCCTGGGCGCTCGTCCGGGGTGAGCACCTCGTCGACCAGGGCCGAGAACAGCTCGCGCGCGTCGTGACAGGTCACGGCAGGAAGCGCTCCAGCTTGGCCTTGAGGTCCATCCGCGCCCGGTGCAGTCGCGAGCGGACGGTGCCGGGCTCCAGATCCAGCGCCTCCGCGATCTCCTCGTACGAGAGGCCCTCGACGTCCCGGAGCACCACCACGATGCGCCGGTCGTCCGGCAGCTCGGCGATCGCCTGGCGCAGCGCCGTCTCCAGCTCGCTGCGCTCGACGGCGGCCGCCGCGCCGAGCTCGGCGCTCGGTGTCTGCCGCAGGAGATCCTCGTCGGCGCGCTCGCGGCGCCGCGCCGCCGACGCCAGCCGGTTCAGGCACAGCCGGGCGGTGATCGCGTGGAGCCACGTCGACAGGCGCGCCTCGCCGCGGAACTCGCCGATGGCGCGGTACGCGCGCACGAACACCTCCTGGGCGACCTCCTCGGCCTCCGCGGCCCGGCCCAGCATGCGGGCGGCCACCGCGAACACGCGGTGCTGGTAGGCCCGGACCAGCTCCTCGAAGGCGGCTGGCTCGCCGGCGCGCAGCCGCTCGAGCAGGCCCGGCGGATCGGGCACCGGCCCTCGCACGTTAGACCGACCTCCCGGGGGCGAGTTCCCAGGCTACCCACCGGCGGCCGTGGCGGGAACGCCTCGGCGGGGCTGTCAGACGTGGTGCTCCCGGCTTGGGACCGAGACGCCTGGCGTCATCACCTCGGCGGCGCGAAGAGCGCCGGCCAGTCGACCACCCGCCGGCCGTGCCACGTCGGGCCCTCGCGGACGAAGGCCCACTCGGGATTGCGGCCGACGTCGCGAAGCGCGGCGCACACGGCCTCGAACACCGGCACGTCGGTGTCGGCGCACTCGAAGTACGTGACGAAGTCGTAGGCGCCGTCGGGCGCCGGGTGCTCCAGGGCCTTGTACGTGCGGCGCATGATGCACGGGATGCCGGCCTCGGCGGCGAGCGCGTGGCCCTCGGCGATCATGCGGCCGGCGTCGTCGTAGCGCGGCAGGAAGTACGTGTGCCGCTCCATCCACCCCTTGCCCCACCAGGCGGCGGTCTTGCTCATCGGGATCAGGAACCCGTTCGGCATGGCCTCACCGCGCGCCTGGCCGACGGCGCGGCCGTACGCCCAGCGCTCCATGGCCCCGCTGGTGTAATCCCGTGGCCGGACCACCCCGCCGAGGACGCGCACGTCGGCGTGCGCGGCGAGGCGCTTGGCGGCCTCTTCCGTGAAGGCGCGCACGCGGTCGGACTCCGGCGAGGCGACGTGCACGACCCACGCGGCGTCGAGGACGCCGTCGTCGGCGATGGCGCCGGGCCGGGCGGCGTGCCGGCGGAGGAAGGCCACCGCGTGCGGCGCGCCCGGCGAATCGAACTCGCCGGCCAGCCCCAGGCGGCGGACGAGCTCGGGCACGGGCGCCGCGGCGAGCGCGCCGGCGTCGGCGCCCGGCCGCGGCCGGAGGCACAGGTAGGCACCGTGGCGGAGAACCTGGGTCGAGAGAACGTCGACCGAAGACATGCTAGGATTCCCGGCCATGATACGACACGACGCCCGGAACATGCGGCTGCTGTCCCAGCACCTCCTGAACGGGTTCGGCAACGTCGGCGAGGGCATGGCCGTCCAGCTGACGCGCGACAAGCGGCGCATCCTCTGGCTCGCGCACGAGTCGGCGCCGAAGAACCTGACGGCCGTCGACGTGAGCAATCCCAGGAAGCCGGCGGTCGTGTTCCAGAACGACCTGCCGCACGAGCGGATGCGCTCGAACAACCTGGACGTGGTCGGCGACCTGCTGGTGGTCGCCTACCAGACGAGCGCGCCGGGGCTGACGCCGGCGGGCTTCGAGATCCTCGACGTGGCCGACCCCACCAAGCCCAGGAAGGTCGGCTTCTTCGACGCCTCGGGGCCGCACTCGCGCGGCGTGCATCACCTCTGGTTCGTGGACGGCAGCTTCGTGCACTGCGCCTCGGGCGCGCCGGACTTCAGGCCCCGCAACCAGCGCGACGACCAGTTCTACCGGATCGTCGACGTCCGCCGGCCGTCGAAGCCCGTGGAAGTCGGCCGCTGGTGGCTGCCCGGCACGCGCGACGGCGACACCGAGCCGCCCCCGGCGCGGCATCCGAAGTTCGACGCCGGATACCGGGCGCACAACACCAACGTCTACCCCCAGCGGCCGGACCGGGCCTACATCGGCTACCTGGACGGCGGCGCGGTCGTCCTCGACATCTCGGACATGGGCAAGCCCAGGCTGGTGGCGCGGTGGGACTACCACCCGCCGATGCCGGGCTTCTGCCACACCGTGCTGCCGCTGTTCGAGCCCGGGCTGCTGGTGGTCAGCGACGAGTCCACCAAGGACGGCGGCCTCGACTGGCCCAAGCTGGTCTGGGTCCTCGACAACCACGTGGAGAGCAAGCCCACGCCCATCGCCACGTGCCCGCTGCCGCCGCTCAAGAAGTTCGCCAGGCGCGGCGGACGCTTCGGCGCCCACAACCTGCACGAGAACCGGCCCCTCCCCGGCACGTGGCGCTCCGAGAAGGTCGTGGTCGGCACGTTCTTCAACGGCGGGGTGCGGGCCTTCGACCTCTCCGATCCGTTCCACCCGGTGGAGGTGGCCCACGCGGTGCCGCCGGCGCCGCGCAAGTCGCCCAAGAAGGCCATCCAGCTCAACGACGTCTTCGTGGACGACCGCCAGGTGCTCTTCACCGTCGACCGCATGATCGGCGGGCTCTACGCGTACGAGCTGAAGGTGTAGGAGGTGCGGTCATGAGCGACACGCCGCGGGCGCTCTCGAGACGGCGGTTCCTGGGCGGCACGCTGGCCGCCGGGGCGGCGGCGGGCATCGGCCCGTGGGGGCCCGTGCACGCGCAGCCGGCGCGGAAGACGCTGATCTACGCCAAGAACGAGGACATCGGCCAGCTCAACCCGTACTTCGTCAACCACGGCGTGTTCGAGGCGCTGAACAACCACATCCAGGAGCCGCTGGTCCGCTTCGACTACGAGAAGCGGGCGTGGGAGCCGGTGCTGGCCGAGTCGTGGACGGTGGAGGACGGCGGCCGCACCTGGGTGTTCCGGCTCCGCGAGGCGAAGTTCCACTCCGGCGAGCCGTTCACCGCCGCCGACGTGAAGTACACGTTCGAGACCGTCGTCAAGGAGAAGTCGGCGGGGCCGATCAAGGCCAACCTGTTCATGATCGAGAGCATCGCCGTGCGCGACCCCCGGACGGTGGCCATCCGCTGCAAGGGCCCGACGCCGGGCATGCTGTCCTACATCCAGTCGCGGCCGTCGATCATGAGCCGGGCGCTGGGCGAGAAGGTGGGCTTCGACGAGGCCCACAAGAAGATGGTCGGCACCGGTCCCTACAAGTTCGTCGAGTACGCGCGCGACGAGCATCTGGTGATGGAGCGGAACCCCGACTACTGGGGCCAGAAGGCGAAGATCGAGCGCGTCGTCTACCGGCCCATTCCCGACAACACGGCGCGGGTGACGGCGCTGCGGGCCGGCCAGGTCGACGCCATGGCCCAGGTGGCGCCCTTCGACATCGCCAAGCTCCAGCAGGTGCCGGACATCACGCTGCACTCCGTCCGCGCCGCGCGCATCCACATGCTGTTCATGAATCCCATCACGCCGCCGCTGCAGAACCGGCTGGTGCGCCTGGCCATCCACCACGGCATCGACGTGGACACGATCCTCAAGACGGTGCTGGAGGGCCGGGCCTTCCGGCTGAGCCAGCTCTGCGGGCCCTCGCAGGTCATGACCCACGACCCCGACCTGAAGCCCCTGCCGTACGACCCCGAGCGCGCGAAGAAGCTGCTGGCCCAGGCCGGCTACCCGAACGGCGTGGACATCGAGTTCCACGACTACCCGGCCTACGCCGAGTACAAGCCCATGGGGCTGGCCGTGGCCGAGCAGCTCAAGAAGGTCGGCGTGCGCGTGGACATCAAGCCGCTCGAGACCAGCGTGTTCCGGCGGCGGTGGTTCGCCGGCGAGCTGTCCTTCTACTTCATCCCCTACGGCAACGTGGCCGAGGACGCCTCGGCCTTCCTCAAGGCGTACTTCCGCTCCGACCAGGACAGGCGCTCGCGCTACAAGAACCCCGAGGCCGACGCGCTCTTCGACCAGCAGGAGGCCGAGCTGGACACCCGGAAGCGCCAGGCGCTGAACCGGCGGCTCATGCGGCTCTTGCAGGAGGACAGCCCCGCGGTGCCGTTCCACAACCCGCTCTACACGGTGGGCACGCGGAAGAAGGTCGTCATGGCGCCGGGGACGCCCACGGGCGGCGAGTTCGTCTGGTTCTGGAAGATGGACATCGCCTGACGCCGGCGGTCGGATGGGCGGCTACCTCGCCACGCGGCTCCTGGCGAGCCTCCTGAACCTCGTCCTCGTCACCGCGCTGGTCTTCGTGATGCTGCACGCGGCCCCGGGCGACCCCGCCGATTACCTGGTCGGCCCCGACGCCACCGAGGCCGACCGCGCCGAGGCCCGCCGGCTCTGGGGCCTGGACCGCCCGCTGCCCGTGCAGTACCTGGCCTACGCGGGCAACGTCCTGCGCGGCGACCTCGGCGCCTCGCTCTACTTCCAGGAGCCCGTCGCCTCGCTCATCCGCAAGCGCGCCGCCGCCACGCTCGAGCTCGGCGCGCTGGCCATCGCCATGGTGCTGGCGTTCTCCTTCGCGCTCGGCCTCACCGCCGGCGCGCGGCCGCACGGCGTGCTCGACCAGGCGGTGATGACGCTGGCCATCTGCGGCGTGGCCATGCCGGCGTTCTGGTTCGCGCTGCTGCTCATCCTGGTGCTGGGCGGCGCGTTCCAGCTCCTCCCCGTGGCCGGGCGGCTGTCGTACGGCGCGGGGCTGACGGAGATCACGGGCCTGCACCTGGTGGACAGCGCGCTCACCGGCAACGGGGCGGCCTTCTGGGACTCGCTCCGCCATCTGCTCATGCCGGCCGCGGCGCTGTCCGGTCCGGGGATCGCGCTGCAGAGCCGCCTGCTGCGCTCGAACCTGCTCGAGGTGATGGGCGAGGACTACGTGCGCACCGCGCGGGCCAAGGGCCTGGGCGAGCGCGCCGTGATCGGCCGCCACGCCGTCTGGAACGCGCTGACCCCGGTGCTCTCGTCGTGGGGCGTGCTGTTCGTCTTCCTGCTGTCGGGCTCGGTGATCGTCGAGACGATCTTCGCCTGGCCGGGGCTCGGCCGGACAGCCATCCAGGCCATCAACAACCGGGACTACCCGCTGGTCCAGGGCGTCGTGCTGGTCTTCACCGTGATCGTGGTCGTCTCCAACCTCGTGGTGGACGCCCTCTGCGCGTGGATCGATCCCCGCGTGCACTACGGGAGGGCGCCGTCGTGAGTCCGCGCGCGGCCGCCACCGGGGCCGCCGCCGTCGCCGCCGCCGAGGCGCCGGCGCGCGCCGCCGCCCCGTCGAGCCTCGTGCCGTGGCACGCGCGGCCGGGGCGCCTGCGCTGCGCGGTCGGCGGCGCCGTGGTGGTCCTGCTGCTGCTCGTCGCCGCGCTGGCGCCCCGCCTGGCGCCGGCGCCGCCCGACCGCCAGGACCTGGTGGGCCGGCTGCAGCCTCCGGCGTGGATGGCCGGCGGCAGCAGCGCCCACGTGCTCGGCACCGACCACCTGGGCCGCGACATCCTGAGCCGCCTCGTGCACGGCGCGCGGGTGTCGGCCATGGTCGGCGTCGCCGCCGTCCTCGTCTCGGGGCTGCTCGGCACCGCCCTCGGCCTCCTGGCCGGCTACTACGGCGCCCGCGTGGACCTGGTGATCATGAAGCTGGTGGAGCTGTTCCTCACCGTGCCCTTCGTGCTCCTGGCCCTGGTCGTCATGGCCCTGTTCGGCCAGGGCCTCGCCATCCTGATCGCCGTGCTCTGCCTGAACCGGTGGATCCACTACGCCCGCGTGGTGCGGGGCGACGTGCTGGCCCTGCGCGAGCGCGAGTTCGTGGCCGGCGCGCGGGCGCTGGGGGCCTCGGACGCGCGCATCATCGCCCGGCACGTGCTGCCCAACACCGTCGCCTCGCTCAGCGTCGTGACCACGTTCTCGCTGGCCACGATCATCCTCATCGAGGCCTCGCTGTCCTTCCTGGGCCTGGGCGTGCCGCCCACCACGCCGACCTGGGGCGGCATGCTCAACGAGTCGCGCTCGTACATGATGCCGTCGTGGTGGACCTCCGTGTTCCCGGGCCTGGCCATCTTCGTCACCGTGCTGGGCGTCAACCTCCTGGGCGACGGCATCCGCGACGCCTTCGACCCGCGCCTGAGGAAGAAGGCGTAGGCGCACGGGCCCGGGCGCCCGCCGGTCCGGGCTCGCCGCGCCGCCGAGCCGTGACCCCGCCTGTCACACCGCCTGTGAGAGGCTAGAGGCCCATGACCGCGACCCGCCCGGGACACCACGCTCGCGACCGCGCCGGCGCGCGGCGCCCGCGATGAGCCGTCCCACCGTCCGCGTCGTCGTCTCCGCGGCCGTCGTCGAGCGCCTCGCCGCGGCGCGCGAGTTCGCCGAGGGGCTCGGGGCGGCCGCGGAGGCGCTCGTCGTCGGGGCCACCCGGGAGGCGGCCGACGACCTGGCGCGGGCCATCGCGGCGCGTCGCGGCGCGACGTTCGGCCTGCACCGGCTGAGCCTGGTGCAGGCGGCGGCGCGGTGCGCGGTGGCCGAGCTGACCCGCCGCGGGCGCGCGCCGATCACGGCACTCGGACTCGAGGCGCTGACGGCGCGGGTGGCGTTCGAGGCGCGCGACGCCGGGGCGCTGGCGTACTTCGGCGACGTCTCGGGGTTCCCGGGGTTCGCCCCGGCGCTCGCCGCCACGCTGGCCGAGCTGCGACAGGCCGGCGCCGAGGCCGGGCGGGTGGCACGGGCCGGCGGCCCCGCCGGCGAGGTGGCCGGGCTGCTCGGTCGCTTCGAGGCGCAGCTCGAGTCCGCGGGCATCGCGGATCGCGCCGCGCTGTTCGAGCTGGCCGCGGGCGCCGCCGAGGCGGGCGAGGCCGACGCCCTGCGCCGGCTGCCGATCGTGCTGCTCGACGTCGCGATCGAGACCGCGGTCGAGCGCCGGTTCGTCCGCGCGCTCACGGCGGTGTCGCCGGCGGTCCTCGTGACGGTCGCGGCCGGAGACGACGCCACGCGCGCCTCGGTCGAGGCGCTGTTCCCGGGCGCCGCCGGCGGCGCCGCCCCGGGCGGGCCACCGGGACCGGCCGGCGACGGGCTGGCGCGCCTGCGGGCCTACCTGTTCGCGGGCGCGGCGCCGCCGCCGGCCGCCGCACCGTCGCCGGACGTCGTCTTCTTCTCGGCGCCCGGCGAGGGGCGGGAGGTGGTCGAGATCGCCCGGCTCGCGCTGGACCGCGCCCGCGAGGGCGTCGCCTTCGACCGCATGGCCGTGCTGCTGCGCGCGCCGGCGGCGTACGCGAGCCTGCTCGAGGCCGCGCTGGCGCGCGCCGGCATCCCGGCGTTCTTCGCGCGGGGGGCGCGGCGCCCCGACCCGGCGGGCCGCGCGTTCCTGGCCCTGCTCGACTGCGCGCGCGAGCGCCTGTCCGCGCGCCGGTTCGCGGAATACCTGTCGCTCGGCCAGGTCCCAACGCTCGACGCCGGCGGCCGGCCGCCGGCGACGTCGCCGCGGTGGACCGTGCCGGACGACGAGGTGCTGGGCGCCCCGGCCGCGGCGGTCGAGGACGACGCCCCGGCGTCGGCCCCTCTCGACGCGCCGCCGCCGGACTCCGACGCCGCCCCCGTCGTCGAGGGCACGCTGCGGGCGCCGTGGCGGTGGGAGGCGATGCTGGTGGAGTCCGCCGTCATCGGCGGGCGCGGCCGCTGGGCGCGCCGCCTCGACGGGCTCGCCGCGGAGTACCGGGTGCGCATCGAGGCGGCCCGCGCGGACGACCCGGAGTCGCCGCGGATCGAGGCGCTCGCGCGCGACCTGGCGAACCTCGAGCACCTGCGGCGGTTCGCCCTGCCCGTGATCGAGCGCCTCGACGCCCTGCCGCGCGCGGCCCCGTGGGGCGAGTGGCTGCCCGCGCTGGAGGGGCTGGCCGCGCTCGGGCTGCGGCGCCCGGAGCGCGTGCTGAGGGTGCTGGCCGAGCTGCGGCCGCTGGCGCCGGTGGGTCCGGTGTCGCTCGACGAGGTGCGCGACGTCCTGCTCGAGCGCCTGGCCTTCCTGGAGCAGCGGCCGCCGGCGAGCCGCCACGGGCGCCTCTTCGTGGGCGGCATCGAGCAGGCGCGCGGCCGGAGCTTCGACGTGGTGTTCGTGCCGGGCCTGGCCGAGCGCGTGTTCCCCCAGAGGCCGCGGGAGGACCCGATCCTCCTCGACGCCGTGCGCGCCCGCATCGACCCCGCGCTGCGCCGGCAGGAGGAGCGCGGCCGCCACGAGCGCTGGCTCCTGCAGCTGGCGGCCGGGGCGGCCACCGGGCGCCTCTACCTGTCGTACTCGCGGATCGACGCCGCGGTCGGCCGCGCGCGCGTGCCCTCCTTCTACGCGCTCGAGGTGCAGCGCGCCCTGACCGGGGCGATCCCCGCGCCCCGCGCGCTCGAGGACGCCGCCGCCGCGGCCGTCGGGGCGCGGCTGGCGTGGCCGGCGCCCGAGGACGCCGGCCGCGCCGTGGACGCCGAGGAGCACGACCTGGCCGCGCTCGACGACGCGCTGCGGGCGCCCGCGGGCGAGGCCGCCGGCCGCGCCCGGTACCTGATCCAGCTCAACGCCTGCCTCGAGCGGTCGCTGCGCGCGCGGTGGGCGCGCTGGAAGTCGCGCAAGTGGATGCCGCAGGACGGCCTGGTCCGCCTCACGGACGGCACGCGGGAGGCGCTGGCCGCGGCGACCCTGCGCGCGCGGGCGTACTCGGTCTCCGCGCTGCAGCGGTTCGCGGCGTGCCCGTACCAGTTCTACCTGTCGGCGATCTGCCGGCTGGAGCCGCGCGAGGAGATCGCCCCCCTGGAGCGCCTGGACCCGGCCACGCGGGGCCGGCTGTTCCACGAGGTGCAGGCCGAGACCATGCGCGCGCTCCAGCGCGCGGGACTGCTGCCGCTCACGGCCGAGCGCGAGCGCGACGCGCAGGCGATCCTCGAGACGACGTTCCGGCGGGTGGCCGAGCGCATGCGCGAGGAGCTGGCGCCGGCCATCGCCCGCGTCTGGGAGACCGGGATGGACGGCATGCGCGTGGACCTCAAGGTCTGGCTCGAGCGCTCCGTCGCCATCCAGCAGGACTGGGAGCCCGTCGCCTTCGAGCTGGCCTTCGGGCTGCCGCGAGAGCCGGCGTTCGACCCCCGCAGCGTGACCGCGGAGGCCGTGGTCGGCGACTTCCGGCTGCGCGGCATCGTGGACCTGATCGAGCGCCGGCGGGCGCCCGGCGGGCGACCGGGCGGCCGCGGGGCGGCGCGCGGCGCGCCGCCGGGGCCCGCCGGCGCCGCCGACGCGCTGCGCGTGACCGACTACAAGACCGGCGGCAACTACACGCGCTGGCGCATGGTCGTCGGCGGCGGCGAGACGCTGCAGCCCGTGCTCTACCCGCTGGCGGTGGAGTCCGTGCTGGGCGCGCCCGTGGTCGAGGGGCGGCTCTTCTTCTGCACGCGCGAAGGCCGCTTCGAGGAGCGGGTGGTGCGGCTCGACGAGGACGCGCGAGCCAGGGGCATGCAGGTGCTGGCCGCCGTGGACGAGGCCGTCGCGCGCGGCTTCCTGCCCGCGGCGCCGCGCCCGCGCGCCGGCGCCCGTCCGGGGGCCTGCGAGTTCTGCGATTTCCGTCCCGTCTGCGGCCCCGACGAGGAGCGCCGGTCGCAGTACAAGGACGCGCTGGCGCTCGCCGCGCTCCAGCGGCTGCGAGGCCTGCCCTGACCGCGTCTGCCCGGCCGGCACCCGCACCGGCGGTGGCGCCGCTGGTCGACGCCGCCGAGCGCGAGCGGATCCGCACGTCGCTCGGCGAGTCGCTCGTCGTCGAGGCCGCGGCGGGGACCGGCAAGACCACGGAGCTGGTCGGGCGGCTCGTCAACGTGCTGGCCGAAGGCCGCGGCCGGGTCGACAGCATCGTCGCGATGACCTTCACCGAGCGCGCCGCCGGCGAGCTGAAGCTCCGGCTGCGCGCCGGGCTCGAGGACGCGCGCCGGCGCGCGGCCGACGGCACGCCCCACCGCGCGAACCTCGAGACGGCCATCGCGCGGCTGGAGGAGGCGCGCATCAGCACGATCCACGGCTTCTGCAAGGACCTGCTGCAGGAGCGCCCGGTGGAGGCCCGTGTCGACCCGCGCTTCGAGGTGCTGGACGAGCCGGAGGCCGAGGCGCTGTTCGGCCAGGCCTTCGACCGCTGGCTCGAGGGCGTGCTCGAGGACCCGCCCGAAGGCGTGCGCCGGGCGCTGCGCCGCGGCACGCGCCGGCGCGCCGACGACGGGCCCTCCGACCGGCTGCGGAGCGCGGGCTGGGCGCTGGCGGGCTGGCGCGACCTCCGGGCGCCCTGGCGGCGCCCCGCCCTCCGGCGCGAGGACGAGATCGAGACCCTCGTGGCCCGCATCCACGGGCTGGCCGCCCGCCTCGCCGCGTGCTCCAACAAGGCGGACGGGCTCTACCGCAAGCTGTGGCGGCTGCGGCGGCTCAGCGACGACCTGGCCATCTCCGAGCGCGTGCGGCCGCGCGACCACGACGCGGTCGAGGCCGCGCTGGTCGAGCTGGCCGAGGACCGCGACTTCCGCGACCCCGGCCGCGGCACCCCCCGGGCGTTCGGGGGCCAGGAGGCCCTCGACGGGATCCTGGCCCTGCACGGCGGCCTGCGCGCGGCCGTCGAGGAGTTCGCGCGGCTCGCCGACGCCGACCTCGCGGCGCTGCTGCACGCCGAGCTGCGCGCGAGCATCGACCGGTACGAGGCGCTCAAGCAGGCGGCCGGGCGCGTGGACTTCTTCGACCTGCTGCTGCGGGCGCGCGACCTCGTCCGCGACGACGCCGCCGTGCGCGCCGAGCTGCAGGGGCGCTTCACGCACGTCTTCGTCGACGAGTTCCAGGACACCGACCCGCTGCAGGCCGAGATCGTCCTGCTGCTGGCCTCGGCCGACCCCGCGATCGCCGACTGGCGCGAGGTCACGCCGGCGCCCGGCAAGCTCTTCGTCGTCGGCGATCCCAAGCAGTCGATCTACCGCTTCCGCCGCGCCGACGTCGGCACCTACCAGGCGGTCAAGGAGCGCCTCGGCCGGCGCGGCGTCGCCTGCCTCTACCTGCGCACGAGCTTCCGGTCGGTGCCCGAGCTGCAGGCGTTCGTGAACGCCGCGTTCGCGCCCGTGATGCAGGAGGACCCCGCCACGCTCCAGCCGGCCTACGTGCCGCTGGCGCGGCATCGCCCGGCCACGGCGGCCCAGCCGCCGGTGATCGCGCTGCCGGTGCCGCGGCCGTACGGCGGCCTCGGCCTGACCAAGACGGCCATCGACGCCTCGCTGCCGCACGCGGTCGCGGCGTTCGTGCGATGGCTGCTCGAGGAGAGCGGCTGGCGGGTGACCGAGCGCGACCGGCCCGAGCCGGTCGCCGTCTCCGCCCGCCACGTCTGCCTGCTCTTCCGGCGCTTCTCGAGCTTCGACGAGGACGTCACGCGCCCATTCGTCGAGGCCCTGGAGGCGCGCGGCATCGCGCACCTGCTCGTCGGCGGCAAGTCGTTCCACCGGCGCGAGGAGGTCGAGAGCCTGCGCACCGCGCTCACCGCCGTCGAATGGCCGGACGACGAGCTGTCCGTGTACGCGACGCTCAGGGGGCCGCTGTTCGCCATCGGTGACGAGGAGCTGCTCGAGTACCGCCGGCTCCACCGGCGGCTGCACCCGTACCGGACGCCGGCGGGCGACGCGGTGCCCGAGCGGCTGGCGCCGGTCGTGGAGGCGCTGGGCCGGCTGCGCGACCTGCACCGCCGCCGCAACGCGCGCCCGGCGGAGGAGACGGTGCGCGAGCTGCTGGCCGCCACGCGCGCCCACGTCGGCTTCGTGCTCCGGCCGTGGGGCGAGCAGGCGCTCGCCAACGTCATGCGGGTCGCCGAGCTGGCCCGGCGCCACGAGATGACGGGCGGCATCTCGTTCCGCGGGTTCGTCGAGCAGCTCCGGGCCGACGCGGCCGGCGTGAGCGAGGCGCCCGAGGCGCCGATCGTCGAGGAGGCCAGCGAGGGCGTGCGGCTGATGACGGTCCACCGCGCCAAGGGCCTGGAGTTCCCGGTCGTGATCCTGGCCGACGTGACCGCCAACATGACGGCGCGCCGGCCGAGCCGGCACGTCGACCCGGCGCGCGAGCTCTGCGCGCTCGGGCTGTCGGGCTGGCTGCCGCTCGACCTGCTCGACCACGAGGAGGAGGAGCTGGCCCGCGAGCGCGCCGAGGGCCTCCGCGTGGCCTACGTCGCGGCCACGCGCGCCCGCGACCTGCTCGTCGTGCCCGCGGTCGGCGACGACCCGTCCGCCCTCGCCCCCGAGCTGGCCGCCGGCGCCTGGGTGGCACCGGTGCAGCAGGCGCTCTACCCGCCCGCCGGCCGGCGGCGGCTGTCGGCGACGGCGCCCGGCTGTCCCGCGTTCGGCGAGGACAGCGTGCTGCGTCCCGAGGGCGAGCCGCCCGCGCCCGAGAACGTGCGCCCCGGGCTGCACGCCCTGGGCGCGGGCGACGGCGCCTACCCCGTCGTGTGGTGGGATCCCGGGCGGCTCGGGCTGCACGTGGAGCCGCTGGTCGGCCTGCGCCGCGACGACCTGCTGCGGGACGCCGGCGCCGGCGTCGTGGAGGCCGACCGCAAGCGCTTCGAGGAGTGGCTGGCCGAGCGCCGGGCCACCCTCGAGCGTGGCGCCCGGCCGAGCCTGGTGGTCCGGCCGATCACGGAGTGGGCGCGGTCGCCGTCCGCGGAGCCCGAGGACCTCGCGACGCTGGCCGTCGACGTCGTCGACGTGCCCGCGCCCGCCGCGCGTCCGTCCGGGCCGCGCTTCGGGACGCTCGTGCACGCGGTGCTCGCCGCCGTCGCCCTCGACGCCGACCCCGGCGCGATCGGGGAGGCGGCCGGCCTGCAGGCGCGCATCCTGGGCGCGACGGACGACGAGCTGCTCGCGGCGCGCGAGGCGGTGGCCGCGGTGCTGGCGCACCCGCTGCTGGCGCGCGCGCGGTCGGCGTCCGCGCGGGGCCGGTGCCGGCGCGAGACGCCGGTGGCCGGCGTCACCCCCGACGGCGCGCTGCTCGAGGGCACGCTCGACCTGACGTTCGAGGACGATGCCGGGTGGACGGTGGTCGACTTCAAGACGACCGCGCAGACGGCCGGCGTGATCGACCGCTACCGCCGCCAGGTGGCGGCCTACGCCTGGCTGGTCCGGCGGGCGACCGGGCGCGACGTCCGCGCGGTGCTCCTGCGCGTGTGAGCCTCGAAGGGGGCCTCGAGGGCCCCCTCCGAGCCACCCCCAGGATTGCGCGGGCGAAGCCCGCGCTCGAACGGCGTTCACTCACAAGCGCACCGGCGTCCGGAGCGCGCGCGCCGGGGTGCTGAAGCGGGGCGGCGCGTGTGATACTTGCGCCATGGCCGACCACGAGCCGGAAATCATCACGGGCAGGCCCCAGCCAGACGAAGGCGGCGAGGCGGTCGCCAAGCCGGCCAAGCTGCTCCGCATCGGCGCCATGCTGCGCGAGCTGCTCGAGGAAGTGCGGCGCTCCTCGCCGGACGAGGCCGGCCGCAGGCGCCTGCGGGAGATCTACGACAGGGCGCTGGCCGAGCTGAAGGCCGGGCTCTCCGACGAGCTGCAGCAGGAGCTCGAGGCGTTCGCCACGCCGCTCGCCGAGTCGTCCAGCGAGTCGGAGATCCGCATCGCCAAGGCCCAGCTCCTGGGCTGGCTCGAGGGGCTCTTCCAGGGCATCCAGGCGGCCATGTTCGCCCAGCAGATGGAGGCGCGCGCCCAGCTGGCCCAGCAGATGCGCCAGCGCGGCCTGCCGCCGGGTCCCGTCACCGACCGTTCCGGCCCCGGCCAGTATCTCTGATCGGACGCCGCTTCGAGGAAGGAGACCGCGATGCCCGACGCGATCCTCGCGCAGGTGATCAAGAGCTGGAAGCCGCGCTTCGTCAACAACGGCGTCGACATGAACGACTACCAGTGGACGGTCGAGCCGCTGGAGACGTGGGAGCAGTGGTACGGCGCGTGGATGGCCCTGGGCCGCAAGCACGAGGACCTCGCGGTGGAGGCCGAGCGGGCGGGACGCGCGGTCACCGCGGGCGAGGCGTACCAGCGGGCGGCGCTCGCGTATCACTTCGCCGTGTTCTGCTGGGTCCACGACCTCGCCGAGCACGCCGCCGGCGCGGGCAAGCGGGTGGAGTGCTACGGCAAGGCGCTGCCCACGCTCGATCCGCCGGGCGAGCGCGTGGAGTTCCCGCTCGAGCGCATCACGATCCCGGCGTATCTGCGGAAGCCCCGCGGGGTGAGGCGGCCCCCGGTCGTGCTGTTCATCTCGGGCCTCGACTCCGCCAAGGAGGAGCACGCCACGTTCGAGCGCTTCTTCCTGGCGCGCGGCATCGCCACGCTGACGCTCGACGGCCCGGGGCAGGGCGAGACGTGGCCGAGGATGAAGATGCGCGTCGACTTCGAGGTGACCGCGACCGCGGCGATCGACTGGCTCCTGGGCCGCGACGACGTCGACGGCCGCCGCGTCGGCATCTGCGGCGTGAGCCTGGGCGGCTACCTGGCGCCCCGCTGCGCGGCGTTCGAGCCGCGCCTGCGCGCGGTCGCCTCGTGCGGCGGGCTGCACAGCCTCGAGGACCGGAGCTTCGTGAACGACCATCACCTGCGCCGCTTCTGCCACATCTGGGGCGCGAGGGACGTGGACGACCTGCGCATCAAGTCCAAGGGCGCGACGCTCGACGGCGTGGCCCGGAACATCCGGGCGCCGCTCCTGATCGTCCACGGCGAGCAGGACAACCTGATCCCGCCGTCGGACCCCTACCGCACGTACGAGCAGGCCAGCGGGCCCAAGCAGTGGGTCTGCTACCCCGAGGGCAACCACGTCTGCAACAACATCGTCTACAAGTACCGGCCGCTCGTGGCGGACTTCATGAAGGAGCATCTCGCCTGATCCCCGGCGTCTCGCCCGCCGCGTCCTGAGTCGGCGCCCCCACTCCACACCCACCCCGCCCGGGCTCGCGTGCCGAGCACGACGACAGCCCGGTCGTGCAGGTGGGCGGCGCGCGCCGATCGATCGCGCGGTGGCGGGCTGGGGTGGGCGTGAGGCGGGGGCGCCGGCACCACGAGTCGGCAGGCCGCCTCGAATCCGCCGGGGCCGGGCTCCACCTCGCGCGGGCCGCCCGGTGAGGGCTGCAGGGCGGGGGTTGACACGGTGATGTAACTAGTGTTTCATCTCTGTCCGTGAGCCAGCAACAACTTCTTCTCCTGCTGGTCGGGCTGCCGCCGCGGCCCTCGAGCCTGCGCGTCCGGGTGTGGCGGCGGCTGCGGTCGCTCGGGGCCGTGGCCCTCAAGCGGTCGGCCTACCTGTTGCCGGACACGCCGGAGCGGTACGAGGACTTCCAGTGGCTCGCGCAGGAGGTGCAGCGCGAGGGCGGCGACGCCACGCTGATCCGCGTCCAGCAGATCGAGAACGTCAGCCCCGGGGACGTGCTCCGGCTGTTTCACGAGCCGCGCGATCGCGACTACCGTCAGGTCGCCGCGCGGTACCGCCGGCTGCTCCAGCGCCTGGACCGGAAGTCCGTCGGCCCGCGGCTGCACGACGAGCTGGCCCGCCTGTCGAAGGAACACCAACGTATCCGCGACATCGACTTCTTCGACGCCCCCGGGGGCGCCGAGGTCCGACGTCTCGAGGAGGCCATCGCCATGCGCACGCGACGTCCCGAAGCGATGCGCCGCGAAGAGCGGCCCGTGCTGGATCTGTCGACGCTCCGCGGGCGGCGGTGGGTCACGCGCCCCCGCCCGCACATCGATCGCATCGCCTCGGCGTGGCTGATCAAGCGCTTCATCGACCCCGAGGCCCAGTTCGTCTTCGCCCCGCCGGCCGAGTTCCCGCGGGACGCGATTCCGTTCGACGCGCCGGGCGTCGAGCTCAGCCACCAGGGCGAGGACTGCACGTTCGAGACCCTCGTCAAGCGCGCGCGCCTGCGCGACCGGCGCCTGGCGCGGCTGGCCGAGATCGTCCACGAGGCCGATCTCCGCGACGGCAAGTTCCCGCACGAGGAGGCGCGCGGGATCGACGTCGCCATCCGCGCCCTGCTGGCGGCCTCCCCCGACGATCACCAGGTGCTGGCGCAGGGCATGGCGCTCTGCGAGGGGCTGTACGCCACGACCTCGCGGAAGGCGTAGCGTGCGCATCCTGTCGCGGCGCGACGTCCTCGAGCTCCTCGGTCTCCAGGAGTGCATCGCGGCGGTCGAGCGCGCCTTCCGCCTGCACGCCGAGGGCCGCACGCTGGGACCGGGCGTGCTCGGGGTGCCCGCCGCGCGCGGCGGCTTCCACGTCAAGGCGGCCGGGCTCGTCGGCGAGCGCCCGTACTTCGCGGCCAAGACGAACGCGAACTTCCCCGACAATCCCCGCCGCGGCCTGCCCACCATCCGGGGCACCCTCGTGCTCGCGGACGCCGAGACCGGCGAGCCGCTCGCCATGATGGATTCGGCGAGCGTCACCGCCCTGCGGACGGGGGCGGCGACGGCCGTGGCCGCGAGGCGCCTGGCGCGCCGAGACGCCCGCAGCGCGACCATCGTCGGCTGCGGCGCCCAGGGCGACATCCAGCTGGCCGCGATCGCCGCGGTGCTGCCGCTGCAGCAGGTCCGGGTCTACGACACCGACGGCGCGCGGGCGGAGGCGCTGGCCGCCCGGGCCCGCGCGGCGCTCCCGCTCCGCGTCGAGGCGGCCACGGACCTGCGGGCCGCCGTTCGCGGGAGCGACGTCTGCGTCACCTGCACGCCATCGCGCCGCTGGGTCGTGGGCCGCGACGACGTGGCGCCCGGCACGTTCGTCGCGGCGGTCGGCGCCGACGCCCACGGCAAGCAGGAACTGGAGCCGTCGCTCCTGCGCGCGTCGACCGTGGTCGCCGACGTCCTGGAGCAGTGCGCGGAGATCGGCGAGCTGCAGCACGCGCTCGCGGCCGGTCTGATGACCCGGGCCGAGGTCCATGCCGAGCTCGCCGACGTCGTGGTGGGCCGCCGGCCGGGCAGGACGCGTGACGACGAGATCACCGTGTTCGACAGCACCGGCACCGCGCTGCAGGACGTCGCGGCCGCCCTCGTGGTCTACGAGAAGGCGACCGCGCTGGGACGCGGGACCGAGGTGAAGCTCGATGACTGAATCCGGGCCATCCAGGGCAACAGGAGCGTGGGATGAAATGGATCACCCGTGAGCGTGCGCGTGTCGACCGCATCGCCTGTCCGTGGCTCATCAGCCGGTTCATCGATCCCCGGCCGGAGTTCCTGTTCGTGCCGGCGGGCGAGGTCCTCGGCGAGGCGGCGCGTCAGCAGGCGATCCCGTACGACGTCCCGGACGTCGAGCTCGGGCACCACGGCCCGAAGTGCTCCTTCGACGCCTTCATCGCGCGGTACGAGCTCGGCGATCCGGCGCTCGGCCTGCTCGCCCCGATCGTGCGCGGCGCCGACACGGAGGACCGGGGCCTGAGGCCGGAGTCGGCGGGGCTGTATGCCGCGGCGACGGGCTTCCAGGCCACCAGCCGCGACGACGTCGAGAACATGGCGCGCCAGTTCCCCATGTACGACGCGCTCTATCAGTATTGCCGGATGCAGGGGCGGGGGGCGCCGCCGGCCCGGGTCCTGTTCGTCTGCCTGCACGGCGCGGCGAAGAGCGTCGTCGCGGCGGCGCACTTCCGTCGCCTGGCCGCCGAGCGCGGTCTGGCGATCGAGGCGGTCGCGGCGGGGACGGAGCCGGACCCCGCGCTGGCCCCCGCGGCGGTGAAGGGACTGGCGGGGGAGGGGTTGCCGGCGACACCGGCCCGGCCGCGGCCGGTGACGCTCTACGACCTGGACAGCGCCGCGCGCGTGGTGAGCTTCGGCTGCGACGTCGCCCCGGCCAGGGGCCAGCGGGTCGACCAGTGGGACGTCCCCGCCGTCGGCGACGGGTACGAGGCGGCGCGCGACCGGATCGTGCGCAACGTCGAGCGGCTCCTCGCCGAGCTCGGGCAGGGACGGTGACCGTGTCGCTGCGCCATCTCGGCTTCATCGACCTGCCCGCCCACGTCGAGGCGGGCGGCTTCGATCATGCCGCGGTCCACGAGCCGACGGGCCGCGTCTACGTCGCCCACACCGCGAACGACGCCGTCGACATCATCGACGTCGAGGCGCGCAAGTACGCCGGCTCCATCCCGGGGCTGACGGCCGTGGCGGGCGCGCTGGTGGCGACGAACCCCGATCGCGTCTTCACGTCGAACCGCGGCGAGAACACGGTCGCCGTGCTCGACCCGGCCGACCCGGCGGCGCTCGCCAGGATCCCGGTGGGCGTGCGGCCCAACGGCCTCGCGTACGACGCCGGCCGCGGCCGCCTGCTGGTCGCGCACGTCGGCGATCCCGCCATCGCGGGCTCGTGCACGGTCTCCCTGGTCGACGTCCGCGCGCGGACGCGAGTGGCCGACGTCCCGGTGGCGGGCCGGACGCGCTGGGCCGTCCACGACCCCATCGCCGACGCCTTCCACGTCAACATCGCCGACCCGGCGCAGATCGTCGTCGTGGCCGGCGAGCCCGCCGGCCTCCGGCGCGTGGTGGCCGTCCCTCATGCCGGCCCCCACGGCCTGGACATCGACGTCCCGCGGCGCCGGCTGTTCTGCGCCTGCGATGCGGGGGTGCTGCTCGAGGTCGATGCCGACGACGGCACGGTGCGCGCGGCCGAGCCGATCGCCGGGGTCCCCGACGTCGTGTTCTTCAACGCCGCGCTCGGGCGGGTGTACGTGGCGATCGGCGATCCCGGCGTCATCGAGGTGTTCGACACCGAGCCGCTCCGCGGGCGCGAGACCGTCCCCACGGAGGTCGGCGCGCACACGCTGTCGTTCGATGCCCGGCGCAACATCGTGTGCGCGTTCCTGCCGGCCAGCCACCGGGCGGCCGTGTACCGCGACGAGGTCTAGCATGACGTCGTCAGCTCCGCCCGCGACTGCTCGGCGGGCCTCCCTGGGGTCGTTGGTGCGCTACTTCCTCTATCTCGGCAGCCTCGGCTTCGGCGGACCGGTCGCGCTGGCGGGGTTCATGCATCGAGACCTGGTCGAGCGGGACCGCCGGGTCTCCGAGGACGAGTACCGGCTGGGCCTGGCCCTGGCCCAGATCATGCCGGGCCCGCTGGCGGCCCAGCTCGCGATCGCGCTGGGCTACTTCCAGCACGGTGTGCCCGGGGCGACGGCGGTCGGGCTCGCGTTCGTCGTGCCGTCGTTCCTGATGGTCGTCGCCATCTCGATGGCCTACGTGCGGTTCGGCGGGCTCTGGTGGATGCAGGCGCTGTTCTACGGCATCGGCGCCGCCGTCATCGCCATCATCGCCATCGCCGCGTACCGGCTCTCGCGCTCCACCAACAGACGCGATCCCTTGCTGTGGGCCATCTTCGCCGTCCTCGCCGCCGTCACCATCGTCGCGCAGGCCGAGCTGGCCGAGTCCTTCGTGCTGGCGGGGCTGGTCGTCCTGTTCGTGCGCGCTCGCCCCGGAGGCCGTGGAGCGGTGGCGGCGGTGGCCGGCGGCCTCGCCGTGGTCGCGATCGTCTGGCTCGTCGAGCGCTGGTTCGTCGGCGTGGGGCTGGGCGGCGAGCACGTGCTGCTGCAGATCCTGCTGTTCTTCACCAAGGCGGGGGCGTTCGTCTTCGGCAGCGGCCTGGCGATCGTGCCGTTCCTCCAGCAGGGGGTGGTCCAGCAGTTTGGGTGGCTCACCGACCATCAGTTCCTGGACGCGGTCGCCGTGGCGATGATCACGCCGGGGCCGGTCGTCATCACCGTGGTCTTCATCGGATTCCTCGTGGCCGGCTTCCCGGGCGCGGTCGCGGCCGCCGTCGGCATCTTCCTCCCCGTGTACGTCTTCACGGTGGTCCCGGCGCCGTGGTTCAGCCGGAACCGCGACAGCGTCCAGCTGAAGGCGTTCGTGCAGGGGGCGACGGCGGCGGCGACGGGCGCGCTGAGCGGCGCGGTCGTCGTGCTGGCCGCGCGCGCGATCTACGACGTTCCGACGGCGGGCATCGCGCTGGCCACCCTGGCGAGCCTGTGGCGGTACCGGTTGCCCGAACCCGTCGTCGTGCTCGCGGCCGGCGCGGCCGGCCTCGTGATCTGGCTCGTCCGGGGCGCGTGAGAGCCGCGGCGCCTACTGGAACTCGATGGTCTGGGCGCGGAGGCCGCAGAGGAGCTTGCCGATGGTCTCCAGGCAGCGGTCGTTGGCCGGGGGCATGACGGGGCCGGCCAGGGCGTCGCGGTGCCAGCGCTCGAGCGGCAGGTCCTTGAGGATGCCGCGGCCGCCGGCCATGCGCAGGGCCTGCTCGGTCACGCGCAGGCCGACCTCGGCGGACAGCGTCTTGGACTGGTTGATGACGAGCGCGGTGGCCTCGGCGTCGCCGGTGTCGCGGATGCGGGCGGCCTCGTGCAGGAGCGTCAGCGCGCTGCGGAGCGCGATCGACATCTCGCCGATGGTGCGCTGCACGAGCGGGTGGTGGCTGAGCGGCTGGGGGGACGGCCGGAGCGTCCTGGTGCGCGCGTACTCGGTGATGAAGTCGAAGGCGGCCTCGCCGATGCCGAGGTACACGGCGGCGTAGCCCAGCGCGAAGCCGGTCAGGTCGACGTCGAAGAACGAGCCCGGCCGGCCGATGACGTTGGCGTCCGGCACCATCGAGTCGTAACGGATGGTGTGGCTGATGGTGCCGCGCATGCCGGTGGCGTTCCAGAGGGCCTCGACCTTCACGCCGGGATCGGTGCGCGGGATCATCGCCGAGATGATGCCCTCGCGCGCGGTGGACGCGCCCTCCACGATGCCGGTGACGAAGTAGTAGTCGGCGGCGTCGCCCAGCGAGCAGAACTGCTTGACGCCGGCGACGTGCCAGCCGCCGTTCACGCGGCGGAAGACGGTCTGCAGCACGAACCTGTCGCGGTAGGACTGGTCCGGCTCGCTGGTGATGGAGGCGATCCGGGCGCCGCGCCCGACGATCTCGCCGAAGTACCGGCGCTGCTGCTCCTCGGTGCCGAGAGCGCCCAGGAAGCCGGTGTCGGTGCAGTGCATGTTGAACGTCAGGCCCGTGGCCGAGCAGCCGCGGGCGATGTGGCGGAGCACGTGGGCGTAGGTGATGGAGTCGACGGCGAGGCCGCCATGGGCCTTCGGCACCGTCAGGGCGATCAGGCCGGAGGCGTGCAGGTCGGCGTAGTTCTCGTAGGGAAAGGACGACTCGGCGTCGTGCTTCGCGGCCCGCGGCGCGAACCGCTCCGTGGCCAGCGTGGCCGCGCGGTCCACGATGGCGCGCTGCACATCGGTCAGGGGCGGTGTGGGGAGCATCGGAGCAAGAGCCTACCACACGGCCGCGGAGCCGGACCGCGCCCGGGGGGCGCCGCCGACCGGGCCGGCTTGACGGGCGGCCGCGGAGCCGCCCGTCCCGGCCCGCGCCGACGGTCGAGCGGCGGCGTTGCCGCCGCCATTCGGTTCTGGGGGAGGTCTCGGAGGGGGCCGTCGGGGCCCCCTCCGGGTCATCAGAGCCGGCCGGTGAGCAGGAGAATGATCAGGATGAGCAGGATGAGTCCCAGGCCGCCGCTCGGGTAATAGCCCCAGCCGGAACTATAGGGCCAGGTCGGCAGCGCGCCGACGAGCAACAGGATCAGGATGACGATCAGCAGCCAGCCCATGCGCGTGACCTCCGGCCCTCGAGCGAGCAAGGGCGGTGCCAGCGCGGTGGCCGCTCAGACCTCGATGACCTGGCCTTCCTGGGCCGCGAAGCAGCGCAGGTCCACGCCGCGGCCCTGGATCGCGCGCCGGGCGGCGGCCTCCATGGCGGCGACGACGTCGTCGGGGTGCATGGGATCGTGGTGGTACAGGGCGAGGGCCTTGACGCGCGCCTGCAGCGCCACCTCCACCGTGGCCGTGACCGAGGAGTGGCCCCAGCCGATCTTCGCCGGGTACTCCTCGTCGGTGTACTGCGCCTCGCCGATGTACAGGTCGGCGTCGGCGACGAAGCGCACCAGGCTCTCGTCGAGCTGCGCGCCGAAGCCCTCCGCGGACTCGCGCCGGCCGAAGCGGGCCAGCGTGTGGCGGTAGGGCTCGTTGTCGGTGGCGTACACGACGGACTTGCCGGCGTGGGTGACCCGGTAGCCGAGCGTCATGCCGGGGTGGTTCAGGTAGTGGGCGCGGACCGTCGTCTCGCCGATGGCGAAGTCGCCGCTGCGGTACTCGTGCACGCGGATGGCCGCCCCCATGTCGCCGAGGGCCACCGGGAAGTAATCCGGGTCCATCTGCCCGCGCAGCAGCTTCTCCAGCGGCCGGCCCTGGCCGGAGGGGCCGTAGACGTTGATGGTGCTGGTCGCCTGGTACGCCGGCATGAAGAACGGGAACCCCTGGATGTGATCCCAGTGCGTGTGGCTGACGAAGAGGTGCACGATGAGCGGCCGGCCCTCGAACTCGCGCATCAGCGCCTCGCCGAGCCCGCGGATGCCGGTGCCGGCGTCGAAGATCAGGATCTCGCCGCCGCAGCGCAGCTCGACGCACGACGTGTTGCCGCCGTAGCGCGTCGTCCCCGGCCCCGGCGTGGCGATGGAGCCGCGCGTGCCCCAGAACCGCACGGTCATCGTGCCCTTGCGCCGCGCCGCCCGGCGCTGCTGCACGGTCTGCAGCAGCTCCTCCATCAGGAAGGGCTTGACCACGTAGTCGTCGGCGCCCAGCTGCAGCGCCCGCTCGATGTCCGGCCGGAACGACTTGGCGGAGACCATGATGACCACCGTGTCGTCGAGCTCGCGCCGCGCCCGGATCCCCTCGAGCACCTGGAAGCCGTGCAGCGGCTCCATGATCACGTCGCAGATGACGACGCCGGGCCGGTGGGCCAGCGCCTGGTTCAGGCCGTCGGCGCCGTCCATCGCGGCGTGGACGGTGTAGCCCCGGCGCTCGAAGAAGTAGGAGAGCAGGTCGACGATGTTCGGATCGTTGTCGATGACGAGGACGGAGTCGCTCATGGCGCCGGCCCCCCGGGGCGCCCCGCGGCGCGTGCGAGCCGCGGCCAGCCCGTGGAGTCCTTACCCGTGCAGCCCTTATATGATGAGGCGGCGCCCCGCGCAACTTTCCGCCCGCTGGCGCGGGCGGGGGGCGCCCCGTACACTCACCGTCGCGCATCATGCGCGGGAGGTCCACGATGGCGGTCAAGGCCTTGCTCCACTACGCGCTCGAGGTGCCGGACCCCGGGGCCGGCGAGAAGTTCTACCGGTCCTTCGGGCTGGTCGACGGTCCGCCGCGGGACCGGGCGGTGGCGCTGCGGCCGCACCCGGTGGCCCGCGAGTCGGTCCTGCTGTTCGGCGGGGCCCGCAAGCGCCTGCATCACCTGGCGTTCGGCGCCCCCGGCGACCACTACGAGGCCACGCGGGAGGCCGTCCGCCGGGCCGGCGTGAGCGAGGTCGACCCGCCGCGCGGCGCCCCGGACGGCGGCTTCTGGGTGCGCGACCCCGACGGCCACGCCGTCAACATCCGCCCCGAGGCCGCGCCGGCGCCCCCGGCCGACCCTCCGCTCACGCTCAACGCGCCCGGGCGGATCACCCGGGTCGCCGCCCGCGGCTATCCCGAGGGGCTCGAGGCGCGGCCGCGCAAGCTCGGGCACGTGCTGCTCTTCACGGGGGACCTCGACCGCCAGCTCGACTTCTACACGCGCGTGCTCGGGCTGCGGCTGAGCGACCGCAGCGACGGCATCGTGGCCTTCCTGAGGTGCACCACGGACCATCACAATCTGGCCTTCCTGATCTCGAAGGGCCCGGGCTTCCACCACGCCTCGTTCGAGGTGGGCAGCGTGGACGAGATCGCCATGGGCGCGCAGGCCATGCAGGAGCACGGCTTCCAGCCCGGCTGGGGTCTCGGCCGCCACGTGATCGGCTCGAACTTCTTCTTCTACATCCGCGACCCGTGGGGCAGCTTCGCCGAGTACTACCACGACCTCGACTACATCCCCGAGGACTGCGCCTGGCAGCCGCGCGACTTCCCCGAGCGCGACGCGCTCTACAAGTGGGGCCCGCCCGTGCCGGACGACTTCGGGCTCAATCGCGAGCTGGAGTCCTGATGGCGCTGCGCCCCGTCCTGGTCACGGGGCTCAGCGGCCTCATCGGGGGCGTCGTGGTCAAGCACCTGGGCGGCGGCTACGACCTGCGCGGGCTCGGCCGGCGCCCGGTGTCCGGCGTGCCGTTCCACCGCGCCGACGTCGCCGACCTCGCCGCCATCGCGCCGGCCTTCGCCGGCGTCGACACGGTGGTGCACCTGGCGGCGGCTTCGGACAGCACCCGGCCGTGGGAGGAGATCCTCGGCGCCAACCTGATCGGCGCGTACAACGTCTTCGAGGCGTCCCGCCGGGCCCGCGTGCGACGGGTCGTGTTCGCCAGCAGCGGCTCGACCGTCAGCGGGTGGGAGCGCGACGACCCGTATCGCGCGCTGGTGGCCGGGCGGTACGACGAGGCCGGGGCCGTGCCGATGATGACGCACGAGACGCCGACGCGGCCATCGGGGCTCTACGGGGCGAGCAAGATCTGGGGCGAGGCGCTGGCGCGGCACTATGCGGACGCCCACGGCCTGTCCGCGATCTGCCTCCGGATCGGGCACGTCGTCGCCGAGGACCGGCCCACGACGACGCGCGACTTCTCGGTCTGGTGCAGCCAGCGCGACATCGCGCGCGGCATCGAGCGCGCGATCGAGGCGCCGGACAGCGTCCGCTACGCGGTGGTGTTCATCACCTCGCGCAACCGGCGCGGATATCGCGACCTGACCCACGCCCGCACCGCCATCGGCTTCGAGCCGATGGACGCCGCCGAGGACCACCGCTGAGGCGCCGGCCGGGCGCCGTCGACCGGCGGCCGGCCGCGCGCGGAACATCGCTCAGGCGCGCGCGGTCTCGCCGGCCACCACCGTCGGCTGAGCCGCACGGCTCGGCCGGGCACCGGGGCGCGAGGAGCGGGCGCCGACCGATTCGGTGCGGGCGGGCAGGCGGTGGACGACTTCCTCGATCACGAGCCAGGCCGGAACGGCGAGAACGACGGCCCACGTCACGATCTGCTCGAGCCAGAACGCCGCGTTCCACATTGCCGTGTTCCTCCTGGGCCGGGCCTCTTCGCATCAGGCATGCCACGCCGGCGGGCGAGCGAAATCCGAGACTTGAAAGGCGGTGCCGGCCAGCGAGGCTCGGGCAAGCTGCCCGAGGCCGAACGCGATGCCCGAACGCCGGGCACCGGCAGCCGGACGGCGCGCCCGGGCGCCGCTCCGGGCCCGCGCCCGGGGCGCTGGCTCAGCCGCGGAGGTCGCGGAAGAAGGCCCGGAGATCGGCGGCCAGCGCCTCGGGCTCCTCCAGCGCCGCGAAGTGGCCGCCGGCCGGCATCCGCGTCCAGCGCCGCAGGTCCGCGTAGACGCGCTCGGCGATCGAGCGCGGCGGGCGGATGATCTCGCGCGGAAAGTCGGCGTAGGCGGCGGGCACGCGGATCTGCGCGCCGGGCGGGATCGGCCACGGCGAGTGGAACCGGTCGTAGTACGGCCAGAACGACGACCCGATGGCGCCGGTGACCCAGTAGAGCATCACGTTCGTCAGCAGCACGTCCCGGGAGAACCGGCGCCCGGGATCGCCGCCGCAGTCGCTCCACGTGCGGAACTTCTCCACGATCCACGCCGCCAGCCCCACCGGCGAGTCCGTGAGCGCGTAGGCCAGCGTCTGGGGCTTCGTGCCCTGGATCCACTGATAGCCCGTCTCCTCCCGCAGCCAGCGGTTCAGCGCCTCGTGGAAGGACAGCTCCTCGTCGCTCGCGCCGGCCTCGGGAATCAGGTCGCGCCGGACGGCCAGGAGCGTGACGTGGATGCCGGCCAGGCGCTCGGGGTGCGCGAAGCCAAGACGGCTCGTGACGAAGGCGCCCCAGTCGCCGCCGTGGGCGCCGAACCGACGGTAGCCGAGCACCTCGGTCATGAGCGCGGCGAAGACGTCGGCGATGGCGTTGATTCCCAGCCGCGGCTGGCCGGGACGGAACGAGAACGTGTAGCCGGGCAGCGAGGGCGCCACGACGGTGAAGGCGTCGGCCGGGTCGGCGCCGAAGCGGGCCGGATCGGTCAGCATCGGGATCAGCCGCTGGAACTCGACGATCGAGCCCGGCCAGCCGTGCGAGACGAGCAGCGGCATCGGGTCCGGTCCCACGCCGGGCTCGTGGATGAAGTGCACGGGCCCGCCGGCCAGGTCGACGGTGAACTGGCGGAAGCGGTTCAGCGCGGCCTCCTGGGCGCGCCAGTCGTAGCCGTCGCGCCAGTGGGCGACGAGCGCTCGGAGGTAGCCGAGATCGGTGCCGTAGCGCCATCCGGCGTCGGGTGGCTCGTCGGGCCAGCGCGCGCGCCGCAGCCGCTCGCGCAGGTCGGCCAGGACCGCTTCGGGGACGGCGATCTGGAACGGTCGCACCGCGGCGTCCGCGCTCATGCGCCGCCGGGGCCCGCGCCCGCCGCCCGGTCAGCGCCGCATCGGAGTCCGGTGGAGTCGGTCACGTCGTCGCTCCTCGCCAGCCGCGCCGGCCGGGGGCGCGGAGGTGCCGCCAGTATACGGGGCGCGGGGCCCGGCCGTGGGCGGCCGGCCGCCGGACCGGCCAACGTCTCCTGCTATACTCGCCGCGCCCCGCGATGCTCCAGTACACGCTGCGCAAGCTGGTCCACACGGCGCTGGTGGCCGTGGGCGTCGTCACGCTCGTGTTCGTCGCCCTCCGGGCCAGCGGCGACCCGGCCGCGACCATGCTTCCGGGCGACGCCTCGGTCGAGGAGCTGACGGCGCTGCGTCACGAGCTGGGTCTCGACCGGCCGCTGCACGTCCAGTACGCGCGCTTCCTGGCCGGCGCCGCCACCGGCGACTTCGGCACGTCGTTCCGCCACCAGCAACCCGCGCTGCCGCTGGTCCTCGAGCGGCTGCCCGCCACGCTCGAGCTGGCCTTCGCCGCGCTGGTCCTGAGCGTGGCCGTGGCGCTGCCGCTCGGCATCGTGGCCGCGCTGCACCGCGGGCGCCTCGCCGACGTGCTGGCCATGGGCTTCGCCGTCGTCGGCCAGGCCACGCCCTACTTCTGGATGGGGATCATGCTCATCCTGGTGGTCTCGGTCGAGCTGGGCTGGCTGCCCACGTCGGGCCGCGGGCGCTGGGAGCACCTGGTGCTGCCGGCCATCACGCTCGGCACCCACTTCGCCGCCTCGCTGGCGCGGCTCACGCGGACCAGCATGCTCGAGGTCCTCGGGCAGAACTACGTCACGACCGCGCGCGCCAAGGGCCTGGCCGAGCGGCGTGTCGTGCTCGCCCACGCGCTGAAGAACGCCGCGGTGCCCGTGGTGACGCTGATCGGCCTGCAGTTCGGCACGCTGCTGGGCGGCGCCGTCGTGACCGAGACGATCTTCGCCTGGCCCGGGGTCGGTCGCCTGGCCGTGCAATCGATCTTCGTCCGCGACTACCCCGTCGTGCAGGCCGGCGTGCTGGTCCTGGCCCTCACCTTCGTCACCATCAACCTGCTGGTCGACCTGCTCTACGGCTACCTGGACCCGCGCATCCGCACGGAGGTCGCCTGAGGTGTCGGTGATGGCCCGCCCCGCGGACGACGTCCTCGCGGCCGCGCTGACGCGCCGCCGGCGCGTGCCGTGGCCGCTGGTCCTGCCGGCGGTGCCGGTGGCCCTCGCCGTGCTCGCCGCGCTGCTGGCGCCGTGGCTGGCGCCGCACTCGCCGACGGCCGGGCAGCTCGCGGCGCGGCTCAGGCCGCCGGGGTGGGCCGCCGGCGCCGTCGACGGCCGGTGGCTCGGCACGGACCTGCTCGGCCGCGACCTCCTGAGCCGGCTGATCTGGGGCGCCCGCATCTCGCTGCTGATCGCGCTCTCGGCCACCGTGCTCGGCGCGGCGGTGGGCTCGCTCATCGGCCTCGTCACCGGCTACTACCGCGGCCGCGTCGACCGCGTGGTCACCAAGCTCATCGACGTGCAGCTGGCGTTCCCCTTCGTGCTGCTGGCCATCGCCGTCATCGCGGTCGCCGGCCCCAGCATCCCGGTGCTGGTGGTCGTGCTGGCCATCGGCGCCTGGGTCGGCCACGCCCGCATCGTGCGCGGGCTCGTGCTGAGCCTCAGGGAGCGCGAGCACGTGCAGGCGGCCCTGGCCCTCGGGGCGGCCACGCCGCGCATCCTGTTCCGCCACCTGCTGCCGGAGATCCTCTCGGTGATCGTGGTGCTGGCCACGTTCGACGTGGGGCGCATCATCATCCTGGAATCGACGCTGAGCTTCCTCGGGCTCGGCGTGCAGCCCCCGACGCCCTCCTGGGGCTCCGACCTCCGCGACGCCGCCGCCTACGTGCGGCAGGCGTGGTGGACGGCGGCCTTCCCCGGGCTGGCCATCATGATCGTGGTGCTCGGCCTCAATCTCGTCGGCGACGCGCTCCGCGACGCGCTGGACCCGCGCACGGTGGCGCCGCGCGGGCGCGGTTGACCCCATGGGCCCCCCGACATGGCCCCCGAGCCCCCCGACGTTCGGCCCGCCCCGGCGGAGCCGGGGCGGGCCTCGGGAACGCGCGCGGAGAGTGACCGACACGAGGGCTCCGGGCGCCCCCGGAGCCTCCCACGCTCGGGGCGCCCCGGCGAAGCCGTGGCGCCCCTCGACGACGCGATTGGACACGGGCTCTGCCCCGTGAGCCCCTCATGAAAGGAGACGACATGGCGACGACCTGGATGCGGTGGACGCTGGGCCTCGGGCTCGCGGCGGTCACGGCGCTGGCGCTGGTCCCGCCGGACGCCGGCGCGCAGCGCGGCCCCCAGATCACGATCTCGCAGCCCGCGGACGCGACCACGATGGACCCGGCCCGCTCCACGCAGGTGCTGACCGTCAACTACTTCGTCAACCTGTACGACACCCTGACCCGCTGGGACACGGCGCTCACGCTGCAGCCGGGACTGGCCACCGCCTGGAAGGCCGTCAACGACACGACGTGGGACATCACCCTCCGCCAGGGCGTGACCTTCCACGACGGCTCGCCGGTCACCGCCGCCGACGTGAAGGCCGTCTACGACCGGGCGCGGACGCCGGGCAAGAGCGTCGTGGCCGCCGGGTTCGCCACCATCGAGGCCATCGAGGTCACCGGCCCGGCGTCGCTGCGCATCGTCACCAGGAAGCCCGATCCCCTGATGCCCGTGCGCATGGCCCAGATGGGCGGCTACATCTATCCCGCGCGCTTCGCCAGCGACGAGGGCGCCAGGGAGCTGGCGCGCAAGCCCATCGGCTCCGGCGCCTACAGGTTCGTGTCGTGGACGAAGGACGACCAGCTCGTGATGGAGGCCCACCGGCCGTGGTGGGGCTGGGGCGGCAAGCCGCCGGCCATCGACCGCGTGGTGTGGAAGCCCATCCCCGACGACTTCGCCCGGCTGAGCGCGCTGCAGCGGGGGGAGGTGGACGTCATCACCAACGTGCCGCCCGACCAGATGAAGATCGTCCGCACGCTCACCGTGCCGGCCACCCGCACGGTGACGTTCTGGATCAACGCCACGCAGCCGCCGACCTCCGACAGGCGCGTGCGCCAGGCGATGCACCATGCCATGGACGTGCAGTCGATCGTGAAGAACCTCTACGCCGGGCAGGGCAAGCCCTTCAGCGGCGGCCTGGCCGACACCGACTTCGGCTACAACCCGGACCTGAAACCCTACCCGTACGACCCCGAGCGGGCCAGGAAGCTCCTGGCCGAGGCCGGCCACGGCGGCGGCATCGACGTCACCCTCTACGCGGGCAGCGGCACCATGGTCAACGACAAGCAGCTGCTCGAGGCCATCGCCGACATGTGGTCGCGCGTGGGCATCCGGGCGCGCATCGAGATGATGGAGATGGCCGCGCGCCAGAAGATGAACAACGAGCGCACGGTGCCGCCGAACGCCCTGATGCTGATCAATCCTCAATCCACGCTGCTCGACGCCGACGGCAGCCTGTGGCGGCTCTTCCACCCGAACGGCTTCGGCGGCAAGTACTGGGCGGGCAACCAGCCGGGGCAGCGCTTCCACGAGCTGATGGAGCAGGCGCGCTACACGCTGGACCAGAAGAAGCGCAAGCAGCTCTACACCGAGGCCACGCGCATCATCCACGAGGAGAAGCCGTGGCTCGAGCTGTTCCAGGAGGTCGTCATCTACGGCGTCTCCAGGCGCATGGCCTTCAAGCCGCGCGCCGACTACCGCCTGATCGCCGCGGAGATGACCGTGGCCAGGTAGCCGCGGCGCGATGCGCCTGCCCGTCCTCGCCCTCGTCCTCGGCCTCGCGCTGGCCGGCGCCGCCGCCGGCCAGCGCGAGGAGGCCCCGCCGATGCATCACGTCCACGGTCTGGCCTTCGACGCCGCGGACCCCGAGGCCCTGCTGGTGGCCACCCACACCGGGCTCGTGCGCCTGCGGTCCGGCGCGCCGGCCGAGTGGATCGGCGAGGACCGCTTCGACCTGATGGGCTTCACGGCCCACCCGACGGAGGCGGCGCTGCTCTTCGCCAGCGGCCATCCCGACGTGCGCACCTACGCGCGCGATCACGTGGCCAACCTCGGCCTGCTCGTGTCGAGCGACGGCGGCCGCTCCTGGCGGTCCGTCACGCTGCGCGACCACGCCGACTTCCACGCGCTGGCGTGGAGCCCGGCGGAGGGCGGCCGGCTCTACGGCTGGAGCGTGTCCGGGCAGGCCGGGCTCTATCGCATCGCCACGCGGGACTGGAGCGTCGAGCGGCTCCCGGCGCCGGGACTGGAGGACGTGCTGGCGCTGGCCGCCAGCCCGGACGCGGCCGGCCCGGTGCTCGCCGGCACCCCGGAGGGCCTCAGGATCAGCCGCGACGGCGGCGCGACCTGGCGGAACATCGCCGGACTGACGCGCCAGGCCGTCACCGCCGTGGCCTACGACCAGGCCGACGTCAAGGTCGTCTACGCGGCGGTCCTGCGCGGCCGGGGCGTCCTCATGCGCAGCCAGGACGCCGGCGCCACGTGGCGGCGCGCCGGGCTCGAGACCGAGCGCGACGCCGCCATCGTCGCCCTGGCCGCCGGGCGCGGCGGCCAGCTGGCCGCGGCCACCACCAGCGGCGACGTGCTCCGCTCGCGCGACGGCGGCAAATCCTGGACGAAGGTCGTCGAGCGCGGGCGCGCCGTCGGCGCCGGAGCCGGCTGAGCCCTCAGGTCGCGTCGCCGCGCTCGAGCACCGCGACGGCGAAGAGCCATGCCCCCCGCTGGACCAGGCCGGCGATGACCTCGGCGTAGAAGTGCGGCATCGGCTCGAGGTCCGCCGGCACCGCCGCGCGGGCGCCGGCGGCCTGGCCGGCGAGCCGGGCGGTGAAGTTCCGGTCGAGCAACGGCTTGACCCAGCCATACGTCTCCTCGGTCAGCTCGACGACGGCCGCCCCGCGGACCGTGCCGTCCGGGCCCAGGGCCACGGCGACGCGGACCGGCCCGTGCACGGTGTACTCGGTGACGAAGATCGACGCGGCCACGAGCCGCCCGTCGGCGTCGCGACCCAGGTAGAACCGGTAGAGGTCCTCGTCGGGCCTCCAGCCGCTCCGGGCCTCGACGGCCGCGCGCTCCTGGGGCGTCAGCCGCACCTCGCGCACGAAGAACCGGCGGGCGCCGCTCAGGAGCCCGGCGAGCGCGTCCCGGTCGGAGACGAGCACGACGGGCGGCGTGATGTGCGCCGCGGCCGCGCCGGCGCCGAGCGCGACGGCGAGGGCCGCGGCGAGCAGGTGGGACGTCGGGCCTCTCATGGCCGGGCCTTTCCGGGAGCCCAGAGCTCCCACAGCGCGATGGCGGCGATGAGCACGTAGCCGAGCGCGAACAGCGTGCCGCCGGCGATCACGAGCCCGGCCAGCGCCGGCGACACGAAGCGCGTCAGCCACATGCCGCCGATGTCGATCAGCGTCCCCACGAACGGCAGCGCGAGGATCAGCGCCTTCCACGCTTCGCGCACCGAGGAGAACAGGAAGATCAGCCCGAGGAGGCCGGCGATCAGCGTCTGGCCGAACAGGTGCGTGTGGCTCGTCTGGACGAGCAGCGGCGTGCGGATCCAGACCCTGGCCGTGCTGGAGACCTCGCCGAGCGAGATCTCGCGCTCGGCACTCGCCTGGCCGTGGCCGATGTGCGTCATCGGCGTGTCGGGCGCCAGGCTGGCCTGGACGTCGGCCGGCGTGAGGCCCACCGCGGTGGCGGCCTGGGCGAAGGCCGCCACCGCGCCGCAGCCGATGCCGACCAGGTAGAGGGTGCAGAACAGCTTCGCGCTCAGCGGCAAGCGTGCCAGGTGGATGCCGTGCATCGCCGTCCCCCTCAGTAGTTCACGACGAACTGGAGCTGCAGCAGGTGGCTCCAGTGGTCGGCGTCGGTGATGGCCACGCTGGGACGCGCGTCCGAGAACACCGGCCGGCTCGAGTGGCTCGCCCGGTACTCGAGCTTGAGGTCCACCCAGTGGAGCGGGTGCGCCGTCCGGGGATACGTCACGCCGAGCGGCCGGAGGTCGGGGATCAGCCGGCTGAGGTGGATGACCGGCGCCACCGTGAACGACTGCAGCGACTGCTCCACGCCGGTGCGCGCGGCGTCCTCGTCCCGGAAGAACCCGTAGCGGAACGTCAGGCCGGCCCAGTCGACGACGTCGTGGTGCGCGAGGACGTACAGGCCCCACCAGCGCACGTCCTTCGTCGTCGCCGCCGGCGCGGCGAAGGGGCTGCCGCGCTCGCGGAAGGACACGTCGCTCTCGCCGCCGTACAGCGCCTCGGCGGCGAGGATCAGCCGGGGCAGCGGGCTCCAGGTGATGTCGGCGTCGACGATCCAGCGCGGGCTGGCCGTGTCGTCGGTCTGCTCCTCGCCCCACCAGCCGCCCAGCCCGATGTTGAGCAGCCGCCCGCCGGCGGCGAACGGCGTGAAGCCGACGCGGCCGCCGACGCTCTTGGCCCGGTTGTCGTCGTCGAACGGGTCGTGGGTCGTCTCGTTCTCCCAGCGGTTGACGACCCAGGCGGTGGCGTCGAGCCACGGCGCGAACGGGTACGAGAACTGGAAGCCCGTCATGCTGTTGGGACGGCCGAACCGGAAGAGCTCCGAGCTCGTCGCCGTCAGCAGGAGGTTCGGGTCGTGGCGCTCGATGCCGAACGGCGTGTCGAAGCGCCCGAACGCCACGGCGAGCCCGTTGCCCAGCGGCACCACGCCGGTCACGTTGAAGCGGTGCAGCTCGATCTCCGTCTCCGGCGCCTCGGCCCCGAACCGCTCGCACGCGAGCCCGAGCGGGCAGCCAAACCGGTTCCCGCTGGCGCCGGCCGCGATCAGGTGGGTGTGGCGATCGCGGTGGCCCTCCACCTCGATCGTGGCGCCGGCCGACAGCCAGTCCGCGAACGTCCGGGCCACGCCGAACGAGAACTTCTCGAACCTGAAGTTGAGCGAGCCGGGGTCGGCGAGCGCCGGCCCGCCCCCGGCGAACTCGGGGACCATCTGCACGTGCGAGTCGTACGAGGCCGAGGCCGCGAAGAACCCGCTGAGCCGGAAGCCGGCCGCCTCCGGCCGGGAGAGACCCAGCGTCTCGAGCGGGTGCTCGCGCTCCAGCCGGATCTCGCGCTCGCCGGGCCGCGGCGCGACCTGGGCCGCGCGCGGGCCGGCTGGCGGCGGGAGCTGGATCTCACGCTCCCCCGGCCGAGGCGCGGCGGGTGGCGTCGCCCGGGCCGCGGGCGTCGGCGCGGCCGGCGCTGGCCGGGACTGCGCCTCCTCGAGCTTCTGGAGTCGTTCCTGGAGCCGCCGCAGTTCCCGGCGGAGCATCTCGATCTCGCTGCTGCCGCCCTGGGCCCCGACCGGCGACGGACAGGCCGTCACCAGCGCCAGGGCCGCGATCATCAGACGCGTGATCAGCGCCTTCATGGCGCGCCTCCTTGTCGTTCGTCCAGTGGGTGCACCACGGCGCCGGCGAGCCGGGCGCGTCAGCGCGCCAGCCCGGCCGGGGCCGGTGGTGAAGGGGTGGACGGGACGGCCGAGGACTAGGCGGCGGCGGTGGGCGGAGCGCGGGCGGCGAGCGCCCCGGAGGGTCGCCATGGCGCGGCGGGCGCGCGGACCGGCCGGGTCGCCGTGCCGTCACCGGGGTCACGCTGCAGCTCGACCGAGGCCGGCGTGTCGGGATGGACGCGCTCGGCGGCGGTCGCGAACGGACAGGCGTCGGCCGCCGCGCCGTGCTCGTGCGCCTCGAAGAGGTGGTGCACGAGATGGGGTGACAGCCCCAGGACGAACGCGAGGAGGAACGCGGCGGCCAGCAGACCGCAGGCCCGGCGCATCGTGCGGGCAGCATACCGCACCTCTCGGCCTGCGGGTCGAGCCGGCCGGTACACCGCGGCCGCGGCCGGGCATCGGTGCGCCCGGGGCGGCATCGTGCGCCGGGCCGGAGCCGTGCACCGCGGCAAGGACGGAGGCCGCGCGCGGGCGCGCTCCCGAGCCGTCGTGTACAGTGACACCATGCATCGCCTGCTGGCCGCCGCCGCCCTCGTGGGGTCGCTCGTGGCCGCGGTCGCCGGTCCGGCGGCGGGCGCCGCCACGGCCATGCCGCTGGACGACGTCATCCGCGGGCTGGAGGCCGCCTATGGGCGGCTCGACGACCTGAAGGCCGACTTCTCGCAGGTCTCGTTCAACAAGAGCCTGAACTCGACGATCCCGGCCAAGGGCGCCGTGTACCTCAAGAAGGGCGGCAAGCTCCGCTGGGAGTACGTCGAGCCGCAGAAGCAGGAGATCGTCTCCGACGGCAAGACGCTCTGGGTCTTCACGCCCTCGCTCAACCAGGTGAACACGGGCCCCGCGCCCGAGGCCCTGGCCGGCCCCGCCGGCTCGTTCCTGGCCGGGCTCGGGCGGCTCCGCGAGCACTTCGCCGTGCGCTTCCTGAACCCGGCCCAGCCCGCCAACGCCGACGGCCACGTCGTGCTCGACCTGACGCCGAAGGAGCCGCTGCCGACGATGAAGCGGCTGATCCTGACGCTCGATCCCAAGACCTGGGAGGTCCGGACGGCGGTGGTGCACGACGAGTTCGAGAACACGGTCACCATGCGCTTCACCCGCATGACGCTGAACGCCGGGCTGCCCGACCGGCTCTTCACCTTCGTCGCCCCGCCCGGCGTGGCCACGGTGCCGATACGGTAGACTGTCGGCCATGGCTGCCGAGAACTCCTTCGACATCGCCTGCAAGATCGACATGCAGGAGGTCACCAACGCGCTGGACCAGGCGCGGCGGGAGATCGAGACCCGCTACGACCTCAAGGGCAGCAAGAACGAGGTGTCGCTGGACAAGACGGACATCGTGCTGCTCGCCGCCGACGACATGAAGCTCAAGGCGGTCACCGACATCGTGCAGTCTCGCCTGCATCGCCGCGGCGTCCCCCTGAAGGCCCTCACCTGGGGCCAGGTGGAGGACGCCTCGGGCGGCCTCAAGCGCCAGCGCGTGACGCTGCAGCAGGGCATCCCCACCGACAAGGCCAGGGAGATCGTCCGGCTCATCAAGGACACCAAGCTCAAGGTGCAGGCCGCGATCCAGGAGAACCAGGTCCGGGTGAGCGGCAAGAACCGCGACGACCTCCAGAAGATCATCGCCATGCTCAAGGAGCGGGACCTCGGCATCGCGCTGCAGTTCACGAACTACCGCAGCGTCTGATGAAGGTCCACCTCACCACGCTGGGCTGCCCGAAGAACCAGGTCGACTCCGAGCTGATGCTGGGCATGCTGGCCGAGGCGGGCTTCGCCCTCGCCGACCGCCCGGAGCAGGCCGACTGCCTGGTGGTCAACACCTGCGCCTTCATCGACCGGGCGCGCCAGGAGTCGGTGCAGACCATCCTCGACCTGGCCCGGCTCAAGACGGCCGGCCGCGCCACCTCGCTGATCGTCACCGGCTGCCTGGCCCAGCGCTACGGGGACGAGCTGGCGCGCGAGATGCCCGAGATCGACGGCCTGCTCGGCACGTCGGACCTGCACCGCATCGTCGAGCTGGTCGGCCAGGCGCGGAGCCGCCGCGACTGGGCCAGCGCGGCGCCGCCCGGCTACCTCTACGACGCCACGACCCCGCGCCTGCTCACCGCGCGCGTGCCGTACGCCTACGTGAAGATCGCCGAGGGCTGCGACATGGGGTGCACGTTCTGCGCGATCCCCCAGTTCCGCGGCCGCCACCGCAGCCGGCCCCGCGCCGACGTGGTGAAGGAGGTCGAGGCGCTGGCGGCGCGCGGCATCCAGGAGGCCATCCTGGTTTCCCAGGACACGCTGGCGTACGGCCGCGACCTGCCCGGCAACGGCGACATCGCCGACCTGCTCGACGCGCTCTCCGACACGCGGATGCCGTGGATCCGCCCGATGTACCTGCACCCGGCGCACGTCAACGACCGCCTGATCCAGCGCTGGAGCCGCGCGCGCCTGGTGCCGTACCTCGACATGCCCGTCCAGCACGGCGACGACGGCGTGCTGCGCGCGATGCGGCGCGCCGTCACCGCCCGCCGCATGAAGGAGATCGTGGCCGCCTTCCGCGCGGCGATCCCCGGCGTGACCGTGCGCACGACGGTGCTGGTCGGCTTTCCGGGCGAGGGCGAGGCCGCGTTCGCGAACCTCCTGGGGTTCGTCGAGGACGTCCGCTTCGACCGCCTGGGCGTCTTCACCTACTCCCCCGAGGAGGGCACGCCGTCGGCGGGCTGGGCGGACCAGGTGCCCGCCGAGGTCGCCGCCGAGCGCGCGGCCGCGGTGCAGGAGACCCAGGACCGCGTGGCCTGGGAGCGCCAGCAGGCCCTCGTGGGCACGGTGCTGGACGTGCTCGTGGACGGGCCCAGCGAGGACCCGGCCTTCCCCTGGGAGGGCCGCACGGCGGGCCAGGCGCCGGAGATCGACGGCGTCGTGTACCTGCGCGGGCGCTTCGAGCCCGGCCGCTTCGCGCGCGTGCGCATCGCCGAGGTCGAGGGCTACGAGCTGGTGGGCGAGCGCGCCGCCGGCGGCGCCTGATCGTCGCCGGACGCCGGTCCCGGCGCATCGGTCGTGTAGAGTAGCCGCATGCCGGACGCCGTCGACGCCTCCGCGCCCGCCCGGCCCGGCGCCGTCGCCGACCGGGTGGCGCTGGCCGTCGCCACGGTGGCCGGGGTCGGACGGGCCCCGCTGGCGCCGGGCACGGTGGCCAGCGCCCTCACCGCCACGCTCCTCTGGCTGGTGCCGTTCTCGCCGGCCGGCCTGCTGGTCCTGCTCCTCGTCGTCGTCGCGGCCGGCACGTGGGCCGCGCACCGGGCCGAGCGCCTGCTCGGCGCCAAGGACCCCGGCGCCATCGTCGTCGACGAGGTCGCCGGCATGATGCTGGCGGTCGTCGTGCTGCCGCTCACACCCGCCGTCCTGATCGCCGGCTTCGTGCTCTTCCGCGTCTTCGACGTCCTCAAGCCGCCGCCCGCGCACGCCGGCCAGCGCCTGGCCGGCGGCGTCGGCGTGATGGTGGACGACCTCGTCGCCGGGCTCTACGCCCTCGCCGCCCTCGTCGCGCTGCGCGTCGTGGCGGGCTGGCCGTGATGGCCGGGGCCCTCGTCGTCGGCGTCGGCGCGGCCGCGCCGGCGATCGACGAGGCCGCGGCCGCGGCGGCCGCGACGCTGGCCGCCGAGGGGCTGCCCGTGGCCGCCCGCGTGCTCGTCGAGGACGACGAGGCCGCGCTCGAGGGCGCCCTCGCACACGAGGCGGCGCTCACGGTGCTGGTCGCCGGCCCCGGCGGCTCGGCCGGCGACGGGCTGCGGCGCGCCCTCGCGCGCGCCACGGGTGCGCGTCTCGTGCTGAGCGAGCGCATGATGGCCGCGCTCCAGGACCTCGCCCGCCGGCGCGACCGTCCGCTCGCCCGCCGGGCCGATCGCCAGGCGCTGCTGCCCCAGGGCGCCGTTGTGCTGCCCGTCGCGGGCGGCGAGCCCGCGTGGTCGCTCGAGGCCGGCGCGCGCGTGTTCCTGGTCCTCCCCTGCGGGGCCGGGCTCGACGCGGCCCTCGCCGAGCATCTGGCGCCGCTGGCGCGCGCGCGGGCGGCGGCCCGGCCGGCCGTCCGCGCCCGCACGCTGCGCGTGGCCGGCGTGAGCCTCGCCGAGGTCGAGGATCGGCTGGGCGACTGGCTGGGCCCCGGCGCGGCGGGCGACGTGGACGTCGGCACGCTGCCCGGCGAGGGCGAGGTCTGGGTGCGGCTGCGCGCGCGGGGCGCGACGGCCACCGCGGCCACCGAGGCGCTGGCGGCGGCGGAGGCCGAGCTCGTGCCCGTGCTCGGCGACGACTGCTACGGCCGCGACGACGACACGCTCGAGCGCGTGGTCGGTCGGCTGCTCCTGGAGCGCCGGCTGACGCTGGCGCTCGCCGAGTCGTGCACCGGCGGGCTCGTCGGTCATCGCATCACCAGCGTGGCCGGCTCGTCCGCCTACTTCGAGCGAGGCGTGATGGTGTACTCCAACCGGGCCAAGGAAGAGCTGCTCGGCGTGCCGTCCGCGATCCTGGCCGCGCACGGCGCCGTGAGCGCGCCGTGCGCGGAGGCGATGGCGCGGGGCGTCTGCGCGGCGAGCGGCGCCTCGTGCGGCGTCGCCGTGACGGGCATCGCGGGGCCCGGCGGGGGATCGGCGGCCAAGCCCGTCGGCACGGTGTTCGTGGGGCTCGCCGTCGCGGGCGACGTGAGCGCGCGGCGCTTCCTGTTCGCCGGCGATCGCGCCTCCATCAAGCGGCAGTCCGCGCAGGCCGCGCTCGATCTGCTTCGGCGGGCGCTGATCGCCCGACCGGCCGAGGTGGCGCGGTGAGCGCGCGGCGGGCGGCGCTGGCGCTCGCCCTCCTCGCCGCCGGGTGCACCGCCTCGCCGATGGAGCGCGGCCTGTCGCTCTTCGACCAGGGGTACTACCTGGCTGCCGTCATGGCCTTCGACGAGGCGGTGCGCGAGGCGCCGGGCTCGGCGATGGCGCACGTCAACCGGGGTGTGGCGCGCATGAAGACCGGCGACACGAAGGGCGCGCTGGAGGACTTCACCCGCGCCAGCGAGCTGAGCCCGCGCGATCCCGAGGTGTGGTTCAACCGCGGCAACGCCAACGTCACGCGCGGCGATTTCGCGGAGGCGATCGCCGACTTCACGCGCGCGGTGACGCTGCGGCCGGCCTTCTCCCGGGCGCTCTTCAACCGCGGCGTCGCGCGGCACCACGCCGGCGACGCCGAGGGCGCGCGGGCCGACTGGCGCCAGGCCGTGGCCGTGGAGCGCGATCCCCGGACGCGGGCCGGCATGGCGCGCGCCGCGGGGATCGAGGCGCCCGCGCCGCGCGCGGGCGCGGCCCCTCCGACCGCGGCCTCGACGGCCCGGGCGCCGGGCAGCGCCGCCGCGGCGGCTCGGCAGCGCCCGGCGGCCTCCAGAACGGCTGGAACCGCGCTAGCCCCGGCCCCGGCGCCCGCGTCCTCGTCTGCGGCTCCGGCCTCGGCGCCCGCCGTCCCGACGCCGCGGGCTCCGGGCGTGTCGTCGTCGGCGGATCGGGCGGCTTCGCCGCCGATCACGCCGGCAGCCGGGTCGTCCGCGGCCGAGCCGGGTTCCGCTCCGACGATGGCGACGCCCGCTGCGGCGGAAGGGCGGGGCGCCTCGGCCGGTGTCCAGCCGACGGCAGGGTCGAGCGCGCCGGCCGCCGAGCAGGCGTCGACCCCGCAGGCGGCGCCCGCGGCGGCGGACGGGGACGCGCTCGATGCCCGCGCCCTGGCCAACCGCGCGCTCGATCGCGAGCTCGGCGGCGACCGCGCCGGCGCGCTCGCGGACCTGCGCGCAGCCCTGGCCGCCGAGCCCGATCCGCAGCGGCGCGCGGGCATCGAGAACCTGATCCGCCTGCTCCAGGGATCGCGATAGACGGCGTCCGCTCGTTCGTCGCCGTGCTGCTGCCGCCCGCGGTGCGGGCCGCGCTGGGTGCCGAGATCGGCCGCCTGCGTGCCGTGGCGGCCGCCGACGTCGCCTGGGTCGCGCCCGACAACCTGCACGTCACGCTGAAGTTCCTCGGCAGGGTCGACGCCGCCCGGCTGGACCAGGTGCAGTGGGCGCTGGCCGACGTCGCCCGGGCAGGGCGCGCCTTCGACCTCGGCGTCCGCGGGCTCGGTGCCTTTCCGACGGCGTCCCGGGCGCGCGTGCTGTGGGCGGGCGTGGCCGAGGGCGCGCAGGCGCTGGGCGCGCTGGCGGCGGCCGTGGACGCGCGCCTGGGCGGGCTCGGCCTGGAGCCGGAGACGCGGCCGTTCGCCGCGCACGTCACGCTCGGGCGCGTGAGGACGCCGCAGCGCGACGCCGCGCTCGCCGCCGCGGTCGGGGCCGGGACGGGGCGCGACTTCGGCACGTTCGCCGTGGACGCGTTCGTGTTGATGCGGAGCGACCTGTCGCCACGAGGCGCGCGCTACTCCGTGCTGGCCTCCTGGCGTCTCGGCGCCGACCCGGAGCGCGGCCAGCCCTAGGGGGGTCTCTCCCAGGAGATCTTCACCGCCCACCGGGGGCCAGGCGTCCAGAGGCTCCCCCGCCGTTCGCATCACGCGGCACCGACGGCCTCGGCCAAGTCCGCGCCGTCGCGGCGATGACTCGCGGGCATCCCGGCCGAGAGCACCCGGCCGAACCTTGGCAGGCCGCTTGCCCCAGGCATCGGTGAAGACCGGAGGGGCGAGGCCATGAATCGACTGCTCGAGGTGGTCCAGGCAGCGCTGCAGAACGAGGCGATGATCGGCTGGATCGACAGCTTCCTGCTGTGCATGGGCCTCACGGTGACGATCGCCTCCACGGCGCCCGCCCTGGCCCGCATCCGTCGCCGCTCGCGAGGCCGCTCGTGAGCCGCGCCCGGCGCGTCGTCTGGGCCGTGGGCACCGCGCTGGCGCTGACGGTGCCGGTCGCCGTGCTCGTGGCCGCCGCCGCGACGAGCCCGGCCAGCCAGCTGCGCGCCTCGGTCGCCGAGGTGGTGCGCGTGGTGAGCGATCCCGGCCTCGAGGCCCGCGCCCTCGAGCGGCGGCAGGCCATCCGCAGGGTCGCCGCCGAGATCTTCGACTTCGCCGAGATCACCAGGCGCGTGTGCGGCCCCCACTGGAGCGCGCGGACGCCGGCCGAGCGGGAGGAGCTGACCGGGCTGTTCCGCGGGCTGCTGGAGCGGGCCTACATCGCCCGGATCGAGCAGTACCGCGGCGAGCAGGTCGTCTTCGCGGGCGAGTCGGTGGACGGCGACGTCGCCACCGTCCGGACGCGGATCGTCAGCCGGCAGGGCCTGGAGATTCCGGTGGACTACCGGATGCTGCGCCGGGACGAGCGCTGGGTGGCCTACGACGTCGTCATCGAGGGCGCCAGCCTGGTGGCGAACTACCGGGGCCAGTTCAACCGCATCCTCCAGGGGGGCTCGTACGCCGAGCTCGTGCGCCGCCTGCGCGCCACGCTGCAGCGCCCCGAGGCCGACGACGCCGCGGCGGCGCGCACGTCCCGGGCGCAGTAGCCGCCCCGCGCTCGACCCTGCCCGGCGCGCGCCGCGCCCGCGGCGCGCGCCGTATGTGTTCCAGAACATTGACGCCACCGGAGCCGACTCCTAGAATGCTCGAAGCCTCGATTGAGGAGGACCGCATGGCGGAGCCCAAGAGCGACCGGCGGCAAGCCCTGGACCTGGCGATCACCCAGATCGAGCGTCAGTTCGGCAAGGGCGCCGTCATGCGGCTCGGCTCGGGCGCGCCGCTCGAGGAGATCGCCGTCATCCCGACCGGCGCGCTCAGTCTCGACGTCGCCCTCGGCATCGGCGGGCTGCCGCGCGGCCGCATCGTCGAGATCTACGGCCCGGAATCCTCGGGCAAGACCACGCTGGCCCTGCACGTCGTCGCCGAGGCCCAGCGCATCGGCGGCATCGCCGCCTTCATCGACGCCGAGCACGCGCTCGATCCGGTCTACGCGCGCAAGCTCGGCGTCAACATCGACGAGCTGCTCATCTCGCAGCCCGACACCGGCGAGCAGGCGCTCGAGATCGCCGAGACCCTCGTGCGCTCCAACGCCGTCGACGTCATCGTGATCGACTCCGTGGCGGCGCTGGTGCCGCGGGCCGAGCTCGACGGCGACATGGGCGACTCGCTGCCCGGGCTGCAGGCCCGCCTCATGTCGCAGGCGCTGCGCAAGCTCACCGCCGCCATCTCGCGCTCGGGCGCCGTCATGATCTTCATCAACCAGATCCGCGAGAAGATCGGCGTCATGTTCGGCAACCCCGAGACCCAGCCGGGCGGGCGCGCGCTCAAGTTCTACGCCTCGGTGCGCATCGACGTGCGGCGCATCGACGCCATCAAGCAGGGCACCGAGTCCGTCGGCGTCCGCACCAAGGCCAAGGTCGTCAAGAACAAGCTGGCCCCGCCGTTCCGCGAGGCCGAGTTCGACATGATCTACGGGGAGGGCATCTCCAAGTCCGGCACGGTGCTCGACGCGGGCGTCGAGCAGGGTGCGATCGAGAAGTCCGGCACCTGGTACACCTACAAGGGCGAACGGATCGGTCAGGGGCGCGAGAACGCCCGGAAGTGGCTGCAGGACAACCCGGTGGTCCTCGCCGACCTCGAGGCGAAGATTCGGGAGACCCTGGGCCTGCGCGCGCCGGCGCCGATCAAGTAGGGGAGGGCCATGGACCTCGACCGGCTCCTGATCGTCAGCGTCGAGCAGGGGGCGTCCGATCTCCACCTGAAGCCGAACTCGCCGCCGATCTTCCGCGTGCACGGTCGCCTGGTGCCGCGTCCGGACCTCGGGGTCATCACCGCGCCGGAGATGGACGAGATGGCGCGCCGGGTGCTGCCCGAGCGCATGTACCAGCAGCTCAAGGACGGCCGCGAGGTCGACGTGGCCTACGCCGTGCGCGACCACGGTCGCTTCCGCGTGAACATGTTCCTGGCCACCGGCCTGGTGCGCGCGGTGATGCGCGCCATCCCGTCGCGCAAGCCGAAGTTCGAGGAGCTGGGGCTGCCCGCGGTGCTCGAGAAGCTCGCCATGGAGCGGCGCGGGATGATTTTGGTCACCGGCATCACGGGCTCGGGCAAGTCCACGACGCTGGCGGCCATGCTGGACTTCATCAACCGCTCCCGCAACGACCACATCATCACCATCGAGGACCCGGTCGAGTTCGCCCACGAGGACATCAACTGCGTGGTGAGCCAGCGCGAGATCGGCCACGACTCGCCGAACTTCGCCACCGCGCTGCGCGCCGCCCTCCGCGAGGATCCCGACGTCATCCTGGTGGGCGAGATGCGCGACCCCGAGACCATGTCGGTGGCCCTGCACGCCGCCGAGACCGGGCACCTGGTGCTCTCCACCCTGCACACGCTCAACGCGGGGGAGACGGTGAACCGCATCATCGGCACCTTCCCGCCCCACCAGGAGCAGCAGATCCGCGACCAGCTGGCCGCCGTCATCGTCGGCGTCATCTCCCAGCGCCTGGTGCCGCGCATCGGCGGCGACGGCCGGGTGCCCGCCGTCGAGGTCATGATCGGCACCGCGCTCATCAAGGACTGCATCCGCGAGGCCAAGCGCACGCCCGAGATCCCGGCGTTCATCGCCCAGGGCGCGCAGCAGTACGGCATGCAGACGTTCGACCAGTGCCTGCTCAAGCTCTACCGCGACGGCGTCATCTCCTACGAGACCGCGCGCGAGGCGGCCACCAACGCCGACGACTTCGACCTCAAGGTCCGCGGCATCTTCTCCACGGGCGAGATGACGTTCGAGGGCGAGCAGAAGCGGGCCGACCCCGTCGCCGCCCGGCCGTCGGCGAGTCCCTTCGCCAGGAAGCCATGACCGACGTGGGGGGCCCCGACATGGCCCCCCACATCCCCCAGCGTCCGGCACGCCCCGGCGCAGCCGTGGCGCGCCTCGGGGACCGTTACCCGGACCGGCGCCTGGCGCCGCCGCCGCCGCGGGCTGTGCGCGCCTCCGCCGCGGCGCTCGGGCTCGGATCCGGGCCGGCCGTTCGACGCCACGCCGGGCGGCCGGCGCCCGTCCAGCGATGACCGGGCGGCGACGCCACCGAAGCCGCGGTCAGCGCGCCCCGGACGCCCAGCCGCTGGACGCGCGCCGCTCGCGACTCGCCGCCGCGGACCTGCTGTCCCGCCGTCCCCTCACCACCGCCGACCTGCGCCGCCGCCTCGTGCGTCGCGGCGCTCCCGAGGACGTCGCGCAAGCCGTGGTCGCCGACCTCGCCGCCCGCGGCTACGTCGACGACGCCGCCTTCGCCCGCCACTGGGTGGAGACGCGCAGCGCCCGCGGCTACGGGGCCGGCCGCCTGCGCGCCGAGCTGCGCGCCCACGGCGTGCCGGCCGCGCTCATCGACGGCGCGCTGGCGTCGCTCACGACCGACGCCGCCCTCGGCCGCGCGCGGGAGGCCGCCCGGCGGCGACTGCCCGCGCTGGCGCGCGGCCGGCCGGACCGCCTCGCCGCCCGGCTGCACGACCACCTGGCGCGGCGCGGCTTTCCCGCCCCGGTGATCGCCCGCGTGCTGCGCGAGGTGGCGGCCACCGGCGCGCCGGACTGACGCCGGCGGCCGAAAGCGACGCGGAAACGCGGTGATACAATGAGCGCCCTATGACGGGCGAGACGCTGCGCGAGACGTTTCTCCGCTACTTCGAGCGACAGGGCCACGCGCGGGTGCGGTCCTCACCGCTGGTGCCGGCCGACGACCCGACCCTGCTGTTCACCAACGCCGGCATGGTGCAGTTCAAGGGCGTGTTCCTCGGCGAGGAACGGCGCGACTACCGGCGCGCGACGACCTGCCAGAAGTGCGTGCGGGCCGGCGGCAAGCACAACGATCTCGAGAACGTCGGCCGGACGGCGCGGCACCACACGTTCTTCGAGATGCTCGGCAACTTCTCGTTCGGCGACTACTTCAAGGCCGAGGCGATCGCCTTCGCCTGGGAGCTGCTGACCCGCGACCTCGGGCTGGCCCGCGACCGGCTCATCGCCACCGTCTACACGGACGACGACGCCGCCTTCGCGCTGTGGAAGAAGGTCGCCGGCTTCGGCGACGACCGGATCCTGCGCCTGGGCGAGAAGGACAACTTCTGGGCCATGGGCGACACGGGGCCGTGCGGCCCGTGCTCGGAGGTCCACGTCCACCAGGGCGAGGACCTGCCGTGCGCCGAGGTCGCGGCGGGGCGCCCGTGCCTGGGGCCGGCCTGCGAGTGCGACCGCTGGCTCGAGATCTGGAACCTGGTCTTCATGCAGTTCAACCGCGACGCGAGCGGGGCCATGACGCCGCTGCCCCGGCCGTCGATCGACACCGGCATGGGCCTCGAGCGCATGGCCGCCGTCATGCAGGGCAAGCGCTCTAGCTTCGACACCGACCTGGTGCGCCCGCTGATCGACCGGACGGCGGGGCTCGCCGGCCGGCCCTACGGCGCCGACGCCGAGGACGACGTGGCCATGCGGGTCATCGCCGACCACGCCCGGGCCGCGACGTTCCTGATCGCCGACGGCGTCACGCCCTCCAACGAGTGGCGCGGCTACGTGCTCCGCCGCATCATGCGCCGCGCGATGCGCCACGGCCGGCGCCTGGGCCTCACCGAGCCCTTCCTGCACCGGACCGTCGAGTGGGTCGCCGAGGTGATGGGCCGGGCGTATCCCGACATCGTCGCCGAGGGCGCGCGCATCCAGGCGGCCATCCGGCAGGAGGAGGAGCGCTTCGCCGAGACCCTCGACGTCGGCATGCGCCTGATCGACGAGTGGGACCGCGAGCACGGGCCCCGGCGCGCGGCGCCGGGCGCCGCCGTCGACGGCCGGTTCCTGTTCCGGCTGTACGACACGCACGGCTTCCCGCGCGATCTGGCCGAGGAGATCCTCGCCGACAAGGGGTGGGCGGTCACCGCCGAGACCCAGCGCGACTTCGACGGCGAGATGCAGGCGCAGCGCGAGCGCGCCCGGGCGAGCGCGGCGTTCCGCGCCGACGCCGACAGCGAGGGCGCCGCCCTCTACCAGCGGCTGTCGGCGGAGCTGCCGCCGGTCGAGTTCGTGGGCTACGAGACGCTCACGTCGCCGGCCCGGATCCTGGCCCTGGTCGCCGCCGGCGACGGGCTCCGGCGGGTGGGCGAGGCCACCGCGGGCGACGAGGTCGAGATGATCCTCGACCGCACGCCGGCCTACGCCGAGTCCGGCGGGCAGATCGGCGACACCGGGACCGTCATCGGCCGGGCCGGGCGCGGCGAGATCCTCGACACCTACTACCGCGGCGGCAAGATGATCGTGCACCGGCTGCGGGTGCGCCAGGGCGGCCTGCGCGAGGGCGAGGACGTGGCCGTCGCCGTGGAGTCACCGCGGCGGCAGGGGCTCCGCCAGCACCACACGGGCACGCACCTGCTGCACGCGGCGCTGCGCCGGGTGCTCGGCACGCACGTCACGCAGGCCGGCTCGCTGGTGGCGCCCGATCACCTGCGCTTCGACTTCTCCCACGGCGCCGCGGTGAAGGACCGCGAGCTCGAGCAGATCGAGGAGCTCGTCAACGAGCAGGCCCAGGCCAACGTCGCCGTGCGCCGCATGGAGATGGACCTGGACGAGGCGCTGCGCACCGGGGCGCTGGCCCTGTTCGGCGAGAAGTACGGCCAGCGCGTGCGCGTCGTCCGGATCGGCGACTTCTCCACCGAGCTCTGCGGCGGCACGCACCTCGACCACACGGGCGAGCTGGGCCTGCTGAAGATCTCCGCCGAGGGCGCGGTGGCCTCCGGCGTCCGCCGCGTCGAGGCCGTGGCCGGCCCGGCGGCCCTGGCCGCGGTCACGCGGCACGAGCGGGCCCTGCGGGAGGCCGCCGAGATCCTCAAGATCTCCCCGGGCGAGGTGCCCCAGCGCCTGCGCCAGCTGCTCGAGGGCCAGCGCGCCCTCGAGCGGCAGCTCGCCGAGCTCGAGGCGCGGCTGGCGCGCTCGCGCGCCGACGACCTGGTGGCCGCGGCGACGCAGGTCAACGGCATCGCGGTGGTGGCCGAGCGGCTGGACGGCCTGGATGCCGACGGCCTCCGCGCCGTGGTCGACCGGGTGCGCGAGCGCCTCGGCTCCGGCGTGGTCGTCGTGGGTGGCATGGCCGGCGACAAGGTCGCGCTCGTGAGCGGCGTGACCAAGGACCTCACGAGCCGGATCCACGCCGGCAAGCTCATGCAGGAGGTCGCCCGGGCGGTGGGCGGCACCGGGGGCGGCCGGCCGGACCTGGCCCAGGGCGGCGCCAGGGACGCGAGCCGCCTGTCCCAGCTGAAAGCCGCCGTCCTCGCCCACGTCGGCAGCCGCGCCGGGGCCTGAGCGCCAGGGGCGCCCCGCGCCCCGCCGTGCCGGCCCGTCATGCGCAGTTAGGGCCCGGCGCGGGCCTGCGGCTAGAATGGACCTGGCATGGACGCCAACGTCGACGCGGGCTCGGCTGCCGCCGAGACCGCCGCGCTCCTGACCCGGCTGACCGCCGACAAGAGCGCGGCCCTCGCCCGTCTCGCCGCCGGCGTCGCCCACGAGCTCCGCAACCCGCTCGCCGTCATCCTCGCCCGCGCCCAGCTGCTGGCGCTGGGACTCCGGCAGGGCCGGCCCATCGATCAGGGCAAGATCGAGAGCGTGCTGAAGACGATCGAGGAGCAGGCCCTGCGAGCCTCCAGGATCATCGAGAGCCTGTCGACCTTCGCTCGCCCCCGCCAGCCCGAGGTCGCCCCCGTGGACGTCGGCGCCGTGGTCGAGGACGTGCTCGCCGTGCTGCGGGCGCGCGCCGAGGCCGTGCACGCGCGCGTGGACGTCACCGTGGAGGGCGGGCCGCTCACGGTGAGCGCCGATCGCGAGCAGCTGACCACCGCCCTCACCCAGCTCGTCGTCAATGCGCTCGAGGCCGTCGACGCGGGCGGCCGCCTGGCCGTCCACGCGCGCCGGGCCGGCGACCGCGTCGAGCTGGCCGTCCGCGACAGCGGCCCCGGGGTCGCCGCCCACGACGCCGAGCGCATCTTCGATCCGTTCTTCTCCACCAAGCCCGCCGCGGCCGGGCTGGGGCTGTGCGTGGCCCAGACCATCGCCGAGGCGCACGGAGGCGCGCTGCGGCTGGTGGAGGCCGGCGCCGGCGCCGAGTTCGTGCTGGCGCTGCCGGCGGTGATCGGGCGGGCATGACCGACACGCTCGGCCGCATCCTGATCGTCGACGACGAGCGGCCCGTGCTCGACGTCCTGAGCGAGTACTTCGCCACGCAGGGCTACGCCGTGCAGACGGCGTCCAGCGGGATGGAGGCGCTCTCCGCGGTGACGCGCGAGCGCCCGGACCTGGTGCTGCTGGACGTCCGCATGCCGGGCATGGACGGCGTGGAGGTGCTCCGGCGCCTGCGCGCCACCGAGCACGGCCTGGCCGTCATCATGGTCACGGCCAACGAGGACGTGGCGCTGGCGCGCGAGACGCTGAAGATCGGCGCCTTCGACTACGTGGCGAAGCCCTTCGACTTCCGCTACCTCGACCGCGCCGTCGCCGCCGGCCTGGTGCAGGGGGCCGGCCGGCCACCGGCGGCGCCGCCGGCGCCCGAACCCGCCGTCGACCCGTGGACCGCGCTCCTGGTCGCCGTCTTCCGGGCGGCCCGCACCATCCCGGGGTCCGCCTCCGGCTCCATCGCCGCGCGGCTCGAGTCCGCCGCCCTCGGGGCCGCCCGGGACGCCGCCGCCCATCGCACCGCCGCCGCCGCCGAGCACCTCACCGAGCTGGACCTGCTGCTCCGTGTCGCCGTGGAGCTCGGCGATCTGACCGCCGGGGCCCGCGCCGGCATCGACGAGGCCGCGGGCGCCGCCCGCCGGGCGCTCAGGGCCGGCTGAGGTCCGCCGTCGACCCGCATCTCAAGATCCTGCACACGGTCGCCGAGGCGGTCAGCCGCAGCCTCGACGTCGACGAGGTCCTGCGCACCGCGGTGGAGGCGCTGACCAGCGTCACCGGCCACGAGATCTCGAGCCTGCACCTCATCTCCGACGACGGCAAGACGCTTTACCTGCAGGGCGAGCGGGGGCTGTCGCCGAAGCTGCGCGAGATCAACCAGACGCTGCCGGTGGGCAAGGGGCTGATCGGCCGCGTGGCGGCGACGGGCGAGACCCTGTGCCTGGACAACGTCTCCGGGGCCCCCGGCGTGTTCCCGCCGGCCCGCGCCGCCGTGCGCACCGACCACATCCGCGGCTTCGTGTGCGTGCCCATCCGCAGCCGCGGCCGCATCCTCGGCACGATCTCGCTCGGCCGGCAGACGACGGAGGGCTTCGACGAGCAGGAGGTCGCGCTGGTGCAGGCCACGGCCGACCAGATCGGCATCGCGCTGGACAACGCCCGCCTGTACTCCGAGTCGCAGCGGCAGCTGGAGGAGCTCAGGCGCACGCAGGCCCAGCTGCTCCACGCCGAGAAGCTCTCGGCGGTCGGCGAGCTGGCCTCCGGCGTGGCCCACGAGATCAACAACCCGCTGACGACCATCCTCGGCCAGGCGCACCTGCTGCTGGTCGACCCCGAGCTCAAGCCCGCCGTCCGCGACCGGCTGACCATCATCGCCGACGAGACCTCGCGCGCGGCGCGCATCGTGCAGAACCTCCTGATGTTCGCGCGGCACTACACGCCGGAGCGCCGTCTCTGCACGCTGGCCGACCAGGTGCGCCGCGTGCTGGAGCTGAAGATCTACCAGCTGCAGCAGGACGACGTGCGCGTGGAGACCGACTTCGCGCCGTGCCCGCCGGTGTACGCCGACGAGAACCAGATCCAGCAGGTGCTGCTGAACCTGGTCCAGAACGCCCACCAGGCCATGGTCACCCAGCCGCCGCCGCGCGTGCTGACCGTCCGGGTGCGCCCGGCCGACGGTCATGGCCGGCTGGAGGTCCTCGACAACGGGCCCGGCATCCCGGCCGACGTCCTGCCGAAGATCTTCGATCCCTTCTTCACCACCAAGCCCCCCGGCAAGGGCAGCGGACTCGGGCTCAGCGTCTCCTACGGCATCGTCGTCGAGCATCGCGGCCGGCTCACCGCCGCCAACCGCCCGGAGGGCGGTGCGGCCTTCGTCGTCGAGCTGCCGCTCGGAGCGCCGAGCGAGTGAGGGTGGCACCGCCGCGGGCTGCCTCCGCATCCGAAGATCGGTGAGCTCGACCTCCCGCCGTCCCCTCGCGGGCATCGCCCTGCCGCTCGTCCTGGCCGCGACCCTGGCCGGGTGCGCCGGCGTCGGGGGGCCGGTGGCCGGGGCCCCCCCGCACCACCGCGAGCGCGGCTTCGCCAACGGCGAGCCCGGCCATCCGCCGGCGAGCGGCTGGGTGCGCTGGCGGTTCTTCGTCTCGCGCGTGCTGGCGACGACGTTCTCGCCGCGCACGGCCGACCTGCCCCGCGTCGCCAACGACGGCGCCGCGCTCCGGGCCAACCAGCGCGAGGCCACCGTGACCTGGGTCGGCCACGCCACGCTGCTCGTGCAGCTCGACGGCGTCAACCTCCTGACCGACCCCCAGTGGTCCGATCGCGCCAGCCCGTTCTCCTGGGCGGGGCCGAAGCGGTTCGTGCCGCCCGGGCTCCGGTTCGAGGACCTGCCGCCCATCCACCTGGTCCTGATCTCCCACGACCACTACGACCACCTGGACGTGGCGACGGTGCGGCGGCTCGCCCGGACGCACCGGCCCCGCTTCCTGGTGCCGCTCGGCCTCGAGGCGTGGTTCGCGGACCTCGGCATCACGGACGTGATCGAGCTCGACTGGTGGCAGGAGCGCGTGGAGCGCGGGCTGCGGATCACGTGCGTGCCGGCGCAGCACTTCTCGGGGCGCACGCCGTGGGACCGCAACCGGCGGCTCTGGGCCGGCTGGACCGTCCGCGGCCGCGACCGCCGCCTCTACTTCGCCGGCGACACGGCGCTGTTCGGCGGCTTCCGGCAGATCGGCGAGCGGCTGGGGCCCTTCGACCTCGCCCTGCTGCCGATCGGCGCCTACCTGCCGCCCGTCATCATGAAGGCGAGCCACACGACGCCGGAGGAGGCGCTGCAGGCCCTCGAGGAGGTCCGCGGGCGCGTCATGGTGCCGATCCACTGGGGCACGTTCGACCTCGCCGAGGAGCCCCTGGAGGAGCCGGCGCAGCGCCTGGCCGCCGAGATGGGGCGTCGCGGCCTGGGACCCGACCGCGTCTGGGCCCTCCGCCACGGCGAGACCCGGGCCTGGTGAGGGTCAGCCTTTGTCGAGGGCGGCGCGGATGAACGGGGGCAGCACGAACATCGCCTCGTAGACGGAGGCGTCGAAGTAGGCGTCGCCGCCCAGATTCGCCTCGCCCAGACGCGCCTCGACCTCGGCGCGCGCGAGCCGCAGCCGGGCGGGGTCGTGCGAGGCGAAGAGCAGGCCCTCGGGATAGCCGAAGGACGGCACGTACACGTGGGCCGAGCGGACCGCCTCGAACACGTCGCGCACGAGGCGGCGGAGCCGGACGTGGTGCTCGAAGTCGCGGATCGACAGCTCCTGGGCCTGCGCCACGCACACGCCGCCCGGCGCGAGGCACCGCTCGATGCGCCGGAAGTATTCCGGCGAGTAGAGCCGGTGCGACGCGGTGCCCTCGCCGCCGGGGTCCGTGATATCCGAGATGACGACCTCGAACGATGCTGGCGCCGCGGCGCCCAGGAACTCCCAGGCGTCGGCGTGGCGCACCTCGGCCCGCCGGTCGCGCTCGGCGCCGTCCCACATGAACGGCATGTGCTCCTGCGTCACCGACGTCACCTGCGGATCGATGTCGCAGACGACCACCGAGGTGACGCTCGGGAAGCGCAGCGCCTCGCGCAGGACGTGGCCGTCTCCGCCGCCGGTGATCAGCACGCGCTTGGGCCCGGGGACGGCGAGCAGCGCCGGCCACGCGAGCGCGCGCGCGTAGAGCATCTCGTCCTTCTCGGCGGCCTGCGGCAGGCCGTCGAGGACGAGCATCCGGCCGAAGCCGCAGGTGTCCAGCACCTCGATGCGCTGGCAGGCCGAGGCCCCCGCGAACAGCGTCGTGCGCATGCGATGCAGGATCTTGAGATCGGGGTCCCACGAGTCGCAGTACCAGGTGCCGTCGATCGGGGGCAGGCCGGGCGCGGTCATGCGGCAGAGACTACCACGCCTGCAGCAGCAGCCCCTTGAGGTAGCCGGTCTCGGGCACGGTGAGGAGGACGGGATGGTCGGAGGCGGGGCCGAGCGGCGCGACGACGCGCAGGCGCACGCCGGCGTCGGCGGCCGCGGCGCGACAGATCTCCTCGAACAGCCCGCTGCTCACGTGGTGCGAGCACGAGAAGGTGGCGAGCGTGCCGCCGCGCTCGAGCAGGCGCATCGCGCGCAGGTTGATCTCCTTGTAGCCGCGGGCGGCCGCCTCGAGCGCCGTGCGGGTGCGCGCGAAGGGCGGCGGATCGAGCACCACCAGGCCGAAGCGCGCCCGCTCGCGCTCCAGCCGGCGCAGCTCGTCGAAGGCGTTGCCGCCCACGAGCTCGGCCCGCGCGGCGACGCCGTTCAGGGCCAGGTTCTCGCGGGCGCCGGCGATGGCCTCGGGCGAGGACTCCAGGCACAGCGCCCGGCGGGCGCCGGCGACCAGGGCGTGGCAGGCGAAGCCGGCGGTGTAGGCGAAGGCGTCCAGGACGTCGCGTCCGGCGCCGAGGGCGCCCACCCGCGGTCGGTTCTCGCGCTGGTCGAGGTAGAGGCCCGTCTTGTGTCCGGCTCCGGGCACGACGGCGAGCCGGACGCCGGCCTCCTCGACCACGACCCGCGCCGGCCCCTCGGCGCCCAGCCAGCCGCGGACCGGATCGAAGCCCTCCAGGCGCGCCGACACCGGATCGTCGGCGGCGAAGACGGGCAGGTCGCCCACCGCGGCCCGGAGCGCCGCCACCAGGGCCGCCCGGCGCGAGGCCATGGCGAGGGTCAGGCACTGGACGACGAGCACGGGGCCGTAGCGGTCGGCGACCAGCCCGGGCAGGCCGTCGGCCTCGCTCCACACCAGCCGGCCGAGTGTCGCGCCCCCGCCGCCGCGCCGGGCCACGGCCTCGGCCACGCGCCGGGCGAGCAGGGCGTCCTCGAGCGGCTCGTCGGTCCACGTGACGATGCGGCAGCAGAGCGCCGGGCGGGGATTGAAGAAGCCGCGTCCCACCGGGCGGCCGGCCGAATCGACGACGGCGACGGCGCCGCCCGGGGCGGCGCCGGCCACGTCGGCGACGTCGCCCTTGAAGATCCAGGGGTGCGTGCGCGCCCGGTCGTCGCGGCCGCGCTTGAGCCTCAGCACCGGCTCCCGGAGGGACGCCGGCGCGCCAGGCGCCCCGGAGGCAGGGCCCGTCGCCCCGAGCGGGCTGGCCATCGGGGCCTCAGGTCTTCCGGAGGACGACCACCATCAAGAGCGGGTGCCGGGAGCGCTCCAGCACCTGGTGAGGCTTGAAGCCGAAGAACCACTGCACGAACTCGAATCCGCCCGCCAGGTCGACCAGGGCCCGCAGCTCCTGGGGGAAGACCATGCGCGAGCGGTGCGTCTGCCGGTAGACGCGCCGGGTGCCGTTCTCCACGGCCTCGATGCGCAGGCGCTCGCGGAACACCTGGCTCACCGGATCGACGTCCTCCAGCGCCGAGAACGAGGCGCGCACGAGCAGCGTGCCGCGGCGGCGGGTCCACGACCAGCTCCGCGCCGGATCGGTCCACGACGAGGCCATGTAGCGGTCGAAGACGTAGAGGCCGCCGCGCCGGAGGGCGCGCGCGACGCACCGCAGGTGAGCCAGCAGCTGCTCGTTGGTGAGCAGGTGGCCCTGGGAGTCCTGCATGCAGATGGCCGCGTCCACCGGGCGCGGCAGGCGGAAGTCGGTCATGTCCCCGACCACCAGGTCGCCGGCGTGGCCCTTGGCCGCCAGACGCTGGCGCACGAACTCGACGTTGCGCGGCGAGAGGTCGAGCCCGGCCATGCGATAGCCGCGGTCGGCCAGCCGGATCAGGTGCGGGCCGGTGCCGCAGGCGATGTCGAGCACGCGGCGCACCGGCCGGCGCGCGAAGCGGCGGAAGCAGTGGACGAGGAAGTCGACCTCGCCCTTGCGGTTCATGTCGAAGGCGATCTCGTACAGCCGGGGCGCCGTGTACATGGTCAGCGGGCGTCCGGCCACCAGGTCAGCATCGCCTCGCGGATCACCCAGGAGGCCGCGATGCCGGTGCGCCCGGACGGGTCCCAGGCGTGGGCGACCTCGACCAGGTCGGCGCCCACGATCCGGCAGCCCTCGAGGAGCCTGACGACCTCGATCAGCGCGCCGACGGTGATGCCGCACGGCTCCGGCGAGCCCGTGCCCGGGGCCTCCGACGGATCGAGGACGTCGACGTCGATGGTCACGTAGAGCGGGTGCGGGCGGAGCTCGGGCAGGATCCGGCGCACCGCCTGCACCGGGTGGATCTCGTGGCCGGGCAGCACGTGGGGCCGGGCGCGCTCCCATTCCTCCCGCGCCCCGGTGCGGATGCCCACCTGCCAGACCCGCTCCTCGCCGATGGCGTCCATCACCCGGGCCATCGCCGAGGCGTAGTTGAACCGCTCGCCGAGGAACTCTTCCCGCGTGTCGGGATGGGCGTCGAGCTGCAGCACGCGCAGGCCGGGGAAGGCCGGCGCCAGCGCCTCGATGACGGGCACGGTGGCGGTGTGGTCGCCGCCCAGCATGAACGGCAGGAGCCCGGGCCGCCACCAGGCGGCGATCTCCGCCCGGGCGGCGTCGAGCTGCTCCCGCGGCGGGGCGCCGTCGGGCAGCTCGCAGTCGCCGATGTCGGCCAGCGCCAGGTCCTCGAGGTCGCGCCGGAGGGCGGGGGAGTAGGTCTCGATCGAGTCCGAGGCCAGCCGGAGATCGCGCGGTCCGCCGCCGGCACCCTTGCGGAGGTTCACCCGGCCCTCGAACGGGATGCCGTAGACGACGATGCGCGCCTCGGAGAGAGGCCGGTGGCACGCGATGAAGCGGGGCTCCACCGGTCGCATGCTGCTCGGCGCCGCCGGGCGGGCTAGACCAGGTCCTCTTCGCCGAGGAGGGTGATGGCGGCCAGCGCGCAGCCGATGCGCTCGACCGTGTGCTCGACGGCGACGACCTTCATCTCGCGGATGGGCTCGCCGCGGACCCTGAACGCCTCCTCGAGCATCGCCTGGATGGCCCGCTCGGCCTCGGCGCGGGTGGCGTGGCCGTGGAACTCCATGATGACCCCGTTCTTGGCCGGGTCGTCGGGCACCGCGTAGCCGACGGCGGCGGCCAGCCGCTCGCCCGGGACCTCGCCGGTCATCGCCGCGTACGCCGTGGGCACCAGCGCGCCGGGCTTGATCTTCGGGAGGTCGACCACCGGAACCTCGGGGGGAAGGATGCTGGAGACCTTGATCAGGTTTATGTTGCCGATGCCGGCTGCGAGGAGCGCGTTGTCGAACGCGTTGAGAGAGGTGCCGCCTTCCGCGTGACCCGCGGTCGCCGCCGCCATCGTGATCCGCTTCGTCATCCGCTCGGTCCTCCTCGGGTCGAGTCTCGCCTCCCAACCGCGGGCGCCGGCCGCGCCGCGCATCATCGTCACAATACGAAGGCGGTGACCGAATGCAAGAGAAAAGTTGCGTTTTGCGTGCCAGCGACGCGCCGGCGGCGGGCGCTCGCGTCGCGCTGGACGTCTCCGCTCGCCGACCGAGCCGTGCAGACCGCCCCGCCGCCGCGGCGACGGCGCTCGCTCGGCGGAATCGTCCCGCCGGCGGCGCCGTGCTCGCTCCATCGCCGCCGCCGTGGCGGCGCCTGCGTCGGACAGGCCTCGGGCTGACATCACGCCGGAGAGCGACGCGCTGCCGGCCGGCCGCTCGCCCCGGGAGCGCCGGCGATCCTGCCGGCGTCCGGACTCCAGGCCACTCGGCCCGCCACCGGCCGCACGCCGGCCGCCGTGCGCGATCACGCCGCCTGTCGCCGCGATCCGGCGCCGCCGTCGAGCGCGATCGAGCGCCGCCGCCGGACGCTTCGCGCCGCCGCCCGCGCCGGCCCGCGGCCGGGCGGAACGCTGATGTCTCGGCCCTCACGGCCGGCGCCCCGGTGTCGCCGCCGCCGAGAACCCGGCAGCCGCCTTCACAGCCGCGCCACGCGCCTGCCGCTCGCGCCGCCGGTCGGCGTCGCGCGGCCGGCGCCGGCGTTCCTGGCGCCGAGGCCGGAACGCGGGCGGCGACGGCGCCTCGCGCCGGCCGCGCGGCCGCCGCCCGCGGCAGGTGAGGACGGACCGGTGGGCGCCGAGCTGCCGGCGAGCGACGCCGGGCCGGGCGGCACGCCACGCAGGAGAGCGTGGCGCACCCGCGGCGAGACCACCAGCGCTGGGGACTCGTGCGCTCGGAGCGGCGTCGGCGGCTCCGTCGCCGCCGCGCGAGGCGCTCGGCGACGCCGAGCGCGGTAGCGGCGGCGGCGCGAGCCGGCGAGCGGCGACGGATCGCGCGGCGCCGTGCTCGACACGGCGCCGATCGCGCGCGAGAAACGCGTTTTTTTGTTGCAATCGCCACACCACGACCCTACAGTGAATCCAGTTTTGTCCCGCGGCGGTAATTTTTCGCCGCAGAATCGCGGCGCTCGAACGAAGCGCGCCGCAGGAGACGTGCGGTAGATGAACGGGTGGCTCAAAGGAGGGCGGCCGGCTTGAACGCACTGGGGCGGCACCTGCTTCTCGAGTTGTTCGATTGCGACTCTGACGCCATCAACAACCTCGAGGCTGTGAAGGGCGCGCTCATCGAGGCGGCGAAGCGGGCGCAAGCCACGATCGTCGACGTCGTCTTCCACGAGTTCAACCCGTTCGGCATCAGCGGCGTCGTCGTCATCGCCGAGTCCCACCTGTCCATCCACACGTGGCCCGAGTACCGGTACGCGGCCGTCGACATCTTCTCCTGCGGCGAGGTGCTGCAGCCGGAGGTGGCGGCCAGCTACCTGGTCGAGCAGTTCGGCGCCGAGCGCGCCTCGGTGGTCGAGATGCAGCGCGGCATGTTCATCAACGCCACGGCCCCCGTCGCCAACAAGGGAGCGGTCGCCGTCAGTTGACGACGCAGCAGGCCGACAAGTGGTTCCTCGAGGCGACCACGCCCGCCGAGGGACACATGCACGCGATCGTGCGCTCCGTCGTCGACACCCGGACGAAGTTCCAGCACGCCCAGATCATCGAGACGCCGTCGTGCGGCAAGTGCCTGGTGCTCGACGGCCGCATGCAGTCGACCCAGCTGGACGACTTCATCTATCACGAGGCCCTGGTCCACCCGGGCCTGCTCACCGTCGACCGGCCGCCCCGGAGCGCCCTGGTCATCGGGGGCGGCGAGGGGGCGACGCTGCGGGAGATCTTGAAATATCCGTCGATCCGCCGGGCCGTCATGGTGGACATCGACGACGAGGTCGTGACCCTGTGCCGGCGTTACCTGCCGGAGATGCACCGGGGCGCCTTCGACGATCCGCGGACCGAGGTGCGCCACGAGGACGCCCGCGCCTACCTCGAGCGGAGTGACGAGCGGTTCGACCTGATCGTCAGCGACCTGCCGGAGCCCATGGAAGCCGGGCCGGCCTGCCTCCTCTATACACGGGAGTTCTACCGGACCGTCCACGACCGGCTCACGCCGTCCGGCACGCTGACCATGCAGGCCGGCATGACCAAGGCCGGCGAGCTGGGCTTCTTCACGGCCATCCACAGCACGCTGCGGGCGGTGTTCCCGGTGGTCGCCGGCTACCAGGCCTTCGTGTCGTGCTTCGGCACGCCGTGGGGCTTCATCGTCGCCTCGCGCCGCCTCGACCCCCGGCGGCTCGACCCCCCCGCCGTCGACGGCCTGATCGCCGAGCGGGTCCGCGGCAGCCTCGAGTACTGGGACGGCGTCACGCACCGGCACGCCTTCGCGCTGCCGAAGCACATCCGCAAGGCCCTCGACGCCGAGACGCGGGTGGTCACCGACGCCGACCCGCTCATCGTGGAGTCCTGACGGCCCGCGTGCCCCAGCGGCGCGGTCTCGGGCTGGTGCTCCTGATCGTCGTCGCCGGCCTGGTCGTCGGGTCTCTCATGGGCGAGCTGCTGGGGCACTTCACCACCGGATGGCTGCAGGAGCTCCTCACCCAGGGGCCGACGATCGGCGTGACGCCGCCGGTCACGCTCGACCTGCGCCTGGTCGCGCTCACCCTCGGCGTGGCGTTCAAGGTGAACGTCGTCGGCGTCCTCGGCATCGTCATCGCGGCCGTCGCCCTGCGCCGGCTGTAGGCGGCCGCGCGTGCTGATCCTCGCCTCGGCGTCGCCGCGGCGGCGCGCGCTCCTGGAGCGGCTGACGCCGCACTTCGAGGTCGTGCCGGCCGCCATCGACGAGACCCTGCGGGGTCGCCCCGGCCCCGCCGACGTCGCCGCGCTGGCGCTGCGCAAGGCCCGCGCCGTGGCGGCCGGGCGCCGGGCCGGCGTCGTGCTCGGCGCCGACACCGTCGTCGTCATCGACGGCGAGCCCCTCGGCAAGCCGGCGACCGCCGACGAGGCGCGCGGAATGCTCCGGCGGCTGCGCGGCCGGCGGCACGAGGTGATCACCGGCGTCGCCGTGGTCGACGCCGCCACCGGCCGGTCGGCGACGGACGCCGTGACCACAGGCGTGCTGATGCGCGACTACGACGACGCGGCCATCGAGGCCTACGTGGCCACCGGCGAGCCGCTCGACAAGGCCGGCGCGTACGGGATCCAGGAGCAGGGAGGCGCGCTCGTGGCCGGCTGGGTCGGGTCCTTCAGCAACGTGGTGGGCTTGCCCGTCGAGGCGACCGGCCGCCTGCTCGCCCGCTTCGGCGTCCCCGTCAGCGCTCCGGCGGCCGTCCCGCGCGGGTGACCGGCGCGTCGTGGAGCAGGTCCTGCAGGGCGGGCAGCCTCACCGTCGCGGGCAGCGGCATGTGGTCCCGGATGAGGTCGATGCTCTCCCGGAGACGCTGCGCCGAGACCCGCCCGCCCGGCAGGTAGAGCGCGCGCGAGGCCTCCACGCGGCGGGCGAACTCCTCGGGGGCGCCGACCACGGCCGGCGGCAGCCTCGCGGCCAGCGCCGCCGGCGACTCACGGGCGATCAGGGCCTCGGCGGCCAGCACCGCTCGCGCGAACGCCTCGAGCGCCGCCTCGTCGGGGCGACGGTCGCGGCGGGCGAACACGGCGGCGTTGACCGTCGAGGCGTCGAGCGCGCGGGCGGTGGCGTCCGGGGTGCGGAGGTCGGCGAGGACGGCCGCGTGACCATCCTTCACGAGGGCCGAGGCGTCGGGCTCGAGCACGAGCGCGGCGTCCACGTCTCCGCGCCGGAGCGCGCCGGCCAGGCGGCGGTGGCCCAGGCTCGCGACGGAGACGTCCCCGAACGACAGACGCGCCCGCGACAGCAAGCCGGCCAGCCAGGCGATCTCGGGCGCGCCCGGCGCCGACACCCCGACCCGGCGGCCGGCGAGGTCGCGCACGGAGCGGATGGGCGACGCCAGCCGGGTGGAGACGAGCAGCGCCACCGGCGGAGCCGCGGTGAGGCCCAGCACCAGCACCGGCTCCTGGCTCCGGAGCCGGAGGCCGAAGCGCAGCATGGGATCCAGCGACGAGGCTGCCAGGTCGACCTCGCCGCGGGCCAGCGCCTCGGCGGCCGCGACGTCGCCGCGGGCGCCCTGCAGCGTCACCTGCACGCCCTCGCGGGCGAAGTGGCCCTCGGCCTCGGCGACTCGCAGGGGCAGGTATTCCGATGACGTCGGCGGGCCACCCACCGCGACCGTCAGCGCCTGCAGCAGGACGATGACGCCGAGCACGCCCTCAGCCCCCGGCTTCCGCCTGCGCCGCCGGAAGATCCCCGGCCCGCCGGGCGACCCGGTCAAGATGCGCCTGCTGCGCCTCTATCGCGCCCTCCACGATCGCTTCGGCCCCCAGCGCTGGTGGCCGGGCCGCAGCGCCTACGAGGTCGCCGTCGGCGCGGTGCTCACGCAGCACACGGCCTGGCTGAACGCGGCCCGGGCCGTGGCCGCGCTGCGCGTGCGCGGCCTCCTGCGCCCGGAGCGCGTGGCCGCGCTTCCGCCCGACCGGCTCGCGGACGTCATCCGGCCGGCTGGCACGTACCGCGTCAAGGCGCGCCGGCTCGCCGCGCTCACGCACTGGCTGATGGAGCGCCACGGCGGCACCTGGGCCAGCGTGCGCCGGGCGCCGCTCGAGCCGTTGCGGCGCGAGCTGCTCGCCGTGTCGGGCCTCGGCCCCGAGACCGCCGACGCCATCCTGCTCTACGCGGCCGGGCGTCCGGTGTTCGTCGCCGACGCCTACGCCCGCCGGGTGCTGGCGCGGCACCGGCTGCTCGACCCGCGCGCCGGCTACGAGGAGGCGCGGGCCTTCATCGAGGCGCACCTGCCCTCCGACCCGGCGCTGTTCAACGAGTACCACGCGCTCCTCGTCGCCGCCGCCAAGCGGCACTGCCGGACCGTTCCGCGCTGCGCGGACTGTCCGCTGCGCTTCGACCTGCGCGGCCGTCGGCCGGCCCCGGCGTCCTCATGACGCGGCCGTCTCCAGGAGCAGGTCGGCGAGGCGCTCGGCGGCGTCGGGGACGGCCAGCACCCGGGCGCGCCGGCCCATCGCGGCGAGGGCGGCGGGGTCGGCGAGCAGCGCGCTCACGCGCTCGACGAGCGTGGCCGGCGTGAGCTCCGCCTGCGGCAGCACGCGGCAGCCGCCGGCGCGCTCGACCTGCCGGGCGTTGGCCGTCTGCTCGTCGCCGCGCGTCCCCGGCAGCGGCACGTAGAGGGCGGGGACGCCGAGCTGGCAGCACTCGTTCACCGTGCCGGCGCCGGCGCGTCCGACCACCAGGGCCGCGGTCGCGTAGATGTCGGCGAGCTCGGCGCCGACGTACGGCATCACGGTGTAGCGCGCGGCGAGCGCGCGCGGCAGCGCGGCGCGGCGCGCCTCGAGCCAGGCGCGGTCGCCCGTCGCCGCCTGGTCGCCGCACTGGTGGATGACCTGGGCGCGCGCGAGCAGCGGCTCGAGCGCCTCGCCGACGACCCGGTTGATGCGGTGCGCGCCCTGGGCGCCGCCGGTGACGAACACGAGGGGCAGGGCGGCATCGAGCGCGAAGCGGGCGGCGGCGCCGGCCCGCGAGCCGCCGCGCAGCTCCGGGCGCAGGGGGTTGCCGGTCACCACCACCTTCGCCGGCGCGAAGGTGTGGCGATCGTCGGGGAAGGTCACCGCCACCCGGCGGGCCAGCCGCGCGGTGAGCCGGTTGGCGAGGCCCGGCACCGCCGTCTGCTCGTGGATCACCAGCGCGCGCCCGCGCGCGCCCGCCGCCAGCGCGACCGGCACGGCGACGAAGCCGCCGGTGGCGAAGACCACCCGGGGTCGCAGGCGGCCGAGCAGGCGCCAGGCGGCCAGCACGCCGGCCGGCACGTTGACGGCGAGGTCGACCACGTTCCGCCACGCCCAGTAGCGGCGCAGCTTGCCGGTGGGGATCGCGTGGTAGGCGATGCCGCGCTCGGGCACCAGGCGCGCCTCGACGCCGGTCGTGCTGCCGATCCACGCGCACTCCACGCCGCGCGCCCGCAGCGCCGTGGCCACGGCGAGCCCGGGGCTGGTGTGCCCGCCGGTGCCGCCGCCGGCGATGACGATCGTCACGGGCTTCACGTCGAGGGCGGGCAGGCCGGTGTCCCGGCGCTCGCCCGGGCCGCCTCCGCCGGCCGGCGCTCGGGCGGCCACCCGACTACCCGGAGCTCTCGCGGTGGCGCTCCAGCGCCAGGTGGACGAGCCGGTCGATCAGCGTGACGTAGTCGAGGCCGGAGGCCTCCCACATCCGGGCGTAGCCGCTGGTGGCCGTGAAGCCGGGGATGGTGTTGATCTCGTTCACGAGCAGGCGCTCGCCCTCCAGGAAGAAGTCCACGCGCGCCATGCCGCTGCAGTCGATGGCGCGGAATGCCGCGATCGCCAGCTCCTGGGCCCGGCGGGTGAGCGCGGGGCCGATCGGCGCCGGCACGACCACGTCGGCCTGGCCCTCCGCGTACTTGGTGGCGTAGTCGTACCAGTCGGCGGCGTAGCGGATCTCGCCCGGCAGCGAGGCCGCGGGCTCGTCGTTGCCCAGCACGCTCACCTCGATCTCCCGCGCGCGCACCGCGCGCTCGACCAGGAGCTTGCGGTCGTGCCGCGCCGCCTCGTCGAGCGCGGCGTCGAGGGCGCCGGCGTCGGGCACCTTGCTGATGCCCACGCTGGAGCCGAGGTTCGAGGGCTTCACGAAGCAGGGGAAGCCGATCTCCGCGGCGACGCGGGCCCGCACGCCGGCCGCGGCGTCGCGCCATTCGCGGCGCGTGACGACCAGGTAGTCCACCTGGGGCAGGCCGTGAGCGCGGAAAACGGCCTTCATCGTGGCCTTGTCCATGCCCACCGCGGAGGCCAGCACGCCGGCGCCGACATAGGGGACGTCGGCCAGCTCGAAGAGCCCCTGGATCGTGCCGTCCTCGCCGTACGGTCCGTGCAGCATGATGACGACGACGTCGAGGCCCTGGCGCAGCTCCGCGGGCAGGCCGCCGGCGGGCTCGGTGCGCGCCAGCGCCGTCTCGAGCCCGGTCAGCCGCGCCTCGGCGCGGCCGGCGAGGGCCTTCCTGACGTCGCCGGCGGCGTCGCCGGTGGCCGCCGCCATGCGGGCCTCGGCGGCGAGCGCGCGCAGCGGATCGCCGCCGACCACCCAGCGCCCGTCGCGCGCGATGCCGATCGGCACCACCGCGTGACCGCCGCGCTCGAGGGCGGCGATCACCGAGGCCGCCGAGGCGAGCGAGACCTCGTGCTCGCCGGAGCGGCCGCCGAAGACGACGCCGACGCGCAACGGGGCCATGAGGCGATTCTATCCGACGTGGGGGGCCCCGAGATGGCCCCCGCCACCCCGCGACGTCGGGCACGCAACGGGGCAGCCGTGGCGCGCCTCCGGGACCCTCGACCGGACGAGCACCGAGCGGTCCGGGACGGCGCTCAGCGCGTGCGGAGCGCGATCAGGAAGGCGCGGGCGATCAGGCTGCCGAGCCACTGCAGCCACGGCAGCCAGGCCTCGACCTTCATCCACGCGGCCACCGCGAGCACCGTCCAGAAGAACAGCGCGCCGGCCGCCTGGGGCAGCCGGGTGACGGAGAACACGAACTCCGCGAACATGGCCGAGGCGAAGAGCGGCACGAACGCGGCCATGGCGAACGCCACCGGGGTGAGGAAGAGGAAGGCGAACACGATGAACAGCGCCTCGGCACGTCCGGCGTCCTGGCCGAAGACCTGTCCGGCGCTCTCCGACTGCGCGGCGAGCCGCTCGAGCACCGACTCGACGCGCGCGGCCGTGATGAGGCCGAAGTAGCCGGCCACCGCGACCAGCCCGAGGCCGAAGACGAACCAGTGCCGCCAGCGCCACTCGATGATCACGCGGCGCCCTCCCTCTTGCCGTTATAACTCCGCGCGCCGCGGGGACGGAAACGTTTCGGGTCAGCGGCGGCGCTCCTGCCGCCAGCGCCGCCAGTCGGCCAGCCGGCGGCCCAGCTCGGCCTCCAGGCCGCGGTCGGTGGGGTGGTAGTACTGCCGGCCGCGCAGGGCCTCGGGCAGGTGCTCCTGGTCCACCCGGGCCGCGGGGGCGTCGTGGGCGTACTGGTAGCCGCGGCCGTAGCCGAGGTCGCGCATGAGCCCGGTGGGCGCGTTGCGGATGTGCAGGGGCACGGGCTCGGCCGGCCGCTCCCGGACGTCGTCCCGCGCGGCGTCGAAGGCCGTGTAGACGGCGTTGGACTTCGGGGCCAGCGCCAGGTACAGGGTGGCCTGGGCCAGGGCCAGCTCGCCCTCCGGCGACCCCAGGAAGTGGTAGGCGTCCCGGGCGGCGAGCGTCAGGGACAGCGCCGCGGGATCGGCGTTGCCGACGTCCTCGGAGGCGAAGCGCACGAGCCGGCGGGCCACGTAGAGCGGGTCCTCCCCGGAGTCCAGGATGCGCGTCATCCAGTAGAGGGCGGCGTCGGCGTCGGAGTCGCGCAGCGACTTGTGCAGGGCGGAGATGAGATTGTAGTGCTCCTCGCCGGCCTTGTCGTAGAGCAGCGTCTTGCGCTGGGCCGCCTCGCGGATGGCCGCCTCGCCGACGCGCGGGCGGCCGTCGAGCACGGGCGCCATGCCGACGGCGAGCTCGAGGACGTTGAGCGCGCTGCGCGCGTCGCCCCCGGCCAGGCGGGCGATCAGGCGCAGGGCGTCGTCGTCCACGGCCGGCCGCCGCGCGCCGAGCCCGCGCCGCGGGTCGTCGAGCGCGCGGCGCAGGAGGGCGAGCAGGTCGTCCTCGCCGAGCCCGTGCAGCACGTAGACGCGGCAGCGCGAGAGCAGGGCCGAGTTCACCTCGAACGACGGGTTCTCGGTGGTGGCGCCGACGAGGACGATCGTGCCCTTCTCGACGTGGGGCAGGAAGGCGTCCTGCTGCGCGCGGTTGAAGCGGTGGATCTCGTCCACGAAGAGGATGGTGGGCCGGCCGCCGCGGCGCCGCTCGGCCTCCGCCTCGGCGATGACCTGGCGGATCTCCTTCACGCCCGACAGCACGGCGGAGAACGCCACGAAGCGCGCGCCGGCGACGTGCGCCATCAGCGAGGCCAGGGTGGTCTTGCCCGAGCCGGGCGGGCCCCAGAGGATCATCGAGTGCAGCTCGCCGCGCTCGATGGCCGCCCGCAGGACGCGGCCGGGGTCCAGCAGGTGCTCCTGGCCGACGACCTCGTCGAGCGTGCGCGGCCGCATCCGGTCGGCGAGCGGTCCCGGCGCCGAGGGCGCCGGGGGCGGCGGCGGGCTGCCGAAGAGGTCCGGCTCGCCGCTCATGGCGCCGCCGCGCGCTCGCCGGCGAGGGCGCCGAGCAGCGCGGGCAGGGCCGCCAGGTCGTCGAGCGAGGCCACCGGCGTGACGCCCCAGCGGGCGAGGTCGGCGGCGACGGCGCGGTAGGCGACGAAGGGCACGCCCGCGGCGGTCGCGGCCACGCCGTCGACCCACGAGTCGCCCACCACGACGGCACGGCACGGCCCGAACCGCTCGCGGATGACCCGCCAGCCGTCGGGATCGGGCTTGAGCGCGCGCATCTCGTCGCGCGTCACCACCAGGTCGAACGCGTCGAGCAGGCCGACGCGCCCGAGCGCCGTCGCCGTCACCTCGCGCGCGTTGTTCGTCCACACCGCCGTCGCCAGGCCCGCGGCGCGCGCGCCGGCCACGGCCTCGCGCGCCCCGGGCTCGAGCCGCGCCGAGCCGAGCGCCCGGCGCTCGTGGTCGAGCGCCACCGCCCACAGCGCCGCCTCCAGCGCGGGCGCGTGGCGCTGGCAGTGCGCGAGCAGCTCGCCCACGCGCCAGCGCTCCTCGCGCGGCGGCAGGATGCAGCCCCGGGCCTCCAGCAGCCCGCGCATGTCGAGGGCCATGGCCGCCAGGTCGAGCGACGAGCGGATCAATGTGTGGTCGAGATCGAAGACGCAGAGGCGCACCGTGGGTAGGATACCGTGCTAGGATGGTCGCGTCACCATGAAGCGCCGCGCGACTCTCGTCACGGCGTTCGCCTCGCTCGTCCTCGCCGTCACCTCCGCGACGCCGGTCTCCGCGCTCGACGAGGCCGACCGCCTCTGGCTGGTCGGCGAGCGCGCCTCCGCCGATGGCCTCGCCAAGGTGGCCCGCCGCGCCCTCGAGCGCTTCGTCGCCGAGCACGGCGCCGACCGGCGGCTGCCCGACGCCGTGCTGCTGCTCGGCCGGGCGCGGCTGTCCACGGGCGACGCGGCCGGGGCGCTGGAGGCGTTCCGGCGCGCGCTGGGCTTCACCCCGCCGCCCGGCCGGCCGCAGGAGGCGCGCTTCTGGGAGGCCGAGGCGCTCTTCCGCCTCAAGCGCTTCGCCGAGGCGCGCGCCGCCTACGACACCGTCGTGCGGACGGACGCGGCGTCGCCGGTGGCGCCCGACGCCGTGTACGGGCTCGGCTGGAGCGAGGTGCAGCTCGGCAACACCCCGGCCGCGGTGGAGGCCTTCCGCCAGCTCGTGCAGACGTGGCCGGAGCACGCGAACGCGCCCTCCGCCGCCTTCCAGCTCGCGCGCGGCCTGGTCGAGCTGAAGCGGGTGAAGGAGGCGCTGCCGCTCCTCGAGGACTTCGTCGCCAGGCACCGCGGCCACGCCCAGGCGCCGGAGGCGCGCTACCTGCTCGGCTGGGCCCGCGTCGAGACCGGCGACCCGCGCGCCGGCGTCACCGATCTGAAGGCCTTCGTGGAGGCGTATCCCACGCACGCCCAGGTGCCGGCCGCCCGGCAGCTCATCACGCGCACGCTCGCGCGCCACGGCAACCCCGCCGAGCTGGCCGAGGCCTACCGGGCGCTGATGGCCGAGGCGCCGCCGACCGCCGAGGGGCTGCACGACGCAGCCGGCATCGCCGGCCGCCTCGGCCGGGAGAAGGACCAGGAAGCCGCCTGGCGCCGGCTCAGGACCGAGTTCCCCGACCACGCGCTGGCGCGGCGCGCCGCGCTCGAGCTGGCCTCCGCCGCCTACAAGCGCAAGGACTGGAAGCAGACGCTCGCGCACGCCGAGGCCGCGACGAAGAGCGACGAGGAGGCCGCGCGCGCCGAGGCCTGGCTGCTGGTGGGCGAGGCGGATCTGAAGCTCAAGCGGTTCAAGAACGCCGAGAAGGCCTTCGGCGCCGCCGTCGCCGTGAAGGACGTGGATCCGGCGCTGCGGTTCCGCGCGCTGGCCGGCCTCGGGCTGGCCCACGAGGAGCAGCGCGAGTGGAAGCCCGCGCTGAACGCGTACGAGGCGGTCGCGGGCAAGAGCCCGGACGCGACGCTGCGCGACTGGGCCAAGGAGCGCGCGCAGGCGGTGAGGCGGCGCATGGCGGCGACGCCCGCCAACGGACCCACCGAGAAGGCGCCCGCCGACAGGAAGCCCGTGGACCGGAAGCCCGCGGAGAAGAAGAGCGGCTCGTGAGGCGGCAGGGCATCGCGCTGGCCCTGGCCTCGCTCGCCGTCGTGGCCTCCGTCGCGCGCGCCGTCCCTCCGGCGGCCGCGCAGTCCGCCGCGCCGGCCCGGCCGGGCCCCCCCGCGCAGCCGACCGCGCCCGCGCGGCCTGCCGCCGCGCCGCCACGCATCGCCGCCGCCGCGCCCGGCGTCGCCCCGCTGCCGCCGGCGCCGCCGCCGCCCGACGTCGCGCCGCTCGTGCCGTGGGCGGCGGCGCCGCTCGACAAGCCGGCCATCGAGCTGACCGCCCTGGCCCTGCCGCCCGCGCCCACGGGCATGCCGGTCGTCGCGCCGGTGCCCGTCGCGCTGCCGCTGGCCCCCAAGCCGATGGAGACGCTGCCGTCGCCGCGCGCGCTGCCCTGCGTGGGCGCGTGGCTGCGCATCCCGGCCGAGTCCCTGGAGTGCGGGCGCGCGCGGCTGGCGCGCGGCGAGGTCGACGAGGCCGCGCGCGCCCTCGAGCAGGCGGCCCGCGCCGGCGCCGAGCCCCACGTCCTGGTCGAGGCGCGGTACTGGTATGGCGAGGCCCTCTACCAGCTCGGGCAGATCGAGCGTGCCGACTGGCTGTTCCGCCAGGTGGTGATCGACCGCACGCGCGCCGACCTCACGCCGTGGGCGCTCTTCGGCAGCGGCATCACGGCGCTGCGCCTGGGTGACGCCGCTCGCGCCGAGGACGCGCTGCGCCGCGTGCTCGCCGCGGTCCACCCGGTCACGCTCGACATGTGGGCGCGCCACGCGCTGGGACTCGCGCTGTACGCGCAGGGACGCTGGGCCGACGCCGACAAGGTCTGGGCCGACGCCACCGCGCGCCGGCTCCCCACGCCGCTCGATCGCGAGGTCCTGCTCTGGCACGGCGACGCCCTGGGGCGGCTGGGGCAGGCGCCGGCGGGCGTCGAGAAGCTCGGCCGCTTCACGCAGGGCGGTCCGCACCCGCTGCTGGCCCCGGGGCTCGTGCGGCTCGGCTGGTGGTCGCTGGCCGCCGGCGCGCCGGCCGAGGCGCTGAAGGCGCTGCGCGCGGGGCTGGCCGCTGCGCCGACCGCGGGCGAGGGCGCGCGCGAGCGCGAGTGGGCGGAGGCCGGGGTGGCCGCGGCGCTCATCGGCGCGGCCGACTGGGCGGGCGCGCGCGCGGCGCTGGCGTCGCTGGACGGCCGGCGCTCGTCGCTCGCGGTGCCGGTGCGCCTGCGCCTGCTCGCGGCCGCCGTCGAGGCCGGCCAGGCGGGGCCGGCCCTGGCCACCGCGCAGGAGCTGCTCGGGTCGAACCTCTCACCGGCGCTGCGCGGCTGGGTGCTGCTGGCCAAGGGCGACGCGCACCGGGCCGAGGGCAACGCCGACGAGGCCCGCACACAGTACGACCTCGCGCGAGGCGCGGGCGCCTCGCCGGAGGTGGCCCGCCACGCCGTGCTCCGCCTGGCGCAGACGAACTTCGGCCTGCGCGAGTTCGCGCAGGCCGTCGCCGACGTGCGCCCCCTGCTCACGGCCCCGGTGAGTCCCGAGATGCGCGCCGCCGCGCTGCTCGTGCAGGGCGAGGCCGCGTACCAGGCGAACAACTGGACGGCGGCCGCCGACGCGTACCGGCGGGTGCTCGTCGAGTTCCCCACGCAGCGCCAGGCCCCGGCGGTGCGCCTGGCGATGGCGTGGACGGCGCTGCGCCAGGGCCAGCGCGACGACGCGCTTCGCCAGTTCCTGGAGTTCGCCAGGGCCCACCCCGCGGACGCCCACGCCGTGGACGCCCTGGTCCTCGCCTCCGAGCTGCAGCTGAGCGCCGGCGACCTCGCCGCGGCGCGCACGCTGCTCGACCAGATCGTCTCCGCCCACGCCGGTCATCCGCGCGCGGAGCTGGCCCGCTTCAACCGCGCGCTCCTCATGCTGCGCACCGGGCAGCCGGCGCTCGCCGAGCGCGAGCTGGCGGCATGGATCGGCCGGGTGCCGCAGCCGGCGCTGATGGGCCGCGCCCACGCCGCCCTCGGAGCGGCCCTGCTGGCGCAGGGCCGCTCCGGAGACGCCGCGCGCGAGTTCGCGCGCGCCCAGCGCGAGGGGGTCTCCGACCTCGGCGCGCTGGGGCTGGGCAGCGCCGCGCTGATGGAGAGGCGTCTGGACGAGGCCGCGCGCGAGCTGACGCAGGCGCGCGACACGGGCACGGCGCCCATCGTCGCCGCGGCCGAGTACGGGCTCGCCGTGGTCGCCTTCCACCGCGGCCAGCCGGCGGAGTTCAAGAAGGCCGCGCGCGCCACGCTCGACGCGGCGTCCCGCACGCCGAGCGCGCCGCGCCTGCTGTACGCCCTGGTCGCCGTCGCCGCCGACGAGCGCGACTGGCCGGGCGGGCTGGCGATGGCCCGCCGGCTCGCCGCCGAGTTCCCGGCCGACGAGGCCGCCGACGACGGCCTCGAGCGGATCGGGGCCGCGGCCGCCGGCGCCGGCGCCTGGCTCGTGGCGCGCGACGCCTACACGCTGCTGCGCCAGCGCTACCCGCAGAGCCCGTTCGTGGAGACCTCGCGGCAGGCCTTCGGCCAGGCGCTGCTGGAGACCAACCAGGCCAGGGAGGCGCGGCAGGTGCTGGAGCCGCTCGCCGCCGCGCCGCCGGCGGACGCGGGCGCCGCGGCGCGGACCTGGCTCCTGCTGGCCCGCGCCCGCGACGCGGCCGGCGACGCGGCCGGCGCGCTCGACGCCTTCTCGCGCGCGGCCCAGGGCGGCGACGCCGCGGCCTGGCCCAAGGACGCGATGCTCGCCCACGCCCGCCTGCTCGCCGCCGGGCGCCGCTGGGACGAGGCGCGCACGGTGCTCACGCGCGTGCTGCGCCAGGCCGACGGCGTCGAGGCGGGCGAGGCCGCGCTGGCGCTGGGCGACACGTGGGCGCGGCAGGGCGATGCCCTGGGCGCTGCCGAGTACTACCTGACGGCCGCCTACCTCGTGCCGGACTCTCCGGTCGCCCGCCGGGCGCTGCTCTCCGCGGCGCGGACGCTCGCCGCGGCCAGGGAAGCCGACGCGGCGGCGACCCTGTACCGCAAGCTCCTGGCCCAGGCCGGCGTGCCGGCCGACGTCGCCGCCGAGGCGCGGCGGGGCCTCGCCGACCTCAAGCGGTGAAGGGGTACGGCGGTCGCGTCCTCCACGTCGACCTGACGCGGGGGACGGCGCGGGTCGAGCCGCTCCAGGAGACGGTCGCCCGGTCGCTCCTGGGTGGCAACGGCCTGGCGGCCCGCCTGCTCCACGACCTGGTGCCGCCGGGCACCGACGCCTTCGCTCCCGGCAACGCCGTCGTCTTCGGCGTCGGGCCCATCACGGACACGACCGTGCCCGGCAACAGCCGGGCCTGCGTCGCCGCGAAGTCGCCGCTGACCGGGCTCTTCTTCGATTCGACCTTCGGCGGCCGCTTCCCGGCCACGCTCAAGCGCACCGGCTTCGACGCCGTGGCCATCACCGGACGCGCCGAGGCGCCGACCTATCTGCTGGTGACCGAGTCGGGCGCCGAGCTGAAGCCCGCCGCGCACCTGTGGGGGCGGGCGACGCGCGACACCGTGCAGGCGCTGGTCGAGGCCGAGGGCGCCGACGCCGACGCCATCGCCATCGGCCCCGCCGGCGAGCGGCGGGTGCGCTTCGCGGCGATGGCGCACTACTGGAAGAACCGCGAGGGCGTCTCCGGCCGCGGCGGCCTGGGCGCCGTGCTCGGCAGCAAGAACCTCAAGGCCGTGGCCGTCCGCGGCGCGCGCAAGACCGAGGTGGCCGACCCGGCCGCGCTCAAGGCGCTGATCGACGGCACCCGCGAGCCGCTCCGGACGGGCACGCAGGCGCTGTCGACGTACGGCACGCCCTTCCTGGTCGGGCCCATCAACGCCCTCGGCGCGCTGGGGGCCTACAACCTCAAGCAGGAGACCTTCGCGCGGGTGCGGGCCGTGGGCGGCGAGGAGATGAAGGCACGGTTCCACGACCGCGACACGACCTGCCTCAAGTGCCCGGTGGCGTGCGGCAAGCAGTACGCCCTCCGCGAGGGCCAGTTCGCGGGCACGCGGGCCAAGATGCCGGAGTACGAGACGATCTTCGCGCTGGGCCCCATGCTCGGCATCGACAACGCCGAGGCGCTCGTGCTGGCCAACGACCTCTGCGACCTCCTCGGCATGGACACGATCAGCCTCGGCGTGACGCTGGCCTTCGTCTGCGAGGCGCTCGAACGCGGCTGGCTGCGGCCCGGCGACGTCGGCGTGCCCTTCGGCTGGGGCGACTGGCGCGGCATGCTGCGCCTGGTCGAGATGACGGCGCGCCGCGAGGGCTTCGGCGATCGCCTGGCCGACGGCGCCTGGCGCCTGGCCGAGTCCGTTCACCCCGAGGCCACGCGGCTCGTCTACGCCGTCAAGCGGCTCGAGCTGCCCGCGCACTCGGCCCGGGCGCTCAAGGGCCTGTCCATCGGCTACGCGACGGCGACCCGCGGAGGCAGCCACCACGACACGCGACCGACGCCGCAGTACGCCCCGGGCTTCGATCGCAAGTCCACCTCCGACAAGCCGGCCTTCGCCATCCGCAGCCAGCACTTCACCGCCGTCGGCGACTCGCTGGCCATCTGCCGGTTCACCGCGGAGCGCGGCTTCGGCCTGTTCCTCGGCGAGCCCTACGCGGCCATGGTGCGCGCGGTGACCGGCTGGGACGTCACGGTCGAGGAGCTCGAGCGCGCCGGCGAGCGCATCGTGAACCTGGAACGGCTGTTCAACGTGCGCGAGGGCGTCCGCCGCGCGCAGGACGCGCTGCCGTGGCGGGTGATGCACGAGCCGATTCCCGACGGGCCCTCGGCCGGCATGCACTGCCCTCCCGCCGAGCTGGACGCCATGCTCGACGAGTACTACCGGCTCCGCGGCTGGAGCGCCGACGGCGTGCCCACGCCCGATCGCCTGAAGACCCTCGGATTGTAGTCCCTCCACCTCCCGCTTCCCGGCGCTGGTACAGTGACGGTGCAGGGGCGCGAAGGGAGGCGTATGCACGCCTTTACCAGCCCCGAGCTGTCCTGGGCGCTCTCCGGCATCGTGCTCGCCAGCGGACTGGGCGCCGTGATCATGTGCTTGCTGGTGCTCCTGCAGGGGGTTCCGCGGCGGCGGACGTGGGACCGCCACCCCTCGGCGGGCGCCGGGCCCGGCGCCACCGCGGTGCTCCTGGGTCACGCGGCCGCCGGCGTCTGCTTCGCCATCGCCACCGTCCTGGCCGTGGTCGTCATCGCTCACCAGTCGCGCGCCGCCGCGACGCTGCGCGCGCGCGGCGTCGAGCCGCCGCGCACCGGACCCGCCGACGTCGCGCGCCTGCAGTCGTCCATCGCCGCCATCGAGGAGCGGCTGGCGCGCACCGAGCAGCAGGCGTCGGCGATGGACAGCCGCCTGACGGCGGCGTCGGAGCGCCTCGAGTCGACCGTTCGCGGCCTGGAGTCCGCCACGTCGCGCGCGGCGTCGGCCGAGACGCGGTCGGGCACGCTCCAGGGCCGGCTCGATGCGGCCGAGAGCCGCCTGGCGGGCCTCGAGGGACGCCTGCAGGCGGCCGAGACGTCCGCACGCCAGGCCGGCAGCGAGGCCGGCCGGGCGCTGTCCGGCCTGAAGCAGGTGGAGCGCGCGATCGCCGCCGCCCCGCCGGCGCGGCCGGCGGCCGCGCGCGACGCGGTGACGCTGCCCACGCCGCCCGCGCGCCCGGCGCCGCCGCGCGCGGAGTCGGCGACCCAGGAGCGGCCGCACGCGGGCCCGGCACCGCGCGGCGTCGAGCGCTCGCCCGGCGCCGCCGGATCTCGCGCCGAGAACCCGCCGCGCGGCGAGGCGGCACTGCCGAGGGACGCCGGACGCGCCCCCGCGGAGCCGCGGCCGCGCCCGGAGGCGCTCCGTGCCGTCGAGCCGTCCTCGCCGGCGCCCACGGGACGGCCTCCGGCCCAGGCGACGCCCGGCACGTGGCCGCGGCCGGCGGAACAGGACGGGCGCGGTGTCGCCGCCGCCCCGCCTGCGCGCTCCTCGTCGACCACGGCGGCGTCGACCCCGGCGCCCGAGCCCCCGGGAGTGACCGACCGGCTGCGCAGCGACTGGGACGCGATCAAGCGCGATGCCGAGACGACGAACGCCGAGCTGCGCAAGGCCTGGGAGCGGATCCGGGACTACTTCTCGCGCTGAGGTGAGGAACAGGCGACGAGGCCGGGAGGCCGCCGGGAGCGCCCGCCGTAGGCGCCCGCGCGGCGCTGCCGTGTCGGCCCCGGTCCTGCCGTGCGGCTCGGCTCAGGCGGCCCGGCGCCCCGCCGCGCCACCGCGCCAGGCGACGACGTCATAGAGGCCCGAGAAGCTTCTGCAGCCGCGGCATCGCGTCGCGTTGCCGATCATCCCGCGAGCCCGGAAATCGATCAGGACCCGGCGCACCGCGTGGTGCTCCGCCCGGAGGGCCGAGGCCAGGCAACCCGAGCAGATCGGCCGGCCGCCGTTACGAGCCAGCAGGCCGTGCGTGAGCGTGTGCAGATCTTTCAAGCCAATGCGCTCCCGGCTCGGTGATGGCAGGCAGCAACCCGGGTGCCGACGACTGCCCATGGACATCGCGCATAGGAAATTGCGATTTCCAATGCTGCAGCCCCGGTGCTATCGTCCCCGTTCACGCTCTTCGGGGAAAGGGGCAGATGGCCGAACGGGCCGCGCTGATCACGGCGCTCATCCTGGGGCGCCCTCTGTGCGCGAGGTGCATCCAGGAGCGCACGGGGTTCACCGCCGCGACCGTCCGCGCGTCCCTGGCCACAATCGGGAAGGTCCTCACCGTGCGCCGCGAGCAGGGCCGCTGTCGCACCTGCGGCACCATGACCCGCGTGCTTTCGCTGAGCCGGTCGCCGAAGCGCCCGAGCCCCTCCCGGCGCCCGGCCTGAGTCGCCGCCCCGCCGCCCGAGAGCGGCGCGGACGTACAGTGCTACGATGGCCTCGTCGTTCGAACCCGCCACGGGCGGATAGCTCAGTCGGGAGAGCGCAGCCCTTACAAGGCTGAGGTCGCAGGTTCGAGCCCTGCTCCGCCCACCATTCACGCCCCGTCGCCTTCAGCTCGGCCGCTCGGGAAATCCGGCGAGCGCGACTTGTCGTCTTGTACGGTGAATGGCTTCGATCGACCCGGCCGCGCGGCCACGCCTGCTCCTCGTCGACGACGATCCGGACAACCTCGAGCTGCTCACGGTGCTGCTCGGCCAGACGTATGAAGTCTGCAGCTACGGCTCCGCCGAAGAGGCGCTGGCGGCGCTGGACGCCGTCAAGCCGGCCGCGGTCCTGCTGGACATCGGCATGCGGCCGGTCGATGGCCTGCAGTGCCTCGAGGCGATCCGACGCCGGCCAGGATACGTGGCGATCCCGGCGGTCGCGGTGACGGCGTTCGCCCGCGATGTCGAGCGGGAAACCTTCCTCGGCGGCGGGTTCCAGGCCGTGGTGACGAAGCCGATCCTGGATCCGGGAGATCTCGTGGGGGTGATCGAGGCCGTGCTGCGATCGGCGTGCTCGCGGTCCGATCCGTCGGCGGCCGCGGTGCCTTGACGCGGTCGGGCTGGCCGGGCATCATGACGGCTCGTGAGTGCCGGAAGTCCGACGCACCACCAGCCTCACGCCCCCCAGACACGCACCCTCGGCGATGTCCTCTACGGCGATCCCACCCGGGTGCCGGTCTCCGAGAAGGACTGGGTCGGCATCCTCGAGCGCATCGCCGCCGGCGATGAGGTCGCGCTGCACGCCCTGTACGAACGGACGCACCGGATCGTGTTCACCCTGATCGTGCGCATCACGCACAGTCGCGAGAGCGCCGAGGAGCTCACGCTCGACGTGTTCCACGACGTCTGGCGCCGCGCCGCCGCCTACGAAGCCGCGGGTGGCTCCGTCGTCGGCTGGATCATGAACCAGGCGCGCTCGCGCGCGATCGACCGCTTGCGGTTCGACCAGCGGAAGAAGCGCGCCCCCGGCGACGCCGTGGGGCCCCCGGCCGACCCGGCCGTCGGCGGACCGCAGGAGGCGTTCGACGTCAGGGAGCAGGGGCGCCGCCTGCGTGAGGCCCTGGACGTCCTCACGCCGGACGAGCGCCGGGCCATCGAGACCGCGTTCTTCTCCGAGCTGACGTACCCCGAGGCCGCGACCGAGTTGCAGCAGCCGCTGGGAACCGTCAAGACCCGGATCCGTTCCGGGCTGGGAAAGCTGCGAGAGGCGCTGGGCGAGACATGAACAGCTCCATGAGACCGGGATCGGGATCGGACCACGACCGGGGCCACGTGGAGGCCCTGTCCCTGTACGCGCTCGACTCCTTGCCCGCCGGCGAGGTGGCCGCGGTCGAGGCGCAGATCGCCGCGTGTGCGGACTGCGGGCAGGAGCTGGAGCGGCTGCGTCCGATCATCGACGCCTTCGTGGCCTGGCCCACCGACGTGCTGCGCCCATCGCCCTCGCTGTGGCCGCGCCTGGCCCGCCGGATCGCGGCGGAGACGGGGCGGGAGCCGCTGACGCCGGCGTCCTCGCGGCCGGCCGGACCGGAGTGGTACGAGGCCGCGCCGGGGATCTCGTGCAAGCTGCTGGCGACCGACTCGGAGCGGCAACGCGTCAGCATGCTCGTCCGGCTGGCGCCGGGCACCGACTATCCACCCCACCGCCATGCCGGGGTCGAGGAGCTGCATCTGCTGGACGGCGAGCTGTTCGTGGACGACAGGAAGCTCTACCCCGGCGACTACCTCCGGTCGGAGGCCGGCACCCTCGACCGGCGCGTGTGGAGCGAGACCGGCTGCACCTGCGTCCTGATGACGTCCACGCAAGACGCGATCCTCTGACGCGCCGTCGGCGCCGGCTGGGCGCCGCGACGGCGTTCGAACGCGGCCGGCGAGCGCCGCAGGGCCGCGCCGCCGTCGGCCCGGGCCGCTGCATTCCGTCCTCCACCCCGCCATGACGCCGCGCCGCACCGAGAGGTCGAGCCCGGCACGCCGGGCGCGCGCCATCGGGCGTTCGGCCGTCACGACTCCCGGCAACGTGCCCGGCGCATCGCCCTGGGCGGTGCGCAAGTCCGCGGCACCTCGGCACGCGGGCCTGGAACGCGCATTGCTCCTCGGGGCGGCGTGCGGGGGCCGCGGCGATCGTCCCCGTGGCGCCGCCGACGCGTGACGGGAGGAGGTCGACGGTGGATCCGCAGAAGATCGACGCGCTGGCCGAGCGCCTGCTCGGCGACGTCAACGCGTCCATGACGACGCTCAACGTGTACGTCGGACATCGCCTGGGGCTGTGGTGGGCGCTGGCCCGGGCCGGAGCCGTGACCCCGGCCGCGCTGGCCTCGGCCACGGGCTGCGCCGAGCGGTACGTCCGCGAGTCGCTCGAGTGCATGACGGTCAACGACCTCGTCGACCATCAGCCCGGGGCCGGCACCTTCTCGCTCTCGGCGGAGCACGCGGCCGTCCTCAGCGATCCCGAGAGCCCGGCCTACATGGCGGCCTTCTCCTGCTTCGTGCCGAGCCTGGCCGGGGCGCTGCCGCCCCTGCTCCAGGCCTTCAGGACCGGCGCCGGCGTCCCGTACGAGGCCTACGGGCTCGACGCCGTCGAGGGGATCGGCATGGGCAACCGGCCGATGTTCATGCTGCACTGCCTGCCGCAGGCCATGGTCTTCCCCGGCGCGGCCGGTACCGGCACGGTCATGGGCCCGTCCGTCCTGCGGCGCTACGCCGCCGAGGCGGGCTTCGCGCGCCTCGACGTGCTGCCCATCGAGCATCCGCTCTGGCGGTTCTACCGGCTCACGGCCTGAGGGCCGCCCGGGGGTGACCCACCCGCCCCGGCCGGGCCACGGCGCCGTTGCCTGCCCCCTGTCCGCCGGCATAGGATTCGCCTCGCAGCGCACTCTCACGGCGAGGTGGCCACGATGGAGCCAGCGGATCGTGGAGCATCCCTGCAGCACGACGTCGCCGCCGGCGGGATGAGCCGTCGCCGGCTGCTGGGCGGCATGATGGCGCTCGGAGGCGGGCTGGCGATGGCCGCCGCGTGCGCCAGGGCCGGGGCCGGCGGCGCCGCGCCAGGCGGCATGACCCGCATGACCGGCGGCAGGATCTCGGTGCGGTGGCTCGGCGGCGGCGTGGCGGAGCTGGCCACGCCGGACTACAAGCAGATCGCGTATCTCGACGCCTGGGTGTGGAACAACACCGGGTGGGACCGCTTCGGGGTGAAGAAGCCGCCCGAGTACGCGTCGAGGGACGGCTTCGTCAGGTACGTCACCGGCAAGAAGCCCGACGCCGTCTTCGTCCTGCTCACGCACGATCACGGCGATCACGTCGGGGACTTCTTCGAGGTGCTCCAGGCGCTGTCCACGGCCGGCGTGCCGGTGATGGCCGCGGGTCAGAGCGACCTCATGCGCCGCGGGCTGCTCGACGAGTTCCAGAAGGCCGGGCTCGATCCCAAGAAGGTCGTGGCCAACGGCGGCGCGGCGATGAACTTCGGCGGCGCGGCCCGGCACGGGGCGATGACCGCTCGGCTGGTGCCGGCGGTGCACTCCACGCTGCACGCGTTCCCGGCGGCGGGCTTCATGCTCGACATCGGCGGGCTCCGGGCCTATCTCAGCGGCGACACCGACCTCTACGGCGACATGACCCTGATCGGCGAGCGGTACCAGCCGAATCTCGCCATCGTGTGCGTGGGCGACGGCCCGTTCACGATGGGGCCGCACGACGCGGCGCGCGCGTGCCGGATGATGGGCGTCTCCCAGGCCATCCCCGTGCACTTCGCCCACAACGCCGCGGTGCTCGGCACGGGAGCGGGCGAGGAGTTCCAGCGGGCGCTCGCCGGCGTCGCCCCGGGCGTGACGGCGAACGTCATGAGGCCCGGGGACACGCGCACGATCCAGGCCTGACGGATCGCCGGCCCGGCCTCGATGGGGACGGGCGCCGCCAGGCTGGCGCCCGTCCCCGCGCCGGGACGGGCCCCGGGGGGCGTCGGCCGCGCCGCCGGTGTCCGGGGAGTGTCCCCGCGGCTAGGGCAGGGGCATCAGCGGCCCCGACGGTTCGGGCGCGGCGGCCGGTCCGATCTCCGTCGATTCTGCCGATATCAGCGGGCGGGGGGACCGCATGCCCGACGGACTGGCCGAGCGTCGAGCGCTGCTGCACGACTTCACCAACAAGCTGACGCCGCTCGCCGCGCACCTCGATCTCGCGATGCGCAACCCCGCCCAGCGCGAGGCACGCATCCGCGCGGCGCTCACGGAGCTGGACAAGCTGGTCGACTGGGCCAAGGCGCGCTCCCGCGAGCTGGCGCTCGAGGCCCGGGCCCGGGGCGCGGATGTCACGGCCGCGCCGGTCGCCCTGGGGGGGACCGGCGAGAGCCACTGAACGGCCGCGACCGTCAGCGCCCGATCCACCTCCGTCGATCGGGCGCGCTCAGCAGGCCGGCAGGCCGCCCGCCTCGATCGCCCTGGTCGTCTGACTCGGCGGCTTGAGACCCGCAGAAGCCTGGGCCACCGCGTCGGAGTACTGCAGGTAGGTCGCGATGGAGGCCACCACGATGCGCGCCTCGACGGTGACCAGCTCGATGCCGACGAGCGAGACGCGGACCCAGGCATCGATGATGACGCCCTTGTCCAGCACGCGGTCCAGGACGTCGATGAGATTCGCACTCGCCGCCGTTCGCTCGACTGGCACGCTGCGCCCTTCCTGCCCTCGCGCGCGACTCTACAGCGGCGGGCGCGGGAACGCACGCGGAACGTGACGCCGGTGTGAAGGGGTTTTCCCACTCCGAGCGGCGGCTCCGGCCTCCGGTCAGCGGATGACCTGGGTCATCACCAGGGCCATCTCGAGCGAGGCGGCCAGGTAGGGCAGGTTCACGGGCTTGGCGATGTAGTCGAAGGCGCCGTACGCGAGGGCGATGCTCGCGGCTTCCCGCTCGCCGGCGCCGGACACCATGATGACCTGGACGTCGGGCGCGATGGCCCGGATGGTCTTGAGCGCGTCGATCCCGTTCAGCCCCGGCATGGCGATGTCGAGCAGGACGACGTGTGGCGGCTGCTCGACGATGGCCCGGATGGCGGACGCCCCATCGGTGGCCGACGACGCCGCGTAGCCCTCGGCCGCGACGAGCTCGGTCAGCACGTCGTTCACCCGCGGGTCGTCGTCGACCACGAGCACGCGGGCGCGCCCCTTGGACACCGCGGGGCGCGCCGCGGCCGCCGGCCGGCCCTCCTTCGAGCCCGGCGTCTCCGCTGCCGGCCCGCCGACCGCGCGCAGCAGGGCGGGCAGGTCGACCGGCTTCTCGAGCACCTCCAGCGCCCCGCTGGCGAGGGCCGGTTCGCGGAACTCGCTGGCGCGCCCCGTCATCACCACGACGCCGGTCGCGGGGTGCGAGGTCTTGATGCGCTTGAGCGTCTCGATGCCCCCGAGCCGCGGCATCACCACGTCGAGGACCACGAACGCCGGCGAGGTGTCCTTCACCAGCGTCAGCGTCTCGAGCCCGTTGGCGGCCTCGTGCACCACGTAGCCCTGCGACGCCAGGTATTCCGCGATGACGTGACGGACGCCGGCATCGTCGTCCGCCACGACTACCGTTCGCCGTCCGAGCCCCAACGCTCCTCCTCCCGGTGACGGCCCGCCGTCAGGCGCACTCGGCGGCGCGGGCCACGATTCGCTCCACGTCCTGGATGGTGAAGGGCTTGACGACGTACCGCACGCCGGTGCGGTCGAGGAAGTCCCGCATCGACCGGTTCATCTCGTCGCCGGTCACCACGACCACGCGCCGCAGCGCCGGATGGCCCTGACGCTCCAGCGCCCGATAGAGGCCCTCGCCGTCCAGGACGGGCATCCGGAGATCGGTCACGATGACCTCGTAGGGCTGCTGCTGCAGCCGCTCCAGCGCCACCGCGCCGTTGCTGGCGATGTCGACCGCGTAACCGATGTCCCGCAGGACGTCGGCCAGCGCCTCGGCCACGTCGCGGTCGTCGTCGACGACGAGCACCCGCTTGTTCGGGACGGCGGCGCGGTCGGGGTCGGGCGTCTGGAGCGGGCGCGGTGCCCCCCCCGGCGCCCTGCGCCGCGCGGGGCGCCCGGAAGACGGTCGCCCTGACGGCCGGCGGCACGCCACGCTCGGCGTCGGCCAGCGCGATCGTCAGCGTGATGCCAGGACGGCGCCAGCTCGCGGCGAGCGCGGCGGCGAGGCTGGGGTGGAGGCCGGCTGCCGCCCGCCAGGCCGGGGGTACCGGCCCGAGGTCGATGGCGGGGCCCGCGGGGCAGAGGCAGACGGACATTGGAACGATCCCTAGCACGAGGATAGCGACGAACCGCCGCCTGGGCCGAGGAGAAAAGCGCGCGCCGCGACGGCGGCCGGCCTGGACCCCGCTCCCCGGTGGACGCCCGGTGCGGGGCCCCGGTCGCCTCCCGCGAGCGACCCCGGGGACGGGGCCGCCGTCCGATTCGTGATGCCTCAGAAGTAGGGGTTACCGTACTGCGCGACCGATGCCTCAGAACGGTGTTACCCACGGGCGGTGGCCTCCTGGCGGACGGGCCGAGTGTCGGCGAGCTTCCACAGGACGTCCAGGGTG
>Ga0209172_10000096_pt1 | contig 258117 bp, 212 predicted proteins | sample LarsenN4metaG_FD_184113 | JGI IMG/M metagenome (GOLD analysis project Ga0209172, IMG submission 184113) | Hot spring sediment bacterial and archeal communities from British Columbia, Canada, to study Microbial Dark Matter (Phase II) - Larsen... ... | reverse complement strand
TGCGAAGGGGAGGATCGAACTCCCGTCCGCCGCGGCGGATAGGAGCCCTTCATCAATTACCTCAATAAAAGAAGGCAACCGATTATCGATTGCCTGATATGTTGCGAAGGGGAGGATCGAACTCCCGTCCGCCGCGGCGGATAGGAGCCCTTCATCAATTACCTCAATAAAAGAAGGCAACCGATTATCGATTGCCTGATATGTTGCGAAGGGGAGGATCGAACTCCCGACCGCCGCGGCGGATAGGAGCCCTTCATCAATTACCTCAATAAAAGAAGGCAACCGATTATCGATTGCCTGATATGTTGCGAAGGGGAGGATCGAACTCCCGACCGCCGCGGCGGATAGGAGCCCTTCATCAATTACCTCAATAAAAGAAGGCAACCGATTATCGATTGCCTGATATGTTGCGAAGGGGAGGATCGAACTCCCGACCTTCGGGTTATGAGCCCGACGAGCTACCGCTGCTCTACTTCGCGATGTGGGCTGCAAAGGTAGCAGTATTAGATGTTTGTTCCAAATATGATTTATGTTTTATCGAAATTAGCACGCAAATAAAAAAGCGTTGCATGTTTTGCAACGCCTTCACATACTGTATCAATTGTCAACCTCTGCGATTAACACTGCTGGCTCCGCTACTCTTTAAATCCCGAATGCGCCCCTCCCCTTTGTAGTGGATACCGCTTGCGCCGCTGGCACGCGCATTAAGTTCGTTATTCACCGTTACTTTTATATCGGAAGCTCCGCTTGCTTCGGCAGAGCAATTATCGGCCGCCAGATCATAGCCATTAAAGTCGCTGGCGCCATTGGCATCGATCTTCAGGTTGGTAACCTTGCCCCCCTTGATTGTAACGTCCGATGCGCCGCTGATATTTACTGTTAGTTCGTTGGCAAAAACGCTTCCCCCTTTGAAATCGCTGGCGCCCGAAAAGTTGATCGTTAATTCGTTAACCCTGATTTCTCCATCCAAATACACATCGCTTGCGCCCGAAGCCGTGAGCTTCTGGAGATTCTTAAACGATACATAAACCTTCAACTTCCTGTTGCCGGAACCCTTCCACAGTTTCAATTCATCGTCGTACCAGATTTTCAACACTCCATCTTCTACCACCGTCTTTATTTTATCCCTGTATTCTGCCCTGGCGGCACTCACCGCTATTCCCTCTGTAGCATCTTGTGAAATATACAAATCAATAGCATTGGAAACTTTGATCGCACTGAAAGAAGCATTCAGCGTTCTGGCCTCTGCATTCGGATCGTTGATTATTTTCCTTTGCGCCGAAACGGAAAGAGCGGAAATCATCAAAACTAAAAAGACAAAAGAGTTTTTCATTGCTGTTTTGTTTATTGTTGTTACAATCAGGATTTTCTTGAAACGGAGCCGCCGCTGCTGGTATGTACATCCCGGATCAGCCCGCTTCCTTTGTAGTGAATATATCCGCCACTGCTGGCATCGGCCGATAATTCCTTGATCACAGTTACCTGCATTCCCGCTCCACTGCTCATATCGGCATCACAGTTTTCAGCCTTCAGATCGTACCCGCGGAAAGTGCTTCCGCTGCTGCCATCCACTTTCAATTTTCCCGACACAGCACCAGAAACCGTTACTACCGAACCGCTGCTCAGGTCTACACTCATATCATCTGCCTCGATAGTTCCGTTTAGAGTGGCTCCGCTCGAAGCATCGATACTGAGCTTATTCGTTTTAACTACACCTTCTACTTTAATCGAAGCGCCAGAGGAGATACCGATACGGTCTAAATTTTTAACCGACACATAGGCCCGGAGTTTTTTATTACCAAAATTTTTCCAAACCTTCCAGTCCTCATTATCAAAGTAAATCTTCAATACCCCATTTTCGACCACGGTTCTGATACGGTTCCGGTATTCGGTTTCGTTTGCACTCACCGCAACGGCTTCGGTATTGCTTTGAGTAAGATATACCGTTATGCCGTTCGATACTTTTATTGCGTGAAACCCACTTACATTTCGAATTTCTGCATTGGCATCGTCAACCTGTTTTTGCGCCGATACGCTCAATGAAATAAATAGACCGATAATAAATACGAAGGCTTGTTTCATAATCTTTTTTTTATAGTCTGGTAATCTGGTAAAATGTTGCATCGGGTTAATTCCTCCGGCTTACACTGCTTCCCCCGCTCGAGGAACTGCGCTTTATACTGGGATTGCCCTTGAAATATATATCGCTTCCCCCGCTGGCTTCTGCAAATAACTCCTTGTTTACGGTAAGCTGTGCGTCGCTACCACCGCTGGCCTCTACAATTGCATAATCGGATACCATGTCGTATCCCTTAAAATCGCTGCCGCCGCTGGCTTCAACTCTCAGGTTGACAGCATTGCCGGTAAGACGGGCATCGGAACCACCGCTGATATCGACCGTGAGTTCATTTGCTTTAATGCTGCCTACAAAATCACTTCCTCCCGAAAAATCAAGCTTAAGTTTATCGGCCGAAAGCGTTCCTCTTACAATTACATCCGAGCCCCCGGAAGCCTGCAACGCGTCGAGTTTTTTTACGGAAATATAGGCCCGCAGGCGTCGATCGCGCCAGGTAATAACCAATCCTCTTTCATCGCCAAAGTAAATCCGCAATACCCCGTTCTCAACCCTTGTATTAATCTTATTGCGATACTCTATTTTGTTAGCGCTCACTACTACTGTCTCTTCATCGCCCTGTGTGAGGTACAGATCGATCCCATCTTCCACCTTAATTGCATGAAAGCTCCCCACGCGGCGAGGTTCTGCATTGGCATCGTTAATTATTTTAGGATCAGTATCCTGGGAGAAAGTTGGTAACGACAGGAAAGTTGACAAGGCAAGTAACGCCAGCAGTTTCATATGCAAGTTTTGAGGTGTGACGAATAAGGTTAATTTTTTGTTACAGCATTTAAAAAGATTTTGCGCTTATCTTTGTGCGGTCTTTGGCAATAGTCGAAGATTTCAGATTCCCGGGGTGCTTCGTTCCGGTCCGCGGCCGGAAAAGAGGCTGAGATAATACCCGTAGAACCTGACCAGGGTAATGCCTGCGCAGGGAAGGTGGATGTTCTATTTCCTACACTTCGCTTTCGCAGCATTTCCTTCAAATCAATTTTTTAAACCGTAAATCTTTTAACGAGATGAAAAAATTGTTTTTGGGGATTTGCTACACATTGTTAATGCAAATCACCATTGCCCAAACCATTTCGGGCCGTATCACCGACTCGGGCAACGGCTCCCCGCTCGCCTCTGCTACTGTTGAATTAATTGGAGTAAACACAGTTTTGAGTAACGAAAAGGGTGAATTTGCTTTCGGCAAAATAAAAGCCGGTTCTTACACATTGCGGGTGAGCAGTATTGGTTACAAAACATTCGAGCAATTGGTTTCCACCAATAAGCAGCCCATCCAGGTTGCTCTGCAGCAATGGAATCTTTTTATGCAGCCCGTAGAGGTAAAGGGAATTCGCGCAAGCGACCGGGCCCCTTTCACGAAGACCAATATTTCGAAAAAAGAGATGGAGAAAGTAAATCTCGGCCAGGATATCCCTTTCCTTCTGAATCAAACGCCTTCTGTGGTGGTGAACTCCGATGCGGGAAATGGAATCGGATATACCGGAATTCGCATTAGGGGTACCGATGCTACTCGCATCAATATGACGATAAATGGAATTCCCTATAACGATGCGGAATCGCAGGGATTGTTTTTTGTAAACCTGCCCGATTTTGCCTCTTCGGTGAGCAGCATACAGGTACAACGCGGCGTGGGCACTTCCTCCAACGGGGCCGGTGCCTTTGGGGCCACTATTAACTTCAGCACAAACGAAGTGAATACTGCGGCTTATGCAGAACTCAACAATAGTTACGGTTCTTTCAATACCTGGAAGAATACCATTAAGGCAGGCACTGGCTTAATCAACGATCATTTCACCTTCGATGCGCGCCTTTCGCGGATCAGCAGCGATGGGTTTATCGATCGTGCCTCAAGCAAACTCTCTTCCCTTTTTTTATCGGGCGCCTATTTGCGGGAAAAAACTTCGGTACGTTTCAATATTATTCAAGGCCAGGAAAAGACTTACCAGGCCTGGTACGGAATTCCTGAATCTTTCCTGGAAGATAAACGCCGTTTCAATTCGGCAGGAACCGAAAAACCCGGTACTCCGTACGATAACGAAACCGATAATTACAGGCAGGATCATTACCAGTTGTTCATCAACCATCAATTCACCGGCAACACTACGCTCAATACCGCCTTCTTTCTTACGAAAGGAAAGGGTTATTATGAACAATACAAGGCAGATGAATCTTTTTCAAAGTACGGCCTGCCCGATTTTGTAAGCGGTAACGAAACAATCACTGAAACGGACCTTGTTCGCCAACTCTGGCTGGAGAATGATTTTTATGGACAGATCTTTTCATTGCAAAATAAAGGCAATAACCACCAGTTAACTTTTGGAGGCGGGTGGAACAGGTACGATGGAAATCATTTTGGAAAAATCACCTGGGCCGAGGCGGGAATACCCAATAACTATACCTGGTACGATCACGAGGCATATAAAACCGATGTGAACGTTTTTGGCAAATACCAGCAACGAATTGCAAAAGGGCTGGAACTGTTTGCCGATCTTCAATACCGTCGTGTTCTTTATAACATCACAGGCTTTCGCGACAATCCTTCGCTTAAGATAAGAGAAACCTATAATTTTTTCAATCCCAAATTTGGGCTTAGTTATAGCCGGCACAATTACCAATGGTATGCTTCTTATTCTCTTGGTCAGAAAGAACCGAACCGCGACGATTTTGAAGCGGGTCAAAACCAGGTTCCAAAGCCAGAAAAACTGCACGATATAGAGTTTGGCGTGGAAAAGAAAGAACAGTTGTACCGCTGGGGCGCAACCTTCTATTATATGCTATACAAAGATCAGTTAGTGCTTACCGGGAAAATAAACGATGTAGGCGCTTATACACGTGTAAATATTCCCAACAGCTACCGAATGGGGATCGAACTCCAGGCAAGCGCCGTTATTAACTATTGGTTGAACCTGGGAGCTAATTTTACCGTCAGCCGCAACAGGGTTAAAGATTTTGTGGAGTATTATGATGATTACGATAACGGCGGACAGAAAACAATCAATCACGGCAATACAGATATTGCCTATTCTCCCAGCGGGGTAGGATCGGTGAGCATCAATTTTCTTCCTGTAAAAAATCTTGAAATAAGCTTACCCGGCAAGTACGTGGGCCGGCAGTTTCTCGATAACACTTCCAATAAAGCCAGGAGCCTCGATCCATTTTTTGTGCAGGATGCTCGAGTCAGTTATAGCCTACGCAAACTATTCTTCCGGGAAATAAACCTGGTGTTCCAGGTTAATAACGTATTCGACAAAAAATACGAGCCAAATGGTTATACGTTTAGTTACCAGTACGGCGGTTCGCTCGTAACCGAAAACTACTATTTCCCAATGGCAGGTATAAACTTTATGGTAGCGGTCAATGTGAAATTGTAAAGCGGCATAAATGGAGAAAATGGCGGGTAAATTGGTTAGGATTGCTTGATACAAGATAGATCATCTTTTACTGAGTGGTGTCCCAACCGGTTTATTCGCCATTTTTTCATCTGCTATTTTCGCTCCCTTCTGTAAATTTAACTATGCAAAAGCTGCTCGCAATACTGGGCATAGTTACCATTGCTTCTCAATTGAATTCGCAAACAATTCAGTTTAGTATCTCTGCCGGGGCGCATACCAGGGCAAATACGCCTGTAACCGTATTGCTGAAAAAAAGTATTGCGGCCAACAAGCAATACGAAGTAATTCATTCAAAAACCAAAAGAAGCAGTCCTGTTCAATTTATTTCCCCGGGTGCATTTGTTTTTGTTCTTGCCGATACCATCGCAGCCAATTCTTCGGCAAATTATTCGCTTGTTGTAAGCAGCAGGAAAAACCTGGGGATCGTAAGGATCGAAGAACAATCGAATGGGTTGCTGGTAAAATCGGGAGAAAAGCCGGTATTGTTTTATCACACGCAAACAGCATTGCCGCCGGCCGATAGCCCCGCTTATTATCAACGCAGCGGCTTTATTCACCCGGTGTTCAGTCCCAATGGTGAAATCCTTACCGATGATTTTCCGGCCAGCCATGCTCACCAGCATGCTTTGTTTGCTGCGTGGACCAATACCACATTTAAAAACACCTTCGTCGATTTCTGGAACCAGCACCTCCAAAAAGGCACCGTGGGGCATGTAGAGGTGTTAAGCAAACAGCAAGGTCCGGTGTTTGCCCGCCTGCAGGTGCTATTGCGATACAGGAGCATCCAGTTCGGTGAAGTACTTAAAGAAAAATGGACCATCACGGTATTCCCTTACCAGGATCATTTCTTATTCGATATCGAATCGGAACAAAGTAATACCAGCAGCGATACACTTTATATCAACCAATATCATTATGGTGGCATGGCTTTCCGTGGCAGCAAATACTGGAATCCCGACGATAAAAAGAATTTTAGGAATAACTGGAGTTTGCTAACCAGCGAAGGAATCAAAGATGCTTCTGCCAATCATACCCATGCCCGCTGGGTGGATGCGTCGGGCATGTTATCCGAAAAAATCGCCGGCATCACCATCTTCAATCATCCTTCCAATTTTCGCTATCCTCAAACAATAAGGGTTCATCCCAGCATGCCCTATTGGGTATATGCTCCCATGGTGGATGGTGGTTTTGTAATTGCACCAGGAAAAAATTATGTATCGCGCTATCGCTATTTCGTCCATAACGATAAGGCAGATACTGCTGCGATTAACAGGATTGAAAAGGACTACTCCTTTCCGCCGGAAGTGTTCGTGCGCTAAATAGGTAAACGAAAAAGGAGCATCCGTAATTTCTAAGAATACGTTTACTCCTTTACGAAATCTTTATCGATTGCAATTGCCCGGGTCAATTATCCTCCAAACTTCTCGCGCCACGCCAGCATGCCTCCTGCGAGATTTTTGGTATTCTTGAAACCGAGGGTATCGAGGATCATACAGGCCTGCCCGCTCCTGTTACCGCTGCGACAATAAACCACCAGTTCTTCTTCCTTGAACTTTTCCAACTCATCGGTATCCATCATTTGTATTTTGCCCAATGGCACCAGTATGCCGCCAATATTGAACTCAGCGTTTTCGTGCGGTTCGCGTACATCTACAATATTTATCTTTTCGCCGGCATCCAGCCGGGCCTTCAATTGTTCGGGAGTAATGGTTTGCATATTGAATGATTTTTGATTATTGCCCTGGATCGTTAGGCGCCAAAGTATCCGGTTGTTTTCTTTCCGGTTTTTCGAGAGATAGAAACAAATCTACCGACTGCCCCTGTCGTACACGCGTTATTCTTCTATCGGGAGTGAATCGGTCGGGCCGTTGTTGGTAAACAAATGCCGAATTGGTATCGCTTACATCGGCATCGGGTATGGCCAGTCCGAGCAATAGCCCATTCGACTCAATCACAATTTTAGCTTCGGCATAGGTCATCCCAAACAAATCGGGCATTCCAAACTCATCTTGTCCGAGGCCGCTGCCCAGTACCAGGTCTATTTCGGAACCCATTTGTATTTTCGTTCCGGGTTTGATGCGATTGCCATTGTACAACTGTTCCAATACGGAGTTCTTGGCAATATCTGCACGATAGCTCGTATCTCCCATCTTCAGGCCATATTGTTTCATTACAATCTGGGCATTGCGGAAACTTAATCCCTCCAGCAGGGGCATTTCTATAGTAGGTGGTACCGCGCGGTTGATGGTAAGATAGACGGTTCGGTTGGTCTTAACTACTTCATCTGCCTCCGGGAACTGGCGCAAAACCGACAACGCCTTTGCTGTATCATTGTAAACAGAATCCTGTATTTCCACTTCAAAGCCCTGTTGTTCCAATATTTTGGTTGCTTCTGAATAAGACTTGCCTGTAACCGAAGGGATGGTAATCGTTTTACCGTGCCTCGTAATAATATTCAGCGAAAGCAGGAATAGTAAAAGTATAACGGTTACCAGTACAAACGCGAATACGATGTTGACCCAAAGTGGTTTGCCGGTTATGAATTTCAGCACAGCTTGATGTTTTAGGTTAGAGCGAAGGATTTAAGAAAAGAAAAAACGACACTGCTACTTTCTTCTCTTTTTCCAGGTTTTTGATTTTTGACTTTTAACTTTTTACTTCCGCGAACTACAAGCGGCAAATACTAGCTCTTCCTCGACAATGCCTCTTCGATCAACGACGAATAAAAATCTTTCAGCGACAAGCCCATGATCTGCACCTGCTGTGGTACAATGCTCGCCTCACTCTGACCAGGAACCGTATTTATTTCCAGGATATACGGCTCGTTTCTTTCAAGGTTGTAAATAAAATCAATTCTTACAACACCACGACAGTTGAAAACCTCGTACACTTTTCGCGCTGTTGACCGGATCTTATTGGCCATTTCTTCGGATATACTGGCCGGTGTGACCTCTTCGCTCATTCCCTGGTACTTTGCCTCGTAATCGAAAAAATCTTTTTTGGTCATAATCTCCGTTATCGGCAATACTACAATATCCTTTGTTGTTCGATACACACCCACCGTAAACTCGCGTCCCGAAATAAACTCTTCTACCAAAACCTGGTCGTCTTCTTTAAACGCCTTTTCCAATGCAGGCTCCAGTTCCTCGGGCTTGTTCACCTTACTCATGCCAATGCTGCTACCTCCATTATTGGGTTTTACAAAAACCGGCAATTTCAGTTGCTTCAAAATCGCATCTCCGCTTACGGGACTGTGCCGGAAGATATGCAAAGACTTTGCCGTATTAATGCCGGCGAAAGCTGCCACTGCCACGGTATATCTCTTGTTAAAGGTGAGGGCCGATGTGGCCGCATCGCAGGAGGTATAGGGCAGCCCAACGAGATCAAAATAGCCTTGCAGTTTACCATCCTCGCCCGGTGTGCCATGAATGCCTATCAGTACGGCATCGAATTTTATCTTTTTACCGTTTTCTGTAATGGTAAAATCCTTCCGATCTACTTCCTGCCTGCTGCCGTTTTTTTCATAAAACCAACCCGAGGGAGTAATGTCTATTTTATATACTTCAAACTTATCGCGATCAATGTTTTTTTCGATGGTAATGGCGCTTTTGTAGGAAATGACGGCCTCGCTGGAATACCCGCCGGTAACAAAGGCAATAGATGGCTTCATGAAGGATGATCAATTTTCAGCAAATAAACGAAAAGGAATTGGTTTTGTGAAGATGCCGGCCCTGCTTGCTGATTTTAGTAGCATTAGCGTTACATGTTTAGGAATTCTTTAAGTAAGCCCGGTTGCGTTGGATATTCGAACCTATTTAAAGTAGCGTAACATGGGTCCTTTAAACCGGCCTGAAATAAGAAAGGTGAAGGAAGTTGCCCCTTCACCTTTTTACGACGGGAAATATCACCCGCCAGCTCTAAGTAGCACTGAGGCTACATTCACTATCTGATATATTGAAGATACGAACTATTATAAGCCGTATCCAAATTTAATTGCCGTTTTTTTTTCACAGCAGCATTAAAAATTGGCAAAAGATGATTTTTAGAATCTTTTAGCCAGGTTCATCAAATATGCAATTTGGCCTTCTTTGCCATCAGTTCATCTACTGTTTCCTTATACATTTCATCGGGAACACAGCAATCTACCGGGCAAACGGCAGCGCATTGTGGTTCCTCGTGAAAGCCCTGGCATTCGGTACATTTATTGGGAACGATGTAATAAGTATCTACACTGATCGGCGCATTTTTCTGATCTGCATCCACCACCGTTCCATCCAAAAGTGTGAAAGATCCTTTTACTGTTGTTCCATCGGAGATCGCCCATTCTACTCCACCTTCATAAATAGCGTTGTTGGGGCATTCTGGTTCGCAGGCTCCGCAGTTTATACATTCTTCTGTGATCTTAATTGCCATAACTTACTTAGTATTTAGTTGGGTTGAATACAATTAATTTTGCACCACAAATGTAGGCGAAATGAATTTACAACAACGTGTTGAAATATTGGAAAAACTCGGAAATTATATTTTATCCGATAATACCGAATGGAAACAGGCCAAGGAAAGAGCTGCGCTGGAAAACACCTGGTTTACTCCCGAGTTTATAGAACTGGCATCTCAATCGATCGCGCATTCTTTTTTATCAAAGCCTACTCTATCTGCATTCGCATCAAAATACCAGCTACCCGACCACAACAGCTCGCCGAAGAAACTGGGCATTGTTATGGCGGGAAATATTCCTCTTGTAGGCTTTCACGATTTTTTATGCTGTTTTATTTCGGGACATATTCAGTACATAAAGGCTTCTTCAAAAGACCAGGTGTTGATTAAACACTTGTCACAAAAATTGATGGAATGGGATACCTCGCTATCAAAGAAGATTTTTTTTGCCGATATGCTGAAGGGATGCGACGCCTACATCGCCACCGGCAGTAACAATAGCAGCAGGTATTTTGAGCAATATTTTGGAAAGTACCCGCACATCATTCGTAAAAACCGCACATCGATAGCGGTGCTCGGGGGAAAAGAAACAAAGGAAGAACTCGAAAAACTTGCGGCCGATGTTTACCAGTATTTTGGACTGGGCTGCAGGAATGTAACCAAGATTTATGTGCCGGAGCAATACGATTTTGTTCCCCTGCTCGAAGCCTTTAAGAAATTCAATTACCTCGCCGATCATCACAAGTATAAAAACAATTACGACTACCAATTGGCTGTGCTCATCATCAACAAGCGTTATTATATGACCAACGGCTCCATTATACTATACGAAGACAAATCTTTCTTCTCGCCCATCAGCCAGTTGAACTATGAATTTTACAGCGATGAAAGCTGCCTGATGGACGAACTCCGTTTAAACAGCGATATTCAATGCATTGTCGGAAAAAAAGCCATCCCTTTTGGGCAGGGGCAAAATCCGGCTATCACTGATTTTGCCGATGGCGTTGATACCATGAAATTTTTGCTGAGCCTGTGAAAACCAGTCAGCGGCCACTGTAATTTTTTCACCAGCCATCTTTTGAGAATCCGTTTGGCCAAGTCATAAAAAATGGTTTCTGGCCAGGGGTAATTGACAAATTTTACTGAGTTTCAGCCGCGAATATTCTTAAATTTGTAGCGATCTACGAAGCCTTTAGTAAATTTATTGTTAAACTAAATTGTTGGTATTAGGCCCCTAACTTTTACGTCGTTAATTTGTTAGGTAGTGGTACACAATTTGACAACAAGATTCAGACGATAAAAAATTTAAAATGAAAATGAAACAGATCCTTACCATTGTCCTCATCAGTGCGGCAACATCTGCTGCTACCATGTGGGGATATAATAAGTTTATCAGGGAGGACGCTTATGTTTACCCGGCGAACGGAAATGGAGAACAGGTGAAAACACCGGCCAACTATGCCGGCTTTAACGGGGTAACCGGTGCAGAAAATGCCATCGATTTTACTGCCGCGGCCAATGCTGCTATTCCGGCTACCGTTCACATCAAAACAAAAGTGAATCGTTCCGTAACCAATAATTTACCGAGGAGAAGTCCGTTTGGCGATTTGTTCCCGGATTTTGATATCGACGATTTCTTTGGCGATCGTTCGCGTTCATTTCCTCAAAGTGCATCCGGATCGGGCGCTATTATCAGCGAGGATGGTTATATCGTTACCAACAATCACGTAATTGATGGGGCCGATGAAATCAATGTTACGCTCAATAACAAAAAAACCTTTAAGGCAAAACTCGTGGGTGCGGATCCAAGTACCGACCTGGCGGTAATTAAGATTGATGCCAAAAACCTTCCCTTCTTGCTCTATGGCAATTCCGATGAAGTGAAGGTAGGTCAGTGGGTACTGGCAGTGGGATATCCCTTAACCCTCGAAACAACTGTAACAGCAGGTATCATCAGCGCTAAAGGAAGAACATTAGATATCAATCGCCGTCAAAGCGCCACGCCGGTTGAATCTTTCCTGCAAACCGATGCGGCCGTGAATCCGGGAAACAGCGGCGGACCGCTCATCAATACCGATGGAAAGCTGATTGGTATTAACTCTGCCATCGCTTCACCAACCGGTGCATTTGCTGGTTATTCGTTTACCATCCCGGTGAATATTGTAAAGAAGATCATTGCCGACCTGATGAAATTTGGTACCGTTCAGCGCGCATACCTCGGAATTCAGTATCCACGCGAAAATCTCACCGAAGAAATTAAACAGCAAAACGGCATCAAGGAAGGTGAAGGGGTGTATGTAATGGAAGTTACAAAAGATGGTGCCGCAGAAGCTGCCGGTATCAAGAAGGGAGATATCATTACCAAGGTAAACGGGTTTAGCGTAACCAATGGTCCTGAAATGGTGGGCCAGATCGCCACCCTGCGTCCGGGTGATAAAATTCCTATCAGTTATAAACGAGATGGAAAAGAATACACAGTAACGGTAACCCTTCGCAATATTTCGGGCACAACAGAACTGGTAAAAACTTCAGCACTGGATAAGCTGGGTGCCGATTTGCAAACGGTTAGTAAAGACGTGGCAAAGGAGCTGGGAGTTAATGGTGGTGTTGAAATAAGGTCGATAAACAGCAATGGCTTGCTTAGCCGCGTGCGTGTTCAGGAAGGATATGTCATCATCAAAGCAAATGGTAAGGAAGTGAAGAATGTAGATGAATTGAGAAAGATTGTGGAAAGTGCAACAGGAAGCCTCAAATTGGAGGGTATGTACCCGGGATACGACGGAATATATCCCATCGTAGTAAATCTCAACAATTCTAACTAGTAATAAGCAGTAGAAATACAAAGGGATGAAAACAACAGTTTTCATCCCTTTTCTTTTTCGTTTTCATTAACCCGTTATTTCTGCAATACCAGGCAATCCCATGCCTTTATCTCGAAGGAATGATGTGGAATGATGTCGGCGGTTCCCCCGTTCAATACATCGGTGAACTTACCGTGCACATATCCTTCTCTTAACTGAACAAATAATTGATTGGGCGAAAAGTTCAACAATACCAATACCTCTTTCCCCCCCTGCCTGCGCATAAAGGCAAACACATATTGATCGGCATTGCTGGGAACATAAATGGGGGCGGAGGCGGAACCGGCCGTTACAGCGGGATGCGAAGAGCGAAGCCTGAGCAATGCCTCGTAAAAACCATGCAAGGCAGGTTTTTCTTTCCATTCAATCAGGTCCTTATCAAAAAACTTCAGGCGTTTTGTATTGGGCAATTCCTGGCCGCTGTAAATAAGGGGAATACCGTTCCATAAAATGGATAAAACCGCTAATGGTTTTGCCGCCGGCCCGTACTTTTCATACTCGGTGCCGTTCCAACTGTTTTCGTCGTGGTTGGATGTAAAGAATAACTGGTAGGTATGAGAAGGAAACTCTTTTTGATACCGGTTAAGGGTTGATTTAAGGTGCTGCAACTCTATTTCACCTTTGCAGTACTTGAGTGTATCGTGCATCCATTGCCAGGCATAGCAGCAGTCGAATACTTCGAGATAATGGTAGTCCTCTGTTTCTGCGAGCCAGAACAGATGTTTGATTTTGTCGAGCTCCTGCCTGGCCTGTCGCCAGAAATCGAGTGGAACGAGATGCGCCATATCGCAACGGAAACCATCGATATTGCATTCGGTTACCCAGAATTTCATGGCAGCAATCATATCCGAACGCATGGACCAATCGTAGTAATTGAGATCGATGACATCCGCCCACCCGTGATTGTCGTAAAACTTCCCTTCTGCATTTTTCTTATAGTATTCCGGGTGTGTTTGGGTCCAGATATGGTCGAGGCCGGTATGATTGGCTACCCAATCAATAATCACTTTAAACCCCAACCCCTGCGCCTCGTTTACCAGTTTCCTGAAATCGTCAATGGTCCCGAACTCGGGATTAATCGCGGTATAATCTGAGCATGCATAATAACTTCCCAGGGTTCCTTGCCGGCCATCCACGCTTATGGGTGTAATGGGCATGAACCAAAGTGTTTCAACACCCATTGCACGCAAACGGGGAAGATGCCTCGCAAACGACTCAAAATTTCCTTCCGGAGTATATTGGCGAATATTTACTTCGTAAAGATTGGTATGATGAGCCCATGCCACAGGGGAAAACAATCGGCGCATATCAGTTATATTATTTTCAGCAATTTGATGGCAGGCAAAGCGAAAGGAACCCAGCGAAGATAAGCAGGGAAAACCGATTTAAGGGCATGGCATTTCGAAACCCGGAAAATTGCGTCCGGCTATAAAATCCATCTCCGCTAAAATCAACAATGCTCCTCCAACTTTGTACCTTCGTAGCTGTTATAGAACACATGAAAACCTTTAATGTTCCCACTCAATATAGAAGTTCGCTCATTACGGCAGTGAAAAATTTCCGAAAGCAGCAAGACAAGCTAAAGAAAGATTACAGCCCTACCCTACTCAATTTTGGTTCTCTTCATATTTATCTCGCCCGTCATTTTGGATTTTGTTATGGAGTGGAAAACGCGATCGAAATCGCTTTCCGGACTGTGGAAGAAAATCCAGGCAAGAGGATTTTTTTACTGAGCGAAATGATCCACAACCCGCAGGTAAACGCGGGGCTGAAAGAAAAGGGTGTCCAGTTTTTGCAGGACACTTTGGGTAATCAACTCATCCCTTTCGAAACGATAACCCGCGATGATATTGTGGTGATTCCCGCATTTGGTACCACGCTCGAAATGGAAGCCAGGCTAAATGCCATGGGTATTGCGACCGAAAAGTACAATACTACCTGCCCTTTCGTAGAAAAGGTCTGGAACAGAAGTGAGCAGATTGCCGCCAGGGGTTACACCATAGTGATTCACGGTAAGCCAAAGCACGAAGAAACAAGAGCTACATTTTCGCACGCAGCATCGAACGCCCCTTCGGTGATTGTGAACGATATGAAAGAAACAGTGGAGCTGGCAAAATATATTACCGGCGAAAAGCCCAAAGAGAAGTTTTTCAACGAATTCAAAGGAAGGTATTCGGAAGGATTCGATCCTGCGAAAGATCTTGAAAGAATCGGAGTAGTAAACCAAACCACGCAGTTGGCCAGCGATACACAAGCTATTGCCGATTACCTCAAACAAACCATGCTGCAACACTTTGGTCTTAATGAAAAGAATATTGCAGAACGCTTTGCCGATACAAGGGATACGCTATGCTATGCCACTAACGACAATCAAACTGCCGTAACCGGCATGTTGAACACGGAAGCAGATCTCGCCATCGTGATTGGCGGATACAATTCTTCGAATACCACTCACCTGGTGGAGCTATGCGAAGAAAGACTTCCGACTTATTTTATCAGCAGCGACGAGAAAATTATTTCTCCAAAAGAGATCGTTCACTTTAACTTCCATACAAAAGAAGAATTGGTTTCGTACAATTTTCTCCCCGACAAAAAACCGGTAAAAATCTTAATCACCAGCGGCGCGTCTTGTCCCGACGCTTTGGTAGAATCGGTAATCCGCAAGCTGGCCGATTTCTATGGCGAAGAAAACAAAGTAGACACGCTCGCCGAAAATTTTTCTCAGTAGATTATTAGTAAGATTAAACCTTCGTATTAGCCGGCCATCAATAAGTGGTTGAAAATTTCTTTTTAATAATAGCGGGAATTTGCTGGCTTACCGGCTTACATGCACAATCACCGAAAAATTTCCCTGAACGAATGCAGCAGTGGCGCGATTTGAACCTGACGGAGCAACAAAAAGAAAGAATCCAGGCGATTATGCGTAGAAGGAAAATTCAGAACTATATCGATTGGATGGAATTAAACAGCATATTGACCAGGGAACAAAAGAAAGGTTGAAAAAATGGAAAGGGCTGAAGAAAGATACCATCCGCCGGCAACCGGGCTCATAAAACATCTACGAATACAAACGATAAAAATCATCGCATGAAAAAAGTCTTTTTATTCATTCTCCCAATTTTACTCGTGTCGTGCACAACAATGGCACAGGAAAAGCGCGACACTATCCGAAGTATCGACCGGAAACAAATGATAAATGCCCGCCAGGCACAAAAAACACTGATCGATTCACTCGATCTGACCAAAACACAAGCAAAAAAATTTAAAGAGCTTAACCGGGAATTCAGAACCCGCGTAAAAGAGCTGAGGGAGAATACTCAGTTAAGTGCAGCGGATAGAAAAGAAAGATCCCGTGAATTACTTCATAAACGTAAGCAGGAACTGCAGAAAATACTCACTCCCGAACAACTGGAAAAATACCGGCGCATGATAAAGGAGCAGCGCGAAAATAAGACGGATGATTTAATGGACGCCGATGGCGGGTGACAAAATTCAAGTCCATACATTTTCACAGGTTAGTTGGCCGAATAAACCAAATGTATGCTGTCTCATTCCGAAAAATCCCATTTTAAATGTTTTTTTTCCCATTGCCTGGCTTCCAGAGAGGTGGATATTTACATTCCGGTTGCTGAATACCGATAGCAAGAGTTCGAACATTGCCATGGTAGAATGGTGATCGGGAGCTATCCTGTTGGTGAAGTGTAACGAAGCAAAGAAAAGCCAAGTTACTCATGGCAGGGGTTTGCCAAAATATTCCCTGGCCGACGGACAACCAGGAGGTGGTGGCGGGGGAGGGGGAGGGCCCTCGGCAGAGGTGCAAAAACCCGACCGAATACCGAACCAATTTTTTCATCCATCAATATCATTCGTCAAATTCAGAATTCCCCTTTCATATATTAAAGCCCCCCTATTCATCAAAAATCCCCGGCCTAAACCGGGGATCGTAATAAGCAATTGGTCTGGAATTCTCATACCATCTTGAACGATTCAAGAAACTTGGTATTGAAATTACCACTGATGAATTTTTCGTTTTTCATCAGTTGCTGGTGAAAAGGAATAGTGGTCTTTACACCCTCAATTACATATTCACTCAACGCACGGCTCATGGTATTGATAGCCTCATGGCGCGTGCGTGCCACAGAAATGATTTTTGCAATCATGGAATCGTAATAGGGAGGAATGGTGTAGCCAGCATAAACGTGCGAGTCTACCCGAATACCATGCCCGCCCGGTTGGTGCAATACGGTAATTCTTCCCGGCGAAGGACGAAAATCGTTGTACGGATCTTCTGCATTGATACGACACTCAATGGCATGCATCGTAGGCTCATAATCGGCTCCACTGATCGGCTCGCCCATTGCTATTTTTATCTGTTCCTTGATCAAATCAAAGTTAGTGACCTCTTCTGTTACGCAATGTTCTACCTGGATACGCGTGTTCATTTCCATGAAATAGAAATTGCGGTGCTTATCGACCAGGAACTCGATAGTACCCACACTTTCGTACCCGATAGCAGAAGCAGCTTTCTTAGCAGCATCGCCCATTCGCTGGCGAAGTTCTGCTGTCATAAATGGAGAGGGAGATTCTTCCACCAGCTTCTGGTGCCTTCTTTGAATCGAACAATCACGTTCGCTTAAGTGACAAACCTTGCCATAGCGATCGCCCGCTACCTGTATTTCTATATGACGGGGCTCTTCCACAAACTTCTCAAGGTACACTCCATCGTTTTTGAACGCGGCTCCCGCTTCTGCCCTCGCCGTGTTATAAGCTCTCTCCATTTCATCTTCAGCCCATACTACACGCATCCCCTTTCCACCGCCGCCTGCCGTCGCTTTCAATATAACAGGGTAGCCTACCTCTTTTGCCAATCCCTTAGCCTGCTCCAGGCTTTCCAATAAACCTTCTCCTCCCGGAACAACAGGAACACCGGCCTTAATCATTGTTTCCTTGGCCGTGATCTTATCTCCCATTGCACGGATTTGATCGGGCGTGGGCCCTATAAACTTAATATTGTGCTCCCCGCATATTTCGGCAAACTTGGCATTCTCTGCTAAAAATCCATATCCGGGATGAATGGCATCGGCATTCGTAATTTCAGCCGCCGCCATGATATGAGGAATATTGAGGTATGAATCCGCACTTGCGGGCCGCCCGATACAAACAGCCTCGTCCGCAAATCGTACGTGTAAGCTGTCTTTATCGGCCGTAGAATAAACCGCAATGGTTTTGATACCCATTTCGCGGCAGGTTCTGATTACACGGAGCGCAATTTCTCCACGGTTTGCGATTAATATTTTCTTGAACATGGAAAATCGATTTGATGGCGAATTAGATGATGGCGGATAGCGAATTATTACTGGTTACTCAGGCATTCCGGATTTAATTTAACGATTGGCCGAATGTCTTGTTCAGGTAAAACAGAACTAACACATTCGCCATTCGCCATCCTTCAATTCGCAATTAACTAGGTTCTACTAAGAAAAGCGGTTGATCGTATTCTACCGGACTGGCGTCTTCTACCAGTATCTTCACAATCCTGCCTTTTACCTCGCTTTCTATTTCGTTGAAAAGTTTCATTGCCTCAATAATGCATACCACTTTACCCGGGGTTATTTCATCACCAGGTTCCACAAATACGGGTTTGCCTGGGGCCGGACTGCGGTAGAATGTACCAATCATTGGGCTTTTTATGGTAATGGTATTGCTGGGAACCGAGTCTGAAGCCTTTGGCTTATCGGCGGCGGGAGGAGCTGCCGATACCGAGGTTGCGGGAGGCGGAGCTTGAAGAGCTGTTGGTAAGGCAACCGGTGATGCAACAGGCGAGGCAATCAATTGCTGCACAGGCTCCTCTTTCTGCTTGATCGTGAGCTTAAATCCTTTCTCTTCAATAGTTACCTCTCCGATGTTCGACTTATTGATCATTTTGATCAACTCCTGAATTTGTTTGAAATCCATCAGAAATTGTTTTAGAGTTATCGGTTGTTTGGGTAAAACAGGCGGCTAAGATAAGGGAAAAACGATTACAAGTGGATGAGTTTTAATTATACATGCAATTGTACCGGCCCGAAAAACATCATCGACAGTCGATCCGCAACAAGTTATTTTTTCTGCAAGCAATTGCGGCGGAGTTTTTTGTTAGTCCTTAACCTGCAATCGTTTGCGGCTAAAAAGCCACGAATGCCGCTTCGCGAAACAGTTTTGATAGTAAATTTCAGTTTCGGACCTTAATAAAACCAGTTTCAACCAACTAACATTGCTATGTCACTGCAAAAGCCAGCCCTCAGTTTCATGCAGATCATCAATATGAATGTCGGATTCTTTGGCATTCAGTATAGCTTCGGACTGCAACAGAGTGCCGTGAACCCTATCTACGATTTTTTGGGTGCCAGCCCCGACGAAATACCCTTTCTAAATCTCGCCGGGCCGGTAACAGGCCTGGTTGTTCAACCAATTATTGGTGCCATGAGCGATAAAACCTGGCATCCGAAATTCGGCCGGCGAAAACCCTATTTCTTTATTGGAGCAATTTTATGCAGTCTTGCACTTTTCCTCTACCCTTTCAGCAGCGCACTGTGGATGGCTGCCGGACTATTGTGGATACTAGATGCCGGTAACAACACGGCCATGGAACCCTATCGTGCATTTATTGCCGACAAACTACCACCTCATCAACTCGCCACCGGCTTCTTATCACAAAGTTTCTTTACCGGTTTGGGTATCACTCTCGCCAATGTTTCATTATACCTGTTCCAGGTAATTCCCGGCAAGCACGGAGCCATCCCCTATTGGGTATTCGCCTCCTTTTTCCTTGGTTCCATATGTTCGATTGGATCGGTTTGGTGGTCGATGCACAAAACCCCCGAAATTCCTCCAACACCTGAAGAACTCGCCGCTTTAAAAGCATCGAAAATAAATATACTAACCCCTTTTATTGAAATAGGGCACGCCATTAAGGATATGCCAAGAGTAATGTGGCAATTGGCGCTCGTGTATTTGTTTCAATGGTATGCCTTGTTTTGTTATTGGCAGAATGCTTCCAAAAGTGTTGCACAATCGGTTTGGAAAACTACTCCCTCGGCCAATCCAGATTTATACGAAAAGGCAGTGGGCTGGACGGGACTCGTGAACGGTTGGTACAATATTGTTACGTTTTTGTCCGCATTCGCCTTAGTTGGGCTTGCAAAAAAATACAGTCCAAAATTTGTACACCTTGTTTGCCTTTTACTTGCCGGCGCGGGTTTATTAATATTTCCGCACATCGACAACAAATATCTTTTGTTTGCTCCCATGATTGGTTTCGGTATTGCATGGGCAAGCATGATGGGTGTTCCCTACTTAATGGTTGTTGGAAGTATTCCAAAGGAGAGATATGGCGTATACATGGGTATTATAAACATGATGATTGTAATTCCGATGATATTACAGAACCTTAGCTTCGGCTTCATCCTTAAAAATTATTTAAACAACGACCCTGCCAAGGCGATTTCCTTTGCAGGCATATTACTTATAATCGCGGCTTTCGCCACTTCGTTGATAAAAGCGGGCAAAACTTCTGGCGATGTAGTTTTGCCGGCAGGAGGCGGTCATTAACCAATATTTGTTTATGAAAATTCTATGTATCGGCGAAGCCCTCATCGATATGATCTGTACCGATAAAGGCAGGTCGCTTTCCGAGGGCGAACATTTTCTGAAAAAAGCAGGCGGCGCTCCTACCAACGTGGCAGCCGCTATTGCTGCATTGGGTGGCGACACCGAACTAGTTGCCAAGGTAGGCGCTGACCCTTTTGGCAAGCACCTGATCGATATTATGAAAGGCTTTAGAGTCGGTACACGCTGGGTGTTACAAGACCCAAAGCATTTCACCACATTCGCTTTTGTTTCCCTGATGGAAGACGGCGAACGGGATTTTTATTTCAATCGCGGCGCCGACGGGGAGTTAAGCAGCGCAGATATTGATACCATTGATCTCAATGAATTTGGTATTGTTCACTTTGGATCAGCAACCGGTTTTTTGGCCGGCCCCTTACTGGAAGCTTACCGTATGCTGTTGCAAAAGTCTTTGTCAAAAAAAATATTCATCAGCTTCGATCCCAATTACAGGCATCTTTTGTTCCGAAACAATACCCAAAGCTTTATCGATCAATCCTGGAATTTTATCAGGCATTGCCATTTCTTTAAAGTGAGTGATGAGGAAGCAATGCTGCTTACCGGCCGAAATTCGGTAAATGATGCTGCTAAAGATCTTTTGGAGAAAAGTAACGCAGTGTTTGCTATTACGCTGGGCAAAGAAGGTACCCTGCTTGGTATTAACAACAATACAATGATCGTTCCCAGCATTGCCGTAAAACCGGTTGATACAACAGGCGCTGGCGACGCATTTGTGGGCGCCGTATTGTACCAACTCAGCAAATATTCTTTCGACCAAATTCAATCGCTTTCGGTTGAACAATGGAAGCAAATCATCGGCAACGGTAATAAGGCAGGGGCGCGTACCTGCGAATACCTGGGAGCGATGGAAGCATTCAAACATTTAAGCAACGATATATTCCGGTAAAATCTATTCACCTGTGTACAACTACAGCTTGCATCACCAGATCAATTCGCGGCTGCTGGCAAAGAAAATCGATATCGCCGGCGAGGCCAATCTATTCTATACCCGCTTTGTTGCCAATGCATCGGCCATACAGGCACTTTACCGGGAATTGTATGGACATCATCCGCGGTCTGACTATTTCTTCGATCAATTAACGGACACCATTGCAGATGCATGGCGAAACCGCCCCGCCATTCTTAAGCAAAAAGATGAACAGAAAGAAGAAAAAGGCCACTGGTTCCTCAGCAATGAAATTGCCGGCATGAGTTTGTATGTCGATCGCTTTTGCGGCAACCTGAAAAATTTACCCGCCAAACTTCCCTACTTTAATAAACTTGGTGTGAACCTTCTTCACCTGATGCCCCTGTTCGAAAGCCCCGAAGGCGAAAGCGACGGAGGATATGCCGTGTCAGATTTCAGAAAAGTAGACCCACGCTTTGGCACCTTGAACGACCTGCTCTCGCTCCGGGAAAAAATGAACGAACAAGGCATGTACCTGATGCTCGATATCGTACTCAATCATACCTCGCACAAACACGAATGGGCGCAAAAGGCTAAACAGGGCGATACCAATTACCAGCAATATTTTTACATGTACCCCGACCGGGTATTGCCCGATCAGTTCGATAAAAGCATGCCGGAAATATTTCCCGAATCAGCGCCGGGTAATTTCACATTCGTGCCCGAAATTGGCAAATGGGTAATGACGGTATTTCACAATTACCAATGGGATCTTAACTATACCAATCCCGCAGTTTTTGTAGAAATGGTCGATACCATTTTCTTTTATGCAAACCTGGGGGTAGACATCCTTCGTATCGACGCTCCCGCTTTTATTTGGAAACAATTAGGCACTACCTGCCAAAACTTGCCGCAAGCACATAGCATATTGCGCTTGATTAAACAATGCGTGCAGGTAGCAGCACCCGGGATGGCACTACTCGGGGAAGCAATTGTTGCCCCGAAAGAAATCATGAAGTATTTCGGCACCGGCCTATACACTGCCAAGGAATGCGATTTTGCTTACAACGCAACGCATATGGCGCTTCAATGGGATGCGCTCGCAACAGGCGATACAAGAGTAATGCTGGCCGCCCAACACGAAATATTGCAGAAGCCCTACGGTACTTCCTGGATTACCTATACACGTTGCCACGACGATATCGGTCTTGGTTACGATGATTATATGATTCAACACGCCGGCTTCAATCCCTTTGAACACCGGAAATTCCTAAAAGACTTTTATTCCGGTTCATTTCCCGACAGCCCGGCAGCAGGCGCTTTGTTTTCCGTTAATCCTAAAACAAACGATGCACGCATCAGCGGCTCGCTTGCTTCGCTATGTGGTTTGGAAAAAGCTTTACAGCAAAACAACGAAGAAGCAATTGAATTATCTATAAGGAAAATACTGCTGATGCAGGCGCATAGTTTCTTCCTCGGAGGAATACCCATGCTTTTTTATGGCGACGAGGCAGGATATACTAACGATTACACCTATCTTAAAGACAGCAGCAAAAGCTACGACAATCGTTGGATGCATCGACCCATTATCGACTGGGAAAAGAATAGAAAAGCGGCTACCCCAAACACCATAGAACATAGAATATTTACCGCTACGCAAAAGTTGATCGCCATCCGTAAGAAAATCGAGGCGGTAGCCGACCATAAGAACCTTACCTGGTTAACCCCGCATAACATTCATGTAGCCGGTTATTTGCGAACCTGGGAAGATCAAAAACTGTATTGCCTGTTTAATTTTAATAATGGTCCTTCTTACCTAACCTGGTATGCATTCAAGGAACACGGTTCCGCGCCCTCTCGTTTATTTGACCACTGGCGCGGGCAGGAATTGGCGGTCGGGCACGATCACGAATACCTGATCCTCGACCCTTATTCATTTTATTTGCTGGAAGTGGTTCAATGATGATGGACTGATTCTCTGCAATTGAATTAATGTTATTATTTCGGCAGGAGGAACATAATAGAATGCGAACTGCTTTTTCAGGGGGGGATTCTTATTCTAAATGAAGTAATAATAAACGAGCCGGAAGCCTTTATTAAAATTAGTAGGGAAGATTTGCGCTTTATATGGTCGGCCCTAATTGATCTTTCTGAACTTCGAGAACAATTTCGCGCCGGTTGGCCAATCGATGTAAATAATAAATGCTGAATCGGAAAATTCCTGCAGCTTGTAGCGCGAGGCGTCATAGAAGTAATCAATGAAATCGAGATAAACGAATTTTTTATCCGTACTGAGCGCGTAGTTACGACAAATTATGGCCGAATCATTCCCGGAAATTTTAATGGTTTTTTGCTCGACTTTTAAAATTCCGGTTGCATCAAAAATGTTGAAGTCGTCGTGCAGGTATGGTTTTATGTACGCTCTCAAATCGGTTTCCTGCCTTATCTCAGTATCAGTTTGCTCGTAATCCACCGGCTTATCACTATAAAAATCCACCAACCGGTATCGATTGTTTTTTACGGCTGTTTCAAAAGCCTCCGCCTTTTTCTTATTCTCCGCAGAATTGTCTATAGATTTAGTGCAGGACACTATAATACAAAGCCCTGCCATAGCTACAATAAAGAGCCTGTTCTTTTTCATAAAAGAAAATTGAATGCCTTAAAATGTGGGTTAGATCAACTAACGTTCAGAATAAATCTTAGCAGTAATTGTTTGCACAACGAGCCTTCTTAACTTGCAGGTAAATTGCATATTTTTTTTCTTATATACGACTTTTGTGAACAGAAATTTTCAAAATTCATTGAAAACAATGAGAATTATAATTTCGGGTAAGGTACAGGGTGTGTACTATCGTCAAAGTACGCGTGAAAAATCAATGCAACTGGGTATATCCGGTATCGTAAAAAACCTAACAAACGGTAGCGTAGAGGTTATTGCTTCTGGAACATCCGATCAGCTAAATAATCTAGTAGAGTGGTGCAAACAGGGCCCGCCGAAAGCTGTTGTATCTTCGATAGAATCTGAAGAGCTGCCTTATCAGTCTTTCGACGGTTTCAAAATTATACGTCAATAAAAATTCAACGGTTGGTTGAAACTATAGCAATATCTCCACAACCTTTTTTTATTACAGCTACAAATACCCAATTGCCACGATTCCGCAGTTTGTATTAACTTGTTGCTTCAAGCAACTCAAAACATTGTTTATATGAAGAAAGCATTTTTACTGGCGGCCCTTAGCGGGTTTGGTTTGATTAGTTATTCCCAGGGATTAAAACGCGATGGCGGCGATCCAAAACTCACCGAATACTGGTCGCCCGAACCAAAAGTAATTAGCCCGGGCAAAACCTCTCTCGATGCACCTTCGGATGCCATCGTTCTTTTTGATGGTAAACATTTCGATCAATGGCAGAATAACAAGGGTGGCGAAGTAAAATGGAAGCTGGATAATGGAGCCATGACAGTGGTTGCCGGCACGGGAAATATTCAAACCAAAAAGGGATTTGGCGATTGCCAATTGCATATTGAATGGCGCACTCCGGCCGAAGTTAAGGGAGAAGGCCAGGGCCGCGGCAACAGCGGAATTTTTTTGATGGGAAGATATGAATTGCAGGTGTTGGATAATTACAATAACAAGACCTATGTAAACGGCCAGGCAGCCAGCATTTACAAGCAATTCCCTCCTTTAGTAAATGCCTGCCGCCCGCCCGGTGAATGGCAGACCTACGATATTATTTTTACAGCGCCCCGTTTTTATGAAGATGGAACGGTGAAATCGCAGGCGCGAATCACCGTACTGCACAACGGTATATTGGTACAAAACGACGTGGTACTGTTGGGTGGTACCCAGTACATCGGCGTAGCCAATTACGAAAAGCATAGCGATAAGGAACCGATTATACTGCAAGATCACGGCAATCCCGTTTCGTTCCGGAATATCTGGATACGCCCTTTATAATCGTTATCATAAAATATCATTGTCAAACGACAGCAAACTCCCGGCCTTTGAAAGGTACGGGAGTTCTGTTTTAAGAAATTCGAAGAATTTTTTTTCATGTTTGTCCAGATCCCCGGTGCCCGGTTGTTGATACCCTGAACAATATTTCAACCTTTAAAAAAAGAATGATGGATGAATTCATTTTAATTTTCAGGCACGAAGACGGAGGCAAGATTGCATCGCCTGAGCAAATACAGGTTTGGATGAAGCAAACTATGGATTGGATCGGTGGTATTGCCGCGCAAAACAAGTTTGTCTCAGGAACAGGTTTGCCATTCGATGATGCTAAAGTGGTGCATTACAACAAGCTTGTTACGAATGGGCCTTTTGGCGATATCAAAGAAACGATCGGGGGCTTCATCATCGTCCGGGCCGAGTCGGCCGACGAAGCTGCTGAATTTGCCAAGGGCTGCCCCGTTTTGCAGGGGGAAGGCAATACCGTAGAAGTAAGAAAGATTGCGAAGAACGATGGAGTTCATTAAAATTTCAAGGTCCCTGCATAATAGCAGGGGCTTTGCCTTATGATTAACGATCCTTTAATACCTCACTTGTTTCGTTCTGAGTTCAGCAAAATCACGGCTGTACTTTGCAGGTTTATGGGCGGTTCCCATATAGATGCAGCGGAAGACATAGCCGGTGAAACTTTTTTGGCCGCTCTCGAAACCTGGCCTTATAAAGGCTGCCCTCCCAACCCCACTGCATGGCTTTATACCGTAGCGAAAAACAAGGCGAAGAATTATATGAAGCGAAACAGCATACTTGCCGGGAAGGTATTGCCTTCGCTCCAAAAAACAACAAGCGAATACAACGATGCCGATATCGATTTTTCAATATTGAATATAGCCGATAGTCAACTGCAAATGCTATTTGCAATTTGCCATCCTTCACTCTCACTGGAATCGCAGGTGGGCCTGGCACTGCGTATTCTTTGTGGTTTCGGGGTCGATGAAATTGCCCATGCGTTTTTGACTAACAAAGAAACCATACATAAACGATTGCAAAGGGCAAAGGAAAAACTTCGTTCGGAAAAAGTAGCCATCGAATTACCTCCCTCCCATCAAATACAAAATCGCCTCGACGCGGTATTGAAAACGCTTTACCTGCTCTTCAACGAAGGTTATTATTCCGAAACCAATGATGCAATTATAAGGGAAGATTTGTGCGAAGAAGCAATCCGGTTAACAAGCCTGCTTACACAAAACGAAATTACCAACCTTCCCCGGGTAAATGCTTTGATGGCGCTCATGTGTTTCCAGTCGTCGAGACTAAAAGCCCGCAGGAACGACAATGGCGAACCGGTTTTGTACGAAGACCAGGATGAAAAAAACTGGGACAAGGAACTTGTTTCGAAAGGCGCCTATTATTTAAACAAAGCAAGCGTTGGCCGGGTTTTATCGAAATATCATTTGGAAGCGGCTATTGCTTACTGGCACAGCAATAAGCAAGATGGGCAGGAAAAGTGGGAAAATATTCTTTACCTGTACAACCTGCTTTTACAAATCGAGTATTCTCCAATCGCAGCCCTGAACCGGAGTTATGCGCTATCGCGTGTTCAGGGCACCGAAGCGGCAATTCGCGAGACGCTTAAACTCTCACTCAATAACAATCCCTATTATCATTCATTGCTCGCCATGTTGTACGAGGAAACAGACAAGGGGAAAGCAATAGAAGAACTTCGTAAAGCGCATTCTTCGGCCAAAACAAATTCGGAAAAAAGATTGCTGGAAGCAAGGATAGACAGGTTGACCAAAAACCAGGCCCGGGATGATTCAAAGAGTTTTTATCTTTAACATCAAAAATGATCGTGCCGGAAAAATCACTTAGAGTTTGTCCAAATGGGCATCGTTACTACAAAAGCAGCGATTGTCCTGTTTGTCCCGTTTGCGAAAAAAACAAAATACCTGATGCGGAGTTTCTTTCCGCTCTCCCCGCTCCTGCCCGCCGCGCGCTGGAAAATGCCGGCATCAATTCCATCAAAAAATTATTGACAAAATCGGAAACCGACTTGCTCCAGTTACATGGATTTGGGCCTTCATCAATTCCAAGACTACGAGCATATTTAAAAAAACAAGGGCTCGATTTGAATCCCGACTAAGCTACCAATAAAACTCACCCGCCCGTAATATGAAACGGGAGGGTGAGGAAAGGGATGGGTTGGAGTATTGCCGGGCATCTCCAATTATTTCAGTTTGTTTGCTTCCAAAAGCAATCGGCAATTTACCGATCACCTCCAACGATGGGAGTAAGTTGTATCTGATTCACGTAATACTCCATCTCGTAGGCATCGTTTTCAACCACGTTTACAAACCCGGTAGATTTAATATTGACATGGCAATTTCCATTGACTAATATGCTCAACGATGGATTATCGATAATCCAGTGAGATAGTAATTTCGCGGAACTATTGATTTCGATGCTCCGCAAGCCCGGTGCAGGAACGTACACAACTACTTTGTTTTTCGGGTTCGCTTTTTTAGGGGCTCCTATCACAACAGTTTCTCCTTGCTGTTCAACACTTACCTGGCCCAATAAATCCTGCGAGCCTTCCAGGGTGATGTTATCCGACGGCTGGTTGCGCGGAACAACTATTACATCGGTATTAATGATCATTTTCGAAATATTGGTAATTGGTACCGTTTTCGTGCCCGTTGGTTTTTTCTTATCAATGGAAAAAGACTGCTGCGTTATAAAACAAAGAATTGCTGTGAATAAAAAAACAACTTTTTTCATAATCATAAAGTTTAATAGTTAATTGCATTTGTTACGATCGCACAGGCAGGTTTAGGCGCCTTTGAGATTTAGTTTTACCTGTACGGGATTGGTAACAATATCGAAGACAGGCGAAAATCTTGGCCCATACTGCAGTATTTCCTGCTTCTGTTCTTCGGTAAAATCACCTTCGATATCAAACTCCACACGAATCTCACTATAACCGTTTCGAACAGAAGAATCGATTCCAAGAAAGCCGCGCAGATCCAGGTCGCCTTCAAATTTTGAACTTACTCTTTCGATTTTGTATCCTCTTGCCGAAGCATGATAGACCAGAGAAGTGGTGAGACAGCCAGCCAGTGCGTGCAATACGTATTCAACCGGGTTGGCTCCATTGTCTTGTCCCAGCAATACGTCGGGTTCGTCGTTCGAATAAATAAATGCTTCTTTTCGGGATTTGTCTTCTTTTACTGCTCCATAAAAATCTTTGATTACTGACTGGTTGTGTCCCCCATTGATCCATTCGTTCGATAAACGGAATCTGAAGTTCGCCAGGTCGGGTTGTGCCTGTACTGCCTGAATGGTTTCTTTTAGTCTTTTTACGTCTACGCCATTGCGTACAATACTTGTTTGCATGTTTTTTAATTTTTGATGTTTATAAAATAAATACCGGAAATCCAACCAACAACTTTGGCGGAACTGCTATCTGCCTGGTGGTGGGCAGGTAATAATTTTTCTTCGACCTCTTTTTGAGGTGCTTGATCACCGCCGAGAATCACTACGAACAAAAAGCATATTGCCATGAACGGTGCTGCTATTTCGATCGCTGATAGAATTCTTTTCATTATCATTTTCATTATAAGGTTTTGCGAGTGCAAGATTAAGGCGAGGGTAAGGCCATTCAATACGAAGCTTAGCAGACCGAGCTTCCGGATGCGTGAGTCTTACTCCGTATTGAGACAGTTACGATAACAGGGAAACATACCATACATTTCCACTTCCGGGCATTTTGCTAGGCCAAAACCTATATCGGCTCAGTCAAAAGCGCCATGCCATCATTAGCAGTTTAGCAAAAGGAAAATTTTGATTTGCTTGCATTAATCAATTACATCAATTCACCATAGATTATCTACTACTAAATTTTGTAACTTATTCCTTTCAACCCCATGCTATTCGCCCGGAAAATATCTGCTGCCGTTGTACTGGTAATACAAATGGTATCTGCAGTGCAGGGCCAGTTTCGAGTTAATATTCCCGTTCGTTTAACTGAAGAAAAGAAACTACCTGCCGCCGATGTAAGGTGTATTCGTATTGCCGGGGATGGTTTTGTATGGATAGGAACCAACGAAGGTCTTTGTCGCTTCGATGGCCAAACATACAAGCTGTACAGGCACTCTGTTTCCGATTCGTTCTCGATTATTGACGAAACGATCAACTCGGTCTTGTCATTACACAATGAGGTTTGGGTAGCAACATCGCGGGGTATTTCTGTATTAAATAAACAAACGGATAAGTTTCGCCATTATCAAATTGGAGAAAGGGGCAAACTTTCCAAAATCGACTACGAATCCGACAACAATATTTCGGTCCTCTATCAAGATAAACGGGGGCATATCTGGGCAGGCACAAGATCTTTTGGTGTTTGGAGATACAACATGGGAAGAAACGATTTTGAATCCTTTCCCTTTCCATCCTCTTCCTATCCGGCGCTGAATCCAACACTCACTACCAATAGATCTGTGCTTAGTATCGAAGATTGTTCGATCAACGACTCAATTGTTTGGGTGGGAACGGGCGCGGGTTTACAGCGTATCAATATTTATAATGGAGATGTGAGCTGGTTTACATTCGCCCGAAAGGAAAAAGACCAGCAGGTTGCAATAAATGCGTTTCGTCGTTTGTATTCTCACAACGATGGTCTCTTATATACAGGATCCTGGAATGGGGGTGTAAATATTTTCGATCCGCAGACCGGCCAGCTTACAGCTTTGCCGGTACAAAATCAGCCCGGAGCCGATTTGCTTGCAACACCTATTAATGCCATTGCGCAAAAAAGCGAGTCCGAAATCTGGATTTCCACCAATTCGGGGCTGCTGGTTTATGATACAAAAAGTAAAAGGATTACACTTGCCCGCTATAACGACATTTCGCGCAACGAGTTTTATGGCTACGAATGTTCGGACGGCATGAATAGGATTTGGTTCAACGGTCTCAACGGTGTGCTTTGCTTCGACCCGGTTATGCAACAGTTTTCTACGCACAGCTATGCACATCTTTATGGAAATAGCTGGGGATTTACCTTCTATATCGAACAGGAAGAAAACGAAAACAGTTTAATTGTTTGCCCGCGGCTCTCCAATGGATTGTATCGCTTTCATCTCCTCACAAAAAGATGGGAGAAGCTTCATTTCAGCAATGCATTACCTGCAAATCAAAAACTAACCGTTCGTGGTTTTGAAAAAATCGCAAGCGGCATCTATCTTATATCATCAGACCAGGGCCTGTTTGTTTATGACATAAAGAAACAAATCCTGGGCCCGATGAAACGTCCTCCAAAGACCCGTTTCAACCAGTGGGGATCTGTAGTAAAGGATGTAAAGCAAAAAATATGGATTTCTGCAAATGCCGATGGTCTGATTTGTTATGATATCAGTAATGGAAAAACAAAAACCTATCAACGCTATTTTTTTTCCGACCGGGATACCGTACCGCTAAGACCTTCTAATCTTTTTGCCGACAGGAAAAACAATATCTGGTTTTCCTGCCAAAATGGGTTTGGTGTGTATATAAACGAACGCGACAGCATCATGATTTTTCCTTCGTATAACAAAAATGGAAACAGCATGCCGGGAGTATCTTCTTTTACGGAAGACAAGACGGGCAGAATATGGATAAACAGCAGTGAGTCGCAAATCGGATATTGTTCCTCAATTGAACCAGCCAGGGGAGTAATTAAAAAAATAAAGTTGCCGGAAAGAAAAATTCGTGGACAAGTATTCGGCCTTACTACCGACATTCATGGCTATGCCTGGGGATATACCCAGCATCATGTGTTCAGGATTACCGATGCAGAAAACAATTTCGACCTGTTTAGCTTTCAATACGGTGCAGGAAAATCCGACTTCTTTCATTTTTCATTCCTCGCTTCAGGTGAAATGGTGTTTGGTGGTCGCAACAGCATTACCCTGGCAAGCCCGAAAGATTTACAAAAGAACAACGAATTGCCTGTTCCGTATATTACGGAATTAAGAGTCCTGAATAACCATGCCGATCTTTCTCAATACGCAACAGGTAAAGGAATACGTTTAGAGCATACGCAAAATTTTTTCACATTCCTGTTTTCTGCAAAAGCATTCAGCATGGCCGACGAAATTCGCTTCCGATATCGTTTGGTTGGTTTCGACGATTGGAAAGAAGTTACAGGCGAGCGATCAGCGAACTATACAAATGTTCCTCCGGGCTCATACCAATTTCAATTGCAGGCGGCCAATAACGAAGGCATATGGAATGAAAGCCTATATGAAATTCCGGTTTTCATAGCCACCCCGTTCTGGCAAACCTGGTGGTTTAGAATCGGGAGTGCCTTGATTGCCATTGGTGCCATAGCCTGGCTTTACCTCTTCCGGGTTAACCAGGTTAGAAAAAAAGAGAAGCTTAAATCGCAATACGAAAAAAAACTGGCGAATGTGGAAATGAGCGCCCTGTTGGCTCAAATGAATCCGCATTTTCTTTTCAACAGCCTCAACTCAATTGACAGCTACATCATAAAAAATGAATCTAAAAAAGCCTCCGAATACCTGAACAATTTTGCACGGCTGATGCGTTTAATTCTCCAAAATTCCCGATCCAACTATATAAGCCTTAAAGAAGAAATCGAAACCCTTGATCTTTATTTGCAGATGGAAAGCCTGCGCTTCAACAATCGTTTTTATTACTCAATAGATATTGAAGAAAATCTTGACCCGGCGTCTATATTGATTCCACCCATGCTGATTCAGCCCTATGTAGAAAATGCCGTATGGCATGGGCTTATGCATAAGAACGGAAACGAACCGGGTAAGGTGGCTATACGCCTGAAGAAGATAGACAACAATCTTATTTGTGTTGTGGAAGATAATGGAATTGGCCGGGCAAAGGCAAGCGAAATCAGGGCCCAGAAGCCCGGTAACAAAAAAAAATCGATGGGTATGCAAATAACCCGCGACCGGATGGAAATGATCAACAAATTATACAATACCAGTACCAGTTTACAGATAACAGACCTGTCCGACGAAAACGGCCGGCCCTGTGGCACCCTCGTTGAATTGATAATACCCGTTTAACAATAAAACGAAGTTTATGATAAAAGCAGTCATAATCGATGATGAACAACATAGTATCGACACACTGCGCTGGAAACTGGATAACTATTGCCCGCAGGTGGAGATCATGGCATCTTTCAACAACCCCTCCGAAGGAATAGCTTATCTCCGGAACAACCCGCCCGATTTGCTCTTTCTTGATATTGAAATGCCGATGCTGAACGGATTCGATGTGCTGGAAGAACTGGGCAGGGAACTTCCTTTCGATATTATTTTTATTACTGCCTACGACAATTTCGGGATACAGGCAGTAAAATTCAGCGCGCTCGACTATCTTCTGAAACCCGTTCAAAACAAAGAGCTGAAAGAATCTATCGAGAAACATCTTAAAAAATCGCAGCATAAAATACCGGGCGAACAAATAGAAATGCTGCTGAGTAACGTGCATGAAGAAAGAAAAGGAGGCATAGGAAAAATTGCCCTGACCTCCAAGGAAAGTATTGAATTCGTAGAACCGAACGAAATAATCTGTTGCGAAGCAAACAGTAACTATACCAATGTTTTTCTTTCGCAAGACAGGAAAAGAGTTATATCAAAAACATTAAAAGAATTTGAGGACATGCTGGTACCCCATCACTTTTTCAGGGCACATAATTCGTTTCTTGTAAACCTCCGCCGCATAAAAGAATTTGTAAGAGGAGATGGAGGCTATATGATTATGGAGAACAAAATGCGAATTCCGGTATCGAAGAACAAAAAAGAGGAATTAATGACACTGCTTATGTAAGGCAGCAAAGCCGGAATTAAGTTAACAACAATAAGCGATCAAAACCGGTTTATTAAGAAAACCCCTGATGGTTCTTTTACTCAACAAAACTGTTATTCCAATCATTTGCTGTTTCGGCTTACTCCCAATGCGATAATATTTGTAGAAGATAAAGCGAGGCTCAATGACGGAAAAAACGCAAATACGCACAAAAGACGGTAAATGGATTGGCATCACCCGGTATATTCCTGGTAATCCCAATGGCAGAAACATAATAATCGCTCCCGCCGCTCATGTTTTACAGGTGGAATACGAGCCCTTCGCAAAACACTTCATGCAATATGGGTATTCCATTACCAGCTTCGACTACAGGGGAACCGGTGAATCGGCATCGTTAATATCGAGAAAGCAAAAAAATGGACTGCTTCAATGGGCGGCACATGATATTGACGCGGTTATCCGGTTTGTAAAGCAACTCTCCAACAATAACGAAATAATTTATATCGGTCATGGTGTGGGTGGAGAGTTGGTTGGACTGGCGCCTGCGAGTCAATACATCAACAGGCTTGTCCTTATTGATAGTGCACTTTCCTGCAAAAAACTTTGGCCCTGGCATATTAAACTGGGACTTTCTTTAGCAAAATTTTGGTGGCAGATATTAGGATGGTACCGGCCCTATTTACCCATTCATAAAACAGGTTTGCGCAATCATCTACCACGGGAAGTAGTTTATGAATGGATAAACTGGTGCGAGAAGCCAAATGGCTTGTTCGATCTCTTTCCCGATTGCAATTACCGGAAATTAGAGGTTCCCCTGCTTGCAATCAGTTTCGACAAATCCTGGTACAGTCCCGAAAAAGCAGTTCGTGAATTACTCAATTACTTTTCCAATTCGCAGATAAGCTGGCATCATATTGACCCGGCCAAACTCGGATTTAAAAAAATAAAAAACCTCTGCTTCTTTGAACCTTTCGTTGAAGACAGCTTGTGGGAAACATTAAAACTATGGTTGAATGAGGATGTTCGTGTTACAAATCAAGGTATATACCCTGTTTAGCTGTTGTCGATGCCAAGTTGAAATACGATTCAGGTAAACAGAGCTAAATAGCTTGAGTTTGTGGTTGCGAAAATTTATTGAAATACTCTTACATAATCCACCACCATCCGCTGCGGAAATACGGTAGTACCATCGGGTGAGCCGGGCCAGTTGCCTCCCACGGCTATATTAAAAATAAAAAAGAAATCGGCATTGAATGGATAAGGAGCTGCTCCCACATCCGATTTAGAGAATTGAAAGAATTGCTGGTCATCCACCAATATCTTTATCGAGTCTTGTCCCCAAATGGCGCTATATACATGAAACTGCTGATCGAATGAACTACCGTTCAGGATAAAACTATTTCCCTTGTTAGCACGGCTGTTGAAATTGGCACCCCAGTGCACCGTTCCGTAAATTTTATTGGGTTCCTGGCCCAAAAGTTCCAATATGTCGATTTCTCCGCAGGCGGGCCAGCTCACCGCATCGATATTATTGCCCAGCATCCACAATGCCGGCCATATACCTTTTCCCTTTGGCAATTTTGCGCGGATATCGATGCGCCCGAATTTGAATATCTTTTTATTTTTCGTGATCATTCTTGCAGAACTATAACCACTGCCTACTCTTCTCGCCTCGATAACCAGGTTTCCCTGCGATACAAATGCGTTCTCCGTACTATTGGTATAGTTCTGCAATTCATTATTGCCCCATCCATTATTGCCCTGTTCGAAAGTCCAGTCAGTAGTATTAACTGCAGAGCCATTGAACTCATCGGTCCATACAAGCGTATAACCCGGGCGCGTTGCCGGGCTGGTATAACCCGCATTGTCAACGGGGAAATGCAAACCATTCGCATTTACAATAACACCCGTGCCTTTCGAAACTTTTAGATTGCAGTTTTTAGGGTTACTCAATTGAACAAAAAACAATTGTTCTTCTTTACGGGTGCTATCCCCGATAACTTCAATATCAATAACTCCCTGTTTTTGATTGGCCGGTATCACCAGCGTGCCCGATTTGGGTTTGAAATCCTTGTTAGCCAACGCCGTTCCCGCCTCGGTGGTATAATCGATACTTACTTCGCCCGAAGCTGCCTGGTCAAGACTCACCGTAAATCGATAATTGGTGGTAATTGTAGACCGGTTCTGTGTTATATCAGAAATGGTGGCTCCATTACCAGAACCCGAATCTCCTCCTTTTTTACAGGAGAAAACAAAAACACTGATAACGAGAATACAGTTGGTGAAATTAGATAGGATTCGCATGGCAAAAATCATATAGTATTTCTAAAAATATGCTTTTTACCCGATTAAATGAAGAATTGCCAAGAGATTTGCTGACTTTAGCCCTAAAGGCTCAACAAGGTATGGATAGTTTATTTGCGAAGTAATTCCTCGATGGTTTCTTCAAATTCCTTTTTGAACAACTCGTAATACTCGCCCGTGCCCGGCCCGTAAAACCCCGAATGAAATTTTTGAACCCTGCCATCTTTCCCAATAAAAATAGTAGTCGGGAAAACTTTGATCGGCGTTATCTGGGGCAATGTTTTTTCCGTACGCAAGCTATCGTTCACCCAGGCGCCCGTGATCAGCATGGGGTATTGCACGTTAAAGCGTTGTTGAAATTTTAATAAACTGGTTCGGCTTCTTTCGTAATCAGTGCTGTATTCGTATGCCAGGGAAACCACCTCTACTCCGCGGTCACGGTTTTTCAGATAATACTCGTTCAGGAATTTGGTTTCATCCATACAGTTGGGGCACCAGCTACCCATCAGTTGAATCACGACCACTTTGTTTTGAAAGCGGGCATCGTTGATGGAAACCGTATTTCGATAGAGATCTTTGAAAGCAAAATTTAGTCGCTCTTCACCAGCTCTTAATTCCGGTGTATTGCCCACATCGGGAACTTTAGCATCGTCGTCGCGCAGTGCGGTCCATGCTTCTTTACCATTATAACCCGAATAGAAAAAGCCATTAGCGATAGAATTACTATCAATTATATCTGCTGTAAAAGAATAGGCATGTGCCCCATCAAACACGGAAAGAAACAGGAGTTGGCCGGTAACAATCCCTTCGAGGTAGCGATAATCGCCCGATGGTGTCAAAAAAGTTCCACTCAAATAAGAACCTTTTTGCTTCAATTCGGCAACAGCCGGTCGCCTGGTACCGTTGGGTCGCGTAATAGCTACCGCCCATCGCCCACTCACGTCAAATTTTGGTGCACCGACAATGGCATCAAAACGGTCCTTTTTTGTTGGGATAGCCGTGAAATTCCATTGTTGTGTTTGCAGCGCCGTTCCTTTAAACCATTTTCCCTTTAAACTTCCATCAGGCTGCAGTGTTGTTTTAAATTCCGATTCAAAAACAGGCATGGCAAAATTCACCGAATCTCCGTTGATAGTTATATTTTTCAACCCGATCCTTTCCTTATCATTCCTTATAAAAAAAAGCCAGCGGTTATTTTGCTTAACAGTCTCCATGTTAAACACTACCAATTTTCCATCTCCCCTTTCCAGTTGCGCTCTCCACCATCCTTTATGCATGCGCCTGCCTGCTTGTGCATGTAAGTCTTTGCCAGCTACTAATAAAGCTATTACCAGGATATATTTCATTCCGCGAATTTACTGAATAGAAGCAAGGGAGACGTGAACAAACTGCTAATAATAGCTATTAGCAGTTCGTTGCACGGCGCACGAAGGTTATTATAAAAAAACTCCCCTGGTCGATATAAGCTATTTCGCCACCACCCGCTGGGCGCCATAATTGGGAATATACTTTTCGTTGCGGAGAATACTCAGCAGATCTTTTTCAAGGCTAACCACGGGATATTCCACAATTCTTCCTTTCTCTTTTTCATTCTCTTCAACAATGATGGTAGGCACGCGCACAATATTTCTTCCCGCCTCTTCGTGCAAGGGACTTTGTTTATAGGTTTCCGGCTGATTGCTTACCATGATTAACTGCAGTTGACCCGGCGGAAAATTGCAGCAATCAAGCATTTTCAGTATCCGGGGTACTTCTCTCCTGCTATCGCCGCACCAGGTGCCCATGAAAATCGTAATCCGTTTGTGCTTTAAAAGCGGTTCGATAAACCTGCAGGTGGCCGTATCAACTGTATACTGATCGTAGCTCGCCCTGAACCACTGTACAAAAGGAGCCTGCTCCAACGCGCTGCGCGAACATTTTCCCAATAAAATTTCATTACCCGAAGCATCTCTCAGTTTCTGGTAATACAATTCTTCCACCTGCGAAAAAACATTGGAAGGCCTGAATACGATAAAGCAAACGACGATAACTGCAATAAGTTTATTGTTCATAACAATTAATTTAAAAATTGAATGATGGGTTGATTTTTTGGCATTGCCGTAATACATACACTCATCGCAATGAATACATGTGCGAACAGCATTGCGTTCCTGTACAGCAAAAACCAAAAAAGGATTTTCGTAACGAAAACAGATGCGAAACCGGTTTTGCCGGATCGGCAATAAGAAGAATAGAATTGAATTTAGGCCGCAGGAGGACGGAATGCAGGCATAATGCAACGATCCAGAACAGGATCTTTATAGTCGAAGTAAGATGCTGCAAACTTTGTACTAACAATAAAAGGTAGTTCAATACAAAGATTTTGCTGGTACTCGAAGGCGATTTCCTTTACGGCATTGGGGGCTTCATTCAAAGGAGATTTCTCGGAGAAGATGGCGGCAAGATGCGTTTCGCATCCGCAGTCTTTCAGTTTCTGTACCATTTCTGCCTGCCATTTACAATACAGATAACTGGCCACCTTACCGTACTGCATGGTAAGAAAAACCAGGAGCATTGCTATGGCAATTAAATTTCTCCGCATAATGGAATAACCAAATTAATGCAGATTTTCCAGAATTCCTACCGCAATACCAAAGGGATCGGCGGTAAAACCTGCTAACGCTTTAACTCAATGGGAAAAGAATAGCAAATACGATCCCATTCAAACCAAATTGCCCCCTTGTACTCCCCTGTTTGGCGGATCACATAACGAAGACGTTCCTGCTGATTTTTTAACGAATCGGTTTTTACGGTAAACCTTACCAGGTCGTCCTTGGCATCGTATTCGTCGGTAAGATGCTGTTGCCAGTTTTTGTTGATGATAACGGTCCAATCGCCCGGGTTCGGTATAGTAAACAATGCATACTTACCTGCGGCAATCTCTTTTCCATTTACCACAAAATCGCTACCGACTTCCAGCGAAGTGGCCATATGCGCGCCGCCTACCCAGGGTTGATTATAGGGAACCAAACCACCCCAAACCTGTCTTCCGCGAACCGCCGGCGAATGGTAATTGATCACGCATTTGATGCCATTGATGGTATTGCTGGCATATGCCTTAATGCTTTTCTTAGTTGTATCTACCAGTTTGGCATCTGTTTCTTCAATCACCACCCCTGTTGGGTCTGATGGAGCGGAAGGCTTTTCAGCCACCACGCTGTCTTCTTTTTTGGCATCGGGCGATGCGCATGCAATAGCGAATAATAAGCAACAAAATGCTATGTTTTTTTTCATATTTTTTTATTTGAGATTGGCAAACATGTCTGCCGTCATTTTTTGTAAATCAAATTCGTGTTTCCATCCCCAATCGCGCCGCGCAACGCTATCGTCGATACTCTGCGGCCAGCTATCGGCTATAGCCTGGCGATAGTCGGGCTTGTAGCTCATTTGAAATTCGGGGATATGCTTTTTTACTTCGGCAGCAATTTCCTTCGGGGAAAAACTCATGGCCGATAAGTTATAAGAAGTACGAATCCCGATCTTATCGGCCGGGGCTTCCATTAATTCGATGGTAGCCCTGATGGCATCGGGCATATACATCATGGGCAAATAAGTATCTTCTTTCAGAAAACATTCATACTTTTTTTCCTCCAGCGCCTCATGAAAAATTTCTACGGCATAGTCGGTAGTACCGCCGCCGGGAGCCGATTTATAACTTATTAAACCGGGATAGCGGATACTGCGCACATCAACTCCAAATCGCTGGAAATAATAATTGCACCAAAATTCACCAGCATACTTGCTGATACCATACACGGTAGTCGGCTCAATTACGGTTTGCTGGGGGCAGTTTTGTTTGGGCGAAGTGGGTCCGAATACGGCAATTGAAGAAGGCCAGTACACTTTTCGGATTTTCTCTTCGCGCGCAATATCCAACACGTTTAACAACCCTGTCATGTTGAGGTTCCAGGCCAGGTTGGGATTTTTTTCGCCGGTAGCAGATAAGATGGCGGCCAAGAGGTAAATCTGGGTAATATTTTGTCGTATTACCTGCACATGCAGCATCTCTTTGTTCATTACATCGAGGCTTACATAAGGCCCTGTTCCTTCGAGCAGGGGATTTTGTTCGCGCAGGTCGGAGGCAATTACATTGGCATTGCCATAAATTTTCCGCAGCGCCAGGGTTAGCTCCACTCCAATTTGACCGGAAGCACCAATTACAAGAATTTTATCCTTAATCATAGCAAGCAAATAATTTTCAAATGTAATTGGCAAAAATCAAATAGAAAAATCAACAGCAAAGGATTAAAATTTTTCGATTGCTAAATCAATCATACACTTTTCGCAAGCCCATAGTTCTATTGCCCGATTGAATATTCAACAGTAAAAAGCCTGGAAGTATCACCAGTTAGTGGTAGAAATAGCGACTGTGTTCCATTCACATTACCGCCCAATCATTCAATCCTGTAAATAGCTCAATCTGGTTTACTGCTGCTTTCCTTCCGCTTCAATTTTGGGCAAAACATTTTCTATGCGCCGCTTTCTGCTTTTGATTTTAATGTTGGCAATGTATCAAAGCTATGCCCAGCCTACGGGTAATAAAGTTGGTATCAATACTACTTCTCCCCAGGCCACTTTAGATATTAATGGGGATATCATTATTCGCAGCATGCCGTTGGTTGTTAGCGATGGAGTAAATATTTCGGTAGACGTTAATACCGACCGTTTCTCGAATTACAAGGTACAGGGGCCGACCGCCGATTTTGTAATTGCCGGGCTTGTTGCAGGCGCCGATGGCAGAATGATCACTCTTAACAACCGATCGGGTTTTCTTATGCAACTCAGCAATGAGGATGCGGCGGCACAACCCATTGAACAAATTATCACCGGTACCGGAGCTACATTAGATATCAATGCAGGTGGCATGGTTACCCTGCAATACGATGGCGATCTGCAGAAATGGGTCGTGCAATCTAAAAACAATATCATTCCGGGCGGCGGCGGCACTTCATACTGGACCCTGAACGGTTCTCATATTTATAATAACAATGCCGGCAATGTTGGCATTGGAGTAAATAACCCATTTGCCAAACTGCATCTGAAAAAAGATAACGAGGCAATGGTTATTCAGGGGGCCACTCCCTATATCGGGTTTTACGACAACGCAGGTACTTATAAAGGATTTCTATGGCAGGGTCCCGGTGATAATATGTCGATCGGAACAAGCTATCTTAATTCCACCGGCTCTCTCCAGTTTTACAACAATGGTATTCTGAACGCATCTATAACAAGTAGTGGAGTGATGGATTTAAGCGGTAGCCTGCCCTGGCTGCGGTTAAACGATGGTGGCAACCGATCCGGCGATTTGTATGGCGATGGAAGCAATCTCGAAATTGCTGCGTATAAGAGTGGCATATTCGGCGTACCGGGAAACCTGATCCTGCAGGCAAGTGATTTTTCTGTTTTCCAGGATTTGTATGCAGGTAATGTGGGTATTGGTGTGAGAGATCCTGTATTTAAGCTCGATATAGGAAGCAGGATTCGTTTGCGTAGCGGCAGCACTTCCGAAACATCGGGCTTATGGCTGAACAATCCCACCAATTCGGCCGCGCACGGATTTATAGGAACAGCTCAAAACAATGTAATAGGCTTGTATGGCTCCAACTTTGGATGGGGCCTCATAATGAATACCGTGAGCGGGAATATCGGCATCGGCACTTTGAACCCTACATTCAAACTCTCCGTGAACGGAACCATAAGAACCAAGGAAGTGGTGGTGGAAACGGGATGGGCCGATTATGTATTCGATGAAAAATATCCGCTTCGTTCGCTCGAGGATGTGGAACGATTTATAAAGACTCATAAACATCTTCCCAATATACCCTCTGCAAAAGAAGTAGAAGAAAAAGGACTGTACATGGGCGATATGCAAAAAAAGATGATGGAGAAAATAGAGGAACTCACCCTTTACATCATCGAACTGAAAAAAGAAATCGAAAGTTTGAAAAAGTCTTCCAATAACTGATCGAATGAAAAGGATAATACTATTCGTAACAATTATCGGTTTTACGCTTTCGGCGCAGTCGCAGGACTGGCCTCTTAAAACCAAAGTGCAACAGCAAAAACAATCGCAGGTTCCCTTCAAAACCGTAAGCGCATTTTCGTTCCGGGGCAGTAAACAATTGAGTACGCGCGGCCGCTACGATGAATTAGAAGTGAACAAGCTGGTATTACAGGAACTACTTTCCGAAAGGCCGATGGCTATCCAGTTTAAAGTTCCCGGAGGCAGCAGAGAAGAACTGACTTGCGAATTGATAAAAACCGACCTGGGAAATGTGAAAGTCACTGAAAACAGGACACGCAGCGTAACCGATATCAGAACTCCGCTCTGTTACCGGGGTGTTATTGCCGGAGAAAAAGAAAAGAACAATGTATTGCTTACATTAAACGAGGATTATTTCTCCTTTAATGCGAATTTAGGCGACAGGTTTATTCAACTGGGAAAAGTAGATGAGGACGAAAGCCATCTGTTCCGTCTGTACAATAGCAAAGAAGTAGAGTTCCCTGCTTCCGATTTTCAATGCGGAACAAATAAGGAACCTTCGGCCATGGCAAAAGCAGCCATGTACAACACAACAGCCGCTCCACTGGCACCACAGGATAAGTGCATTTATGTTTTTGTTGAATGCTTCGACAGCTTATACCAATGGAGAAACAGGAGCATTCAGCAAACGATCGACTATGTGTACGCGCTTTATAACAATGTAGCTACCGGTTTTTTAAATGAACAGCTCAATGTAAAAATATCGACCATTAATGTATGGACAACCAGCGATCCTTATAGAGGTGATACGCGCGAAAATGCGTTGGCCGATTTAGCCGGCTATTATCAAGATGATTTTTGGGGGAATATCTGCGTGGGACTTGACTATAGCATTGGCCAGAGTCCTGGCAGAAGCGGGATTGCAGGTGATATCGGTCGCGTGAAGGGAGAAGAGCCTTTTAGTTGCCCGGCCTATACCGTTAGTGATCATCCTTTCTGTTACAACGATCTTGATTATAATGTAAACGTTCAGAATTTTCCAACCGGGGCAAATGTAACGCAACAACAAGTGTACCTCGTAATGCATGAAATGGGACATCTTTTTGGTTCTTCACATACCCATTGGTGCGGGTGGTTGATCAGTACCAATCCCAATACATTTGGCGCGCTCGACAATTGCGCAGCAGTTGAAGGTACTTGTGCGGCCGGTCCTGCACCTCCTGCCTCAGGTGGTACCATTATGAGTTATTGCGTAGGCACCGGGCAATTTGTAAATTTCAACAACGGGTTTGGAACGCTTCCGGGAAATGCCATCCGCAGTTTTATCGATAATAACAATTGCATTGCCAATTGCCCCTCGTGCCCATCCACCGTTAATGTGGGTAATATCGCAACGGGCGTTACTCATTTCGAAGTATCGAATACCATTTTTGCGAACGGACTTGTTCCCTCGGGAAGTTATGCCACTTTCGATGCAGGTGTTCGGGTAACATTATCGCCGGGGTTCAGGGCTAACGGGGGCGCGCGGTTAAAGATAGTTATTGATGGTTGCGGAGGAATCAGGTAGTGAAGAGAGCTGTTAAAAAAAGCGCCTCATGGAACAAATAGAAAAATAAAGTAGCTTTAAAATATGCGTTGGGGCATCCTGCTGATATTGTCACAACTTGCCTGTATTACAGCCGCAAGCCAGCCCCTTTTGTTTGAAAACTACACATCGTACCAGGGTCTTTCACAAAACAGTTGTTATACCATTGCGCAGGATGGCGAAGGATTTATGTGGTTTGGTACGCAGGATGGGTTGAATCGTTTCGACGGTAAGGAATTCAAAAATATACTTCCGCAAATGGAAGCAGGCAAAAAGCTTCCTTCCAACTATATTTCCACTCTTTACTTCGACTCCAAAAAAAATTTCTTATGGGTAGGTACTATTGGCGGGGCTTGTATATACGATACGCGTGGCGATTCGCTTGCACGGATCACCGAACATTATCCATTTGCCGCCATACTCGAATCCATTCCTATCAACCGAATTGTCAGTTTTACTGAAAGCGAATACTGGTTCCTCACGTTCAACCGGGGACTGGCATTACTCGATACCAAACAGCATACCCTCAAATTTTATTTCGGTGACCTTGCCAACCAGGCCAAGCTAAGCAGTATTGTACTGCACGACGGAAAACTGATTGTCGCCACGCTGCAGCAACTTTTCCAGTTAGTGCCGCAGGCAAACAAAAAGGAGTATGAAGTGCATCCCTTACTTTCCAATACACATTTCCCCGAAATCAGGGAACTGTTCTCGTACCAGGACCAGCTATGGATTGGAACCAGCAGTGCCGGTTGTTTTATTATCAACAACCCGATTGGAAACAGCAGCGAAGCGCGGCGTTTCGAAAAAACAAATGGAGGTATCGGCAGTTTTGTAACCGATGCCAATAACAATTTATGGATCGGTACGCGCGGCAAAGGCTTGATGCAGTACAACCCGTTTACACAAACTCTAATAAATGCCTCGAGTAATCGCTACGATAACCGTTCGCTCGGGAAAAACTTTGTTTTATCCCTGTTCCGCGACCGGCAGGGTTTGATATGGTGCGGGCTAAGCGGTGGTGGCGTGGCAAAATACGATCCGCTCAAATACCAATTTACGATAATTACCAATGAGCCTATCAATGCAGAGTCGCTGCCCGACAATATGGTATTCGACATTTTCAAATGCCGCGACGGAATTTATTATGTAGGAACACAAAACAAAGGAATCGCCGAATGGAATCCGGCCAGTGGACAATTCTTCACCTATACCGAATCGTCGATGTACGGTGCAGTTAACAATACTATTTATGATATTGCCGAAGACAGATGGAACAATCTCTGGATTGCCAGCTGGGGTGGCCTGCTTCATCTCAACCGTTCGGCAAAGAAATTAAGTTTCGACAAGGAAGAAAATTTACTCGCCGCAAAAAAACTGTATAGCATTCACCAATTGAAAACGGCCGACAGTCTTTTTGTAACCGGTCAAAACGGGCCGGCTTTTTATTCTATAAAAGAAAGAAAGTGGAAGCTCTGTCCGCCGAATATCATGCAGAACAATGCATATATCGGTCGTTATATTTATGAGGATGCCGCGCAAAATCTTTGGATTTGTACCGTGGGCGCCGGCCTCGTTCGCTACAACTACAAGAAAGGAGAATTTAAAATCATTGAACCTGTTCGAAAGTACTCAATTTATACCCGGCATCTCCTGCACGAAGGTTCACTTTTTTGGCTGGCAACGGATAATGGTATTTTGGTGTACGATTATGAGAAAGACAAGGTTCTCCGCCATATCACTCTCAACGCGCCCAATGCTTCGAATGTTTGTTATGCCATACAAAAAGATGCCAATGGATATTTATGGACAAGCACCAATACCGGCCTTTATCGCATTCATCCCACACAATACAGTACCCAGAATTACGACCTGGTAAATGGCCTCTCCTTCCTGGAATATAACACCGCCTGTACGTTAAAAGAGGAAGATGGCAGTTTGTTATTTGGAGGAGTTGGAGGTATTACCAAATTCAATCCAACACGATTAAAGGAAGACGATTTCAGTCCACTGCCACTGCTTACCAGTATTCGCATCAACGACGTACCGCTGAAAGCCGGCAGTTCGCTTTCGGGATTGACCCGCTTATCGCTTAATCATCGGCAAAATTTTCTGACCATTAGTTTTGCTGTGACCAATTATTCGCGGCAGGCAAAGAACCAGTTTTCATACCGCCTCAAATCGTTAAACGAAAATTGGACCAATAGCGGCAATAACAATTTTGCCACTTATACCAGTTTGCCACCGGGCAACTATGTATTTCAACTACGTTCGGCTAATTGCGATGGCAAATGGTGTAATGGAATTACCGAATTACCGATTATCATTTCTCCTCCCTGGTGGGAAACCTGGTGGTTCCGCCTCGCTGCCGTTCTGTTTGTTGCCAGTTTTATAACCCTGATGGTTCGTAAGAGAATTTCCGGTATTCGTCATGAAGCAGAGCTTAAACACCGGATTGCAGAAACAGAAATGATGGCCCTTCGCGCGCAAATGAACCCGCATTTTATTTTCAACTGCATAAACAGCATCGACGCTTTTATTCAAAGCAACGACAAATATCACGCAACGGTATATCTCAATAAATTCGCCAAACTGATTCGAAATATTCTCGACAGCTCCAAGCAAAATACTATTCCTTTGTCGAAAGACATCGATACCTTGAATCTCTACATCGCCCTTGAGCAGATGCGAAGCGATAATAAATTCTCGGCCGAAATAAAGGTAAATGAAGATTTGTACGAAAACGATTACAAGGTTCCACCCCTCATCATACAACCCTTCGTGGAGAATGCAATTTTACATGGATTGCGCAACCGGCCCGATAACAATGGAAAACTCAGTATTACCATCAACCGGCAAAACGGCCACCTCGAGTATATTGTAGAAGACAATGGAGTGGGCCGAAACAATATGAATCCTTTACTGAAAAAGGAAAAACAATCTTATGGTTTGCAGATCAGCAACGATAGGGTGAAACTTTTTAATAATGAAGAAAACGCTTCGGTGGAAATAACCGATCTTACCAGCGATGGCAAACCTGCCGGAACCAGGGTCAGAGTATTTCTAAAAATAAAATGAGCATGCTATCGGCAATTATAATAGATGATGAACAAAAAGGCAGGCTGGCACTGCGCCAGAAAATACAGGATTATTGCCCGGTGGTAGAGGTATTGGGCGAAGCAGCCGATGGTGTGGAAGGTATTGACTTGATTGAAAAATTCAAACCCCAGATTGTTTTCCTCGATATTGAAATGCCAAGAATGGATGGATTTGAAATGCTGCGGCAAATTGAACACAAAGACTTTCATATCATCTTCACTACAGCCTACGACCAATACGCTATTAAGGCAATTAAGTATGCCGCTTTCGATTACTTGCTAAAACCGGTAGACATCGACGAATTAAAGAATGCGGTTGAAAAAGCATACCAGCGCAATGCCCAGCTCACTTCTCAAAAACTGGCGACGCTGGAACACAATCTTCAATCTATTCACTCGCTTAACAAGCTCGCTATTCCCACGCTGGAGGGTTTTCTTTTTTTTGATATCGGCCATATCATCCATCTCGAGGCCCAGAGTAATTATACTGCTATCTATTTCACCGATCATCCTAAGCTTATCGCCAGCAAAACACTGAAAGATTTTGAAGATATGCTTCCGCCCGAAATTTTCTTCCGCCCCCATCATTCCCACATCATAAACCTCAATTTCATCAAACGATACATCAAGGGCGACGGCGGACAAATCGAAATGCAGAATGGGAATTATGTAACGGTAGCGCGGAGGAAGAAGGAGGAGTTTCTAAAAGCCATAGGCTATTAGAAAATGAAGCCAATGAGATAATGGGCCAATTGGCTAATTGTCCCATTCGCCAATTAAATGCCATTCTTATATCTTTGCGCCATGGAAAAATTTCTCAAAGATCTATTTGCCGGGCAGTCGTACGACGAAAACAATTTTTTTTTGATAGCAGGTCCCTGCGTAGTGGAAAGTGAAGAGTTGATTATGGAAGTAGCCGAAAAGGTTTCGGGTATTTGCAAAAAAATGGGTATTCCCTATGTGTTTAAGGCATCGTACCGTAAAGCAAACAGAACAAGTGCCAGTTCATTCACCGGGCTTGGCGATGAAACGGGTCTTTCGTTATTAAAAAAAGTAAGAGAAAATTACAAGCTACCGGTTACCAGCGATATTCATGCACATGAAGAGGCAGCCGTTGCTGCCAACTATATCGACATTTTACAGATACCTGCATTTCTTTGCCGGCAAACAGATCTGCTGCTCGCTGCAGCCGAAACGGGAAAGATAGTAAACGTGAAAAAGGGACAATTCCTAAGCGGCCCGGCCATGAAGTTTGCCGCAGAAAAAATTCGCAAAGCCGGGAACAATAAAGTAATGCTGACGGAGAGAGGAACTACTTTCGGCTACCAGGACCTGGTAGTTGATTTCAGAAACATACCCTGGATGCAGGAACACAAGGCGCCGGTAATAATGGATGTTACGCATTCGCTTCAACAACCCAACCAAACTTCGGGTATTACAGGCGGCAACCCGCAACTGATTGGCACCATCGCCAAAGCAGCTATTGCAACGGGGGCAAATGGATTGTTTATCGAAACACATCCCGATCCATCTAAAGCATTGAGCGATGGGGCAAACATGTTAAAGCTCGATTTACTGGAAAACCTTCTGGCGCAGCTGGTTAAAATAAGAAAGGCAGTAAGTTAAACTTGGTAGACACTGTCATTGGTCAAACCCGTGAACTTCTTTGCAGATGTATTTCTTGCCGTCCATTACCTGGAAGATGGCAGAGATCATTTCGTCGCCCGAAGAGTTTTTGGTAACATACCCATTCGCGCCCGCATTCATAATGGCGTTTACATGCGCCAGGTCGGAATGAACGGAAACGCCGATTATCTTTAAAGAGTTATTGAATTCCCTTATCAACCGGGTTGCATCAACGCCGTTTACCGGTTCCATGGTAATATCCATCAGCATGACATCAATTTCGATTGTGCGTGCCGTTTCTATTGCTTCTGTGCCATCTTCACATACAGCTATAACCGAAATACGCTTGTCCCTGCTCAATAAAAGCTTCCATGCCTCGCGAACCAAACGGTGGTCGTCAACAATTACCAATTTTACCATCGCAAATGAAATTTGGCCTTCTCAAAAAAGCCGGATTCAACTTACCCTCAATACATATGCCATGTTTAAGGGAAAGGATATTAAACGCCCTTCCGGCTCAAACATTGCGGTTGTTCACAGGAATTTGATAATTGCTAATTGGCTCAGAGGGAAAGCTTGCTAAAGGAAATACTTAGTCCGAATTGGTTATTCGCCTGGTTGGGCTGGTAATAGGATCGCGCATACCTGATCTTTATCTTTTTAACGAGAATGCCTACACCAATCGAAAAACCGTTTAGCCCGTTACCGGCATTGCCCGTATTCATTTCTTTGCGGCGAAGATAATTATATCCTGCACTCAATTCAACATTGTCGGTAACAAATAATTGGGTCGAAAAAACCATGTGCCGAAGCAGCTTATCGAAAAAATGGCCCTTGCCGGCCCCCTCCGCATATCCATTTTCGTTGTTGAAAGCCGTATCGTTATAGCGGATATCAAAGCGGTGAAGCTGGTGCAAACTAAGCGAAAATGATAGTGGGGCCTTGGCTAGTTTTTTAGTTATTCCCAATTGAAGATCAAAGGGTAAATCATCTTTAGAGGTACCGTTATAGGCCTTTAGCTGTGTGCCCATATTTTTCAAAACCAGGGCCGCCTGCCATAGCCCGGCCGAGTCGGTATAGGTAAGCCCGGCATCGATGGCCAGTCCCGAAGATCGATAGGCCCCATAGTTCGAGTAAATGAATTTAAGGCTGGCGCCATAGTTCCAGTTCGAAGCATAGCTGCGGGCCGCAGAAACCTGCAACACATAGTCGGAGGGGCGAAAATCGCCCAATACATTTCCGGAAGCATCGGTTTGTGCAATGGTTCCATAACCGAAGTAGTTGATGCTACCTGCCAGCGTGGTTTGTGCTTTGTTTAAATAATACCCGCCCTGGGCAAAGTAATTCTTAACAGAACCAGGTAGCGAGTTGAAAACTGTATTCACCTGTGCATGCATGGTGGGGCGCAAAAGGGCGGGATTGTGGAAGCTGAGCCCGATGTCGCCAGTCAATTGACTTATGTTTATTCCACCAAGGGCAGTGAGCTGCGGTGTATTGCTCAGTTTTAAAAAATTAAAGACACTGCTTCCGCCCAGGGTTTGGGAGCAAACACTGACCCAGTTGATGAGCGCAAAGACTAGTAAAACGGCTTTTTGCACAAACGAATTTAGTTACAAAACCGTGATTGGCGAGAAGTGGGTTTTTACCGCGGACAAGATGCCAGGGCTCGTGTCTCCACGAGCCTTGTCGAACAAACGATTTACTGCAACTTGTTTTTGTGTGTTGGTGATATATAGGTAACGGGATTCGTGAAGACACGAATCCGGGCGATTGTAGTGAGGGTTTTTCCCGCAGAGAACATGAGTGCGCGGAGAGGATGCCAGGGCTCGTGTCTCCACGAGCCTTGTCGAACAAACGATTTACTGCAACTTGTTTTTGTGTGTTGGTGATATATAGGTAATGGGATTCGTGAAGACACGAATCCGGGCGATTGTAGTGAGGGTTTTTCCCGCAGAGAACATGCGTGCGCGGAGAGGATGCCAGGGCTCGTGTCTCCACGAGCCTTGTCGAACAAACGATTTACTGCAACTTGTTTTTGTGTGTTGGCGATACATTCAGTAATGGGATTCGTGAAGACACGAATCCGGGCGATTGTAGTGGGGGTTTTTCCCACAGAGAACATGAGTGCGCGGAGAGGATGCCAGGGCTCGTGTCTCCACGAGCCTCGCCGAACAAACGATTTACTGCAACTTGTTTTTGTGTGTTGGTGATATATAGGTAATGGGATTCGTGAAGACACGAATCCGGGCGATTGTAGTGGGGGTTTTTCCCACAGAGAACATGAGAGCGCGGAGAGGATGCCAGGGCTCGTGTCTCCACGGGCCTTGTCGAACAAACGATTTACAGCAACTCGTTTTTGTGTGTTGGTGATATATAGGTAACGGGATTCGTGAAGACACGAATCCGGGCGATTGTAGTGAGGGTTTTTCCCGCAGAGAACATGAGTGCGCGGAGAGGATGCCAGGGCTCGTGTCTCCACGAGCCTTGTCGAACAAACGATTTACCTCAACTCGTTTTTTGTGTGTTGGTTATATATGGGTAACGGGATTCGTGAAGACACGAATCCGGGCCGCCGCAGTTGAGGCTTTTGCCTTCGGAAGCCGTCTTTGCGCCGTTGCGTCGTTGCGAGAAATAAGAATCCCCTTGTGTTCACTGCGGTTAAGTCAATTAAACTACAGTAAACACAAGGGGTGCATAGTGATTAAGTACTATCGATAAATCTATAACCTCTCCGCGCAATCTGTGGTTAAAAACATCATGTCATCTATTGACAGGGATATGGGGGTTTTTTTATAATCCCTACACATCTCAGCCGCTCCGCGGTAAATCACCAATAACCCTATCAAAAAATCAAGTTTTACGCGACCGAACAAAGAAAAAATTAAACAAAAATTCCTCCATGGAGATGGAGGAATTCTTTAACCCTTAAAACAACCAACATGAAAAATTTGAAACTTACATATACAACATCCCCATTTCAATATTGTTCGCCGGGTTGAAATTATTTGCTGATTTTTTTTCAATGTTAACTAAGGGCAAGCTCCAATACCTGCTGCATGCTGCGCACATAATGAAACTTGAGCCCCTTTATAAAATTGGAATCGATTTCCTGGATATCCTTTTCGTTTTGCCAGCAAAGAATGATTTCCTTTAATCCGGCTCGTTTGGCTGCCAATACTTTTTCCTTGATACCTCCCACCGGCAATACCTGTCCCCGCAATGTTATCTCGCCTGTCATTGCCAGAAACGGTTTTACTTTTCTGCCGGTGATTGCCGAAGCAATTGATGTCATCATTGTAATACCAGCACTTGGCCCGTCTTTAGGTACTGCTCCCTCGGGAACATGTACATGCACCACTTTCTTTTCAAAGAATTCGGGATCAATATCCAGTTTTTTGGTGTTCGACTGTATCCAGGTCAATGCGGTAACGGCGCTTTCCTTCATCACATTACCGAGGTTGCCGGTCAGTTTCAAATCGCCTTTTCCATCGCTGATAAGTGTTTCAACAAATAGTATATCACCTCCTACATAGGTCCATGCAAGGCCTACCGCCACACCGGGCATATTAGCCACTTTGTACATGTCGTTACTGTACTTTGGCTTGCCGAGAATTTTTTCCACTTCGTGTGCCGTAAGAGAAGATTTTATTTTTCCCTTCAACGCATATTCCTTCGCCTCGTATCTCATTACAGAAGCCAGTTGCCGGTCCAGTTCCCGCACGCCGCTTTCGCGGGTATAATCTTCAATGATTTTCTCGAGTACCTTATCTACAATTTTGAAGTTAATATCCGATAACCCATGCGCATCTCTTTGTTTGGGTACCAGATGCCGTTTCGCAATTTCAATCTTCTCTTCAACAGCGTATCCACTCAAATCGATAATCTCCAGGCGATCGCGCAGCGCGGGTTGAATGTTCTGAATATTATTCGCCGTTGCTATAAATAATACCTTACTGAGATCGTATTCCAGTTCGAGATAGTTATCATAGAAAGTATGGTTTTGTTCGGGATCTAACACTTCGAGCATAGCCGAAGAAGGGTCGCCGCGAAAGTCGTTGCCAATTTTGTCGATTTCGTCGAGTATCATCACCGGGTTCGAAGATTTTATTTTCCGGATGGATTGAAGTATTCTGCCCGGCATGGCGCCGATATATGTTTTCCGATGTCCCCTGATTTCGCTTTCATCGTGCAAACCTCCCAAGCTCAATCGAACATATTTTCTTCCGATCGCCGCTGCTATACTTCTTCCCAAAGAAGTTTTACCAATACCGGGAGGGCCGATAAAACAAAGTATCGGGCTCTTCATATCCCCTTTCAATTTCAACACGGCAAGGTATTCGAGTATTCTTTCCTTTACTTTTTCCATGCCGTAATGATCGCGATCCAGTATTTTCTTAGCTTTCTTCAAATCGTATTGATCTTCGGTATATTCCTGCCAGGGAAGATCCAGCATCAGGTCGAGATGATTGTAGACTACCGAATAATCGGGCGTGCTCGGGTGCATGCGTTCCAGTTTCTCAATCCCTTTCTTGAACATTTCCTTTGCAGCTACCGTCCATTTTTTGGTTTCGGCTTTTTTCTGCATTTCCTTCAACTCGCGTTCGTTGGTATCGCCACCCAATTCTTCCTTGATGCTTTTCATCTGCTGTTGCAGAAAATATTCGCGTTGTTGCTTGTCGAGCTCGGTTTTTGTTTTTGCCGTCACTTTATTTTTCAGTTCTGCAAATTGCAGTTCCCGCTGCAGCAGTTTCATCAGCAAATCGGCGCGTGCCTGCAGGTTGTTGAGCTGTAACAGTTGCTGCTTTTCGGCCAGGTCGGTATTGAGATTGCTCGAAACAAAGTGAATCAGAAAAGAAGGATTCTCGATATTCTTTAAGATAATCGAGGCCTCGGTAGGGATATTGGGAGATAATTGAACTATTTGTGCGGCCAGGTCTTTGATGGTAGATACATAAGCCTTGAAATCTTCTGGGCGGGGAGCTTCCTCATCTTCCAGTAAAATAATCTGCGCCTTAAAATAGGGATCTTCGCTTAAAATGGCACCTACCTTAAATCGTTTCTTACCCTGGATGATAACAGTAGTTCCTCCATCGGGCATTTTGATCAGTTTCACAATGCGGGCTACTGTTCCGATATCTTCGAGATCGGTAATTCCCGGATCTTCTACGGTACTGTCTTTTTGCGCAATTACTCCTACCAGCTTGTCAGTTTTGTAAGCATCGTTAATCGCTTTAATGCTCTTGTCTCTTCCCACTGTAATGGGCAATACAACTCCGGGAAATAAAACCGTATTGCGCAAGGGCAATAAGGGCAATTCGTTGGGTATCACAATATCGGGTCCATTGTCGCCCTCGCTTTCGTTCAGGGGAATAATTGGGATAAAATCCATCTCGTCTTCCGGCTTCAAAAAAAATTTCTTCTCTATCATAATTCGTTTATCTGTGACAAAATAACACATAAGTCCCGAAAAAACACGGGTTTCTGAAAAGACCTTATGTAGGTCAAGATTGATGCCAGAGCAAAAGTATGTTGTTCGATACCGTCCCATCAACTTCAATTGCCTCCTGATAATTGATCCAACCCATCCCCGCTTTGAGGTATTGCCATGCCGTTCAAAAGAAGTAAATTTCAGTAGTTAAACCTTACGACTGCGAAATGCAAAGAGTTTATTTATCCTCCACTTTTCGCGACCTAGAGTCGTACCGAAGCGCAGTCATCAGCCTGTTTAACTATATCAACTCCGATTTTCCGCTCACCTGCATGGAAAGTTATACGGGGGTGAATATGTCGCCGCTCGAAAAATGCCTGAGCGATGTTCAAAACTGCAACATCTATATCCTGCTCGTGGCAAATCGTTATGGCTTTATCCCAAAAGACCCCCGCCTCAACCCCGGCAACAAATCGATTACAGAGTTGGAATATGATACAGCGATGGCCGGCAATAAACAGGTACTGGTATTTATGGCAATAGAAGGCGATCCCCAGTTCCCATTCGATGACGCGGCCGATCCGGAATTGGAAGTAAAGAAAAAAGCGCTTTCTGCTTTCCGCCGAAAAGTAGGGGAACAGCGAACTTACCCGCCCAAGAGTTTTACAACACCCGATGAGTTGCGGAATCTTGTATCGGCTTCAATGATTCTCACCGCTAACACCGGTCAACTGGCAATCAAGCAGATGCTTGATGAAAATTTCCGCTATTGCTGCAACCGCAACCGGCAGTTCACCGAATTTGAACTGGTAAAAGAGAAATCAGAATTGCCCTTCGCCTGCTTTGTTACCAACGGCAACCACGACGATTGGGGCGGCAATCTCGTAAACCGCTGTACTATTTTTTCGCTTGGCTTGCGCGAAGCAGATATCTTAACCGTTGCCTTCGACGAATTCTACCATTTTGACGAGTACGAGAAGAACAAAGACGCATTTCTTTTACACCTGCATAATAAAATTTTCCTTAACAACGATATCCCCTACCATTCGCTAACAGAGTTACTGCAGGATGTCAAGACCCAAAGCCCGGGAAGTTTTGTGGTAAAGATGAGTTGCGACCAGGAATGCCTGAGTGATGAAAAAACAAATTTCCTGGTAAACGTATTCAGGGAAATACAAAAAGAGATCAGCGCGCAGGGCTTTAAAAAACATCTTTACTTCTTCGTCAATTTCGAAGATAGTTTTGAAGAAGAAAGCAATCCCGGCCTCAACAAACTACAGGTATTTAAGAATGCCAACCAGCAGGGCGATAAACACCTCGTTGTTCTTCCCCGCTACGAAAAAATTAAACCCACCCATGTGAAAACCTGGATGCAGAACTATGTAACAAAAGACGATGGCTGCATCGACCAGGTTTACCGTATTCATTTTAAGGATCTGCCCACTTCCTTCCGGATGAATCTAGCGGAGCAGAGTATCCGAAAACTGATCAAGCGCATTAATAGCAAAGACAAAGAAATTTCCGAAGTCATTAATAGTTAATATATGAGTACCATCCAACTTTCCTCCATCCTGCTAAACAACGATCCTATCAATTACGTAGCAGATGAGGCCCTGGTGCAGGCAGTAGAAATTGCCATTGCATTGGGCAAGCCGCTGGTAGTAAGCGGCGAACCGGGCACGGGCAAAACACAGCTCGCGCATTTTGTTGCCAGCCAGTTGCACCAGCAAACAAAAAACGATTTTTTTCCTTTTGCGGAAAAAACACTGGTATACAATACAAAATCCGGCTCATCGGCCAGCGACTTGTTTTATCATTACGATGCAGTGGGGCATTTTCGAAACAAGGAAGATAAACCTGCTTCACATTTCATAGAATTGAAAGCATTGGGCCTCGCCATTTGTATGGCTCATGGAAAGCAACACCCGGCGTTGAAAGGAATATCGTCTTTGAGACAATTCGATACATTCGACGAACAACCCAAAAGCTCCGTTGTATTGATTGATGAAATTGATAAAGCGCCGCGCGATTTTCCCAACGATTTACTAAATGAAATGGAGAACTACGAGTTCGATATCAGAGAACTCAACCAGTCGATACGTAAACCATCGGGCGATGCGCGCATCGTGGTAATTATGACCAGTAATTCGGAAAAGAATTTACCCAATGCTTTCCTGCGCCGCTGCGTCTTCTATCATATTCCCTTTCCCGATAAGGAAAAACTCATGACCATTACCCGCAAAAGAATGGCCATTGGCAACAATCATTACGACCGTATTCTTAACGAAGCCATCGATAAATTTATCGAATACCGGCAGCAATCGATTAATAAGAAACCTGCCACCTCCGAATTTCTTGATTGGATGAATATCCTGAAAGAGTTCAATCTCCTTCACAGCAACGGCAGTTTCGGCAATTATGGCAGCGTCCCGGAACAACGCAAATACGAATCGAGCCTGAACGTGTTGTTCAAAAACAAAGAGGATATCGACCGTATCATAAATAAAACTGTTTAATTCTTGAACAGTTCCCCTCATAGCAGCGATGGCAGTAGTGTAAAGCACCCCAATCTTCACCTGCCACTGGAGCAACTCACCTCAATGCTTCGAAGGGAAGGCTTTTCCATTAAACCCGACGATTATATTGAACTGCTGAAAGTGGTGGAAAAATTCGGCAGCGAGGATATTGCCGCCCTGAAAACAAAACTCTGTCCCTTAATTGCAACAAGCGAAGAAGAACAGGCAAAATTCTACCATGTATTCGACGAATATGTTCGGATCAATCTCCAACCGGGCAACGATACCAGTGCCGAGATACCGGGTAAACCTTTATGGAAGAAAATTCTGCCCTGGTTAATTCCTTTTACCGCATTGCTGGCTGCCATACTTTTTTTTGCAAGCAATGTCCCGGTGATAGAACCTAATTTTACCATAACCATCAGGGATGCCGCGGGAAATTCGTACCGGGGTGCCATTCCGGGTGATTCGTTGTTGCTCGATGCGAGTACTTCTTTTGCAAATCAAAAAGAGCCCGATACACAAGCAGTAACTATTCGATGGAATTTTGGAAAGGGATGGTCGCATCTCAACCAGCTCAACCCAGGGATATTACTACAGGAAGAAGGCATGGTTCCCATTGTATTGGAAATCGCTTCCGGAACGAACAAGAAAAGATTGAAAAGGGATACGCAATTCGTTAAAGTATGCGCAAGCGATGCAACGGGTATTGTAACAGATGGTACAGACGCCCCTGTGTTGGGCGGAAGCCTGCGTTTAAAAGCGGCATACCGGGGAAGCAATCAAAACATAAGCGGGGCCTGGTTTGTTAACGGCGAAAACAAGCTAAAAGGAAATATCCTGCCGCTGACTTTTAAATCGCCGGGCAATTACATGGTAGAATTTGTTCCGGATGCAAACAAAACCGATTCACTTTGTTACCCGCCCATTGAAACCAGTTTTACTGTTGCCGATACCTTACACGGCGCACAATTGAGCGTTTCGCCTTCCGGGAGTTTTGCAAGGGCCGCAACACAATACAAATTCAATAGATGGTGGCTGCTGGTTCTTTCGGCATTGGTAGTAGCAAGCCTCGCAATAGTAATTGTGCAACATCGCAAAGCGAGGAAGAAATTGCTGGCGGTAGCTGCCATTCCAACGGATATCAACAGAGGAAGCGGCAAGAAACTGGATCCTCCTTACGAAGTTCCTTTTGAAAACAGGGACCTGCAATATGTAGTTCGCGACCGTGAAATGAACCTTTTCTTTCGTTCGATGCGAAGTAAAACGGAAGACGATTTCCAGGCACTGAATGTGCCGAAAACCATAAAATCGGTTATTCAATCGGGTGGAGTTCCTTCGCTGGTTTTCACGAACAAACTTAAGTACCAGGAATACCTGCTCCTTATTGACCAGTCGAATATAAAAAGCCAGCAACTAAAACTCTTCGAATACCTATGCAACGTATTGGCAGATGAAAACGTTACAGTAGAAAAATTTTACTATAACAACTTCGATGTATTCAAAAACCAACAGTATCCCAATGGCATCAGCCTGCAACGCCTTTGCGAACTCTATAAAACCCATACGCTGGTAATATTCGGCAATGCATGGCAATTAATATACCCGGCCTACCCGGTACTGGATAAGGAAATTGTTACGGTTTTACAGGAATGGGAATACAAAGCCATCTTAACTCCTATTGCGTACAAGGACTGGGGGCTGAAAGAAACTCTTCTCAAAAAAAGTTTCGTGCTGCTGCCTGCCGATCCCGAGGGACAGGTTCGTTTGATGCAGGCCATCAAGGAAAGACAAATTCAGCACGACAAATATCTTTCTTCCTTCGAATCGTTTTACGAACCCTCGGCTTATGATTTGTATTCGATAAAAGACATAAAAGAATACCTGGGCGACGAAACCCTTTTTCAATGGCTCTGCGCCACCTGCATATATCCGCGCTTGCGATGGGAAATTTTAATTGAAATGGGGAAGCTTATTTGCGGCAGACAGCAGCAGGATTCGAAATTCAATTATGCAAGCCTTCTCAAACTTGTTCGCATTCCATGGATGGCCGAGGGCAGTTTCCCCGAAAAAACCAGGCTGGACCTGCTCAAACAATTAAGCGTAGAAAACGAGGTAGCCGCAAGGGAAAAGATACTGGAGATGCTTCGTTATGCCGATATCTATTTTGGCGATCAGCATTTTTTTTCCGACGAAAAAAAACTACAGCAACTTACCAACGAATTTGTACTATTCGCCAGCAATAAAGAGAAATATCCCCAATACCGCCATTCGGAACAGTTGTTTAAGAATCGCTGGCAACAACAAAAAATTTACGATGGCCCACTGCGGGTATATCTCGAAAAATCGGGCGAGGGGCAATGGCATACCCCGATTCAACAAGATGGACAGAACCCCGGACTTCGGGAATATTTCAATACGGGAGAAAAAAAGGCCGTTGGCCAGGTTAATAAAGCCTATAATCTTTTTTATGGGGCACTGGCGGTTTTGTTATTGACCTTAGGGCTTATAAATAAGGATAAGTTTCTGAATTCTTCTTTTGCACAAAACATCCGGTTGAGTATCGCAGATAGCAGTTCAAAAAAGCTGACTTATCTTATTCTATCGGTTGATAGTTGCGTTGGAAATATCAATTCTTATCTCGCCGGTGCACGCGGCCGCCTCGATTTGAATGGAAGCAGTATTGATCTGTCTTTCGATAATAATGGATTTGTCCCGCTTAATTTAACCACAGCACAATTAAACTTACCGTCCAATAGTTTCACTTTGCGGGCCGATAGCAATGTAAACATTCGGCTTACCAATCTTCCTCTCGGTTACGATACTGTTCGACTCCTGCTTAGCGGCATATGCAGTCCAGCACCTGCAGCCAAATCCCCTCTTTATATTCGCTACAACAATAACAACTCGCTTCCGGTAGTCAACCAGTTAATACAGTCTTTGTCGGACCAATACCAGGTAACTGCGGAATTCAGCAGTTTCGATGGCGCTTCGAGATTGGTTTATTATAACCTGGAAAAAGAAAACGAATACCTCGGTTTGGCAAAACTTATCGGCCAGCAAACAGGAATAACGCTGGAAACCCAATACATCGAGGAAAACCGGACTCCGCCGGCGGTGCCAATAGTATTACTCAATTTCGCCTCGCTGGATTGCAATCCTGTTGCTACAGGCAATTTGCCACAGGCGCTTAACGAAATCTGGAGTGCCGCGGGCAACAACCTTCTTATCAATATCAATCTTCAGCGAGCAATAATTTGGTATTCCACCGGCTCCAATAGTACTTATGGAACCTATCGCATAGTGCAAGTTTGCCGTTACAGCTCGGGCACCTACAAAATAATTACGCAGGCCAATAATGCGTACAAAGCATTTTTCATTCGCAATATTCAATCGCAATCGCTGGAGTTATCGGTTTGCCAGAATTTATTATCGACGAGAGAGGCGGTGGATGAACTGGGCGAAACATCTTGCGATTCGTACAACAGGATGTCACCTTATTACGAAACCAATGACAAGTATATCTTCTTACCAGTGAACAACGGGCCGTTGGCGACGCAGGAAGCAGCGAAGCTGAGAGAAATTGCGAGGCAGATGAACAGCCCCTCGAATCTTAATGTACAATCTGCAAAAGAAGAGCCTGTGGCACGGATTACCATCTTCGAAAACCGCGATTATGTGGATCGCTCGAACGCAGACGCCATTGATCGTTATCTTGATAATTATAAAATCAATCATTCTTACACCCGCGGCAGCCTGATGACACAGCAGGGAGATAATCCCTTTGCGAGGAATTATATCACGCTCACAATCGATAAAGTGGAGGTGGATCCTTGCAGCATCACGTTTCAATCCATTGCCGATGCAATGAAGCAGGTTGATAAGGTTTGCCGGCTCGATATTTCCAACCAAAAACTGGAAAGTTTACCCAAGGAATTGGCCGAATTCAAATCGTTGCAGTATATCGATGTCCGGAACAATTTCCTGTCGGCAAGAGACAGTATAAGCCTGTATCGCCTGTTCCCCAATGCGAGAATTCTTTTCTATCCCCAACAAAAAATACCGGAGCCGCCGGCAAACTGGACCTTCTTGAAAAGAATAGAGCTTGACGCAAAGGGTCGGATCGACAATAGTTCTATCGGGTATCTTAAAACCCTGGTAACAGAAATGCAGCAAAACCGCGATGCAAGATTGAAGCTGGTGGCTTATTACAATAGCCAAAGGGAAGACAAAAAGAATGCAAGTCTTTTGCTGGACGAGTTCCAGACTTTGTTGCTGAATCGGTATGGGTTCCGGCCATATAGCAATCGTATCGAAACCGAAATAAATCCTGTTAAGCAGGCAGACAATCCGGCCCGAGCAAATTTTATAAGCCCTCCCCAACAGAAAAATCCCTCCGCTGATACGAGATATATCGATATATATGGTTTGAATATCGGTTACGCTACCAGTAAATAAAAAGAAACCTTCGCCAGCGCGAAGGTTTCCCGTATTTGTAACCTGGTTATTTTTAGAACAATCTCAATCCAACATACAATTGCCAGCCACGGCTTTTCCATTCACCGTTATTGGTGATATCGTTGATATCATTCAAACCAATTGCATAACGGGCTCCTGCCTTCAGCGGGCCGAGGTTTAACTGTGCACCGGCCAGCATCGAAAAATCTCCTTTCTTAAATGCATCCTGGCCGTTCTTCAAAAGTGATTTGTCTTCGTTAATCAAGATACCAAACTGAGGGCCCGCTTGCAAAGACAAAATCTTCACAGGTCGGTAACTTAATAATAAAGGTATTTGCAAATAATTCAGTTTTACATCTAGATCGTTTGTCGATCCAGGTATCACCTCTTCAACATCGGTAGCTGTGCGATAGGTGCTCTGTGCCCACAAAAGTTCGGGTTGAATACCTATTTTCTTATTGAAATTGATTTCTGCAAATGCACCAAGATTATAACCGAATTTGAATTCGTCTTTAAACGATTTGTCATCGATCTTCAAAAGGTTTGCACCTCCTTTAATACCCATGTGAAAGCCCTGCGCAAAAGACGCAGAACCGATAGCAAGAACAACCATTAATACGGCCAGGAATTTCTTTTTCATACTGAATGAGTTTGATTCGTTTAAAAATTTCAAGTTCTGTGCCAAGCCCCTGCACCCGCTGTTAATTTGCATTAACAGCTAAGTGAAGAAACACATAAAACATTCAATAGACTAAAAAGCCAGGCTGAAGTTTATTGAGAACACGGTGTTTAATCGTTCGCTTTCGGTGGGTAACAGATAATAATCGAACAGCACCTGCGGCTGTACCAAAAACTTCCCTTTCATATAGCTTGCCCGTAAAATAGCGCCGGTGGATTGCAAAGCAAACCCGGTTTGATCCGATGCGCTGCTATTGCTGGGCAGGGAATTGATGCGAACGGTATTAAAAGTATAGGAGTAAGAAGTATTGAAACCAAATTGCTGGGTACCGCCATTCAATAACAAAACCGGTGTAAAGGTAAAATTATCGTCCTTACCCAGTACATCGTACCAGTTAAAATCTTTTCTTAACGAAAACGTAACGGAAAAGTCTTTTACTGATTCCACGTTTTTGATGGTGACATAGTAATCCTGTAATTGCTGCAATTGCCTCGACCAAATTCTATACTTCTGCTTTTCGTATTCAGTTTTCGATCCCCAGCCGTAACTGAGACTGATGGTGGGTCGCAGCCACCATCCTTTATAAGAAAAATAGGTGAATACTTCGTTGCTGATAGGCGTAGTATAAAAATCGAGCGAATCTTTATTGAAGTACCGTGAATAGGAAATTCCGGTCGATATTTTTTTACCAATGAAGTCGTACGAAGGGCTGATGGAGTATTGGTAAAAAGTAAACTTGTTCTTGTCGTTTAATGCATACGCGGTTGCCGAAATTCCCAGTCCGCTTTTATGGTAATAACCCATCGAGGGCGATACGATAAGTTTTTTTTCGGTGCTGATGAAAACCGAGTTCTTGTCTTCAAAACTAAAAAAGCCCGTACCCACACCTACCCCGACGAAGAACAGGTTTTTTCTTTTGCTGATCGAATCGAGGTAATCGTCAAAATCTGCCAGCAATGAATCCAGGACGGCGGTGGTATCGCCGCTCATAAACAAGGAGTCCAGCCTGGTTTGCTGCGCATGAACCGAATTGCCATTCGATAGAATCAATACACCAATCAGCAGAAATACGGTACAAGTTTTCTTCATGTAGGTAGCTTAACGTTCCGGGATATAACTTCCCTAAAACGAGCTTTAGAAGGGGGAAATTGTGGAAGGTTTAACGCGGGGCGAAATGGTTTAAGAGTCTAAAGGTTTCAAAGTTTAAGGTTGTTGGGGGGCGAATTTTAGGAGCAAACCTAAGATTGCAGAACCTTAAACTTTTAAACTCTTAAACTCTTAAACCCTTAAACCTTTAAACCCCAAAACCTCTACGCCAATTCTATCACTGTAATCTCCGGCAAAATGCCCACCCTGCCCGGGTAGCCAATGAATCCGAATCCGCGGTTAACATAGAGTTTTTGATTGCCCGATTCGTACAATCCGGCCCATTGTTTATAAACATATTGAATGGGGCTCCACCTGAACCCGGGCAGTTCCACTCCGAATTGCATTCCATGGGTATGCCCCGAAAGCGTGAGGTCGATATCGGGGTATTTTTTCAATACTTCGCCATCCCAATGGCTGGGGTCGTGGCTCATCAATATTTTGAAAGGATGTTTTTCGGCGCCGGGGTAGGCTTCGTGCATCTTGCCATATTTGGGAAAATTTCCTTTCGCGCTCCAGTTTTCTATTCCAAGAATAGCAATCGTATCGCTTCCTTTTTCCAGTACCACATGCTCATTCATCAGCAATCGCCATCCCAATTCACCGTGTACTTGTTTCAATCGTTCCAGGTTTGCGGCCTTTGCTTCCTTGCTTTCCCAGCGAACATAATCGCCGTAATCGTGATTACCAAGGGTAGAATAAACTCCGAGGGGAGCTTTTAGCCGGTTGAACACATCCATATAGTCTTTCATTTCCACGGATCGATCGTTCACCAGGTCGCCGGTAAACAGAACCAGGTCGGGTTCTTCTTTCAATATCTTATCAACTCCTCTTTGAACGGCTTTTTTATCCATAAAACTGCCCGAGTGTATATCGGAGATATGTACAATCTTCAATCCTTTGAAAGAGGCGGGCAGGTTTTCGAACGAAAGCCGGATGCGGTTGAGGTGATAGCGGTACTTGTTATTGAATCCATACACCAATGTACCGAACAGTCCGCCGCCCAATGCCAAACCCATCCAGCTTAAAAACGTAGACCGGGTTATACCATCAGATGCCTGCGAAACTTCAATGGAAGGATTGCTGAACAATTTGCCGATGATCCACATACTTCCCCGGCGGATATCGTCGACCGCAAGGAATATGGATGCGACCATTTTGGAAAAAAATAATCCCACAACGGTGGCAAACACATAGGTGCGCGAGGCCTTGGGCCAGTTTTCGTAATTGATATTGGGCAACAATATCAGGATACTGAGGCAGGCAATTGAAACCAGCCAATACAAACCAAATATGGTATATCTTATTTTGGGGGAAGAAGGCGCTACTACTTTGATAGCCTGGAAAACGTACAAGTCGAGTACCACCAGTATTCCAATCATCACCCATAAAAACCCGGAATTGCGCATAAGAGGATAGCTTATTGAAAGATCAAATATGAGGAAAACATTTTCTTTTCAAAGTTAAAAATAGGGATGCGGTAAAATTTAGGGTGAAGGCTTAAATTTGCCGGCTGGTGAAACGGACAAGAGCGGATCGGGAATCGTGAATCGTGAATCGCCAATAATTTGAAATATAGAATAAACTCCAACTGTTGGGGAGACTATTCACGACTCACGATTGCCGACTCACGATTCCTGATTTACCGGCACCATCCCTCAAACAAATTTATCTCCCATGCTCCTGAGCTACTACGGCCATTCCTGTTTTTCGGTAAAAATTGAAGGCAAAACCCTTCTTTTCGATCCATTTATAACCTATAACGAATTGGCGAAAGACTTGGTTCGGGTGGAAGAAATGGAGGCCGATTATATCCTGGTAAGTCATGGGCATGTGGATCATATAGCGGATTGCATTTCGATTGCCAAAAGAACGGGAGCAAAGGTTATTGCCAGTTGGGAAATCCACGAATGGTTGCAAAAGCAGGGGATCAGCAATACGCATCCTATGAATACGGGGGGCAAATGGAATTTTGGAGAATTTGTAGTGAAATGTACGGCAGCCCAGCATTCGTCGGGCCTGCCCGATGGATCTTACGGAGGCAATCCTATGGGATTCATTATCATGGGTAAACAGGGAAATTTTTATTACAGTGGCGACACTGCCCTTACGCTCGATATGCAATTGATACCCCGTTGGGCAAAACTAAATTTTGCCGTATTGCCGATAGGCGACAACTTTACCATGGACGCGGAGGATGCAGTTACCTGCGCCGAATGGATCGGCTGTAAAACCATTGTTGGCGTGCACTACGACACGTTCGGGTTTATTAAAATCGATCACGAAAAGGCAAAAAAAACATTTGCAGATGCCGGAAAAGAATTGCGACTGGTCGCAATCGGCGGCTCTGTAGATTTTTCATCGCATCCTGCGTAACATCATTCATTCATAAAACAATCGCATTCGGCGAATCAATTGGTATGGCAAGAGTAATTGGAGTAGCTAACCAGAAAGGAGGAGTGGGAAAAACCACCACAGCCATTAATCTTGCGGCCAGCCTGGCAGTGCTGGAGTTCCGCACCCTGTTGGTAGATGCAGATCCACAGGCCAACAGTACTACCGGCGTTGGTTTCGACCTGCACAATATCCAGCAAAGCCTGTACGATTGCATGGTAAATTCCATCCCTGTCAAGGATGTAATTCTCAAATCAGAAATTCCCTACCTCGACGTGGTTCCTTCGCATATCGACCTGGTAGGCGCGGAAATTGAAATGATCAATTATCCCAACCGGGAAACTGTTTTGAAAAACATATTGGCGCCCGTAAAAGACGAGTACGATTTTGTAATTATTGATTGTTCTCCTTCCCTGGGCCTTATTACCGTAAACGCATTAGTGGCTTCGGATTCGGTGATCGTTCCCGTTCAAACAGAATTTTTTGCTTTGGAAGGATTGGGTAAACTGCTCAACACTATTAAAATTGTACAAAGCCGTTTGAATACCGAGTTGCAGATTGAAGGGATATTGATGACGATGTACGATGGCAGACTGCGACTTTGCAACCAGGTAGTAAGCGAGGTAAGAAAGCATTTCGATGAAATGGTATTCAGCACCATTATTCATCGCAATACGCGCATCAGCGAAGCGCCCAGTGTTGGGAAGCCGGTGATACTGTACGATGGGCAAAGCAAGGGATCGATGAATTACCTGAATCTTGCCAAGGAAATATTGCAGAAGAACAATATGACCAAGATAAAGCAGGAGGAGAGGATTTTGGAGTGAGTAGTTAAAGGGTTTAAGGTTTAAGAGTTTAAGGTTTAAGGGTTGTTGAGTGTGTTGGCCGCTGCGAGATGGAACCTGGTTCTTTTCCTCAAATCTTAAAAGCTCAGTTGTTTAATTGCTATGCGCACTTTTCGTAAATAAACAACCTTAGACCCTTAAACTTTAAACTCTTAAACCTTAAACCTCGAACCTCCACCCCCTACCACAACCGACAAACTTATTAACCATGACCAACCCGAAACAAAATAAAGACGCGCTGGGAAAAGGAATCCGTTCTTTGCTGCAGAGCATCGATTCGGATCTTAAAACAAATACGGGTACCCTCAAAAGTACCGTAGTGGAAGCGGTGACTTCCATGAAACGAATACCGGTTGATGAAATTGAAACCAATCCCAAGCAACCGCGCCGTGATTTTGATCAGCAGGCATTGAACGAACTCGCTGCTTCTATTAGGCTGCACGACCTTGTTCAGCCGGTGACTGTTTCTCAATTGCCCAGCGGCAAATACCGGCTCATTTCGGGTGAACGTAGATGGCGCGCGGCGAAACTTGCCAATCTTGTAGATATACCGGCCTATATCAGGCAGGCCAACGACCAGCAATTGCTGGAACTGGCATTGCTGGAAAATCTGCAAAGGGAAGATCTCAACGCCATGGAAATTGCGCTTAGCTATAAGCGAATGATGGATGAACTCAACTATACCCAGGAACAGGTAGCTGAAAGAATGGGTAAGGAACGCAGTACCGTTGCCAACTATGTTCGTTTATTAAAACTTCCGCCCGATATACAGGTGGCCGTTCGTAAGGGAGAGATCAGCATGGGTCATGCCCGCGCGTTAATTAATGTAGATACCATCGATAAACAGCTTTATATATTTCACGAAACGGTGGAGCGAAAACTTTCGGTTCGTCAGACGGAAGAACTGGTTCGAAAACTTTATAAAGTTGCGAACCCTGTTAAAAATTCCGTAAAGTCGGACCTGCCCCCGGCCTACAAAAAAATTGAAGATAATTTAGCCTCGCATTTTACCACCAAGGTAAAACTCAATCACAATAAAAAAGGACACGGAACTATTACGATTGAGTATTACTCCATCGCTGATTTGAATAAGATTCTTGACCAGGTGGGTGTTTCGGCAAATTAAGTTTGGCATGATGCGAGTTTTGATTTTTATCCTGGTTTTCCTGCTTCCCGCATTGTTGGTTCGCGCGCAAATAAACGACAGTTTGCGGGTGGACACGGCTATCAGCAAAAAAAAGGTTTCCACCTCCTTGCCCGATACGGTTTTCAAACCCAAACACAGCCCGAGGAAAGCTACTATTCGCTCTGCAATACTACCCGGATGGGGCCAGGTGTACAATAAGAAATACTGGAAGGTCCCGATTGTATATACCGCTATTGGCATACCAGTGGGCACTTTTCTCTATAATAAAAAATGGTATAACCGCACCCGCGATGCCGCGAAAATGCTGAGTGCAGATCCTCCCGATACCAATAATTACAAGCAACGCGTTAACGAAAAACTTTGGATTTTTTTCGATAATCCCAATGCGCTTCCTTCGTTGTTAAATTACCGAAACGAGTTCAGGAGAAATATGGATTATTCCCTGCTTTTTGTTCTTCTAATGTGGGGCTTGAATGTTGTGGATGCCACCGTTGACGGGCATTTAAAGGAGTTTGACGTTAGCGATAATCTCAGTTTTCATGTAAAACCCACCATTCTGCAAGGAACGACCACGGCAGGGATAAGTGTAGTGTTTACAATTGGTCGCAATGGACCAAAAAATATAACTTCACGCTAAGAACGGTTAAAAGCCAAATTTTTTTGTGGGAATGATAAGAACCCGCAACCAGTTTTACCGACTTGTCATCTTCAGAAAAGCCGCGATAAACAAAAAACTATAAACCTGCAACTAACCATGAAAATTGCACTTATTGGCTACGGAAAGATGGGAAAGGCCATAGAAGAAATTGCCCTGCGGCGAGGCCACGAAGTAGTATTGATCATCGATATCAACAATCAGTCTGATCTTATAAAAAGCAATCTTGTAAAAGCGGATGTAGCCATTGAGTTCACCGGCCCCGAGAGTGCCTGCGAAAACGTAATGAAATGTATGAAAGCCGGGATTCCCACCGTGGTGGGCTCTACCGGGTGGCTCGCGCATTTACAAGAAGCGCAGGAAGCCTGCAAAGAAAACCAGGCTGCGTTACTGGTATCAAGCAATTTCAGCGTGGGCGTGAATATATTTTTTGAAATCAATAAACGACTGGCCGAGTTGATGCAGCCACACGAAAACTACAATGTGAGCCTCGAAGAGATTCATCATACACAAAAAAAAGATGCCCCCAGCGGAACTGCGATCAGTTTAGCAGAACAAATACTTCATACGATAGATCGGAAAACAAAATGGGTAAACCGGCCGGAAACAGATCCCACCGAATTGGCAATTATCAGCAAGCGAATTGACCCCGCCCCCGGCACACATACTGTTATTTACAGCAGCGAAATCGACGATATTGAAATAAGACATACTGCTCATAACCGGAAAGGTTTTGCCACTGGCGCTGTGCTGGCAGCAGAATTCCTGGCCGGTAAAAAAGGAATATACAGTATGAGCGATGTACTAGGTTTGTAAGAACCACCCCTAAACAGAACCGTTATGAAACGCATCCAATTGATGCTGGTGGCTTGCTTTGTATTGCTGAAAGCAAACCCGCAGTCGTCTTCACCTGTCATCGATAGTCTTAAAAAATCAATAGTATCGGAAAGTGGATCGGTACAACAATTTGAACTGCTGCTAAAAATTTGCGAAGAATACAAATTTCTCAATCCCGATTCCTGTTTTCATTATTCAAAGAAGGCATTGGAGCTGGCGCCGCGATTGAATGATTCATCGGGTTTTGCAAAAGCAGAAATCTATACAGCCTATTATTATTATACTACAGGAAAGTCGGACCAGGCCTTACCTATTGCCGACAAAAATATCCAATGGCTCAAAGGAAAAGAAAATCTGCCATCGCTATTGGCACAGTATTATTCTTTTTCCGGTTTGTGCCTGATGAAAATGGATCGGAAAAAAGATGCGCTCGAACGTTTTTACGAAGCGCTGAAGATTGCAGAACAATCGAAGGACTACGCTACACAGGTAAGGGCCCAATCAAATATCGGATGGGTAAGTATGGAGCTCAATCAATATGAAAAAGCTATTGAAAGTTTCAGGAAAGCGCTCGATTTATTTGAAACAAAAAACGCGCCGGTACGGAATATTGGCATTATTTATAACAACCTTGCTTCTTGTTATGGAGCCGTTAACCGCCTCGATTCTGCTAAAAAATACTCCCAATTAGGAATTTCCATTGCCGAAAAAAACAACGATCTCACTTCGCTGGCCAATGGGCATTTTATATTGGGTACTACTTTCGAGAAAATGGGTCAACTCGAAAATGCATTGGCCAGTTTTCAGAAAGCTGTTCCGATACGGGAAAAAGCCGGCGATCCATTTTTTATTGTGTCGGATCTGGCAGAGATAGCCAATCTCTATGCAAAAATGGGACGAGCCGAAGAAGGCATTGCTTCTTCGCTGAAAGCATTGGATATTGCCAGCAAAAACAATCTTACTGCCAAGTTGCCCATGATATATACCGCTCTTGCCGGCAGTTACGAAGCGAAGGGCGACTACAAGAATGCCAATATTGCCTATAAAAAACTAAGCGATCTCAAAGACAGTTTGTACAGCGACGCCAACCCAAAGGCATTGGCAGAGATGGCCGCTAAATACGAAACCGAAAAGAAAGAGCAGCAGATATTGTTACAGCGCTCCGAACTGAAGCGAAAGAATTTTGTGATGGCGGCGATCATAGTGCTGGTTGCGTTGGCAGCATTGCTTAGTTATTCGCTTTATCGCCGATACCGGTTAAAGCAAAAGGCAAAGATGCAGGCCGAAATCATGCGCCAGCAGGAACTGGCCACACGCGCAGTGCTTGAAGCGGAGGAAAGAGAAAGACAACGGATTGCAAAAGACTTGCACGATGGAGTGGGACAGATCATGAGCGCAGCGAAAATGAACCTTTCTGCTTTTGAAAATGAACTGCAGTTCAACAGCAACGAACAAAAGCAAAAGTTTGAACGCATTATTACACTGGTCGACGAATCATGCAAAGAAGTGAGAGCCGTTTCGCATAATATGATGCCCAATGCATTGCTGAAATCGGGCCTGGCTTCGGCGATACGCGAATTCACTGATAAGATCGACGATAGGCTAATTAAAATTGATTTGTACAGCGAGGGGCTGAACGAAAGAATGGACAGCAATATGGAAACTGTTCTGTACCGGGTGATACAGGAATGTGTAAACAATGTCATCAAACACGCAAAGGCCAATCACCTCGATATTTCCCTGATCAAAGACAAGGACGGAATAAGTGCTACGGTCGAGGATAACGGAAGAGGTTTCGATACCAATAGCAAAAGTTTTAGTGAGGGGTTGGGATTGAAAAACATCCGTACCCGCGTGGAATTCCTGAAAGGAACCGTTGAATACAATTCAAAACCCGGCAAAGGCACGCTGGTAGCGATACATGTGCCTTGTCAATAGCAAATTTTATTTATTTTAACAGCAAACTTTGCTACAGGAAAAACCAGGGGCCCGTCTGAAAAACATCTTTCCAACTGCGCATGAAAAAAATAAAGCTGATAATTGTAGACGATCACCAGATTGTTATTGATGGATTACTTTCACTGCTCGAAGGTCACTCCAGGTTCGAGGTAGTGGGTACCACTACAGATCCTGTAAAAGTGATTCCACTGCTCGAAGCCGAAGCTGCCGATATTCTTCTTACCGATGTTATGATGCCCGGTATGAACGGTGCAGAGTTGGCCAAACTGGTAAGACAAAAATTTCCCGGCACCAAAATACTCACTCTTTCCATGAGCGGGCAGGGCGATATTGTGAATACCATGATTGAAGACGCAGACATTGCCGGCTATGTATTGAAAAATATTGGCAAGCAGGAATTGCTGCAGGCATTGGAAAAAATTGCTTCGGGAGGTATTTATTTCAGCGAGGAGGTGTTGCAGGAAATGACCAGGGCCAGCGAACGAAAAAAAGAAAATGAATCGGTGCATTTAACCGAGCGCGAAGTGGAGATTATTAGACTGATTGAAAGGGAATACAGCAACAAACAGATTGCCGAAACACTTTTCATCAGTGAACGTACCGTAGAAACGCATCGCAAGAATATTTTCAGGAAGACAAATACCAACGGGGTAATCGGGCTCATTAAATACGCCTACGAGCACAGGTTGATATGACCCGCGTTTCATTTTTTGATATCCAAAGCATCGGATTTTTGACAATAGAACTTCTTTTCAGCATCCTCCAATATATTTCCGCGCATGGGTGTTGCCAAGTCATTATTTGACGATCGAAGCAACAACCACTGGCTAATTAGCTAATTCACCAATTGGCCAATTAGCCAATTGCCTCTTTTTGAAATGATTCTACATTTACAACCTGATTCAGGATTATATCCCTGCAAGAATTCGAATATTGCGGGAGATATGGTATGATCAGGTGCCGTCCTATTGGTACATGCAAACAGTCTTTAAAGCCTGTTTGCAAGTGATAGGGCTTTACCGTTAGACCTCCCTGACACGGTCCGGGAGGTGGTGGCGGGGGAGGGCCCTCGGGCGCCAGTAAAACCGCGCAACCGCGGGAATCAACTCAAAATAGCGACTACTATTGGCCAACAAAAGAATTAGATTCCCTACATGCCCATTTTCCAAAAAAAAGAGTGCTGCCCCAGGCAACACTCTCGCTTATTATAAATTTTCCGAGAAGGATTATTCTTTCACCCGCTCCACGTACTCCCCTGTCTTTGTATTGATACGAATTAGCTCACCTTCGTTTACAAATAAAGGAACGTTTACCGTGGCACCGGTCTCTATCGTTGCAGGTTTAAGCGTTCTTGTGGCCGTATCCCCTTTTACACCCGGCTCGCTGTAAGTAACCTTCATCACAATCTTATCGGGCAACTCTACACTCATCGGCTGTTCAGTTTCGGTGTTGATCAATACCGCAACTTCCTGGCCTTCTTTCAAAAACTGGGGTGCATCTACCAGGTTTTCCTGCACTGCTATCTGCTCAAAGGTTTCGTTATCCATGAAGTTATACCCGGTATCGTCTTTATAGAGAAATTGATAATTCTTCTTCTCGACGCGAACGGGGAAAATATTATCTCCGCTGTTCCAGGTTTTTTCAATGGTACGGTTGTTATCAACCCCCTTCAATTTCGCCCACACTTTAGCGGCGGCGCGGGCAGTTTTATTTTCGCCAAACTCTATTACCGAATAAAGACTGCCATCCAGTTTAATGATCATGCCGCGGCTGATATCTGATGTTGTTGCCATGAATATGAAACTTTTGGCTCCGGTAAATGCCCGAAGCTGGTTAACGATATAAGCCTTTCCGCAGTTTTCGATTTTCCCTTTTGAGAATACGATTAACGGCAAAGGCGGCGGCAAAGCTAAGGCAAAATCGGCTGCGGACAAAACCCCAGAAACCATTTCCAGAAAACAAAAACCCGCGGCTTCCGGCAATTTCCGGGTTAGCTGCGGGTTAAGAAATCGCGACAATCAGTATCAAATTTACCTGGCGCGGGTAATCCTCTTTTTTGTGGTAATTACAATTACCCCATTTCTTCCCTTTTCGCCATAAATTTTCCTGGCATGCTCGTTTTTGAGAACGTCGATCGACTCAATATTTTCCGCATTCAGTTTTTCATCCAGTTTTTGGCGATCAATTTCTTCTCCATCTACAATTATCAACCCCTGGAAATTCTTCAAGCCTTCTCTACTAATCATATACTCCGAATTCTTTTTCCTGGTAGCAATCACCACTACGCCGTTCTTACCTTTATCACCATAGGTCTTTTCAGCAACTTCTCCTTTTATTATATTCACAGATTCAATATCCTCCGGGCTTATTTTATTAATCACGGGCGAATTCTTCGGTTGTACCTCACCATCCAGCACATATATAGCTTCTGCATTGCTTCCATCAAAAGGCCGCACGCGTACTGTTGGCTTGGAAGGTTGATGAACAGGCGATCCGGGTTTCGAATAAAAATTTTCTTTGTCGGGCGCTACTATAATACCATTGTCAATGCCGGGCGCCGGAACGCCAGGGGTTTCAGGAACCGTTCTGGTCTTTGGAGGGCGGGGCGGTGTTGGTGGGATAACGACGGGTGGTGGCGGAATTTCCCCGTATTTCTCCACGTATTCAGTTTCGTTTTTGTTCCATTCAGTAAGCTCAACTGCCTTTATAATTTTATTCTCCTTGTTTTTTATAACTACCACGCATTCGCCATGATTGTCGGCAATGGTAACAACGTATCCTTTCTTATTTGGTTTTGGAGGAGCCGGGGGTGGGGGCGGCGGCACACCGGGTTTTGAAGAAGGAACCGCTGGCGGAGGAGGCGGAGATGGAAGTTCACCGTATTTTTTTATGTATGCTTCTTTTTCTTCCGGCTTGTTTAAATCGTATTTCTCTACAGTTCCGTCCTTGAGTCTTACCGTAACAGTATGGTTGTTGATGGTAGTCGACTTTACATTCTCCGGCATTTTGCCTGCATTCGATTGTGTATTCTTTTTGTTTGAAGGAATGGTATCCGATACTGCGGCATTATCAGCATCACGTTCGAAACCAATATCCAGGCCATCACTATCCGAATCTGTGATCTGTGCATTCAGCATTTCGAGTATGGTTGCATCGGTAATGCTCTCGGGTTGGTCTTCATATTTAAGCGACATGGAAGAAAAGCATTCCTCGCATTTACCGGCTCTATCGCCTTTCTTCATACCTACCAATTCCATCAAACCCTTTTTTCCATTGCCATTGTTGTTATACGTGATGAAAAAAGCTGCTTCCTGTTTTAAATACCCGTTTTTATCGAACACCATAAATACCTCCAGCTTGTTTTCTCTTTCCTGGTAAAAGAAACTGAAGCGCCCGTTTTCGTCCGATCTGGTTCTTTGGCCCGATACTTTGTCAACAATATCAACCCCGGCAATTGGTTTGCGGGAATCAATATCTATTACCAAACCCTCGTACCGAACCTGGTAATCGCCTGTATGTTTACTGGCTATAAATTTTTCCCTGAACGATAGAAGTAAGATTGCTACCAGCGGCAATAAAAAAAGAAATTTGAGGAGATGCACTTTGGCAGATTTGATTTTGTTCATCATGGCTATACGTTTTTTCAATGAATTAAAATTGAATTGCGGGGCTATACTAAAATGATTAACTCCAATAACTTTTAAAAGCAGGTATTGGTATTCTTTTTTGTTGATACCGTTTTGCAATACCTGGTGATCGGCTATAAACTCAAGGTTCTGCCTTATGGCATTGCGAAGCAGCCACGCAAAAGGATTGTACCAATTCAGCACTACGAGGCATTCACTCCATAGTATATCTATCGTATGTTTTTGTTTTACATGAATAAACTCGTGCCGGATAATTTCTTTTAACTCATCGGCGCTGTGCTGGTGCTGGTTTACGAAAATTGAATTGCCGTAAGAAAAAGGAATGATGTTCTTGTCGACCTGGTACACTTTTACCCTTTCATCGATGATCAACCGTGAAGACCTAAGGATACGCCTAAATGAAATTTGCTGAATTACCAGGCGAGCAATCATCAACATTACTCCCGTTGCAATGAACAGCAAGGCCCAGTCTTCTGTACTCCAGGCATTTTTTTCAGGCGGGGTCGAATTCAGCGCCGATCCGCTGAGAGATGGAATTAACTGAAGCACTTCGTGATTTGCCAGGTTATTCTTTTCCAGGACAGGCGATATATTTATAAAAGGAATAAAAAAAGAAAGCAGCGAATAGACAAGTAAGTACCACCTGTTCCAATTATAAAATGTAAGGCGGCGGAGAACCAGCTGGTAAAACAGGTACACAACCGCCAAACTTATCGAAAGCTTTACCAGGTATGTTATCAATATACTCATGTAATGATAATTTGAACCGATAAGGAATTGCTGATTCTGGCTCCCGGTGTATAAAGCAACAGACTGCTGACCGGGAAGATTCCTTCCTATTATTTTTCCTTTTCGATCATTTCAATAATTTCTTTAAGCTCTTTCGGGCTCAGCTTCTTTTGCTCCACAAAGAAATTGACCAACTCTTTATAAGAGTTATCGAAATAGCTTTTCACCACGCCGCTCATAAATTGCTTTTTGTATTCCTCTTCGGTAATGGTGGGCTTATACAAATAAGTATTGCCTACCGAACGGCTTTGCAGGTAACCCTTTTTTTCCAGGTTTTTAATGGTGGAAGCCAGCGTTGTATACGGCACGGCTTCGTCCAGGTTTTCGAGAAACATTTTTACATTTCCTTCGCCGGTGGCGAAAACTGCCTGTAAGGCCTGTTCTTCCTGCGGGCTCAATTTCTCCAGCATATCTACGAAATTTTCGTAAATCTACGGAGTTTTCGTAATACTCAAAATTTTTATTCCTCCTTTTTTGTTAAAAGCTATAAAAACAGGAGGCAGGGATATAGTTTTGCAGCGAACCGAATAATTTGAATCTATGAAATGGTTGATGGTTTTATTGATCTGCGGAATAGGAAATTCATTATGGGCTCAAACGCCTAAGCAGGATCCGCCCTATAAAAAAAACCCGGTTTTGCCGGAACTGGAAATAATGCAGCCCGATAACAGCCTGCTCACCCGCAACCAGCTTAAAAAACAGGCTACGCTTATTATGTACTTCAGTCCCGACTGCGACCACTGTATTCAGCAAATGGACGAAATGAGTAAACGCATGAACGATCTGAAAAAACTGCAAGTGGTAATGGTAACCTATCAGCCAATGGAACAGCTGGTAGATTTTGTGAAAAAATACAAGCTGGCCGATCACAGCAATTTTAAAACCGGGCGCGATATCAAATTCCAGTTACCGGGCTTTTACCAGATTAAATCACTCCCCTATTTCGCACTCTACGATAAAGACTTTAAACTGATAACCACATTTGAGAGTAATACAAAGGTGGATAAGATACTGAAGGCGTTTAGAAAGTAATTAGCTAATTGGCCAATGACACAATTGACCAATTGCTTCATTGGCCAATTTTACCCATTCCTCTATCTTTGCCCCGCAAATATTTTACTTACACTATAAATCAATTGCCGAATGAAAGTAACTGTCGTAGGTGCCGGTGCCGTGGGTGCTACCTGTGCCGATAATATTGCCCGTAAAGAATTATGCGAAGAACTGGTATTACTCGATATCAAAGAAGGTATTGCCGAGGGAAAAGCGCAGGATATGATGCAAACCGCTACCCTGCTTGGTTTTGACACTAAAATCAGCGGAAGCACCAACGACTATACCAAAACTGCCGGCAGCGATGTAGTAGTAATTACCTCCGGCCTGCCCCGCAAACCGGGCATGACCCGCGAAGAGTTGATAGGAGTAAATGCGGGTATCGTAAAAGGTGTATGCGAAAACATCCTCAAACATTCTCCCAACGCCATCATCATCGTTATCAGTAACCCGATGGACACGATGACTTACCTGGCACTTACTTCTACGGGCTTACCTAAAAACAGAATCATTGGTATGGGAGGCACACTCGATAGTGCCCGTTTCAAATACCAATTGAGCCAACATTTGGGCTGCAGCCCGGCCGACCTCAATGCTGTTGTGGTGGGCGGTCATGGAGATACTACGATGATTCCCCTTATTCGTTTTGCCACCTGGAACAGTGTTCCGGTTACCAAATTCTTAAGCGCCGAACAACAAAAGCAAATTGTAGCCGATACTATGGTAGGCGGTGCAACTCTTACCAAATTAATCGGTACTTCTGCCTGGTATGCACCCGGGGCCGCCGGAGCAGCATTGGTAGAAAGCATTGTGCGCGATGAAAAGAAATTGTTCACCTGCTGCGTAAAGCTGGATGGTGAATACGGACAAAAGGATATCTGCCTCGGTGTTCCCGTTGTTATTGGAAGAAATGGCTGGGAAAAAATTATTGATTTCGGGTTGAACGAAGCCGAACAAGCTGAGTTCAACAAGAGCGCCGATGCTGTAAGAAGCATGAACGACGTGTTGAAGACTTTATAAATAATACGCGATAATTACCCATTGCCGGTAAGTTTCGAAACAGATAACTGGTTAAAGATAGCACTGGTTGGTTTCGAAGCTTACCGGCAATTCTATTTTAATGCCATATACGAAACCGATTTCTGTTTAAATTGTTTGATAAAGAAAACTGCTTATGAAAATCCTTTTCTCTCTACTGCTCTGTTTGTCCTTTGCAGTATGCAATGCACAAAATATTCTTAAGCCCGGCTTCAACAGCAAAGAATACCTTGAATTGCTATCGCTGGCTTTTTACAGTTCCGGCATCCCCGATTCAACAGAACGATCAAAGAAAACGGATGCTTACAAAATGGAATTCCGTTCACCGGAAGTAGGTTTACTCAATCGCTGGACGCTTTATCTACGGAACGACAATACAGCCGTAATCGACGTACGCGGTACGGTGAACCAGGCTCCAAGCTGGGTCGCCAATTTTTATGCAGCAATGATTCCTGCTACCGGAACACTTCAAATAAATGATAGCATCAATTTCGAGTATCAATTGGCTTCGGATTCAAAAGCTATGGTACACGCAGGGTGGACGGTAGCGCTGGCTCACCTGGGTCCCGATATTGTTCAGAAAATAAATACCTATTACAAAGAGAAGGGTATAAAAGAATACTATGTATTCGGGCATAGCCAGGGCGGGGCTATCGCGTTCTTATTAAGATCGTACCTGCACTATGAAATGGAAAAAGGACATCTGCCAAAAGACCTGGTCATTAAAACCTATTGTAGCGCGGCCCCTAAACCAGGGAACATGTATTATGCATACGATTTTGATTTTATCACGCGTAACAACTGGGCATTTACGATCGTGAACGCATACGATTGGGTACCCGAATCACCTTTCACGGTTCAAACCCTGCACGATTTCAACCCGGGCAATCCCTTAATAAATGCCAAAGCTGCGTTGAAAAACCAAAAAATGTTGGTACGATGGGCCGGGAATATGGTGTATAACAAACTGGATCGAGCCACACGCAAATCGCAAAGAAGATTTGAGAAATACCTGGGAAGAAAAATTTTCAAAATAGGTGTAAAAAAAACCTTGCCCGCACTAAAAGAACCTTCGTACGCCAACGGCAACAATTTTATGCGGGCGGGAATCCCGATTGTATTAATGCCCGATGAAGAATATCGAAACAAATTCCCTGTAGATCCGCAAAAACCGTTCGGGCATCATCTTTTTGCTTCGTATGCCAGCCTGGTGATGAAGTACTATCCACAGGAAAGATAGAATGATGAGTTGGGTCAGACCGAAACGGTCAGACCTGGTAAGGCAAAGATGCTGGTCTGACCGTACGGGTCTGACCAGCCGGGTCCATTCTTATAAAAGTCTAATTCACCCGGTTGCATCCCTTATTATTCGCCACAAACTGGCATCCTGCCGTTGCCGTAAAACCCGGGCTCAATATCACTTCATTATCGGCCCGGTATTGAATATTATTGGTGCTATTGCCGCTGATGGTGGCAGTACTGGTTATACGATTGCTTACTAAAAAACCTTTGGTACCCGACTGAGTTCCACTAAAGCTCTCCGTTAGTAAGCAGCCAACAGCAAAATAGTGGCTATAGGTTTTACCGTAATAAGAGAAACGAAAAGCCCAGGTACCTGCGGGAGCATCCAATGGCAATGCCTTCGATCTTATATAATAACTGAATCGATAAGGCTCAGGGCCATAACTGCTGCACAAATAGCCCGACTCCGATCCATTCGACTGCGGCGTCCAGGTTGTTTCTGCCGAACCATCCGGCTTCACCAAATAAAAGTTAACCTGCGAGCCGTCGGTCCAATCCCTGAAAAATGTTCGGAAATAAACCGTTGTTCCCGGAGCAAAACTATTGTCGAGCGTATTCAGGTTTATGGAAGAATCACAACTGCCTGTATACATATCCATCGTTCCGCTGTTATGCGATTCAATACCCATAATATCCGGCTCCTCGTAAGGGGGTTGATTGATCCACAACGAAACATTGGTATCGGGATTGTAAGGACCTGCAAAGGGTTCTATAAGTTTCCCTTCCGGACGATCCGGATCTCCCCAATCCACATGCACTTCAAAATGCAGGTGCGGACCCGTAGATCTTCCCGAACTGGCAATAACTCCGAGATATTCGCCTGTCGATACATAATCGCCGGAATCTTTTTGCGTAAGTGAACCGTTCTTTAAATGTTTATAATATGAAACAGTTTGGCCATCGGCATGCAATACCGCCACAAAATTTCCCGAGGCGCTGGCTCCTACCCAGGGGGGATTGGTCCAACTACAGTTGCCATCGAATCCACCATCTCTTTTGCCAACAATGATTCCCGGCGCTGCGGCAATAGCATATACATCGTTGTCTTTTTGCCTTTGCCAACCATAAGGCCCGATACCAATATCCATTCCATTATGTCCATTATAAGTATGTTTTCCCCCGTTGTAATCGATCATGCCGCATTCGCTGGTATCGAGGTCAATAAAATTTTTAGAAGTGAGATAGGCGTACTCTTCGCTTTTACGCGAAGTAAGCGGCCAGGCAAAACGAATAAAGGTAGGCGCGGAAGGTTGCAGCGTTTTCATTAACGAAACTGCTTCTATATCCTCTTTTTTAAACTGCAACCTGCCCAGCTTTTGGAGGGAATAAATGGTTTGCTGAACCCTGACATAATCTTCTCTCGAGTTTTTGTTATTAATACCACAAACCACATCGGGCATCTTGCTTACCTGCGCAAAAACAAAAGAATGTAACAGCACAAGCAAGCCTATAACAGGTATTCGCATAACGGCATATTTAAGGTTCTAATTTATTGCAATCGCTTCCCCATCTACCACTAATACAAGCTTTGAATTGCTATTCAAAGAAGGAACGGGAAGCTGCTGCTTTCCTTCTTTCAATCGGGTAGCTGGCTGCAACAGGCGATTGATATTACCATCAGCATCGGTTTCGTACAAACTAACCAGCGCAGGAAATTTTAGTTCAAATTGTACGGTTGTTGAATCGAGCTGAGTTTGCATGGTGTTCTTGCTACCGGTTGTCGACACAAGCAGCGGTAATCCGCCCGTTCCGCAGGGAGCAATCCAACTCTTGAATTCGGCGCCGGTATTGGCATTGGCAATAAAGCCGGGGCTTAATATAGTTTCTGTTTCTGCTTTCAGGTAAATTTCTGTGCCGGCTCCATTAATAAGCTGCGAGCTCGCAGTTATATTTCTGGCCTCATACACGATTCTACCGCTTTGATTGCTGGTGATATTAATCGTAAGCGGGCAATTGCCTCTTACCGAACTCATCCATATACCTCTTCCAAAGGTTGAAGCATATACTACTCCGTTTCGTATTTCAAGATCGGTAACGGGTACTTTTGGTAACCCATTGAAAAAAGGCATCCAGCTTCCTGTTTCGGTTCTGTAAAAAACACCGATATCTGTTCCGATATACAAATCTCCATTGTCGTTTACCACCGCTGCATTTACCGGTACATTCGGAAGACCAACCGAAAGATTGGTCCAACTCGCTCCCGCATTGGCCGAATAAAATACTTTCACGATCGCCTGGTAACCGCCCATGGTTACCCAAACCCTGTTTGAGTTAGCAGGATGAACCGCAATGCTTGTTATTTTTGAAAAGCTTGAAGGGAACCCGGAGTTGTTTTGCAGGTTTGTCCAGGTAACCGCATTGTCGTCCGACCTCGACAATGTCTTATCCGCCTGGTCTCCTTCATCGTTCCAATCCGGGCCACCGGCGCAGTACAAACGATTTCCGTTACTCGGACTTGTAACAAGTGCCCACCTGCCATTGGCTTCGGAAGAACTGGTCGATACGCTGGGGCCGAATGTTCGCCACTTATATATTTTCAGCCCTCCCATGTATTTGGTACTGTCGAACCAGGAAGTGGCGACCGATTTAAACCATACATTCGTTTCATCGCCCAGGAACCAATAAGTGGAAGGAAAGTTTTTCTGAAAAAAGAAAGTTCCCTTGTTGATGGTGGTTACAATAAAATTTCCTTCGCCGTGCGGCACGGCTATATCAAAACCATCTCCCGTTAAATAGTTTCTAAAGAAAGTAGTATTGTCGTTTTTGTACATCATACCATTATCCTGCGCGCCCCCAATAACTAGGTTCTGATCATTATCATCTATATTGAAATGATAAAACTGTGTGGCCGACATTCCCAGGAATTTCTGGTTGATGTCAGCGCCATGATCGTCGGTAGTAAACACACCTCCGTCGGTTCCCATATAGAGAATTCCGTCAAGAGGATTATAAATCAGTTCGTGCACATCCGCATGCGCATAATTTTGAAATGCATCGTCATTATCGTTACTGCTTCGGATAAAACTTGTTCCTCCATCTTCACTAAAGCGCATGAACAGGTTACCGGTTACCACTTTATTAAAATCGTTGGACGATGCGGCTACATTGAGCATATACTCCACCGCGCCGCCGGAAAGATTGGCAGTAGAACGTAAAAAGAAATTACCGCCCGAATTGGTACTGCGAAACAAACGCAAATTCACCGATGAAGAGCCGTTTTGCCCGGCCAGTACATACAAAACATTTTCATTATTGGGCGTAATAGCGAGCGCTAACCTCCCACAGCCGCTGATGTCTTCTGGAATTCGATTGGTAACATCAGCAAAACTTTGTCCGGCACTTGCAGATATGAAGAATCGGTTGCGGGTACAGGCATATAACATCGCTGTTGAATTGGGTCTCCATTCAATATCGTAATAACGCGCCGAATCGGATGATACCAGGTTCCAGCTATTGCCGCCATCGGCAGTTCGGTATATCCCTTTACTCGTTGCTGCGAGCAATACGTTTGCATCCACTGGTGATTGAATGAGTTTATACCCCACATAAAAACCGGGTATATCCAGGTTGGTTCTGTTCCAGCTCACGCCGTCGTCGGTTGATTTTAGTACGCCGATCGAAGGCCGGATATAATCAAAGCCTTCTACAAATCCATATACGCCGAGATTGCTGTCGCCATCACCGGTTAATACATAAAGAGTCGACGGATTGGCATGACTTACTACAATGCCGGAAATGCCCAGCGAAGGAATATAGCTATTTACATTGCTCCAACTAATGCCGCCGTTTGTAGTTTTCCATAGTCCGCCCGCGGGAGTGCCTGCATAATACACGCTGGTATTGGTGGGATGAAAAGCGATACGATCCACTCTTCCAATTCCCCTGTTGCCATAATCCTCGACCACGTGCTGCGGACCAACAATACTCCAATTGCCGAGATGCGGGCTTTCGGTTTGTGCCATTTCGGATGGTTGGTATTCCTGCATCGCCCGCATATTTTTTTCATTCACATTTACGATATCGCCGTTTTCATCCAGGTGTCCTTCGAGATAATAAAGCTGTCGTGCAAGCTTTTTGTATTGCCTTTCTATGGAATTAATGGTTGCCGAATCCCTCGCACGTAGCTTCAGGCTATCGAGGTACTTTGTCATTAACCGGGAATAGGCCCGGAAATTTTTACTTCCCTTCAACTGCTGCGCGATATGTTCCGGTACTCTCACCTGTGCGTTTACAGCAAGAGTGAAAACAAAAATGATGAGCACGAAAAGAATTATCCTAATCATGAATGAATTTTTAGCGATGGTTCTTCTCCTCTACCTGTTTTTTCAGGGTTTCTATTTCTTTATTCAACTGCAGGATATACAAAGTCAGTTCTTCAATTTTTTCCATCATTTTCTTTTGCATATCGCCCAACTCCATCCCATTGTTTTCTATTTCGGATGCTGCCGGTATATTGGGGAGATGTTTATTGGATAGGATAAACCGTTCGAGCTCTGGAAGCGATTTTAGTTTGTATTCATCTGAGAACACATAATCGGGCCAGTTGCCTTGCAGTTTAACTTTTACTTCTTCGCAAATCATTTTACCGCCAAGTCGCAACAAATAACCGGGCGCCGATACCTGTGTTCCGATGCTCACTACTCCATTTGGATCTACAAAAACACGATCGCCGCCACCAGTTCTCACAACAAACTGCCCGGTGGCATTGCTGGAGTTGATGCCGATGCGAAGATTATTACCGCTTGTTTGAATAAAACCAACATCATCGTAGTTCGCCAATCCAACATAGCGTCTGAATTGAATCATGGGATTCTCTGCTTCCAGTCGCAATAACTCAGTAGCATCCGATTTACGAATATGCACTCTCACCTGGGGATCCGTATAACCCAGGCCAAGGTTTCCATTAGAGTTTATAAGAAGATCATTCCCTTTGCCTGCATTGGATACAGACAAACGGAGGTAGTTCGGGAAATTGGGATTGGCCACATAATTGATGGAAGCCATCGTATCGCCCGTTCTCTTCCATTGCAAACCGCCTTCCTTATAGTCAATAGCGGGGGCATCGAATATGATATGCGGGCTTTGATTGGCGCGATTGTCCTGGACATAAATCTTGCCGCTTAAAATATGTAAACGTTCAGCAGGAGCAGAAGTGCCGATACCAATGCTGTCGGTTGAATTGAATATCCAGTTGCGCGACGAAGAAGAGTTCCATATCGTGCTGTTCAATACTTTTCTCCAGCTGCTACCGTCGTGATGATAGAATTCACGGAAATCAGAATCGTATACTACCAGCCCTGCTACGCCACCAATAGCTGTTCTTTGTGCGGTAGTCATGCGCGGAATCAGCAATCCCTTGCTGGTGCTGTTGAGGTCGAGAATTGCGCTGTTATTGGGGGTGGTGGTGCCAATGCCCACCGATTGTGAAAAAGAATGCAGAACCAGCAAACACGAAAGCATCCATAAAAAGCAATACCTCATAATTATAGTTTTGAAGTTATCAATGCACTGAAATCAGCAAAGGGCATCCAGCTCAATAAGCAATTGCAGCAATTTTCCCTTCTTAACATCTTCGCCAAAAAACCGGATTGCCTGTGGTGCTACATAATTCTTTGCCAGGAGGATATTGTGATTGCCCGATTGAGGCAACAAATTGGGCAGGTAAATGAACTGCAGCCATTCGAGGAATTCCTGCTGTGTGGCTACATTTCTTTGGCGGAAATCGATGACCCATGGCGGCGGTTCTTTTTTCCAAAGCCCGTTTAGTTTTAGTTCTTCAATTATCTCTTTCACTTTTCCATACATGGTGTCGCTACGGGTCATAATTCGAATATTGATATAAAAATATTTGCGCGTCGTTTACGCAGAAATACTCAATGTGTCAGAGGCATTATCTATTTACTGAAAGGAGCCATCAAAACAGCCGGGCTTCGTTAACGGTTATGCCAGTTTACTGAACGGCCACGGCAAGCGGAAAAGGATCATTATTTTTGAATATGACGAAAAGAGTTATAATGTGGATTAGCCCATCCCTATCTTGCTGCACTACTGTTTATAGCGGGTGGCAGGCGATGCAGCTTTTTCGTCGATCGATAGGTAAAAACCGACTCATAAATATTCTTCTTTCAAAAATTCATGCACACATCCGGTCAGGGCCGATGAATTATAGAAAACTTCTTTCTTTTACTGTCTCATCATGCAAGCAGCAGGTTCTACTCGCAGTGCTTTTTGCCCTGCTATCAACAATCGCAAGAGCTCAGTCTCCCCGTTACCTGCACGAAGTATTTGGAACCCGCAATGGTTTGTTATCGCCCAAAATTTATTCGTTGGCGCAAACTACTGATCGGAGATTATGGATTGGTTCGGAACTAGGGCTTAGCATTTTTAATGGCTATACATTTTCCAACTACCAATTCAGTTCAGGCAATGAAGTAATCGGCAGAATATTGGCGATTGCGCAAGACAGTACCGAAGGAGTTTGGGTGGGTGGGGATAAAGGACTTTTTTATTTCAGGAATGATAGTTTACGCAAGGTCGATTTTGGAAAAGGTCCTTCGCTGGCCATAGAATCATTGCTCACCGATTCGAAGGGAAATCTTTGGGTGGGCGATCTTCATTTTGTGTATTGCCTCAGCCCGCAGCAAGCAAAACAAGTTCTTCAAACACCCGATAAAAAAATCCTGGTTGCGCCTTTTGCTGGGCTGAAGGAAAGAGCGTTCGGGCTTGCCCTCGATCGACTCGGAAATGTTTATATGGCTTCGCACGGCGGCGTTTACCTGTTTCACCCGGAAAAAAATTCCTATTCGCTGCTTTGGAAAAATCCAGATGTAAACAATTATGTCCGATCAGTGAGCGCGCTGAGTATCGATAGTATTTTCTGGAACAGAAGCGATGGCCATCCTTCTTACCTGATACAGGGAAAAGAACATGAATTTTATTCGAGGGAGTTTTTAGGCAGATATGTATTCCATCACAACAATAAGATATATGCTGTTACCACCAGGGATATTTCGCTAATGGAGAACGAAATCAAACCGCTGGTGAATTTTTCTAGCCTCACCAATCATGCGCACGCCGTGCTGATAGATGCTGAAGAAAATATATGGATCGGAAGCTGGGAAGGTCTGCACAAGTTTCGGAAAACGCCGTTTTCGGTGTATAATTTACCGATAGAAGATCACAGCGAAACCTTTTCACTCATCGAAAAAAGAGACGGTGAAATCTTATTCGGCGGTAACCGCGGACTGTTATTCAGGAAACAGGGAGATCTTATTAAAAAAGTCGTGGAGGCACCACGATTGTTTAAAAATGCCGAAGTATTGTGCATGTACGAGGCTCCGGATGGAAGTTTGTGGTGTGGCAGCGGCTACGAAGGTATTACCCGCCTGAAGGATAATAAAACAAGCAACTGGAATAAAACCGGCTTTCTTAAAGACAATAACTGTGAGGCGCTTTTTCCATTGGAAGACGGGAAGCTGTTTGCCTGTACCGAGTTGGGTATAACCCTCGTCGATCCCTCGGCGAGTGAACCCATGATTGCCCACTATAATTTCGAAAAAAAATACAGCCGTCACCCGGAACTGTTTGGAGCATTTTACTCCCCTGGCAATGGATATTGGTTTTACGGAAGCCAGGGTATTTACAAATTAGCAGGTGATCAACTGAGGGATGATTCAATCGCCGGCATGCCGATAAAAAATATTTATACCAACAAAATAGTTGCAGACAAAAGAGGGAATATATGGGTAGCTACGCAGGGCAAGGGCCTGCTTCTTTGCACAATAGAAAACGGTGGCTTGAAACTGAGAAAGCAATTCGACCACAAAGCAGGACTTCCTTCCGACTATGCCCTGTCGGTGTTGGTGGATAAAAACGACCATATCTGGTGCGCCGACTACATGAGTTTGTCGCGCATTGTTATTTCAGAAAATGGAGCCGGGCAAGTCACCAGTTTCAACGAAAAAGATGGTTTGCTTTCCACTTATTACCAAACGCTGAAACTCGAGCAGCAAAGAAATGGAACGATTTGGGGGCTTAGTACGATGGGCATGTTTTCTTTTCACCCCGATAGCATTCAGCAGAACCGGCTTGCACCTGTTATACTCCTGGAACAACAAACAGTGCCCGATAAATTTTCAAAACATATTGCCATCTATTCTTACAAAAACAATACAATTACATTTGACTTCACGGCTGTCTCTTTGAGCGATCCATCCAAAATAAGATACCGGTACCGGCTTACGGGTATCGATAGCAATTGGAGAACGATCACCGAAAGAACGATTACTTTAAACAATCTTGCGCCGGGTTCTTATACCATGGAGATGATGGCGAGTAATAACAGCAATGTATGGACTCCTGCACCTATTCAATATTCATTTATTATTGAACCGCCATTCTGGAAATCGAATTGGTTCAGGGCATTCAGTGTCGCGCTGATTTCGGGTTTGGTATATTTTCTTTTCCGGCGCAGGATAAACAATATCCGGGAAAGGGCCGCTATCAAACAACAAATGGCAGAACTGGAGGGCAAGGCATTGAGGGCACAAATGAACCCGCATTTTATTTTCAACAGCCTGAACGCAATACAGAAATTGATTGTGATACAGGACATGGATGCATCTTACAATTATCTTTCTAAATTCTCGAAACTTTTACGATTGGTGCTCGACAACTCCGATAAGAATTTTATTTCGCTCAGCCAGGAACTGGAAATGAACAAACTCTATCTCGAGTTGGAATCGCTGCGGTTCAAGAATTCTTTTCAATACTATATCAAGCTCAATCAGCAAACAGATCCCGATATACTGCTTATTCCTTCGCTTTTGCTACAGCCTTTTATTGAAAATGCCATCTGGCACGGGTTAATGCACAAAGACGGCGACAAAAAACTGGAAATAAATTTTACAGAAGATACGCAGTACTTAATCTGTACGATCGAAGACAATGGTATTGGCCGGGAAAAATCGGCAGCCATTAAATCGCAGAAGCTGGGCGCCCACTATTTTGAATCGAAAGGAACTCAATTGAGCCAGCAGCGCATTAAATTATTGACAGATGCAGGAAACGAAACCGCTATTTCTTATATTGATTTGAAAAACCCAGATGGAAGCGCTGCCGGAACCCGCGTAAACATTAAAATACCCTTGCAAAAAATAAAATGATATGGTCAAGATTTTACTGGTCGACGATGAACCCGACGCCTGCGAAATCCTTCAGATATTAATCAGTAAGCACATCAAAACACCCACCGAAATCAAAACCTGCTGCCAGCCCGAGCAGGCACTGAAAATTATTGCTGAGTTCAGGCCCAGTTTGCTGATGCTTGATATAGAGATGCCGAATATGAATGGTTTTGATTTTCTCAACCGGGTAGGCAATTGGGATTTCGATGTCATCTTTACCACGGCCTACGATAAATACGCGATCAAAGCCATTCGTTTCAGTGCACTCGATTATTTGCTAAAACCGATTGATATCGTAGACCTGCAAAACGCCATTAACCGGCATATCGTGAAAAAAGAGCTGCAACCTCAAATGCAGCAACAACTGGTTAGTAATTTAATCAGCAACCTGAAACAGAAAGATCAGTCGGATTTCAAACTTGCCATCAGTACCAGCGAAGGAGTATATTTTTCAGATCCCCGGAATATTATCCGTCTCGAAGGCGAAGGCAATTATACCCGTTTCTTTTTTTCGGATCGAAAACCCCTGTTGGTGGCAAAGGTTATTAAAGACTATGAAGAAATATTGCAGGAGTATTCCTTTATACGCATTCACAAATCGCATCTCGTAAACAAGTTTCATATTTCACAAATGGATAAGGACGATACGCTCATTTTAAGCGATGGAAGCCAGATTGCCATTTCGCGCAGAAGAAAGGAAGAGGTAATGCAACTGCTGAACGCTAGAGAAAAAAGATAGCGAACGGTTTATTCGCAAAATGAAATTGGTTTGTAGCATCTGTTAGTTTAATAAGGGGCATAAGATTTCGGCAGAGTAAATTCATTCTACACAAGCCAGCCACCGCGCATTGGCCTATTATCTCATTACCGAATTTTCCCATTTTTTCTACGTTTTTTTCCCATTGTGCAGCTATTGAACATTTGGATATTTACATACTGAATAATAATTGCGACTTGTGGAACTTCGAAGGCATAAGAAGCAGTGAGTAGAAAATTGCTATCCCAATTTATTGCCAGGAACTGAGAGAGCAGCATTGCTGGAGACGGGGTATTGTGCCTGTAATAAAAAAATGGAAGGTTGGGAGGCGGGGGCGGGGTGCGAGGGCGGGGCCCTAAGGGCCATTAAAATGTCCATTTCTTCCAAGCTATAAAAAGCATTCCCCAAAAAATCGCTTCCATTGTCAGCAATCCCGCTTAAACATCCGTCCTCTACATTTGCGAATTAACCGCACTCCCCGATTTTGATTTCTTCGAACCTTTCAGGCATTGATTTTGTTACAAACTTCACATCCCCTCTCCCATATTCCGTCGCATTCGTACAATCACTAAAACCTCCTGTATGTTTTACTATCTGCTTTCACGCAAGTGTAAGTGGGCACCGGTATTCCTGTGTCTTCTTCTTACAAATTTTACTTATAACAATGTTTCCGGCCAGCCGGTGCTAAATTATACCCCGTTTATAACCGGGCTTAGCTCACCCTTAGATATCGTGAATGCCTCCGATGGCAGCAATCGTTTATTCGTAGTACAACGCAACGGCGTAATACGAATTCACAACGGGAGTAGCTTATTGGCAACACCCTTTATCAATATTCAGGACAGCATACAATTTGGTGGTGAACAGGGACTACTCAGCCTCGCCTTCCATCCCGATTACGAAACCAATCGCTACTTTTTTGTTTGGTACACCGATAAAGAAGGCGACTTAACATTGGCTCGGTATCGAACTACCCTTGCAGACCCTAATATAGCCGATCAGCAATCGGAAGTAGTATTGCTTGAAATTCCCAAACCGGGCACACCCTATTTTACCAATCATAACGGAGGAAAAATATTATTTGGCAGCGATAACTACCTATATGTGTCTACAGGTGATGGCGGTAGCGGAGGCGATCCTTTCGATCTCGCACAAAACGGAAACTCACTGCTCGGAAAAATGCTTCGTATCGACGTAAACAATTTTTCAACGCCACCTTATTATTCTATCCCACCCGATAATCCATTTGTCAGCAATCCATCGGTACGCGACGAAATCTGGGCATTGGGGCTTCGCAATCCCTGGCGCTGGAGTTTCGACCGGCTTACCGGTGATATGTGGATTGCAGATGTAGGCCAGGGCGACTGGGAAGAAGTCAATATCCGCACGGCAGGTAATACAGCAGGTGTAAATTATGGCTGGCGGTGTTACGAAGGCAACAGTACATACAACACTACGGGTTGTGGCCCTTCTTCCAATTATGTGTTTCCGATTTTCGCATATCCCAGGGATTTTGCAACCGGTGGTCGTTCCGTCACCGGGGGACATGTTTACCGCGGTACAGAATTTCCATTACTATCCGGCTGGTATGTTTGCGCCGATTATGTTTCGGGCAACACCTGGAAGATTGCTCCCAATGGAACAGGTGGCTGGCGAATCAGCCAGCAAAACGGGCTGCCCGGAAATATTGCCGGCTTTGGCGAAGCTGAAAATGGAGCATTGTATGCTATCTCTCTCAGTAGCGGCACCGTTTACAGGGTGGAAGCAAACAGCGCGCTGCCCCTGAAGCTGACCGAATTCAATGCAGTAAAAAAGAATAACCAGGTACTGATAGAATGGAAAACTTCTTACGAAAGCAATTTGCTGCATTTCGAAATTGAATGGAGTAAAGACGGAATTATGTTTTCAAGAATCAGCATCCAGCCAGCCTCAAACAATACTAACGGTAGTAGATATTCGTTTTTACACCTCAATCCTGCTAACCAAAAGAATTTTTATCGTATCAGGACAGTAGAACAAAATAAGGACGCCGAATTATCGGGTATAGTTGTTATCAACTATAGCAACGAAGACAAAATATCTGTCAATCCCACCCTGGTAACGCAGCGAACCATAAATATCAATGCAAACAAACCAGTACAGGGTATTCGGTTGTTCAGTACGGCAGGTAAAGAAGTGTATAGGCAAGACTTCCAAAATCGTCAGGGAAGCTTTTGGATACAATTTCCCCATTTACCACGAGGGGCTTATTTCATCCACATCTTAAGCAAAGGAGAGAACTCGATTCAAAAGATTGTAATTCAATAACAACTACCATAATTGTGCGTTGGCCGGGAGAATAGAAGTTTGAAGAAAAAAGCAGGCCTCCCGGCCGCTCCCATAAAATTCATGAAAATAAAATGGCGAAACAGTTTACAGAATAATGCTATGTAAGGAATATGCATTAATTTAGTTGACCCTTTAAATAAAGCCTGTTTTTTTACATCCAAACTAATGCGTATGAGAAGTGTTTACAAAGCTGTTTTATTGGGTATCGCCCTGTCGGCTAAGTTTGCTACGGCGCAAGAATTGCCCGCATCACACAATCCCAAACTAGTGGTTTACCTCAGTCCGGCCAATAACAAAAAAATTTCCCCGGTGGCCAATCCCACCATCAATCCACAGTTTAACTGGCGCTTAAATCCAGAAAAGAATAAAGAGATCAACCCCATTGAAAATACATCCATCAATCCGCAGTTTCGTCCCGAACTGAATCCCAACGTAAACGACATGCTCAACCCGCTGTTAAAAATCAATCTCCACCCGGTTAGCAGTGCAGGCAAAATTTACTACCTCTTTAATAAAAGCGACGAATTGAGTGGTTATCTTACCCAACCCTCGCGGGATGTTTTGTTATGTTTCGATGTGAGTGGCGAGTGGACATGCTACTACGTTCGTACACCCGAAGGCACCTATAATCTCTTCGATAAATCAGGAAGCTGGACCGGCGATTATATTTGCTACGACAACAATGCCGGTTACAATCAATTCAATAAAGAAGGAAAGTGGACGGGAGTGCATATTAAGTGAAAAGTAAAAAGCAAAAAAAAGTACAATCGAAGAAGCGTCTCATTGTAGAGATCGTTTTATTCTTTTCGTGTGAGCCGTAAAGCTGATAGCTTATAATTTCTACATTTCCTTTACTGCCTGTACAATCGCATCCACCTCTATCAACTCCATACATTTAAAATGACCCTTCGGGCATTTTTGATAACCAATTTTGGAGCAGGGCCGGCAACGGAGTCCGCTCACTTCAAATCGCATATCCTTCACTTGGCGGTTCGAGTAATAAGCAGTCATACCAAAAGCCGGCACGGTATTGCCCCAAATAGAAATGACAGGTTTATTAAATGCAGCCGCTATATGCATTAAACCGGTATCGTGTGTTATCAGCAGTTTCGATCTACGCACCAGGTCGGCAGATTCGTTTATCGAAAACTTGCCACAGGCATTGTAAATCTTTACCGGGTCCAACGCAGCAATAGCCTCTCCATCGGCAGCATCTTCTTTCCCTCCCAATAATATTATTGGATGATTGATCTGGCTGCATAAAGCTTTTAATTTATGCAGGGGCATTTTTTTGGTACCAAGCGCCGCACCGATCACCACGCCATAATAACCGGCATGATGCGAAGCAGGAATATCGCTTTCTTTTACTTTCGCTTGCTCGGGTATGAAATAATCGAGGCCCTGCCCATCGTTAACCACACCAAACTGTTTTATCGTATCCATATAGCGATCCACTATATGCACAGAAGGCAGCTTGTTTATTTTCAATGCTGTCAGCATCCACTTTTCTATATTCAGTTTCTGAAAAGAAAATGACTGCTTACCAATTGCCCTTTTTACTTTTAGCGTCCTGATATTGTGATGCAGGTCGATCACATAATCAAAATCTTCTTTTTTCAATTCCTCAATTACTGTATCGAGGTCGTTTTCGAGATAGTGTACCTTATCAATATGGGGATTGTATTCTACTATCGAACGAAATGATTTTTTAGTGAGATAGTGAACTTCTGCAGTAAGTACCTGCTTTTTCAGGCAACGCACTACGGGTGTAGTGAGCACGATATCTCCAATGGAAGAAAAGCGGATGACCAGGAATTTCATACTGCAAAAATAGAGGTAGAGAGTTTATAAGCCGGTAGCTGGTTTCGATAGATATCTATTGCCTGATGTTTCTCCGAAACACAGCGCGTCTATATTATTTCTCCACGTAGTTAAGATCCTTATGAAAGGTTTCCCTGGTAAAAATGGCTGCAACAACTGTGATCACCATAATAATGACGCCGGTATAGATCCCCCCGTTCACATATCCCACTCCTTCCATACCCCGCAGCCACTTAAAAAGCGGGATAATAAATATTGCCAGCATACCCCTTACCATATTGGGTATGGTAGTAGCAGCGGTTGCACGCAGGTTGGTTCCAAATTGCTCTGCGCCCATTGTTACAAAAATGGCCCAGAAGCCGGTGCCAAATCCAAGCCCCGCACATATCCAGTACATTTTGGCTGCCGAACCATTCCATTGAATGGTAAAGAAAAGAACAATAAATAAAGCAGTGATGGCATAAAAAACATAAAGCGCATTCTTTCGGCTTTTCATCCACTGGCTAACAAAACCAATAGCAATATCGCCTGCCGAGATCGCCGCATACGCATACATAATCGACTTGCCCGGATCTATCGTTTCGGTAATACCGAAATGCTTGCCAAATTCGCTGGAGAATGTTACCAATACCCCTATCACAAACCAGGTGGGTAAGCCTATTAGTATTCCGCATACATATCTTTTGAATCGGTCGGCATTACTAAAGAGCATAAAAAAATTTCCTCTTTGCACATCCATCTTTTTCACCTCATGAAACATACCCGATTCAAAAACCGATATGCGAAGTATCAACAGTAACAATCCCAGTCCGCCGCCAATAAAGTAGCAGGTCCGCCAATCGAAATATTCTTTCATAACAAAGGCAACAACAGCTCCCGTGAGGCCAATACCGGCTACTAACGAGGTGGCAATACCTCTTTTGTTCTTTGGAGTAAGCTCCGAAACAAGGGTGATGCCCGCTCCCAATTCGCCTGCCAATCCCAAACCGGCAATAAAGCGTATCCATTTGTATTGATCCACTGTTTCAACAAATCCATTGGCGATATTGGCCAGCGAATACAAAATGATGGAGCCAAACAGCACACTCAACCTGCCTTTTCGATCGCCCACCACGCCCGCAACGATTCCTCCTATCAGCAATCCCCACATCTGCCATTGCAGAATGGCTTCCCCATCGGTTAAGACTTGTTCTGCAGAAAGCCCCAGTGAATTAAGACTTGGAACGCGAATAATTCCGAACAAAAGCAAATCGTAGATATCAACAAAATAACCCAGCGCAGCAACAACAACAGCAATATTAAATACAGAAGCAGGTTTTGACTGGCTCATTCGGGTAATTAATTTTTGGGAAGAATTTCCTCTTTCTCCACATCCACTACTTTCTTTTTGGAGAAAAACAATTTCCAGATCACAGGTAAGGTGGTAATTACTATTATGATAATGGCAATCGCTTCGATATGATCTTTCAGGCTATAACCAAATCTTTTCTCCACCCAGTTTTGCAGGAAATAACCTCCCATCATCATCGACGATACCCAGGCAATACTTCCCACAATATTATAAAACATAAAATGCGCGCGGTTCATTTTGACAATGCCCGCTACAATGGGCGCAAAAGTGCGGATAATAGGAAGAAATTTTGCAGCGAATATGGTTCCCTTTCCATAATGATCGTAAAAATCTTTCGCACGCACCAGGTGTTTCTTTTTAAACAACCAGGTATCGCGCCTCTCAAAGAGTATCGGACCTGTTTTCCGGCCAAACCAATAACCCACCATATTGCCCACGATTGAAGCCACCATTACCATTAACATGATTGTTATCCACTGGTAAGCCACTACTTTATCGCCGGCATCGAGGTTAAACAACTCACGCGCCAGCGAATCCATATAAATCCCCGCCGCAAACAACAACGAATCGCCCGGGAAGAAAAATCCCACGAACAAACCCGTTTCGGCAAATACCACCAGCAACAGCACATAAAGTCCGCCATTGTTGATTATCCATTCTATAAATTGTTGCACAAAACCTTTATCGTCCATTTCCGGTTTATTATTTTTTGTTCTGAAATTATTATCAAATTACTGCCTGTTCTTCTGCCAGTTCGCCCTCCCATTTGCTCACAGCCGTGGTAGCAAGTGCATTCCCCAATACATTGGTTGCGCTCCGGAACATATCGCAGAAATGATCAATTGGCAATATCAACGCTACTCCTTCTGGAGGAATATTGAACATGGCACAGGTGGCCAATACCACTACCAGCGAAGCCCGTGGTACGCCTGCAATTCCCTTGCTGGTTAACATCAATACCAACAGCATGGTAAGCTGCGTGCCAAGATCGAGTTGAATATTGTAAGCCTGCGCAATGGCAATACTGGCAAAGGTCATATACATCATGCTTCCATCGAGGTTAAACGAATACCCCAATGGTAAAACAAAAGAAACGATTTTGTCTTTACAGCCGAATCGTTCCAGCTCTTCGGTAAGTTTTGGAAATACGGCCTCGCTGCTGGTGGTACTAAAGGCAATTACCAGCGGGTTGGCAATTCTTTTCAGCAGTTGGGGCGTTCTGTTCCTTATAATCAAATATCCCACTGCCAGCAATACCAGCCAGAGGCAGGCAATTCCAATAAGGAAAAATGCATAGTAGCGGAAATAGAAAGAAAATATCTTGAAGCCGTTCAAAGCAATGACGGCAGCAATTGCACCGAATACCCCGATGGGTGCAAACTTCATTACATAACCCACCATTTTTAAAATGATATGCGAAGCGATATCGAGCGCTTTCACCAATGGTTTCGCATAATCGCCCATAGCCGCGGTGGCAATGCCAAAGAAAATCGAGAACACCACTATTTGCAGTATTTCGTTGGTGGCCATGGCATCGATCAGGCTCTTGGGGAATACGTGTTCAATGAAATGCTGAAGGGTGAACGATTGTGTTTTACCGGATATATCCTTCACAGCTTCAGCGCTGGCCCCGCTGAGATCGATTCCCACACCGGGTTTCAAAAGATTCACTAAAACCATTCCCAATAACAAACTCACCAGCGATGCAGAAACAAACCAGAGCAGCGCCTTTCCTCCTACCCGGCCCACGGTTTTGAGATCGCCTAACTTGGCGATGCCCACCACGAGAGTGGCAAAAACCAGTGGCGCTATAATCATTTGTACCAAACGAAGGAAAATGGTAGTAAGCAGTTTGATATTGGTGGCAAAACCCGACTTGAATTCATTATCGGTATATACGTTCACGAAATAACCCACGATAGCGCCCAGCGCCATGGCAAGCAAGATGTAGAGAGTGAGCCTGTTCTTTTTCATGCTCTTTTTTTGGTAATAGAAAACGCAATATAAGCCTAAACGGCTTTATAACACCAGCTAATTTGATCTGCCCAAAACCGGTCAGAAGAGGCACCCCTGAACCCAATTTTAGTTTGCTGGTATTAAGAAATCCTTATCTTTCCGCCTTATTAATCTGCTTTCATACTTATCTAAAACAAAACCTCCGACTATTATGAGTTTATTTGCTAAGAAACCTTTATCAGGCTTATTGGTGGAAGCTTCTGCTCAGGGCCATGGCTTGAAGAAGACCCTTGGCTCTTTCAACCTGGTTACACTGGGTATAGGAGCAATTATTGGCGCTGGTCTGTTTTCGCTGACAGGATTGGTAGCTGCTGAAAACGCAGGTCCAGGGGTTGTATTTTCTTTTGTAATTGCCGCAATCGGTTGTGCATTTGCGGGTTTGTGTTATGCGGAATTTGCAGCCATGATACCGATAGCCGGAAGCGCCTATACCTACGCTTATACCACCATGGGCGAATTCATTGCATGGATCATCGGCTGGGCCCTGGTGCTTGAATATGCTCTTGGAGCTGCCACCGTTTCTATCAGCTTTTCGCAATACTTCGGAAAGTTTTTCCATAATATGGGTATCGATCTGCCGGCCGAATGGATGCATTCGCCTTTTGAATCGTACACGCTGGCCGATGGTACAGTAATGGCAGGTGGAAATATGAACGTTGTTGCAGTAATAATAGTTGTTCTTATCTCCTTGCTGCTGATCAAAGGCACGCAGGAAAGCGCTATTGTAAACAACCTGCTGGTAATTTTGAAAGTATCGGTAGTACTGATCTTTATTGCTATCGGTTGGTCATTTATCCAACCCGCTAACCACACTCCTTTCGTTCCCGAAAACACCGGCGAATTTGGTCACTTTGGCTGGAGCGGTATCCTGAGGGGGGCAGGGGTTGTATTCTTCGCCTTCATTGGATTTGATGCGGTAAGTACCGCGGCACAGGAAGCAAAAAATCCCCAGAAAGGAATGCCAATAGGTATCCTGGGTTCCCTTGCGGTTTGTACCATATTATATGTTTTGTTCTCTTACGTAATGACAGGCGTTGCCAACTATACCGAGTTTAAAGGCAGTGCCGCGCCCGTGGCCATTGCCATCGCCAAAACTCCTTACGTATGGTTGAATCAAACCGTGATTATCGCCATTCTTGCCGGTTATACCTCCGTAATGCTGGTGATGTTGCTTGGCCAGAGCCGCGTATTCTATTCAATGAGTAAGGATGGTCTTTTACCTAAAATGTTCTCCGATCTCCATCCGAAATTTGCTACTCCTTACAAATGCAATCTGCTGTTTGCGGTTTTCGTGAGCTTGTTCGCCGGATTTGTGCCGGTGAAAGTGGTAGGTGAACTGGTAAGCATGGGAACTCTTTTCGCTTTTGTACTGGTTTGCATAGGCGTAATTGTGATGAGAAAGACGGAACCCAATGCACCCCGCCCCTTCAAAACTCCGCTGGTGCCTGTAGTTCCTATTTTAGGCGTACTGGTATGTGCCGCTATGATGATTTCCCTGCCAGGCCTTACCTGGTTAAATATGTTTATTTGGATGGCCCTGGGCCTCGTCGTTTATTTTACCTATAGTGCAAAGCACAGTAAAATAAGAAACCCGGCCTAACAATAGTAAATTCCCAGGATGTGTCCCGGCTGCCTTTCAGGTGTCCGGGACATTTTTTTATTGTCAGTCGTTTCCACTAACTTCAGTAAAACAAATCCCTTGCTGAAAGAAATCTTTTCTGCACTCGTGCAGGAAACAGAAAGCTACCTTCTTTTGAAGGGACTGGCCACCAGGGCCAGTATGGGAGATCCCGACAGCAATGCATCGGGCAATAGGATTTACATCGCCATGCAGGATTATGGCATCGATCCCTTTCTCAAAAATCACAATCCGCTACTCGACGATGAACCGGCACGGACTCCCAATTATTCCCATCTTATTTCTTTTTACATAGTACCCGTAAGCGAAGATTATGGTACCCGCCTGCAGCTTATCGAGGCATTGGTAGAACTTTTCGAGGTGAAACCATTCTTTCAACTCGTGATCAATAAGGAAGAATACGAGCTCTCCATTTCCATGAAATCGGTTTCTACCAGCGAATACCAGCAATTCTGGATTTCCCGCGGCCAACCCTCTCAACCCGTTATCTTTTACCAGGCCAGGGTTTCTTCGTTATAAAGGCTGTTACAACTGGTTGACGTTTTTTTCCATTGAACAAAGCAGGGTTTCCACTAAGATTCATCAAGGATAAAAACCAAACTATCCTTAATTTTGCCCTCCCGAAAACCAGCCCAAAGGGCCGTAGGGATTCGGTTACAATAAACCAGGAACAACAAACAGTACAATAAAATGGGTCGCATATTTGAAGTAAGAAAGGCCACCATGTTTGCCCGCTGGGACCGTATGGCCAAGCAGTTTACCCGGATAGGAAAAGAGATTTCAATTGCCGTTAAAACCGGCGGATCCGATCCTCATACCAACCCTGCCCTGCGCCGCTGCATGCAAAACGCCAAAAGCGTTAACATGCCCAAGGATCGCGTAGAAGCCGCGATTAAAAGAGCATTGGGAAAGGATATGGAGAACTATGAAGAAATTTTGTACGAAGGATACGGGCCACACGGCGTGGCATTATTAGTGGAAACTGCCACCGATAACCATGTACGCACTGTAGCCAACGTAAAAAGTCATTTCAATAAAGGAGGAGGCGCACTGGGTAATAGCGGCAGCGTTTCGTTCCAATTCAAAAAGATGGGAGTATTCAAACTCAAACCCGAAGGTTTGAATACAGAAGAACTGGAATTGGAATTGATTGATCATGGGCTCGAAGAACTGGGTGAAGGAAGCGGTGAAAACGGCGAAACCGTTCTCATTCTTCGCTGTGCCTTTGTTGATTTTGGAAATTTACAGAAAGCGCTGGAAGAAAGAAATATCACTCCCATTAGCGCAGAACTGGAATGGATTCCTACCAACACCGTTCCCTTATCCGATACACAAGCCGAAGACGTAAGCAAACTCATTGAGCGACTTGAGCAGGACGACGATGTACAAAAAGTATTTCACAACATGGGCTAGTAAACATCTCTATACAATATCAAAAGCGGGCAATATTCCATTGGAAATTGCCCGTTTTGTTTTACACCAACACCGCCTTGCTGTTTTTAGTTCCTAGCGTGTATCCCTGGAAACTGAGCGTAGTTCTTCCAATTCGTAATGATCTGCTGCCAATACAAGATACTGCCTTTCGTTTTGCAATATTACCAGGTAGCTTACCGCGTTCCCATCGTTCACTTCCTTGGCAAGAAAGAATTTGAACGAAGGATAGTTCCTGCTGATTTTCTTCCATACATATTCGGGAATCCTTTCTTTATCGATATAGGTGATGGCGTAGTTCATTCTCCCGCTTTCCGAAAAAGAAGCATGGGTGTTGTTACCCTGCGTTTGAAACTGGAACCACAACGATTGCGGAAGGCGGAAACAAGTGGGTTTTAGATTGGGGGAAAAATGTTTTGCAAAAGATTTTTCCACCTTCGGAAAATCGGCCAATGATAACGGCAGGGTGTCGTTCTTTCTCAAAAAATCTCCGTTGGCACCAATCGGCCCCGCAAATACCAGGGAAGAAATAAGCAGAAGTACCAACAAAACTGCGAGCATAAAAGGTTTGTTTTTCATGTTGTATTTTTTATAGTAAGGTTTATTGTTTCGTAAAGCAGGTACAGGTGAAACCCCAGTAGTTTTCATCAGTAAAAAATAATCGTCATAACAAATAATAGCCAGCGTTTGAACCCGCCAAAGCCAAACGCTGCCGTGCAAACCCTCCTTACATGAACCGTGTGCCATTTATAATCGGGTGCCAACTAAAAAGAAGGCGCCGCGAGGTAAGTATTGGTAGGGGTTTGAACGGAGAGATTTAACCAGGCAAAAGATTTCTTTACCATTCTCTGCTATTATTGTGAACCATGCTCACCCCAAGATCAATTGGCCAATTGGCTAATGGGCCAACTGGCCAATTAATTCAATCAATGCTTCGCCACCCGAGACACCGAATCGACTTCTGCAATGCCCAGAAAAACCATTGTACAGTTCGGCACAAGGGAAATGCGCGTATCAGCCGCGAACCGATAAAAGATAGAAGGAGAAAGACGTTCTTTGGAGCTACCGCCATGGAAATAGTTATAAATATTAAGCGGCGATATCGCCTCTGCTTTTTTGGAGCAAGCGATGGCCAAAGTACACAACCCGCTTTCTTCTTTTCACTCCTCGTTTCCGGAACTGGCGGTGATTCCTTTAACGAGGGAAATATTATTCAATCTCTCAACTAATCAACTCTATATTATTTTTCCAGCGCAGGTTCGAATCCTGCGTTAGATAACAATACTTCTATCCAGGTCCAACAACCCTTCGTGTTTCTTTATTTCGAGTTTTTTTCTAATCGTATCGATATAACGGTAAATCTGCCTGTAGTCGATTTCCATCTTAGCCGCTATTTCTTCAATGCTGTATTCGTTTAGTATGTAAGCCAGTACTTCAAATTCTGTTCGCGCCAAACGATCCAGCTTATACGATTGCTTGTATACCACCCGGCGATATTCGAATTGTATTCTTTTAATTAAATAGCCGTATTCATTGTACCTCGTGGCAGCCCTTGTATACAGGAAGCAAATGACAAACAACAAAAGGGAAATTGTTTGAAGAAAAAAGGTGAAAATTCTTTTATCACCCGATGTTACAGCCAAACAACAAACCAGTATAATTCCGGAAAGAGTGAATAGTAGGTAGTGCAATTCCCGCTGTCGCCGCAAGAGCCATTGTTGAATACCGATCATAAAACAAGGTTGCTTAAGAGTTACCCGGTACAAAATATTACCGAATCGAGGGCGCTAAATTAAAAGCAAAAAAATATTATCGGGGTCGGATTGATGCAACGGCGGCCTTCATCGAACGAATGGCTAAACAAAAAAAGTAAATGGCAGCGCGTATTCCGGGATAGCCTGCCGATCGTTTTCCGAATCGTTATTGTGTTTACCTTAGTATTGCCATGATGACCATATTTGAGCCGATGACCAGCAAGGGCAGTATCTTTTTTGGGGTATTGCTGCTAATTGCCCAGGCAAACCAACCCTGCATTGCTCAAATCAATGAGGCCGATTATGTGCTTCACACGCATAAAGACGGATTGGCTCATGGCTATATCACAGGAATTGTACAAGACGAGAAGGGATATATCTGGATCAGTACCATGCAGGGGCTGAGCCGATACGATGGAACCGAATACTTCCCTGTTTCTATCCGGCAGTTTAAATGTACCGATGAATACGGGCATGTTTGGCGCATGAAGTATTTTGGAAATAACGAAATCGGCATTACTACCGGCAATGGAGCTTATTGCTTCAACAGCCAAACACTGAATTATAAAAGCTTTATTGTACCGCCCTTGTTCGGGAGCAATCAAACTTTCAACAAATGCCGCGATCTTGAAAAGATAAACGATAGCCTCTACGCATCTTCTACCGGAACCGGTTTTTATATTTTTCGCAAAGACGGCAGTATAAAAATCAGGAAGGATGCTTTTACCAGCAAACAACTCGGGAATGAATGGTTCCAGTTCGGGGGAACCATTCAGCGATTTGCTGATGGAACAGTTTTGCAGGAAAATCAACAAGACTATTACCTGTACAGTTCAAGCAGTAATTTAGTCAGGGAGCTAACAGATCCAAAGCAGCCGAGCCGAATAAAACAATTTCTTCTCCCCAACCCGGGAGCACGTACCCGTTTCTTCCCAAACAAATACACGGGCAAAGGCTTGTTCGTTTTTAACAGGGAAAAGAACACACTCGACCTGCTGTCTGATGTCAACCACCCGGAGCTTTTGCAATCCCTGCCCCTGCCTTTTTCCGTTCAGAATGAAGTAAACTGGCAATCCGATCTTTATTACCTGGGCGATACCACCTTCACGGTTAGTATAACCGGCCGCGGATTTTTTCTCTTCCGTTATAATACACATACCAATCGCGTGTCCGTTGATCCTACCCGTCATTTTTCTTCTTATGTGGTAAACGCGGTGTTTTGCGACCGCAGCAACAATCTTTGGATCGGAACCGACCGCGGGCTTCTTCGACCAATTAAAAAGGCCATCAAAAACCAGGTATTCAATTTGCAGGCTGCTTCCGGTCTCGCACAACCGTTTTTCATAAGAGCTATTTATGCAGATAGCGCGTATATTTTTACCGGCGGCCGAACGCAATCGGGTCTTCTATTGCTGGATCCTTTTACTAAAGAACTAAAGAGAAAGTTGTCCTTCTCTTCCATCCACAACGAATGTAATAGCATTAGCACTATAATACCCGCCCCAACGGGCAACGATACATTATGGATTGGCACGGACCATGGATTGTTATGGTTTAATAAGAAAACTCTGGCTTTTGGCAAGCTCAACTACTATCAATTACCTGATTGGGTGGCCAACTTCAGCATCAGTTATTGCATGACCGATAGCCGCGGCAATCTCTGGTTTCGTACGAATGCTACAAACAGGGTTTTCTTTTTCAATACGGCAGATAGAGTTTTCAAAATAATAAATGCAAAAACCGCCGGCCCCCTGCTTCGCATCGCGGTTTGTTTTGGAATGGGCGAAGATGAGGATGGCAATATATGGCTGGGCGGCGATGGACTCTGCCGATGGAACCGAAAAACAGAATTGGTAGATAGCCTGCTCTATTATATGCCGGGATTGAATACCGAGTATATCAGCTATAATATTTTCGATACCGATAGCCAGCACAATCTGTGGATGGCGGTAGCCCCGGGTATCCTGCGCTGGAACCCCAAAACAGGCGAAAAAAAATTATTTACTGCCAACGACGGTTTACCACATAATACCGTTTTTGCCTATCCTGCACCTGATAAAAATCACCTGTTTGTTCATACATTCAAAGGAATGGGATGGCTCGACAAAAGAACCGGTAAGTCGATTGTATTTTCAGAACGCGACGGGCTTCCCGAAATCAGCAATCCCCGGTTGGTTGCGCATTGTTACAGTAACTCTACGAGAGAACATTTGTTTTCGTACGACAATTCGCTGGTAGCATTGCCGCTCAATTTCGAGAAAGCCTCTCCGCCCCCGCAATCGCTCAACATCAGCATGCTGCATATTTACCACGACACCGTATTGTTTCACCCGCACGAAAACACCGAACTAAAATATTATCAAAACGACCTGGGCATTTGTTTCAATGCCGTAAACTTTCTCGATCCCGAGAATCACGCATTTGCTTATCGGTTAGTAGGTCCTAACGAATCTTCGGATCATGGCGGTCACTGGATCAATACCGGGCGTCAAAGCACCATTTATCTCAACGATCTTTCACCGGGCAACTATCGATTTCAAATCAAGCTAACGGCTCTCAATAAAAGATGGCCGCATATGGTACGAGAGATGGGTTTCACCATTCGTCCCCCTTATTGGAAACAAACCTGGTTCCTGATACTCGCAGGCTCACTGTTTGCCAGCCTGTTGATTATCGCCTACCGTGCCCGCATCCGCAACATCCGTCAAAAGGCAAACCTCGATAAATTGCTGGCACAAACCGAAATGAAAGCGCTGCACGCGCAAATGAATCCTCATTTTGTTTTCAACTGCCTGAACAGCATCAACGAAATGATATTGCTGAACGAAAATGCACAGGCCTCGCATTACCTCAGCAAATTTGCCTACCTCATTCGCACTACACTCGATCATTCCACCAAAGAATGGGTGAGCCTGAAACAAACGATCGATTATCTGCAACGGTATATTGAATTGGAAAAAATTCGTCGCAACGATTTCAAGTTTGTGGTAGAAACAGATAAATCGCTCAACGAAAACGAAACATTTTTACCACCCATGCTCATTCAGCCTTTATTGGAAAACGCGATCTGGCATAGTAAAACCCGCGAACAACAACTCGAAATACATACCCGCTTTATTCGTCAAAACGGTCAATTGCTCTGCGAAGTAAGCGATAACGGGATTGGTATCGATGAAGCACTGCGGAATAAAGAACAGAATAAACTTCATAAATCCATCGGTATTTCCAATATCAGGCAACGCATTCGCCTGCTCAACGAAAAATACAATTTAGAGAGTGAACTGGTGCTGGAAGACCGTAAGGGAAGCATGCATACCGGCACCCTTGCCATTCTTAGACTGCCACTTAAAACAACAGACTTATGAATCAACAGCATATCCGAACCGTGATAATCGACGATGAGCCCCGCGGCATCAATGCGCTGCAAAAACTACTCGAAGTTCATTGCCCGGAGATCAATATAATTGCCACAGCCAGCGAAGCCGATAGGGCAATCCAATTATTACAGAACGAAAAGCCCGATCTTGTTTTCCTCGATATAGCTATGCCCGAAAAAACAGGTTTCGAATTATTAAAAGAAATTCCATCGATATCCTTCGAATTAATTTTTGTAACAGCTCACAATCAATTTGCCCTGCAGGCCTTTCATTTCAGTGCGGTAGATTATTTACTAAAGCCTGTCGACAGCGATCTGCTTAAAGATGCCGTGGAACGAGCAAAAACCAGGCTGGAACACAAAGTGAATAAAAGCAATCTTGAAACCCTGCTGTTCAACACCCAGCAAAACCGCCTGCTGCCCGATATGAAACTCTGCATTCCTTCGCTAAAAGGATTCCAGGTGATTAGTATAAAAGATATTGTGTATTGCGAGGCCGCCAGCAACTACACCAATTTTTTCCTGGCCGATCGCAGCAGCATCTGCGCATCAAAACCCATCCAGGATTATGAGGAATTACTGGAAGATGCAGGCCTGTTGCGTGTACACAAATCCTTTCTCGTAAACATCGCCCATATTAAAGAATATATTCGGGGCGAAGGCGGAACCATTATACTTACCAATAATTTTGAGGTGGAAGTAAGCCGGAGAAAAAAGGAATATTTTATTACCCGAATGAAGGAGTATTACAAATACTGAATACCCGATTATTTGCCTGGTTAGTTTTTTGAAAAAAGCTTTATTGGAGATACCCCAATCAGCACTCGCTTTAATCGAGCTTTACTATTTTACTACGTAAAGCCTTGGCAACTGCTTCTGTTCCGCAGTTAACATGCAGCTTGTGGTAAATATTCTGCAAATGCCTTTTTACCGTATCAATACTAACATTGCAGCTATGCGCAATCATTTTGTACGAGTTTCCCTTAACCAGTAGTTCGAGAACTTCTTTTTCGCGTGTGGTAAGGTTATAGTCTTCGCGAGCCGCCGGCTTTTGCCTGAAAAACTGGAACACTTTCTGCGCAACAAAAGGGCTCATGGGCGCGCCGCCCTTCATCACTTCTTCGAGGCTTTGTATCAATTGAAGCGGGGGTGTATTTTTCAGCAAATAACCATCGGCACCTGCGCAAATTGAATCGAATATGCGCGTGTCGTCGTCAAATACCGTATGCATCACAATTTTCACATCAGGATAAACTGACTTGATTTGTTTAACCCCCTCCACTCCATTGATGCCGGGCATATCAATATCCATTACCACCAATTCCGCCGCGGTTTGTTCGATGACCTTTACTGCCTGGCTGCAATCGGGATAAGCACCCACCACTTTAAAAGTGATTTCATCGTTTAACAACAATTCCAGCGACTGCCTCAAACGCGCATTGTCTTCAAAAATTACCAGTTTATACGACATATGTAAATGTAATCGCTTTTTACAGCCTTTCCTATTACACAATCGGGTGATGCTATACCGGCATTTCCAGCTCAAGGCTGGTACCCTTGCCCGGTGAACTGGCAATATGAAATTGCCCGTTCAGCAATTGCGCCCGGTGACGCATATTTTGCAATCCATTTCCCTGCCGCGTATGTTCTACGTCAAATCCTACTCCGTTATCTTTCACCACCAGTTTTATAAAATCCCTGTCCATAGAAAGTTTTATGGTGGCATAACTGGCCTGGGAATATTTGGCCAGGTTATTAACTGCTTCTTTAAACAAAAGATATAAATCGCGGCGCTTATCCATATCCAGTTTCCAGTCGCCCGTCCGTTCGGGAAATTGCATTTCATAATTGATATTTCTGCCATCGAGTATGTCGGAGGCATATCGCTTCATTCTTATAAATAAATGCTCGAGGTTGTCGTAACGTGGATTGATATTCCAAACGATATCGCTGATTCCCTCGCTTACCTGCTTGATATCTTCGGATGCCTTCACCAGGTATTCGTTTACTTTTTCGGGGCTGGAAGAATTTCTCCGGGTGAGTTCGTTGAGGATACTGATATTGCTGAGCGAAGCGCCGATATCGTCGTGCAAATCACTGGCAATATTATTACGCATTTCCTGGATGGCTTTTTGTTGCTCCAGTTTCTTTTTTAGCTGGTAGCGGCTAAATCCAATTCCTGCCAGCGATAGCAACAATACTGCCCCGGCAATAATGGCATTGCGCCATTGCTTCTGGTTCTGTAATTGTTTTTCGTTTAGCAATTTTTCTTTCTGCACCAATTGTAATTCCTGCTCCTTGTTTTTTGATAACAGTTGTTGTTTCTCCAGTTCCTCTTCCTGCTGTTTGAGTTTAAGATCCTGGAGTTGCCCCTGCTGATGCAGCAAATCAATTTCGTTTTGCTTTTGACGGGCTTCGAGTTGGTTGCCGTTTATAATCGCCTTTTGTTTTTCAATTTCCAGTTGCTTGATGCGCCTGTCGGCATTCAATCGTTCTATTTCAATATCTTTTTTAGCGGTTTGATACCTGGCCTCGAGCTCTGCCACACTGCGTTGCTGCTCCGAAAAGGCAAGACTGTCTTTGTACAACACCGATTTCTTGTAGTTCTTAAGGGCCAGCTCGTGTTTTTGCTGGCTTTGATAGTATTCCGATTTATAGAGATGAAGTAGCTGAAGGTGATACTTGCTTTTTATCTGTTGTGCCAGTTGAATTCCCTTGTCGTAATAAGAAAGTATCATGGCGCTGTCTTTATTCAAAACTTCGGCATAGTAAGCCGCAACCATGTACTGATTGGTTAACAAAGTAAGATCGGACCGCGACGCTTCCAATATTTGCAATGCTTTTAATTCCGATTCCAATGCTTTTTCCCTGTTGCCGCGGGCATTTGCCACCACCGCCGAAGTGATATACGACTCAGCTATCCTATGTTCGATTCCCGATTTTTGTGCATAGTCTTCGCAAAGTCGCTGGTATTTTTCTGCAGAGTCTACATTTATGCTCAGGTATTGCCGGCTCAGGTTCGAGCAAACAAGGGAGAGCTTATTGAAATCGCCCACTTTCTCCCGGTACACCAGCGATTTCTTGCTGTACTCAATAGCTTTTGGTTTTTGACCCAGCCTGCTGTAAATGGTAGCAATATTACCTAAAGTCATGGCACAACCCACCGCATCATTAATAGACTCATATACCGCAAACCCCTTCAAACAATACTCCATCATTCTTGCCTCGTTGTCCTTTTTTCCCCACGCAAAGCCCAGTTCGTTATAGCAAAGGCCGGTATAGGAAAGATTTACCTTCTCCAGTTTTTTCGATAAACTTTTTTCGAAGTAATAAATTGCCGAATCAATTTGATTGTTGTACAAGTGATACTGCCCTTTTTGAAGAATTGATATGCCAACAATCGTCGAATCTTTTAAAAGCAGGCCGTTTCGGTAAACGGCATCGATGTTTTTCATCGCTTGCCCGAGTTGATCTTTTTCCAGTAAAGCCTCGTTCAGCTTGATAAGTGACCAGGTTTCGCCGGAAAGATATTTGCGTTGCCTGCTGTAATCGAGTGCCTGGCCTGCGTAATGGGCAGCAGAATCGTATTTTGATAAATCAAAACTAAGGTCGGCCCTTGACAATAGTCGCCAAACAACAATAGAATCCTGCCGCAACGATGATTGCGCTTTGGAAACTTCTATGAATAATGACAGAAATAAAATAGTAAGCAGAACTTTATCAGGTATCGCGCTGTTCATATTGTTCGGGGGAAATATCCCAGAAATTACAACTTTATCCAGTAAACCGGAAATCGGCCTAATTTTGTCCATCGTGCTAAAAGTCGCCCGCTTTGGAAAATAATTCAGCAAAGAAGATAGTATTGTTCGATGGTGTTTGCAATCTCTGCAGCGGCAGTGTTCAGTTTATTTTGAAAAGAGATAAAAAAAACCAGTTTCTGTTCGGCTCCTTACAGGGAAATTATGGGCAGGAAATGTTAAGAAAGTACCGGCTTCCTGCAAATGAGTTCAACTCCTTCATGCTGATAGAGGAAGAAAAATTATATACCAAATCATCGGGAGCATTACGAATGCTGAAACACCTGGGAGGTGCCTGGGCATTGCTTTATGTATTTATTGTTGTTCCGAAATTCATTCGCGATGCGGTTTATAACCTTGTCGCACGGAACCGTTACAAATGGTTTGGAAAGAAAAACGAATGCTGGCTGCCGGGGCCGGAATGGAAAGCACGCTTTCTTGATTGATCAGTTACCGTTTCCGGTCGATTCACCTTGTTTTATTTCGCGGCGAATTAACGACTTCCATCTTCTTTCGTTCCTCGACCATACCAGTACAGTCATCAGGCCCGTAAGCACAAAAGAAATCGCCACGGTAATAATGAGCAGTTTCCAGGAAAAAAAGAGCTGAAGGAAAAAAAGCAGTATCACCAATCCGAACAAGCTCATGATAAAACTCCCCAGCAGTAAATAAAGCAGGAAATAAGATGTTTTTCCCCCGGTTCTCTGTTCCTGCCAATAGCGAATAAATCTTTTTTCCTCGGTGGTCAGCATAACTCTTATCGTTAAAAAAGAAGTAAAAAGTAAAAAATCAAAAGTTGCCGGGTTGAGGAGTATAATCCAGTTCTTGTTTAAACTTTCAAATTTATATTCTCACTCCCCCTTTCATATAAAAAACACATTGCCCTCCAATAGATACTCTTTCGGTATTCAATTGTTCGCATTGCAATTCCCCGCCCCGCAAACTGAGTTGTTTTGCCAGCATTTTTTTCTTTCCAAGTTTCATGCTCCAGAATGGAATCAATTGCGAATGTGCAGAACCCGTTACAGGATCTTCATCGATGCCCGCACCCGGCGCAAAAAATCGTGATACAAAATCGCAGCTCTTGCCTTTCGCCGTGATGATTATTTTATCGTGAATCTTTTTGAGTTCAGCAAAATTGGGTTTACTGTTTTTAACGGCCTCCTCATCCATTAATTCCACCAGTAAATCGCGGTGCTTGTACACACCCACGATTTCTACTCTCCCTAAAGCTTCGGATAACGACGGTGAATAATCGTTCAGTTTTTCGGGCGCCCAACTCGGAAAATCCATTTGTATCCAATCTTTCGTACGGGTAATACGGAGCAACCCGCTTTTGCAGGAAAAAACGATCTTTTTCTTTTTTTCCTTAAGAATATTAAATATCACGTAAGAAGATGCCAGTGTAGCATGGCCGCACAGGTTCACTTCTACGGCCGGCGTAAACCAACGGATATCATAATCAACTCCTTTTTTTTCGGAGGGAACGAAGAATACCGTCTCGCTTAAATTATTCTCAAGCGCCAGGGATTGCATCAGGGATGTATCCAGCCATTTTTTCAATGGAACAACAGCCGCGGGATTGCCGCCGAAAAGCTTACTGGTAAATGCGTCTACCTGGTATAAGGTTAGTTTCATGGTTGATGTTGTTGATGGTGGACGTTAATCGTGAATCGTGAGGCGCTCAGCGTCTATTTCGGGAGTTTCCCATTCACGACTCACGACTCACGACTCACGATTCACGATTCACGATTGCCGATTCACGAAATCATTCTTTCATCATCTCTTTCACCACATCCACAATTTCTTCGGTATTTGGTTTGCTGAAATAATCGCCATCGCTGCCATAACTCGGGCGATGGGCCTTGCCGGTAATGGTACGCGGGGCAACATCGAGCCAGCGATAACCGCCCTGTTCTTCCATTACCTTGTTGTACATAAACCCGGCTGCGCCACCGGGCACATCTTCATCTACAAATACAATGCGATTGGTTTTCTTAAGCGAATCGAGAATTTTATGATGAATATCGAAGGGAAGCAAGGTTTGCACATCCACAATTTCGCAACTGATGCCTGCTTTGTCGAGTATATCGGCAGCTTCTTTGATGATGCGAAGAACGGAGCCGTAAGAAACAATGGTAATATCATTTCCTTCCCGCACAACTTCGGGAACTCCCAATGGAACCATGTATTCCAACAGGTTTTCGGGCAGTCTTTCTTTCAAACGATATCCATTCAAACATTCTACCATAATGCCGGGATCGTTGCCCCACAATAAGGTATTGTACAATCCCACAGCCTGCACCATATTTCGTGGCACACATATATGGAACCCGCGAAGGGTATTCAACATCATTCCCATGGGGGAACCGCTGTGCCAGATGCCCTCGAGGCGGTGTCCTCTTGTGCGAACAATGATTGGTGCGCTCTGGCGCCCCTTGCTTCGCCAATGCAAAGTAGCTGCATCGTCGGTGAGGGGCTGCAAACCATAAATCAGGTAATCGATATACTGAATTTCGGCAATGGGCCTCAACCCGCGCATCGCAAGGCCAATGCCTTGCCCCATTATGGTAAGTTCTCTTATACCGCAATCGAATATACGGTGTTCGCCGTGTTTTGCCTGCAGGCCGGCAAAGCCCTGGTTTACATCGCCAATCTTTCCAACATCTTCGCCAAAAGCTATTACTTTATTATTGGCTGTAAACAATGCATCGAAATAACGGTTCAATACTTCGTATCCATTCACCGAAGGAGAATCGGGCTTGTACAATGCTTCGGTTGCCTGTACCTGCAAAGGACTTTTTGCCGATTCGCAGTAGAGATGTGAACCGTAGGAGGCAATACCCTTATCTCTCAATTCTTCGTAATAAGAACGAATGACATCGGCCGCCGATGAATTTTGCGTTACCTCCACTGCAGCATGCAGGGCTACCAGCACATCTTTCCGCATGGGCTCGCGGTTCGATAGCAATTGGTTCTTTATCTTTTCCACCTCCGCTTCCGGATCAAATCCGCTGCGGATCAGTTCGTCAAAAAGCGATATTGATTTATTAACCTGTTCCTTAATAGGCGCGCAGAATTTTTCCCAGGCTGCCTGCTTGCTGTTACGTACATATTCTTTAGCTCTTACTTCAATTTCGTTCAGTTCCTCTTCGCTGGCAAGCTCATTCTCCAGTATCCATTCGCGCATTTTCTTGTTTCCATCCCATTCTCTTTCCCAGGCCAGGCGTTCAGGCGATTTATACCGTTCATGACTACCCGAAGTGGAATGCCCCTGTGGTTGCGTTACCTCTTCAACATGAAAAAGTGCAGGAGTATGTGTATCGCGTATTCTTTGAATGCCGGCCTCAAACACTTCGCACATGCCGGCATAATCCCATGCCTTCACTTTATAGATGTCGATGCCATTGGTGCCGTCTTTTTTTTCCATTCCCTTCAGGGCCTCGGAAATAGAAGCTTTGGTGGTCTGAAACTTTTTAGGAACAGAAATTCCATAGCCATCGTCCCACACAAAAAAAGCGATGGGCACCTGCAATACCCCGGCGGCATTGATGGTTTCCCAAAAATGTCCTTCGGATGTGGAAGCATCGCCAATGGTACAAAAACAGACTTCGTTTCCGTTATTGCTCAGGTTGCTAAACTGTTTGAATGTTTTTTCGTGCCTGAATAATTTTGAAGCAAGCGCCAGCCCCAGCGAGCGCGGCATTTGGGCGGCCGTGGGCGCCATACCCGAAGTGATATTTTTCCTGTTCACGAGGTCGAGCCAATCGCCACTCTCGTCCACAAAGGGTGATGCAAAATGCGAGTTCATTTGCCGGCCGGCGCTATGCGGGTCGTTGGCGGAATCAGGATCGGCATATAATTGCGAAAAGAACTCCTCCACGGTAGCCACCTCGGTGGCAAATGCAAAGGTCTGATCGCGATAATAACCCGATAGAAAATCGCCGGGTTTAAAAAATTTGGCAGCGGCTACCTGTGCCACTTCTTTTCCATCTCCAAAAATGCCGAACTTGGCTTTCCCCGTAAGCACTTCTTTTCTTCCTAACAGGCTGGCTTCCCGGCTTTCGCAGGCGAGGCGATAGTCTTTCAGTACTTCGTTACGAAAATGGTCGAACGACAATTTTTCGCCGGAAAGTACCGTGCTGGTATTGGCGCTGGATAGTTCCATTTGGCAAAAATAGGGATACTAACACCCATTTGTGACCCCTGTTAAAAAAATGTCATTAGCTTGAAAATTAGTTGGCTTTTCCTACGTTAAAAATGTATTTTTGAAAGTGATTAAAACAGTTACCCAACCATGAAAAAATTGTTTATCGCATTACTGCTGGCCCCGGCTTTTTCTGTAAGCGCCCAGAATAATGAAACCCCCACTAAAAAGCCGGAGGTATTGATTATGAAGGAGCAAAACTACGATTTCGGTAAAATACAGCAGGGTCGTCCGGTAACACATCTTTTTGAGATTACCAACGGGGGAACGGAGCTGCTTAAACTGGAAAATGTGCAGGCAAGTTGCGGATGTACCACGCCCGAATGGAGTTATGATGCCGTAAAACCGGGCGGAACCACCACCATCAAAGTGGGTTATAATGCAGCAGTTGAAGGGCCCTTCCAAAAATCGATCACCATTTTCTATAACGGCAATCAAACCAAGACCTTTACCATTTCGGGGAATGTTTTCAAGGCCCCTGCCACCTCTGCCCCGGTGAATGCGTCTATAGCTTTACTAAAACAATCGAATCAATAAATCTTCATTAAACAAACTGATACGTATGAAAAAGATGATCCTGTTTTTTGTAGTGAGCTTTTTTTCGGCTTCTTTGATAGCGCAAAACGGCGCGCCGGCTAAAAAAGCAGAGGACCTGGTAAAGTTCAAGACCCTTACTTATAATTTCGGCAAAATAAAACAAGGTGTTCCGGTAACACACGAATTCCAGTTCACCAATACGAGCGAAAAACCCGTAGTTATTGAAACTGCTAACGCGTCTTGTGGTTGTACCACACCGGTTTGGCCGCAGGCCCCGGTGGCTAAAGGAAAAACCGATAAGATCACTGCAGGTTTTAACGCGGCGGCTCCCGGTCCCTTCAACAAAACCATCACCGTTAAATTAGCAGGAGTGGATGTTCCCCTGGTACTTACAATTACCGGCGAGGTGTTGAGTGCCGAAGAATATGCCAAATACGAAAAGGAAAAGGGAAGCAAAGGATAGACCAACCAAGCAATTAAGATTTTTGATATTAAAGGGTTTCCGCATCGGGAACCCTTTATTTTTAATGTTGCTCATCCTGGATTTTGCCTTTTCATTTCTTTCTATCTTCGCCACATGTTAACCATCAGCAAGCGTGGCGAATTGATGCCACCCTCTCCTATCCGCAAGTTGGTTCCCTATGCAGAGGCAGCCAAGAAAAAAGGTATCAAGGTATATCATCTCAATATTGGCCAGCCCGATATTGAAACACCACCCGCCATTATGGATGCGGTGCGCAAGGCCGATATAAAAGTGCTGGAATACAGCCATAGTGCAGGAAACGAAACTTATCGACGGAAACTCGTTCAATACTATAAAAAAGTGGGTATCGATGTTACCCACGAACAGATCATTATTACTACCGGCGGATCGGAAGCCATTATGTTTGGCTTTTTTTGTTGTTTTAATCCCGGTGATGAAGTTATTGTTCCCGAACCCTTTTATGCCAATTACAATGGTTTTGCCTGTGCAGCAGGCGTAAAAGTTGTTCCTATCACTTCTCATATCGAAAATGGTTTTGCATTGCCGCCGATCGAAGATTTTGAAAAAGTAATTACTTCAAAAACAAAGGCTGTTATTATATGCAGTCCCAATAACCCAACCGGTTATTTGTATAGCAGGGAAGAGATGGAAGCATTGAAGAAGATCTGCCTAAAGTACAATCTTTATTTATTCAGCGATGAAGCCTACCGCGAATTTTGTTACGATGGCGAATATGTAAGCGCTATGCACCTCGATGGAATGGATCAGCACGTTGTGTTGATGGATACCATTAGCAAACGTTACAGCGCATGCGGGGCAAGATTGGGTGCTTTTGTTACCAAAAACAAATTGGTGTACGATACTGCCATGAAATTTGCGCAGGCAAGGCTAAGCCCGCCCGGACTTGCACAAATCATGGGTGAAGCTGCTATCGATTTGCCCGAAAACTATTTCGACAAACCAAAGGCAGAATATCTCAAAAGAAGAAATGCATTGGTAAAAAGATTAAATGCCATGCCGGGCGTTTTTTGTCCCAATCCCGGCGGCGCTTTTTACGCGATGGCACGTTTGCCAATCGATAATGGAGATAGATTTTGCCAATGGCTGCTCGAGTCTTTTTCTTACAATAAACAAACCGTAATGCTGGCGCCTGCTTCGGGTTTTTATGGAACACCCGGACTGGGAAACAACGAGGTTCGGCTGGCTTATGTGCTTAATGTAGATGCAATCAACGCAGCCATGGACTGTTTGGAGAAAGCATTGGAGCAATACCCCGGCCGCGTGGAGATAGAAAAGGTAGCCATTGCCGAAAACTCAAAATAGATTGACCGCCCGTACAAGCTAAAAATTTATTAGTACTCTCCTCTATACAACCCGGATCACGGATCCGGGTTTTTTGTTGAGCAGCGATTTAGTTTCAATCTATGGTTCTACAACTGCTGCAAGCGGCCTTCGAAAAATAACAATTCGATACCATCTTTTTGAGATGGCGACACAATAGGACATACCCGCTTGGAGTTACTCGCTTTACCACCCACATAACTGCGCTGTATGAAAAAAACAATATTTGGGCTGTTTATCCTATTTTACCTGCCTGCCCATTCGCAATCGAAGGATAGTACCTTACTCGCAAGGGCGCATTTTAATAGTTTCAAACAAAAGCTGGCAGGCAAAGACTTAGCGGCAAACAATCAATACCTCGCTGCAAAAAGAATTTCCTTTCCGGCCGTTATGGTTCTTTATGGCTTTATAAGCCTCGGCAACGATCAACTTCAAAATGCCAATAAAGAAATAAGGGAAGAGATTCGCGAAAACAACGACCATTTCAAAACAGTCATAGACAACTATATGCAGTTTGCGCCGGCGGCAACGGTGTATGCCTTGAATGCTGCGGGAATAAAGGGCAGGCACAACTTTAAAGACAGAAGCATTATTCTTGGTATGTCCACGGTGTTAATGGCGGGAACGGTATTCGCTTTAAAAAGGCTCACACACCAGGAAAGGCCCGATGGCTCCGCTTACAACTCCTTTCCATCGGGACATACCGCGATGGCATTTACCGGGGCTGAATTTATGCAACAGGAATTCCGCGACTATTCTCCATTTCTTCGTTACAGCGGCTATGCAATGGCAGCGGGCACGGGAACACTCCGAATGTATAATAACCGGCACTGGCTTACCGACGTAATAACCGGGGCCGGCATAGGTATATTGAGTACAAAAGCGAGTTATTGGGTTTGGGAAAGAGCGACCAGGAAGAAAGCAAAAACAACTATTCGCTATTAAGAAAAAAAATCATTATTGATAACGTGACCGGAGTCTTTCTTCGAGATCGGAGGTCATGCCAACGTAATGCTTGTTATGAACGTTAGAAAACAGCACGTAGACAGTATAAAGCATAAAAAAAACCTCATCATTATTAAAAAATAATTTTGAGGTTTGGTGTACCGGAGAGCAGACTTGAACTGCCGTCCGCCGCGGCGGATATGAATCCGATGCTCTAAACTGCAGATAATAAACACTGTTAGTGAGCGAGTGCTTTAATAAACTCTCTCCCGACACCAGACTTTAACCATTTTTCGTATTGTAAAGCTTCGGTCTTAGAAAAAAACTCTTTCGTGTAGATGACCCTCCAGGGGCGATATCTGGCAGTCCAGCCTTTACCTAAAATATTGTGTGACCGGATTCTTTCTTCGAGATCGGAGGTCATGCCAACGTAATGCTTGTTATGAACGTTAGAAAACAGCACGTAGACAGTATAAAGCATAAAAAAAACCTCATCATTATTAAAAAATAATTTTGAGGTTTGGTGTACCGGAGAGCAGACTTGAACTGCCGACCTTCGGGTTATGAATCCGATGCTCTAACCAGCTGAGCTACCCCGGCAAATAATTTTTCTAAAGAGACGTCAGTCTTGAACTGCCGTCCGCCGCGGCGGATATGAATCCGATGCTCTAACCAGCTGAGCTACCCCGGCAAATAATTTTTCTAAAGAGACGTCAGTCTTGAACTGCCGTCCGCCGCGGCGGATATGAATCCGATGCTCTAACCAGCTGAGCTACCCCGGCAAATAGTTTATCCTAAAAAAGGCACCACCGCGGATATAAGTACAACGCTCGCATTAATTGAGCTGCTACCGCTAACGGGCGGCAAAAATAGAGAAAACAGCGGAAAAACCGAAAACTCGAATGCTAATTTGAGGCCTTAAATCCCGCAAAATAAGTCAAGTAATAACTTAGTGTATTGAAAACAAGGGCCGAATATGCGACGGTATGTTATTTCTTCCCCTTCAAAAACGCCAGCAAATTCGCCATATCTTTTACGGAGATGGCAGATTCCAATCCAACCGGCATGGCCGATATGTTCGAGGCTTCCAACCGGGCAATATCGCTTCTGGCCAGGGTTTCGGAATTTCCGCCAATACTCGTAATGGTAATGCTTTCCGAAGTTTGGGCCGATACAATACCACTCAGCCTTCTGCCATCTTTTTTTGTGAGGGTCCACAGTTCGTAGGTATCGGCAATAGAGCGATTGGGATCGAGGATATCAGCTAATATAAATCGTGCATCACGGTTCCGGATCGATGCAAGATCGGGACCGAAAGCCTTGCCATCTTTCCCGTTTACCTGGTGACAGGTTGAACAGTTGATGGCAAATAGTTCTTTACCCTTTTTTGCATCAGCTTCTGCATTCAGCGCTTCTTCGTATTTCCTGATTATTTCCGAACGATTGGAGTTTTTGTCGCTGAGTATCCTGCGCGCCCGGTTTCGGATGGCGGAATCGTCTTCATTCATTAACCACACCGATCTTTGCCATCCCAGGCTACCCGGTTGTATTTGGCCTTTTTCAAGCGCACCCAATAAGAGGCGCTCGGTTTCTGACGAAGTAAAGAAAACAGCCATGGCCGACTCACGAACCGAAGGCACCATCTGCTTCCATTTTTCAATGAAATAGGATGCCGCCTTAGTAGCATCGTTTTCTGCATAAGTTTTTACCGCCTGCTGCTGCAGGCTTTCGGGCTGAACCGGATCAATCAATCTTTCCAGCAAAGAAATATTGCTACTGTTCTTACTCAAAGCAAGCAGGCGAATCGCATCGATACGAAATCCAAGCTCCGCATTGCTATCGGCTGCAATTTTTTCCGCGTTCGATATTATATCTTTCAATTGTTTATTCGACGAAACTCCCAATACTCTTATCAATTCAGTCGCCGCGTAACGAAGCATCGAAGGAGCAGATGGTTGAAAAGTTTTGAGCAGCGCCGATTCTTCTTTTGAAAAATCAGCCCCCGGCTTTCCCTTTACGCTTAAGCCTTTGTGCAATCCGCTCAGTATTGCCGACTGCCACCATGCCGAGCCCGTATCTTTTGATACGGTTGCTGCAGCAATTGCTTTTTTTATATCCCCCGCTTTTTGATTGAGCGCTATCAACGCCGCGCAATTCTCAAAAAATAGCCGGCGCCCTTCTGATGAACGGGAAGAGAATTGTTCAATAGCCGTAGACATTACCTGCCATTCGCGTCCAGCGCTTCCACTCAGCGTCGCAATTTGCACCCAACGATCCTCGATACCAGATTGCAACAACTGCATTCGAACAGATGCTGATTTTTCACTATCAACTCCGCCAAGCGAACAAAGAAGCTGGAATCTTACGCGTGCATCTTCATCATTGACAAGTTTCATCATTGTATCTGCTAACCAGGGCCAGCGTTCGAGGTTCATTTCGGCTACCTTCAATCCATTCTCCCGTACACCACTCACAGGATGCAAAAGGGTTTTTATAATAGAAGAACTATCCGCTTGCTTACTGTATTCCAGCAACCACAGCGCATGCACGATTCCCCCGGCCGATTGGCTGGTATCGATATAGTTTTTCAGGGAAGCAAATTTTTTAACATCGCTGTTGTCAGTCAATAGTCTTTGTGCGGTTCTTCTCCACCATATATTTTTATTCGACAACAGCGAAACCAATTCTTCTATCTTGTTTCCAATTTTTATTGAATTCGGCCATTGTGCCCTGCCCGTTCCTTTGGGAGTAATTCGGTAAATCCTGCCTTTGTCGGATCCATTGTACAATGCGCCCGATTTGTTTACTTCCTCGCTCATCCATTCCGGGTGTTCTACAATCTGCCGGTAATAGTCTATAACATACAAAGCACCATCGGGCCCGATATAAAATTGTACGGGTCTGAACCAGGCATCTCTCGAAGCAAGAAATTCTTTTTCATGATAAACACGGCTGGCGACAAAGCTTGCACCTTTTGATTTTATGCGATCGGCATGCACCAGGTTATGCACTGGTTCTGCAATAAAACTGATATTGTTGAAGCTATCGGGAAACAATCCACCCTGGTAATAAGTAATGCCACAGGAAGAAGTGATAACTCCTGCATCCGTTAATAATTGGTGTTGGGGATTGTTCGTAATCGGAAAAACTTCTGCCGCATCACCGTGATCGGGAATATTCTCTGTTGCATCTGCTACCAATAAAGAGGGATTTCTCTTTAAATAGCGGGCCGCTATAATTTCGGTAAACAAATGATCGGCATTGCTGGTGCAAAAATGGTGTCCCCAATTATCAAAACTGTGCCCGTATTGCGATTCGCCCGCCAGCATTTCCAGTTCGTAGGTATCGGGGCGAAAGCGGATATTTCTCCCTTCCGCATCGCGCGGAAGCTGAACTGCATTGGGATTATTGGCAAAACGTACATTGGTTCCAGTATCGTTAAAAATCATCGAAACTTTCGGAGTGATGGCTCCCTGGTGCGCAATGTAAATCCAGTTGTCGACGCCGAGTAAGGGAGTATTGGCAATATGCTGAGGGTTGGTAAGTGCAAAGCCGGTAAGCATTTTCTCTTTAATATCGGCTTTGCCATCGTTGTTACTGTCTTCGAGATACCAAAGATGCGGAACATCTACTACCAATACTCCTTTCTTCCATTTCATGATTCCCGAAGGAAGAACCAGGCTATCCGCAAATATTTCAGCTTTGTCGGGTTTACCATCGCTATCGGTATCCTTAAGTAGTTTAACAATACCCGATCCTTTGAGATCTTCCGGATACCCGTGCATTTCCACAACATAGATATCTCCTTTTTCATCCACTTCCATCGCCACCGGATCTGCAATTAAAGGTTCTGCAGCAAACAATTCAACCTGGAATTCATCGGCCAGTTCAAACGATTTTAGTGCTAACGAAGGAGGCAGGCCTTGTTTATTGTTTGAAGGTGCAGAGCAACATAAAAGCACGAGCAATGATGCAGCGAAAATGTATCGGAAAATAACAGATGAATGAAACATATTTGGCTAAGTAGTATGCCTATTCAAAGTAAGGCTTCTCGTCGTTGCTCACTGCTTCTTTTTGTTGCCAATAAGCAAGCGTTACCACCCTGCCCTCCCCGGTACGCAGCAATCTTCCAAAAATTGCATTAATAGGGTTAAAGGTATAATCGGTAACACCCACCGTAAAAGTTTCGGGAGCTGGAGGCGCCGGAGCTTCGCCTTCTTTGGGAGCAGCAGCCTTAGGTGGAGGGCTGGCAGCAACAACCACTGTAAACCCGTTTAACTCGAGTAGTTGTTTCAAGAACTCAACTCTTTCGGGTGTGGCATTCCGTTCAACAATGCCGCATTTAACACCGTTCAATTCTTCAAACTCATGATTTTTGTTAATAGCCATCTGCACAAAATTTTCAGGAGGACTGATATACCGACCGAATATGTTCGTATAGCGAACCAAACAAACCAATCAGCAGTATCGCCAGTACACAAATCAGTAAAGCATATTTGGGAACCGCAGCCAATTTTACAGATCCAACCGGGTTTTCATTACTATCCATAAACATTGCCCTCACCAACCTGAGATAATAGTATAAAGATATTACGAGGTTTATGGCAACAATTGCTATGAATAAAGTTTTGAAGCCGTTGCTACCTTGTTTAGCTGCTCCCGCCATAATCAGGAAAAATTTTCCAAAGAAACCAGCAGTTGGCGGCACGCCTGCCAGCGAAAACAAAGCAATGGCCATTACCCAACTCAATAACTTATTGTTTTTGTAAAGGCCCCGGTAATCCGCTACCGATTCCCTGCCGGTTGCATCGCCAATGATGCCGATAACCCCGAAGGCAGCCAGGTTTGAGAAAACATAAATAAGAAGGAAATAGGTGACGGAAATATCGGCTGCCGCTGACCCACCAGAAATACCTACCAGCATAAACCCTACCTGGGCAATGGAAGAAAAAGCCAGGAATCGTTTCAGGTTGTTTTGGCGTAAGGCAAAGAGATTTCCAACCAGCAGCGTTACCACCGATAAAACCAACAGTAGTTGATAGGAGATTTCACCAAGTGGATTGAATACTTTATAAAGCAGCGAAACAAAAACAAATACGGTTGCGCCTTTAGATATTACCGAAAGAAAGGAAGTAACTGCCACGGGCGATCCCTCGTACACATCGGCTGTCCATAAATGAAAGGGAACCACAGATAGCTTGAAAGCAAGGCCCGCAAAAAACAAAATAAAGCCGATTGTCTCCAATGGCTGACCAGCTTTTAAGTTACTTGCCAGCATTTCGAATTGAATTGTTCCGCTTGCTCCATATAACAAGGAGATACCAAATAACAAGATTCCCGAGGAGAATGCTGACGAAAGAATCATCTTCATAGCCGCTTCTGATGAAGTTCTTCTTTCCAGGTCAAAATTGGCAAGTGCTGCTACGGGGATACTGGCAAGTTCAAGGGACAGGTAAAAGATGAGCAGGTTTCCGCTCGATATCATCAGGAACAATCCTAATTGTGCTGACATAAGCAGCATGAAGAATTCGGCGAGGTGTTCGTGCTTGCGCAACCAATCGTAGTTGAGCAAGGCAATCAGCAATACGCCCAGGTTTAAAATTGTTTTTTGGATAAAGATGTATTTGCTGCTCACAAACATACCCGCAAACAATTGCCCATCGTGCCTGCCGAAGAAAGCAGCTACAATACCCGCAAGCAAAAAGAGGTAGATAAAGTTGAGCAAAACCTCGTTTTTCCAACCCTTGCCAAGTTTAATGAACAAGAGCAGAAATACGAGCGCTGTCTGCAACAGTTCGAGACGCATTAATATCAAAAAATCGTTCAGCATTTATTCAAATCTGCTTGATGGTTTTTAGAACATCCGCTTCATCTCTTCTTTATAATAATTTCTTCTCTTGCTTTTTATTTCAAAGCAATTCTCTTGATAATTGCCTCGGTAGCCGGGCCAATCAAATCATTTAGCCAGGCAGGAGCAATGCCTATTGCCAGTATTCCCGCTAACAATACCACCGTTGCCAATCTCTCGGACCAGTCGGCATCTTTCAAATTGCTATACTGCACAGGCAAAGGACCCATTGCGGTTTGACCAATCGCACGCAAAATATACACTGCAGTTACTACAATCGACATACAAGCTATAATGGTAGCGACGCGATAAAAACTGCCTTCGTTTTGCCAGGAACCCATAAACACAGTCATTTCGGCCACAAAACCACTCAAGCCCGGTAAGCCCAGCGAACACAAACCGGCTATAAACAGCACGGTCATTGAAAAAGGCATCACTTTCATCAGCCCGCCCATTTCCTGGATTTGTCTTGTATGCGTTCGCTCGTAAATAATTCCAATCACCGCAAAAAACAGGGCCGTCATCCAACCATGACTCACCATCTGCAATACGGCTCCGTTGAATGCCGTTTTCGTGAGCATTCCTATTCCCAACAAAACAAAACCACAATGGCTAACGGAAGAATAAGCATTCATATACTTCAGATCCTTTTGCATAAGCGTTGCAAAAGCGCCGTATAGAATGGCGATGGCCGATAAAACAATAATGATATCGCCATAGTGTTTGGCTCCTTCGGGCAAGAGATATACGGCAATACGCAGGCATCCATAACCTCCCAGTTTCATGGATATACCAGCCAGAAACATCGATCCTGCCGTGGGGGCCGAGGAGTGACCATCGGGTACCCAGGTATGAAAAGGAAAGATGGCCGTGAATATACCAAAGCCAAGAAATAAAAAGGGGAAGAACAGCAATTGTTGTTTTGTTGAAAAACCAGTGTCGGCCAAACCGAACAAATCGAAACTATGAGGTGCTTTGCTGTTGAAGTATAAACCCAGCAAACCTACCAGCACCAATGCCGAACCGAACATCAATAACAAAGCCAGCTTATTGGCGCTGTATTCTTTTTTTCCACTGCCCCATATTCCAATCAGCAGGTATTTTGGAATAACCGCAATTTCGAGGAAGAAGAATAAAATGAAAAGATCGAGCGAAATAAAAAAACCATAGGCGCCCAGGGACAGCATCAATAACAGCAGGTAATACTCCTTGGTCATTCTTTCTTCCTTCCATGATATTAACACACCTGCCAGCACAACCAATGATGTAAGCAAAATCATGGCAACCGATATTCCATCAACACCCACATGATAATTAATTCCAATCGACGGGAATATTGGATATTGTTGTTCAAATAAAACAATGCTGGTGTTGCCGGCTTTTCTTATGCCGGAAAAACTAAGTAGCAGGTAAATCGCCCCCGCCAGTTGTACCACCGTTCCTACAAGCGATATGCCCCTGACTTGTGGGGCGCTGCGGGCCAATGCTACCAACAAAGCCGTTACTAAGGGAATTAATAAAATTAAACTCAGATTCATTTATCGTTTCAAGCGTTAATTCATAATACCTGTACATAAACCAGCCAAAATATCAATGCCACTACTCCCGCTAAAAACCATATGGCATAGGGTTGTAGTTTTCCCGATTGCCATCCTCTTATCGTTTGCGAAAGCTTTTGCGTGGCAATTCCGCTCAGGTTCACCATTCCATCTACAATATTTTTATCGATCCAGGCAGCGGGTTTACCAATTAAATTGAACAATATTTTTTTGGTGACAAAAAGATACAACTCGTCGATATAAAATTTTCTATAGGCTGCGCGATACAGACCACTCAAAGCACTGGCGATTACATCGGGTTTTGTGTTCGATTTTTTATACAACCAGGTTGCGATGGCAATACCGGCCAGTGCAATGGCCACCGGCAATAGGGCGAAGTTGATATGAAATTCCGTTTCCAATGTTTTACCGTCGGCAGAAACATAATGTCCGAAGGGAATGTAGCCAGCGCCAATTGCCCCGATTGATAATATGAGTAAGGGAGCCATCATAAAAAAATCTCCTTCCTTATGATGGCTATGTGATATTGACGGATGTTCTTTGTTCCAGAATATAGAATAGTATAAACGGAACATATAAAAAGCGGTTATACCCGATGTAACCAATCCAATCCAGTACACCAGCGGATTCCGCTGATAGGCCGCCAGCAATATTTCTTCCTTACTAAAAAATCCCGATAGCAGGGGGAAGCCTGCAATTGCTAAACAACCAATCAAAAAACTGGCATGAGTGATCGGCATGTGTTTTCTGAGGCCGCCCATATCTTTCATTTCGTTGCTATGCACGTAGTGGATTACTGCACCGGCACACAAAAACAGCAATGCTTTAAACATGGCATGCGTAAACAGGTGGAACATGGAAGCGGTATATCCCAACCCGGCTTCTCCATCATAACCTGAAACGCCGAGGGCAAACATCATATACCCTATCTGCGACATGGTTGAATACGCCAATACTCTTTTGATATCTGTTTGTGTGCACGCAATGATGGCAGCAAACAAGGTGGAGAAAGCTCCCACATAAGTTACCAGTTCCAATGCAGGTGGAGATACTGAAAATACCGGGAACAATCTTGCAACAAGGTAAACGCCCGCCACTACCATGGTAGCTGCATGAATCAATGCTGAAACAGGCGTGGGACCTTCCATGGCATCGGGCAACCAGATATGCAATGGAAACATAGCACTCTTACCAGCGCCACCCATAAACACCAATGCAAGTCCCCAGCTAAGTGCGGATATACCAAGGAAAGAAGAACTCACGGCCGTTTTCAATTCGTTGCTATCGGATGATGTGAGTCGCTGAATCAGCGTTGCAAAATCAAGTGTATTCGAATAAAACGAAAGCACCAGTATGCCAATAAGAAAACCTAAATCGGCAAACCTGGTTACAATAAATGCTTTTTTGGATGCTGCAACAGCCGAAGGTCGGTCGTAATAAAATCCAATCAGCAGGAACGACGATACGCCTACCAGTTCCCAGAAAATATAAATCTGGAAAATATTACTCGACAGCACAAGGCCGAGCATGGAAAAAGTAAACAAAGACAGATGCGAAAAATAGGTAGCGTATCGTTCCTCGCCTTTCATATAACTGATGCTGAAAACATGCACCATCAGCGATACCAGCGTGACTACTACCAGCATCATGGCCGATATAGGATCGAGTAATAATCCTAAATCGATCGACATACCCGGAGAAAATTCCAGCCAATTTATACGTAGTGGAAGAATGCTTTGATAAACTCCGTTACTATTGCCGATTACAAAGAAATAACGATAGGCGGTATAAAAGGCAAGCAAAGTGGTAATCAACATCAGCAAGGTACCGAACGCGCCGGCAAAACGGCCGATATACCTGCGACCAAACAGCCCCATCAGGACAAAGCCCAATAAGGGTATTAGTACTATTAGCGCTATGTTGATTGTTTCGGACATTTTTCGCTGGATGCGTGTTTAAAAACGTTTCATCGTAGATCGTGAATCGTCAATCGTGAATCGTGAATCGGGAGTGTTTTGCTCCCCCGCTAAACTCACGCAATGATTCATGATTCCTTCAGTTCCTCCGCCCGTTCCACATCGATCGATCTATGACTTCTGTACAGATTTATGATAATAGCTATCGCCACAGCTGCTTCGGCCGCTGCAATTGCTATAATAAACAAAGTGAAAAACACACCGTCGAGCTTACCCGGCCAAACATACTTATTGAAAGCAATAAAATTCAGGTTCACGCTATTCAATACCAACTCTACACTCATCAGAATGGTAATCAGGTTGCGCCGCGTAAAAAATCCGTAGACGCCAATAAAGAATAGCGCCGCGCTTATAAATAAGATATGGTACAGTCCGGGTGCCAGCATAGTTATAACGAATCAGTTTTTACGGTATCCTGCAAGGGTTTGCGCATTGCAATAACAATACAGCCAATCATGGCTGCCAATAACAACATACTAATTACTTCAAATGGCAATGCCATCCCATTTTGATCGATGTCGAGTAATTGTTTCCCAATATTGTTAACCGTAACTTCTGTTTTATCGGGTGCATTTAATGAAAACTGGTACTTCACTACCTGCGTCATGATTAATGCAAAACCACAAAAAGCCGCCAGTAGTGCAAAAAGTTTTCTCTCCCATTTTTGTTTAGGCAGTTGTTCTCCCGCCTGCTGCGTTAAAAAGATGGAAAATATAATCAGTACCACAATGCCACCTACATATACTACTACCTGTACAGCGGCAATAAATTCGAACTGCATCCAGAAATACAAGCCGGCAACTCCAATCAGGGAAAAGAGAAGGTAAATAGCCGAACGAAAAATTTGCCGGGAACTTACGGCCATCACGGCACTACCCAATATCAAAACTGCCAATAAATAAAATATGATGGTCGATGCAGTCATTTATGGGTTAATTGGTTTTGGTTAGTTCGTTAATATCGTACGATAATATCAGATGCGCTTACCACTCCTGGTTTTCTCCGTTTCGCTACATCTCCCGACTTGCAGCGTGTAACCATCCCCTTACGGCTCAAAGCTCGCAGCTCACAGCTTCCCTACTCCACTCCCTCCATAATCTTCGACCCCGGGTTATTCAGCACTTTTGTCAACTGGCTTCGGTCGTACACACTATGCTCGAAAGTTTGCGCCATCTTAATTGCATCCGAAGGACAAGCCTCGATGCAAAGATTGCACATGGTACAGAGTTCGAGATGGTATACCAATTTGTCGATGGCCTTTTTCTTTTTGCCGTCGGGCGTTATCTCAAACTTGGTAACTACCTTAATCGTTCCATTTGGACAAGCCAGTTCGCAGGCTGTGCAGCCGGTACAGCGGTGTTCGTTGCTTTCGTTATGCGGCATCACCACTTCTCCCCGGAATCTTTCAGGATATACCACTGTATCGCGGTTATCCGGATATTGCTCGGTAATAATTTCTTTATGATGCGTGAAATAATACAGGGTTCTGCGCATACCCTTCAGCAGCGATTTTACCGCGCTCCAGATTTCCTGTATGTATTGTTTTAGAAACATCGAGTGTTTGTGATGGTGATGTTTAAGAGTTTAATGGTTTAAAAGTTTAAGGGCTCTGTTGTTCAATCAGGGTTTAAAAAATAAAACAACTCTTAGACCATTAGACTGTTCAATCCTTAAACCCTAAAAATGCCAGCCCATGATTGCCATCAGCGTTACCAGCAACAAATTCAACATGCTGATGGGTAATAAATACTTCCATTCCAGGTTCAGCAACTGATCGATCCGCAAGCGGGGAAAAGTCCACCTGAACCACATAATCACGAATATCAGGAAAAAAGTTTTTCCCAAAAACCATAAGCTGGAAGGTATATAATCCATGATGCGATTGAACCCTTCCCAGTTTCCCACATGAAAAGGCATCCAACCACCGAGGAACAAAGTGGCGCCAATTCCGCAAACGATAAATATATTCACGTATTCCGCCAGGAAAAACAAGGCGAATTTCATTCCCGAATATTCCGTATGAAACCCGGCCGTGAGTTCCGATTCTGCCTCTGCAAGATCAAAAGGTGCACGGTTGGTTTCGGCCGTTACGGCAATGATGAAAATTACGAAGGAAATCAATACAGGGATATGACCTTTAAACAACCACCAGCCGGTGGCCTGTGCATTTACGATATCTGAAATTTTTAAACTGCCGGTAAGAATAACAATGGTGATGATCGAAAGCCCGGCCGATAATTCATAACTCACAATTTGCGCCCCGCTGCGCATAGCGCCCAGCAGCGAATACTTGTTATTGCTCGCCCAGCCTGCCATGAGGATGCCGATAACTGAAATAGAGGAGATGGCCGAAACATACAACACGCCGATGTTCACATCCCACAACTGAAAATTATTGGCAAATGCCATGGGAGCGAGCAATAGCATGGCCGCAATCATAACAATAAATGGGGCGAGGTTGAATAAAAACTTATCTGCTCCCTCTGGAGTCAATCCTTCTTTTACCATCAGTTTCAGCGTATCGGCTACGGTTTGAAACATTCCTTTTGGTCCAACGCGGTTTGGACCCAGGCGAATTTGCATATAGGCCGATACCTTTCTTTCCATCATAATCAATACAAGTCCAAGTACCGAGAATAAACCTATGGCCAGCAGTATCACAATAGCTGCTTCAATCAGCAATACCAGTGTGGAATTGAAGTTTGCGTTCAACCAGGTATCAATAGCGTTCGATATGTTGCTTAAACTCCACATTGTTAATTAGAAAATGGGGCAATTGGCCAATAGGCCAATAGGCCAATGCCTCCATTGTCAAAATTGTTTTTGATATTAATGTTTTTGAGTTTGACAGGCCTTACACGTTCGCTTTACATCTCCGCAAACTTTCTTTAACCTAAAACCTCTCCCATTTAATCAACCACCCCATTCGCCATCCGCAATTCGTCATTTGCCATTCGCCATCAATCATTCCTCATCCACCACCCCATTGTCACATTATCACATTATCCAATTATCCAATTTTCCAATCACCTATCAATATCCGGTATCACCAAATCCAGCGATCCCATAATCGCCACCAGGTCGCCGATTTTCTGTCCGCGGCACATATGATCCAGCGCGTTCAGGTTCGAAAAGCCGGGCGAACGAAACTTGATACGATAGGGAGTGGTTCCGCCTTCGCTCACGATATAAACTCCGAATTCTCCCCGGGCCGTTTCTATGCGCGAATAATATTCTCCCTTCGGCAGTTTCAATACTGCTTTTGTTTTGGCCTGGAATTCTCCTTCCGGAATATTATCGATTAACTGCTCTACAATGGAAAGCGACTGTTTCATTTCCTGCAAACGAACCATATATCTCGAAAAGCAATCGTTTCCGTATTCAATTATTTCATCGAATTGAAGTTTATCATATAGTTCGTAAGGATAAAGTTTGCGGATATCGCAGGAAACGCCGCTTCCTCTTGCGGTTGGTCCCGAGCAGCCATACGAAATGGCATTTTCTTTCGACAATATACCAATTCCTTTCGTGCGATTCTGGAAAATAATATTGCCCGTAACCAATTCGTCGTATTCGGGAAATTTGTTTTTAAAATGTGCTATAAAATCCTTTACTCTTTTCTGAAAATTGGGATGCAGGTCGAACATTACTCCGCCCGGCACCATATAATTCATTGTTAATCGTGCGCCGCAGGTCTCTTCCATTATTTCGTTGATCATTTCTCTTTCGCGGAAAGCATGAAAGAAAGGCGTAAGCGCTCCCACATCCATGGCCATAGCGCCCCACCACAATACATGCGAAGCAATGCGGGTTAATTCATCCATTAGCACTCTTATTACCTGTGCGCGCGGTGGAATTTCTACCTGCAATCCTTTTTCAACACATAAGCAACAACCGTGATTGTTAATATGCGATGAAAGATAATCCATCCGGCTGGTGCTGTATATGAATTGCCGGAACGACAAGCTCTCGCACATCTTTTCGATGGAACGATGGATATAACCGAGATGCGGTTCTACCTTTTTGATCGTTTCGCCGTTAAGTGTGATCACCAGGTGCAGCACGCCGTGGGTAGATGGGTGCTGTGGTCCAACATTAATGACCATATCGCCCATTTCATCGGCGCCTTGCCGGGCATCCCGGATTATTTCAGTGTCCCTGTACATTTACGGTTATAGATAGTGTTTATTTTACAAGAAATCTGTACGACTTTCACCTCACATATTATGCTGCACGCTTCATACTTCAAAAAATGCGTTGGGGTAAACACTCCCTACTCCCTACTCACCACTTCCCACTCACCTCTCCCCCCTTCCCCTCATAATTTGATCATATTCACCGGATCTTCGTAGTCTTTCCGCATAGGATATTTCCCTTCCCAGCCATCCGGCAAAATCAACAATCTCAAATCGGGATGGTTAATAAAATTTACGCCGAACAATTCGAACACCTCGCGCTCATGAAACTCGGCCGTTTTCCAAATGGAACAACAGCTTTCTATTTCGGGTTTATTTCGGTCGAGCTTTGATTTGACGACTAATGTGTGCCGGTGAGTGGTTGAACCCAGGTGATATACCATTGTCAGGTGGGTTTTCCAATCCACACAGGTTAGGCAGAAAAGATAGTCGAATAACAGGTTGTTATTCCCACGAATTTGTTTTGCAAAAGATGACCATTCTTCCGGTGGCAGCAATGCGTTCACCCATTCTCCCCCATCCTCGAATGTAAGAGTGGGATGAAGAGATAACAGCTCCGCTTTCAGTTCTTCGTTGGTCATAGTGGAAGCGATATAGAGTGATTGTTTGGGTGTTTGTGGTGATCGTGAATCGTCAATCGTGAATCGTCAGTCGTGAGTCGTGAATACAACCCGCTGCTAATGCCACGGCTGAGAATTTATTTGGCTCAACATGTTTGTGACAGCCGCAACAGCAGTGTTACGAATTTTATACAATTCCCGATTCACGATTCACGACTCACGATTCACGATTGACGACTCACAACTCACGGTTCACGATTCTCCGTCTTTCAATTTGTTTCCATCAATGGTAATTCTCTCCCTTTTTCCCCCGCTTCGGATCTTCTGCTGGAGAGTAATCAGTGCATGAATCAAGGCTTCTGGCCGCGGCGGGCAACCTGCTACATATACATCTACCGGTATCACGTGATCGGCTCCCTTTACAACTGAATAAGTATTGTAAAAAAAAGGGCCGCCGCTGGTTGCACAAGCCCCCATGGCAATTACATATTTGGGATCGGCCATCTGGTCGTACAGTCGCTTAAGCACAGGCGCCATCTTATTGACGATTGTACCTGCAATAATAATTACATCGGCTTGCCTGGGTGTTGCGCGTGCTACTTCGAATCCGAAACGGCTCCAATCGTATTTTGCACCGGCAGCGCTCATCATTTCAATGGCACAACAACTGGTACCAAATACCAATGGCCAAAGTGAATTGCTGCGTGCCCAATTGATCACATCGTCGAGTTTACTCACCAATATTCCTCCGCCTGCAGTGGGGTGCACGGAACCGGGAAATGGTTGTTGTATGGTTGAGTCGCCGGCCAATTGATGTTGTTTATCGCTTTATTTCGGTTATTGGTTTTTGTTATTAGTCCTTTTGCCTCATTATTTCCACTTTAGCGCTCCCGTTTTATGCGCATATAAAAATCCCATAAACAGGATGAACAAAAAAATCACGATTTCCACGAGGGCGATCCATCCCAATGATTTTGCTACTACCGCCCATGGATAGAGAAATACAAGCTCCACATCAAAAATCAAAAATATCAGGGCAAAGAGATAGTATCCTACATTGAACTGTATCCATGTTTTACCCCTCGTAGGCACGCCGCATTCGTAGGTTTGTAATTTCTGCTGGTTCTTGGTCGCCTTCAATACCAGTTTCGATACCAGTATGGCAATGCCGGAAAAGGCAATGGCAGCAATTGTTAACACGATCATTGATCCGGCGCCCATATGCAATTGGTTTTCTGGTGAAGTACCGGGATAGTTATGGTGTTCAATTTAAAGAAAAAATGGAAAGAAGGAAAGATTTATTTACAATTTAAAAATGATGGTTGTGTTGAAAAACATACGGCAACAATCCAATCACCGATCTATTGGAGACAATGCAAAAGTCAAAAAAGTAAACCCTGGTCCCGCAACTAGTAGTTTAGCAGGTATGCGATTTTGGTCTTAACCTTTTCTGCATTGGGCAGCATGGCCGTTTCAAGAAAAGTATTCATGGGAACTGCAGGCAAATTCATAGCACCGAGTACTTGTACGGGTGCATCCAGAAAACGGAAGCATTGATGCGAAATACGTCCTGCCAGTGCCTCGGCAAAAGAATTGTTTTGCTGTTCTTCGGTAATGATTAAACATTTTCCATGTTTGTTCACTGCATCAAATACCAGTTCTTCGTCGAGTGGAAATAAAGTACGCAGATCAATAATTTCAATTTGCCCGGGAAAATGTTTGGCAGCAGCTTTTGCCCAATACACGCCCATGCCATAGGTTATCACGCAACAGCTCTCTCCATTTTCTACCTTCTCCGCATCTGCGGCCAGTGCAATGGCTGCTTTTCCGAGGGGAACAATATAATCCCGCGAGGGCTCCACGGTTTTTGCATCCTCTGTTCCCGGAACCTTACTCCAATAAAGCCCTTTGTGCTCGAGCATTACTACCGGGTTCGGATCCAGGAATGCGGCCTTCATCAATCCCTTCATATCGGCAGCATTCGAAGGATATACCACTTTAATTCCTTTAATTGAAAGCAATGTGGTTTCCACCGAACCGCTATGATAAGGCCCGCCACCACCGTAAGCGCCAATAGGGACACGTATCAATGTTTGAACCGGAAACTTGCCCATGCTCAGGTAACAGCTCTTCGAGATTTCTGTCACAAGCTGGTTAAACCCCGGGTAGATATAATCGGCAAACTGTACTTCTACAATAGGTTTAATTCCGACAGCACTCATTCCAACTGTTGATCCAATTATATAGGCTTCTTGTATAGCAGTATTAAACACCCTGTGATCGCCAAACTTTTCAGCCAGCGTGGCAGCTTCGCGAAAAACGCCTCCCAATCTTCTGCCCACATCCTGCCCGTATAAAACAGCTTCCGGAAAATCTTCCATGATTTCCCTGATCGCGAATAAAGCTGCATCTACCATCGGTACTTTTTCTTTTCCAAAAGGACATCTTTGTCCTTTTTCTATAGTTACCGCCGCAGGAACGAAAACATGATCGCCCACCGTAGCAGGATTGGGCTCGGGGGCAGCCACTGCCTGTTGAAATTGTTTTTGTATTTCTTCTGCAGCAGTTCTTTCTATCTGCAATAACTGATCTTCGGCGATACCTGTTTCCAGCAACCTGCTTCTGAGTTTGGGTCGGGGATCGTTTTCCAGGTGCGCGTTCCAATCTTCCTCGCTTCTGTAAAATTCTTTTCGCACTCCACTGGTATGATGGCCAAGCAGCGGCACTTTTGCTTGGACCAGGTAGGGTGAACGATGCTGCCGAACGTATTGAACAATGCGCCGCAGGGCATCGTGGCTCTCTTCAAAGTTGCTGCCATCGATCCGCACTCTCTCCATCCCGGGAAAGCCGGCGGCATAATCATAAGCATCCATCGCTCGCGCTTCTTCGGCGGTAACACTTATTCCCCAGTTGTTATCTTGTACGAGGTAAATGACAGGAAGTTTTTTGAGTACGGCAAATTGAAAAGCTTCACTCACTTCCCCCTCGGTAATGCTGGCGTCGCCCAGCGAGCAAATTACTACAGGCAATTCGCCGTTATTGCCTTTCTTCAATTTCTGGGTAAGATGATTTTCAAAATATTGAATACCCTGCGCAATACCGGTAGTAGGAATTACCTGCATGCCCGTTGCGCTGCTTTGATGGATGATCGTTGGTTTATCGTTGCCGCGATAATTGGGATGCGCGTAATATTCTCTTCCCCCGGTAAAAATATCGTTGCCTTTAGCCAGCAATTGCAGCATCAGTTCGTACGGAGTAAAACCCAGCCCGAGCAGCAAACTTTCATCGCGGTAATACGGGCTAACAAAATCACAGGGTAATAGCTGAAATGCAGCGGCGAGTTGAATAGCTTCGTGACCACGCGAAGTAGAATGAACATATTTACACACGGAGCGATTGGCTTCATATGTTTCGGCCATGTTTTGGGCCAAACACATTAAACGATACGCTTTCAGCAAGATATCGGGATTGGGCATAGCAAGCAAGAATTGGGAGCGAAAATAATAAATCGTGAGTCTACAATCGTGAATCGTTTTTAAAATGCCGGGGAAATTGATCTCCCATTCACGATTCACGATTCACGACTTACGATTCACGACTCACGATTCACATAAAAAAGCCCTCCCGCAAAAGCGAGAAGGCCTTTCCTTGTAGTGATCTATAACTGTTATTTGATCTCGAGTTGAAACATACTCTCGTCTTCGATGAATCCTTCCAGTTCATCGCCCACTACGCATTCGCCAACGCCTGCTGGGGTTCCCGTAAAAACGAGGTCGCCAATATTAACGGAAAAATAGTTGGAAATGTATGCGAGTATCTTATCAAAATTGTTAATCATCAGGCCCGAATTGCCTTGCTGCACCAGTTCCTTGTTTTTATACAGGCAAAAATTGATGTCCTTTTTGTTTTTGACATTCTGGAACGGGATCCATTTTCCGATGACGGCAGAATTATCCCAGGATTTTGCTTTTTCCCAGGGAAGGCCTTTTGCTTTCAGTTCATCCTGTACATCGCGTGCTGTAAAGTCGATACCTACTGTTACCGCATCGTAGTACTTGCTGGCAAAGCGTTCTTGTATATACTTTCCGTTTTTGGAAATGCGTAACACGAGTTCGCACTCGTAGTGCAATTCATTGGTGAATTCGGGGTAGTAAAACGGAGTATGTGCCTGTAACAATGCGCTCTTGGGTTTCATAAAAATGATAGGTTCGTCGGGAACCTCGTTACCCAGTTCTTTTGCATGAGCCACATAGTTACGGCCTACACAGAATATTTTCATATTCAATAAGGGTTTAATTCAACGATTTGTTTTCAAGTTTCATTGGCCTCGACAGGCCTGGGGTACGTTTTACATAGGCATATTGAATATCAAAATATTAACTTCAATACGAAGATTTCCACGAAAATAAAGATTAGAACTTAAAAATCATAAGCTTATCTCTAATTTATTCCATTCGCTCATAGTGCGGCCAATCCCTTGAAGTATAAAGCTCTCCACGATTTCGACACATTTTGCTATTTTGACCTTTATCAAAACTTCTTCTTCCGGTCTCCATTTGCTTAACACGTATTCAGCCTGCATGCCTTTGGGAAAATCGTTTCCAATACCGAAGCGCAGGCGGGGATATTGGTCGGTTCCCAGGCTTTCGCGGATACTCGTTAACCCGTTATGGCCTGCATCGCTACCTCCCGGTCGAAGGCGAACTTTGTTTAAAGGAAGAGCCAGTTCATCAACAATTACCAATAAGTTCTCAAGGGCTATGTTTTCCTTATCAATCCAGTACTTAACGGCTTTGCCGCTAAGATTCATATAAGTGGTGGGCTTAATTACAACAATCGATTTACCTCTCCATTTATACGAGGCTACATCGGCCAATCGGTCGGAGCGAAAAAAAGCTTCGTGTTTTTTTACAATGGCATCGGCAATATCAAAACCGATATTGTGGCGGGTAGCCGCATATTCTTTCCCAATGTTTCCCAAACCGGCCAGCAAAAACTTCGACATGCTAAATCTCTTTAAATTTCAATGGACGATCTATACCCTATTAGTAGTAATTTTTAAAGGTAACGAATACAAAAAAACCCTGACAACAATCGTCAGGGCCTTATCATCATAACCGGTTTTTTTACTTTTTAGCAGCGGCAGCAGGTGCAGCAGCGGCCGGAGCAGCAGCGGCAGCAGGAGCGGCCGACTCTTCAATTTTGAGTTGGCGCGTAGTTACCACCGATGCAATGGGAATACGAGGCGAGTTCAGGAACTCGTAATTAGGTTCTTTCACGTCCTCTACCCGAATATTACCGTGCAATGCAAGATTGGTAATATCCACCTCGATGTTTTCTTTAAGGTATTTGGGGTAGGTTTTTACCTTAAGCGATTTCATTTTGATAACAAGCTTACCACCTTCTTTAACCCCGATGGAAGTTCCGGTGAACTTAAGGGGAATGGTAGCAACCACTTTTTTATCTTCTACCAGCTCCAAAAAGTCTACGTGCGCGAGTTGATCAGTTACTTTGTCGAACTGAAGATCCTTCAAAATGCACTTATAACTTTTTCCATCCACTTTAATTTCTGCAAGCTGGAAGTCGGGAGTGTATACAAGCGGTTTGAAAGCCAGCACAGGAGCAGTAAAGTTGATCTCCTGCGCACCGCCGTAAATTACACCGGGCACCAGTTCCTGAGAGCGAAATTCTCGGGTGGCTTTTTTCCCGGTTTCGGTCCTCAGTTGTCCTTCGATTGTAATTGTTTTCATTTTTTATTTTAATTTAAGAATAAAGCTTTCGATCTTTTTATAGCAGCTTACTTATTTCGCAGCTGACTGTGAATAAACAAGCCGGTAATACTCCTGTTTTCGTAGGCGTTCCTGATAGCAACCGCGAACAGTTCGGCAACACTCAACACTTTAATCTTCGATGTATTCTGTTGTTTCAGCGGAATGGTATCGCAAACCACTAATTCTTCCAGCACACTATTTTCGATATTCGCATAAGCATTACCGCTCAGTACAGGATGTGTGCATAGCGCCCTCACGCTTCTTGCTCCTTTTTCTTTGAGCAGGCCGGCCGATTTTGCCAACGTACCACCCGTGTCGCAGATATCATCTATAAGAACTACATCCCGGTCGGTTACATCTCCAATTACCACCATGCTCGCAATTTCATTTGCTCTTTTGCGATGCTTATCGCAAATCACCATATCAGCATTGAAATAGCTGGCTATTTCACGGATCCTGTTGGCACTTCCTACATCGGGGGCCGCAAAGGTAAGGTTTTCGAGCTGAAGTTGTTCGATATAAGGAATAAAAATGGCCGAGCTGTCGAGATGGTCCACGGGTATATCAAAATAACCCTGTATCTGTGGCGCGTGAAGATCCATGGTAATAATTCGGTCGGCTCCGGCCGCCTGTAACATATTGGCCATCAGTTTGGAGCCAATTGCCACCCTGGGTTTGTCCTTGCGGTCTTGCCGGGCATAACCAAAATAAGGAATAACGGCTACCACTTTATAGGCAGAGGCACGCCGGGCTGCATCAATCATCAGCAACAATTCGATCATGTTTTCAGCCGGCGAAAAAGTGCTTTGCACCAGGAATACCATATCACCCCTGATGCTTTCCTGGAATACGGGCTGTATTTCTCCATCGCTAAAACGGGAGATGGTTATTTTTCCAAGCGGGGCGCCAAATTTCTGGGCAATTTTTTCGGCGAGGTACTGTGAACCGGTACCGGAGAAAATTTTTGATGAGTTGTTCATGCCGCTATAAAATGAGCGGCGAAGATAGGGTTAACCAAGGGAATTAGGGGTTAAGGCCGGCAAGAAAAATTTTCAACTCATCACATAGTGAATATAGTTGAAACCCCTGCCGCGCAAGCTTCAAATGGAGGCTGAATAATGTTGTTATTTTCCTGCAACAGATAGTAGGGCCTGCTGACCACTGCTGATCATTGCCGTTTTCTGAGCACTGCGATTCTGTTCACCTGCAAGATTGCTTTTCCTGGGATTGATAGCATAAAAAATTGCGGAACAAACAAAAATCGAAAAGAAAAGTGCTACGAAATACATGCCGATGCAGAAAAGAAATGGCTGGTAACCGCCAATTGCAGAGAAAGTAGTTTTGCGCTTCATAGAAGGTGGATTTTGATTTTCAAAGGTTTTGGATTAAAACCCCGGGCAATAACGCGAAAAAAAACATTTTTAGTGCGAAATTCCTCAGGTTGGGTATGAAATTAATAACTAACATTGAAAAATGCAAGCTCGGAGGCAATCAATTAAAAATTGGGCCATCGACGACCGGCCGAGGGAGAAGTTAATGACCAAATCGCCTGCTGCCCTAAGCGATTCGGAGTTGGTATCCATCCTAATCAGCAAGGGCACCAGGGAAAAGTCGGCCGTTGACCTTGCCCGGGATGTATTGCGGGCCGGCAAAAACAATCTCAACGAGCTGGCTAAGTTGTCGATCAAGGATTTACAGAAAATAAAGGGAATCGGGCTTGCCAAAGCCATCAGCATTGCAGCCGCCCTCGAGCTTGGCCGAAGGAGGCAAACCACGGCATTATTCGAGAAAACAACGATCCAACAGAGCAGGGATATTGCCGAATACCTGCAGGCCAGGTTTCGCGATCTGCCGCATGAAGTTTTCGCGGTTATCTTTCTCAACCGGGCCAACAAGGTCAAACATTTTGAGGTGGTGAGCCAGGGAGGCATCACCGGCACAGTGGCCGATCCCCGTATCATTCTCAAAAAGGCAATCGAAGAGGAAGCCGTGAGTATTATTCTATGCCATAACCATCCCTCGGGCAGTTTAAAGCCGAGCAGGGCCGATGAAGAACTTACCCAAAGAATAAAAGAGGCCGCCAGCCTGCTGGACATACGGGTAATAGATCATATCATCGTAAGCGAGGGAGGGTATTATAGTTTTGCAGACGATGGGTTGATATGAAATGGGCCAATTTGCCAATGAGGCAATGGGCCAATTGTGGCGACTATTGCGGGCTGATTATGATTTGTAACAGTTGTAATGATCGTTGCAGGTATAACTAAGCCTGCGCGGTCGGTCCGCCAAAATTCATAGGCAGTTGAATTTCTTCCAGGTCCTGTATTTTTCCATTACCTGCCTCAAAGCGCTGAATATTTTCGGTAAGTGCCTTCATAAACCGCTTTGCATGCTGGGGAGTGAATATGATGCGCGACTTTACTTTGCTTTTTGGGGTACCGGGCATTACGTTTACAAAATCTATAACGAATTCGGCATGAGAGTGTGTTATAATTGCCAGGTTGGCATAAGAGCCTTCTGCTACTTCCTCTGATATTTCGATATTCAACTGATTGGGCTGCTGGTTGGGATTTTCCATAACTTTTAATTGAAGCCCAAATTTAGCCAGTTTATTTGAGATGCAATTCGAGTTTATGCAATAGCGAATCTCCAAAGAGAGCTTTATCAACAATCTTGCCGCGGGGATCAATAAGAAAATTGAATGGAATGCTATCGAATTTAAAAGCATAGGCTGCCGGTCCCATCCAAATTTTTTGGTCGATAAGTTGAGGCCAGGGGTAAGGCCCGCTGTCAATAAAATTTTTCCAAGCTTCTTTCTCGGGATCAAGAGAGATGCTCACAATTGAAAAATTCCTGGAACTAAATCGTTCGTAAGCTTTCTTCTTAAAATCCAGTTGCGCAACGCTACTGGGATGCCAGGAGGCCCAGAAATCCACTAAAAGATATTGGCCCTTGTATATAGAAAGCGGTAGCAGGCTACCTTTTGAATCGGGAAGAATAATGTCGGGCATGGAGTCGCCAACTGACAACTCCTCTTCCAGGATAGAGATATAGTTATAAGTATTCTTCACCAATTGCTGAATGCCGCCATGCTGCGCAAATCTGTTTCCCAATTTTGAAATAAAGGTTTTCAGGGCTGCACGATCATATCCAAAATCAACAGCGTTATAGATGTATAAGGCAGCTGCAGGGCTTGTTACAGTATCCACATAATTTCTGTACTCCTGTTGTACTTCCGAACTCACTATTCTGAATAACGAGTCGGGCAATTGCCTGCTTCGTGCCGATTCCATTTTTGTGCGGACTTGTGTAAGAAAATGGTGAAGAGAAATGCTGGCAGGTGAATTTTCGAATCGAAACTGTTTTGATTCGAGATAGTCGGCCGACAAGGAAATTTTCGGGCGATCGTTGATAAGAATAATATCTACCCGGTTATCGGCCGATCTTATACGATATAAATTTTCTTCGATGCTCTTAACGTATAGTACTCGATCCTCCACCCTGTCTTTAATCGTTACAGAATCGATACGGCCGTTTTCCCCTGCGGCGATATTTATTTTTTCAAGATAGAAAGTTTGGTTATACCCGTTTTCAATATGAAATCTCAACTCGGTATTATTGGTACGCTGTGCTTCGTTACAGGCAACTGCGCATAAATATATCTGGCAAAAAACAAGTAGCCTTTTCATAAAAAAAGCGGGTTAATCAACCCGCTGTGCAATATAGGATGAATTCACTATTGATTAATGAAGCGAATCAAATCGCCGGCTGTTGCTTCAGTAACATTTGAATTCGCTTTGAAGAACTGATCCACTTTGTCTTTGTAGTTTACCAAAGCAGAACCCAGGGAACGTTTGTTCAGTTTTACCTTGGTAAAACTATTATCCGGCATCACTATGTAATAATCAATATTATTATCCAGTTTGTCTGAATAATCGCCACTGAAATTTGCCAGGTAATCATTCTTGTTTGCCTTAATCACCTTAATTGTTCTAAGCTTCAGCAATTGAACGCCGGGGCTATCGGCTTTCTCTTCTGCAAAACCCAACGATTCAAAAAAGTATTTCCCGGGCGGGTCAATAGCAGGGCTTTTTACAAAAGTATGAATCACGTTCTCGTTGAGTAAAAAAAACCGTTTGATGTAATTGGTATTTACGATAATAGTTGTGTCCTTCCACTTCGCGTGCAGTTCATGGCCTAAGAAATCGAAATTGAAGTAGTAGTCACCCGAAATAGTTACGCCAAAATTATTTGTAGCACCCCCTATAATCCACAGGTTATGCATAAAGCGTTTGTCGCCACCCATGCCGAGAAAATCATTTAAAACTCCCTTATTAAACTGAGAATGCGATTGTACCATGAAGTTTCGATATACATCTTCCAACCCTCCATACATTTGTAGTTGCGCCTTTGAGCCTATGGCAAATGCAATGAACAGAATTGGTAAAAGAACTTTCTTCATGTTGGCTAATTTTACTAAAGGTAATATTCTACTAACGGTTAGGCAAAAATAGTTCGTTAAATATAAAGGGATCGCCGGTTTGCGATCCCTTTATTATGTTTTAATAGAACTGAATTATTGCCTCGTCCACTTTTCATAAATCTGGCGGGTAAAATCGTTTTGTGAAGATCCTGAAGCGGCGTTATAGCCGTAGTGGATAAAAAACGATTTGGTGGCCGCATTGTAACTGTTATTATAAGTAGAATGAACCCAAGGCGCTGTTCCGGGGAACTGCGGACCGGGATATGTTTGTCCACCCGGGTTATCCGCTGTCATAAACCCGTTTGCAACTGTGCTGGCAGTTGAACCGGTTGGCTGGAAGTTGGCGAGGGTTGCGCCGTTTATGTCCACCCGAAAGGACCATCCACCCAAATCTCCTAATTGCCCTTCCACTCTTTTGTCGTTAATAGTGGCAAAATATTTGGTAAGGTTGATAGCACGGGGAGCTGATGGATGGAAGAAATAGCCGGTTACCGTATAATTGGCCTCATATATATTCTTAATGAGGATGGGGACCAGTATTGTTTGATAGTTGGTGGCAACAGTTTCGCCGCTTGCATCGGTAATGGAGAAAGCTAGCATATTAAACTTGGTGAGGTCCACTTTGTCGGGGAATACTTTTACCGGAATATAAGCTTCCTGTTGGCCTGCGGGGATTGTTACCTTCAAAGCCGGTACCGAATAGGCGGCACTATTCATTTTAACCCAGTTTTGACCAAACTTGGTATTGAAGGCTGTAATAGCTGCGTCGTCTTCCTTAAATGTTACGTCCACCGATTTGCTCAGGGGCTTGTCCCACGATACTCTTGCGTATACACGAACTTCGTAGGGAGTGCTGGTAAAATCAAGAGCCAGGGGAGCCGCAGCCGTTGTCCGGGGCCAGTTACCATTGGGTACCAGGATGATTGGCTTGATAGCCTTATCAGAGTAGTCGGTTGTGGGAGTATCCTTCAGGCAAGATGACAGGAATACCGCTAACACACCGAACATCATTCCTATTTTAAAATATTGTTTCATGTTTATATTAGTTTATTATTGAACCAGTTTAGTTATTAAGGCATCCACCAAATCTTATTGCTGAATTGATCGCCCGATTTACGACCTACCTGCGGAACGTTGTCAGTATTCAGGTTGATTTCTGCCTGGGGATACAACAAACGATAGGGCAAGGTAGAGGAAGTGCGGCCAGGATTAACCGACAATGGAATGTTTGGATAGCCACCGTTCCTGCGGTAGTCTGTCCACGATTCGAGATGAGAAATACCATTTAATGCGAGGTATTTTTGAAATGCGATCAGCCTCAGTTTATCAGGAGCAGCCGCAAAACTTACATTCTGGTTGCCATTGGTAACCGCATCGGTATACCAGACGTTGAAGGCATTGTTAGCTGCGGTTGCAGAACCTCCGGCATTCAGCCAACGGAACGACTCCCTAACAGCATTCACATATGCCGTGCTGTCGTTGCCGGCTAGCCAACCTCTCCGAATAGCTTCGGCTTGCAGGAACAGGCTTTCCACTGAAGTCAAAATCCAGGCAGGCTGATTGAAGCCCTTAACCAGCCCGGCGGCAGAAGCCGAAATTGGCCCGGCAGCGGATACACCTCCTACCTGAGAAACATAGTTTGCTGTTTGGTAGGGGAATTGAACGTTATTGATCGACAATCCATATTGGTTACCGCGGTAATTATTAGGAGTGGGCTGAGGGAAGGGTTCTGCTCCCCCGGTAGGAACACTGTTCACAATTGGTTTGTAGAACAGGCCGAGACGGGGATCATTATTTCCCTTCAGATAATTCATAGCAATTATGTTGGCACGCCAAAAGTCAGTTGCTTGAGCGCCTACCTGGTTAAAACCATAGGAAGCATAAAATGCATTGGGCTTGTCTTGTTGGAATCCGGGATTAACTGCAGCATCTTCTCCCGATCCCAGGAAACCACTGCCTTCTGCTACAATTTTCGCAATCTCTGCCTGCACGTAAGCGGCTCTATCGGCACGGCTTGCCTGGTGCATCAGCAGGCGAAGTTTGAGCGTGTTGGCAAACTTTACCCATTTGGTTTGGTCGCCGCCAAACATAATATCTGCCGTGGAGATATTCACATTCTTCGACAATACAGCGTTCTTGATATAGTTGATGCCAGTGTCGATTTGCTTAATTAAATCCTCGTACACGGCTTTTCCATCATCGTACTTGGGACGCACATTCTTCAATCCCTGTAAAGCCTCGGTATAAGGAACATTATTGTAAACGTCTACAAGGATGGCGAAGTTGTGGCTCTTCATAATCTTCGCTATTCCCTCAAAGAAGGTCTGACCCGTAGCTTTGGCACGTGCTTCCATAAACACATAGTCGTAGGAATTATCCATTACTCCGGTAAATATACCGGCGCCAAAATTGGTGGAGATATTATACGACTGTTCTTCAACGTTGGGTGCATAGTTAGCGCCGGGGCACCAATAGCCCATCCAGTTTCCAAGAAATCCGAAAGTGGTCATGGAACGGTTGGCAGTGTTAAGTAGGGCGTAGGGCGTTACCAGGTCGGGACTGATATTGCTCTCCACGGCATTGTTGGGATCCTTATTGATATCGAACCAGGCTTTTTTACAACCTGCACCAAAGATTGTAAGCAGCAAGGCTCCTATGATGGAAATTTTATTAAATCGTTTCATATTCAAATCTTTTAAAGTACTGGTTGTTTAGAAAGTCACGTTAACGTTAAATCCAAAGATTCTGGTAGGAGGTGTCTGTCCGATATCGGTAGTACCCGTGGCGTTTCCGGTAGTGTTCGAAAACTCGGGATCAGTCCACTGATTTGTTTTTGGACGGAACATCAACAAGTTTCTTCCAATAAGAGAAACACTTGCTTTCTTCACCACCTTTCCATTGCCCAACCAGCGTTGAGGAAGATCGTAGCTAAGTACAACCTCGCGAATTTTCCAGAAGGCTGCACTAGTATAATAGTTTGTTTGCGTATTACGGAAACGTCCTGCCTGGAGGAAGTCGTAGTGCGCATTGGTAACAACTATATTGTTGTTGTCGACATATTTAGAACCATCCCAGTAAACCGAGTTGGGAAATACGAAGCGTTGGCGCATATTGGTTGCCGATAGATGATCAATTCCGGTAAAGCCGAGTGAACTACCTACTGCATTGTAGATATAGTTACCTCCACGGTATTCTGCAACTACTTTCAGCCCGATTCCATTCCAACTCATATCAGTGTTCAATCCAACAATGTATTTTGGCAGTGTTCTGCCAAAGACAGAAGTAGTTGGGCTTTGTGTGGGATACCCGCTGGCCGGATCGATAATTACTTTTCCAGTAGCAGAGTCTCTAAGCCAATCAACCAAACGGTGTGTATACGCAGGATATCCTTTAATCACAAATGCTGTGTTACCGACGGAAAGTTGATCAAGCCCTTCGTAAACCTCCTGTACCCGGCTATCGTTTGTTGTGAGGTTACCGCTGAAGTTCCAAGTGAATTTGCCCAGCTTCAGGAGTGGTGTTAGCCGAAGATCAAATTCAAAGCCCTTGTTATAAAAGCGGGCTGCATTCAGCAGCGCGCTCGAATAACCAGTAGACTGTGAAATCTGTACGGGGATAATTTGATCGTTATTGTTCTGATAGTAGTAAGCCACATCAAACGAAATCCTGTTGTCCAGGAAGGCTAGTTCGGCGCCTACTTCATAAGATTCCACCACTTCGGGACGGATCTGCGGGTTGTTAATGATATTGCTGGCAGTAAATCCGGGTAGCGAACCATAGGGGAATCCCAGGCCCTGTCCGAAATTGGATTCAAGAGAATAAATACCAGCGTTCACGTTACCGGCTTTGTTCCAGGCTCCTTTCAGTTTGGCGTAACTAAGAATCTTGTTATTGCCAAGTGACTCGATGGCATCGGTCAACGAAACTGAAGCATTCACGCCGGGATAGAAATATGAATTAGCATCAACCGGCAAGCGGGAATCCCAGTCGTTACGACCGGTAAATTCAACAAATGCCCAGTTTTTATACCCAATTGAAACGCTTCCGAACAATGACATGAGGCGGCTGCGGAAATAGGCCTCTCCGGCTCCCGGTTCGCCCGTACGATTACTAACGTTAAACAGTGTGGGAATAACCAGGTTAGCTCCCGAAACGCTTACAGATTTCGAAAAAGTTTGCCGTACGAGGTTACCAGCTAACGCTTTCACATTGAAATCGCCGAAATCTCTGTCTAAAGATGCGATAAACTCATTCTGAACCCTGTTGCCAATAGAAGATCCATCGCTAACAGATGCCTTCACATTTCCACCACCGCTGATAGAACGGCCATTGTGAAGGGCGTAGTCTGAATAAGTAATTGCCTCTGCAGTGTTTTTATTGAATGCGGTAGAATAAGTAACACTGGTACGGTTCATCAGGTTGATGAATTTAATCGGCTTCCAATTCAGCTCAATATTGCCTACGATATCATCCCCCCTTCCATTGCCGCGGAATCTTCTTAAATCTTCCCATGGATTTGGGTAATAATCGTTAAAATAGTGGTTGTGATTCGACCAATTGTCGTTTTTGAAATCTTTGTAACGTGTAATCGGCACCTGGGGCGGAGTGTTGATAACATACCAGTAAATGGGGCCTGGTGAAGTGGTAACGTCATAAGAAGTGGCCGTGTATGTTAAGTTGGTTGCTACCCGTACCGATCCATAAGTTTTACCGGCATTGATACGAAAAGATGTTCTGCGCGATTTATCGTCGGGTACAACCCCTTTGGTGAGGGCATCCTGAACCGACAAATAGAAATTCGACCTGTCATCCCCTGCGTTTATGGAAATATCATTTTGAATAGTAACAGCAGTATTGAAGAATCTCTCTTTCTCACCTGGGAGATATGAATAGGGAACTTTTTGAACATTCCCATTTTCGTCAGGACGGCCCAAAATAGTATCGCGGCCGTCAAAACGTGCTCCCCAGCTTTGGTTCTCGATCGGATCGTAGATACCATCGCCAAAAGCATCATAGGAGGAACCACTGCCAAAAGATGTTTGCAATCTTGGCATGAAAGCCACCCTTTCAAACAATGTGGTGTTGCTTACATTGATTTGTGGCTTTGTTCTGCCGCTGCCTTTTTTTGTAGTAACTACAATCACCCCGTTTACACCCTCAGGGCCGTACAGTGCCGCAGCATTAGCACCCTTCAGGATATTCACATTTTCAACATCGTTGGGATTTATAGAGTTTATGAATCCAAGTGAGATAGGCGAACCGTCCACCACCAGTAGCGGTTGGTTATTACCTGTAAGCGAACGAATGCCCCTTAACAGGATGCGGGTATTAGCAAACACCCCGTTGTTGACAGTAGAAACATTCAATCCTGAAACCTTTCCCACCAAACCGTTCTGAAGATTGGTCACCCGAGCCTGTGTTAATTCTGAATTTTTAACACGAGCCACCGAGTAACCTAATTCTTTAGGCTGCTTTTGCACCCCCAAAGCCGTCACCACAACTTCTTGCAGGTTGCCCGACTTATCGAGTGTTACGTTGTAGGTGTTGCTACTTCCAACGGCTACCTCTCTTTCCTTACTTCCAACAGCGGAAATAAGCAGCACATCACCAGTTTTTGCTTCGATCCGGAAATTACCATTAGCATCGGTGGTAGTACCTCTGTTGGTACCTTTGATTGTTACGGACGCAAAAGGAATGGGGTCTCCTTTGTCATCCTTCACCTGGCCGGTTATTGCTCTGTTTTGCGCATAGGCAAAAACAACCCACAATACCAGCACTGCGAGCAGTGATAGAATTTTTCTCATGTGACTGTTAGTTTTAAAAAAAATAATAGTGGTAATTACAGGATGACTGGAGTTTTAATAAAATGTTAAAACAGGGACGGCGGTGAACAAATTTAGACAAAAAGAAAAGTTAAAATGCTGCAACAATATTTTTTTATTGTAATCTGTTCAGCATCAATTGTAGGCCAAAATTCAGGCTTTTGGGGTAAGATGCTCTTTCCAAATTAGTTACAGATGTTTCTTGCTCAAATACAATCGTTTGCGCAATTTTTACAGCAGCAATCATATCTATTTTTTTGACCAATTGATTTGGCATCCGGGCTTTCCATAAAAAATTAACATACCACCGATACCCCCTTCCCCCAAGCTGTTGCGTGCCGTATGTGTAGGGCAGGCCACCTTCAGAAATATATAAGCGGTTATCAGAGGTCTCCGCTTCAAAATATAGCCAGCGGAATTGTGCGCTCATCCCCGGCTTCTGTACTCGATAACCAAATTCAGCAAAACCATAGAAGGCTGTCTCCACCTCCCCCAGCTCTATGGCGTCTTTACGAATCTCGATCCGGTAATTGAACCGAAAATTTTTCTGCCAATCCCGGCGTATATCCAGCCTCCAGTTTTTTCTTCTCAGTGATGACGGCACCGCAAAATTTCTATCGGTAGAATAGTCATTGAAAGGTTGATACTCAACACGAAATCGAGTGTTGACGGAGAAATACCTGTGAGGAGAATAGCTTACTTGTAGCAAGTACTCCCTGCCAGCCACCGGGCTGTTGATTCTAAACTTTAACCAAGGGAATCTATAAACATCGAGAAATGCGTTAAGTTGCCAGACGCTTCCCGGCCTGAAGTTGATGCCTACATACAACCCCTTCTCGTTTATTGGCGAGTTGCTTTCCGTAAAAGCATTACTGAAAAAAGACTGGTAAGATGGGTAAATCGAGCGGTGCAATACAGCCAAATCGAAGCTGGAGTGAAGGCTTGCCAAAAGTCCATTGATAGTGGCAAAGCCTCCTTTGCTATCCATTGCGGTTTCGCCGAATACATGCACATTCCTGCGGGTGAGGCCATAATCGATACCGATATTAATCAATTGCCGTCCGCTAAACGCAAACAAGTTGTAGGGTTCTGGTTCCTTTAAGAAAGGAAGTGAAAAGCGATAGGCAATTGTATTCAGGGCCAGGTAGCCTTTCGGGCTATTGAACCGCACGCTACTACCAGCCACAAACATGCGAGCTTTATTTCTTTTCATCAATTCATTGTCGGTTCGAAAATATCCCGATTGCCAAAGAGAGGAAATATAAATGCGGGTGGAATCCGCCGAATCTGACTTAAGATTCGCACTCAAACTACGCAAGGAAGCAAATAGAAGTAATTCCCATTTTCCCTTTTGCCAGTTAACGGCTATCCCGCGATGAAAATTGAACTGGCCGCCGGAATGATACGGCCTTAAAATATTACCCTGCCTTTTTATTTGAAGCGCTAAGACGCTTTTCCTGAAAGCAAGATTCTGCCACTGCATCAATCCCTGCCCGAGGTTGAGGGTAAAGTCGCCAACAGCAATCGATTTGAACCGCCCAATCTTGCGGGCAAAAAAATGAAAAGAATAAAAATCAAATCCCTGCCTCATTCCGTGTCGGAAAAGAGGTTCCCCCACGTCTTTGTCGGCAACAATACCCCATTGCAAGAGATTTTTGAACTGGTATTTATAACGTAGTTGTATTGCCCATGGCGATCCAAGGTAGTTCTGCTCAGCATTACCCGAATCGCTGTTCGATATTACACGCTCCCATCGGGTTAGCAGGGTATGGCTGCCATCTTTCCATTTTTTATTGAAAAGATTTTGGTAGCTGCCTTCCCCATCAACCAGGATAATAAATGGAAGAATCCTTCGAATGGTGTTTAAGTCCCAGCCCGGAACAGACTGCAATTCATATATAGAAATAAACGGTCCCAGTAACTGACGGTACTGCAAAAAGGAATTCAATTGTAATTCGGTGAGCAGGCGTAGGTTTCGAAGTTCCTCTGCCCCAACCGTGTTTAGATTCAGCGGGTGTTTTCTTAAAAATTCCAATTCCTGCCAATGCGAATCGTCGTCGGCTATTTCGCCCGTTCGCTCCATTTCACGTTCTACCTGTTGCTGTAAAAGAATTTCGTTTTCCTCCTGTGGATATGAAAAAGCACCGTAAAGCAAGAACATACCCAGCAAAACAACTCTCTTCATTTTTCCTTGTTTTTTACATGCACAATCAGTGACAGTCCCGGGCTTATTCCCAATGCCAGGTGATAGCTCGCGGTAATATCTATTCGAAAATTTTTACGACGCCAGCCCGTGCTCATCCAGGGTGAACCCATACCGGAAGCAAGCCCCGCGCGCAGAAAAAAATTTTGTGTGGGATAGTAATGTAATACGGGCCTGAAATCGATCGGACTATTTTCGGCCTTCCTTATTTCTGCCGCAAGTAATAACTGCTCGGAGATTTCGTATCCACAGCCCATGGAAAAAACAACCGACAACAATTCCTCGCCGCGACTTCCGATATGTGCGCGGTTGATATTTCTGATACCCACCCCGAACATGAGTTTGTCGGAACTTTGCCAAAGCGTAGCAACATCCGCATAAAACGCAGCACTATTACCATAACCTGCAATACGAATGTTGCGATAATTAAACCTGCAACCGATGGCAATACTTCCCAGCTTTTTTCCATACGCCAACCCGAATTCGGTTTCGTTGTAATTGGCATCTCCATTGTATTGTGTACAGAAACCAAGCGCACCAAACGACACGGGGCTGTAAGCGGCGGCTTGCAATGAAGAGAGTTCTTTCAACAAAAATTTCTTCTGTCCAAATACTCCCGCACCCACACGGTCGTAAAAAGCAAGCGCCGCAGAATTTGCAGTAAATGAAAAGGGGTCGGCAAAACGGATGCTGTAAGCGCCCGAATGCAGAAAGGGTTCGGCTGGCAACAAATGAATTGCCTGTGCATGTATGCGCTCGAATAATAAGGCGAGAAAGAAGACCAAACTTTTCAACCGGCGATCAATTTAACCCGAGTTAAGATTGTTGCCTATTTCGGGAAAATCAGGCAAAAATCACCGGCTCTCTTTGGGATGGATATAGCGTAAGCCTACCTTTGCGCCATGCAAATTTTAGATGGTAACCTGGTATCGCAAGCCACCAGGGATGAATTAAAAATCAAAGTAGCGCAACTGGTCACCGAAGGTAAGAAAATTCCTCATTTGGCCGCGATTTTGGTTGGCAATAATGGCGCCAGCGAAACCTATGTGAGCAGTAAAGTAAGAACCTGCGAAGAAATCGGATTTAAGTCTACCCTCATTCGCCTCGATGAAGAAATCAGTGAGTTCAAACTTCTGAACAGCATCGAAGAGTTGAATAACGATCCCGATGTGGATGGCATCCTGGTTCAATTGCCCTTGCCCAAGCATATTTCCGACGAAAAAGTGATTAATGCTATTGATCCTTCTAAGGACGTAGACGGGTTTCACCCGGTAAGTGTCGGCAAAATGGTGCAGGGCCTTTCTACTTTTGTACCAGCCACCCCTCATGGGGTGATGCTGATGCTGGAACATTATAAAATTGAAACAAAGGGAAAGCACGCAGTGGTAATTGGAAGAAGTAATATTGTAGGAAGACCCATGAGTATACTTCTAAGTGCCAATACCAACCCGGGGAACTGCACCGTTACCATCTGCCACTCTCATACAAAGAATCTGAAAGAGATCTGCCGAAGCGCTGATATATTGGTGGCCGCACTGGGCAGGCCCGAATTCGTAACCGCCGATATGGTTAAAGAAGGCGCTGTTGTGATTGATGTGGGAATTACCCGCGTAAACGATCCATCAAAGAAAAAAGGTTATAGCATCAAAGGAGATGTTCTGTTTAATGAAGTGGCTCCCCGCTGTTCCTATATTACCCCGGTGCCCGGTGGCGTAGGACCTATGACCATTGCAGCGCTGATGATGAATACGTACAAAGCTTGTGTTGATAAGAACTAAGAAGGTTGTAGGGTTTAAGAGTTCAAAGGTTCAAAGGTTCAAAAGTTTAAACCTCTAAACAGCATCTTCTCCCGGTAATTACGAACTTCGCACCATGATTGTTACAGCAACAAGTGCCGCAACGGCTATCCCGGTAATGGAAGATTTTTACACCCTCCAGGGAGAGGGGTATCACCAGGGCAGGGCAGCATATTTTATTCGATTGGGTGGATGCGATGTAGGTTGTGTTTGGTGCGATGTAAAGGAAAGCTGGGATGGATCGAAGTTTGAAAAATATTCCCCGGCGCAATTGCTGGCAAAAGTAAAACATACCCCTGCTGAGATTGTGGTAATAACAGGCGGCGAGCCGTTGATGCATAATCTCGATACGCTTACCCATATGTTCCGCGAGGCCGGGCTGAAAATGCATATCGAAACTTCGGGTGCACACCCGCTGACAGGCAAATGGGATTGGATTTGTCTTTCGCCCAAAAAATTTAAGGCTCCGCTGGCGGAGATAGTGCCCCTTGCCAACGAATTGAAAGTGGTTGTATTTAATAAATCGGACTTCGCCTGGGCCGAAAAATATGCAGCCTTAACCAATACCACATGCAAATGGTATCTTCAGCCCGAATGGGATAGAAGAGAAGAAGTAACACCATTGATCGTCAACTATATAAAACAATTCCCGCGCTGGCAGCTATCCCTCCAGGTTCATAAGTATATTAATGTTCCATAGCAGTAATTTCGGTAAATAACTTTCGTTTTACAGTTGCCCAGCAATCTTCTGGCCGGATTCTCGCGTCTATAGCATTGCTGGTTGAAAATGACTAAGTTTGAAACAATGAATCGAATTTTTACTATCCTGTTTTTAGTAGCCTGTACTTTGAATAGCCGGGGCCAGCAATACGACCCCGAAAAGGTAAACAAGAAAGCCACCAGTTTGTACGAAAAGGCAATAGAAAAAGCGAGGGACGACGATTTCAATGAAGGGATACGCTTGCTGAAAGAGGCGATAAAAATCGACCCGCGCTTTGCCGATGCCTACCTGTCGGCCGCGGGTATGTACGGCGAGATGAAAAATTACGATTCGGCCATTGCTTATTACGAAAAAGGTCGAAACATCGACTCGGTATATTTTAAAGATTACAATCTACCCTACTCCATTAATATAGCCGGCAAGGGAGAATTTGAAAAAGCGCTGGAAGCAGTAAATGTTTTCCTGACCATTCCCAACCTAAACGAAAAAAGCATTCGCGCCGCCGCTTACCGGAAAAAGAGCTACCAGTTTGCTATTGATTATGCAAAGGAAAAACCATTGGGTGAATACCGCTTCGAGCCCCGCAACCTGGGCGATAGTATCAACTCCGCGGTGTCGGAGTATTATCCCACTATTACACTCGATGGAAAAGAACTGGTGTTCACGAGAAGGGTCAATAATTTCAACGAAGATTTTTACGGTTCCAGTTTTACCGATAACAAATGGACTTCGGCAAAAGGATTATCAGGCAATATCAATACGGCCCTGAATGAAGGCGCGCAAAACATTTCGCAGGATGGGCAATGGTTGATATTTACCGGCTGTAACTTACCCGAGGGTATGGGCAGTTGCGATCTTTATATTTCGTTCCTTACTCCCGAGGGCTGGAGCAAACCCGAAAACCTTGGTTATACGATTAATACCGAGGCCTGGGAATCGGCCCCCTCGCTTTCACCCGACAAAAGAGACCTTTATTTTGCCAGCAACCGCCCGGGCGGCTATGGAGGCAGTGATATTTATGTAGCACGCCGCTTGCCCAATGGAAGGTTCAGTGAACCAGAAAACCTGGGCCCCGAGGTAAATACTGCCGGCGAGGAAAGTTGTCCCTTCATGCATGCCGACAATCAAACCTTGTACTTCACTTCGAATGGTCATTTGGGTTATGGAGGCGATGATCTGTTTCTCGTAAAAAAAGGACCGAAGGGGAGCTGGAGCAAGCCCATCAACCTGGGCTATCCTATCAACACTATCGAAAACGAAGGAAGCCTGGTAGTAGCTGCCGACGGAAAAACGGCTTTCTATGCCAGCGACAGAAGCGATAGCCATGGCGGGCTCGATATTTATACCTTCGAACTCCGTAAAGATATTCGCCCTGCTAAAACACTTTGGGTAAAAGGAAAAGTGTTCGATAAGAAAACAAGCAGGGGACTCCCCTCTGCAGTAGAGCTTACCGATCTTTCCACCAAGGAAATATTGAGTAAGGTTCAAACCGACGAAACCGGTAACTATTTAATCACACTTCCAGTTGGCAAGGATTATGCATTCAATGTAAACCGCCGCGGGTATCTTTTCTTCTCCGAAAATTTTCCCCTGAGCCAAAAGGATCCCGACTCTACTTATAATATCGATATCCCCCTCCAACCGATAGAGCCCAATGCCGTGATTGTGTTGAAGAATATTTTTTTCGATTCAAAAATGTTTGAGTTGAAACCGGAATCCACTACAGAGTTGGATAAAGTGGTGCAACTGCTAAAAGACAATCCCACCCTCAAAATAGAAATCAGCGGGCATACCGACAATGTTGGTAAATCGGACGACAACCTCAAGCTATCCGACAATCGTGCCCAATCGGTAGTAAAATACCTGGTTACGAAAGGCATCAAACCCGAGCGCCTATTGTCGAAAGGTTATGGAGCCTTAAAGCCGGTAGCGCCGAATACGAGCGAAGAGGGAAGGGCTAAAAATCGCCGCACCGAACTTAAGGTAATTAGCCAATAATTTTTGAGGAAAACATCATTGCCAGAACAAGCAGATAAAAGATTTTGCGCCTGGGCTGAAGGGTAAAATTGAAAAGAAGCGAGCGTTTTTGTATCGCATACAATTTTTCCCTGCAGTGGCGTAAATCTTTTTTGCCTGAACAACGAATTGTTATACCAGATTGCCCTTACATTGGTTCCGCAAGTAGGAACTGTGCAGGCACGCCTGTTGGTGGAAAAAATAGGTAGCGCACAAGCCATTTTCAAAACTTCGCCAAGGCAGTTGGAAAAAATCGAAGGCATTGGTTCGGTTCGCGCGAAGAATATCCATTTGTTTAAAAATTTTGCCGAAGCGGAAAGAGAAATTCGCTTTCTTGAAAAATATAAAATCAAACCTCTCTTTCTTACAAACGAAGAATATCCCCGGCGTCTTCTTCATTGCTACGATCCGCCTACACTACTGTACTACCGTGGCGAGGCCGACTTAAATTCTTCCCGGATAGTATCGGTTATAGGCACACGCAGTAACACAGATTATGGGAAACAGCTTGTAGAAACCCTGGTGAAAGACTTGAGTAGCCAACAGGTGGTAGTAATAAGCGGTTTAGCCTTTGGTGTAGATGCCCTTGCACACCGCGCAGCCTTAAAACAACATTTGCCTACTGTTGCCGTGCTGGCGCACGGACTAGACACCATTTACCCCGATCAGCATTACCCGCTTGCCAGGGAAATAGCAAAGCAGGGAGGAGGATTGTTAACCGAGTTCAGAAGCAATATCAAACCCGACAAACACAATTTTCCCACGCGCAATCGCATCGTTGCCGGCTTATGCGATGCCCTTGTAGTAATTGAATCGGGCACCAAGGGAGGAAGCATGGTGACCGCCGAACTCGCCAATGGTTATAACAAAGACATATTCGCTTTTCCTGGAAAAATAAGCGATGCTAAAAGCTCGGGATGCAACCATCTCATCAAAATCAATAAGGCCGTCTTACTATCCTCAACCGATGAGCTACTGCAGGCTATGGGTTGGTTGAATACAAAAAAGACACATATCAAAAAACAAAAGGAACTCTTTATCCAGTTAAGCGATCACGAAAAAATCATTACCGATCTTTTGAAACAACACGAAGAATTATCGATTGATGAATTGAATTTCCTGGCAGCACTCAGCAGCAGTGCCGTGGCCGCGGCCATCCTGAACCTGGAGTTCGAGGGCATTATTACATCGTTGCCCGGCAAAAGATACAAGTTGATGGATTAACAAATTGTTTATTCATTCCAATTGCGAGATCGGAAATTTCATTAGTAGTTAACCCTGGCAACTTTCATTTGGAGCATATTTATCCGGCGCCCTATCTTTGCACATGGCAACAATAATCAACGCTCCCAAAAGTAAATCCCCCAAATCAAGTAAGTTTTTCGGCGAAGGTTTAACCTTTGATGATGTATTGTTAATCCCCGCTTATTCACAGGTATTACCGCGCGAAGTATCTATCAGCACGCAGTTGACCCGTTCCATTACATTGAATATTCCCCTGCTATCGGCAGCAATGGATACCGTAACGGAGGCCAACCTGGCCATTGCGCTGGCGCGCGAGGGCGGGCTGGGGATTCTTCATAAAAATATGAGCATTGAAAAGCAGGTGGAACAGGTACGAAAAGTGAAAAGAAGCGAGAGCGGATTGATCATAGACCCCATCACCCTGCACGACGATGCCACCATTGGCGACGCCCTTCGCCTGATGAGAGAAAATAAGATTGGTGGAATTCCTATTGTTGATCATAACAAGCGACTGGTGGGCATACTTACCAATCGCGACCTGCGCTTTGAAACCAGCAACAACAAGCCGGTAAGCGCGGTTATGACAAAAGACAACCTGATAACCGCTCCCGAAGGAACGGATATGAAGAAAGCGCAAAAGATATTGAGTCAATATAAAATCGAAAAACTTCCTGTAATCAAAAAGGATGGTACCCTGATTGGATTGATAACTTATCGCGATATACAAAAACTGCAATCGCATCCCAACGCAGTGAAAGATGGATTTGGAAGATTACTGGTAGGCGCCGCGCTTGGTATTACGCGCGAATTGCTCGATCGCGCCTCCGCCCTGCAACAAATAGGTGTAGATGTGGTAACGCTGGATAGCGCACACGGGCATAGCAAGGGCGTTATTGACGCATTAAGAAATCTGAAAAAGAACTTCAAACAACTCCAGGTTATAGCTGGAAATATCGGTACAGCAGCAGGAGCCAAAGCTTTGGCCGAGGCAGGTGCCGATGCTGTTAAAGTGGGAATCGGTCCCGGTTCTATTTGCACAACGCGTATAGTGGCCGGTGCAGGCGTGCCTCAAATTACGGCCATCATGGAAGCAGCTTCTGTTTTACATAAAAAGAATATCCCGCTGATTGCGGATGGAGGTATCCGTTATACGGGGGATCTTGTTAAAGCTCTTGCTGCCGGCGCCAACGTGGTAATGATGGGTAGTGTATTTGCCGGCACCGAAGAAAGCCCGGGCGAAACCATCATTTACGAAGGAAGAAAATTCAAGCAATACCGCGGCATGGGCTCTATTGGTGCCATGAACCAGGGCAGTGCCGATCGTTATTTCCAGGATGTGGAGGATGATATCAAAAAATTCGTCCCCGAAGGCATCGAAGGTCGTGTAGCATTCAAGGGAAGTTTGAGTGAAATAGTGTACCAGTACACAGGCGGGTTGAGAGCTGGTATGGGTTATTGCGGCGCAAAAGATATTCAATCGTTGCAGAAAGCACAATTTGTACGCATTACCAACGCGGGAATGAAAGAGAGTCATGCCCACGACATAGAGATTACCAAGGAGGCGCCGAATTACAGCAGGCAATAACTCCATTAAACCCGGTTACTCATTATTACCGATTTTTGCTTATTCAACCGATAAAAAATGCAAGGCAGTATTTATCAGGCTTCGTTTGATTTGATAGCAAAAATTGTTTCCAACCTCGTATGCCTGATGGGCCTGGTATTGTTTGGCCTCGGCATTTATATGCGATCTGCTGCTTACTTCTTGCCGGCTGCATTGCTGATAATTGTGGTAGTTATTAGCTGGGGTTTTCATCCTGTTAAATACCAGGTTCTGCCGGGCAGGTTGGAAATAGAAAGGCCCTTGGGTGCAATTAAAATTGCTTCCCACGATATCGAAAGTATTCAGCGGGTAACGATGAATGATTTGGGATTGGTTATTCGATTATTTGGTTCAGGTGGATTGTTCGGCTATTTTGGTGCTTTCACCTCGCGCAAACTTGGAAGGTTCAAAATGTGGTGTACCAACAGGAATAACCTCGTATTAATTACCACGAATTATTCGAAACTGGTCGTCAGCCCCGATGAGCCCGATGATTTTATTATGAACCTTCGCCTGCAAAACAAATTACTTTGAAAAGAATGAAGTTGCTCAAACATTGGTATCTCCCTTCAGTTCTTACCTGCGTAGTATTTCTATCGTCTGCTTTTTCGTTGTTTTCCCAGGCCGATTCCTGCCGCCTTCGTATAAGCCTGCTCACTTGCAGCCCGGGGCAGGAACTTTATTCGAGCTGGGGCCATACGGCCATCAGGGTTACCGACAGCGCAACAGGAACCGATATTGTTTACAACTACGGCACATTCGACGATTCGGATCCCTTATTCCTATTCAATTTCACCAAGGGATTGATGATATATGCATTGTCATCGTATCCCTTTTCCGATTTTGTATTGGAATATCAATCGCAGGGCCGGGGCGTTATTGAGCAGAAACTGGAGATGAACTGCTCCGAAAAACAAAAACTCTATTCGGCATTACAGATAAACAATTTGCAGGAAAATCGCTTTTACAATTATTACTTTCATACAGATAACTGTACCAGCCGCGCCAGGGATATGATCGTGAAGAACACGGGCGACTCACTGAAATTTAAGCCCATTATCTCCACCCCTCCTCCCAGTTATCGCAATCTCATACATGTATATCTCGACAACAGTCTTCAGTATTGGAACAAATTCGGTATCGACATCCTCCTCGGCGCCAACCTCGACAAAAAAGTTTCGAATTACGATGCCATGTTCCTTCCCGATTACCTGATGAAAGGATTCGATAGCAGCTCTGTTAATAATAAGCCCTTCGTTAGCGAATCGAGAACTGTTCTTCCAATAACATTACCTGCTCCCGAAAAACCAATATTTACTCCCTTTGTATTATTTCTTACCATAGCAATAGCAATCGCCTTCTTATCGATGAGCAAAGCCAAATGGCTAAAAACCTCGCTGTTTTTTTTTGATTTGATTTTGTTTTTGACATTGGGGGTATTGGGTTGTTTGCTGGTAATCTTGTGGATCATTCGTATAGACGATGTTTGTCGAAACAATTACAATTTGCTATGGGCGCTGCCTACCCATTTACCAATCGCTTTTTTTGTATTCAGTAAAAAAGATTGGGTAAGAAGATATTTCCGACTCGTATTCTTTTTAACCATACTACTTGCCATTTGCTGGTGGCTGATACCACAGCAATTCAATGCAGCCCTGGTACCAATTTTATTACTGATAGCATTGCGTGCGTGGGTAAGAAGCAAGAACTAGGAGAGGTTTTACAGATACCGGCCTTGGCGGCATTGTATTTGAAAACAATTCTACGGCAGTTTGTGTTGATGAGACTGATGTGTAATGGAAATGCCAAAGACCTTCGCGGCTGCGATGCATGAGTTAACTTAGCGGCATGATAAAATCCATTCAATACAAAGCGGCAAAAATCCATTACCGGGTTTTGGGTGCGGGAAGCCCGGTGCTCTTGTTACATGGATTTGGCGAAGACAGCCGGATATGGGAGGGAACGATCGCCGATTTGAGCAAGCAGTTTTTGCTGATTGTCCCGGATTTACCCGGCAGCGGCCCATCGCAACTGATGCAGGGAGAAATTTCGATGGAATCGATGGCGGAGGCCGTGTTGGAAATTCTTAAAAATGAAATCCCCGACTTGTCGGCGGCTCCGGTAAATCGTAAACCGGTACTCATTGGCCATAGTATGGGTGGCTATATTACCCTGGCATTTGCAGAAAAATATCCTCAGTTACTAAAAGCTTTTGGTCTTTTTCATTCCACCGCATTTGCCGATAGCGAAGAAAAAAAGCAGGTCAGGCAGAAGAGTATTGCCTTTATCCGCCAGCATGGAGCAGCCAAATTCATAGAACAATCCACCCCCAACCTCTTTTCGCTACAGTTTAGCAAAAAATATCCCGAAATTGTACGCCAACAGGTGGAGTTATACACCAACTTTTCGCCATCGGCGCTCGTAAGTTATTACGAAGCAATGATGAAGAGGCCCGATCGCAGCGGGGTGCTGAAAAATTTCGAAGGGCCGATTCTGTTTATTATTGGTAAACACGACAATGCTATACCCTTGAAGGACAGCTTGCAGCAATGCCATATGCCTAAAACATCCTATGTAAGAATCCTGGAAAACTCCGGGCATATGGGAATGCTGGAAGAAGCGGAAAAGTCAGTTTCTTTTCTGAAAATGTTTTTGACCGAAATTGAAATGGATCAAGGGTGAGAGCGTTATAGCTATAATTACATGAAAAGAATACTGTTTATACTTTTTTTATCGCTTGCAACAGTCGCATCCCTGAGAGCCGAACACATCAAGGGAGGAGAAATGACCTATGAGTATTTGGGCGATGGCGCGGGCCCCAATACTTCGCGTTACCGGATAACACTCAAGCTTTACATCGATTGCAATGCCAATCGTACCGGACAGTTGGACGACAATGTGCCCCTGACATTCTTTGATAAGTCGAACAGCAATATTCAATACGGGCCGGCTATTATTGCGCCGATGGTGGGCGAAGAGTTTATTCGTTTCGATCCCGCATCGAATCCTTGTATCGGCAATCCCCCAACCGATGTGTGCTATCGCGTTCGCCGTTATTCCACCACTGTTACTTTGCCCAATACGGCAGATGGCTACGTTGTAGCTTACCAGCGTTGCTGCCGAATCCGAAATATCATCAACCTGCTTGCTCCCAGCGATACCTATGGCGCCACTTACCAATGCGAAATCCCGGGTACGGCCGTTCTTGCCGATGCTTATAAAAATACGAGTCCTGTTTTTGTTACCAACGACGCAGCCGCAATTTGTATAAGCAGCAATTTTACATTCAGCTTTGCTGCCAGCCAGGCCGATGCTGGTGATTCGGTAGCCTATCGTCTTTGCAGTGGTTTTGTAGGAGGATCGCAGGCGGCACCCAATCCCCCCATCGCCAGCCGACCCCCTTACAGCGAACTTAGTTATGTGCCGCCGTTCAGTGGATCCGCTCCATTGGGAGGATCGGCTACCATCAATCCCACAACAGGACTCATAACCGGTACCGCGCCGGGTATATTGGGCCAGTATGTAATATCGGCATGTGCTTACGAATACAGGAACGGAGTGCTCATCAATATTCATCGCAAAGACATTCACGTGGCAGTATCGAACTGTATTCCCTTAAAAGCTCAACTCAAACCAGATTATTCTTATTGCGACGATTTCCTGGTTACTTTTAAAAACGAACAGCTCAATCCAAGCGGCGCGCAGTATATCTGGCAATATGGAGATAATTCAAAAGCCGATACTACCACCGACCCCGAGGGAAGAGTATCACATCAATACGCCGACACGGGCACCTATACGGTGAAGCTGAAAGTAGTATTAGCCGGGCAGTGCATCGATTCTACCACCACACTCGCAAAAGTGTATCCCGGCTTCTATCCGGGTTTTGTATCGCAGGGTACCTGCGTATTGCTACCCTTGCAATTTACCGATACCACCAAATCGCGTTACGGCGTACCCAGCAAATGGCGTTGGAATTTTGGCGACGAAACCACACAGGCCGATACATCGCGGCTTCGCAATCCTTCCTGGAAATACGCCACCACGGGATTTAAAACAGTGGAGCTGATAGTAGAAAGCGACAAGGGTTGTATTGATACCGTTACGAAGCAGGTAGAAGTGCGCGACAAACCTCCCATAACGCTTCCCTTCAAAGACACCCTGATCTGCAGCATCGATACCCTGCAATTGAATGCTTTGGGGAATGGAATATTTTCCTGGGCGCCCAATTACAATATCATCAATGCAAATACCCAAAACCCGTTGGTATATCCAAAGCAAACCACATTCTACAAAGTAACTTTGAACGAAAACGGGTGTATCAATACCGACTCCATACGGGTACGGGTAGTTGATTTTGTTACCTTGTTCGCAGGGCCCGATACTACCACTTGTGCCACAGATACCATTCAGCTAAGGCCGCAAAGCGACGGGCTGCAGTATTTGTGGACACCGAATAGTACGATAATTGATCCAACAAAAAAGAATGCGCTGGTATATCCTGTCAACACTACGACGTATCGTGTTCGGGCAATTATCGGTAAATGTTTTGCCGAAGACGATATTACTGTTCGCACCGTGCCCTATCCTATTGCAGATGCAGGACCTGACACCACCATTTGTTACGACGATACCGCTCAGTTAAATGGATCGATGAACGGCATACGCTTTACCTGGAGCCCCACAAACACATTGAACAGCGGCAATACGCTTACGCCGCTGGCATTTCCGCTGCGAACAACAACCTATACGCTGAGTGCCTACGACACACTGGGTTGCCCGAAGCCGGGCATTTCGCAGGTAATTGTTACGGTACGCGATAAAATTATTCCCTTTGCCGGCAATGATACTTCTATCGTTGTAGGACAACCGCTCCAACTCAGAGGATCGGGAGGTATGTTGTATGAATGGACTCCGCCCAATTTCCTGAGTAATCCTTCTATACAAAATCCTATAGCTAACCTCAACGATAATTTTACTTATGTAATGCGGGCCTATACACCGGAGGGATGTTTTGCTTTGGATACCATCAATATCAAAGTATTCAAAACCGCCCCGGATATTTTTGTGCCGAATGCCTTTGCACCAAACGGTAAGAACAGGATACTGCGCCCGATTCCGGTGGGTATTTCATCGATGGAGTATTTCCGTGTATTCAATCGTTGGGGACAACTGGTATATCAAACCTCCCGGGCGGGCGATGGCTGGGATGGAACCATTGCTGGCAAACCACAGGATGCGGGCACCTATGTTTGGATGGTAAAGGGCACCGATTTTACGGGAAAAGTAGTGATCAGGCGGGGAACGGCGGTGTTGATAAGGTAGCTGAAGAAGTGGTGAGGTATGAGCTATGAGCTGCAAGCTTTGAACCGTGAGCTTGGGGGTAGGAATTGCAGAACGCGGCTTCTATTGGCATACAAGTCATACGTTTGATTTTTTTAAAAAAGCCCACAATTTTAAAACATATAATCGTCCTACTTTTCCTCCGGCAATACCCCGGACTATTGGCTCATAGCCCATAGCTTGCATCTCAACTTTCCCCTCCCAAAATTCCACCCCCATTTTCACAACCCTTATGCAGTCTTATCCGTATCTTACTATACTGCTATATGAGAAGGGTGGCTGTCATATTTCTTCTGCTGGTCGTCCATCAGGTTGTATATGCTCGCCATATCAAGGGGGGAGAAATCAGCTATACCTATCTTGGTCCCGGCTCAACTGCCGGTACCGAGCGTTTCCTAATTACTCTTCGGCTTTTTCTGGAATGCAATGCTTCGGGGCAGCAATTAGATCCCGATGCTAACATTGGTGTATTCAAAAACAGTAATGAAATTGCCATACCCGGTTCTCCTTTCTTATTTCCCTTAACCGGCGATGAGTTTATAAATCTTTCGGCGCCCAATCCCTGTATATCCAATCCATCGCCGGTATGTTACCGCCTACGCACTTACACACGTACTCTCGATTTGCCACAGGACGCCGATGGTTATACTTTCGTGTTCCAGCGCTGCTGCCGCATCAACGGATTGGTAAATCTTACACCCAATACCAATATCGGCTCCTCGTATACCTGTCGAATGGGCGGTGTGTCCTTGCTGGCCGGTCAACCAAATTCCAGCCCCGCATTTGCAATAAAAGATACGGTACTGATTTGCCAGTTCCGGCCATTTCAACTTGATTTTAGCGCGGAAGACCCCGATGGAGATTCTTTATCGTATGAATTTTGCGATGCTTATACCGCGCAACAGGGTGGAGGAGGCGGATTGATCAACCCGGTACCACCGAGTCAGATTGGATTTGTGAACTACTCCTCGGGCTTTTCCGGTTTTTCTCCATTGGGAAATGGGGTTTCCATCAACCCGGTTAGCGGATTGATTTCGGGCGTGGCACCGGGTGGCGGCGACTATGTAATCAGCGTTTGTGTTCGCGAATGGCGAGCGGGTAATATTATAAGCGAGCATCGCAAAGACTTCAATATCCAGGTAGATCAGCAATGCGATTTAGCGGCTGCTCTCCTGAATCCGACCTATACCAATTGCGAAAGTTTTACCAATTTCTTTCAAAACGAATCTCCGCCTTCACCCTTGATTCATTCTTATCACTGGGATTTTGGAGTGAATAATATTGCGAACGATACTTCCAACCTTCCCTCTCCCAGCTATACCTATACCGATACCGGCATTTATCGCATAAAACTTATTATCAATCGCGGCGAGCAATGCTCCGATTCCACCGAATCGTTTGTGCGGGTATTCCCGGGATTTAGTACCGACTTCAATATAAAAGGTTCCTGCGTACAGATTCCTTATACATTTACCGATCTATCTTTTGCCCGCTACGGAACGGTTAATAAATGGCGATGGCAATTTGGAGATGAAACTACTTTAGCCGATACCTCCGACAAAAAATCGGCCGACTGGCTCTATAAAACTCCGGGCCAAAAACCGGTGTCGCTGATTGTTTCAAGCAGCAAGGGTTGTATCGATACAGTGTACAAGATGCTCGATGTTCGCGAACGGCCCATTGTGAACCTCGCGTTCCGCGACACGCTGATATGCAGTATCGATACGCTGCAACTGCGAATCAACGGGCCGGGTATTTATTCCTGGAGTCCTTCGTACAATATCATTAACCCCAACAACGCATCTCCCTTCGTTTACCCGAAGCAAACCACTACCTACCAGGTTTCGATGAACGACGAAGGCTGTACCAATACCGATTCGGTACGAGTAAGGGTAGTTGATTTTGTAACACTCAATGCGGGTAACGATTCAACCATTTGCCTGAACGATACAACCCAGTTAAAACCTATTACCGATGGATTGCAATTTAGCTGGACGCCGGCGGCTTCATTAAGTAATCCTTCTTTAAAAAATCCATTGGCTTTTCCAAAATCAACTACCACCTATCGCATTCTTGCAAGAATCGGTAAATGCAGCGCCAGCGACGAAGTAACCATAAGAACCGTACCCTATCCTTCTTCTTTCGCAGGCTACGATACCGTGGTTTGTTTTGAAGATACGGCCACCCTGCAGGCTTCAATTATAGGAGCTCGCTTTACCTGGAGTCCAATTGCTACCCTAAGCAATCCAAATTCGTTAAGAACACTCGCTTATCCCGCAAAAACCACCACTTACACATTAACGGTGTACGATACACTAGGTTGCCCGAAGCCGGGAATTTCAAAAACCACAGTAACCGTGAGGCCTGAGATTTTTGCCTTTGCAGGCAATGATACCTCGGTAGTATTGTCTCAACCGCTTCAGTTACGTGCTACCGGTGCCGAGTTTTTTGAGTGGACACCCGCTCTTTATCTTAACAGCAATACCATTCCCAACCCAATTGCGCAATTGCCCGATAATTTCCGCTACATACTCAAAGCATTCACGCTCGAAGGTTGTTTTGGGCTGGATACGATTAACATCAAAGTATTCAAAACCGGGCCCGATATTTTTGTGCCAAATGCATTTGCGCCAAATGGCAAAAACAGGTTATTGCGCCCCATACCCGTTGGCATTGCGCAGTTCGATTATTTCAGAGTATTCAACCGCTGGGGACAGTTGGTATATCAAACTTCACAAACCGGTGCGGGGTGGGACGGAAGAATAGGCGGAACGCTACAGGGCACCGGCACTTATATTTGGCAGGCCAGTGGTAAAGATTATACGGGCAAACAAATTGTTCGTCAGGGAACCGCGGTGCTGGTGAGATAGTTGGTCATAGATAGCCGGTCCACCTCCCCTTCTCTTTTTACTTCCCGCTTCAATCAGTAGCTTGCAGCAAAATATGGTTCATGTCTCCTATTGCATTTATCAGCGGCGCTACCTCAGGATTTGGAAAAGCAATGGCTCTCAAGTTCGCCTCTCATGGTTATGATGTAATCATAACTGGTCGCAGGAAAGATAGATTGGAAGAATTGCAGAAAGAGATTTGCAAACGTTACAACAGTGCGGTGCTTCCGCTTTGCTTCGATGTACAAAAACGAAAAGAAGTTTTTGAAAGCATAGCATCTATCCCCGAAAACTGGCATCGCATAACTGTATTAATCAACAATGCCGGGCTGGCGGCCGGCCGCGATTATTTTGAAGAAGCTTCTCTCGACGATTGGGATACAATGATCGATACGAATGTGAAAGGATTGATGTATGTAACAAAAGCCATATTGCCCATTTTACTTAAACAAGATAGTTCGAAAGGTTCGGGGGCACACATCATCAATATCGGTTCCATTGCGGGAAAAGAAGTATATGAAAAGGGCAATGCCTATTGCGCTTCCAAATATGCGGTAAACGCTTTGTCGGAAGCCATGCGCATCGATTTGCTGAGGCATAAAATAAGGGTAACGGCCATTCACCCGGGTGCGGCCGAGACCGAGTTCTCCATGGTTCGCTTCAAAGGCAATGCAGCCATGGCGGCCAAAATTTATGAAGGATACCAACCTCTTTCGGCAGAGGATGTTGCCGAAGTGGCCTGGTATTGTGCCAGTTTACCCGCACATATCTGCATCAACGACCTGGTAATAACCTGCACCTCCCAGGCCAATTCGTACTATCTCCATAAAAACTCCTAACTAACTACCAATCAATACTTATAAAGCAATATTAATTCTCGGCAAGCGATTTGCATTTCGGGCTTAAATGTTTATTTTAGTGACGCGATTTTAATCCAGCATATCCCTAAAAAACACGCCGCGTTATGACAAGGATCCTGTGCAAAATCTTCCTTTACAGCTTTGCTGTATTTTTTTCCAATCATTTATTGGCACAGGGTGATGTAATAAAACAACAGAGTTGTGATGGTAACCCTTATCAATCTACCGTTGACAGCCTGAAAAAAGTGTATTCCAACCAGGGATTTGCCGTATTGCGCGAAGCATCCATGACTATGGAAAGCGAATACGAAATGCCCATTATTCTCCCCATGACCCAGGGCACTTTGTACCAGTTTATATTTATTGGCGACCCCGGATCGCGTCTTTACGAAGTACGTATGTTCGACTGGAGCGAAAAGCAAGTAGTGTACAAAAAGAATCAATGGGGCGATGTAGACGGAAACATCATCACCTATCCCTATATTCCCAAGTTTACCGAATACCACATGATCAAACCCGTACAGATCAACAAAAACAAAAAGAAACTTTGCGGGTATGTGATGTTGCTGAAGAAAACGCAACCGTAAATGCCTAAACGCTGCACTCGGTAGGCGGCACGATCTACGTCGTTGAACAAGCTTGAAATACTCTTCTAAGTTTGCCGAATCATTGTTCATTCTACTTTAAAAGCGGTAGCGAAACAAACAATATTTCCCTTGCAGCGATCGGAGAAAATCGCATAGCTTTCTTACTGAGCCAATGAAATCCTTAACTGCATGCCCGCCCTTGTATTGGTAATTGGAGGCGCGGTAGATATCTTGGGCTCTACCCTTCTTTGTTCGAAGTAGAACTTCACGCTCACGCGATTACTAATCACATAGTCGATCGATGGATTGATAAAGATTACTTTCTGCCCGGCAGTAGGTAACGCCGCCAATTGGTCGAGTCGGCTATTAGCGGTAATATCGTCGCGAATGCTGAAGTCTAAACGAAATGCAGCATCGTTATCTAATGGTTTTCCTTTCCATTTCAGGAAGGAAAATACGCCGCGCTTGCGCCATCCCGCACCTATTACAAATTCGGTACTGCGGTTTTCGCTTAGTTGAAAGTCTACCAAACTCAGGCTGAGCGTTCGCGATTTTTTGTATTCAAAGCGGGCAGTAAGCTGATTGGTGAACTGCATATCCATATCAATAAAAGGCTCGAAGCGCTCGCTGATGGTAATATTGGGCACGAGGAAGAAGGGAATGAAATTACCCGTTAGTGTATCAATAAAGCCCGGGTAACCTACCCGTAGCGGATCATCGAACAGCAACGAAGAGTTATAACTGTTCATACTAAGCGTGCTGTTATAAGCATGCGAAAGCGTAAAGCTGGTAAATATTTTTTCCATTCCTTTCAGGCGGGTGAGGCCATTATAGGTAATACGCCAGTTGGGTTTTGGCAGGTAGCCCCTGAAAGGATTACTGCGGGTGCGCGGATTGGATTGTTCTACCAGGGCGATGCTGTTTGGATCTTTTCCGGTATATGCAGCGATAAATGCAGGCAGTAACACATCCTGCGCATATTTTCCATATCCTTTGTAATATCCATCGGTCGTTTGAATGGGATTGCCATTTACATCCTGTGAATATTTATTGAGCCTGGCCAGTCTTTCAGCAATAATAACGCGGTTCGCCTCAAATTTTTTGAAGGTAGCCGATACTTCGTTGGGATTTATTTTTTCAAACAAGGTTTTGTAAGAGATATAACTGATGCTGAAGCTTCCGCCCGCGTATGGACTTAGCCTGTTGAAATTGCCGCTAAAGCCCAGCGTATCTTTATACAGCTCGGAATATGTTTTCCCGAACGATTTATCAATATTCACGTCTATCGTCAGATCGCGCATAGGTATCAGTTGCGCGTTGATGCCTATCTTTTGGTTATAATCCTGCTTATTGAGGAAGTTAAAATTAGGATCGGCTGTCAACAGCCCTCTCGATGCCAGTTTATTGATGAAATTCGTATCGGGTTGCTGACCAAATACAAATCCAAGTCCCGGCGCATTCGACCTGAAGTTCATACCGAGGTTGCGTGTGCTATCGGTATAACCATACACAGTAGTGGCGGAATTTTCGGAATAGTTCAGGCTGATTCTTTTCATGGCCGTAAATATTCTTCCCACCACCTTAACGGCCGGGCTCAATACCAATGGCTGCGTTTTGTCTTTTATTCTTTTTTTCTTTTTGGCGCCGGATGTATCGGGTTGATTGTTGGCCGGTGGTTGCGGCGCCGGTGGTGCATCTTCCTCCAATGCGCGCAAGAATCTTGACTTTTGATAAAGGCGTGTAAAATCCAATTCGCCGGTAACATTTATTTGCTGGGTGTTGGCCAATGTATTTCCGAGGTTGCGCGCAATCAGCGAAGCACCAAGCCAATTAAAAGTAGCATTATAGCTGGTTCTTAAAGTGGTCCAGTCGAGCAAGGGAAGTTTGCTGGTGGGGAATGTATAGGAAGCGTTGGCATTTTGCTGGAACGATATTGTTCTTCCTCCTTTCCAGAAATTATCCCAAACACGTTTGCGATCTGCCTTATCCAATCTTCCCGAGTCCTCGTCGATCCAGGATTTATTGGTAGCCGAATAATCAATATTGATTGATTTGGTAAGATCCCAGCGAAGATTATAGACGCGATCGAAAGTGAAAAACTTATCGTAGGTCTCCGGCAATGCGCCCTTTGGACCACCTACGTTGCGTGGACGGAAACTTCCGAATTGCCTTTGAACATCGGCTCTAAAGCCGAGCAGGGAAGGCACAGGGTTGAGGTTGAAATCTTTTATGAGGGCAAACCAGGGCGATTTTGTTTTAAGCAGGTTCTTCATCGGTTCCCAATACTTAGGCGATGCCGTATAGTTATATCCCAACCCGGCACGATGACGAATAAGGTCGTTGCTTTCGATTAATGGGTTGTGTTGTTCTTCTTTATAATACGAATAGCTGACATCGATATTTTCAACACTCCATATCTGTTGTTTCTTTCCGCTGGTGTTGTTCTTCTTTACGTTGGTAAAGTTGAGGGTCTTGATAGTTTTTATATCGACGGCATCATTTCTTATCGAATCCTTTTGACCCGCAGGCGAACCTTTCAACTTATCCTTTAATTTGATGTCAAGATCATAAGGATCGTATTCGGGAGTCATCACCGTTCTTTGCACGCTTGCGTAAACGGGGATAGACATTCCTGCTTTTTTTGGTAAAAGTTTTCCTAGTTCGAGGTTGGTGGCCACATCAAACTGCGTGAGTGTTTCGCGCGCGCGTTGGTTTACTCTTTGTTCAATAGTTCCAAAGCCAGTACTGTGCGCACTTGCCGATACATAAAGCGTTCCGAGATCGGCCAGTTTAAAATCTACTCTTCCCGTGGCGGCCCAGCCGGCTTTTTCGTCGAGACCACTCAGCCTGAGTTCGTTCACCCAAACCTCCGTGCATACTGTTTCTCGCTTACGGTTTTCAACTCCCAGGAAGAATACTCTTACTTCACCGAGATTGGGATTTCCAAGAATGGCATATTCTTTCCCGGTAGCCAAAACTTTCTTGAAGTATTGAAATACATTACCGCTATTATTGCGTTCCACTTTTAGATTAGTCAGCTCGTCGAAAGCAATATCGATTTCATTGCCTGTTGGCCATATCAAACCTGCATCGGAAGTACCCCAGGGAGTCATCTTGAGCGGGATACGGATTTCGTAGAAGTTATTGATGAGATCGTTTCCAAGGCGCATCACCGCATACATTTCATCGTCTTTGATATCGGTGCTTGAGTTGATCGATTCGGCGTGCCAGTACATTTGCATGCGGCTGAACTGGCGAAGATCCAGGTTCAAAGTTTTGAAAACACCCCGCACTTCTTTTTGCTGCAAATAACATATCTGCATGCTTAACGATTGCTCGTTCAGCAATACGTTCACGTTGTTGTTGCTGAGTTGTTGCTGGCGGATAACTCCCGAAGGTGTTCTGTACACAACCGGTTTACGGGCGCTGTTTTCTTCAATATTAACTGCCAGTTGCTTGAAAGTGGTGGTGCTATTGGAGGGGATAGGCTTATAAATTCCCGCGGTATCCAACTCAAAATTGAAGCGACGCCAGGTGTTGCGAACCAATTCCAGTTTGGCAAAACGCAATACTACCGAATCTTCGAAACCATGCAGGAACATGCGCATAAAGCGGATCGATTTAAAATCGGGTATATTACCAACTTTGGTTTGGTAAGCTGCAATAGGAACACGGAAAAGATACCAGCGTTCCGGTGTTCCGCCGCTTGGAGTAACATCAATTCTGTCGGTAATAAAATTATTACCCACTGTCATCAGCGGATCATTTGCTGTTCTTAGTTCAACTCTGTATTGGAAATATTCCTCCAATTCATTTAGCGTATTGTCGCGATTGAACTCTTCCTGGTCGGGATAAAGCGTAAAGGCGTTTACAAACTGGTCGCTGGTAGTGGCCACCGGTGAGTTGCCCTGCGGGTTGTTGATATCTTTATAGCGCTGCAGAATGCCATCCCGATTCGTATACGATCCATCGCGGTAATTGCGGAAGTCGTCGTTCGCTGGATCGTTTAATGCTTTCTGGTAAATAGGCGAGTTCGCGCCGAAATTGGCCAATAAGCTGTTCAGGTAAGATTGAAACTTTCTACGTTCTGCATCATTGGAAAGTCCATCGAAACCTGCATCCTGCAGTGGCCTGTCGGCGGGGTCATTACTGAATGCCTGTGTTACCTGTATAGGATTGGCGGGCACCTTTCCCCATTTGCCGGAAGAGTCTTCGGCCGCTTTGGTGACCGCGCCGCTTATACCGTTTTCAAAGAATCTCTTTCCATCTCGCAAAACATCTTCCGAAATATTTCCAAGATTGAAATACAATTGACCTCCCGTACTGCCGGGTATTTTAATAAAGGGATCCTGTACCCAAAATTCAATGAATTCTACGTTGCCGGTTTCAAAGTCTACCTGGTCGATACCGCGCATGATACCTCCCCAGCGTTGTTTGGGATTGAGCAGTTTACCCGAAGCATCTACACTACCGGGTCGCGCATCAAAATTATAGGGTCCTTTTTCAGTGGGATAGTACGCGATATCAAATGTTACCAACTGAGCTTGCCCAAAATCGGGTGTTCTGTTGGGATATATCTGTGTTACGTTCACCGGGCGTACCCGCGGGTCATTTAATAAATCGTCATCAATCGGGTTATTGGGATTTCGTCTATCCTGCAATACAGGTTCAATATTATACCAGGCTATTTTAGCGCGATTGAAACCATAATCCAACGAGTCGCGCAATTTTGCTTCGGGGAATAATTCCAATGAATCGCCCTGTGGCGTAGAAGCAAGTCCCCAGCCTACTAGCGGGAACCGTAGATCGATAGAATTTCGGCTTCCTTCAAAATCATCCACAAATATCAAACCGGCATTGCCCTTTCCGATCTGAGGCGGATGGCCAGGCTTAAGCAATGCAGCTTCGCCATAGGCGGTGATAGTACTTATTTCATTGGTATTATAGAAAGGAAGTTTATCGAGCCAGCGTGTTAGTCGCTGCGATTCTGTTCTGTAATTCACATCCACTCCAAACATGGTATTGCGGATGGGATCTTCGTTGTAATTGGTTTTGGTGAAGAAGGGCCGTTCACCCAATCGTACCATGGTAGCACCTAAACTAAGCGACTTTTTTGCTGTGTTCATCGCCATATAATCGGCCCGCAGGCCGAGGAAATTTCTTTGCTGAATGCCGAACCCTGCATTGTTTTCGTACTGAACCGATACAGGAACTCCCGAGTTAAGAATAGCCTGGTTGAGAATACGAACGGTACCGAGGTTGTAGTCGATTGTATAATCTACATTCTCTCTTAGTATGGTTCCGCCCGACAAAACGGTTACTGATCCGGGTGGGACGTTGAATGCACCCAACGAAATTTCGGAAGTAGACTGACCTTTCGCATATCCGCTGATGATATATCTGTCGAGATTAGCATAAGTTTTTGCTATTTCCTTGATGGTATCGTAAAGCGGGTAGTACACATAACGTTGCTTTACATCGGGAGTGCTGTTTCGGAATGCCACCGAATCGAGATCGCGGCCGAATGGTTCAAGAAAAGGAAATATGATACGCGCCTGTTGCGATATTACCGTAAACCCTTCGAGATAATCGAAAACCCCGTCGGGCAATGGATCGTTTCGTGTATTCAGGCGATCGAGGTTCAAGAGTGTAATGAGCGGGAGGCCGGTCTTGTCGCCCTCTGGCAAATATCTTTTTTGACCCAAGCTGGGTTGCTCGTACAATACATTCAGCTTAAAATCGCCGGGCTGAATAGTCGATAATATTCCGCCATCTTTTGTTTTGAGGGAATAAACGTTTTTCATCATCAGGTCCCAGATCGGCAGATTGGTACGTTGCGATGTTGCTTTAAGCAGCTTTAGGAAGAGTACTTTTTGCTGGCCCGCCGCATTGGTAATGGCCGATGTATCGGGTACTACATCCTGCGAAAATTCACCAACCTGGTACACGCGGCCATTGTAAGTGTACTGGAAGGCTACACCCAGTACCTCATCGGGTTGCAAAGGCTGGTTAAGCGAAAGAAAACCGATTTGGTAGTTAAAGGTGTAGTCGACATTCAACACCAGTTTACGCGCAAAAGTTTTTTCAAAATCCTGGACAGGTCGCAATCCAAAGGAAGAAAGAATGGTGGTGATCTGCGACGAATTACGGCTGGCGGGGTTATTAATTATTCGTCGATAAAGATCGTTCGCATCGTTGTACGGGAAGGGTTGTGCGGTAAGTGGATTGATACCGGGATTAAAGGGTTTGTTTTCGCCGAGATCCATCAAACCCACGATATCGCGTGTTTCTGTAGTTGACCCATTGCGATTGGTAACCCAAACCTCTAGCCGCAGAATTTGTATTTGCGAGTTCACTTTGGGCAACTCGCTCATAGCTTTGTTGTAATTGCTACGGAAGTACTGGGCCAGCAGGAAGTGGCGGTTTTCTTCGTAGTCGTTAGCCTTAAATTCAAAGTAAGTATTGGTAGCGCCTCCCTGCAAACCCAATGTTTGCCGCTGCGATTGCTGGTTGGCCAAAGCCGCGGTAATAAATAGTTTACCAAACTGCAATTGGGTTTTGATACCAAACAGTTGCTGTGCGCCCGGTATCAGTGTTCCCTTCGATGCGAAGGAGATATTACCGGCCTCGAGGCGTTTCAGAATTTCGTCGTTGGTACCGGCATAGTCGAGCTTGAGCTGGTTTTCGAAATTGAAATTCGCAAGTGTATTGTAATTGATCGGCAGTTTCAGTTTATCGCCGATATTGCCAATAACGCTCAGGTTGGCATTCATGTCAAAATCAAAACCTCCGTTACGGCGGGCACGCTCGGGGATAGCAGGGTTCTTAATGTTTTGTCCCTGGTAACCGGCAATGATATTTACATCGCCTTGCGGGCGAATCTCTACTTTAGGAATTCCATCGGGCCCTGCTCCGAAGATGCGATTGAAAAGGCTGTTGTACACATTCATCTTTGGCCGAACCAGTTTCCGGTTGAGATTATTAAGAATGCTGGAGCGCTTCTTGAAATATTCCATCTCCTGCCTGCGGGCCTGTATGGCCATAAATTCATCGAAGGTGAGATAGGTTGGTTTGCGATAGTATTTGTTACCTATCTTTTCGATTATATAATACTGTTTGGTAGTGGGATCGTAAATGATGGAGTCGCGGATATTGATCGGCGTTTTAAGGTCCATAGAACTGCGGCCGGGATTAGTGAAGCGGTCGCCATAACGATCGTGGATAGGATATTTGAGACTATCGGTACCCGGAACAGTATCACGCAAGGGGGCTTTATTAGCCTTTGATAGTAAAAAGGCAAATAGAACTGCTGCGGTGAGCAACACCGTTTTGAAAACTGAAAGGTCAGATCTGCGAGACAATCTTTTTCCTAAGAATTAGTTAGGTAGAAATCCGTCCGATAGGCTTAGATGGTTTTTAAAGCTTTCTTAATGATGTCCTCCACCTGGCTCAACCCCGGTTCGGCTTTCAATACTTTTTTAACTGCTTGTTCGCCGGTGGGTCGGGCTATGCCGAGGGCAACCAGAGCATTTAACGCATCTTGCTCCAACGTATTGTTTATCAAGGGAGAAATATTTGTATACCCAGAGGTCTTTATCATCTTGTCTTTAAGCTCCAGAATAATGCGTTCGGCCGATTTTTTCCCGATGCCTTTGATGCTTTCCAATTGACGGGCATCGCTTTGTACGATAGCACGAACGATTTCTTCGGGCCTCATCGAAGACAACATCATTCGGGCGGTTGCTGCACCCACGCCCGACACGCTGATGAGTTGGGTAAAAAGCTCCTTTTCGGCCAGCTCCGCAAAGCCATAAAGGGTCTGCCCATCTTCCCGAACGTGAAAATAGGTATAGAGCTGCCCTTTTTCGAGCGATTGAATGCTGGAATAAGTGTTTAGGCTTATATGCAGTTCATACCCCACTCCATTCACATCCACCACCACCTGAGATGGGGTTTTGTGTACAAAATTTCCTTTGACGAATGCGATCATAAGGGTGCGAAAATAAGATAATGAGGCAATGGGGCAATGGGAGAATTAGACAATGAGGAAATGAGGCAATGGGGCAATGGAGGAATTAGACAATGAGTGGATGGGCCTCATTGGCCAATTGGCCAATCGACGAATCGGCTTATTATTTTCTCGTACTTTTACCCCCCAAATCACAAAGACTCAAACGATGACGCAAAAAATTACTGCCGCCATTACCGCTGTAGGAGGATATGTGCCTGAAGACAAGCTTACCAACGCTGACCTCGAAAAAATGGTGGATACCAACGACGAATGGATTCGCACCCGCACCGGAATTGAAGAAAGAAGGATTCTGAAAACACCCGGCCTGGCTACTTCCGATATGGTGGTGCCGGCTGTGAAAGAAATACTCAACAAAAGAGGAATTACTGCCGAAGAAATTGATTGTTTGATAGTGGCAACCGTAACTCCCGATATGGTTTTCCCTTCTACCGCTAACCTCGCCTGTCATAAACTGGGTGCAAAGAACGCCTGGGGATTTGATCTGGCCGCCGCCTGTTCGGGCTTCCTCTATGCCCTCACTACAGGTGCAGCACTTATCGAAAGCGGTCGGTGTAAAAAAGTGGTGGTGGCTGGTGCCGATAAGATGAGCGCCATTATCGATTATAGCGATCGCAATACCTGCGTACTGTTTGGCGATGGGGCCGGCGCAGTTTTACTGGAGCCCAATCATGAAGGCTATGGGGTGCTGGATAGCATCTTGAGATCTGATGGAAGCGGCGGGCAGTTTTTGAACATGAAAGCAGGCGGATCACTTCGCCCGGCAAGTATTGAAACCGTTACCAACCGGGAGCATTATGCGTACCAGGAGGGGCAGTCGGTTTTCAAATTTGCTGTAAAGGGAATGGCCGATGTATCGGCGGAATTACTCGAGCGCAACCATCTTACTGGTGATGATATTGCATGGCTGGTTCCACACCAGGCAAACAAGCGAATTATCGATGCCACCGCAAACCGCATTGGCCTGAGCCCGGAAAAAGTAATGCTCAATATTCAACGCTACGGTAACACCACGGCGGCTACTATCCCTCTTTGTTTATGGGAATGGCGTAAGCAATTAAATAAGGGAGATTTGATTGTGCTTGCTGCATTTGGTGGAGGATTTACCTGGGGTGCAACGCTGGTGAAGTGGGAGTATTGATAAGCAGTTTACCGCAGAGAAACAGAGATAATATCAAAAACACTCCTCGTTCTCCTGCTCTCCGCGTTTATAACACAGATTGCACGGGATAGATTTTAACCACAGAGCACGGAGATACACTAGATCTTTATTCGCAATTCTTCTCTGTGCCCTCTGTTCCCTGCAGTTTAATTGATTTAACCACAAGGCCACCACGAAGCACAAGGCGATTTTTTTTCTCGCAACGACGCAACGGCGCGAAGGGGAAAATAGCTGGGGAGCACGTTGCGGCTTTGTGTCTTTGCGAGAAACCCCTTTAGTTCTTCGTTCTCTACTCCCCTACTTCTCTCCCACGTACTAGAAGTTTATACTACAATTGATCCACTCCTTATCAAAATTCGCATTGTAATATTTCCTGTAGAAGTTGATAGCGGGTTCGTTCCATTCCAGCACCTGCCACACTATTCCACTGAATTTTTTCTCCTTTGCTTCTTCGATCAGCGCATCAAAAAGAAGTTTCCCGAGATTATTACCGCGCATTTTTTCCGTTACAAGAATATCTTCCAGATACATTCTCTGACCTTTCCAGGTGGAGTAACGGATATAATACAACGCAAAACCCTGCACAACGCCGTCGACTTCCGCAACAAATGCCCACCAAACAGGTTGTTTACCAAATCCACTTTCTTCAAAATGCTCAAGCGATACGGTTACTTCATTGGGAGCTCTTTCATAATCTGCCAACTCCTGTATCAATTCCAGCAAACGTTTACAATCTTCCTTTACTGCTCTCCTGATTTGAATATTCATACTAAAACTTTATTGTTTAACACCCGGACCTTTTACAAAACGTCCCGGCTTTGCCCCGGTATGTTCCCCCTCTTTCAATACCTGTTTACCGTTTACCCAAACATGCTTTACGCCCACCGCATATTGATGAGGTTTATCAAAGGTGGCCTTATCTGTAACGGTTGATGGATCAAAAATTACAATATCGGCATAGTACCCGGTCTTTAATTCACCTCTTTTTTGAATTCTTAAATTGGTGGCCGGCAATTTACTCAATTGATAAATCGCCTGTTGTAATGAAATCAATTTTTCTTCGCGGCAATATTTGCCCAATACTCTTGCAAAGGTTCCATAGGCACGCGGATGTGCGTTCGATTTGAGGAATACTCCTTCGCTGGTGTAAGAGCCTTCATCACTTCCAAAACTCATCCAGGGTAATGCTACCTGTTTTCTAACATTTTCTTCATTCATCAAAAAAAAGGCTGATCCCACTCTTGTGCTATCCTGTACGATTAAATCCATGGCAGTTTCCTCGGCAGTTTTGCCCCGTATCGCGGCTACTTCTGCCAATGTTTTGCCGGTATATTTTTTTAGCGAATCTTGTTTAAAACTCAATAACAAAACGTGCTCGGGACCACCCGCTCCATAATACAGGTTTTCCCAGTCCGTTGCATTGCTGTTCATGGCAGTTTTCATTTTGGCGCGAATAGCCGGGTCCATCAAACGCTCTCTCAGCTTTCCGAATCCGCCATCCTGCAATGAAGGTGGAAACGCAGCCGTCATACCCGTAGCGCCTGCCACATACGTGTACATATTTGCCGTTATGTTCAGTCCTTCCCTCCTTGCTCTTTCTATTCTTCGGATTACACTGTCCAGTTTAATCCAATTGTCTTTGCCCGCCGCTTTTAAGTGATAGATCTCAGCATGAATATTTGCTTCCCTTGCAATACGTATCAATTCCTCCACCGCCTCATAAAATTTATTTCCTTCGCTGCGCATGTGCGAAATATAAGAGCCCCCGTATTGCGAAGCCACCTTGCACAGCTCAATCAGTTCCTCTGTTTTTGCAAAGAAAGCCGGGGGATAAATGAGTGAAGAGCCAACTCCCAATGCGCCTTCCTCCATTGCCTGTTTTACCAACTGTTTCATACTATCCAGTTCGGCCGGTGAAGGATCGCGGTTATCTTCTCCAATTACGTAATCGCGGATGGTAGTAGCGCCCACAAAGGAGGCCACGTTGCAACTGATTCCCTTTTTTTCTAAAAAGCTGAGATAATCCCCCAGCGTTGTCCATTCAATCTTGTATTTGATATCACCCAGCGATTTTTGCTCTCTTTGCCTCATGCGCTCGTTGATTGGTCCCATGCTCCATCCCTCTCCCATCACCTCCAGCGTTACACCCTGTCGAATATCGCTCTGGCTTCTTCCATCTTCTATCAACGACTCATTGGCCCAACTGAGCATATTGATAAAACCCGGCGCCACTGCCATTCCCCCGGCATCGATTTCTTCATCCGCTTCGGCAGTTTTAAGATCTCCAATAAAAGCAATGGTATCGGCATTAATACCAATATCTGCTACCATTGGCTCGCCACCATTACCATCGTAGATTTTTCCATTTCGGATGATGGTATCGTAATGAGGGGAGGAGCAAGCCGAAAGTAACAACAAAGTCAGCAGTGAATAAATTAGCTTCTTCATACTGATAAACGATGGTTAATTTGATAATGAGTAAATGAGATGATTTGCCAATTAGTGATAGTGGTTGTTTTCATCAATTTTATTTGAAATGAATATCCCGGAACCATACGATTGGCCCATTATCCCATTACCTAATTGTCCAATTCTCTTATTTTCTTTTCGCCCTAAACGTCCCATTCGGTTGAATAAAACTGGCCGCTACCGATTCAGCTTTTTCGTTCAGCTCAAATTTGATACTATAACCACTGAGAATTTTCAATTTAAATTCGTGGTTGCCCACCGGAATTGTTTCATAATCGGGCTGGCCCGGAACAACTACAAACAATACATTCTCGTTCCTGATCTCCACTTTTACTGTCATACCCGGTAATTCGTATTCGCCCACATATTTCTGTAAATCTTCTTTGGTAAGCGGTTTTGCTTTGGGGCTGCGCTTAAATACCAGGGGCTTGATGCCCGCCTGTAATTCACAAGACAAAGATTCGATCTCGCCCTGGGTATTCATTTCGAAATGAATCCTAGGAAAGTTTTTATTCGTCGTGTCAATACCGGTTTTCTTATCTACATCAAAACCCTCGAATATATCGTAGTAATAAGGACGCAGCCATATTTTAAAATTGGGAGTATAGGCAAAGAGCGAATCATTCGCTGCACTTACATCAAAACTGCCATAGCCAGCATGGGTATATAACCCTTCATAAGATTTCCAATCGTAACCTGGTTTGGTATTTTTTTTAGCTGTAGAAGATTTTGCTGCCTCTGCCTGCTTGGCATCGGCCTTAGCTTTGTCGGCAATCTTTTTGCTGCTGGTATTCCAATCTTTCCGCGACAGGTTCAGCATCCGGTCCGACAATATATTTCTTACTATGCCCGGAACCGCGGATGCGTTTTGATTTGCCAATACCACAATACCAATGCTATCGCTGGGGTAAAAACAGGTAATGGCGCTGAATCCATCGATATTACCGCCATGCTGAACGCGGTAGTGCCCGCGGTACGACGAAAGCGACCATGCAAAACCATAAGCAGACATGTGTACATCGGGGTTCTCTTTATCGGGAACGCCGGCAGAAGATACCATTTGTGAACTGATGGCCTGGCTTGTGTAAGAAGCGGGAAGAACCTGTTTGCCATTAAACTTTCCACCGTGTATCCAGGTGATCACCCAATTGGCCATTTCTGTTACGCTGCTGTTGATGCTTCCTGCCGGCCCCATGGCATCGATATTAAAATAATCGATCTTTTCCATGATGCTATCTTTTTCGACAGTATACCCAAGCGCGGCATCGCTGCTCTTCTCCATATCTTTTACCGAAAAATTCGACTGTACCATCCCCAATGAATCAAAAATCCTTTGTTTAATCAATTGCTCCCATTTACGGCCGGATAACTTTTCGGCTAATACTCCCTGAGCAAGAAACATGAAATTATTGTACTGGTATATTTCACGGATGCCGGCCGTTGGTTCCTGGAAACGGATGCGGTATAAGAAGCTGTCGCGCGTGGTAGGAAAAAAATACCAGGATAAATCGTGGCGAGGCAGGCCTGTGCGGTGACACATCATATCCCGTACGGTTACCATACTGTTCATGGCATCGTTATAAAATTTCAGATCGGGCAGGTAATCCCGAACGGGTTTATCGAAATCCAGTTTACCATCTTTCTGCAGTAAGCCAAGGAGGGAAGATGTAAAAGCTTTTGTGCAGGAGCCGATCGCAAACAAGGTATTGGGAGTAACAGGTAATTTCTTTTCGTAGTCGCGGTAACCAAATCCTTTCGTATAAACAATTTTATTCTTCTCGATCACAGCAACGGCAAAGCCAGCAGCCTTCCAGTCTTTGAGTACACGGGCAAATGTTGTATCGAGCCCGGCAAAACGTTTATCGTTGACCTGTGCTTTAGAGAGGCTAAATGAAAAAAGCAAGGCAAAAGTAAAAACGGGGAATAGTTTACTCATAAGTTTTGTTTTGGGGATGAAAGGAACTGGTTTATGAAAATATAGATTTTTTTGGTGGGGGAACCACTGATTTCCCCGAGAAGACAAAGATTACACAGAAATGATCAATTCTGTCAATATTTGGAGTTGGTGGATTTTTACCGCAGAGAACGAGAGAAGCAGAGGGGTTTTAATCAATCTTCGCGGTAAAACCTCAGATTACAGGGAGAGGGCACGGATTTATTGGGTGAATTTAATCCTTGTGTTACCTAGTGTTCCCGGTGGTTTAGTTGATTTAACCACAAGGGAACACAGTTTGGACAGGGGATAGACACGAATTAACGGATTAGGCCAACCATAAAAACACCAAAAATCAAACTCTCTCCGCATTCTCCTGTTCTCCGCGGTGAAAACTTAAATAGCCCTAACAACGACTACTAAGATAATCCCTCGAGCGATTGATTGAGATCGGCCAGTATATCCTGTATATTTTCCATGCCGATGCTCATTCGGATCAATCCATCGGTAATTCCGAATTGCTCGCGTTGTTCTTTTGGAACTCCATAGTGGGTCATGGAGGCAGGATGACATAAGAGCGTATCGCAGGTTCCCAACGAAACGGTACGTGTGCAAAGCTTCAATCGATTCATCATAGCAACACCAGCCTGCAATCCTCCCTTCAGTTCAATACTCATCATTGCTCCGGGATGACGCATTTGTTTCATTGCGACAAGATGATCGGGATGGGATGCAAGCCCGTTGTAATTTACCTTAGCCACAGCAGGATGATTTTCCAGGAAAGAAGCGACCTCCATGGCGTTGTGACAATGTCGATCCATCCTTACTTCAAGTGTTTTCATTCCATTGATAAGCAGGAATGCATCAAAAGGATTTGCGTTACCCCCCAAAATACGATGCACTTTGGTGGCGTGGCCGTTCATGAATTCAATATCACTTCCCAGTAATATACCACCTATAGCAGTACCATGGCCGTTTAGAAATTTAGTGGTGGAATGCACGACAAAATCCACCCCATACCGGAAGGGTTGTTGAAGATAAGGAGTAGCGAATGTGTTATCACAAGCGATTATCTTCCCGTACTTCTTACCAAGCTTGCATAATTCTTCTATATCTACGCACTGTATCGTAGGGTTGGCCGGTGTTTCGATATAGATCATCCGGATGGCGCTGTCTTTTTTCAGGATGGACTCGGCTTTGTTAAGGTCGCGAAGGTCTTCGATAATCCCTTCCATGCCCAAAGAAGGCAGTACCCGGTTCAGCAATTCCTGGGTTCCGCCATAAAGAGAATAGTGCGACAATACTTTATCACCCGTTTTTAGCGTTGATAGCATGAGGGAACTGATGGCAGCCATTCCTGAGGCATGTAAAATGCCCTTAACCCTGGCAGTTAGACCAAATGTTTCCATAGCCGCAATTTTCTCTTCCGCCTCGTTCATGGTGGGGTTGCCCCATCGGCTATAGATATACCCTTTTTCCTGCCCGCTGAAACGACGCATCCCCTGTTCAGCATCGTCGAAAACATAGGTTGACGAGGCATATACGGGTACGAGGTGAGCGTACTGGGGATCGGTAACATGACCCGCATGTATGGCAAGGGAGCTGAAACCGGTGGGCTGAAAATCTTTGTTCATGAAAATATGTTATTATAAGTGATAACTCCTACACAAAAGCTATCAAAACATTTGAAAATAAATAATCTTAAACAGTTGCAAATCCGGACCGCAAGGTATTAATTTGCGACTGATTTAATTATCCTTTAAACAAAAATTGAAAAACCATGAAAAGAGTTTCTCTGTTTTTTCTTGCATGTATTGCTTTCGCTCTAACAACTTCAGCACAAGTAAAATTTGGTGGAAAAGCCGGGATCAATCTTGCTAACGTTTCAGGCAAGTCAGACGGTGACAAACTTGACTACGACTCGAAAGTTGGCTTACACATCGGCGCTTTGGTGGAGATTCCAATTTCGGAAAGCTTCTCCGTAATGCCCGAATTGAACTTCGATCAGTTGGGAGCAAAAACAAGTGTTCTTAGCCAGGATGTTAAATACAATATCAACTACCTTTCTGTACCGGTATTGGCTAAATTTAATGTTAGTGGACTCGGAATATATGCCGGTCCTCAGATTGGCTTTTTGATGAGTGCCAAAACTGAATTTGGCGATAACGAATCAGACGTAAAAGATCAGCTAAAGTCCACTAATTTCAGTGCATTGTTTGGCGCGGAATACAATCTCCCGATGGGTCTTTTTATCTCTGCACGCTACAATCTTGGTTTATCAAAAATTGACGACGAATCGGACAGCAACAATTATACCAAGGCCAATGCGATTACATTTGGCATCGGGTATAAGTTTGGAGGATCTGGTTCGGCTAAAAAATAATCGTTTCAGACAATTTGTGCTGAACCCCGTCTTTGTGAGACGGGGTTTTTTATTTTTACAAATGGATTTATTTTTGATGAAAACCCTTCATGAAAGAGCTGCTTTCCCAACTCGCTGCTTATAACTCCTGGGCCAATCAACGCCTGATTGACGCCATCCTCAGCCAACCCGAAGAAATTTCGCAAAAAGAATTTCCGAGTAGTTTCAAATCAATACAAGCTACCCTGCTGCACATGTGGGACGCAGAAAGCATCTGGTGGCAGCGCATGAAACTCCAGGAAACCGTAACGGCCCCCAGCAATAATTTCAACGGGAGTACACGCGATATAGCCACTGCTTTACTGCACCAAAATAAACTTTGGGAAACCTGGATTGGTAATGCAAGCAATGCCGCTTTCGAGCACGTATTCATGTATTACAGCAGCAAGCGCGAACCAGTGAAAATGCCAATACTGCAAATGCTTTTGCAAGTGTTTAATCATGGTACCTATCACCGCGGCCAGTTGGTAAACATGCTAAGACAGGCAGGGGTACAAAAAATTCCGCAGACCGATTTTTTGATTTGGGTATGGGGGAAGAAGTAGGAACTGATAGCTGCGAGCTTTGAGCTGTTAGCTATGAGACATACTTTTGGTAAGATGCACACCCCCCGTGCCTTTTATTCACGATTCACGATTGACTATTCACGATTCACGATTGACTATTCACGGCATCCTACTCACCACTCCCCACTCCCCTCCCCTCAACGCTGCACCAAAAACTTACTAAACACCCATCCTTCCACATCATTCAGCGCACCCACTTTTTGCAATACGCTCACGAAACTCCAGTTACCATCGCGCTTATGAACTTCTACTTTAGTATTTAAAGGAAGAGGTTTTTCGGTAACGGTAACGAATTGCGTGCCGGCACCCGAGCGAATATTTACTTCAGTGCTTGTAAAAAAGATATCCAGTGCATCGCTTTTTCTTCCCATTACTTTCGAACGGAAACTTCCCATCGGAAATGCTGGTCCGGGATCACTTTTCCGGAAGGGAGAAATATCTTCATGGCCCAATACATCTATCAGTGAATAGGTTTTAATGAGCAGCGCGGATACTTCGGTCGAGACTTCCAACTGCAGGCTGGTATAGGTATGCCAGGGAAATTCTGCCTGTTCGTTTTTATGACGGGCTATCATTACTTCATTATCGGGCACCACTTTTTTATCGACTGCACATACAAAGTTACCCGCTGTTTTTTGCAGTCGGCCGCCATTCACCAATTCAATACCGATAGAATGCTTATTGAGTCCGTTCAGGCCGGCCCACTGGCTTTCACCAGCATGCCAGGTAATGATATTGAATGGAGCAAACTGTGTAATGGAACCATCGCGATCTATTAACAGGTGCGCAGAAGCTTTTGCCATTTTATTGGCAAACCAGGTGATGGCCGATTTTTCGGTGGTTGCTGCTGTGTAGTGCATGATAAGATACTTTGGAAAACCAGCCACAAACTGCCCGCCTTTGTTGGGAGTTGATACAAAGGAAACGGGTTTGCCATCGCTACCATGCAGCAGGTGCCTGATAATTTTCATAAGAAAAGTTTTAAGCGTGATAAATGAGGGAGTGAGGAAATTGTTCGTTTACAGAGGGGAGAGATACTGTAAGTTAATTATCGTCACGAACAATAAAAATACCTCAAAACGGGTAGGTGGGCAAAGAAATATCCGTCTTCCGTCAATAAAAAAACCACTGCAGAAGAAAAACAATCAGCAGTGGTAATTATTTATTTGAAACGTCGAAGAGCAGCGAGCTATTTAAGAGTCGGGCGACACAAGCATAGATCCACTACTTGCATTGAGAGATTTTTGCCTTTTTACTTTATCCTAGCTCACCCCTTCTGCCTGCATGGCTTTATCGATCTTTAGAATAAGCCCTTGCAACACTTTACCCGGGCCCACTTCGGTAAACTTTGTTGCGCCATCTTTAATCATCGACTGAACGCTCTGCGTCCAGCGTACTGCACCGGTGAGTTGATCGATCAGGTTTTGTTTTATCTCTTCGCGATCATATACCGCACGTGCCACTACGTTCTGGTAAACATGTGCTGTTGGCTGATGGAAAGTTGTTTTTTCGATCGCATTTTTCAGTTCTTCTTTTGCTGATGCCATTAAAGGGGAATGAAACGCCCCGCCTACCGGCAATACCAGGGCGCGTTTGGCGCCGGCCGCTTTCATACGTTCGCAGGCAATTTCAATTCCTTTGAGAGAACCGCTTATCACCAGTTGGCCCGGACAATTGTAATTGGCAGCCACCACCACTTCACCGCTTTCTTTTTGTACTTCTGCACAAATAGCTTCTACTTTATCATCGGCCAGTCCCAATACCGCTGCCATGGTAGAAGGATTCAATTCGCAGGCCTTTTGCATAGCGTCGGCTCGGATAGCTACCAATTGCAGTCCATCTTCGAAGCTAAGTGTACCATTGGCAACCAGGGCAGAAAACTCGCCAAGCGAATGCCCGGCCACCATATCGGGCCTTGCTCCTTCAATACTTTTATAAGCGATTACCGAATGCAAAAAAACCGCGGGTTGCGTTACGTTGGTTTGTCGAAGATCTTCTTCGGTTCCATTAAACATTATATCGGAAATACGAAACTTCAATATTTCGTTGGCCTGCTCAAATAATTTTTTGGCAAACGCACTGTTTTCGTAGTGTTCTTTTCCCATCCCGGGGAACTGAGAACCCTGGCCCGGGAACACATAAGCATGCTTCATAATTGCAGGGGGTTTAGACCGACAAAAATGCCACAAAGACTTTAACTAACCAAAATCTTTGTGGCAGGCAGAATGTATATATTCTGGGGGTGGGCTGGTCTGACGGTTCGCGTCTGACCAGTTGATTTAAAACAAGCTGGCAGGCAAAACAACTTTGCCGTCAATGCAATCTCGACCCTATTAGTTTAAGAAACTCACTCCTTGTAGAATTCTTTTGAAATTCACCATAAAAAGCCGAGGTAGTAGTCACTGAGTTTTGCTTTTGTACGCCTCGCATCATCATGCACAAATGCGAAGCTTCAATTACAACGGCTACACCCAATGGGTTCAGCGTTTCTTTAATGGCATCGAGGATTTGGGTGGTCAGTCTCTCCTGCACCTGCAGTCTTCTCGAGTACACATCTACCACGCGGGCAATTTTGCTGAGGCCGGTAATAAAGCCATTAGGAATATAGGCGATATGCGCCTTGCCAAAAAAGGGTAGCATATGATGTTCGCACATGCTGTAAAGTTCAATATCCTTTACAATTACCATCTCACTCACGTCTTCGTGAAACTTGGCCGAATTCAGGATAGCTTTTGCATCCATCTGGTAGCCCTGTGTAAGATATTGCATTGCCTTGGCAACTCTCTCAGGCGTTTTCAACAACCCTTCCCGTTCGGGATTTTCACCCAGCAAACCCAGCGTTTCCTTATAGTTGGCAATAAGATTACTGGTAATTTTATCTTCGTACTGTTCTGTTTTTTTGTAAGCCATACTCGTTATTAATTGTTCGATTTTTGATTTGTTTCATTTATTCACCCCCACTCTGCCATACCCCCCCCTTCTACATTCTATATTCTACATACTATATTCTACAACCTACATTCTATCTCCCCTCTCACACCGGATACTCCACAAAATTTCTTTCCGTTTCGTACAACCATATCTTTAGATCAAAATGCGACTTAATTTTTTCGCGAAGAATTTTATAGATGACAATACAAATATTCTCTGCCGTGGGTATTAGCTGGTGGAAATGCGAAACATCGAGGTTCAGGTTTTTGTGATCAAACTCATCAATCACATACTCCTTCACTAGATCACTCAGCTCCTTCATATCCATAACATAGCCTGTATCCTTGTTTACTTCTCCTGTTACCCTTACCACCAGTTCGTAATTATGTCCATGGTAATTAGCGTTTGCACATTTGCCGAATACAGCAGCGTTCGTCGCTTCATCCCAGTTCGGATTAAACAAGCGGTGGGCCGCATTAAAATGCTCCCTTCGGAAAACAGCCACTCTGTTGCTCATATCTTTTCGTGATTACAAATTAAAGTTCACTAATGCTTAAAACTCGTCGCATATATGACAGAACCCACAACGGACTGAAAGAATTACGTACAATTTTCCAGAACAGGTTGCCAACTGCTACACCGGAAGTGTGCCGGCCATGCAGCTAAGCAATTGTGGAGCACTGATTAAAATAACAGGTTAGTCCGGAAATAGTTCAAACAGCTATAAAAGTACTACAATTTATCGGATAGCGAAGCTTTAATCTTCAAGCATCCATCTGGCCGGCAATTCAGATATTTGCGGTATGTATATCCTAATCGTTGCTGCTACAGGATTAGAAATAGAAATAACGGGGCATTATCTCGCGAGCAAAGGTTTTAATATAAATCGACACACGACAAAGCTGCTTACCACAGGCGTTGGCACAATGGCCTCCGCCTATGTGCTTACAAAAGAAGTTGTAAGAAAAAAACCTGACTATGTGCTGCAGGCTGGTATAGCGGGGAGTTTTCATAAAAGTCTTGAGCCGGAACAGGTGGTGCTTGTACGCGAAGAGCTTCAAGGGGACCTGGGGGTATTTGAAGGCGGGCAGTTCAATGATGTTTTTGATATGCAGCTCGCTGATGCCAATGAATTTCCATTCTCCCAGAAAAAATTAATCAACCCGTACTGCAAAGATTGGGAAAGATACCAGCTTCCATTTGTAAGAGGATTGACTGTAAACAATATCACTACCGGCGAAAAAAATATTCAATTACTTATCGACAAATATCATCCCGAAATAGAATCGATGGAAGGCGCGGCCTTGCACTATACCTGCCTGCTGGAGAATATTCCCTTTATGCAGGTTCGTGCGATATCCAATTATGTTGGTGAAAGAGATAAATCGAAGTGGAAAATGAAGGAAGCCATAAGAAATCTGAATGATTCAATCATTAAAATCATCGAAGAACTGCCATGAAACTGAGCCTTGGATTTTCTCCCTGTCCCAATGATACTTTTATATTCGATGCACTGGTGAATAAAAAGATCGATACCGAAGGCCTCGACTTTGAGGTTTTCCTGGAAGATGTTCAAACCCTGAACGAATGGGCGATTGCCGGAAAACTGGATATATCGAAAATAAGTTACGGCGTATTGCCGCAATTGCTGGAGAATTATTGCGTACTGAGCAGCGGAGGCGCTTTGGGAAAAGGCGCGGGCCCTTTACTGATAAGCAAAAAACAGTACTCGCCGGAAGAAGGCGAAATCGAAAAAAAATCAGTGGCTGTACCCGGGAAAAATACAACTGCAAATCTTCTTTTTTCGCTGGCTTATCCAAAAGCGATGAATAAAAAATTCATGATTTTTTCTGAAATAGAAAACGCGGTTTTGAAAGGAGAAGTTGATTACGGAGTCATCATCCACGAAAACCGTTTTACTTACCGGGCGAAGGGATTGCATAAAGTGATTGACTTGGGCGACTACTGGGAGCATCAAACTGGTTTGCCGATTCCGCTTGGCGGTATCGTAGCAAAGAAAGCTATCGACAAAAGTATCCGCAGCAAAATCAACCGACTGATTCGCCAAAGTGTAGAGTACGCCTTTAAACATTATCCAACAATTACCGGCTATGTGCAGCAACATGCCCAGGAAATGAGCGAAGCAGTAATGCGGCAGCATATTGATTTATATGTAAACGATTTCTCTATCGATCTTGGGCAAGAAGGAAGAAATGCGATCGATAAATTGTTGTCGGTATATCAATCTATGTATCCTGAACAACTAGTTTTTTCGGAAATTTATTCAGAGTAGTTCTTTCTTCAGAACCTTGCCATATGCTTCGAGGCAACGCTTGCGGGCAATTTCATGTTCTACGATTGGCCTTGGGTAATTGAATTCTTCCAATTCGGGTACCCATCTGCGTATATATTTCAGATCGGGGTCGAATTTCTGCGTTTGCAAATAGGGATTGAACACACGGAAATAAGGAGCCGCATCGCAGCCACTTCCTGCGGCCCATTGCCAGCCGCCGTTATTGGCGGCCAGATCAAAGTCGAGTAATTTCTTTGCAAAATAAGCCTCCCCCCAGCGCCAGTCGATAAGCAAATGTTTAGTAAGAAAAGACGCCACAATCATACGAACGCGGTTGTGCATATAACCAGTTTCGTTTAATTCGCGCATTCCGGCATCTACGATAGGATAACCAGTTTGCCCCTTGCACCAGCTTTCAAACTCCTTCTCGTTATTTCTCCATTCGATAAAATCGTATTCGGGCTTAAATGACTTTCCCTCTCCTACCCTTGGAAAATGCCAGAGAATCATGTGGTAGAAATCGCGCCATATAAGCTCATTCAGGTAAGTTTCGTTCAACTGACTTGCAACTTGTGCAAGCTGCCGGATACTGACAGTTCCGAAGCGCAGGTGAACGCCCATCTTCGTGGTTCCCTCGATACCGGGATAATCTCTTTGCTGGCTGTATTTTTTTACAATATCCTCTTTAATCTGTTGGGAAGGAAAGGGCCTATCCACTTCTTCAAAATCCATTTCTTTTAACGATGGGATAGGATTGGGTGAAGATTTATAGAAATTTCCAAAATAGTTTTCTGTTGGATATGGCTTTAAATAAAATTCGTTCAGACGCGCTTTCCATCTTTTGCTGTAGGGCGTGAAAACGGTATAGGGTTTACCATCGTCCTTAACTACTTCTTCCTTTTCGAAAATCACCTGGTCCTTATACGGGTGAAATGAGACCGATCGGGAGTTGAGAAATTGCTCTACCGAACGATCTCTTTTTATGGCGTACGGTTCGTAGTCGTGATTGGTAAAAACTTTCTCTACTTCATATTTCTCCAGGATTTCCTTCCAGGCATTTTCCGGGTAATCGTAGTAAACCAGTAAGCTGCTTCCCATCTTTATCAATGCTTCTTGGATTTCGAGGAGCGACTGGTGTATAAACTCAACTCTTCTATCTTTTTTATCTTCCAGTTGATCGAGGATATTTTTGTCGAAAATAAAAACCGGGAGCACCGGGTTGTTCGATTTCAACGCATGGTACAAACCTGCGTTATCGTTGAGGCGTAAATCGCGTCGAAACCAGAAAATATTGAGGCGGTGAGATTTTTTTACTGGCATAGCTTTCTAACACTATCGGCCGCCGATTGTTCGAAATAACTGCTTATAAATTTCCTTTGAAACTGAACAGGTGTATTGAGTATTCCGAAATTGTTTTATCCATCTGATGCCATAAGCGGCATTGCTTAGGAAAATCTCCTCGGCCTCCTCCAGCATTTCTGTTGTTAATACGGATTCTTTTACTGGAAATTCCTTTATCGATTCCAGGATGAACCTTCGCATTACGCCTGCAACGGGCCCCTCGCTAAGAGGCGGCGTATAGACAATGCCATCTTTCAACCAAAAAACATTTGCAATGCTGCTATCGCAGATACGACCATATTGATTCATTAGCAACGCATCGTTCAATTTTTCCTGCTTTGCCCACAGTGCAGCCATTGCATAAGAAAGATAATTGTTCGATTTGATATTGGAAAAGGAATCGCACGATTTGATTGCCTTCGAATAAACATCTACTGTTAAACCATTTTCATTTATCCGAAAATAGTTTTCGGCAAGTAAATCTGCTTCGATCACGTAATTGGGCCTCAGGTCTTCCGGATCGAAGAGACCGCCATTTCCTCGAAAAACATTGATTCGAACACGGGCCGCATTTTCTACTTTGTTTTTTTTTACCAGCCGCAAAATTTCTTCTTTCAAATGTTCCGATGAAAATAGCGCCGGCAACTCGAATCCAAGCAGTGCAAGCCCTCTGAAAAGCCGTTGCATATGCAGATCGTAAAGGGGCATTTCCCCCTTTTCCATGCGAATGGTTTCAAAAAGTCCATCGCCATAGCGAAGCCCCCGGTTAGATGCACCTGCTATCGGTTCCCGGCCGGGAAGAATTTTTCCATTGAAATTGATCCACTCACTCATGGCATGAAGTTCAGGGAAAGGAATAAAAAAACAAAAACCCCGGAACTAACCGGGGTTTGGAGGACAGTATAATCAATGATTATTCTCTTATTGATGCTGGTCTATAATACCATTCTTTACCGCGTACATTACCAATCCGGCCATGCTTTTGGCGCCGGTTTTGGTTTTGAGTTTATCGCGAATGGCTTCTACGGTACGCGGGCTGATATCGACGATATCGGCTATTTCCTTGGTTGTTTTCTCTTCGCACATCAGCTTCAGGACGCGCATCTCCTTATCACTAAGATTAACATCTTGCGGACCTGCAGTATCGGTGCGCTTGGTGCGAATACCGGTAAGCAATGCCTTATTGGTGAGTTCATTGAAGTAGAATTCCTGTTCGTAGCAGGTTTTGATGGCCTGGTAAATGGTTTCCGAATCGGAATTTTTCGTGAGGTAAGAATTGGCCCCGATTTCCATGAGCTTGCTGATCATGGAGTGATCGTTGTGCATGGAAAGGATGATCACCTTTGCTTCCGGCCTCAGCTTGCGGATTTCGGGCAAGGTCTGGATCCCATCCATAATGGGCATTTGTATATCCAGGAGAATCACATCGGGTTCAATGTGTTTGAGCAGGTTTAGGAGTTGCATGCCATTGTCGGCTTCTGCTATTAACTCCACATCTTTTTTGATGGCCAGTGCAGTTTTAACGCCTGCGCGGAAAAGGGCATGGTCATCGGCAATTGCTACTTTAATTGGTCTGTCCATATCTGGTTTTTTCATACGGTTTGTAATTCAAGGGTAGCGGATTTGTTCCGATACGACCTTAAAAATGATAATTTTTCGTGATAACTACCATAGGAGATTTACGAAATTATACTATTTCGGAATATACTGTTTACTTTATTTCTCGCGTAGATATACGAACAGCCATTAGAAGATTTCCCAGCCTGGGACTGGCTGATTTACGCTGGCAGCGGTAAATACCGAACGCATAAAAAAGGGCAATTGTGCTCTTGTTGGGGAATGGGGAGGGGTCTAATTTTACATCAGAAGTTGATTGACGAGGATTAGCAACCTCAGACCATCCAATGTCCTTTAATAACCGTCCAGAAAGAATTCCAAATATTCTATGAAACCGGCAAAGTCCAATGTCAATCAACTTTCTTTTCAATTCCAATATCCGAATCCCCGTTGAATGCATCAGCCAAAATAGCTCGTATGAGTAGCTGATCAAGTCCTGTGAAAACTATCCTGACTTTTACCCAACAGCCCGCTCTACCCCCTGGTCCGTAAGAAATCGGGTTTGCTTAAAAGCGAAATATCCGGCAGTATTGAAAACCGATTTGTTCATCCGATAGTTCTTAACTTAATATATTGTGCCTGCTTCTGAGTTCGGGACGCAGCGAAGTAGCGAAAATAACCAGTGCGGGGTTAGCAGTTGGTTTAAATGATATTCGTGGCTTAGGGGTTATGTTTTTAGGATTACTAATGCAGTTCCGACAAAGTCAGTGGCAGGCTTTTTTTTGCCCCGGCAAAAAAAGCGACGGGTAACAGTCAAACCCGCCGCTTGCTTAACGCCAAACCTCAAAAAGAGCGATGATGAGATAAAGCTACCCCGACCGTCAAAAGAGCCAATGGGAAAAACAACTAAAAAAAATGTGTTTTTTCGGAAGGCTTTGGAACCAGTCCATTTGATATTTGGAAGCAACTCTTCTCACTACTATTTTTTAAGGAAAATAAATGCCAATAAGATTGAGCAACCAATTCACATTGCCAGGTAATAATTTCCATCCCTTGCATGAGTCCTTATAAATTAACCTGCACCGGTCCGAGCGTGTATTCTGCAGGGCAGCACTCTCCACGCCGAAATGCCATCGATATTTTCTTTGCAGAAAACTTATCCAATTAAATTTCAGCAGTAATCCTCGAAAGATAGAGTTGATTTCCTCCCATTCAATTCATATCATACTTACAATTCAGGTTAATGGCCGCAAGTGCAGGCGCTTTATATCTAACGAGATATCGCCTTCTGATCTCCACACTGCATAGCAGCACCGAAATATTTCCCAGGCCACGTAGGCAATCCTAACCCAGGAAGTTGACCTCCCCACATGATCTTTCATAAAGGCTTTAACCGCATTAAAGCCCTTCGATATATTTCCACTTTTTATTCCTTCAACTACCTTCACGAGTGCTGAAGTGGCAGCATAAATTGCGTGAATTTCGTTTGAAAAACAATGCGCGTAATCTGCCCAATCTGCATCTGCCTTATAAATTTCGTCGTTTCCAAACCGGCTCAACAGATCGTTTAAGGTAGTTTTTATAATTTCCCATCTCGGATCATCTGAATTCATTCCCGCAAAAAAAGCCTGCTCGAATAAGTTCGCAACCTGGCCTGGTTCCATGTTATTGAATTCAGGATGTTCAGATCGAAATATCACGGCAATGGTCAAAGCCGAATAAAAATATTCGTCGAGCGTATCGGCTGATAATTGATACCAATTAATGGTGTTTGTTATGCAGGCGCTATCCGCGTGGCAGGCGCTTAAATCATTAAAAAAATTCGCAGAACTTGCGCCCAACGCGGAATCCATGTACCGGCCGGCCTCCAGATTGCGAACGCTATAATAAACCAGGTCGATAAAAGATTGATCGGATACAAGATAGTTCATCAAATGGCTGCTGGCTGAATTGCCGACAATTTCGGCTGGCAACGGGTACTTGGCTTCCTGTTTTCTGCAGCTGAGGCAGGCATAGAGAAACAACCCTATAAGGAATAAATAGGTTTTCATGGCTATACTATATTTTATAATACAATGCCTACTCTCTTCAAAATCCGGTTTTCGGCATCTCCGTCTCATTTGGCCAAACGATCAACGAATTTACACTTGACCAAAACTGATAGCCATGAGGGAAAAACATGTTAAGAAAGTTTCTTTATCGCGGAAAACTGACGATAACACCCTGCGTTAATCTATAAAAAACCGTCGAAGAACGTTTTTTCACAGGATGGTTTTTTTCTTATTTTTTTTCGTTTTTTTCCCATTTGTAAAACCAATTATAAACCTAGCTTAGACCAGCATTTAAATCGCTAAATCATGGGAACACTGACACCTAAACTTACGCGAGACTTTAGCAAGCTAATAATTGTGTTAATTCTTTGGTATCGAAATACCTACCTGCAAAATAGCATCAAGTTTTGTCGATAATTTAAACATTGGGAGTACGGTGAAATCTGCAAGGATGGATATTTACGATAGGTAATAAGAAAATAGAATACTAAATTGAAGACTACGAACATTTACTCCCGAAGTAAATTGCAATTTTATGTCAAAAAAATACGCTAGACCTACAAACTTTCAAATTCTGCCGATTTGCTACACGCATTTGCGCGACATCAATCTTTGGCCATTTAGCAGAAAACGGGATGTAGCTTGTTTCTATGGGCAGCAATTAGCATTTACCGACTAACTGTCAAATAATACTGATACTTTGTTTAAATCGTTACTAACTAATGAAGCTGAGACGGGTATAACCGATAAACTGAGCACGCGCAAGTCACAATATCCCTTGTGTATATTATCAAAGACAACTTATAGTGAACGCTAAGAGGATTATATGGCAAATTTGTGGAGGGGAAGTGGGGTCGAGGAATTGGTTTTGTAAACGAGTGTTCTCTAATTTAATAATGTAACAATATTAAAATAACCCTTTCCCCAAAACTAGAATGAAAGATTTTTTGGCTGCAAGTTCTAACTACTTTTATTCTGATATACTATTGATAGCATGCTCACTCTTGGCATCTATAGTTGGTTTCATGAACAGATTTAGATACCGAGAATTAACCTTCTTCTATTTATATCCATTCTTTAGCTTTATACAAAGTACGTTTGTTCCAGCAATCTCTTACCTAACCGACTTATCCGCTGATTTTCTAGACTCGTTAATCAACTTATCCATTCTCGCATTCATGATGTTCGAATTTTTTATCGTTTCTTTTTACTATGTCAGAGTGTTAGCCCTCAGGCGGTTTAAAATTAGTGTTATTGCACTTGCAACTATTTATTTGATCTTTTTTCTAACAGATAGAATTGTCGCGAATCCGTGGTACAGACCCTCGTTAGAGTCTTATTTATTTCAGTCCCTTTTTGTTTTAACTCCTGCTGTTTTTTATTCCATAACCCTCATAAAAAGCCCCCCGAACGAATCTCTAACAAACTCTCCAACATTTTGGATTACCGTAGGCACTCTAATATACTTCCTCGGAACTTTACCTATTTACATAGTGACGAACTTCGTTTTGAATGACCACGGAAATATTGTCGAATCGTCTTTATTCTCAATAAACTACTTCTGCTACAGTATTTTCTTTATATTAATTCTACGAGCCTATTTATGCAAACCCCACGCGAAACAATAGTAACACTGGTTGTATTAACTACGGTCGTAATTTTAACACTAACGTTAATGATAGTATTATTGCTTTATTTAAATCAACGACGCCAACTATCTTTTCAAAAAAACATTGAAAAGTTAAGGACCGAGTACGAGAAAAATCTATTAAATGCTCAATTGGAGGTTCATGAGCAGACACTTCAACACATTTCTCGGGAAATACATGACAATATCGGGCTTTCTCTCACGCTAGCAAAACTTAATCTTGTTGGCTTGCAAAAAAACGTCCCCGACAGTGACACAGCAAAATTTAATGAGTCATTTAGTTTAATAACCAAAGCAATTCAGGATCTCAGCAGCATTTCGCATGGTTTGAACACAAATGTAGTATTGGCAAACGGGTTGATATTGGCTTTGGAAGAAGAGTGTCAACGCATCAATAAAACAGGTATTATAAATGTGTCATTTCTGGTAAGTGGCGATTCCGTTTATTGGGACAGTCAAAAAGAATTGTTTCTGTTCAGAATTGCCCAGGAGGCCCTCAACAACATAATTAAGTATGCCAAGGCTTCTAAAGCCAGCGTGATATTACACTATGAAAAAAGCGAGATAAATTTAACTATCAGTGATAACGGCTGTGGTATAAAGCAAGTTGGAAAACAAAAAATAGGATCGGGACTTTTGAATATGGAATCTCGTGCAAAACTTTTAAATGGAAAATTCACAATTGACTCGAATTCAAACGGAACAAAAATTAGTATTTCAATACCAATTTCATAACGCGTTATGAACGGCAAAGAAAAAAACATACGCATTGCACTAGTCGACGACCATCAACTTTTACGAAGTGCTCTGGCATCGCTCATCGATGGCTTCGACGACTGTACGGTAATATGCCAGGCCAATAATGGCACCGATTTTATCAATCAATTGCAGGAGCAGTATCTCCCGCACATTGTGTTGCTCGATTTGAACATGCCCCAGCTCGATGGCTACGAAACCACGGCCTGGCTAAAAGAACATTACCCGGAGGTTCATGTGCTGATGCTGACGATGTACGACGCAGAAACCACCATGATACGCCTGCTCCAGGCGGGAGCAAAAGGTTTTTTGAAAAAAGATATTCATCCCTCAGAACTCAAATTCGCCATCCAGTCGGTAATGCAGTATGGATATTATTATTCTCATACTACCACGGGCAAGCTGGTAAATCTTTTCCGGGGCAACGGTGATGCCTACATCCAAAAAAACATGCTGAACTCGGAAGAAATCGAATTTCTAAAGTATGCCGCAACCGATTTAACCTATAAGGAAATAGCCAGGAAAATGGGACTGAATCCCCGCTCGGTCGATAACCTGCGCGATCATCTCTTTGAAAAACTCGATGTGAAAAGTCGCGTGGGCCTTGCTATATATGCCCTTCGTCACGGGATAATACGCATGTAGTTTTAAACTGGTTTGCCATCACGTGCCATGCCGCCAGTTTTTATTGAAGAATGACATCAGCCTTATTTCTGTTAAAAACTATTTTATGAATGCCAGCTAGTCGATGAGTTTGTTTCGCATCCCATACATGATGAGTCCGGCAATGGTTTTTGCCCCCACCTTTGTTTTCATGTTCTGGCGAATGGTTTCGATCGTACGCGGACTCAGGAACACTTCTTTGGAAATTTCTTCGGTGGTCTTATCATCAGCCAGCAATTTGAGTATCCGCAGTTCCTTTTCTGAAAACTTAACGGGATTGGGATAAAACTGTCTCACCTGTTTTTTGGTCTGGAGCTTGCTCAGCACCGCTTTATTCACCAAATCGTTGAAGTAAAAATCATCGTTCATGCAGGTGAGAATGGCCTGGTAAATCTCCTCGGGGTCGGAGGTCTTGGTAAGATAAGCGTTGGCTCCCAGTTCCAGCATTTTGCTGATCATTTCCTGGTCGTCGTACATGGTAAGTACGATGATCTTGATATCATCATATTCTTTCCGCAACAAACCGATGGCATTCACTCCGTCCACCTCGGGCATACGGATATCCATCAGCAATACATCGGGTTTTTTCAACTGAATTTTATGCATCAGGTCCTTGCCGTCTTCGGCCTCCCAAAGCAATTTCAGGTATTCTTTATTCTTCAGAGCCATCTTGATGCCGTCGCGAAAAATCTTATGGTCGTCGGCAAGCGCTACTTTAATAACCAGTTCAGTACTCATAATGGGCAGGTTTGGCTTGTATATGGGTTAACTAGGTACTTCTTGATTTCCTGGCTATCGGGTATTTCCGTAATTGCCATTGCAATTTTACGATCTTACCCGGATTTCCCGAATAGTTAAAATCGGGCGGTTCTGCTCTTGTAATCGGTCTTCCGTCTCTCTATTTTTGATTCCAGAAGTTGATTGATTAGGATTAGCAACCTCCGCATCCATCCAATATCCAGATTACCGTCCAGTAAATAATTTCCAATCATCTTATGAAAGCCAGCGAGAGATCCAATATCAGTCAACTTCTTCTTTTCCCCGTTTTAAGTTCAATATTGCCTAAAGTCCAGGTTCTGTGCTCCAAAAAGGGATGATTAAAACGCCCAACCGGCTGAATAATTGCCGTTTCCGTGAATTCCCCAGGCCCGTTTTTAAAATCCTCCTGCCAGCTTTCTTGCGGTTTTCCACAAGTCGCCCCAAATTGTGAATATCTTTTCCCGTTTTTCGGCTTTTTACTTCGTATTCGTCCTATTTCATGCTAGTAAAAATACTAAGCAATTATAGAAGTTTTACTCATTTTTTTCTCGTACATCTACTTCCGAAATCCTCGCAAATGCACGTGGGGACTATCTTAGAGCCAAATTACTGTTTTTGGGCCAGCTAATACCCATTGGCCATATTTTTTTTTTAGAGGTCTTTTATGTTTCCAAAACTAACAAGTAAACCTCTAAAAACTTACTACTATGATGCAAACAAAACTCAGTACCAAAATTGAAGCCATTGGCGAGGAGATTGGTCTTGAGTTGGGTACCCAAATGGTTAAGAGCTATCAACAGGCAAATCCATCTGATGTACACAGCTACCTGATCGGTCGCAACATTATTGAGCAAATTCTGGCACAACCCGGATGCGTAGGAATCCAGTTTTATAACGCCTACAACGAGATCGGGGAAAAGACCTTGGTTTATGTAGGTGTAGATAAAAACGGTAAGTCAATCGTAACATATTCTGTAGTTGATGAAAGCGGTGTTTTAGCTGTTGAGAAAGGCATTGTTGCAGACAGGATCAGAACAAAACCTTCTACACAAATAGCTGACGACGAAGAATTTTGGTCGTTTGATTAATGTTTGAAACTTTTCTGTAAATATCTATATTTGATAATAAATTATCAGGTATAGATATTTTTTTGCTTTATACTAGTCTCTTGTCCGCCGTCATACCCCTCGTAATTTTCTTTCTTAATGTTAAAAAATTACGAGAAAGAATGATTATTGTTATCTTAATTTACATTCTCTACTCTTTCGGAACAGATATCCTCACTAAATTTTTGGACGAAAGTAATTTGATAACGGACGCTGCAAGCAAGTATCTGTGGGGGTTATTTACAATTGTTGAATTTTCATGCTTTAGTCTCTTCTTTTACTTCAATTTAGAAAATAGTTTGCTGCAAAGAGTTATTATTATCGTTATCGCAGTCTTTACGTCTTTTTGCTTAATAAGCCTCTTGTCAAATTTTATCATATACGGTAATCTTGATACCGTTCCTGTCACATTCCAGGCAATATTTGTAATGACCCTTTGTGTAATTTATTTTTTCGAGCAAATAAGAAACCCAAACTCACTTTTTATATATAGCACAGCTCAGTTTTGGATCGTGACTGGTATCCTAGTTTATTTGGCTGGAACTTTTTTCATCTATATATACTCATGGAATCTTACGCAAGAGGAATTGGACAAGTATTGGTCGATTAACTACTTCTTTAATGCAGTCAAAAATTTTCTTTTTGGACTAGGGCTATATATTCACGTAAAAAACCAAAGAAAGAAATCTCAAAAATCAGAATTTAATTATTACTCCCTTTTGGAAAACCCATAACCTTCACCCCACACCTTAAAGATGTACTTCCTTCAAACAAATATGGCCAGTTCCGCTACCACTGTGTTACTTTTCGGAACCGTCGGTATGCTGGTTCTAACCATTGGACTCATTGTATTTATCGTATTCCACCAACGCAAAGTCATCCGTTACCAGCTCCAATTGCAAAAGATGGAACAGGACCAGCAGAAAATGCTGCTAAACGCGTCGATCCGCTTACAAGAAGAAGAGCGCTCGCGCATTGCAGCCGACCTCCACGACGATGCCGGGCCGCTGCTAGCCACCGCCCGACTCTATCTCAACGAAAACCTGGTAAACCTCGATAAAACCACCCAACTCCAAAGTATCTACAACGCCAAACAAATTATCGACGATACCATCCAACTCATCCGCAATATCTCGCATAGCCTGATGCCGCCCACCCTCAAAAATTTCGGTCTCGAAAGTGCCGTAAACGACCTGTTCCAAAAGATAAGTAGTTCGGGCAGCATGAACGCCAGTTGCCGCTTTCACGATTACCGCGAACGCATGCACCCCGAACAGGAACTTATTATCTTTCGCGTTATACAGGAACTGGTGAACAATATTCTCAAACATAGCAATGCCAGTTTCATTCACCTGACCCAAAACCTGAGTGGCGATAAACTTTATATCCGTATGCATCACGACGGCCGCGGACTTACCCAAACCGATTTTGAAAAACTGAACAAAAGCGCCTCCGGCCTCGGACTCAAAAACATTCAAAGCCGCCTGAAACTTTTACACGGACGCATCTTCTTCGAAAAAGATGCCTCGCAAACCTATTTCAAGGTAACCATCGAAGTGCCACGAATGGATGAAGCCCTGGCCATAAAATAAAAGCATCTCATTTGTTTCTAAAGAAGAACCAAAGATTTCTGTATTTTTAAAGTGCCAATATCATAAAAACAATGGGACCCATTAAAATAGCAATTGCCGACGACCACAAGATCTTCCGGAAAGGAGTTATTCTCTCCCTTCGCCCCTATACCAACCTTAAGTTTGTAATGGAAGCCGAAAACGGCCAGGAACTGATCGACCAGCTCGCCACCATTCCCGAAGAAGAAAAACCGGACGTAATATTGATGGACCTGCGCATGCCACAAAAAGACGGCATCGAAACCACAAAATATGTAGCCAAACAATATCCCAGTATTCACATCATCGCCCTTACCATGTACGAAGATGAACGCTTTGTAAGCCACATGATGGAAATTGGCGCCAATGGCTACCTGCTTAAGAGCGCCGATCCCGGCGAAATCAAAAAGGCAATCATGGAGGTAAAAGCCAAAGGCTATTACCTGAATAATTTCGTAAACCGCATCCTGCTCAAAAAATCACATGCAAGGCAAAAAGTAGTGCCCAGCCTGACCAGCGAAATCACGCTCTCCGACCGCGAACGCGATGTAATCAAGTACATCTGCATGGAGTTTACTGCCCAGGAAATAGCTCAAAAACTGGAAGTGAGCCCGCGCACCGTGGAAGCCATCAAAGACCGGTTAATGGAAAGATTCGGGGCGAAGAACACAGCCGGCCTGGTTTTCTTCGCCGTAAAGAATAACTTAATTGACTAAATTTACCCCTCCCCTATATCCCTTGTAGCAGAACCCCTGTGAAAGACCGGTTTAACCGAGAAGCATATTATGGTAGAAACCGGTTCCATCCTTCCCCTTTGGTTGCACCTCGCATCCATTGCATTGCCGCTGGTAACTGCATTATGGATTCTTTTCCATCGAAACTTTCGTGAAGAAACATTGACATTGCTGATGCTACTGAGTTTGCTGCTATTCTCGAAAAATATCCTGCTTTATCTGCCCGGATTTAAAACAGGCACCGCCGCAGTCTATTATTCGCTTTTTGAAACGGGTGAATTTGCCCTGTTACTACTACTTTTCAAAAGCAGTTTTAGAAACCCTTTGTTAAGAACGATCACCAATTACCTGTTAGTTGCTTTTCTATCGGTGATCCTTACACTGCATTTCAGCCATCCGGATACCAACTACCTCAAACCGGTTGCATTGGTGCAAGCTGCCTTTTTGGTTTTCTTTTCATTGGCAAATCTGTCTGTATTGATCAAAAACCAATATGTCTTCATATTCCATTCACCTCTTTTTTGGATAGCGGGCGGAACCTTGTTTTACTCTTGTATGGTACTGGCGGCAGAGTTAATCAGTATGCAAGGCTGGCTGAACCAGCAAGGCGAAGAGAAGATATTACTCATTGCCTGCTTCGCACTGGTGCGCCTGTTTTTTTATTTTGTAGCAGCTATTATAAACCGACATGGGCCATTGGAAGACGAATTGAGAAATATTACAGGCGCATCTCCGGAACATCGCTATCAACAATAAGTTTACCAAGGGTTTTGGCTTTTATTTCTTCCACACTTACGCCGGGTGCGCGCTCCAGCAAACGAAATCCCCCCTGGGGCAATACCTCCAATACGGCCAGCTCGCTAACAATTTTACGCACACAGCGTACCCCCGTTAAGGGCAGAGTGCAAGCCGGCAGCAATTTCGATTCGCTCTTTGGATTGGTATGCATCATGGCTACGATAATGTTTTTGGCGCTTGCCACCAGGTCCATCGCGCCTCCCATGCCCTTCACCATTTTACCCGGAATTTTCCAATTCGCAATGTCGCCATTCTCGGAAACTTCCATGGCTCCCAGTACGGTAAGATCTACCTTACCGGCTCTTATCATTCCAAAACTTTCTGCGCTGTCAAAAAAAACACCGCCCGGTAAAACGGTTACGGTTTCTTTGCCCGCATTGATGAGGTCTGCATCAATGCTCTCTTCGGTTGGGTAAGGTCCCATGCCCAGCATTCCATTCTCCGATTGCAGCATAATGGACATTCCTTCAGGAATATAGTTCGCCACCAAAGTGGGTATACCAATACCCAGGTTTACATACATGCCGTTTCGCAGTTCCTGGGCTATTCTTTTGGCTATTCCAAATTTATCGAGGGCCATGGCTTATTTTTTTAGTTGAACGGTTCTGCGCTCAATTCTTTTCTCATAGTTTTTTCCTTCGAATATGCGATGCACATAAATGCCCGCCACATGAATTTCGTCGGGATCCAGTTCCCCCGGCTGTACCAAATGCTCCACTTCGGCAATGGTAATATTGCCGGCTTTTGCCATGGAAGTAGAGAAATTGCGCGTTGTTTTTCTGAAAACCAGGTTGCCCATTGTGTCGCCCTTCCAGGCTTTTACAATAGCAAAGTCTGCATGCAGGGCCATTTCCATAAGGTAGTGCTTTCCGCCGAATTCCCTCACTTCTTTTCCGTATGCTATCTCGGTTCCATAGCCGGCCGGTGTAAAAAAAGCAGGGATGCCCATACCGGCCATCTGTATGCGAGTAGCAAGCGTGCCCTGCGGTATCAGGTCAACTTCCAATTCACCGCTGAGTAATTGTCTTTCAAACTCCTCGTTCTCTCCAACGTAGGAACTCATCATTTTTTTAATTTGGCGGGTTTTTAGCAACAGACCCAAACCAAAATCATCTACTCCTGCATTGTTCGAAATACAGGTAAGGTTTTTTACTCCTTTCTTTACAAGTGCTGCTATGCAGTTTTCTGGAATGCCACAAAGGCCAAAGCCTCCAAGCATAATGGTAGCACCGTCTTGTATATCCTGGATCGCCTTGTCGGCTCCATCTACCTGTTTATTCATATCACAGCCATTTTTGGAAAAATAAAATTACAATTAAGCGGGCACTAAACCGGCACAGGGCCAAAAATCACTCGGGGTTTTTGGGCTGAGATTTATACAATTCATCGCGCTTGCGATTGCCACGCGCGGCCAATGAATCGAACATAATCTTGCCCAGGTCGGGTCGGTTGAGGTAGTATTTGAAACTCTTTATAAATTCATCGCGGCGGATACCATGCGTTTGAAATACACTTTCGTACAACTGGAAAGTCTCCTTCTTTACATCGCGGCTTGCAGAATCTTTAGCAAGGAATTGGGCCGAATAACGATCGGCTATCATCATATCCCACAAAACTTTTTCCATTTTTTCCCTCGCAATAATATCGTCGGGAATTTTATTGCCACCTCCGCAGCCGGCTAAGGCCAGTACACAAAGAAGTACAATTCCACTTCGTATCATTTCAATTCCTGTTTGTATAAGTTGGAGTTGCTGATATCTATTTTGGAAAGAATGTCCCTTGCCCGGTTCTTTGTATCGGGCTCGGCCTTTTTGAATAGGCGCACCAGCTCATTGGCTTTTCCCTGGAAAAAGAATTGTACAATCATAGAGTTGGGGATATCGCTATTAAGCGTGTTGATCATGTTAATGGTATTCATGATAGCGCTACGGGCCTCGTCTTCGTTTTCATACATCCTATCGAAACCAAGACGGTAATAGCTGTAAATCGCATCGTGTATAAGCGTGTAGCGATTATTGGTCAGATTCTCCATCAGCCAATACCTGTTCCTCAATCCATCAAAAGCCCTCCAGCCTTCTATATTCCGACCTTCAGGGGCGTTGTTGACGATGAGCTGTGCCTTTTGAAAATAGGGGTCTCCTCCACGCAAGCTATAGGAGTCAAAATCGAGTCCTAAAATGATATAAACGTAATAGGCCAGGGTTGCCGATAAATTCGATACAAGCGCATCTGAGCCACTAACCCGGTTTTCGTTGAATTCAATGGGCTGGTATTCCACGTATTTAAAAGCAAAAGCTTCGTCCTGGAAATTGATGATTGGCGATTGATAATTGGTATTGTAAATAGGCCGGGCAGCTTGTACCACCAGGGTTGCCTTATAAGAATTGTCCGACAAACTTTCGCGGATATTGATCAGAAAATTGCAGGCTATCTTTTCGTTCTGCTGAAAAGTTTCGCTGGTCCATTTGCGGTTATTCAGGAAATTGGTAAGTGCTGTTTGCAAAGTCTGAAACACTTTTCGGTCGACCTGGTTATTCACCTGGCTGGCATTCACCGACAATCGAACCTGCAATTCCTGTGCTCGTCCCGGAACAGCAGCAAAAAACAAGGTTACCGAAAATAAAAAAGCCCTGTTAAGCATACATCATTTTTACTATTCTATCAACGATATCGCGGGCAACTTGTTGTTTAGGCTTTCGTTCGTAAATCAACTCGTTCCCGTTTTTTTCAAAAATGGTAATTTTATTGGTATCGTATCCAAATCCTGCGCCTTCGTCATTCAAAGAGTTTAGTACAATGAGATCGGCATTTTTTTTCTGTAGTTTCTGCAGGGCATATTCTCTCTCGTGCGTTGTTTCTAAAGCAAAACCAACCAGCAATTGGCCCTTTTGTTTTTTTTCGCCCAGCGTCTTCAATATATCCTTGGTTTTTGTGAGCTGAATAGAAAAACTATCTTCTGTTTTCTTGATTTTTTCTTCGGCCTTTTTTTCCGGAGTATAATCGGCCACAGCTGCCGACATTACCGCAACATCGGTTTCGGGAAATATTCCCATGCATTGCTGATACATCTGTTCTGCGGTTTGTACTTTATGCACCGTAACCCCCGGCACATTTACTTTAATGGAAGAAGGGCCCATCACGAGATCTACACTTGCCCCTCTTTTGGCCAGTTCTTCGCTGATGGCAGCACCCATTTTTCCTGAAGAGTGATTCCCAATAAAACGAACGGGATCAATCGGCTCATAGGTAGGGCCCGCCGTAACCAGCACCTTTTTTCCCTCAAGATCCCTGGTCAAAAAAAAATTATCGTGAAGAAACTGAAGTATTGTTTCGGGCTCGGCCATTCGCCCGTCACCTACCAGCCCGCTCGCAAGCTCTCCCTTTTCCACGGGAATAATTTTGTTTCCGAAAGAAGAGATTTTTTGCAGGTTCTGTTGCGTGCTGGGGTGATGCCACATATCTTCATCCATAGCCGGCGCTACACATACAGGGCAGGTCGCCGAGAGATAAGTTGCCATCAACATATTATCGCATTGTCCAGCGGCCATCTTGGCAAGAGTGTTACAACTCAGGGGCGCAATCAGGAATACATCTGCCCATCGTCCCAGCATTACATGATTCGACCATGAATTTTCGCTGAACAAATCGATAACTACCGGGTTTTTGGAGAGCGTTGAAAGCGTAAGAGGAGAAACAAAATCCTTTGCTGAAGGCGTCATCACTATTTTCACTTCAGCCCCCTGCTTTATCAATAAACGAACGAGCAAAATTGTTTTATAAGCAGCAATACTGCCGCTTATTCCAATTAATACCTTTTTACCGTTGAACATAAATTAAAATTAACCTTTTTGGAGGTAACCAAGCACCGCAAAAATAAAAGCGACAGCAGAATATACTGTCGCTCGAATTACTTATTTGTTGGGCTTTCGATGAGGCTTATTAGCTAAAAAGATCGTTCTCGTTCTTGCGATAATAAATCTTATCCTCCAGGAATTCCTGCGTTGCCAGCAAGGCGGGATTCGGCATTCTTTCGTAAGCTCTCGAAATTTCTATCTGCTCCTTGTTTTCATGAATTTCTTCAAGGCTATCGGTATGGCTGGCGAATTCTTCGAGTTTATTATGCAATTCTTCCTTGAGAGTTATATTGATCTGACTCGCTCTCTTAGCTATGATTGATATCGATTCGTATAAATTACCGGTTTTTGCCTTGATGGCATTCAGGTCCTTTGTTTCCGCTACATTGGCGGTATTGGAACTAATTTGTCGTCTTAACCTGCTCATTTTGGATGGCTTTAATATTGTTTTGAGTTAAATTCTGATATCTTTCCACTTCCTTCTGCAGTTTGCTTTCGGGGAAGCGGTCCGTGAAATCATTGCATTCAGTAATCACCTGTTCGAATCGGGCCAGCTTTTTATCTTCTATACTATTTACGGCGAACAGGTAATACGATTTAATAACCTGCAACTTGTATTCTTCGCTTTTTTCAGAGTCCGGGAAATTGTTCATAAGGCTGGTAAATGCAATCGCCGAAGCCCGATAATGACCGAGATTATAATACAGCTCGGCGCTTTTGTATTCTTTTAGCTCGAGCTTTGCCCGGCATTTGTCAATTATTTCCGTTGCCTCTTTTATACGAGGCGAGCCGGGATGGGTGTTGATAAAAGTTTGCATAAACCCAATCGCCTTCTGTGTATTCACCTGGTCAAGATCCACGCGCGGCGACTGCCGATAAAAAGTATAAGCCCTCATGTACTCCATCTCCTCGGCGCGGGGGCTGGTGGGGAATACTTCTATAAACTGTTTAAAAAGGTTATCTGCCTGCAACCAATCTTTAAGGTAATACGAGCAGTAAGCAAACTTATAAAAAACATCCTCAAACTGCGGCTGTCCCTTCAGTAATGGAAAGAGCTCTTCGTACAATTGTTGCGCATAGTTGTACTTCTTTTCCAAATAGTACTTATCGGCCATCCGGAGCTTATAATCATAATCCGAGCTCTTCTGCACCTTGGCGAATTTGGAACAGGCGGCAAATCCAATGCTGACAACAAGTAATAATACAACCGAACGCATAAAGGTGGGCAAAGTTAAGGTATTGGCAGCAAATATGAAAGGATTGAGGGCTGTGCCCAAAAAAGGGTCGTTAATATAAATGTAAAACCTCTCCATAAAAGTGGAGAGGTTTTACTATGTGCAGGCAAAAAGTATTATCCTCTGCGGCGGAGGTTGGGATGCGGCGCAGGTACTGTGGTAGGACCTTCGGCACCGGTTCCATCCTGGAGATCTACTGTATTGCAATCTCCGCCTTCTTCACCAAATCTGAAGATGAAGCGATCTGCGCTGATTCCTTCTTTATCAACGAGATAATTAATGATTGCATTAACACGATCCCAGCTCAATTGCTGTTCAGACTTGCTCGATGAGCAGTATCCTATTACAGCCACACGGCAGTCGGGGTTGTTCTTCATCTGCTGAGCAACGCTGGCTAAGAGTGCTTTTGCGTCGTTGCTCAGACTGATCGACTTACCACGGAAGCTGATGCTGGGCAGTGAACCAATATTACATTTCTTAGTATTACCGTATTTACCACTTTCGAGGCCTTCACGGAGTTCTTTGCAACAATCAGGCTCTGGACATTTACCTACGCCATCTGCATCAACAGGCTGACATTGAGTAGGTGTGATCAATTCTTTATCCTTATAGTCGGGAACTCCGTCACCATCAGTATCGCGGCTTACACCATGAGAATCAACTGGAGCACCTGCGGGTGTATTGGGCTCATTATCGAACTGGTCGGTAACGCCGTCGCCGTCTTTGTCATCCAACACGGGCTTAGGCAGCTTCATGTGGCGGGGCTTGTTGATTTCGTTGTAAGCATAGTCGAGCGGATTCAACCACCAAAGGGGTTCAACAGATTTTGCTCCGAGAGCGATGTTAAGACCAACGCTCAGGAAGTTGGTCATGTCATAGTCGCGTGTTTGAGCGATAGCCTGTGGATTGGCATTTGCATCATTCTCCTGCCATTGCTGACCGTCGATCAAATCAGACTTCATTACATTAAGTCGATCTTCTATTCCAAGGCTAAGTCTCTTGTTCAACTTAAATTGAACACCGATACCCCCGGTAAACATTGGCCTGAATGGTTTATCAAACAACTCAGCTTGACCCGGATCTCTTTGTGCCTGTGTTTCATAGCTTCCATCTAAGAGGTCTTTGAGGTCTTTTCTTATGTCTTTACGATCTTTGAAACGAAAACCAGTGGGTCCGTATTTAGCGACGATTGGCCCGAAATTATAGGGCGTGTTGCCATTTAAAGCATCCACTTTTGTGTCGTAAATCAAACCGCCAATACCGGCAAAAGCGTAAGCATTGAAACCGGTTTTTGCTTTGTGAAATCGAATATTATTAAGCGTAACTACCGCCTGGATACTTGCGTCGTAAACGGTTGTTTTGAAGTTATAAAACACCAGGGTTGGATGTGTATATCCATTCCAAGCAGGGTTTTTGATGTAGTTATTGGAAGGTTGAAAGTTTAATCCCTTAGTTGTTCCAAATCCAAGTTCACCACGAAGTGAAAATACATATCCAAGGGCTTTGCGTACATGTAATCCTGCACCAAATCCCGGGAGGCGATTACGCACATCTCCCAAAACCTGGAAACTTCCCACTTTCAATCCAAGCTCCCACTGATTGCGGGGTTTGGCAGGAAATGGATAAGTATTGGCCATGAATTCTGAGTGCTGAGGTAATCTCTTGGCTGGTATTACAGAGGAATCCTGTACGTCGTAACTGGTGCCAAGCTGGGCATATGCACCAGAGACCAACAGGCATAGTAAGACAAATAAACTTAAGAACTTTTTGCTTGCCATAACTGATTTTTATGTGAAGGATTAAGAATACGAACATCCGAATTTGTGCAAAAATATTGATTGATTGCTAATTAACAAATTTTTTTACCTGTGTACCCCGCCCATTATCGAATTCTTTTTCATGCGGTTAAGACCATTTTTTTCGGCCAGAAGTTGCTCCTCTTGTTAAATTTCAAAGTAGTAATTTGCCGGATTGTTTGGAACTAAATGAAGTTATCACAAGCTATACTACACGAAGAACTTGCCCTGTTTGATAAGAAGTTTAAAGACGCCGTAAAGAGCCAGGTACCCCTGCTCGATCGAATTATGCGTTTCATTGTAAACAGAAAGGGTAAGCAGTTAAGGCCGATGTTTGTTTTGCTTAGCGCCCGACTTTGCGGACGGGTAACCGAGTCGACCTATAGAGCCGCATCACTCGTTGAACTCCTTCATACTGCGAGTCTTGTGCACGACGATGTGGTAGATGAATCCCTCGAACGACGAAGCTTTTTCTCCACCTATGCGCTTTGGAAAACAAAGATTTCCGTGCTGGTGGGAGATTATCTTTTAGCAAAAGGATTGCTGCTTTCGCTCGATAATAATGACTTCAGAGTACTACAAATTCTCTCGGATGCAGTTCGACAGATGAGCGAAGGAGAGTTATTGCAAATGGAAAAATCGAGGTCGCTCAACCTGCAGGAAGATGTTTACTACACCATCATCCGGGGAAAAACCGCTTCTTTACTGGCCTCTGCCTGCTCTGCCGGCGCCTATTCAGCGTCACAAAACGAAGAATTAGCCGAAAAAATGCGTGTTTTTGGTGAGAAAACCGGCATTGCATTTCAGATAAAAGATGATTTATTTGACTACGGAAACGAAGAAGTTGGAAAACCAACGGGAAACGATATTAAAGAAAAAAAATTGACCCTGCCCCTGATATATACATTGAATAATGTGGACGGCGCCACACGCAGGAAATTAATTTACATCGTTAAAAACAACAACAAGGACAAAGAAAAAATACGCGAAGTCATAGATATCGTGAAGCAAAGTGGTGGTATAGAATATGCCCGAAAGAAAATGATGGATTATCGCGATGAGGCCCTTGCCATTCTCAACGATTTTGATAACGCAGAAGTGAAAAAAGCATTGGAAGAATTGGTTCGCTTCACAACCGATAGAAAGTTTTAACCCTCATTCCCTAACAAGCATGCAGAAGCGTTGGAAAATAGCAGACCCCGATCCGCAGCAGGTAAAAGAACTGCAATCATCGCTTAAAATTCACCCCATACTTTGCCAATTGCTAGTGCAACGAGGCGTTGCAAGTTACCAGAAAGCGAAAGCATTCTTTCGCCCACAGCTTACCGACCTGCACGATCCCTGGCGGATGAAGGATATGCTCAAAGCAGTAAAACGAATTCTTTCGGCAATCGATTCCGAAGAAAAGATACTGGTGTTTGGCGACTACGATGTAGATGGTACCACTTCCGTAGCCTGCATGTACCAGTTTCTGCAAAAAATTTATACTCCCGATAAACTAGAATTCTACATTCCCCATCGTTACCGCGAAGGATATGGCATATCAAAAGCAGGAATCGATTTTGCCTATGAAAATAATTTCACACTGATAGTTTCGCTCGATTGTGGCATTAAATCAGTCGATCTCATTCAATACGCCAAAGAACTCGGTATCGATTTCGTGGTATGCGACCACCACCTGCCCGACTCGGTGTTGCCGCCGGCCGTGGCTATTCTCAATCCCAAACAAAGCGATTGCGAATATCCTTATAAAGAATTATGTGGTTGCGGAGTTGGATTTAAACTCATCTGCGCATTGTGCGACGAACTAAATCTTCCCGCGGAAACCAGTTATGAATATCTCGACCTTGTTGCAACAGCCATCGCGGCCGATATCGTACCCATGACCGGCGAAAACCGGATTCTCGCCTATTATGGATTGAAAAAGGCCAACGAAAACCCTAATGTTGGAATAAAAGCACTTAAGGAATTGAGCGGTCTCGTAAAGGAATTGCACATCACCAACCTCGTGTTCATGATTGCACCAAGGGTAAACGCAGCCGGTCGAATGGACGATGCCCGTAAAGCTGTTCAAATGTTTATCGCAGCCTCCGAACCCGAAGCAAAACAGTATGCCGAAATGCTGCATTCGGATAATAGTGACCGTAAAGAAGCCGATAAAAATATTACCGAAGAAGCACTTTCGGTAATAGAAAGTTTTACCGACGCAAAAACGCGAAAATCAACAGTAGTATTTCAACCGCATTGGCACAAAGGTGTTGTTGGTATTGTTGCCTCGAGGTTAATTGAACATTACTACCGGCCTACCATCGTGCTAACCCAGTCGGGCGATTACGCGGCAGGCAGCGCCCGAAGCGTTCCGGGTTTCAACCTGTATGAGGCCATTCATGCATGCCGGGAGCACCTGTTGGGATACGGGGGCCATTTTGCCGCAGCCGGCATGACGCTTGAAATCGATAAGATCGACGCGTTTCGCGAAAAATTCGAAGAAGTGGTTTCTTCTACGATCGCACCCGACTTACTAATACCCGAAATAAACATAGATGCCGAGGTAAATCTTTCTGATCTTAATTCTACCTTCTACAACATCATTTGCCAAATGGAACCATTCGGGCCCGAAAACCTGAGACCCGTTTTTTTGTCCCGTCATGTTTCCGATACAGGTTATTCACGCATCGTAAAAGAACAACACCTGAAGTTTTCTTTAAAACAGGCAAATACTATTTTTAACGGCATCGGCTTCGGCATGGCCGAAAAATTTCACTTACTTGAATCAAAGCAGCCCGTTGATATTGTTTTTACCCTCGATGAAAATGAATGGAACGGCAATAAAAGCCTTCAGATGAAAGTAGTTGATGTGAGAGCTTCAGCGGATAATACTTAGCCTGCATAATTTATTCCCATCCTCCGCGTTTTCCTCATAAAGTATTTGTTTCCGGCCTCAGCCGGCTAAACCTTTTTCAATTTCAAAAGTCTCATATCCTAAATCAACACTCATGAAGCCAACCCGATTGTTATCGTACCTACTGGCCGCCAGTTTGATAACTACCACCGGTTTAAAAGCACAAAACAACAGTAAGGACTCCACAGGAATGCCGGGCGATCATTTCAGCCTCGAAGGAGCCTTGCATTTATTCAAGAAAGCCGGCAATCCCGAAGAATTTGAAAGGTTACTTAATAGCGAAGACAATCGCGTAAACAACCTCGACCTGAATGGCGATGGAGATATCGATTACATAAAGGTTATAGGCAAGAAAGAAAAGGACGCGCATGTGTTCATTCTCCAGGTACCTGTTTCAGAAACAGAAAACCAGGATATTGCCGTGATCGAAGTTGAAAAGACAGGTGATGAAAATGCTGTGTTGCAGATAATTGGCGATGAAGAAATATTTGGTGAACAAGTTATTGTTGAACCCGGCGAAGCAGAAGAGGAAAATATTGCAAACGACAACGAAAATCGAAAGGGTCCCAATGCAGATTATTCCTACGAATCGGGCAACCGCATTGTTGTAAACGTATGGTTCTGGCCCTCGGTTCGGTTTATATATGGCCCTTCTTACCGCGTATGGATCTCTCCATGGAGATGGCATTATTATCCTGCCTGGTGGCGTCCCTGGCGTCCATTGGGATGGCGCGCATTCCATCCCCATTGTGTTCGTTATCGCCCCGGGTTTGCCGTGGTAAGAACACATCGTGTTGTACATGCTCATCGTGTTTACACCCCTCACAGAACCACGTCGGTAATCGTAAGAAACCGTCACGCAGTAGCACGTTCCAATTACCATGTAACGCGCAGCCGTACTACTGTGGTCGGCCCGCGTGGCAATTCGGTAACCCGCAAAACCACCACCGTCAGCGGCCGCAATGGAAGGGTAAAAGCTTCTAAAACAACCGTGAGAAGAAAAAGACATTGATATCGCATTTCAATATTGCATCTAAAGGCTGTTATTCAATAACAGCCTTTTTCATTTTTCTTCTCAATTACAACCTAAACAAATTACATCCTGGGGCAAAAAATGTGTACCATAATAGTGGTACCGTGTATTTGCCTTTATATCTTTTCGTAATTTTCCTTTTTGCAAAAAGGCCGGAATTTAAACAGCCCGTTTTTTATCCGCGAATTCGTGAAACTGCCCCGATCCTGTTTAAAGCAACCAGCACCTATCTCCCGAATATTACCCTTTCGGGTGAGTAAGAAGCGCCGAACCCGCTCCATCTTTGACGAATCCCCTGCCGCTGCCGTAAACAAAAAAACTCTGGCATGAACAAGATTGCATTTGCGATGGTATTGTTGCTTTTTGCGAGCGATACAGTTGGCCAAAAAGCGATTCCATTTTACAACCGTTTTAAAGCTTTCCATTCAAACCCATCTCCTGCGATACAAAACGCAATCGAAAATGCAAAAGCGATGGGCCGATACGATACAGCGGCCGCTATCAAACTGTTCAAACAAATCATTAAAGAAGCCAAGGCTGCGGGCGACGATTATAACACGGGTTTAGCCTACTACGAAATGGCCGAAATGCATGCAGCCAATGGCGAGCACAACAAAGCATTTGGCGGATACTTCAACGCCAGGCCTTTTTTTGAAAAACTGGGTAACGAAAAAGAACTGGCTTATAACTATTACGGGCTTGGGCGCGAGCAGTACCATCGCGGCAGTTTTAACCCGGCGGCCAATCATCTCAATTACGCCATTCTGTTCGCCAGCCGAAACAACCTAAAAAAACTGGAAGCCGATGCCCAGGAATACCTGGCAGTGTTGTACAACGAGATATCCTATTTTGACGCAAGCGGAAAAGCGCTTTTGTTCGCAGCTCTCAAAATACGTGAGCAATTAAACAGCAGTCGCGACCAGGCAATATTACTTCCCAAAATTGCGCGATGTTATTACCTCGAAAAGAATTACGATAGTTCGCTTTGGTATATCAACAAGACTTTAGAACTCTGCAGTGAGTTGGATATGGAAAGCATTCATGCAGGTGCCATGCTCGAGAAAACAGATATACTGCTCCGCCTGAAGCAAAACAAAGAAGCACGCGAACAATTAAATGCCGTTAAATCTATTTCGATTGTATTTGCAGAGAGAAACCTGTTGACCCGCTATCACACTACCGCAGGTAACACACTACTTGCCTCGGGCGCCGCGGCAGATGCAGCTATTCATTACGGGAAGGCCATTCAGCTAGCCAAAAAAGCCGATAGCCCCAACGGGCTCGCCATTGTATTTGGAAGGATGGCAGAAGCCTACGCACTTCAAAACGATTTTATAAAAGCCTATGAATATCAAAAAGAGTACAATAACCTCTATGTTCGTTTATTCGGAAAAGAATCGCTTCAGATGTATGAGTCGTCCGAATTTCTGCTGAGCAAGAAAATGTCCGACGACAAGGTACGGTACCTGCAGGTTGAAAACAGCCTGAAGCAACTGAAACTGCAACGCGAAGAAGACACCAGGAAGTCTTTATTGCTTGAAAAGAATTTAAAGGATTCAATTCTTCAGAAAGAGAAACTCTTGAGCTCTGCGCTTGAAAGAGAAAACCTTTCCAAAGCAACGCAGCTGACCAGTCAACAACAGATCACTGAATATTTAGGAAAACAATCGATGTTGCAAAAAGCCCAACTGAGAAAAGAGCGAATAATTAAAACGATACTGATTGTTGCTGTAATTGGTTTGTTCGCTTTAGGTATGCTGGTGTTTCAGCAGTACCGGCGGGCGAAAATTAAAAAGGAAATTATCCAAAAACAGGCGGCAGAACTGGAAACCCTGATGAAAGAAATACATCATCGCGTAAAAAACAACCTCCAAATCATTTCGAGCCTGCTCGATATTCAATCATTCAGCCTTACCGATCAGCGCGCGGTAGAAGCAATTAAAGAAGGGCGCAATCGCGTACACAGTATGGCGATTCTTCACCAGCAATTGTATTCCGACGGAAATATCCGGGGTATATGCATCGACGATTATATTACCAGCATTACCCGGAACCTCTTTGTATCGTACAATACCAGTCCCGAAAAAATTACACTCGAAACCGATATCGATAACCTAAACCTGGATATCGATACCGTAATTCCCCTCGGCCTGATAATAAACGAACTCGTGAGCAATTCCCTGAAATACGCATTTGATCCAACTGACGGCGGGCAAATATCTATTTCACTTAAAGAAAAAGAGAGCTGTCTTGAATTAAAGGTAAGAGACAATGGCAAGGGTTTTCCCGAAGGCATAAATATCAGCGAGAGCCATGGGTTTGGCCTTCAGCTTATCGATGCATTTGCAAAAAAACTAAAAGCAACACTGGATTTTTATAACGACAGGGGCGCTACTGTTTTCTTACAGATAAAAAAATTCAGGCTGGCTTAATCATAGATGTTCGATCACCAGAAAATGCTCGAACCATACCACCCTTTCAAAAATCACCCGAAGGGGTAGCTTTCACCGATTTCTTTTGACGGAAATTTGAAGAGCAGCGATGGCTTTCAGGCAAGTATCAATCAGGTTAAACCGTACCATAGGAATTCAACTGGATGTTGCAGTAAAACGGCTGTACAAATAATCGTTTATCGCCAACGAAAAAATCGCTAACCGAACCGAAAGCCTTTTGTTATGAAACCCCTTTGCATTTTTTGTTTGTATTTCTTAACAAGTTTTCTTAGCGCCAGCGGTCAGAAAAAAGAAACCGGCACTGATAAACTAATAGCTGATTCCATTTTTATGCTGGCACGAAAACTCATGATGCAGGGCAAGGCAGATAGCGCCGAACTCCAGGTCGTAAAAGGACTTGAGTTAGCGACTCTATTGCATAACGATACGCTGCAAACAAAATTCCTGCTCGAAAGAGCAAATATTACAGTTATTAAAGGCGATAAAAAAAGCGCACTTTCTCTTTTACAGCAAATTGCTCCCTCATTAAACGAAAGCACGCCTTATTCCCTCCACGACAAGTTCCACAATTTGATGGGAACCTGTTACCGCACCTTATTGGAATACGACTCCGCCATTTATCATTTCCGGGAATGTGAGAAACTGAACAACCTGTATAACCCATATAGAAATTGGCTGGTGTATTACCAATTGGCAACCTTGTTTATGGTAGCTAATCTACCCAAAGAAGCGGAAGTATATTTCTGGAAATCGTATGCCATCACAAAGCCCCGGCGCATCCGTGCCGACCATGGGGTTCTGTTGAATGAGTTTGCAGGATTTTTATCCCGGCAAAATATGCCTGAAAAATTCTCGGCCATCTTGCGTGAATACAACGAAATAACAAGAAGCAGTAAGATAGACTTTACGAAGGACCCCGTGCATCGCATGCTTTTCGTAGACCTGCAGGGATATTCTCTTTCGGAGAAACAAATCTTTATGACGAAAGTAAAAGAATCCCTTCTTAAAAATGGCGATACCATTAACGGCGCATTTGCGAACAATTATATCGCCCGCTTTTATGAAAACGAAAATAAACCGGATGAGGCTCTTAAATATATTTACGAAAATCTGGGGCCGCTCTTTCAAAAGAATCATCTCGAATACCAGTACATCAATTCGAACGCAGCCTACCGATTGTTGAAAAAAGCGGGCAACGATAAGGAAGCGATACGATTTGCCGATTTATTGATGAAACTGAAGGACAGCATCAATCTTAATCATCACCGCGACCAGGTGCTGGAACTGGAAGCAAGATACCAGTCTGAAAAAAAAGAAAAAGAAATAGCGATCCTTAATTCGCAGAACGCTATTAACGAAGCGAATCTTTTGCGCGAACTGGAAGTAAAAAGAAGATTGCAGGCAGAAAATATTTACAAGGATTCGATCGTAAATCATGAAAAAGCATACAGTTCACTTTTATCCAGCGAAAACTTTTTCAAAGAAGCTCAATTGCGGAAAGAGCTGGAATTGAAAGCTGCCCTCAATCGCGAAAACGATCTCATCAGCAGCCAGAACAGGGTTAAAGAGGAAAAGCTTCAGAAAGAACGAAAGGTTCGTGGATTATTGATCGGTGCTGCTGCCTTGCTGCTTGTATCTGCCATAATCATATTGCATTTGTACAGAAAACAAAGATTGAAAAACAGGCTTATTCAAAAGCAGGCCGACGAACTCGAGGTGTTGATGAAAGAAATCCATCACCGGGTGAAAAACAATATGCAAATCGTGAGCAGCCTGCTCGATCTTCAAAGCAATACGATTAAAGACGACCAGGCAGCCGAGGCCGTGAAGGAAGGGAAAAACCGCGTGCAAAGCATGGCCATTATTCACCAGCATCTCTACCAGGAAGGAAATGTACGTGCCATAAAAATGGACGACTATGTGAATACACTCGCCAGGAACCTGTTCTCTTCGTACAATGTCAATCCTGAAAAAGTATTGTTGAAAACAGATATTGAGAAACTGAATCTTGATATCGACACGGTAATTCCCCTCGGCTTAATTATAAACGAGTTGGTGAGCAATTCGCTCAAATACGCGTTCAATAATGAATCAGCAGGTAAAGTGTATATATCGCTTAAGGAAAAAAATAACTTTCTTGAATTGTTGGTAAAGGATAACGGCAGGGGATTTCCTTCCGGCCTCAACGTTCACAAAACAGCTAGCTTTGGCCTGCAACTGATTGGCGCATTTGCCCAAAAGTTAAAGGCCAAACTTGATTTCTACAACGACAATGGCGCCGCCGTATACATGCAGATAAAAAAATTCAGGCTGGCAGGTGCTTAAATAGAATTATTATGAACGAGATAAAAGTATTAATTGTAGAAGACGAACCCGTGATCGCGAAGAATATTTCGATCTATCTCGACAACAACGATTTTATTGTTTCGGGTATTGCGTACGATTACGATGAAGCATTAAATGAACTGGAAAACAACACACCCGATGCCGTTATTCTCGATATAAATCTCGATAGCGATAAAGACGGAATCGATCTGGCAAAGCACATTCACCAAAAACTTCAGTTGCCTTTTCTCTTCCTCACCTCCTACTCGGATAAAGAAACCCTGGAAAGAGCCAAAGCCGTTGAACCCAGCGGTTATATCGTTAAACCCTTCAACGAAAAAACATTGCTGGCAACACTCGAAATTGCCATCTCCAATTTTTCGCAGCGCAGCAATATACAGGTGCCCGAACTGAAACTGGAAAAAATCAATAAACATTTACTATCACCGCTTACTGAAAGGGAGTTCGCCGTATTACAACTCATTTACGCCGGCAAAACCAATAACCAGGTAGCTGCTTCTTTATATCTTTCGCTCAACACCGTAAAGGTGCATATCAAAAACGCTTACTTAAAACTTGATGCTTCCTCACGCACCATGGCCGTGGTGAGGTTGAGGGAGTTAATGATGAAATGAGCAGACGACGAAAGCCAGGCAAATTCTATTCAAACAAAAAACACCTTATAGGGTGATAGGCTGGTTGGCAGAAAGCATTTACTTTTACCATAAATCTTGGTTGTGGAAAAGACAAGGATAAGCATTATTGAAGACAATAAAGTTATCCGCGACAATGTCTGCAAATTCATCAGCTTTCACGAAGAATTTGAAATAGCCGCAGAGCATGGTTCGGCCACTTCTTTTTTAGACTTCCTGGCAGTAAATCCCTCCTTCCAGTCAGGTATCCTGTTACTGGATATTGGCCTGCCCGGCATATCGGGCATTGAGGCAATTCCCCTCATCCTTGCCAAAATGCCCGATCTGAATATTGTAATGCTCACTACTTATGAAGAGGAGGATGTAATAGTAAAAGCTTTGTGCAGCGGTGCCTGTTCTTATATCTCTAAAAAAGCAAGCCTCGAAGAAATAGTGGAAGCATTGCGCATTGTTGTAAATGGCGGTTCTTATATGTCGCCTTCCATTGCAAGAGAAATCGTTAATCACCTGATGGGTGGAAGAGTAAGCAAGGCCACCATACTCACCGACCGGCAAAAAGAAATTTTAGAAAAAATGGTAGATGGAAAAAGTTATCAAACCATTGCGGGCGAATTGTTCATTTCTGTTGAAACGGTTCGTAGCCATATCAAAAAAATGTACAGGGTGCTGCATGTAAATAATAAAACCGAAGCCATCACCCAATACATGAAAGGGTATATAAAATAACCAATACCACAACAGATATATCAGCAATTATATATATTTGAATAAACCCTCGCTTTGATTGTATGGCGGTACTGCTTATCGTTTGTTTTACTGGCGCTTTGTTTTTTGAAAGTTCCGGCGCAAAAACCGCTTTTTAAAACCATTCCCCCGCAATACGAACTCGAATACCTTCCGCTCAATTTTAAAGAACAGCCCGATTTAATTCACAACATAACGGAAGACAGGGAAGGAAATTTGTGGCTACCCGGTTCCCGGGGATTGCACGTATTTGACGGGCAGCGGATGACCACCTATAACTCCGGCAGCGAAGCATTCTTTCTCAATGCTAAACTGTCCAATAATGGTTTTCCCTTTTGTGCTCTTGACAAAGCGGGTTATTTGTGGATGACAGATAATAACAACCTGCTGATAAAATTCGATCCGGCGAAGAGAACTGTTACAGACAGTTTCTTCCATCCACCTGCCCCGGGAGCAATTAATTTTATGCTTGCCGCTCATCCCGTGTCGGGACTTTTTTTTACAACTATCCAATACGAGAAACGAATTATTACGCTCTATCATAGAAAAGAAAACAAAGCAGTTAAACTCTTTGAAACCGATTTTAATAAAACCAGCGGTGTATTTTACTACCTGGTGGGTAATGAACACTGGATCGTGGATGGCAACCGCGCCATTCGCTTATCAATCGATGGAAAAAAGGCCAGGTCGTATTCTTATCCGCATGGAGCCTGCTCCCAACTGCTGGTATATGCAACGGATTCGACCATTTATTTTGCCGACAACGAACATCAGTATATCTATTATTTTAACCGGGCCGCTGACAAACTGGAACTTTTCCTGGAATTACCTCCGCTTGAAAATGGAAAGGTGCATGCTTTTTATGTAGAAAATAATAAAGTATATCTCGGCAGCAATCTCTACCTCTTTATCATCGACCGCCTTTCCGGAACATGGCAGGATCTTTCCACCCAGTTTACCAACCTGGTACGACAGAGAGCTCCCCAAAATTTGAGTGAGCAATTGATACGTTTTTTTCGCCAGGTAGATGGCAGCATCCTGCTGCTGACCGCCAGGAATATTTTTCGTATAAAAAGCAAACTGCCTCCGCTTACCCGGTTCCGTGAGTCGGTGGATGCAGAAATCAATTCTTCGAGACCGGTGAGCTACCGGGCGATCACGGAAGACGGCCATAAAAATATATACGCCTCGTATTATACGGGTATTGTCAAAAAAAAACTGGGCGCCACAGCTTTTACCCGCATTCCCACCAACCAATACCTGAATGGCGACAAACTCTCTACTTACAGCCTCAATTACTGGCGGGGTTTCTTATTGTGGAATAATATTAAGATCGAACTCGCCACCGGAAAATTCAGCTACCTGTTCGATTCATTATCTGCCGGCCACTGCACCCAATTGCTGCAGCACGACAGCCTCTGGCTCTATCAATGGAATTCGAAGCTGCTTCATTGCTACGATCTTAGCCGTGCAGTTTTAACCAGTTATCCTTTGGAACCCGCCATGGATACTAGTACCGTTACAACAGGACTAAAAGATGTTAATGATATGATCAGCGATGCCAGCGGAGAAAACCTCTGGCTGGCCAGTCATTATTTCGGCTTGTGCCTGGTAACAAAAAAAGGAAAACTCCTCAAACAATTCAGGCACCAGGATCTTTCCATTTCGGATGATTATATAACCGACCTGGAACGGGTGGGTAACCGGCTTTGGTTTGGATGTACCGACGGGCTCGGCGTATTGGATATCAAAACAGAAAAAGTCAAGATCTTCAAAAACCCCTTTGTTCAAAACGGGCGGTTGATGAATCGTTCGGTCTTTACCATACAGGCAGATTCGATAGGAAATTTTTACCTCGGCAGTAGTCATGGTATCGTTTACTTTGATACCCGGACCACCACCTTCTACAATCTTCCCGAAGGTCATCCCTTATCGACCCCCGAATTTAACCGGGCCGCTGTTTTCAAATCGGGCCTGGGCCGCTATTATTTTGGCAGCACCGATGGCTTGTTTTCATTTACCGGTAAGGAACTGGCGTTTACAAAAGTGTCCGATACGCTAAGGCCTTTAAAGCTCTATGGCATTTCCATTTTCAACAGTAAAAACAATCGATATGAATACTCTTCAGAAAACCTGGATGCGTTGGAAGAGTTGGTGCTGGACCCCTTTGACAATACTATTGAATTCAGTTTTTCGGTGCCAGAATTTTACCGAAATGTGTATTACAGTTACCGCATCAGGAGCCGGGGAGAAAAATGGACGGATTACAAACCCGATAATAAAATTTTACTCTATGGCCTGGCACCGGGTGATTATATATTGGAAGTGAAAGCCTCCAGTTCCATCGGCGATGATCATGCCGTGTATTACCGTTTGCCCCTGCATATGAATCAAACCTGGTATAAGCGACCCTGGTTTATTGCAACAGTGTTTCTGCTGATGGCTGCTTTGTTTTTTTCCTTACTTCGCTACCGCTATCAAATTCGTTTGGGCAGGCAAAAAGAGCTGGCGGCGCTTCGCACCAAAATAAGCAGCGACCTGCACGACGACGTGGGCTCCCTGCTCAGCGGCCTTGCCATGCAAAGCCAGGTGCTGAGTTATGGAGCCAAAGAAGAACAGAAACAACCATTGCGTGAAATAAGCGAGATGAGCCGGGAAGCCATGGAACACATGCGCGATACCGTTTGGGCGATCGACAGCCGCAAGGATAAATTTGAAAACCTGATTGATCGTATGAAGGATTTTGCCGAAAAGACCCTTCCCCTGAAAAACATTACCCATGAGTTTCTTATTGAAAATGTAGAAGGCAAAAAATTTTTGGGACCGGAAAAACGACAGGCCATTTATTTAATATTTAAAGAAGCAATCACCAATATCATCAAACATTCGGATGGCAAGCATGTGCGCATAGGACTGGAAGAAAACAAAGAAAGATTAAGGTTAACAGTGCAGGATGATGGCAGTAAAAAAGCTCCCTCCAAATCCGGCGGGCTTGGATGGAGCAATATGAAAATGCGTGCCGAAAAAATCGGTGGCACACTGGACACGCGGTATGAAAATGGGTTTGTAGTGGAATTAAATCTTTAAGATTTTAAAACTTACAGCCTTCTATTGTTTCTTCTCCAGCAATTGATTTACCAGGGCTTCCAGTTTTAAAACTTTTTCTTCCATGGATTCTATTTGTTGTTGTTGCTCCTGAATGCTTTTAATTGCCAGTACAGTAAAGTATTGATAATTTATGCCCAGTCTTTTTTCCCCGTCTTTCATGGTGCTTTCCACCACTGCATCGGGAAATATTTTTTGCACATCCTGCGCCATAAACCCATTACTGAAGCGGTCCAGGGTTTGGTTATCCAAATAATGATATTTATAAACCTTCAACTGCAATAAATTGCTTAGAACAGCGGGCTGCAGCATAATATCCTTTTTTAAACGCCGGTCGCTGGCAACAGTATAAACGCCCGTTACATTATCAAAAATGCCTTTAAAACTGCCATTATACGAAAGTTGGAAATTGGAAGAAGCGCCGGGAGTAACATAAAAATCCCAATGGTTGGTGCTACCCGAAGCCTCCACACCAATACCATTTTGAGCCCCTTGTTGTTTTATCTGCAGGCGGCTGTCGTTAATGGTAGTTAAGGGAAACTTACCAACGGCCACTTCACCTCCGGCGCCTAACACAAGTCTGTAATCTGCTACTCCCGTTTCTGCAAAATTCAGGCTGTTATTATCTCCCACGAGACTCAAATGCCATTTGGCAACACCATCTTTATTGTACAATCCGAGTAATTCTTCAAAAACCCCTGGGGCTTTTATACAAAGTGGAAAATTATAATTGAAAGGGGGGATAATGCCAATACCCAGCCGACTATTTACCATTAACCGCCCATTATCAAATTCTCCATATATTAAAGCATTGTTTGCATCAGCATTGCTGTTGGAAATATATAGTTTGTTGGAACCGGTTTCGTTATATCCCGCATTATAACCCAGGAACACATTGCCGCTGCCAGCACTATTGGTATACCCGGCATTGCTTCCGAGAGCCGTGTTGCTGCTTCCGGCGTTGTTATAAAGTGCATTAAACCCAAAAGCTGAATTATTGTTTCCCGTTTGATTGTTACGAAGCGACTCCGCGCCATTTGCCGTATTGTTATTTCCGGTTTCATTGATAAAAAGCGCCTGTACACCAGTCGCACTATTACCACTCCCCACTGTATTTGAATAAAGCGCCTGATAGCCACTGGCAACATTTGCAATTCCGCTATTGTTTGTGTAAAGCGCTTTACTTCCTATTGCTGTATTAAAAAATCCGGTGCTATTGTTAAGCAAAGCACTGTCGCCAATAGCTACTAAGTTGCTGCGAAAACTGTTGTTCCGTAAGGCATGAATACCGATGGCTACATTGGAATGGCCGGTGCTATTATTCAACATGGTTTCGAAACCAATGGCCGTATTGCTATTTCCAAGGTTGTTATAAAGTGCACTTACGCCATCGGCGGTATTTTGATACCCGGTTTGATTTTTGTTAAGTGCATTGGCCCCATGTGCACTGTTGTAATACCCGGTAGTGGTTAATTCCAACGAGCCGGCCCCGCTGGCAGTATTGTAAGTTCCGGTGGTATTTGCTGTTAACGTGGAGGCACCGCTGGCCGTGTTGTTGTTTCCGGTGGTATTGGTGTAAAGCGCCTTGTACCCATTGGCCACATTATTTGCTCCGTTGATATTGGAATAAAGTGCCTGGTAACCATTGGCCACATTTTGAATGCCGCTGGTATTTGAGTATAGAGCCTGGTAGCCGTTGGCTACATTGCCGCTTCCGTTATTACTAGACAGCGCCTGGTAACCCACAGCTACATTATTAATTCCAGTTGTATTTGACGAAAGCGCCTCGTAGCCATTGGCCACATTTCTGCTACCGTTAGTATTGAAAAATAAAGCCAACCCTCCATTGGCAACATTAAAACTTCCCGATTGATTATTACGAAGGGCAAACTCACCAACAGCAACATTTTCAGATCCGCTTTCATTAAACAAAAGCGCATGGTAGCCGGTAGCAACATTATAATTCCCTGATGTATTTAAGGTAAGTGCTCGGGCCCCATTGGCAACATTACCGCTGCCATTATCATTTTTGAGAAGCGCCTGGTAGCCGGTAGCAACGTTGTTAGTCCCCGTTGTGTTTGAGTCCAGCGCCTGGTAGCCTATTGCAACATTAAAGCTTCCACTACTGTTCTTGTAAAGCGCTTTACTCCCGATAGCCGTATTTTCAAGACCCGCAGTATTATTAAACAAAGCGCTGTCGCCAATCGCTACTAAATTACTTGCGGTGGTGTTTTTAAATAAAGCTTTTATTCCAACTGCAACATTGGAATAGCCGGAGCTGTTAAATAAAAGGGCGCTATACCCCAATGCAGTATTGTCAGAGCCTGTTGAATTTGTATAGAGGGCGCTTGCACCAATTGCTGTATTATTATTTGCATTATTAAAAGTAAGCGCCTGTGCACCGGCTGCCATATTACCTGATCCCTCGGCGTTGGCAAGAAGTGATTCTGCACCAATTGCTGTATTAAAGTTGCCAGAGGCATTGTTGACTAATGCATGAAATCCATTTGCAACATTATTATTTCCGCCATTGTTTGTATAAAGAGCTTTACTGCCTGTTGCTGTATTTTTAATTCCGGCAGCATTATTATACAAAGCGCTATCGCCAATCGCTACTAAATTACTTGCGGTGGTGTTTTCGAATAACGCGTCGGTACCTATGGCTACATTGGAGGACCCGGATTCATTAGAAAAAAGAGCACGGGCTCCAAAGGCATTGTTATTATTGCCGCTTGTATTATTTAAAAGCGCGCCAACTCCATTTGCCACGTTACCAAAACCACCATCATTTGCATAAAGCGCCTGAAAGCCTGTAGCAGTGTTATTAATGCCTGTTGTATTACGATAAAGCCCCTGGTATCCGTGGGCAGTATTACCATTTCCTGAGGTATTTGAAAAGAGGGCCTTGCTACCGGTAGCGGTGTTAAAAATACCGGTATTGTTGTACAAAGCGCTGTCGCCAATCGCTACTAAATTACTTGCGGTGGTGTTGGTATATAAAGCCTGTTCGCCAACAGCCACATTGGAATAGCCCGTAGTATTTGAAAAAAGTGCCTGGAAGCCACTGGCGGTATTACTACTCCCTGTTATGTTGGAAAAAAGCGCATTTGCACCACTGGCAGTATTACTACCCCCTGTTGTGTTGGAAAAAAGTGCCTCCGAACCATTGCCGGTATTATTATTCCCTTCTGTGTTAGAAAAAAGTGCAAACGGACCATTGGCGGTATTAAAATTTCCGGCTGTGTTGGGGTTTAACGCATTTATTCCCCAGCTTGAATTAGTACCGCTAATTAAACCCGCCCTTGTATTGTTTCTTTTAAACACCAGGTCCTGGTCATCGGTGGTACCAATAAAATGAGTAGCGGGGTTGGTACCGGCATTGCCCAAGATATTCCAGTTGTTACTGCTAGTAGCATTGCCTTTTAAGTATACCCAGGTGCTGGCGTTCCGGTAGGCAAACGCGGCCGAATCGGTATTGTACACCAGCAATCCAATTGCCGGAGATATGATGGCGTTCATCTCTGTTGTATTAAGCCTTGGTATCAACAAGCCCCTGGTAGTGCTCGTAATGTCTAGTTGCGCCGATATATTGGGTGTGTTAGTACCAATGCCTACGTTTTGTGCATGTAGAGAGACAGTAAACAGGAGTATGCTTACCAGGAGGGGTATCTGCTTTTGCATATAGTTTTGGTTTTGCTTATGAAGAACTGATACAAGTTCCTTCAAAAAAAAAATCCAGACAATCACCCCGAAGGGTGCTTTTTTAAAGTGGAAAAAAAAGAAGCTCACCCGCAAGGGTGAGGTTAAAAACCAACCTATGATGTGCCTACCGCCTTTTCATAATAATCTTCTTACCTTTTTATTGCTGCAGCTGCCCTTATAGAAACAGTGAAGTTGATTGCTACACTTGTTTTGCCGCCTGCTTATTCAATAAAAAACAACTGAGGAACCTGTGAGCACCTTTAAAAGAAAGCCTTGGATGGCAAGCTTAACCCAATAAACTTCCCTACCCCAACTCATTTCTCATAACCACATTATCACATTGCCTAATTGCCTAATTACCTAATTCTCTCCTTGTCTAATTCTCTCACTCCCTTCCCGCTTCGTGGTATTTTTTAAAATCATCCGAAAGGGTGAAACAAAGGCGGGCGCTTCGTTTCAACTTTATATAGAAATTATTATTGATCATTAAACCTTATCAATTATGGCAAGTTGTCAAAGTCTTACCTCGCAGCTTATCAAAGTGAGCGGCGATTTCCTGAATCGCTACCAGGATTTCAGAAAAGAAGCAGCCAAAGTTTTTGTGGATGTAATTCTTCCCGGTAAAAATCCAAAAGCGCTCGATGATTTAATCGATGAAGCCATCGACCTGCAAACCGCCCTTCTTACCAGTTATGGCAAAATCAGCAACGACAGCAGTTTCGAAATCGGCGCAAGAGAACTACTCATTCCCACAAAAAAAGTTACCGGCACCCTGATCGCCACCGAAAGAACTTTTATTGTAGCGCCTTCGCCTTTCGATAAAGTGATCGTTACTATCAAAAAAACCGATGGCAAGGCCGGCGCCGATATCTGTGTATGCGCCAAATACGCTACCGGCGAAAAGTTCAACGAAAAAGAAAAATCCATCGAAAAAGGAAAAGATACCGATGGCGATGAGGTACGCATTGTGATGGGCGATATGGCCGAAAAAATCACAACCATCCATCTTGTTCACAAAGGTTTCCCCACCGACAAATTTGCATACACCGTGGAGATAGAAGGCGAATTCAACGAAGAAAAAATGAAAGACCTGGCATCGCAGAAAACAGGAATCGAAAAAATTAAAGAAGCTGAGGCAAAACCAATCAGCAAGCCGCTCTCGTCCGCCGGCAAGCTGTAATCCTGTTTGGGTTCAGGCTCTGATTACAGCTTTTCCCATTCAAAATTTAAAACTCTTAAGTATGAAAAAATATTCTTCCGCAATCGTTTTGGCATTGCTTGTGTCGGTGATCGTTTTTGCACACAGTTGCAGCAAAAAAACCGAAGAAGAGCCGCCGGTAACAGATTGCAAAACCTGCAAAGCTTTTGGCAATAACGGGTCCGTCACTGAAAAAAGAGTATGTAGTCCTGCCGAAGAAACAGCCTTCCGCAACGAAAATGCCGGCAAAGAAATCAGTTGCCGTTAACCGCATCGCTTCTCCCCAATAATTCCGCAAATATTAAGATCATGAAACGAAACATTACAGCAATGCTGACAGGTTTGCTTTGTATTTACTCCATTGCAAAAGCACAACAAATCGGTATCGGCACCAATTCGCCGAACGCAAGTTCCTTGCTGGAAATAAACAGCAGCAGCAAGGGCCTGCTGATACCCAGAATTAGTTTGACCGATATCACTGATATCACCACTATTCCCTCCCCCGCCAACTCGCTGTTAATATTCAACAACAATGCTGCATTACCCGATGGCAGGGGCTTTTATTATTTCAATACCATAACCAATCAATGGGTAAGATTGGCTACGAATAATAACCTGGGCAATCTCGATTACTGGAAAAGCAGTGGCAATGCAGGAACAGATCCTTCTCTAAACTTCATCGGCACTACCGACAACAAGGCTTTGATCTTTAAAACCAATAATCTTTTATCGGGCAAGATTGATCCTGGTCCTAACAATGCTTTCTTTGGTCAAAAAGCGGGCAACGTTACCACAGGTACCAACAATAGCTTTTTTGGTCATAATTCCGGAGAAGTAAATTCAACCGGTTATAACAATACAGGAATTGGGAATAGTGCGTTAAGTCTGAATACCGCAGGTTTTCAAAATACCGCCGTAGGCAGTTTTGCACTGGATTCTAATACTACGGGCGAAAACAATGTAGCCTTAGGAGTAAGCGCCATGCGATCTAACACTACCAAGCCCAATAATACGGGGATCGGTGTTCGCGCCCTGTTTTCGTTGCGGGGTGGATTTACCGGTGATAATGTAGCACTGGGATACGAGGCAGGAAAGGACGTTGTAAATTGTATTGGATGCACGTTTATTGGAGCTAATACTTCTGTTTCCATTACCAGCGGATCCATTACTGAGGCTGCTGCCATTGGGGAAGGCGCCGTAACCGATGGAAGTTTCACGATGATGTTCGGCTCCACCAATGTTAGTAAATGGGGTTTCGGAAGAACATCGGTGGCAAGTTTTCGTGCCATTGAAGTAGGAGACGATGCCAACAGCGGCAACGGTGCCTATTTGAGCAGCGGTGGGGTTTGGACCAACGCTTCGGATGTTTTTAAGAAAGAAGACTTCTCTTTCATTGAGCCCTCCGATCTTCTTCAAAAAATAGTTCTCCTGCCTATCACAAAATGGAAATACAAGGGCACCAACGAATATCATATCGGTCCCACTGCGCAGGATTTCCATAATCTCTTTGGGCTTGGAGTAGACGACAAGGGAATATCTACCATCGATCCCTCCGGCATTTCACTGGCAGCGATACAGCAATTGATAAAAGACTTCAACGCCATGCAGCTGGAAATTGAATTGTTGCGCAAGGAAATCGCAGATCTCAAAAAAGTACCGAGATAAGGATCTCCCCTTCTTCAAAACTTCTGCAATGAAAAAAATACTAAGGATTATTTGTTTATTACTGTTGCTGGCAATACCTGAAATTCCTTATGCGCAGTTTACGCCGCAATGGGCGAATCGCTTTGGTTCCACTGCCGGTGATATAGGTTATAACGCAACAACAGACTTAAACGGCAATGTATTTTTAACCGGCTATTTCAACAATGCCGTCGACTTTGACCCGGGGCCGGGAACATTCAACCTCACAGGTACCGGAAGCAACGATATATTTATTGCGAAGTATGATGCGAACGGAAATTTTTTGTGGGCGCATGCTTTTGGAACCGCAAGTGGTAGCGATATTGCCGAAATTGTTAGCACCGATGCAGCCGGAAATGTTTACCTCGGCGCTGTATTTGCAAACACGATAGATTTTGACCCCGGCCCCGGCACAGCTAACTTAACAGCGGCTGGCTTTAGCAGTGGCGTTCTTGCCAAATATGATCCTAACGGAGTTTTTGTATGGGCATTTAATATTGCGACCGGTGGAACATCGGGTATCGGCGATATCCGGATTGATGCTTCCAATAATGTTTTTATCACGGGTAGTTTTTCGGGCACGGCCGATTTTGATCCCGGTGCTGGCGTAGCCAACTTAACAGCGGTTGGGAATACGGATGCTTTCTTTGCGAAATACGATGCTAACGGCAATTACCAGTTCGCAAAAAGTTTCGGGTCTACTGCCAATGACAATGGAGTATCGATTACACTCGATGGTTCAAACAATATTTTGATCAGTGGGCAATTCAGGCTCACCTGCGATTTTGATCCAGGCGCCGGCGTCAGCAATATCACCGCGGTAGGAACGCTTAATGATGTTTTTTTCGCGAAATACGATCCTTCTGGAAATTTTACCTGGGCAAAAAGTATTGGCTCCACCACAAACGAAGCCTCCGCTGGAATCGTTGTAGATGCATCGGGCAATCTTTTCATTGCGGGCTTTTTTGGCGCAACAGCAGACTTTGATCCCGGCGCAGGGGTTGTAAACCTGAGTCCAGTTGGCGGCTTTGATCTTTTTATGGCCCGGTACAATAGCAATGGAGATTTAATCTGGGCAAAACAGGTTGGCTCTACGTTGCAGGATGGCCAGGCATCTTCAATTGCTGAAGATGGGACAGGAGGTTTCTATATCGCTACCGATTTCAGCGGAACGGTTGACGCAGACCCGGGAAGCGGTGTTCAAAATTTTACTTCCCTTGGTAGTTCCGATATCCTGCTCGCGCATTACGATGCAAATGGAAATTATTTAGGCGCCTCCAGCTTTGGCGGCAGTTCAACCGACAATCCTTTTGATATTTCATTAGTAAGTTCCAACCAGGTTTTGGTATGCGGATTCTTTCAGGGTAGCGCCGACTTCGATCCGGGTAGTGGCAATCTGGTACTGAATTCCGCCGGGATATTCGATATATTTCTCGGCAAATACTCGATAAGCGGTGCTTTGCCCACAAAGTTTCATTCCTTCACCGCTACCTGCAAAAAGAATGAGGCAATACTGGAATGGGTAAGCGCCGAAGAAAAAAATACAAAGGAGTTTATATTGGAGAAAAGCGATAACAGCTACCTGTATAAGAAGATTGCAGTTCTACCCGCAGCGGGCAATAGTACTTCGAAAAGAACTTATCAATACATTGATGAAGAGATAGGCGGCTTACGTTATTACAGGATTCGGTCAAAAGATGGTGATGGCAGCGAAATAGTTTCAAAGATGGTGGCTTTAAACTGCGAACCAGCATCACAACGAATATCGATTCATCCCAACCCCGCTAATACAATTACTTTTATTCAGGTACCGCCGGGATATAGTAGCAATAATAAAATCACAGTTTCAATAATTGATCTTTCAGGAAAGAAAACAAAACTTGTTCAATACAATCTTGTCAACAACCGGATCGGGATAGATATCAGTCAACTTGCACGGGGTTCTTATATTTTGCAAATTGAGTTGGCAGGCAATAGCTTCTTCGAAAAACTGGTAAAGTACTAAAAGAAAAGGTGGGATCAGTTTGTTGATCCCACCGTGATTTTTCACTTCATTAATTCAACACTTCGGTTGATAAAATTGGTAAGATCGCTTCCCTTCAGCAGTCCCTGCGAAAGCAAGGCAAGATCGGCCAGGTTGCGAACAGATTTTTCCTGCAGTTCCTTATTTTCTTCTTTGAGTATTTTTTGAAAGATGGGATGATTGCCGTTCACAGTAAGAGTAACTTCGTCGGGCATATTCGCATAAAAACTTCCCATGGGTCCGCTCAATGCAGCCATATCTTTCATGCGGCGCATAAATTCGGGCCGTGTAGCCACTACCGGGGCAGCTTCTGCAGGCAATCCTTTCACTTCTACGCTCACCTGCAACGAATCGGGCTTGATACTAAACAATTCTTTCAACTTCACCTCTTCGTCTTTACTCAATACGGTATCATTGTTTTCCTGCTTGTCGACCAGGTTTTCGGTAATATCGGAATCTACGCGGGTAAAATGCACATCACTCCACTTCATCTCCATGTGATTGATGAAAGAAGGATCGATCAGCGTATTCAATTGCACCACCACATAACCTTTTGCCTGCGCCGCTTTGATATATGCATCCTGCTGAACCGCGTCGGTTGTATAAAGTATCACCAGTTTGCCATCTTTATTCTTCTGCAAAGCTTCTGTTGCACTGCGATACTCCTCTAATGTATAAAACTTGCGGGAAGCCTCCTGCTCTCCCTCAACGGCGGAGTTGGATGCGGCTTCAAACACATGAAACTTATTGGCCTTTTCCAAAAACTTTTCATCGGTCATCATTCCATACTTCACAAACAATCCGAGGCTTTCCCATTTCTCCTCGAATTCTTTCCGATCCTTGTTAAAAATCTCTTCGAGTTTATCGGCAACTTTTTTGGTGATATGATTATTGATCTTTTTTACATTCGGATCGCCCTGCAAATAGCTCCGGCTTACGTTGAGCGGAATATCGGGGCTATCGATTACGCCCTGCAGCAGCATGAGAAACTCGGGAACGATATCCTTCACTTCATCGGTTACAAAAACCTGGTTGCAGTAAAGCTGTATTTTATCTTTCTGGATTTCGTAACTCTGTTTGATTTTGGGGAAATAGAGTATGCCCGTTAAGTTAAAAGGATAATCAACATTGAGATGTATCCAGAACAGGGGCGGTTCATTGAACGGATACAATTCTTTATAGAATTTCTGGTAATCTTCATTGCTGAGTTCCGATGGCTTGCGCGTCCAGGCGGGTTGTGTGTTATTGACCTGTTTATCTTCAAACTTAATGGGAACAGGAAGAAAACGGCAGAATTTATTGAGTATGGATTGAAGACGCGAGGCATCGAGAAACTCGCTGCTTTCTTCGTTTATATACAATACAATATCGGTTCCGCGCTGATCTTTGCTTGTTTCTTCCAACACATACTCGGGACTTCCATCGCATTCCCATCTTACGGCCTCTGCTCCTTCTCTAAAACTTTTGGTAAATATCTCCACCTTATCGCTTACCATAAAGGCCGAATAAAATCCAAGCCCGAATTTTCCGATAATGGCATTTTCATTCTGCCCCTTGTATTTTTTTACAAATTCTTCAGCGCCGCTGAAAGCAACCTGGTTAATGTATTTTTCCACTTCTTCGGCAGTCATTCCTATTCCTTTATCGGAGATAGTAATGGTTTTCTTCTCGGTATCCAGTTTTATTTCGATATCCAGTTCGCCCAATTCTCCCTTTGCTTCGCCAATGGAGGAAAGTGTTTTCAGTTTTTGAGTGGCATCCACGGCATTGCTGATCAACTCGCGCAGAAAAATTTCATGATCGCTGTACAAGAATTTTTTAATAATCGGGAATATGTTTTCTGTCTGAACCCGGATACTGCCTTTTTGCATTACCATATTCGAATGTATTTAGATGTAATTTGATTGAGAGCTGTATCCCTTGACTTAAGTTTAAGGCGGTAGCGAACAAAGCTGTTGGCCGTTAAACCTCAAGGTACTGGGATTTAAAGCCGCAAATGTTCAAAGAAAATGCCATTTGCCCAAGAACCGGGGTGAGTAGGTAAAATTGGCAGCAGGGCTATATTGTTAATAATTTCTTTATTGGAAAAACAGCAATATCGCATCACTTACCAGTAATTTTGGCGCTCCGTACACCTCTTTTAAACCCTCCTTTGACCTAGATAAATCCTGTCCTGGGAAACTGCTTAACCAATCTCAAAAAATTCTTGCATGAAGAAGTTCTACCTGTTAACGGCAGTACTGCTATGTATTGCTTTTTTCGTTTCAGCACAATCAATTACCAGCATTCATTATTGGGACTTTAACACGGGCTCAAGTGGTGCAGCAAATGCCAAATGGCCAAGCCCCGTTGCCGCTACTTCTACCCTGAACGCCGGAACCCTCACCCACAATTTTACGCTTACCGAAGATTTTTCGGGAAGCACCCTCGATGCTCCCGGTTTTAGTACGGCCAATGGCGGCGCCTCGTTCAGCGTGGTGAGCAATGCCAATAATGGAAATTCATTAATACTGAACGTATCCACCGTGGGCTATCAAGGTATTGTTCTAACCTATGCCACAAGAGGAACGGGTACTGGTTTCACTACACATACTATCGATTACTCTACCGATGGCAGCAGCTATACCAATATTACCACGCTGACCGGCAGAAACGTCACCACTTTTTCATTGCAGACCGTTGATTTTTCTGCAATCACAGCAGCCAATAACAACGCTAATTTTAAAATACGGATAACGCTCAGCGGGGCAACTGCTGCTGCGGGTAACAACCGTTTTGATAATTTCAGGGTTACAGGTAGCCTGGCAACTTCTAACCTGGCGACTATAACAGCAACCACTAATGGGTCAGAAAATCCTTCTGTAGCCGGTGTATTCACGATTAATCTAAACAACCCTGCCCCAGTAGGTGGCGTTATACTCACCTATAACTTAACAGGAATTGCAAAGATCGGAGACGACTATACCGATCCGCAAAACGGAACGATTACGATTCCGCAGGGAAATAATTCAGGCACCATCACTCTTCCTATTGTGAACGATGCCAGTCCCGAAGCAAGCGAATCCATTAACTGTACTCTATTGTCTGCATCAAATGGATTTAATTTCTCTACCAGCCCCGCTACCATTACTATAACAGATGATGAGGCAACATCCCTTTACTCCTATTCCTTCAATAGCTGTACCGGTGCTTTGTCGGATGGTTTCACTCAATTCAGTGTTAGCGGAGCCGAACTCTGGGCCTGTACTGGTTTTGGTTTCAGCAGCAATGCTGTTCAAATGAATGGCTTTGCAGGAGGCGCCGCACAATTAAACGACGACTGGCTGATATCTCCTGCCGTAAACTTATCGTTGAGCAATGTGCCCTTATTATCTTTCTACAGCAGAACCAAATTTGCCGGACAGTCTTTGAAAGTATTGGTATCTACCAACTATACAGGAACCGGTGATCCCAATGCCGCAAGTTGGACCGAGATAAATGGCCAATGGCCCATTACCCACTCGGACAACTGGAGTTTTTCACAGCAGATCAATCTTTCCGCGTTCAAACAGCCAGATGTGTATATCGCTTTCCGATATGTTTCGAATGCGGCAGACGGCGCCAGCCGCTGGACACTCGATGAAATAAATATCATAGATGCGTCGGTTACACCTGCAGCTTCCGTTACGGCCAATGCACCTATCATCGATTTCAGGCAGAATAATTTTGGCGCTGCTTCGGCAGGAAAATCGTTCAGCTTCTGGGCCGATAACCTGGGCAGCAATCTTACCATTACTGCACCAACTGGTTTTGAATTGTCGAAAGACGGATCTGTTTATTCAACTTCCATTTCATTTACGCCTGCCGAAACACAAAACAGTTTGAAAACTGCCTGGGCAAGATTCAATCCCCTTTCTGCAAACAATACTTATTCCGGATACCTGAATTTTTCATCGGGAGCTCTTAATACTAACAAATTCCTGGTCAAAGGACATTCCTATTCTGGCGATCAAACCCTGAACGTGGTGAACTGGAATATCGAGTGGTTTGGAAGTACTGCCGCGGGCCAGGGCCCGGCAGATGATAATCTAGCGCAGGCTAATGCAAAAACAACTATGGAATACCTGAATGCGGACGTGTACGCGTTGGCTGAAATAGTAGATGCAACCAGGTTCAACAACCTGGTAAATTCCCTGGCCGGCGGTTATTCCTATGTATTGGCTGATTTTTGCTCGAGTGGAGGAACTCCTGCTGCCTGTGCGAGTTCGCAGAAACTTGCTTTTGTATACAAGACATCGGTTTTAAGTAATGTGAGTGCAAGAGCCTTGATGAATAATGGTGTTGGATCCAATGCATACAACAACTGGGCAAGCGGTCGTTATCCATATCTCATTACTGCAACGGTAAATAAGAATGGATTTACAAGGAATATCAATTTCATTGTTCTGCATGCAAAAGCATTGGATGATGTTGACAGTTATAACAGGCGCAAGGCAGCAGCACAGGAACTGAAGGATACGCTGGATACTTATTTCAATAATAAGAATGTGATTATATTGGGTGATTTCAACGACGACCTGGATTCCACCATCACGGCTGCTATCAGTCCGCGTACCAGCCCTTATGATATAATAGTAAGTGACTCCACCGATGCAGACAGTTATCGTTCGATTACGCTGCCGCTTAGCCGACTTTCGCTCAATTCTACCTTTACCAATGCAGAAATGATCGATCATGTAATTGTATCCAATGAAGTAGGCACTTCATTCATTGCCAATTCGGCTTCTTTATACAATGATATTGGCGCACTGGCCGGTGTCGCTGACTTCCCGAATACTACTTCCGATCATTACCCGGTATTGACCAATTTCCTGATGAGCAGCATACTGCCTTTCGACCTGTTGAGCTTTGATGCCATCAAGCAAAACAATGCAGTAAGACTCAGTTGGGCTACAGCACGCGAAATCAATACCAAATCTTTTGTAGTCGAAAGAAGCGCCGATGGAAGAAATTTCAAAGCCCTTGCAACCGTGAATGCAGCATTCAATTCGCAAAGCACGAAGAAATACGAGTGGATCGATAACAGTCCTTTGAACGGTACAAGCTTTTATCGTCTTCAAATGATCGATGCCGATCAAAGCAGCAAGACTTCAAAAATAGCAAGGGTTTATTTTGGAAGGGAAATACAGTTCTCTGTAAGCCCGAACCCGGCAAAGAATTTCATCAATATTTCTATAGAGAATACGAGCAGTATCTCTACCATTCTATTGACCGATGTCAATGGAAGACTGGTGAAACAGCTACTGGTTCCGGCGGGCGCATCGCAGAATATTCAGTTGAATATCGCCGATCAACCCAAAGGAATGTACCTGCTGAAGTTTATTAATAACAATACCGTAAAAACAGAAAAATTGGTTATAGAGTAGTTGTTGATGCGTTCCCTATTGTATAAAAGCCCGGCCACATCGAAGCCGGGCTTTTTTTATGTTGAAATCAAATCTCAATAACGAATAACCACCATCCCATCGGCACCTCCTGCCCCACCTAACGCCAATGTGCCCACGAGAAGCCGAAGACCCGATCCCCCACCACCACCGGGCCCCATTGCATTTGACAATGCGTTGGAATAACGAATAAGACTGGAGCTGGTAATATTGTAATAGGCCGTGTTCGACTTTCCTCCGGAATTGGGACTATTGCCTGCATCGCCACCAGGTCCTCCATTAGCAGCTTCCATATTTGCGCTGGGAAATTGCAGGAATTGGTGTTGAGCTACCTGCCCGTTTTGTCCCCTTACACCATAATAGGCAAGAAAACCTGCGGGAATCAAACTGAATGCGCCGCCAAATCCATTGGTAATAACACCGGGCGGGCCCGTGGTGTAAGTGGCGGGCTGACCCGGACCGGCTAATAATGAAATTCCTGCTGGCGCATACGCCGCACTGCTGGATCCGCCAACGCTACCATTATCAAATCCGCCTGCACCTCCCGTACCAACAGTATAGGATATACTATTTCCCTCGGTAACATCGATCACCGCGCTAAGGTAGGCGCCACCGCCACCACCAGCATAATAATTACCTCCACCTCCTCCGCCCCATACCTCCACCAAAACCCTGGTAACACCGGCCGGCACGGTCCAGCTACCCGAACCCGTGCGAAAAGTGGCGAGATATTTATAATCGCCGAGATTTGCCCATACGAGGTTGCCGGCATTGTTTTTCATAAGCACCTGCCCGGCGGCGCCATCCAGTCCGTTGGCTTTAATAGTACCGGTGAGGTTGATATTCCCATTCACATCCAGTTTTTCTTTCGGATCGGTTGTTCCCACGCCCACATTCTGGCAGAGAGTAGCGAGGGGAATCAATAAATAAAGGAGAAGGCTTGTTTTCTTCATAGCAGTTTTTCTTATAAAAATCGGGGAAAAATGAGAGCTGTACAATTACACAAATGGGTGAGTTGAGTAATTGGCCAATGAGGCAATGTGATAATTGGCCGATGAGATAATGTGAAATTTAGCCAATGGGATGATGGGTTGTGTTGGCTGCTGTTGTTGTGGATTCGTGAAGACGTGAATTCTTGCGGCTGCCTTGCCCGGGCCTGGTCTTCACAAGCCACCGTTGCGCCGTTGCGAGAAAAAAAACTTGGTGCTACCCCTTGTGGTTAAGATTAGTTCAACCACAGGGGACGCAAGGCAAACACAGGGAACACAAGATTCTTAATCTACATCCACCCATTATTATCCGTGAAACCATCTTACCCTGTGTACATCTGGGTCCCCTGTGGTTAAAAAATCTATCCCGTATAATCCGTGTTTTACGACTGGCATTCCAGTTAGGAGTGGAGACAAGAATCCCGGTGTCAGATTTATTGCTTTTCAAAATTGGCCAATTGGCTCATTTACTCATTGGCTAATTAGTTCCCGTTTCGCACAAATCGGCTGCCATACGCATTGGTACGTGCGCCGCCGGGCCAGGAGGCAAAATTTCTGTAGCCAATCGGGCCGTGAGGGTTGAAAGTTCCATACTGCATCTGGTGTTCATAATATCCTCCCCCCTTAAAACCAAAACCCGCCGTTTCAGTACTGCCTTTGGGCCAATCTTCATTTGTGGCAGATCCGTAGTATGCCAGCATTCCGTCGCCATGCGTACCCCTGAATGCCCTTCCTGTTGAATCGCCAATAGTTACACATCTTTCCCACAAACTTCCGGCAAGATCCATCACCCAATAATAGGAAGCGCCGAATTGATCGCGGTTGCTATCGCTAAGATCAGATTCTTTTAAATCGTTTAACCATACCAATTCGTCGTTATTGTTTACGACGCGAAGGAGTTTGTCTTTATTATTGCTGTTCCATGGATATTCACGGGGTATAGGAGTATTGGGGCCGCGACAGGCTTTTTCGAATTCCAGTTCGGTCATGGGTCGCAATCCAGCCCAATCGGCATAAGCACAGGCATCGTCCCAGCTAAAATAATTGCAGGGCCGGTTGCGAGAGCGTGCATGGTATTTGCCATTTTCGAATGCTATACTCCCCCGGAAATTATAATAATCCTTGCCGCCAAAATTCGCTCTTGCATTGGAGGCTGTGGAAGAAATACAGTTCAGGAAATCGGCATACTGCCCCTGCGTGGTTTCGTATTTCATAATATAGAAAGCCTGGAATCCTTTGGGGAACTCTGCGGGTATCACACCTTTTTGATCGCCATGATAAAGCGGCACCTGGGCGTTGTAATAAAGCTGGCCTTTTTCTTTTCCTACGGCAATAGTCGCGGTTTCCGAATCGATGCGAAACAATCCGCCTGGTCTTCCGTTTCCATCCGAAGCAAAAATCGAATAATTTCTCCAGGCCGCTGCAGTATCCGCTTCTCCTGCAGTGAAAGGTCCTTGCGGTATGCGCACCATTTCTATTCCGTATACCGAAAGCAGTTGACTGCCAGGGTTAAAATTTCGGTCATTTAACACCGTGGTATCAAGCGACAGTTCGATTACCCATTTAACCGGGCCGCGGTATTTTGCAGAAGGGTATATAAACACACCAACCGCGTCGGCGGGAACTTCAAATACAGGATCGGGACATGAGCTTTGAAGGTTTTGAAGCAGGCGGTGCCCTGTCGCGCTCAATTTCGCATGGCGGTAAGGAGCTGCGGCATAGGCGGGCGCGGTGTACTTGACGAATATCCAGGCCGCATCGTAATTCTTCTCGTTGCGCCAGCTATTGTTCCAGGAGATATTGAACCTGACACGATAGTAATTTTTTCCATCGCGTTGCCATTCGATGCCTTCGATACTGAGATCGGAAGCCGCCGTGCTCAGGCTGGCAAGCAAGCAGGTTAAAATGAGGTGCTGCCGCATAAGAGAAGAGGTTGCTGTAGTTAAATTTACCTCCAATTAATGCGGATTGTGCGCCACTCATGTAATAAGGGCTGATGATGTATTGCTTTACCTGGAAGTGGGTTTGCCTGCAAAGCCTCCATCCATTTAACGTACCAACCTCAGCACTAACTGAATAACAAATTCAGCAAGCCGGCATTAACCTCAGCATCTGCCCAATCCCATTCTACCTGTTTGTAGGGGATCCGAGAGTTTTTAATAAGAGGTATGGGATCAAAGGCCCGGCCTTTTAATACCAGGTGGTAGTTGGCAGGAATATAAACAAGATCAATCTCTTTTGCTTCCGCGAACGACCGAAAGGAATTGGAATTAAGGCCATGAAAGAGTTCGATGCTTACCGAATCCAGCACCCCTTCGAACCTGTTTTTCAAAATACTCAATGCTTCTTCAAAATCGGGATGAAGATGCTTTTTTATTGCCCTGCTGCGCGAATAGAAAAGCAGTTCAGTAATGGAGTCGGTAAGCAGTTCCGCATGCATTAACACTACGGCTGTTTTTTCGTTGGCCTCCGACAGCGCACGCTTCATTGTATTTAAAGATTCAATAGTAAAATCGGTCGGAATCAAAATTCGCTTCATAGTTTTCAGAATTTGATGAACAATCTTTGGATTGCAAATTTGATTCTCTGTATTTAGAGCGGCCTAAGAGGAAGATTAGAATTGTATTAGAATTTAAACCACGATCATAACCTCGCAACGGGTAATTTGATCTGCACGGTGGTCCCTTTATTCACTTCCGAGGATACCTGCATCTGCCCGTTATGAATTTTGATAATGTTCCGCGTAAGCGGTAAGCCAATGCCATATCCGTCAAAATTTTTTGTGTTGGAGGCCCTGAAAAAGGGATCGTAAATAAAAGGCAGATCGGAAGCAGGGATACCCACGCCCAAATCCCTCACTACAACAATTACCTGTTCGTTGCCCGAAGCCACACTTGCATAAACCGGCTTATTATTGGAGTATTTGCAGGCATTCGTCATAATATTAGCCAGGGCTACGGTAAGAAGTTGCCTGTTGCCGTTTACTTTCAATTTTTTGTGATTTTCCGGGAGCAGGCTGAAATCGATTTCAATCCGGTGCCGGGGGTTGAGCTTGTCCATAATCTCTTTCACCTGCCAGAGCAGGTCGTCCATTCGCACGATTTCAAACTTGATGGTATTCCTCGTATATCCCGTTTGCGCCAGCATTAACAGGGATTGGGTAATTTGATTGATTCGTTCTGCCTGCGATAAAATACTCTGAAGCGCCAACTGGTATTCCTGTGCTGTTCGTTCTTTCTTGAGCATCACTTCCGCCTCGCCAATAATAGAAGTAAGAGGAGTGCCAAACTCGTGAGACGCGTTGCTGATAAAATTCTTCTGGGTTTCAAAAGCCGTTTCCAAACGATTGAGCAAATCGTTGAAGGTAGAAACAAGCGAACTTATTTCAGTATCACTGCTGCTTTCTTCCAATCGCAAATGGATATTATCGGTACTGATCTGTTTGACACGGTCAGTAATTTTTTTAATCGGCGCAAAAATATTCTTCGAAAAATAAATAGAAAGATAGGCGGTGACAAGTATAATAAACAATATCCCAACGACGACAACATTGCGAAGAAATATGAGGTGATTGGACGCATAGTAGTTTTCGGCCGATACAATGGCTATATGCGACTGGTTTGTTTCGATATGTCTGATTCCCGCATAAAAGGTTTTATTGATTTGCCAGGTGGCGCGGCCATTTTCGAAAATATTCCTGATAAACTCTGCAGGCAGTGATATTTTTCTTGCAATAGAGTCGAGGTTGGCATCGGGCGATACCGCAACCAGGTACTCGCGCTCATTGCTTAGTTTTTCAAGGTATTCTTCACGAAGCGCCTTAAACGATTCCGATTTCTGTTCATTCGCTTCGAGGTTATACCTTGCAGAAATTCTTGCTCTTGTTTCCAGCCTTTTGTAAAAGTCGGTATAGGAATAGGTATAAAGAAAATAATAGACACTTGCACCAAACAGGAGCAGCATCAGGCTATTGGCCGCAACCAGGAATAACGTAAGCTTGAGGGGTGTTTTCATGCTTCTTTTAGAATATATCCCATACCCACCACGGTATGGATCAGTTTAGGTTCAAAGGAGCTATCGAGCTTCTTACGCAGATAATTAATATAAACATCTACCACATTGGTAGAGGCGTTGAAATTGATTCCCCACACCGATTCCAGTAAATCCATACGCGACAGTACACGACCCTTGTTTTTGATCAGCGTTAGCAGCAGGCGGTATTCGGTGGCTGTCAGTGAAATGGTTTCATTTCCCCGCTTTACTGTTTTGGAATCATCGTCGACGGTGAGATCTGCCAGGCTATATAACTGATCTGTTTTCTTCGTATCTACTTTATTCCCGTTCACCCTGCGAAGGATAGCGTTGATACGCGCAACCAGTTCGTTAAACTTGAAAGGCTTTATAAGATAATCGTCGGCCCCGGAATTCAATCCCAAGGCAATGTTATCGGAGGTGCTAAGGGCCGTCAAAAAAAGAATAGGAGTGGAAATATTATTCTTTCGCAATTCCCGGCAAATTTCAATCCCGTTGGTATCGGGCAGCATGATATCGAGCACAATCATATGATAAGAATTGGTTGCTGCCATTTCGTACCCGGTTTTTCCGTTTAGAGCAACCGATACTTCGAAGTTTTCTTCAGACAATCCCTTCCGGATAAAATTTACCACGTTGGTTTCGTCTTCCACCAATAAAATTCGTTTCATAAACATATAAAAAATAGTTCTGCTATTCCGGTTTACAGGCAAAGCCTGTGAATAAAATAAAATGATTGTTGTGGTTGAAATAAGGGGTTCGTAAAATTATTGGCAAATCATGTTAACGGGAATTAAAATTTGGCGTAGGCATGCGCGAAAGGAAACGATGGGCTGATGAGGGAATGTGATAATTAGCCAATGAGTAAATGGGCCGATTGGCCAATGGGAAGATGGGTTGTATTGGTTGCTGTTGTTGTGGATTCGTGAAGACGCGCAACCTAGCGGCTGCCTTGCCCGGGCCTGGTCTCCACCAGCCATTTTTGCGCTGTTGCGAGAAAAAAACTTTGTCCTCCCCCTCGTGGTTAAGATTAGTTCAACCACAGGGGACGCAAGGCAAACACAGGGAACACAAGATTCTTAATCTACATCCACCCATTATTATCCGTGAAACCATCTTATCCTGTGTACATCTGGGTCCCCTGTGGTTAAAAAATCTATCCCGTATAATCCGTGTTTTACGACTGGCATTCCAGTTAGGAGTGGAGACAAGAATCCCGGTGTCAGATTTATTGCTTTTCAAAATTGGCCAATTGGCTCATTTACTCATTGGCTAATTATTCAATCGGTTGTTTGCTGAGACTGGATGGATTGATGGCGATTTGCGGAAACAGGCATCTGATTTTGGTGCGCCTTAGGCTACTTCCAAATAATGAAAATTACCAACAGTATTATGATTGTATGAAAAGTTTTAGGTAGGTGCCGGTTGGTCAAAACTATCAGGCTTGATAATTTATAAATGCTGCAAAGGCCCGTTCGACACACCGGCGCTAGCGGTATTGTTTAATTGTTGCATTCTAGCGCGAGCGGGGGGACTCCGCCAGCATTATTTAGTTAACGCATTCTTGCGCGAGCAAGGGGTAATGCTCTCGAATAGTGCGACATTTGCCGATACAAACGAGATAACAGTGAGGTTTATAACCCGAGACACTTTTGTGATAAGCTTATTGCCCTATGCCTATATCAGGGGTGTTAAATATGGCTGAACTCTGGTTGGAAAATCATCTATTCGAAAAACGGGACGGTTGAAGTGAGAACAAAGACAAAGCCAAGTCCTATTTTACACTTCTTCGTCGATGCATCGGTCATTACTAGTGTGTCTAATTTTCTTAAGTATATACAAACAGATTCGACTGAGTCAATATTCTGGTCATTAGTAATGCTTTTTTCAGTACCTTTTTTATCAGTCTGGATATCTAATAATACTATGTATTCCATTCGCAATAGATAAGATGTATATTTTCACCAGGCATAAGTCAATTCTGCCCTCTCCCCAAAAACTGACGAAAGAGGCTTCAGCAACTGATCGCCACCCCGCTTCAGTCGAGGGCCGACAATAACACATCGAACTTTAGTATATCTTCAAACATCAATAAATCATACTGCTTGACCACCGGGTTGACACAATACTAATGCCCTATCTACGCAAAGCCGTCTACGTCAAATGCTTGAAGCATATCTCACTTGTTTGTCAAATGAGCTGGCTGATTCTTACAATGAATAATTTGTTGATCTCTTATCGCTTGAGACCATCCGCCATAATATTTATCATTTCTCTTACAATCCCCGCACTTGGAATAATTGACACACTCTTGTGTTGGTAAGGACTCTGTCCCATGTCAGTCGGCTAAATAAGTATACTCCACTTCAATACATAGCATACTAAAATCGTTAAACTGACCAAACTGCATATGCCGAGGCCAATTAATCTAACTACTTCAAAACTTCTGAGGTAACGAAACCAAAAAAGACCTAGTATTAGTACCCCTACATTGACAAATAAAATTCTCTGAGACTGGCGTACCATAAAAATAGAGCCAAGTTCCCCATTGCTTGTTAGTAAAAGAAAAAACATAATTAACAGAATAAAACTCGCCGATAAAAACAAAACACCTAATAAAATTCTCGAAATCTTGCGAAATCTTGATGTTACCATTTCTTTTCCATTTCTTTTTTCATCATTTCTATGCTATATTCATACATTTTCATAGCCTTTTCTTTATCAATTGGTAAAGTGAATTTGTAGATCTGACTAATGTTTGAATATGGACGACGCTCTATGCCATTAGGATCACGTACTACCGACAAGTATTCGTATGTTCCTCCCCAACCTTCTTTCGACAAATCTCCCGAGTGTAAGCTAGTAACATTAAATACTGTCACCTCCACAAAATCTGAATTTACCGGTTTTATTGTTACAAAAGCTGAGCCAACAAAGTCTTTCACTTGTATATCATTTAATAAAACCCCAAAATGATCTGACGGAGCATATTTCCCTACTTTGGAAAGATCACTGAGTTTAGCCCCAGTTGCAATATTTGTAATATTTGCTTCGAACCATAGCTGCATTACTTCGGTAACGATACTTGAATTTTTAAGCTTGTTACTTATGAATCCGTCTTTGGGGAAAACGTAGTTTTCCGGCCCAGTACCTTTGATAAAATGTCCCAATAGAAAGTTTGTAAATTCATAATCTGTCAAATCTGTGTTATCGACATGGAATTCTGTATTTGAGTTAACAAACCGATGTTTTGGGTCGCTTACGGGATTTCCTGGAATTTTTTTATCAGATGAATTTTTTACTTCCCGTCCTTTTACTTTGTTTTTTACCTCCTCAAACTTTTCATCGCCCCTGGTGCCATCATAAATGGAGTTGACGACAGCAGTGTTAGAAGGATTTGGCTCCGCACCATCTAAATCAACAGCCCAAATTGGCATATTTCCCGCAAATTGATACGGAGTATACCAAGGATAATCTTTTGTCAGTGGATCCACACTCAAAAACTTACCCAGCCTCGGATCATAAATCCTAAATCCATAATCCTGCTGGTTACCCGTTCCCTTCACCTCATTGTCATTCTCCTTTCCATTTAACCCATACCGGTAGCCTTCTCCCACCCTAAGGGCAAGGGCGACACATACGACGTAGTTGCCGCCAACACAACATATCGGTTCAAGTTTTATATCGTTTATACTGCAGCAGCTACCACCACGGGTAGCCGTTGGACATTAAATGGACCAGCAACAACTTTTGTACATTACCGAAGCGAATATAGTCTTACCACTACTTCCATATCCATCAACCAGGGACTGAACAGCTACAATTCACCGGCTGCTTCCAATGCAAGCTCTGCCACAACCGGAAGCAATATTGCAGTTATTGAAGGCGTAATCCGTCCCAGTGCCAGCGGCACCGTAATCGTTCGCTTTGCAAGCGAAGTAGCCTCAAGCGCAATCACTGCGAAAGGCGGCATGAGCTATGTAGGATACGAAGTGCTTCAGTAAAGAGAATATTATAAAAAGAAAAGGGACCGCTTAACACAGCCGTCCCTTTTCTTTTTCCGTAAATATTGGCCGAAGGCTGGAATTATTTCAGATGCCCAAAAGCAAATCATTGCCAATCATTGCTTTGTGGCGAGCCGTTTGTTTAAAAAAACTGCCCCCTGCCACAAGTTTTTAGCGCATTCTGCCTTATCTTTGCCGCCCCAATGTAAAACCGCGTTTTACGGCGGGAGAAACAACTATTTTTTAATCAAACCTAGCAAGGGATCATGAACAATTACGAATTGATGGTGATTTTTACCCCTGTGCTGTCTGAAGAAGATTTTAAAGCTTCTCAGAAAAAATACACCGCCTTCATTAAAGAGCATGGCGGAAGTATTGTGCACGAAAATCCCTGGGGACTGAAATCACTGGCGTACCCCATTGCCAAAAAGACCACCGGTCTTTATTGGGTATTGGAATACAGTGCGCCATCCAGCCTCAATGAGCAACTGAAAATCCAGTTGCTGCGCGACGAAAATGTTCTTCGTCACATGTTCACTGCACTCGATAAATACGCCGTCGAGTACAATGCCAAAAAGAGAAGTGGTGTTAAAACAGGAACCGAAAAATTACAGGAGGCTTAATCATGGCTAAAGCAAATGAAATTAAGTACCTGACGGCGATTAAAACCGAAGCCCCCCGCAAGAAGTATTGCCGCTTCAAAAAAATGGGCATCCGGTATATCGACTATAAGGACGCGGAATTCCTGAAAAAATTCCTCAACGAACAAGGTAAGTTATTGCCCCGCCGCATTACTGGTAACTCATTAAAGTACCAGCGTAAAGTAGCACAGGCAGTAAAGAAAGCCCGTCAAATGGCTTTGTTACCCTACGTAACAGATCTTTTAAAGTAAACCTCACCTAACCCCGGGATAAAATTTCCGGGAGACAGTCCCAATCTACAGAATTGGGATTGGTACCGGTGAACAAAAAGACAAACAATGGAAATTATTTTAATTAAAGATGTAGATAACCTGGGCGGTGCGAACGAAGTTGTAAAAGTTCGTAACGGCTATGCCCGCAATTATCTCATTCCCCAAAAATTTGCGGTTGAAGCCAATCCTTCGAACCTGAAGCAACTGGAAGAAAAAAGAAAGCAGTTGAAGAAGAAAGAAGACCAGATGCTGGCCGAAATCAACCAGGTAGTTGCCAAACTGAAGGAAAGCGCTCTTAAACTGGGTGCCAAAACCGGAACCAGTGGCAAAATTTTCGGTAGCATTACCTCCCTGCAAATCAGCCGCGCCATCCGCGAACAAAAGGGATATGAAATCGATCGCCGCAAAATCAGCATCCCCGACGAAGTAAAAGAACTGGGAACTTATAAAGCAGTTATCGATTTTGGCAATGGCCAAACAACCGAAGTTGAATTTGAAGTAGTAGCCGAGTAATTGTTCGGCTCAACATAAAAAAAGTCCCGCCAATTGGCGGGACTTTTTTTATTACGTGGCAGCACGTAATTTGAAGAATGAAAATCTTGCGCCTCATCCTGTTTTTCTTTTTTGGGGTATGTGCATTGGCAGCTTGCAGCGATATGGCGCAGGAAGCAGGAAAGAAACACCCAGGACAAGATGCCATTTCCCAAGGCAAACTAAACGATGCGGAATCGGTCGCCGGTAATTTCAGCCATCCATCCAGCCTGTATTTTGATAGCAGCGCGTTGGACGATTTCCTGAAGAAATATCCGGGGTTCCGGTCTTATGCAACCGAACTTAAGAGATTCTATACACAACGAAACTATTCCTATGCCTGGTACGACGACGAAGGTATTATAGAGCAGGCAGCCAGCTTATTCAACCGATTCGAGCAATTGGGACAAGAAGGTTTGCTGCCCGACAAATTTCCCTACCTCGACCAGTTTAACTCGTTGATGGAAGGAAACGACAGCAGCCTGCAAACAGAACCGATGAATGCCGAAGCCGAACTGATGCTGACCGCCCAATACCTGAGCTATGCCCACCATGTTTGGCAGGGAATGCCGGAAAAAGAAAGCCGGAAACTGGAATGGTTTCTGCCCCGAAAAAAACTGAGCCTGCAAAACCTTATGGATTCCCTCCTGCTCGATGCCAACCCTTCCTTTATCGAGCAAGAACCCGTATATCGCCAATACTTCTTACTCAAAAACTATCTACAGCAATACCGCGACATAGAAAAAGCAGGGGGCTGGGGTATATTGAAAGGAAAAAAGAAATCGTATAAAAAACGGGATTCATCGCAGTTTGTGGTTCAATTGCGGCGCCGCTTGTTTATTACCGGCGATCTTGCAAATGATACTTCATCACTATTGTTCGACGGTGAACTGGAAAATGCCGTTAAAAATTTTCAACAAAGAAATGGCTGGAAAGAAGATGGTATCGCCGGCAATTCGGTTATACGTGAACTTAATATTCCTATAAGTCAGCTTATCGAAAAAATCCTGGTAAACATGGAGCGATGTCGCTGGGTTCCTGCCAACCCGCAGGGCGAATATCTCGTTGTTAACGTTCCGGCCTTTAAGCTTTATGCATTCCAAAACGATTCTGTTTTATTTGACATGAATATCGTTGCCGGCGAGCCTTTACACAAAACTGCCTTGTTTAATGGCGACCTGAAGTATATTGTTTTCAGTCCTTACTGGAATGTTCCTCCCGGAATTTTGAAAAAAGAGATACTGCCCGGGATAAAGAAAGATCCCCGTTACCTTGAGAAACACAATATGGAATGGTATGGCAATACCGTGAGGCAAAAACCCGGACCCGACAATTCGCTTGGAAAAGTGAAATTTCTTTTTCCCAACAGCTTCTATATATATTTACACGATACCCCGGCGAAAAATCTTTTTGCGGAAGACAGGCGAGCCTTTAGCCATGGTTGTATCCGTTTGGCAGAACCGAAAAAGCTGGCCATGTATTTGCTTAGAAATTACCCGGAGTGGACCGAAGAAAAAATAGACGAGGCCATGAATGCCGGTAAGGAAAAATATGTAACGCTCCGGGAAACTATCCCGGTGTTTATAACTTATTTTACTGCCTGGGTTGATAGGAATGGTAAGCTCAATACCCGGCAGGATGTTTATAACCGCGATAAAAGAATCGCAAGAATGATCCTGGAGAAAAATTGAATTCTTCAAACCGTTTTTACGATCGGTTTGTATAATAAGCAAGCCGTATCCAATTGCAAACTTTGTTGCGCTTTTTCTTGTGCAAGTTGACCAGCCGTAAAAATCTAAAAACTCAAATATGAAAAAGACATTTTTGCTTACCGGCCTTTTTGTATTGTTTGCTATTGGCAGTTCTTTTGGCCAGGATGCATTGAATAAGGCAAAACAGGCCGGCAAGGCGCTGGATATCCTGCCCCTCGGCGATATAAGCAGTACCACCAATGACATTATGGGGTTATTAAAACCCAAACTTGCCCTCTCGGATGCCCAAAGCCCTAAAGTGAGTAGCCTCGTGGGCGATTTTCTCAACTCCAAATCGGGCATAGTTTCACTGGCCAAAACCAATCCGGGCGAATACGGCAGCAAATTCGGAGGCATTCAAAACAAACTCTTTAGCGGGCTGAAAGCGGTATTGACTGCCGCACAATACACTAAATTCCTGGGGCTGAAGCCGAAAACCTCCAGCGCCGGCAACCTGCTCAGCCACCTTTTCTTTTAGGCTGGGCATTGGGCCTACGGCCTGAAACCGGCCCCCAAGGCGGATATTTTATTGTTTTGACCGGAGATTTCCCCTATCTTCACAATTGATATTGTACTTAGTTCTCGTGTTCTGAAGTGTCTTACCCTTTTTTGGTTCCTCAGTTCATGTCAGTAACTATTGTCATTATCGGTTTTTTTCAGAACATTAAAATTTTTTTTGACAATGAACATTTATGTAGGGAACCTCTCCTGGCAAATGACCGACGAGGATCTTAGAACCATGTTTGAGCAGTATGGTTCTGTAACATCTGCTAAAATCGTTAAGGACAAAGTAAGCGGCCGAAGCAAAGGCTTTGGTTTTGTAGAAATGCCTGAAGATTCTGAAGCACAAAATGCACTGAGCAGCCTTTACGAAAGCGAAGTAATGGGCCGCAAAATCATCGTTAACGAGGCACAACCCAAGCCCCAAGGTGGCGGCGGTGGTGGTTTCAAGAAGCGCAGCTTCGGCGGTGGTGGCGGTGGCGGCTATCGCAAAGGCGGTGGCGGCGGCGGTTACAATCGCGATCGCGGCGACCGTGGCGGTGGCGGTTACAACAGGGATTATTAATCGTTACAGATACAGATATCGTCTTATTAAATCCTCCCGAGCAATAGGGAGGATTTTTTGTTTCCTGTTCTTTTACTTAATCGTTAGAATAAGTTGCTGCTTTTGTTGTGAAGGGTGAACTGGCATATAAAATCAGTTTCGTTGCACAAATTGCCTACTGCTCCACGCACAACTTCAAATCTTTTTTATGCTTCCCGGCTTCCCCAAAATATCGACTGTTGTCGCCGATTTTTAATAGTCTTTTAATTGTGTTTTAATTATTGCATAACGCGGCTCCACTAGCTTAGTTATTGAAAAGTAAGCCGATGCGCCGTTATTAATTCTTTCCACAAAGGCTAAGTTTCTGTTCCGGAGTCCGCATCAGGCACGGCTTTTGGAAAAGGATGAGTGGGCATCCTGATAACCGAACACCTAAAACAAGGAGGTACTGATGCTAACGGTAATTATACCAGCGCTTAACGAGGAAAATACGATTGAGTCGGTGGTAAAGTTCAGCTTTCAGCACCCACTGGTAAACGAGGTGATTGTGGTGGATGATACTTCCGAAGACAATACCGCTGCTGTTGCCAGGGCTGCCGGTGCCCGCGTAGTTACGAGCAATACCCGCGGGAAAGGTATTTCTATGAAAGATGGCGTACGGGCATCTACAAACGATATTCTTATTTTCCTGGATGCAGATATAGATCCTTACCCGGCCGAAACCATTACACTTCTTTCAAATCCCCTTCTATCGGATGAAGCTGATTTTGTAAAAGGAAGTTTCGCCCGCAATGCAGGCCGGGTTACCGAACTGGTAGCCAAACCCCTCCTTAAGATTTTCTTCCCCGGTATCGCACATTTTGCCCAGCCATTAAGCGGCATGATTGCCGGCAAAAAATCCTTTTTTAGCCAGATCAATTTCTTCAACGATTACGGAGTCGATATCGGTATACTGTTAGATATGTACCTGATGCAAGCCCGAATAAAGGAAGTGAATATCGGCTACATCGAAAACAAGAGCAAGCCCTGGGAGGCCCTGGGCAAAATGAGCAGCGAGGTATCGAAAGCCATCATTACAAAGGCTCAATCTTTCAACCCGCAGGAGGTGACCGAGAATGAAATTCATTCGATTGAAACCATCAATCGCGAAATGAACAGAACCCTCAGGGAACAACTATCGGGTTTTCATAAAATGGCCATATTCGATATGGATAATACCATTTGGAAAGGGCGTTTTATTGATAGATGCGCAGAAGAGTTCAAGTTCATGCCCCAACTCGAAGACCTTCGTTACGCGGAAAAAGATCCACTGATACTCACCAAGCGGATTGCCCTTTTACTGAAAGGAAGAACCATTGATGAATTGTTGCAAATAGCAAAAACAATTGAGCTTATTGAAGACGTAAAAGAAGTAATAGCAGCGCTAAAAGCGAAAGGATACATCATCGGCATTATCAGCAATAGTTACACACTTATCACCAATTTCGTACGCCAGAATATTGGAGCCACTTTTTCTTTGGCCAATGGGCTGGAATTTTTTGAAGGCAGAGCCACGGGCGAAGTGCGTTTACCCTCTTACTTTTTTGGGTCACCCGACAGTATTTGCGGACATGCTTATTGTAAAACCAATGCATTGCAATATGCTTGTGAAAAATATAACGTCCGGATCGGGAATACTATTGCGATAGGCGATAGCGCCGATGACCGCTGTATGGTGGGAAATGCCGGTAAAGGGGTGAGTTTTTGTACAAAAGATATATTGCTCGAAACAGTTGCCACAAAAAAAATAAAAGAACCAAGTTTTCAATCTTTATTGAGCCTGGTTTAGTTATCCGATTCATCCTGTTTAATACTCTAAAAAAATTTGACTATGGCTACCCAATTGCAAAACATACTGGTACCGGTTAACTTCAGCTCCCGCGACAAATGGGCCATTAGCAAAGCCATTGAACTGGCCAATACTTTTCAGTGCAATGTTCATCTCGTTCATGTAGTTGGATCGCTTGCAACTACAATTAAGGAGCTGGGAAAGAATTTCTTTATCTACGATGGTTCGGCCAGGCTTAGCAATAAACGACGCATGCTGGAATCGCTGCGCGATGAATACCGACCGCATTTATGCGGAAGAGGTTCGATGGAAATCAGTTTGCTGAAGGGAAATACCTCCAGGGAACTAATCAACTACATCGAGCAATTTGAAATGGATCTTGTTGTAATGGGACTGTCGAAGTTTAGCCTGCTGCACCGCATTTTATCGTCGGTAACCATCAGCCGCATGGCACGCAAAACCTCTGTGCCCGTACTGGCTATCCGTTCGGGAGGATTGGTGAGTCATTTTAAGAAGATTGTGCTGCCGGTTACAGGAGATATTCCGCTGAGAAGGATAAAAATGGCGACCATGCTTGCCCGGTCCTTTAAGTCTACAGTGTACCTCGTGGGCTTGCGCGATAACGATAATATGGCTGAACAATTTCTCAATAAAACATTGGATGTTTTGCAAAGCATCTCTACTATTCCTGTTCAGTGTTTTTGGCTCGAGGGAAAGAATCTCGCCAAAAGCACGCTTGAGTTTTCAAAAAAGATCAATGCCGACCTGATACTGGCCAATCCCTTAAAGGAATTTCATTTGCCGGGCTGGTGGAGCCGCATCACGCGTAAATTGATTTCCTATGGTTCGAGTATACCGGTAATAACGATGGATAAAACCACGGAGAACGCCCCTGCATAATAGCCCATCGCTGTTAAAGATGGCGAAACAGGAACTTTCCCGGTAATATCGATATATTCATTTCATGTGCGCAGATATATTCCCCATCCAGTTGAATATGGATGGGGTTTTTGCTGTTAATGCGAATTGCTTTTGACTGAAACTGGTGCACAAACGACTTGTTTACATGCGTACCCTTTTCAATAGTAGGCAGGTAAAGCAATCGCTTCAGCACATTCAAAGGATCGATCAAGGTAATATCGAGCAAGCCATCCCATACCGTTGCCTGCGGGGCTATCATGAATCCACCGCCGGCCCTTTTACAATTCATTACGCTTACAATAAGCAGGCGTTCTTCCCATTGGCGTCCATCACATTGAATAGAGTATTGCTGCTCGCGATAAGAAAAGATAGTGCGTACTACGGCCTTATAGAAGGAAGCTTTTCCTTTCTTCTTGCTTTTACCGATCATCGACTTTACAACTACCCCGTCGAAGCCGGCCCCTGCAGAGTTGAGGAATAAACGGTCGTTGCATATACCTGCATCTACAGGTGTTGGCGGAGCAGTTAAAGCGATTCCGATAAGTTCTTCCATCGGTTTATCGCCGTATAACATCCAATGAAAATCGTTACCCGATCCGCCGGGGAAAATAAAAAGTGGAAGATGGATACCGGGGTACTTATTGATGAAAAAGTTTAGCGTTCCATCACCACCCACGATCCACACATCGGTGTATCCAACGAAATCGGTTGGCCACGGGTCGCTGAATAATGTATGAGAAATGTCTTTTTCCTTCAGGAAATGAACCAGCCGGGAAGATAATGCCAACCCCCTGCCGCTTCCAGCGAAGGGGTTTAGCACAATTGCGATATGAACAGAGCCGGTTGCCAAGGGTTTAGGAAATGGCAATTTACAATTATTGATTCAGTAATACAGGAAATCTACTGCTCGACGTATCCCTTATTTTACCCTTATCATCTCTATAAATAAAATGCGCAGAAATATCTTTTCTTTTTTCTACAAAAAGCAATGCGTTTTTGAGGCCCATCACCATCAGTGCATTGTCGAAGGCATCGGCAGTAATGGCATCTTCGGCAAATACCGTTACACTTATCAGTTCATTTACGGCAGGCATTCCTGTTCCTGCATCAATAATATGAGAAATCTTCTTTCCCCCTCTCTCATGAAATTTACGGTAGCTGCCGGAAGTAGTTATTGCGCCGCGATCAATACTTATCATCTTTTGTACGGGCAAAATTTCCCAATCCCCTTCACCCGGTGCTTCAATCGCAATTTTTAAAGCGGTGTTATCCGGCTGCCTCTTTCCTTTAACGCGTATCTCACCCCCCAGTTCAACGAGGTAGTTTGAGATTCCTTTCGATTCCAAAAAATCTGCCAGCACATCCACCGTGTATCCCTGGGCAATACCATTGGGATCCAGTTGAACACATGCTTTCTTCTTCCTTAGCCACTCGCCTTCCCAATAAATATACTCCGAACCAACGCATGCACGCAGTTTTCGGATACTGGTCCTGGAAGGAGCGCTGCCACCGGGTCTTGTACCAAAACCCCACGCATCGGTGAACGGAAATACAGTGATATCAAAAACTCCCCTGGTTTCTTTAAAAGTTGAAATTGCCTTATCTACCACCCGTTGAAAATGAATATCGGCTTTAACACCCAGGGTCGATTGATTGAATTGGTTTACCAGTGAATAAGATTTGTAAAGCGAGAGAGAACTGTCGATGCTTTCAAAAATCTTATCAAACTCTGATTTTTTTGCGATGCTGTCGGCGAAATAGTAAAGAACCTGGTAGCTTGTTCCCTGGGCATTACCGCGAATCACGAATTTTTTTATAACAGGCTGATGTGTTACGTTTATGTTCGCAAAAGATAAAAAAACAAGTAACCAGAGGGTTCGCATTTTTACGTATTGAAATATACTTTTGAACTATGTCAATGTGTTTAGCTATGCATCGTTTTCACATCTTCCTGGTGCTTCCATAATTCCCGGAATATTTTTCCTTCTCTTTTTAGATACTCAAAATTCCCTTCTTCCACCACCCTGCCGTCCTGCATCACATAAACATAATCAAAATAAGCAAGCAGGTGCAGGCGATGAAGAGAGGAGATCATTGCCTTTTCCGAGAAAGCTTTAAAGAGTTTCTGATAAATCATCATCTCTGTTTTGGGATCGACGCTGCTGGTTGGCTCATCCATTAATACAATATCGCTCGATTGTGCGGCAAGTATCCCTCTGGCCAAAGCCAATCTTTGCTTCTGGCCTCCCGATAAATTCACTCCCTTCTCCTGTATATGCGAATCCAATCCTTTTGGTAAATTTTTTATTACCTCTGTAAAGCCTGCTAATTCGCATACTTGCCCGACCTCTTCATCGGAAAAAGGAAGGCCAAGTGTGATATTATACAATAAGGTATTTTCAAAGATTTCCGGTTCCTGCGGAAACAGAGTAACGGAGCCGGATATGAGTTCCAATCCCCTCAGCTTTTCCTTATCCAGGCTTACATTCAATCCCTGCTCGGGAACATAGAGGCCGCGCAGAATAGCAAGCAGGGTACTCTTGCCACAGCCGCTTTCGCCCACGATGGCAATTCTTTTCCTTTTCCCGAGAGTTATCGATATATCGTGTAAACTGTGCGCTTTCGTATCTGCATCATATTTTTCGCCATGAGAGAAATTAAGGCCCTTGATTTCAATTTGCTGCCAGTTGGCGGGAAGATTCGACTGTCCTTCCGCCCTGTGTTCTTTTTTGAAAGATTCTTTTATTGACTCAACAGACAAAACATCGGTATTGTACTGAACAATCTGAGTGTATTGCCAGGCCACATCGTGAAATACGCTGGTAAACTGGCTTACATAAGCAAGCAGGGTAACCAGTCCTCCCACGTAAAATATCTTGCCGGGTTCGTATTGCTGCAACACATAACCCAGGGCAACAACTGCATATATCAATGCAACCAATGTATCGGCGGCAAACCATTTCCATTCATTAATCACCACACTTCGCCGAAAAGGTTTGTATACATCGGCAATCTTATTATCAAGACTTTTCTCCATCCGGTTCTCCAATCGCAAAGTGATAACTGTAATAATGTTGGATAAACTATCGAACAGGGTTGAAGAAACAACATGTTCTTTTTCGTTGGTATCGTGTACAGATTTAATAAAAGGTTTGTCGAAGCGGAAAATCATCCAAACGGTGAAAATTCCCAATACAATACCAATCCCACCAAACAAAGGAGAGAAGTAAATCATGGCAATAAAAGAGAAGATAAACTTGATAAGCGCATGAAAATACATGAAGCCATTCTGGAAAAATTCTTTCAGGGCCTCGTACGCTTTTCGGATGCGGTTGATGATAGCACCGCTGTGGTTATCCTGGTGCCATTTAACAGGAAGAACCAGTGTTTGATGATAGGTTTCCATCAGGAAATTTCTTCCCAACGAAAATGCGAGCGAACGTTCGAGCACGCGTGCAGGTCCGTGAATGGCCCATTCCAGTAAGTTAAGTCCAAGATAAGCCCCTGCATAAATCCACGCGTGCCTTATGATACCCCACCCCTCTTTCTGAATACTATTGACGAACCATCCATACAATAAGGGCCTTGCTGCGTTGATAAGGTTTGTACAGAGGAAAGCAGAATATACGAGTATGTATTTTCTCTTTTCGTTCCTGGCATAACGCCAGGCGGTGCGCAGCAGGTTAATATATGGATTGGCCACGCTGTAAGATAGCCAATGATACTGAAATTGGGGGAAGGGTTAAAGTGCTTATACGTAATTGTAGCGACGCGCACCGAATACAAAGTAGATCTACTGCTTTTTCAGTTTATACATATCAACGGCTCCGTCGCCATAACTTCTGGTAAAAATGAGGCTATCGCCTTTCCTGTTTTCAATATAAGCTCCGTCGAGGATAAGGGTCCAATCGAAATCGGCGGTCCATACCGAAGTATTTTTAAATTTTAATACTTCATTGTCCGAATAGAAAGTTCCTTTACCAAGCGCCGGATAACGGGAAATATTGCTGGAGCCGCTCCAGTTGGGATAATCAAAACTAATAGTAACCTGGGCTTCCTGGCTGCCAGCGACATTATATCTTTTGAAGCTGCCCTTATAAATCCCGTTTGGAAAATAATTGTTGTCAGAATCTTTTTCGCAGGCAACAAAGCCAAGGCTTAAGATAGTGAGGATGAACAATGCCGATTTCATATACTTTTTTCTTACTTGACAAGTAAAGGGAGTTAGTGCGGGGGAGTTATTTGTTAAATATTGTGAAAACCATGCGGGAAGCGGCCGCACAGGATACGCTGCACGAAGCGTGTTGCTCAGGTTAGTGATAAGGCAGGGGTGTTGCCGACGCACTCTTCATTTGAAATATTTTTAAGAAAGACTAAGCGATATACATCAACAATAGTAAAAATTTTAGTTGGCGACGAGATACCGTGAGACTGCCCATTGGCCGATGGTAGTAATAGCGAGCAATATCCTGATCCAGGAAGAAAATATCAAACAATTCTAACAGGAATTGGATAAATAACACTGGCTCCCGACGAATCAGCGCTTCGGTGTATTGTATTCTTTCCTGCATCTGCAGTAGGCCATCATCCTGGCTTTGGTAGTTTAGATGCAGCGAGTAGCTTTCTCTTTTGCGTTCGGCTATTTTTATGAATTTAGGATCCACCTTGCGAGATTGATGAAGCTGGGTGGGAGTAAACAGCTTTAACTATAAGATTTCAATAAAAAATTTCCCGGCCCTTTGGGGCCGGGAAATTTTTGTTAAGAAGAGAATGCCTTTTCCAATTCTGCTATCGCCGCATCTCCCTTGTCGATCAATCCAGCCACGGCAGCCTCAAAAGTAGCCGCATTCTCGTTTTTACTCATTTTGATTCTTCCAATTACTATTTCTAATGCGGGCTTGATTGCCTGCCATACTCCATTGAGTATTGCAGGAATTCCCTTGGGATCCGAAGTGGTGGGATCTGTCCAGTCAGGAATAGTTGTTGGGTCAAAGGTGTACCCGGGTGCTTTACCGGCTTTCATAGTTTCAATACCTGCCTTGAATTCATCATGAACTCCTTTAACAGCGATATAAAAAGCCCGCAAAGAAGCATCCGTATACTTTTTTGCTTCGTCATTTGTAACATATTTTTCAACCACACCATCAGTAGCTCTTACAATACCATCCAAGCCTTCGAGAGCCAGTGTATATGTTTGCCAATCGCTGATCTGTTTTGAATAATCGACAGTTGGATTTGTCGGGGTTTGTGTGTTTGTCTGCATAATTTTAATTTTTAAGTTATGGTTTATTATTGACCGGGCGCAATGCCGGCAGCCTGTGCAGCCGCCTGCATGTCTTTCATCAATTCGTTTGCTTTATTTTTGAAATCCTCATCTATTAGCACATTAGGAACCTGTCTGGGCTTACCATCGCTACCCTGTACCGGGTAGCTGTATGCTGGTTGCATAGATGCGGACATCTCAGCCAAGGCAGTAGAAAACTCACCGATAAGCGAAGAAGGATTATTAGTATCAACATAGGTTTTAACTGAAGCCATATTTGCCTGGATCAGGTCGATTGGAACAATTTTACCTACCACAAACGAGAAAGCATCTGTGATGATCGCATTTTTGGCCTGGATACCTATCTTCATGGCCGATTTAAATGTTTCCACTGCTACCGCGGCATCTGCTTTTAGTGCACCATCCTTGCCACGGGTGCAGTTCATTTGTTGGATAATCGCACTCAATGGATCTAGTATCGACGCAATCGTGTTTAACACACTTACACCCTTACTCAATTTTGGCATCGCTTCAGCTGATACCACATCCACGCTCTTTGATACGTTAGCAAAGATCCCTGCATACCCGGTAAGAAATGTATTGATGGCAGCAGCTTTTGAAATAGCGGTTTGTGTATTTGTACTGAGTGCCTTGATCTGGGTAGTAGCAGCATCAATAGCATCATTCACCTGGAGCATCAGGGCATTGATGCGGTCGGTGAATTGTCCTTTCAACTGAGCATCCAATTGCTGGGCCTGGTCATTAAATGCGGAAAGGACTTGTGCACCTGTTGCGACTGAATCGATAAAGTGGATACTTTTTGCTACTGTTGTATTGTCGGGAAAACAAGCTAGCAGTTGTGCTACTTGCTGATCCACTTGCTGGCCTGCACTTACAGCGGCAGCAATATCATGCGTTAGCGCATTCAGTTTGGAAAGTTGATCCTCAATTGGAGATTCAATATCTGCAAGTACATCTTTCATCATATCGAACCCGATCAGGAAATCGATAACTTTTTTGGCGTCGGATAACAGGTTGGTAAAGTCGTTGAATTCCTCACTATACTGGTTGGGTAACTGTTTTGCCTGGTCGAACAGGGCGAGATTTTCACTTAGTGCCTGTGACGCAGGCTGAATTTCGTTCAAGGCAGCTACCTCAGTTTTCGCAAGCTCTTGCAGTGTCGATAACGCTGAATTAGATGCTGGAGAAGCAGCGGAACTGCTCGCAAGCACGTTACTCAGTAAAAACATCGGGTGTAACGCGCGGGGTGTGCCAACACGGGCTAGCAGTTCTTTTTTTTGTGTGATTGAATTTACCCGGCTCACCCGCGAATATGCAACCGCAAAAACCGACTGCGAATTGGAGATACCGGTTATTGTTGGTGGGTCTGACCAGTCCGGTATACTTCCGGTTTTATTGGGGTCAATATCGGTCCCCAAAATGGTGTTGACGAGCGCAAGTATATCGTTTCGCACGCCATTAGGGTTGCGCGTGCTGTAGTTTGATAATGCAGACGTGAGCTTCGTCCAGTTGCTTCTTCCCGGACTAACTGCATTCGTACCCGTGCTGCTTTGCCAGCCAGCTGATGCATCTTTTGAAACTTTGCCGTCCAGAGCGTCTTTAATGGAAGATATCCCGAGTGCATCCTTAATCTTTTTACCAAGAATATCCATTAATTTTTTAAGACCAGTTGCCTCGAGTATTGCATCCAATATTGGTTCAAAAATATGCTTAAACAACCAGCCGATTACTTCCAGCAACCATTTGATAGGAGCAATGGCATCAGTTATTTTCTGAAAGGCATTGACAATTGGGTCAAAAGCACCTCTTACCCAATCCAATTTACCCATTATTTCCTGTGATACGTTTTTGATTTCGTCGAAGCTGGCGCCCAGCACTGATTTGATTTTGGAAATACCATCGCTGATCTGGTTAAGAAAATCTGCCATGGGCGTTAATGCCTTCACAGCATCTGTCCGTATGGAAAGATAAGTATCGCGAAGCTTGGCGAGATTGTCGCCTGGCGCAGTACCCTTCAAGACATCCACCAGGTCATCTGCTATATCTGTCATATAGCTAAGTATGCCAATTGTATTGAGGTAGTCGGGTACGGTTTGCGTAATGGTTGTAACGATATTGGATGCTTCATTGAGCCCTTTGCTGATATCGTCGAAAATAGGAATACAGGGTTTAACAATATCCCTATCGATTGGACCAATTACATCATTAGCCGTGGCGAGGCAATCATCGGCGACGCTTACAATTGCAGATAAAGGTTCTGCAACTATATCTACAAAAGGCACTGCATCGAGCAGATCGAGAATGGCATCGGTAGTATTGAGAATATCCCTTATGCCAGCGAGAATTTTTGGCACATCATCTACATCGTTAAGCACTTTATCAATGACTGCTGTGATTTGTGCAACATCGGCGAGAACCGGGTTAACAATACCCGCATTGGAAAGGTCGTTTTTCATTGCAGTAACAACATCTGCAAAAGCGTCGACGCCCGTCTGCGGAGCGGGGGTAAAGGTTGGGTTCAGCATGTTGAGAGTTTTTGGTGAGGAAAAGGGGAAAGGCTAGTTCATTACTGGCAACTAAATACAAAAGACTTTGCAATGCAGGTTTTATAAAGTTGCATATCAACGTTGGTAACAAGTTCGACGGGAATAATCATTTCAATGGCTCCATCTTCATTATTGAAGCACCGGAAATAGTACCCGAGTTGTCCCAGTTTTTCGGTGAGCTTATCTGTATCTTCCACATTGATTCCCTTGTCTCTCATAGCTTGTTTAAGAGCAGGGATATCTATGTTGCCTGTTTTGAAAGATTGATCGAGACAAGTGATAAGTTTCCCAGGTCTGATAACGGATACTTTATGCAGGTAGGCAATGCCGTTGCCAGAATTATTGATTTTATCGGACAAATAGCCTTTTGCCGTTGCTTCATCTTCTGCAATGTAAAGCCCCGTCCATTCACCTTGATCCCTGTGCTTGGAAATATAATCAAGGGAGTCCCAGGCTGCAAAATCGGTTGCCTTAAAGCCGATAAAGCCAAATGCGATAGTAGACATGGAAATTTCCATGAGCGGGTGATTGAGGGGTGAATGAAAGAGAAATCAAGAGGCCACCAATAAAGTTCCTTAGGGCTAATTGAACAAAACAGACGATGTGAATTAATCCGAAATGAGTGAGGATTAGTTTGCAATTATGGGGAAGGGAGTATTTGTATCGTCACTCGAAACTAAAATTAATGAAGTTTACCATCACTTGAACGCGTATTAATACCTGAATTTTGGAGCGTGGGAAGACAAGAGTCTTTGAGAATTTATCATTTGTCAAATTCATTCAACCGAGGCGATTCGGCGATAAGGAAGGAAATAATGATAGGATGCCTGGATGGAGATCGCCTTCCAACTCAATATCCCTAGTCAGCATTTTGAAATTACTCTTCAGAAAACAACAAAACCCAGCCTAATCAGGAAGCAGGGCTCATAAATCTGCCAGCCACTTACTCTCTCCGCTGTAGTGGATGCAGTAGCATACGGCAGCAATGTGGTGAGAAGTTTACGGGCAAAAGAAATCCCGATCATTTCTGATCGGGACAATGAATATGGCAGCTACCTACTCTCTCCGCCGCGGCGGATGCAGTACCACCGGCCATAAGGGAGGAATGAGATAAGAAATTTACGGGCAAAAAAAATCCCGATCATTTCTGATCGGGACAATGAATATGGCAGCTACCTACTCTCTCCGCCGCGGCGGAT